>Ga0180221_1000006_pt1 | contig 707778 bp, 646 predicted proteins | sample eDN5th37CKraftMG_FD_151339 | JGI IMG/M metagenome (GOLD analysis project Ga0180221, IMG submission 151339) | Enriched Miracle-Growth compost microbial communities from Emeryville, California, USA - eDNA 5th pass 37_C Kraft MG (version 2) (version 2) ... | reverse complement strand
CTGCCGGTGCTGTCTTTGTATCTGGTCACTTGACCTTGTGAAGGGCAGTTCGCGTCGGTTCCCCTCACTCAAGCGGAAGGTTGATTTCCAACCCGTTAGCAGGCATTCGTTTCATTGGAAATGACATACTGTAATCCGGCGGTTCTCATGCGCATCGAAACTTTCTTTCCTTATCGTCTCGCCGTGGTGGCCGAGGCTTTCTCGCGTCAACTGGTGGCCGTATATGGTCGCGAGCACGGGCTCTCGCGCGAGGAGTGGCGGCTTCTCTTTTTGCTGGAAGACGCCGGAACGCTGGATTCGCTCCGGCTGTCGCAGCGTACGTCGCTCGACAAGGTACAGGTCAGCCGCGCCGCCTCCCGGCTGGAGGACAAGGGGTTCATCACCCGCGAGGTGCTGGGCTCCGATCGCCGGTTGCGCAACTACGCCATTACCGCCGCCGGGCGTGATCTGTTCCGCCGCGTCTTCGGCGAAGTCGAGGCGCGCGCGAATGAGATCCTGCAGGCGATGCGGGCGAGCGACCGTGCCGCGCTGGACCAGGGTATCGCCGCGCTGGATCGGGCCATTGCCGATATGACCCAGCCCGAGAAGGGGCATGGCACGGCGTTTCCTCGGCCGGGCCAATCACAGGCTGAAGCCGGATAAGTCACGTCTTGCTTTCGATCAGCCGGTCCAGCGCCTTGCTGAGCCCGACTGCGTCCTCGCCCAGTTCCGCCAGCAGTTCGGCCTGAAAGTCTTCGGCGATACGCCCGAGGCGCTGCATCAGCACCAGCCCGTCGGGCGTCAGTTCCAGCGCGACCAGCCGCCGATCGGTGCTATGATCCGACTTGCGCACCAGCCCCGCCTCCTGCAGGCGCGTGGCGGCGCGGCTGACCATGGACTTGTCCAGGTTCACCCGGGCATGGATGTCGCGCACGCTGACACTGCCCGAATGATCCAGATGCGCCAGAACCCGCCATTCGGGAATGGTCAGTCCGGCCTCGGCTTCATAAAGCGCGGCGAATCTGCGGCTGATCCGGGTTGCGGCGACCGACAAGCGATAGGGCAGGAAATCGTCCAGGTGAAACGGCATGGCCCCTCCTTTTCCAGTCAGATCAGCAAAATTTCGTTGCAGCGACAACAAAATTTCCGATGTCGAACGAGTTAACTTGACATCGTTGCAATCGCAACAGTATTTTCATTGCAATTACAACGATCGTATCGGAGGAGGATATCCCATGACAGATCAGCACCTGCCTGAGGGCATGATCCGTGCGACGGTTACCACCGGTACGCACGAAGGCTACATGCCCGGCTTCGGCAATGATTTCGAAACCGAGGCCCTGCCCGACGCGCTGCCGCAGGGCCAGAACTCGCCCCAGAAATGCAATTACGGGCTCTATGCCGAGCAGCTTTCCGGCACCGCCTTTACCGCTCCCCGGGGGAAAAACGAACGCACCTGGTGCTATCGCATTCGTCCTTCGGTCCGCCATACCGGCGATTTCAGGGCGCTCGCGCTACCCTACTGGAAAACCGCGCCGAACGTGCTGCCGAACGTCACCAGCCTCGGCCAGTACCGCTGGGACCCGATACCCCTGCCCAGGGTGGACGAAGATCTGACCTGGATCACCGGCATGCGCACCATGACCACTGCGGGTGACGTGGATACCCAGGTCGGCATGGCCAGCCACATCTATCTGGTCACGCGATCCATGCAGGACGAGTATTTCTATTCGGCCGATAGCGAACTTCTGGTCGTGCCGCAGGAGGGGCGGCTGCGCTTCTGCACCGAATTGGGGGTTATCGATCTCGAGCCCAAGGAAATAGCCATCATTCCGCGCGGACTGGTTTACCGTGTCGAAGTGCTGGACGGTCCCTGCCGCGGCTTCGTCTGTGAGAATTACGGTCAAAAGTTCGACCTGCCCAATCGTGGGCCGATCGGCGCGAACTGTCTGGCCAACCCGCGCGATTTCAAATGCCCGGTCGCTGCCTTCGAGGATCGTGATGTTCGTTCGCGCGTGGTGATCAAGTGGTGTGGCCAGTTCCACGAGACCTGGATCGACCATTCGCCGCTGGACGTGGTCGCCTGGCACGGCAATTACTGTCCCTATAAATACGATCTGCGCACCTACGCACCGGTCGGGGCGATCCTGTTCGATCATCCCGACCCGTCGATCTTCACCGTGCTGACCGCGCCCTCGGGGCAGGAGGGGACGGCGAATATCGATTTCGTGCTGTTCCGCGAACGCTGGCTGGTGGCCGAGCACAGCTTCCGCCCGCCCTGGTACCACAAGAACATCATGTCGGAGCTCATGGGCAACATCTACGGCATCTACGACGCAAAGCCACAGGGTTTCGCGCCCGGCGGCATGAGCCTGCACAATTGCATGCTGCCCCACGGCCCCGACCGGGACGCCTTCGAGGGCGCCAGCAATGCCGATCTGAAGCCCGAAAAGCTGGAAGAAACCATGTCCTTCATGTTCGAAACCCGCTTCCCCCAGCATCTGACCGATTTTGCCGCCAGGGAAGCGCCGATGCAGAAGGAATATATCGAGGTCTGGAGCCAGCTCGAAAAGAAGTTCGACGGAACACCCGGCGCGAAATGAGCGGCCCGGACGGGAGGTGCCTGCCTGCCAGGACAGGACCGAGCCGCAGGCGTGGCACACGCCTGTCAGCGGCCGTGACCACACCAGCGGCCAAGGCCGGTGGGCAGCTAGAGCATTCCTACGCCGCGATCGTCCTTTAGCGTTTTCAGCACGATTTCCGATCGCACCTGTGCCACCTGCGGATGCAGGAGCAGGTGTTCGTGAATGAAATCGGCGAAGGCGCCCAGATCGCGGGTGCGAACGTCCAGCACGTAATCCGCGTCGCCCGATACCGAGAAAGCCTGCCGGATCACCGGCTGGCTGGCGACGAAGCGGGCGAAGTCGTTCTCCTTGCTCTGGCCGTGGCTGGACAGGTTCACCCGGATGATTGCGCGCAGCCCAAAGCCCAGCTTGGCGGCGCTGAGCCGAGCGGAATAGCCCTCGATGATACCGGCCTCCTCCAGCGCGGTCCGCCTGCGCGAGCATTGCGAGGGCGACAGGTTCACCACCTCGGCCAGCGCGGCGTTGGTCATCGATCCGTCGCGCTGCAATGCGGCAAGAATTGCAGTGTCGAAGCTGTCCAGTTTCATATCGCGCAAGAAACTCCGGAACGGTGCACGTTTCTTGTAATTATGCGCCCTTCAACGTCTCTTTCGCAAGGTCCGTGCATCCGCTTTCTGTCATCATGTCTTCACATGATGGGAAGGCATTGAACGGAGGAACATATGGGCCCGTTTCCGCACGACGCACCGAAGGCCACAATCAGCGCAGCCAACCCGGCCGGAACCGATGGCTTCGAATTTGTCGAATTCGCCCATCCTGAACCCGAGAAGCTGGACGTCGTCTTCCGCCAGATGGGGTTCACGCCGGTCGCCAGGCACAAGACGAAGGACATTACACTCTATCGTCAGGGTGACATCAATTACGTGCTGAACGCCGACAAGGGCAGTCATGCTGCGGCCTTTGTCGAGGAACACGGCCCCTGTGCACCCGCAATGGCCTGGCGTGTCGTCGACGCGCAGGTGGCGCTGAAGCGCGCGCTGGACCTGGGCGCCGAGGAATACAAGGGCGAGGGCAAGTCGATCGGCGCACCTGCCGTCTATGGGATCGGCGGTTCGCTTCTTTATTTCATCGACACCTATGGAGACGAGGGCAGCTGCTACGAGACCGATTACGACTGGCTGGATGAGCCGAACCCGAAACCCGAAGGCTTCGGCTTTTATTATCTCGATCACCTGACCCATAACGTGATCCGCGGCAATATGGATACATGGTACAAGTTCTACCACGACACGTTCAATTTCCGCGAAATCCGGTATTTCGATATCAAGGGCAAGCATACGGGCCTCGTCAGCCGTGCGCTGACCTCGCCCGACGGCAAGATCCGCATCCCGATCAATGAATCGACCGATGATCACAGCCAGATCGAGGAATATCTGCGCAAATACAAGGGCGAGGGCATCCAGCACATCGCCATCGCCACTGAGGACATCTATGCCGCGACCGACCGGATATCGGACGCGGGCATGCGGTTCATGCCTGGACCGCCTGATACCTATTACGAGATGTCGCACAAGCGGGTGAAGGGGCATGCCGAACCCATCGACCGCATGAAGAGGCATGGTATCCTGATTGACGGTGAAGGCGTCGTAGGCGGCGGCGAAACCCGCATCCTGTTGCAGGTCTTCTCGAAGACGGTAATCGGGCCGATCTTCTTCGAATTCATCCAGCGCAAGGGTGATGACGGCTTTGGCGAAGGCAATTTTCGTGCTCTCTTCGAATCGATCGAGGAGGATCAGATTCGCCGCGGCGTTCTTGCCCGATAGCGTATCCTTTGTCCCGGAGGATAGGGATGCGCATCAAACCGGATCAAGACACATGCCCGGTGCGTAGCGATATTCATGCCGCTATATCCGGATATCTGCCTAGTCCGGCTGCAACATCAACGACGGCTTTCGCGTTCGGGCTGGCGTGACGATCATGTTCACCAGCTAAAAGACTATTCTGAAACCCATATGCCCCGTTGAACTGTCGGCGCTGGTGCGCTGCGATACGGTAGCGATAGCAATAGGATTTGTGACAGAGATAGGAGCCGCCCTTGAGCAGCTTGATATTCGCCGTCGCTGCGGCCTGGTTGGCCTTGCGCGCACAGGCGCCGACCGAATGGATGCGGAAGGGCTCTGCGCACCACTTCCAGACATGGCCGACCTATGATGGCGCGCTGCTCGTTGTCAGCCATGACGAGACTTTTCTGGATGCCATCGACATTTCTTGCCGGCTGGTCCTGGGGGCGACGCGCTGACCCTTGTGCAATCTCCGCCAGGAACCCTCCACATCTCGCCGTCCGCGGCATTATCTCCGCAACGTCAAATCGTCTGACGGCATCAAATGATTTCTTGCGACAGGCTATCCAGTTCCGCCAGCATTCCGGCAAGTTCGGTCGTGTTGCGGGCGCCCATCTTCTCGAGCACCCGGCTTCGATGGACTTCAACGGTGCGTATCGAAATGCCGAGTTCATGGGCGACTTGCTTGTTAAGATTGCCTTGTAGCATCAGATGCATCACCTGGGTTTCCCGCTTGGAGAGTGTCTGAAGACGGCGCTGCAAATCCTGCCGATGCCCGATGAGTGCATGACGGGTCTCGTGCGCGGCGACGGCTTTCAGGACGAGGTCGACCAGAAGATTGTCGTTGAAAGGCTTTTCGATGAAGTCGAAGGCGCCCGCCTTGAGCGTCTGCACAGCCACTGGCACGTCCGCGTGACCCGTGAGGAAGATGACTGGCGCCGTCCATCCCCTGGTGCGCAGACGGTCGAAAACTTCCGGGCCCGAGAGCCCCTCCATCCGGACGTCGAGAATGACGCAGCCGCAATCTTCGATCGGCTGGGCACCGAGAAAGGCTTCGCCGGAGGGCCAGCCCCGTGTGGAGAGGCCGCGCGAGGCGAGGAGGAAAGCGAGGGAGTCCCGGATGCTCTCCTCGTCATCGATGATATGGATGGTGCTTGTCATCCGGCCCCCACGGCTTTCGGTACTTCATCGGCGAGCGGCAGGGTGACCGTGAATATGGTCCCTCCGCTTGCCGCCTGTCGATGCGCAAGATGGCCGCGATGCAATTCCACGATCGATCGGCAGATATTCAATCCCATTCCCATCCCCTGTTCCTTGGTGGACGTGAAGGCATCGAAAAGCCGTCCCGCCACCTCGGGCGCGATACCGGCACCCTGATCCTCTATTTCGATCGATACATCGTCATCGTCGCCTTTGAGAAGGCGCACCGTGAGCCGATTGCCCGTACGCCGCCCGTCGGCCATGGCCTCCATGCCGTTGCGGATAAGATTGACCAGAACCTGTTCCAGCAGAATACGATCGGCCATTACGGCCCCGACATCCGCGACTTCGCTGACGATCTTGACGCGATTCTCGCGAGCATCCGCCAGCAGGAAACCGATCGTGTCCGTCACGATTTCGCTGAGGTCCAGCCTGCTAAACCGCGGTTCGCGCTTCTTTACGAAATCCTGGATGCGCCGGATGATCTGCCCGGCGCGGCTGGCCTGGACCGAGAGCCTTTCCACCGCCGGCCCCAGAACACGCGCATCGGCCTTGCCCTGCTCCAGGAGATTGGCGATACCCGCGGCATAGCTCGCGATGGCCGATAGCGGCTGGTTCAGCTCATGGGCGAGCGTCGAGGCCATCTCTCCCAGCGTCACGAGACGGCCTGTGCGCGCCATGTTCTCGTCCTGCGCGCGTGCCCGCCTGGCGGCCTGCTTGGTTTCGGTAATGTCGATGACCGATCCCATCCAGCCGCGATGTCGTCCCGTAGCATCGATGAGGGGTGCCTCGTAGACCTGAACATCGATCTCGCGTCCATCGACACGGCGAAAGCGGGTCTCGAAGGATTGGGAGACGGCGCCGCCCTCGGCGAGCGCGCGCTGCCGGACCAGGGTCTCCTCCAGCCGGTCGGGCGACCAGTACGGCATCGGTGGCGAACGCCCGACCAGTTCGGCGGCGGGCCAGCCGACGAGATTGCAGAAAGCCGAGTTCACATAAAGCACGCGCCCGCCATGATCTTTTGCCCTCAGCCCCACGGTGAGGCTTTCTTCCATGGAGCGGCGAAATGCCATTTCGCCTTCGAGGCGCTGTTCGGCGCGCCGTCGGCGCTGCGTGCTCCGATAGAGGGTGAGCAGGGCGAAGATGGCGAATAGCGCCAGTGCCGCGATGACGGCGACGAGGAGCGTGTGCACGAAAGCCGCCGGCGGGTCGTAGGAGGTGATCCGCAGAACCGTACCCGGCAGCGGCGGATCGAAGCTGATCGTATGGGTCGGGTTTTGCGGATCGGGCATGCGTTTGGCACGTCTTGCAATGACGCTGCCACCGGCATCGGCAAGTTCCACGCCGTACTGCTCGGCGATCCACCAGGGGATGTGCCGTTGAAGCATCAGGGGAACCGAGACGGTCGCCGTGACGATGCCTGCGCCGCCCTGCAGCCAGACGCCCATGGCGAAGCGCTGTCCAGCAATCTCGCCGTAGACGGGCCTGGCCGAGACCGCGTGCGATTGCACCATGCGTTCGACGAGCTGCTGGTCCGGCGCGCTGTCCAACCCAGGCACCGCCCTCATCACGTTGCCCGTCGCGTCATGCCATGCGATCGACAGCACTTCCGGGTTGTTGGCGATATGGAGCCGCGCCCGCGCGTCGAGCACGTCGGCGGCGGTGCCCCCGGAGGCTTCCAGCGCCAGTCGTGCCAGCATGTCCTCGTCCACGGAAAGCTGAAAGCGCAGCGTCTGCTCCACCCACAGCGCATCGGTGGCGAGCTTGGTGCGCGCCTGCTCGGCCTCACTGCGGCTGACGATCCAGACGAGGGCCGTCACGAGCACGACCAGCGCAACGATGGCCGCAAGCGGCACGAGCGACAGAAGATCGGTCCGTCTGCCTTGTTCCTCGATATCCGTCAACCAGGGATCCCCCGGCTCGGTTCGTTCACTGTCCGTCAGTGCTTCCACCTCCTCCTTGGTCGCCAAGCCGCTTTTTCGAGTTTCTCCAGTCCGGCCTGTCGATTGTGGAAACCCACAATAGCGGCCAGCTTGGAAGACTGGCAAGGGAGGGGCATCGCGCCGGGAGGCGTAGGTTAGAGGAGGAAACAAAATATGCTGACGCGTCGTTCTTTCGCCCGTTTGGCCGGGGCTGCTGCCCTTGCCCTTTCGGTGGCAATGCCCGCCTGGGCCGAGCCGGTCACGATCAAGTTCAGCCATGTCGTCGCACCGGATACGCCGAAAGGCAAGGGCGCGGAAAAATTCAAGGAGCTAGCGGAGAAATACACCGAAGGCGCGGTGAAGGTCGAAGTCTATCCCAACAGCCAGCTCTACAAGGATAAGGAAGAGCTGGAGGCGCTTCAGCTGGGCGCAGTGCAGATGCTCGCTCCCTCGCTTGCCAAATTCGGGCCACTTGGGGTCCAGCAGTTCGAGGTTTTCGACCTGCCGTTCCTGATGAATGGCTATGACGATCTGCGCAAGATCACCGACGGAGAAATCGGCAAGTCGCTGCTTGCCAGGCTTGAGGACAAGGGTATCATCGGGCTTGCCTATTGGGACAATGGCTTCAAGGTCATGTCGGCCAATTCGCCACTGCATACGCCTGACGATTTTCTTGGCCTGAAGATGCGCATCCAGTCATCGAAGATCCTCGAGGCCCAGATGCAGGCGCTCGGTGCGGTTCCGCAGGTAATGGCGTTCTCGGAAGTCTATCAGGCGCTTCAGACCGGGGTCGTCGATGGCACCGAAAACCCGCCGTCGAATATGTATACCCAGAAGATGCATGAAGTGCAGAAGCATGCGACCGTCTCCAACCATGGCTATCTCGGCTATGCGGTGATCGTCAACAAGGCGTTCTGGGAGGGGCTCGACCCGGCGGTTCGCGAGAAGCTTTCACAGGCGATGGCCGAGGCGACGGTTTATGCCAACTCCATTGCCAAGGAGGAAAACGAGGCGGCGCTCGCCGCCATGAAGGCGAGCGGCAAGACCGAATTCTACGATCTGACGGATGAAGAGCGTGCCGAATGGATCGCTGCATTGCAGCCGGTCTATGAACAGATGTCCGGACGCGTCGGTGCCGACCTGATCGAACAGGTCCGCACCGTTCTTGGCACCACCAACTGATCGCCATTCAGGGGGACGTGGCCCACGTCCCCCTTTCCTATCGAGGCCCGCTATGGCTATGCGTATCCTCGACCGCTTCGAAGAAATTCTGATTTCCGTGCTCATGGCCATCGCCGTGGCGCTGATCTTCGTCGCGGTCCTGCACCGTTTTTCGATCGGATTTGCTGCCGATCTCGTGGGTTTCGCCCGCCGCAACGACATGCCCGCTCTTCTCGACCTCGCCCGTTCCACTTTCAAGGCGGTAAATGCGATCAGGCTCACCTGGGCGCAAGAAGCCTGTATCTATCTGTTCGTCTGGATGGCCAAATTCGGCGCGGCCTATGGTGTCCGGCTCGGCATCCATGTCGGCGTTGACATTCTCGTGGAACGGCTGACCGGCACGACGCGCCGGATCGTCACCATCTTCGCCATGTCCGGTGGTGTGGTTTTCACAGCCATTATTGCGTGGATCGGCACTGATTTCGTCTACCACGTGGCACGGGGAGGGCAGACCTCGCCTGATCTCGAAATCAAGATGTGGATCGTCTATCTCGCCGTTCCACTAGGTTCCGCGCTGATGTGCTTCCGCTTCATTCAGGCGCTCTGGCTCTTCATCACGACGGGCTTCGTCGCGCATCACGACCATGGCGCCGTCGAAGGGATCGAGGACGAGGCGGAGGATCTTTCCAAGGGAGCACACGCATGACCGCGCTTTTGATCTTTGCGATCCTCGCGATCCTGCTCGTCACCGGCATGCCGGTCTCAATCGCGCTGGGGTTGACGGTCTTCAGCTTCCTTTTTGCTTTCACCAGCATTCCCATGGACTCGATTGCGCTCAAGCTGTTCACGGGCATCGAGAAGTTCGAGATCATGGCGATCCCCTTCTTCATCCTCGCCGGCAATTTCCTCACCCATGGCGGGGTTGCCAAGCGAATGATTCGGTTCGCGACCTCCATGGTGGGACATTGGTATGGCGGTATGGGGCTTGCCTCGGTGCTGGCTTGTGCCCTCTTCGCCGCGATTTCCGGTTCATCGCCGGCGACCGTCATGGCCGTCGGCTCGATCCTGATCCCCGCCATGGTTCGGCAGGGCTACCCGATGCAGTTCGGCGTCGGCGCGGTCGCCACGTCGGGGGGGCTGGGCATCCTGATCCCGCCTTCCATCGTCATGGTCATGTATGCTGTCGCCACGTCGGGGATGGTAGTCACCGGTCCGAACGGCGAACAGGTGATGTCCGCCTCGATCGGCACGTTGTTCATGGCGGGCGTCGTCCCAGGACTGATGCTTGCGACGATGCTCGGAGCCACCACGACCTACCGAGCCTGGAAGAATGATTACCCGCGCATGCCGCGAGCGCCGTGGAGCGAGCGCATTAAGGCCTTCCGCCAGAGTGTCTGGGGGCTGATGCTGATCGTCATCATCATGGGCGGGATCTACGGGGGTATCTTTACGCCGACCGAGGCCGCCGCGGTTTCCGCGGTCTACGCCTTCTTCATCGCCGTCTGGGTTTATAAGGACATCAGCTTGCGCGACGTGCCGAAGGTGCTGCTTGCCTCGGCGGCGATGTCGGCGATGCTGCTCTATATCATCACCAACGCCGTCATGTTCGCCTTCATCCTGACCTCGGAACAGATCCCGCAAATGCTGTCGGCCTGGATCGTGGATTTCGGCTTCGGCAAGATCGGCTTCCTGCTTCTGGTAAACATCATGCTGCTGTTGATCGGCATGGTGATGGAGCCCTCGGCGGTCGTGTTGATCATGGCGCCTATACTCTATCCCGTTGCCGTCAAGCTCGGTGTCGATCCGGTCCATTTCGGCATCATGCTGGTGGTCAATATGGAGATCGGCCTTTGCACGCCGCCGGTCGGTCTCAATCTCTATGTCGCCTCCGCACTATCCAAACTGGGACTGACGGAGGTGACAAAGGCGAGTTGGCCATGGCTGTTGACGGCACTCGCCTTTCTCATGGCGTTGACTTATATTCCGGTGATCTCACTTGGCCTGCCGCGGCTCCTTGGAATGGACTGAACCGGATGGAGGCGTGGGGCGCTGTAGTGTCTTGCCCTGTTGATCTTCGTCGAGAACTGACCCGGCACCGCCAGAATTAGCCTCGGCACCCTCTACGGACATGACAGGTCGCATGATCAAGCGGGAATGTAAGTCAATCTGATCACATTCTCGTCAATTCGATCATGTGCCATAAGTCGGAGCGGTGGCCGGGGCCCGGCGAAATATGGTTTGCCCTGGCCGAGCACGACGGGGTGCAGGTAGATGCGATATTCATCGATCAGGCCAAGTTCGGTGAGGCTCTGCGCCAGGTCCGGGCCGGCAACTTCGATCTCCCCGTCGCGCTCGGCCTTCAGCTTGCGGATTGCGCCCTCGAGATCATCCTCGACAAGTCTGGCGTTGGGGCCGACCGACTTCAACGAGCGCGAGACGACCCATTTCGGCTGGTTCCGCCATGCCGCCGCGAAGGCGCGAAGCTCGGCGTCCCACTCGGGATGATCGTCGTCCCAATAGCGCATGACCTCGTACATTTTGCGACCGTACACACTGCCGGCCTGCCTCTGCGCCTCCTCGATGAAATGGCGGAAGAGCATGGGGCTTGGCCCAAACGCCATATGATCGACATAACCGTCCAGGGACTGGTTCATTCCGAAGACGAGCTTAGCCATACCCATGTCCTTTCCTCACAAGGCATATCCGAGGCAATCTGATTGCATTATGCAATCGGCTGTAACTTAGCCCGACTGATTGGACATCGCAATTGATTTCGGGCCGCCGGCGCGGCTATCTGGCAGGATTATCCGTCCGTCGAAACCGTAACGGATTCCCATGCTTCGATCTCCTGCTGGAGGCGCTCGATCCTTCCGGAGACAAGGTTGAGCGCATCGCTGCCGAGCAGGAGCTGCGGCGGAGGGCTATCGGATTGGACCAAATGCAAAACGGCTGCGGCGAGCTTGTCGGGATCGCCGAGTTGCTTGCCGCTTTTGGCCTGCCGTGCCTGGCGGATTGGATCGAACAGCGCGTCATAGTCGGCGATCGACCGCTCGGACCTGATCATGGAGCGCCCGGCCCAGTCGGTCCGGAAGGAGCCAGGGCACAAGGCAGTGACGTGAACGCCGAACGGCGCCATCTCCGCACGCATGACTTCGGAGATGCCCTGAAGGGCGAATTTGCTGCCGCAGTAGTAAGCGATCCCCGGCATCGTGATCATACCGCCCATCGAGGTAACGTTCACGATGAAACCACGACGTCTTTCGCGGAAGCGCGGCAGGAAGGCTTTGGCGACCGCAACGGCACCGAAGACGTTCACATCGAACTGGCGCCGCATCTCTTCGAGAGGCGATTCCTCGAGCACGCCCTCGTGGCCATAGCCGGCATTGTTGATCAGCACGTCGACCGGGCCATGGTCCTCTTCGGCCTGCCGGACGACATCCGGGATCCGGTCGAACTCCGTTACGTCGCATAGTACGGGCAGGGCCGCCGGAAGGCGCTCTGCAAGAGCTGCCCGCGCCTGCTGCGAGCGCACGGTGCCGATAACCTTATGGCCCTGACGGCTCGCCGCAGCGGCTATCGCAAGGCCAAAGCCGGAATTTGCTCCGGTGATGAAAAAGGTCTTCTTTGACATGCCTGACTTTCTCTTCTTGATTGACGACGGATTTGCTGAATAATCGTCCATAGATGGCGCGTCTATGCCGGAAACGATAAGATTCTTGCTAGATCCTATGAAAGCGCAAAACGTCACACTCGAACGTCGCGAGCTCGTGGAATTGGCTGCGTGCCTTGCCCCTCGCGCCGGATATAATCCAACGGCGCTCAACGGCGTCCGTATCCTGCGGACCGAGACGATCCTTCACGACGTCCCGGTTCTCTACAAACCGGGCGCCGTCTTCGTTCTGCAGGGCCGCAAGCAGGGCATGCTCGAGAACGAGGTCTATCTCTATGATGAGGAGCATTACCTGGCGGTTTCGGTGCCCGTTCCGTTCCGGATGGAATCCATGGCCAGTGTGGAGCGCCCACTACTAGCTGTCTATGTCGAGTTCGACATGTCTCTTGCCGGCGAAATTGTCGGGCAGGTGGAGGGGAGAATTGCCGGCCCAGCGGCAGGCACTGCAAGGGCGCTTTCATCGAGCAGGATGGAGCCGGATATCAACGACGTCCTGCTGCGCCTGTTGCGGGCGCTGCGCGATCCCGTGGAGACGGCGGTTCTGGGCACCGGTATCTTGCGCGAGTTGCATTACCGGATGCTTGTCGGTCCCCAGGGCAGCGCAATGATTTCAGCTTTGCAGCAGCGGGGCATGTCAGGCAGGATCATGAAAAGCCTCGCCCGTCTTCGCGAGACATATCATTCCGATATATCGGTCGCGGCCCTGGCGAATGAGGCGGGCATGAGCGTTCCCTCTTTTCACGTTCATTTCAAGGCCCTGACGGGCAGCAGCCCCATGCAATACATAAAGGCGATGCGGCTCCACGAGGCGCGAATGATGATCGCGCGGCAGGACAAGACCATCGCGGAGGTGGCGGCTTCAGTCGGCTATGCCAGCCCCGCCCATTTCAGCCACGACTTCAAACGGCATTTCCGTCGTACGCCATCGCAAGAGGCCAGATGGGTGCGCCAGCATCTTGGCGAGCTAGTCTGACGGGCGTTGGCGCTTGCCGTTCGCATGAGTTCATGTCGTTGGGGACCCTGCCAGTCGTGGCTCTGCATTGTCGGGCGAGCTTGACAAAAGGAGGTTACCTGAGGTAGCTCGCTGATCGCAGCTATGGAATAGTTGCCGTAGGCGTTACCGTCATCCAACGCGTCCTTTTGCCGAGAGGTTCCCAGCAGGGAGATCTTGGCGGTGTTTCAATGGGCGCTTGATATGACATCTCTTTTCTCTCCATCCCTGAATCCGTATGGCGTGTCCGCTCTCGCCGGACTGCTCCTATCGTGCCTGCGGTATTCTCTGATCTCGCTAGGTTGGTATTTCGCTGGTCGGGCATTGGCATGGCGCCTTTCTCATCGGCACGGGTGGGACCTGTGCTGCCCTTTTCGGTTACCCCGATCCCGGCCCAACCGCAGATGATCTGGCGATGGGCCATCGGCTCCGCACACCTTGTGTCCTTCGAAGCAGAAGCGCGTGAGGACGAATGCCAAGACGGAAAATTCCAATCCGAACAACTCAAACGGAGTGATAAAATGAAACTCACCGGCAATACGATCCTTATCACCGGCGGCACCAGCGGCATCGGCCTTGCACTCGCAGAAGCCCTTCTTGAGCACGGCAACCGCGTTATCATTACGGGGAGAAGCCAGGCTTTGCTCGATGAAGTCACGGAAAGCCGTCCCGGCCTCGTGGGAATGCCGCTCGAACTCAACGATCCGGCCTCGCTGGCCCGGCTGGGAGACGAAATCCGCGAGCGCTTTCCCGAACTCAACGTCCTCATCGCCAATGCCGGCATATCGCGCACCGAGGATATGACCGCCGACGATTGGGATGCCTCGGACGCGCAGGCCGTCGTCGAGACCAACATTCTAGGCGTCTTGCGCGTTACAGCCGAGTTTCTGCCGGTGCTGAGAGGCAAGGCGAACGCCACGATCATGGTGACCAGCTCGGCTCTCGCCTTCATTCCCCGGGCTGACTTCCCGGCCTACTGCGCCAGCAAGGCATTTCTGCACTCCTGGCTCGTATCCGTGAGGCACCAGCTGCGGAACGTCCCCATCGAAGTGCTCGAACTTTCGCCACCCTATGTTCAGACGAAGCTTACCGGCACCCAGCAGGTGACCGATCCACGGGCAATGCCTCTCGACGCTTACATCGACGAAGTGATGCAACTACTCGAGCGGGAAGATCATCCGCGCGGCGAGGTGCTGCTCGAACGGGATCAGGCGCGGCGGTGGGCCGAGCGAGACGGCCATTACGACGCCATCTTCGCAGCCATGAACCCAAGCTGAGGCGGCAGGAGGATTTGCGCGGCATGATTCAGACCATCAGCTGCGGCAGCCTCGCAGCCAGAGTGTCAATCGCCAGCCGCACCTTGGGAAGCATAACCGGCGATCTCGGCCAGATGGCATGAGCCTCGAAGACGGTGGCGGGAATATCCGTTAGCACACGCACGAGTTCTCCGGAGGCCACCCTGTCCCGCGCCAGCCAGCATGTGAGCCAGGCAAGCCCTCTGCCCTCGACCGCCGCATCAGCAATCGATGCGAGATCATCGAGGCGCAGGCGCGATCTGGGCAGCACCTCGCGCACCGATCCGGACGGTTCGGGAAACAGCCACGGGCGATCCTGGTTGCCTCGCCGGTAGACGATGCCGTCGTGGTTGGGAATGTCTTCCAGCGTTCGCGGAATGCCATGTTTTTCCAGATAGGTAGGCGAGGCGCAGACCGTCATGCGTTGGCGGGCGATGGTGCGTGCCATCAGGTCCGGATTATCCTTCAGCGGCCCGTTGCGGATGGCGAGATCAAAGCCATCCTCCAGGAGGTCAATGATCCGGTCGCTGAAGGAGAGGTCGAGTTCAAGATCCGGATGCTCGTCGAGCAGGGTGGCCAGAATCGGCGCAGCACAATGACGGCCGAAAAGCACTGGCATCGAGATGCGCAGCCTGCCGCGCACCGCGTGCCGGCCGGTTTCGAGCAGGGCTTCGCCAATCCTGATTTCCTCGACTGCCCGCAGGCATCGTTCGTAGAAGAAGCGTCCTTCGTCCGTCAGGCTCTGGGCGCGGGTGGTCCGGTTGAACAGCCGGACGCCGAGCCGCTGCTCCAGCCTCGCGATGGTTTTGCCGACAGCGGAGCGGGTAAGGTGCAGGCGCTCGGCCGCAGCGGAGAAGCCGCCGGCCTCGACCGTCTCGACAAAGACTGAAATTCCCTTGAGATGCTCCATGCGTTTGTTTCCAAAATGGAACCATTCTGGAGAAAAAATATCACAACTGGGGAAGAAAATTCAACGATATCCTCGCGCTCCCCGACATAGATGAGGAGCAAGGCAGTGCAGACCACGAAACAATGGACGATCGACGACATCGGACCGAAAAACCTGCGCATCGGCGAGGGCAGGGTGGAAGAAGTCTCCGGCGACAGGATCCTGGTGCGGACGGAGGCCGTCTCGCTCAATTTCCGCGATAAGCTGGTGCTCGAAAGCGGCATGGGTCTGCCGCTGAAATTTCCCTTTATCCCCGCTTCGGATATGGCGGGCGTGGTGGAGGCTGTCGGCCCGGACGTGACGCGCTTCAGGCCGGGCGACCGCGTCATCTCCACCTTTTCGCCTGAATGGATCGATGGTGCCGGACCCGGCGATGCGAGGACGCCGCCCTATCGCACGCGCGGCGGCTATTATCCGGGCGTGCTTGCCGAATACAGCGTCCTGCCGGAGGGCTGGTTTGCGGCAGCGCCATCGACCCTCGATGCGGCCGAGGCAAGCACGCTGCCCTGCGCTGGGCTGACGGCATGGTTCGCGCTCATCGAGCGCGGCAGGCTGAAGGCCGGCGACAAGGTGGTGGTGCAGGGCACGGGCGGCGTCGCGCTCTTCGGCCTGCAGATCGCCAGGGCGCACGGAGCCGAGGTGTTCATCACCTCCGGCAGCGCCGAAAAGCTCGATCGGGCATTGGCGCTCGGCGCCGACCATGCGATCAACCGCAACGACGGAGATTGGGTGGAGCGTCTCTATGAACTGACGGGCGGCTACGGCGCCGACCATGTCCTCGAAATCGCCGGCGGGCCGCATCTGGCGCAGGCGCTGAAAGCCGTCGCGGTGAACGGACATATATCTGTGATCGGGGTTCTCGAAGGCTTCGAGGTTTCCGGGCCCGCGGCGCCGTTGCTTCTGAAGGCGCCGGTTGTTCAGGGCATTTCCGTCGGCCATCGCCGCGCGCTGGAAGATTTCGTGCGTGCCGTCGACCAGCTCCGGCTGAAGCCGGTGATCGACAGGCGCTACACCTTCAAGGATCTCCCGCAAGCGCTCGACCATCTCGACCGCGGGCCTTTCGGCAAGGTGGTGATCGAGTTCTGAGGGACGACATCCGCTCCCGGGGCGGGAGCGGATGTCGCCAGGCATCGATTCTCCGGGCAGCGTGGCATTTCCAATGGGCTCGCGACGTTACGCCTCCAGGCATCTCTGGCAGGCGGCGGATCGCCGCGAGATCAAGATTCAGGAGGTAGCCTGACTTGGCACCAGCGGCAATTCGGGCGCATCCAGCCCCTTGAAGGGATCGCGCCATGCATCGATCTTCTGGAGTTGACCATACCAGCGACTGACAGAGGGATAATTATCAAGGGGTAACCCAGCGACATCGTTGAAGGGCAAGAATGTCGCCATTCGGAAGTCGGCATAGGACACCGAGTTTCCGACCAGCCATGCTCGCTCGGAAAGCTCGGCATCAAGTATCGTGGCCGCCGTGCCAAACTGCCTTAGCCCCTCCTCGACCCGTTCATGGTCAATCGGGCCAAGTCGGTATCGCTGTTTGGTCCCGCGTTCGAAATGAACGATGTCACAAGCTCGTGCGAAATTCTCTTTGCCCCAACTGAGCCATCGGATCATCTCCGGCTCGTCGTCGCCAAGGCGCCAGAAATCCGAATGCGCGTCGCGTGAAAGCCGGCACGCAATCGCGTCGGCTTCCCAGAGGCTTTTTTCCGGGCCTACAAGGATGGGCAATGAAAGGTTCGGGTTTAGTGGACGATACCGCTCAGCCTGCCCTGGAGCAAAGGGTGAGGCAAATTCAAACTCCACCTTGGCGTCAAGATGGCGTGCCACCGCGACAGCGAGGCGAGGATTGGGATTGCGGCTGAAGAACAGTTTCATCAATATCGGCCCCTGGATGAAATAGGTTCGACTTTAGCATAGACGGGCGCCGTCCCTGGGCTTGATGTTCACAGGACCAAAGTGCACCGCTCAGACTGCCACGTCCTCGAGGCCTTCTGCCAAACGGGGTAACACGATGTCACGCCAGCCTGGTCCCATATTCTCAAAGGCGAAGCGGTGCCTTGGATTGGAAAGATCGAAGCCGCGGTGCTCGAGCCGGAGGATACACCCTTTGTCGCCTGGCATTATCGACCAGTGGAGTTCGAAATCGCCAAAGGTGTAAGCCAGCTTTCTTTGCGGCTCGACCTCAATCACCCGGCAAGGGATTTGGCCCCATCTATCCATATCCATGGTGAATTCGTGTCCGACAACTGGCGCTATATCGCCGGGCCGCCACCAACGGGCGATGCCGTCGGGAGTCGAAATTCGCCGCCATACCTGAGCGGGAGACGCATTGATGGGCTGGTCGATCGTGACGCTTTCCAGGGTCATTTGACTTCATCCTCAAGCTGCTGGGCGAGTCGGGCGAGATGAATTTTCCAATAAGTCTCGAACGGTTCGAGCCAATTGCGCAATTCCGCGAGCGGCTCTGCGTTGAGGGCGTAAATCCGCTCGCGACCGGATTTGGTTTCGCGCACGAGGTCGGCATGACGGAGCACGCCGAGGTGTTCGGAAACGGCTGAACGGCTGATGTCGAATTCCTTGGCGATCGCGCCTGCCGTTCGGTCGCCAAGGAGCAACAGGGAAATCACCTGCCGTCGAACCGGGTGTGCCAGGGCTGAAAAGGCAAGGATGCTTTGCATGCCCTCATTATGTCGGAAAACTCCGACATGTCAACAATCTCCGACATATCGATTTGTTCCGTTTCACAAGCGCCGGATATCCTTCCGCTGGAATCTGAAATGCTTAATCCCGGCCTTAGCCTTGCGTCACGAGCGCTCGATTATGCGGCACGTGTATATTCACTTGCCGAATATCTCGCATATTCGCCCCATGACTGCTCTCACGGGAGCTGCGCGTTTGACGTCGGAATGCACCACGAGCCATATGTCGCGGGAAATCAGCCGCATATCCGGGAAGACCGGAACCAATTTGATATCGGACTTTCCCATGAAATCCGGCAATGCGGCGATGCCTGCACCAGCCCGCGCTGCCGCCTTGGCGATTTCGAGACTGCTGGCGCAGAATGGAAATGACCGGCCTTGCGCAAAATCTTCGATTGCCGCCTGTTGCGCAGCCCGTGCCAACACTCCGTCATAGCCGATAAAGCGCCACTCCTCTTCGGCGGTGACGGCAAGGTAGTCGGGGCTGGCGTAAAGGCGGAAATCCATATTCCCCAGCTTGGTGATCGTCAGATCGCCCTCTTCCGGGCGGCTTAGGCGAATGGCGATGTCCGCCTCGCTCCGATCCAGAGAAGCAGTACGGACCTCGCCGATAATTCTGATCGTCAATTCCGGATGATGGATTTGCAGATCGACCAGGGGCGCCGTCAGCATTTCGACGGCAAGGGCGGGCGGTGCACTGATCGTGACGGTTCCAGACACTTGGGAGCGCGCCCCATCGGCAGCTCTGCGGACAGCCCGGGCTTCGCCCTCCATCCTGTTGGCGATTGCAGCTATGCGCTCCCCCTCGGTCGTCAGTGTCCAGCGTCGACCGCGGCGATTGACGAGCGGGGTGCCGAGATGTGCTTCCAGCGACGCGATGCGCCGGGCAACCGTTGCATGCTCGACGCCGAGCATCCGCGCTGCGGCAGACAGCGAGCCAGCCGATGCCAAAGCGCTGAAGTGGCGGAGATCGTCCCAGTTCATCGGTTAAATTATTCACATTAGCTGTCACAATTTAGGGGATTTCCTATCAAGCTGCCAGCTGCAAGTCTCCGCTTCAATGGAGGTGAGAGATGGACAGAAAAGTAGAACTGATTGCCACCGGCGATGTCGATAAGCTCAGGATTACCGATTGCGAACCTCAACAGCCCGCGTCGGACGAACTCCGCATTCGTCACGAAGGCACCGGCGTGAACTTTATCGACATCTACCAGAGAACCGGCCTTTATCCATTGCCGCTTCCTGCAGTCCTCGGCGTTGAAGGCGCCGGTGTGGTCGAAGCGGTTGGTGCCGAAGTCAGCGACATTCATGTCGGTGATCGGATCGCCTATGCCGGCATTCCCGGCGCCTACGCCGCGACACGCCTCCTGCCGGCCTGGCGAGCGATCAAATTGCCTGACGGCATCAGCACGAAAATGGCTGCCGCTTCATTCCTGCGCGGGCTGACGGCGCACATGCTTTTGACCCGCACTTATCCTGTCAAAGGCGGAGAGACCTTGCTCATTCATGCCGCCGCGGGCGGTTTGGGTGCCACGCTGACCCGATGGGCGAAGCACCTCGGCTGCACAGTGATCGGGACGACCGGGTCGCCGGAAAAGGCGGATATAGTGCGTGCCAATGGCGCGGACCACGTCATTGTCGGACGTGAAGCGGATATTGTCTCGCAGATCGATCAATTGACGAAGGCAAGGGGTGTCGATTTCGCGATCGACGGCATTGGCGGTGAGGTGCTGCGCAAAACGCTCGCCTGTGTCAGGCGTTTTGGCGTTGCAGCCAGTATCGGCCAGGCCGCGGGGCCGATTCCACCCATATCCGTTGAAGAACTGGGACCAATCCGTTCGCTGTCGCTCGCGCGTCCGAGTGTCATGGCCTATGCCGCGGAACAGGAAACGTACCGCTTCGCCACGCAAGCCGTTATCGCTGCCATCGGCCAAGGCATCATTCAGAACGCCGGCAATGAATATGCCCTGACGGAGGCGGCCAGGGCGCAAAGCGATCTTGAATCTGGAAAGACGGTCGGAAGCATTGTGCTTGTCCCATAGATCGCGGCTGGTTCACTTCGGGCGGTGTGACCGCAATCAATCCATTCGTGATCGCCCGGCATATGTTGCTGGATGCCTTGCTGGACGGTTCAGGCAGATAAGGGTGGTTCGCAGGTTGAAAGCCGAGGATTACGCTTCTCTGGGTTCTCGTCCAGGCGGGACAGCATGCGGTTCATAACGGATACGACCGGCTCAGTCTGCAGCCGGTCGTCCTTCACCGGAAACAGCGGACTTCCGGATCAAATTCCTTCGCACCGCCAGCCTTTCGCCCGGTCCATGCACTGCTGCAAACAGCAGGCCGGCGAGGAAAACGAAATGGTCAACGAAAAAGCCGAATTCCGCCTGGTTGCCGCTCCAGTGCGACGGGCCGTGGAAGGCAAAGGCCAGAAACATGACGTAAATACCCGCAAGGATAGCGGCTTCCGAAAAAAAGGCGCCGGTAAGAAAGGCGAGCGCAAGCGCAAGCTCAAAGAAGGCCGCAATCCATGCAAGGATCAGCGGGATGGGAAAACCTGCCGAGGCGATATAATCTGCGGTCATTTGCATCCCGGCAAATTTGAAGCCTGCAGCCATAATGAAGACGGCGGTAAAGATCAGTCGAGCGAGAAGAATTGCAGCGGTTCTCATGCTACCCTCCGAGTGTTTGCATTCCCAGGACGTATGAAAGACGCGCATCCCGACATGTACACCTGAAAATTCTGACATCTGCTTCAACGTGAGGCGATGCTACCACGATCTTTCCGGGGCGTCGGCGGTGAAAACCGAGGAGCAATGTTACGCCATACCGGACGAACTGGCATTGGACGTATAAACCAGCCAGCCTCCGGCAACCCACCGCAGTTTAGACTTATGCTTTTGAGAAAATTCCCTTGAGGGACCGAAGAAAACGGGGGCGTTCGCGCGGGAAACCAAAAACCTGATCGAGAAACGCTATGTCTTGAGACGAAAGCGAATCTCTGAAGCCTCCCACCTTGCCTTTACGGACCTTGGGGGCACCGTTGCGCTGGCGCAGCCATGGGAGAGGAAACTGACCGGAGCTTTCGAGTTCCTTCATCTTTTCAAATGATCCGGCGTCGACTGCCTGTGCAATATCCGCGTCAGAGGCGTCCAGTTCAAAGAACTCCAAAATTGTGGCGAGTGTCCGGGCGGGATCGCGGTGGCAGTCTTCATAGGTGATCTTCAGCACGTTGGGCTGTTGGCTGAGTTGTTCCCACATCGTCCGGAACCGGGCCAGATTGTGCGCGCCGAAATAAGGATCGCGGATGAATTCGGAAAGCGTGCCCTGATAGTTGAAGAAATCGCGAAACCGGCCGGTCACCTGATGATACAAGCTGACCATCACGTCGCGCGGATCACGTTCCAGGTAAACGATGCGGTCGATCTGCCCATAGCGCGCCAGACGTTCCTGAACGGAAAAATTGTGAGGCGGCAAAGATCCGTCGTTGAATTCGAAACCATCGTGGTGGAATTTGACCGGGTCCGCTTGATCGAGATGCGCCAGCATGAACCGGATCCAGGTGCGGCCCGATTTCGGGTAGGAGACGAAATGCCGGCTCAGCGGCGGTGATGAACGATGGCCTTTTCGCTCATAGATGCGGATCATTCCCGCGCGGCCGAAATCATGCTCGCCGGCATCCTTTGAGACGGGATAAAGCCCTTCCTGTTCCAAGGCAGCCTCTACTCCATCGCCAACGAAAACCCTGGCAGGTGTCCGCAGCGCAAAATATTTAGACGCGCGCCGTGCGGCCCCGCGCAGCGTATCCATTCTTTTTCCGGCCGGCAGGTGCTGATGAATTCCGAGATAAAGAACGATGTCGTAGGCCGGGAGAAGATGCGCCTTATTGGCTTCTTCGAAGTGGTTCCAATCTGAAAGGTTCCCGGTACGAAACTGAGCTTCTGGCCAGCGAACGCAGGCATTGTTTGCTTGCGCCACCCGTTGAGGGTCAATTTCGAAGCCGTGTAGCTGGCCAGCGCCGCGATCAAGAAATTTGCTGGCGACCACGCCTTCTGCCGCTCCAAGGTCAAGGACGGACATTCCGTTGCATTTGTCAAGCAGACCGTCCAACCCATGCATTCGCCATTCGACAGGCCATTTCCCAAAAAGACCTATTTCCGGTGCGAAATAATAGTCTTTCTGACCAGAACGGTGATCGCAGGTAGCCAGGATCTTGGCACTATAGGCATGCCAGTTCATGGGCTCGATTACGGCTCTGGCCGCGCTTGCGAGGCTTTTGTCCAGGCCCGGTGTCCCGCGAAGTTTTTCGACTGCAGTCGCGATTGCGGTATCCGTAGCGCTTTCGATCACAAGCGCCGTCTCCTGGTTCTTCGCCAGGAGGCCTGTGCCATGCGGCGTGCAGATGACCGGTATGCCGCTCGCCATCGCTTCAGCAACCAGGTTCGACCAGCCGGCGTTCCCCTCGGTCATGACCACACAATCGAGCTGATGATAGAAGGCAGCAAGTTTTGCGTCGAAAAGTGGGCCCTGAAGCGAGATGCGACCGGATGCCAGAAGATCGGAATGCTTCTCAGCTATTCCGGCGGTATCATTGCCGAAAAATCGGACTTCAATATCAGACGACAGGTGTTTGAGCGCCGTAATCAGCGGCTCGGGATTCTTGTTGGCCAGCGCCCCTATGACAAATGGCTGGGAACCTGCCTTTTTATCAACCGCTGGCGCGAAGAGATCGGTATCCACAGCACCGGGGATGACGAAAAAGCGATCAGCCTGAAATTCCGTATAAGTTCCCGCAGGCCAGTGATCGTTGTTGAAGATGACAATATGCGGGCGAAAAGACCGGTTTACCTGCAGAAACCCGTCGCGGCGGCTTTGGTCGTTCAATATATGCTGAACCCGAAGTCCGAACGGTTCAGCATCCAGCAACTTGAACCGATCGATGGTTTGCGGCGGGAAGCCGGCACCCGGCACGAAGGTTGCATCCCATCGATGTTTGCTCGCTTCATCAAAGGTCAGAACCGGAAATTCCGACGTCCATGCCGGCTTATGATCGGGGGAGAAGACCAGATAGGATAGCGAATGCCCTTCATCACGGATAGCGCGGCCAAGGCGCTCGAACCGGAGCAAGCCGCCCGCCAGAACTATCCGGTCACAAGCAACAAGAATGTTCTTCGCCTGAGTTTTCTGTGAGACCATGCCATCCGTACCAATTCGATGTAAGAAGAATCCTGCCAATTCTTCGTGCAGCGATTTAGGTAACGGAAGTGAAAGATCACTGCAATCCTTGAAATCCGGCGAAAGGAAAAAGGTCGATCAGCCGTGGTTCGGGGAGCGGGGTCGCGATGCCTCCCGCTCACCCGGGGATGTTTACTCAGGATCAGGACAGATGATCGCAGCCACTTTCATAGAGATCGAAGTCCTTGCCATAGAGCACCTCGATTTTGGACAGGTGGTGCCTGCCAGGCTCGAACGGCAGCTTTCCCTTGGTGGAATTGACGTGCGCAGGCAAGGGAGCAACCCTGCACCACCAATGTGCAGGTGACAAATCTCGACGGCAGCGGGACGCAGGCTAGGAACGGTAGCTTCACGCTTACCGGGCATTACACCTTCCAAGGCGATCCGGCGGTGGTCGGCGGCGCCTATTCTTACCGACTTTATAGGAATGGCCTCGACAGTCCTGGCGACAGCATGAAGGTCAGGTGGTGAGGGACGGGAGCTCTCTTTCACATGAGCGCTGGTGATGAAAGCATGAGCTCGGCCTGAGTCTGATTGTGCTCCCGCTATGTCTTGCGGGGACCATCAGAAGGCTTGAGACCTGCGATGAAGAAGCCGATGGCTTTTTCGAAAGCAGCGTCGGCTGTCTCGTCCTGCCAGGCAGCGAGTGCCGCCGTGAAAAGGGAATGCTTTTCCGGCGAAGGGGAGGGGATGGCCGTGTCGCGCTCGGCGGCATCCTGTGCCGTGGCTTGCTCCTCCAGCACCCAACCGACGGTAAAACGGCTAAGCGCAATCATGGCGAAAAGCGCCTCCCCGGGAGCAAAGCCAGCTTCGCACAGCAAACGGACCTGCGCTTCGGCGCAGTCGTATTCACCGGGTTCCGGGCCCGTGCCTGCATGAATGCGCGCGCCGTCGCGATGGGAGAGAAGCGCCCTGCGAAAGCTCAGGGCATTTTCCAGCAGCCATGCGCGCCAGTCCTCTCCCGGTGTGGGTATGCATCGCGTGTGCTCGTCCAGCATCGCATGAGCCATCGCGTCAAACAGCGCGCGCTTGTTCTTGAAGTGCCAGTAGAGCGTCGGCGACTGCACCCCTAGGCGGTCGGCAAGCCGCCGCGTCGTAAGCCCATCCATTCCTACCTCGTCGAGCAGTTCAAGTGCAGCGCGCAGCACCGTTTCCCGCGTCAGTCGCATGGACCGAATCTCCTTCCTTTTCATCTCTAGGCTTGACTCTCTATCAATGATAGGGTGAATGCAACTCTATCAACGATAGAGAAGCGGAGCTCACTCCATGACCAAGCCACTCGCCATCATTCTCGCCGCCGTCACGCTGGATGCGATCGGCATGGGACTGGTCATGCCGGTACTGCCGGGTCTGCTGCGTGAACTCGCGGGCGAGGGGCAGGTCGCGACGACCTACGGCCTTTTGCTCGCCGCCTATGGCGTCATGCAATTCCTGTTCGCACCGGTGCTGGGTGCCCTGAGCGACCGCTTCGGCCGGCGGCCTATCCTGCTTCTGTCGCTCTTCGGCGGCATGCTCGACTATCTCATGATGGCTGCGGCTCCAGCTTTATGGGTACTCGCCATCGGCCGCCTCGTCGCCGGCATCACCGCGGCCAACATGGCGGTGGCAGCCGCTTATATTGCGGACACCATGGGCGAGAAGCAGCGTGCGGCGGCCTATGGCTATATGAGCGCCTGCTTCGGCCTGGGGTTTATCGCCGGGCCTGCGCTCGGCGGCCTTCTTGGCGGGTTGTCGCTGCGCGCGCCATTTCTCGCCGCGGCGGTACTGACCGGCCTGAACCTGGTGCTGGCGCTTTTCGTTCTGCCGGAATCGCGACGCGGCGCGCGCAAACCCGTCCGCTTGCGCGACATCAATGCCCTTGCGTCACTTGCAGCGCTTACCCGCCTGCAAGGCCTGCGGCGGTTGCTCTGTCTTTATGTGATCCTCCAGATCGCCGGGCAGATCCCGGCCGTCTTGTGGGTTCTTTCCGGCCAGGACCGGTTCGGCTGGGATACGGGAACGGTGGGCCTGTCACTTGCGGCCTTCGGCGCACTCTCTGCGCTCATGCAGGCCTTTGCAACGGGCGCTGTAACGAAGCGGTTCGGGGAGCGGCGCAGCCTTGCCTTCGGACTTGTGACTGACGGCGCCGGTTATCTTCTGGTGGCGCTGGCGACGCGGGGCTGGGCGGCATTCGCAGCCCTGCCGCTGCTCGCCTTGGGTGGCATTGCACAGCCGGCGCTGCAGGCGCTGATGTCGTTTACGGTCGCGGAAGATCAGCAGGGGGAATTACAGGGCTCGCTCGCCGGGCTGGCGAGCCTTGTCAGCATCGTCGCGCCGCTCGCCGCCACCTCCCTCTATGCCGTCACAGCCGAAACCTTCTCCGGCGCCGTCTGGCTTGTCGGTGCCGTATTCCAAGGCCTGGGCCTCGTGCTTCTGATCAGAACCGCCCAACTTGGGCAGGTCGCCGGCAAAACCACCTAACCCACATATTTGCCGCCGATAGCGGGCAGCACCGTCGCCCCGGCCCGGAAGACAATCTGGCTGTTAGCGATCATTGCAGAAGCTGGGTCGCGCCTTGGATGATCCTACGGAACAATAGCAGTGTCCGACCGTTCCAGATTGTCCCGATCACATGGAGAAAGCCATGCAGGCCATCAGTTCAATGTCGGCAGCATCGCCGCCGCCCCTGGTGCGGAGATGCGCTTTTGCGGGACTGGCGCGATAGGTTGGGCATGCAAGAGTACAGACCGGTCACCGACGGGCGGTTCGAGAGCGCGCAGGCAGGCCGAGGCAGCGGGATGTTCATGCAGTTTCATGAATTTGCCGAGCGCTGGAATTCGCAATCCTTGGCAAGGCAGTTTCTGCTGACCGGAGGCATTGTCTCATGTGCTGCGATGATCCTCGTGGGAAGTTTCGTGACGAACCTCATTGAAGCGGCCGTTACCCGGAATTCAGCGGCGACGACGGCGCTATATGTCGACAGCGTGATTGCACCTCTGCTCCCCGATATGCAGAAAAACGAAGTGCTGGGCGACACCGCAACCCGAGCGCTGGACGAGACATTGGGACAGGGCGCCCTAGGCAATCGGCTTGTGTCATTCAAGCTGTGGCGAAGCGATGGGACCGTTCTTTATTCCAGAGACAAAGGTCTTGTCGGCAAACAATTTCATCTCAACGAAAATCTGCAAGCGGCATTAGCCGGCAGAATGGCCGCCGAATTCCACAGGGCCGGCGATGAGCGGGCGAGCGGGAAACCTGTCCTGAAGATCTATAACCCGATACTCCAACCATGGTCGGGGAAGGTCGTGGCGGTGTCGGAATTTTCCGAAATTGCCGATGAATTCCAGCGAAGCCTGGAGCAGGCGCGGCTGTATAGCTGGCTGGCGGTGGCATTGTTCACGCTGGCCCTCTTCCTTGCTTTGTCGGCAATTGTGTATCGGGGCAGTCAAATAATCGACGGCCAGCGCCAAGCGCTGCGGCAGCGTGTTGAAGAACTTTCTATCCTGCTTGAGCAAAACAGAGCATTGCACAGGCGCGTCCAACGGGCATCGAAACGTGCCGCAGCGCTCAATGAAAGCTATCTCAGGCGAATTGGCGCCGATCTGCATGACGGACCTGCCCAGCTGATAGCGCTTGCGTCATTGCGCCTGGACGGCGCAGCCTTGACTGATCCGGTCAGCTCCGGTCCGGCTCGTGATAACGAGACAATCGCCATCAAGGAAAATCTTGATGAAGCGATGCGTGAGATCCGACGAATTTGCAAAGGTTTGATATTGCCGCATATCGAAACGGCTGAGCTGCCGGAGATTCTTCAATTGGCAGTTCGCGCGCACCAGCACCATACCGGCAGCTCCGTCGACCTGTCCATGTCGGGTACCATCCCCCGGCTTTCCGCGTCCGCCAGAATCTGCATTTACCGCTTTGTCCAGGAGGCGCTGAACAACAGCTATCGTCACGCCGCGGGTATCGGGCAGCGGGTGATACAGACCAGCCAAAACGGACATCTGGTTATTGAAGTGGCAGATAGCGGCCCGGGTTTTGACCCGGCCTGTCTCCAGGCCGACGGTCTTGGACTTGCCGGCCTGAGGGAGCGGGTTGAAAGTCTCGGTGGCCGTTTCATCATCGAATCTTCGCAAGAGGGTACCAGGGCCACGATGTCGCTGGAACTGGATGAGACGGAGCCGGCATGATGTCGTCAATACGGATAGCGGTGATAGACGATCACCCGCTGTTCAGGGAGGGTGTCGCACGCAGTCTTGCCGAGCTTGGCTTCGAGATCATTGCGGAAGGCAGCACGCGGGAGGATGCCATCCGGATATCGCAGGATCAGCGGCCCGACGTTTTGCTGATAGACATTTCGATGCCCGGTGGCGGTTTGGAGGCGATTTCGCCGATTCTGGAATGTGTTCCGGATCAGAAGATCATCATGCTGACCGTTTCCGAGGTGGTCGACGACATTGTCAGGGCGTTGAACAGGGGGGCGAAGGGATACGTTCTCAAAGGTGTCGGTTCCCGTGCACTTGCTGAAATCGTTCGTGCGGTCGCCTCTGGCGAAGCCTATGTTTCTCCGTCCCTCTCAGCACGATTGTTGTCCGACCTGCCGGCATTGACCGGTACCCCGACCGCAGCTGATCCAATTGCCAAACTCACGTCTCGCGAGCGCCAAATCCTGGACCATGTCGCCGCCGGATTGACCAACAAACATATCGCCATAGAACTTGATCTTCATGAGAAGACCATCAAACATCATCTAACGCGCATCTTTGCAAAGCTGGGCGTCAAAAACCGGACAGAGGCTGCAATGACGCTTGCGCGACGCCAGCAGCCGGAAGTCTCAGTGGATAAAAGAGCGTAGCCTGGACTGATCCGACGGATTGGCACTGCGGTTGATGATTGTCCGGCCCCTCGCATCCTTCATCACATAGCGTCCATTCTGGATTTTTTCGCTCATGCCATCAGGGTGATGGACTTCAAGGGATTCACCGGATTCGACGCTTCCGCCATTATCCCGACCGGCCCGGTCCCTCTTTGCGTTACCTTCAGCACCGCGGGCATTGCCCTGGCCATTCCCACTACCATTATTGCCACCGCTTCCGGCGCCGCCTCTACCACCATTATTTCCGTTTTTCGCCAGCGCCGCCTGTAAATGCAGTTCCAGGGACTGCTTCCCGCTGACGACTCTGTATGGTGCCGCGACGAATGTCATCGTGGCGATACTGCCGCAAAGGACGAGGACAAATTTTCTCTTCGAGAGCATGGTCGCCTCCTGTGAGAAGTTGTTCCGCGGGCCATTCTTCTGACCATGACCGACAGACCTTGCCATCGCAACTGTCTGGCCGCAGCGGAAGCGCCGGCGTCTGGAGAGCCGATACCCGGCGCGGTTGTTGTGATGCGGCTGCAAGCGTCCACATCATCAGGCACAGGATGAGGTGTCAATAAGCCGCGACATGAGCTGCGGGCGATTGCGGACCTTCGCCGCGTCAAGATCAGACTTTTGTCCGACCCCCGGCCGACGGAAGTCCGGTCCGTGGCTGGACCGAAGCCTGACACAGGAACGGTGCAATCGTGATGGCGTTTGCTTCGGAGCTTTGCAGTCCGTTCATTCGACACTGACTTGCATGTCGCACGGACCAAAGCCGGAAAAATTTCGACCGCGGCCGGGTTCCGGACGAAAAGTTTCCGACCCGGACCCCAGGAAGCACGGAGCGGCGATAGGGCGCCGTCTTCCTGGCATCAGCAATTGAAAGGAGATTCCTATGAACAGGAAGTTGATCGTAATGACTGCAATGGCACTGGGGGTATTTTCAACCGCTGCATGGGCGGGGGAAGGCACTGTGAACGGTGCGGCCGGCGGCGCGGTCACCGGCGCTATAGTGGGCGGCCCGGTTGGGGCAGCCGTTGGTGGTGCGGCAGGCGCAGTGGCCGGAACGCTTCTCGATCCTCCGCCGGAAAAAGTGATCACCTATGTGGAACAGCAACCGGCTCCGAGTGAGGACGTCGTCGTTCAACAAAAAATTGTTGTCGGAAAACCATTGCCTGAGACTGTCACTGTAATGCCGATCCCCGACAGCCCGAAATATGCCTACGCCGTTGTCAACCATCAGCGGGTGATCGTCGACCCCTCCACCCGAACCGTCATTCGTGTCGTCGAGTGACCGGACGCCGGGAGAACGCGGTTCTTCCGGCATCCGCTGACTGGGAATGCGTCTCATCGCTCGGGCGGGGCCAAACAACAGGAGATATTCCGATGAAAAACATCCTATTGAAAAGTGCGATCATCCTTGCTCTCGGAGTGGCACCGGGGGTGAGCTTCGCCCAAACCGAAATGCCGAAAAAGAAGCTAAACCAGACCGAAGGCCAAATGCAGAAGCCTGCGGAACAGGGTTCCGGAAAGCAGGGGGCCACCAGCACGATGGGTCAGCAGACAGAAGGGCAGGCCGGTGCCAATCGCCTGAAGAAGGGCCAGCAGGCTGATCATCAGATGCAAGGCTCTGCGGGTGAAAGCACCAGCAGCCAGCATCGCAAAATGGATCAGCAGACCGAGGAATCGACGGGCACCCGACAGTTAAAGCGGCAGAGTCAGCAGGGCGAAAACAAGGCTGAGGCACCGAAGAAACAGGATAGTAGTCAGCAAGGGACCACCGAACAAAAGACCACCGGCCAAACCGGAACACAAAGCGAAGATACGGCCGGTACCCGGAAGGAGGCGCCCGACAGCAAGGCGGTTGAAACGCAAAACAAGCCTTCAAGCGAAACCACCGGCAGTGTCAATGTGACGACAGAGCAGCAGACGGAGATCAAGCAGGTCATTACCGAAACCAAAGCCGAACCCGTGCGCGACGTGAATTTTGATATCAATGTCGGCGTTACGGTTCCCGAGACGGTCGAGTTGCAGCCGCTTCCTCCACGCATCGTCAAGATCGTCCCGAGATATGAGGGCTATCGCTATTTCCTGCTGGCAGACGGCAGGATCGTGATCGTCGATCCCGATACGTTGGAAATCGTCCTTATCATCGCCTGAACGTCTGATAACTGTTTAGGGACGGCCAACGGCCGCCCCTTTTCTGTTCAACTCACAACCCATCAAAACACGGCGCAATACCCCGAAACGTCCAGCCCTTCACGCCCAGCGGTATCGACGTGGTAGTGCTGCGCCGCAAATCGCCCTTGGGCAAACGGGCGAAGCTTCGATCCGGTTTTAGGACCTCCCATGCGCCTGGTGAGCGACCGTCAGGCCTTGCGGGCGAACAGGTCGGCGTAGCGTTTGAGGTACAACGGCCAGCCCTGATCACCGGCAACACCATCCCGCTCGCTTTCCCAACCCTGGCCGTGGCGTTCCAGATGTCGGTGCTCGAGTTCGACGCGCGTCCGGCCCGCCGTCTCTGCTATGAACCGGACTTCCCATTCGCTGGTCTTGGCCGGATCAGTCTCGATTTGCCATCGCGGGCTGATGTCCCAGCTCAAAAGCACGCGGTGGGGCGGTTCATAAGCGAGCACGCGCGCCCAGCGGCATTCACTGCCGTCGGCTCCGCGATCGTAGATGTAACCGCCGACGCGCGTCTCGAACACCGTCTCGACGATCGGTACGGCGAGCAGATTGTGCTCGCGCGGCTTGAAGTTGCCGAATTCCTCCGTGAAGACCTTGAATGCGCGCTCGATCGGCGCCTCGACCACGACGGACTGCTTTACGGACGAAACTGGTACGGTGGTGTTCATTCTGGCTCCTCCGGTGGTTGCTCGACGACCGTCTTGTAAGCCGCCAGTGTCATGCTCCAGAACCGGTCGAGCCAAGCGCGCATCTGGCCAAGCCCCGCCGGATCGATGTGATAGACGTTGCTGGCGCCCTTCGGCTCGGCACGAACCAGGCGCGATTCACGCAAGACCTTGAGATGCTGCGAAACGGCCGACTGGGACACCGTCACCTCCCGGGTAATTTCAGCCACGGAACGTGGGCGAACTGCGACCAGCTCAAAAATTGCGCGGCGGGTCGGGTCGCCGAGGGCGGTCAGTTGTGCGTTTTCAACAGTCATGACTTATGATTAGTGCAAACTAATGATAGTGTCAAGCGTGTCACTTTCAGACTGAGCCATCACCAAAACGAGGTGGTGGAGCGCGCACGCACATGGAGCAGACTTATAAGTAGAAGAACGCGGTGACGCGGGAAGCGCACGTGCCTCGGTTCTGTTCGAAACCGAGGCTCATCGAACTGAGGACGATCAGGCCCAAAAGCGTTGCCTCGTTCCTGATGTTCTCCTATTGTTCACATCAGGAATCAGGGAGGAATGCATGCGGCTTTATTCGGGTCCCCTCAGTCTTTTTTCGCGCAAGGTCGAGATCGCTCTTCACGAGAAGGGTATCGGGTTCGAGCGCATCGAGGTCGCGTTCACGCAGGTGGAAGGCTATCAGCCGAAACACCCGGACGTCGTCGCCGCCAATCCCAAGAGACAGGTGCCGGTGCTGGTGGACGGTGATCTGACGATTTTCGATTCAACGGTCATCATCGAATATCTTGAGGACGCTTACGCCAGTCCGCCGCTATACCCCTTGGAACCGAAGGGAAAGGCCCGCTGCCGTCTCATCGAACTTGATGCCGATGAGATTCTGTTCGCCGACGTGCGCCGCGTTCTCTACCGGACCGAGCCGCCGTCTGCCGATTCTGCATGCCAGAAAGCGCGCTATCTGGAGGGGCAACGCGGCGAGAGTGGCATTCTCGGCCATTACCGGCGGCTCGAGGAGCAACTCGGTGGAAGCGGTTATTTCTGCGACGTCTTCACGGCGGCGGATATCGCAATGTTCATGACCATCCATTACGGGCTGAGGTGCAATGGTCCCGGGCTCGAAGGCTTCCCCGCGCTTGCCGCCTGGTACCAGCGTGTCGGCGAGCGGCCGAGCGTCGACCAGGTGGTCCAGGAAATCGCCGAGGCTGACCGTCGGCTATCTTGGCCACTGAGCGCCTGAGGCCCGCCGCTCATTGAGAAACTGGCCGGCACTGGCCCTGTCATCTGGCGCTAGCCCCAGCCAGATCGACATGGTGCACCCCGTGGGGAAGCGGAATTCGGCCGAGGCTTTTCAACGCAGGCGTCTTGCCTTTGACGACCTGGAAAACCTCAAGCCCCGCACCGCGATCCCCACCAGCGTCCATATGTCCCTGAAACACGGTCGCCAGAAAATGGTCTCCGGTCAGATCGAAAGCGCCTCCCTCCGGCAGCACGCCTTCAAGCGGATAATCGGCGATCTTGGCGAGCTCTCCGCTGTCGCCATTGAACGACAGGAGCGTGACGGTGCCCTCGCGCTCAAACCGGCCGCTATTGGCCGGGAAGGCGGTGCCGCGCATGTTCACCGTGGCAATCAGGGTGCCGTCCGGGCTCACGGCAAGCCCTTCCGCGGCAACGTCCGTCTCGATATTGTCGACGCGGGTGTGGTTCGCTTCATTCGGGGCGATGCCCGGTTCCGCAAGGCGGATTACGCTGATCGCCGAAGGGCGATCGGGCAGTCGCCCCTCCAGATTGGTAGCGGTGAAGTTTCGGCCCCAGTCGGAGGTGAAGTAGTAACGGCCATCAGGCGAAAACCGACCAACGAACGGGTCATTGCCCACTTCGACGATGTTGCCCCAGAGCCGAAGAGACGATTGTTCGGGCGTTCCCGCGACCTCGAAGAAGACTACCCGGTTCTGGGTGTTGATGTTGACGGCCAGATACCGCCCCGACGGATGCCAGTGCACGTTGGTGGCCGTGATCCCGCCGCGCGGCCCCTCTGTTGTCATACCCACACCGAGTTCGACGAGGTTGAAACTGGCGACATCCCCAAACTGCCCGTCGCGGTAGGATACTATCTGCACGAAACTTCCTTGGGAAGTGTTGGAGACGACAGCTACACGAGATCCCGTCGGGTTGAGGCTCAAAGCTTCGGGGAAAGCGGCAATCTCTACCGTGTCGGCGAGTCGAGGCTGTGATTTGTCTGAGAGATCGACAGCAAAGAGGCGGTTGCCTTGAGGGAGTTCCCTTACGGTCTCGGCCGTTCCACTGCGTCCGCCCAGCCGCTCGGTTACGAAAGCCGTATTTCCATTGCCGGTCAGCGCCAGGATTTCCGGCGCTGCGGTGACGGAATTTGAAACCGGTAGAGTGCTGCTGACGATCTCCCCGTCGACAACTGAAATCACCGACAGCAGGTCGCGGTGGCCGGCCTCACGGGGTGCAAGCCGCCCGGTCGCATAGGTTTGTCCGACGAAATCTCCGTCCGATATGGCAACGACCGTCGAGGCGGAAAGCTGTCGGATGAGGTCTGCAGGTTCGGTGGCGGATACCGCGGTGCTCGTCAGTGCGGCAAACAGCAGGGAGATGGCCTGGCAACGATGGTTCATGGGATGCTCTCTTCCATTCAGTTGACGGTTTGAGCCGGAATTCTGGCGATATCTGTGATTTTGTTCCAATCGATTTATTCCAGTCTCTGATAAGGTAATATAATCAGAGTTCATGGATATTCGTTCGCTTGCCTGTTTTGTCGCCGTTGCCGAAGATCTGCATTTCCGCAAGGCGGCCGATCGCCTCCACATCACCCAGCCGGCATTGAGCCAGCGCATTCGAACGCTTGAGGAAGAAGTCGGGGCCGTTCTTCTCGATCGAGATCGACGGCATGTTTCCCTGACGCCGGCAGGCGCGGCCTTTCTCGAGCCCGCGCGGTCAGCGGTGAGGAGCGCAAACTTGGCCAAATCCGCGGCCCAACGCGCCATGCGCGGCGAAACCGGCCGGCTTCGCCTTGGCTTTACCGTCATCGCTTTCTACGGTGTTCTGCCGGAAGCCGTGAGGGTCTACCGCAACCGGTTTCCTGACGTCATCGTGGAACTGACGGAGATCAATTCGCCCTCCCTCGAACATGCGCTTGCCTCGGGGGAACTCGATCTGGGGATACTTCATCCGCCGCTTGAAACGCCTTCGCTCACTCATAGAGCCTTGCCGCCGCAAAAGCTCGTCCTCGCTTTGCCGGTCGACCATCCTCTGGCTTCGAGTTCGGTTATTCATATCGCTGATCTGCAGGGCCAGCCCTTCCTGCTTGCGCCAAGGCGGATCGGCCCGAATATCTATGACAAGGTGATCACCCTTTTCCGCAATGAAGGTGTCAGCCCCACCATTGTGCAGGAAGTGACGCCGATGACGACGCTTGTCGGACTGGTTTCTGCTGGCGTCGGGCTTGGCTTCGTTACGGAAGGGCTGGCGGCGGTGGGGCGCCCGGGCGTGGTGTTCCGGCCCGTATCGCCTCAACCGCCGGAGATACCAGTCGCCGCAGCCTGGGCAGACGGTCAGCCATCCGTAACCGCAATGCGCTTCCTGGAAGTAGTGCGGGAATTGAGTGCCGGCGGCTGATAATTTTTTACCAGAAGGCGATCATGCGTCATGCAAAGATTGTCGCTGTCCATATCGCAAGCGATGTTGCAGTATGGAGGCGGAAGCGGATCGCATGCGCTGCAATGCCAGAGTGCAATCCGCACAGGCCCTTGCTCATCAAGCGGAATTCAGCAGTGCCTCTATTTCGGCGCGGGTGGGCATGGCCGGGGCCGTGCCGTGCCGGGTTACGGCAATGCCGGCCGTCGCAGAACCAAAACGCACCGCATCCACGGGGGGCCGTCCTTCGGAAAGCGCAGTCACAAACCCGCCGAGAAAGGCATCGCCCGCTCCGGTGGTGTCGATCACCTTGCCGGCGGAGAATGACGGAACGAATTCGCTGTGCCCGCTGGTGTGATAGAGCGCGCCCCGTGAACCAAGTGTGATGATGGCCGTTCGCGCACCTTTTTTAAGCAGGGTAGCTGCCGCCGCAAGCGCCTGTTCGTCAGTATCGACGGCGTGACCGAGGATGCCGGCGGCCTCGACTTCATTGGGAACGATGAAATCGCACAAGGGGTAGATCGCATCGGGAATGGGTTGCGCAGGCGCTGGATTGAAGACCGTCGTGACCCCCGCCTTCTTCGCGATCGACAGGCCGTGAACGGCAGCCTCCATCGGCTGCTCCAGCTGGGTCATGAAAATGGCGGCGTTTTCGATCTCGGCGCGATTGGCATCGATGTCTTCCACACCGATCAGCCCGGCCGCACCCGGCACGACAATGATGGCGTTGTCGCCATTATCCTCATTGACGAAGATGAAGGCGGCGCCCGTCGAGACGCCCTCCATCTTCATGACGTTTGCCTTGACCCCCGCCGCCGCATAGGCCGACAGCGCCATTTCGCCGAAAGGATCATTGCCGACCCGCGAAATGAACGTCACCTTGCCGCCGGCCTTGGCGGCGGCAATCGCCTGGTTGGATCCTTTCCCGCCCGGCCCCAGCGTAAAGCCTGATCCCAGCAAGGTTTCGGCGATGTGAGGCAGGCGCTTGGCCTTATACGCCGTGTCGGCGGCGAAGATCCCGAGGATGACGATTCCACTCATCGCACGACATCCTCGGCAGGGATGACGCCTTTCGTCAGCAGAAAGCAGCCGTAGAAGCGCAATTCACCGGTCTGGATCACGCAATGGGCTTTTTTTGCCACTTCGTAGAACGCCATGCGTTCGACCGGATACATTGGTGACGATTTGCCTTCGACGCGATCGACGACAGCCTGCACTTCCTGCTGGATCGGTGGAATTTCATCGGGCCTGCCGATGACCTCCATGCGGCCGACCGACGGCTGGAGCGGGGTATCCAGCGGGAAAACCGAAAGGATGGCGTCGATGGCCTGCGGCGCGGGAATGTTTTCCATCGTCAGAAGTCTGCCGAGCCGTGTCTGGCGGGCAATCGAGTCGGAGGGGAAATTGGCGTCTGCGACGACCAGGACGTCGCCATGGCCCATGGTGCAGAGCACTTGAAGAATTTCGCCGTTAAGTTCTGCCCTGATGCCTTTGAGCATTGGTCTTGTTTCCCTTATTGAAGGCCGTTCCGGCCAGGTTTCCAATTTATTATCCAGAGGTTTTTGCCGCCGGTCCGGTTGACCCGCGGACGACGAGCGAGCCGTCGATCATCTCGTCGCCAACTGCCGATGATTGCTTGAAGAGAAGTTCAACCGCCCGCTTTGCCAGCCTGTCGGTTGGCTGACGTACGGTAGTCAGGCGCGGTACGACGAGATTGGCGAGCAGAATATCGTCAAAGCCCGTGACCGAGAGTTTGCGTGGCACGTCGATCTTGAGATCGCGCGCGGCGCGCAATGCACCGATCGCCTGCTGGTCGCTGGCTGCGGCAATGGCGGTCGGCCGGTCACTGGAGGGACGCGAGAGACGTTCCCGGGCGATCCTCTCGCCGGATTCGTAGTCGAATTTGCCGAAGGCGACCTCTACCTCGACGTTGGTGCCTGTTTTGCCGAGTTCGTTCATTCGCCTGATGAACCCTTCCCGGCGCGCTCGCCCGGCTTCGGTATCCTCCGGTCCGGCGATATAGAAAATTCGCCGATGGCCAAGATGGAAGATGTGGTCCGCGATAAGCGCCGCCGCCTGCGAATGATTGGTCGAGACCAGAGGGAAAGTACCGAACCGCCGGTCCAGCGATATGATCGGAACGGGCGATTTCAGGTGCAGAGCCGGGCTGTCGCTCGACGCCGCGACGATGATGCCGCGCACCGACCGGTCAAGAAAGGCCCTGACGTGGCTGTGCTCCGCCGCACGGTCATTATGGGAGCTCGCCAGCATCAGGGTATGTTTGCACTCCAGCGCCGCGCGTTCGACGCTTGCTGCCATCTGGGCGAAGAACGGGTTGGTGATGTCAGGGACGATGAGACCGATGACGTCGGTCCTGCTGGTGCGCAGGGCCCTCGCGGTGACGTTCGGGCGGTAACCGAGCGCCGCAATTGCATTGTTCACCTTCTCGCGCAGAGACGGTTTCACCGCCGCCTCGCCCGCCAGAACGCGCGAGACGGTGCCCACGGAGACCCCCGCGCACTCGGCAACGTCCTTGACCGTCGGCATCCTGGTCATCTTGACAATCCCGCCTACTTAACCGCCCCCGCAGTCATACCCGCGATGATGTATTTCTCAAGCAGGACGCCTACGAAGACCAGGGGAAGAACGCCGGCGGTGGAAAGCGCCGCCATCGACCACCAGTTGATGCCCTGGCTGCCCGTCTGGCTGGCGATCATGACCGGCAGGGTATTGGTGTTGGTTGAGGTGAGCAGCGCGGCGAAGAAATATTCGTTCCAGCACAGGATCAGCGCCAGGATGAACGCCGCAACCATGCCCGGAAGGACGAGCGGTACGATGATGCGCGAAAAGGCGCCCCAGATCGAGAGGCCGTCGACAAGCGCCGCTTCCTCGAGCTCCACCGGCACGGTCGCGAACTGGTCGCGCATGATCCAGATGACGATCGGCAGAACCATCAGCGTATAGACGGCGATCATGCCTGCATAGGTGTCGAGCAGCGCAAGCTGCTTGTAGAGGACCAGGAAGGGCAGGGCGAGCACGACGGGCGGCATGATGAGCTGCGACAGGAAAAAGAACGAAATGTCGGAATTGCGCATATAGCCGAATTTGTAGGAGAAGCGGCTGAGACCATAGGCGGCGAGCGATCCGAGAGCGACCGCCAGGGCGGATGCTGTCACCGAAATGATGACGCTATTCCACAGCCTGCGCATGAATTCCTCGCGCACGGTGGATGTCTGGAAAATGGTCTCGGGGGAGAGGCCAAGCGATCGCCATCCAAGCCAGCTGGGATGGAAATTGTACCAGGGCACAAGATTGCCGCGCATCACGTCGGCGGCGGTCTTGAACGAGGTCGTGACCGTCCAGAAAAGCGGGAAGATGCAGACGATCGCCCAGATTACGAGAAGGCCGTAGACGACGAACCGCATACCCCACCAGCGAAGCCGCTGACCGCGCGCATATTTGTCGAAATCGATGGAAATCATCAGAGCCTTCCTGTCATGCGCTTCACGATGCGGTCGGAAATCTTCATGAACACGGTCATGCCGAACACGATGATCACCAGATAGACAAGGGCCAGCAGGGTGCCGTATCCGACATTCGAACGGTCGCGATATTCGCGGTAGATGAAGCTGGTGACGGAGTCTGTCGCTCCGCCGGGGCCGCCGGCGGTGACGGTGATGATGATATCCGCCAGCTTCAGCTTGAAGATGATGCGGATCATGATCGTCGTGACCGAGACCGGCAGCATGAGCGGGAAAATGACCTGCCAGAAGCGCTGCCATTTCGTGGCGCCGTCGACCTCGGCAGCCTCAAGCACCTCCTTGGACAGGGCCTGCAGGCCGGCAAGCAGCATGATCATCATGAAGGGAATGAAGGTCCAGGCATCCATGATCATGATCGAGAGCCGTGCCGTCAGCGGATCGCCGAAAAAGGATGGATTTTCCCAGCCGATCCAGCGGGCAAATCTGGCAATCGGGCCGAAACGCGTCTCCAGCATCGATTTGCCGACCATCCAGCTGACCGCCACCGGCGACAGCATCAGCGGCACGAGAAACGTCACACGCCAGAATTTGCGGGCGACGATCTGCTGGTTTAGGAGAAGCGCCAGGCCGAATGCGATCACATATTCGCCCGCGATCGCCAGGCAGTAATAGATCATGTTGACGAGTGCATTGGCGTAGAAGGGATCGGAAATCATCCGCCGCAGATTATCCAGGCCGTTGAAGCGCCGTCCGGTCAGCGAAGCAAGATTCCAGTCGGAAAAGCCAACCCATAGCGCGAAGAGCAGCGGAAACACCACCATCGAGACCACGAAGAGGGCTGCGGGCAGGACGAAGAGGGCTTTCTTTCCGGCCTCCCCATAGATAACGACACGGGTGACGCAGAGGACCGCCGCCCACAGAAAATAGGCGTAGAGGACCGGGCGCCAGTTGTTGAAACCCCATGTGGTCAATTCCAGGTCATGGGCGGCCTGCAAGACAAAGGAGGCAACAAACCACAGGGCGCTCAGCCAGAGCGCAGTGCGTCCCCAGAAACGCCGGCTTATAGAAATGGAACCGGTTTCGACCGTGTGCAGCAGGTCGCCTTCGGCTGTCGACATGATATTCCTCGTCGGGATGGGATGAGCGCCGGCGGCGGCCTCCGCCGTCCGCCGACGCAAATGGTCAATTGATCAAAGCCCCAGGCTGGCTCTGTAGAGCTTCAACTGACTGTCGCGGCCAATCTGATCGGTGATCTTTTCCCAGGCGGCTGCAATTGCATCAGCGGTTTCCTGGGCAGACTTGTACTGTCCGGCAAAGCCCTTCGCCAGTTCGTCCTCCGCGACCGAATAGTACTGGAAGATACCGGGAATACGCGGTTCGATGGCAGCGTTCGGATGATTATAGCTGTCGGCGTTCGAACCGAGATATTCCTCGATATAGGCGCGATCATAGCCGGCCTTTTCCCATTCGTCGTAGTTGAAGTGGGACTGACGGTAAGGCTGGAAGCCGGACGGATAGGCCGACGTCCAGAGCGAGATATCCTTGCCGCCGAGATGCGCTGCCGCCGACCAGGCCGCCTTGCGCTTCTTCTCGTCATCAGAGACCCGCTTGGTGACGTAGATACCCCAGCCGAGATAGGCCATGTTGGGGGCTTCGTTGTATTTCTCTTCCCATTGGCTGGTCTTGCGGTTGTAGACGCGATCGGAGCCGCGGTTGATGCCGAAGCCGGCCACGTCGCCGACGACCGAGGTGTCGGAGGTCCGGGCGCTGGAACCGACATCGCCCCACCACATCAGCATCGAACCGGTGCCGGCGAGGAATTGCGAGAAGGCCGTCGTGCCGGGGTCCGCGTTGATCTGGTCGGCCGGATAGGCTTTCGCCGCAATCAGGTCCATGACGTCCTGAATCGCCTGAACCCATCCGGGATTGTTGACGAGCGGCTTCATGGTGTCCGGATCGAACAGCCACGCCGGATCGTCCGGATATTTCACATAGGGCGTCGCCCGGTCTTCGAGGAAGTAGAAGCCGAAGCCACCCCAGCCCTTCAGCGGATCAAGATAACCATAGGCCGGCAGCCCGGTCAGCGGATCGGTCTTGCCGATAAGCGCCTTGGAGACCTCGTTGACTTCCTGCCAGGTCTTTGGCGCTTCGGCCTTGCCGCTGATCGATCCGTCGCCGAAATAGTCCTTGCGATAGGCGAAGGTGTGGCAGTCGCCGTCGATGGTGACGCGATAGGTCTTGCCGTCCCATGTGCCGACCGGCGGTTTCAGATATGCCACAAGATCGTCGGCTTCGATCTGCTTTTCCACCCAATCGGGCATCTCGTCCAGGAGACCGCGGCCTGCCGTATCCCCTTCGAATGGCGCGCCCATTTCCAGGATGTCGAAATCAACAGTGCCGGTCGCGATCGACTGCTGCAGACGGGCATTGTAGTCGGCCTGGGCCAGATCGATCCAGTTGATCTTGGCCCCGGTGTAAGCCTCCCACGGCTTCAGGAAGCCCCGGAAAAGAAAGTTGTGCAGATTCTGGTTGTTCAGGCCCATGAAGGTAAGTTCGACGCCGGCGAACTCGCCTTCCTTCACGTTTGCCTTTGTCGGACCAAGGCAGAGCTCACCCACCTTCTGCCAGTCGGCATCCGTTGGCGAGCCTTTGCCCACACCCGGAATTTGCAGGATCTGGGCGCGCAGGTCGTCGTCCGCGGCGAATGCTCTTCCAGGAAGTCCGCCCATTGCGCCGGAGACGCCGAGCAGCGCGGCCGCGCTCGCAGTGCCACGAAGGACGTCACGGCGGCTCGCCTGGCGGCGCATCAGTGCATCATATATTTCGAGTTTCATTTGATCTCCTCCACATTCTATTTCGCTGCCACCCTGCCACTTGCTTCGATGCGGCTTTGCTGGTCCGATTTTTAGCGCTGGTAACGGGCAGAACTATCTGGTAAGCAAGAAATGAAACGTTTCATATCCTGCTTGAAACCGCTCCTCTCGGCTTCGCTGAAAAGCATCAGACGGCGCGCGGAAAATGTCAATAAGAAATGAAACGTTTCATGGAGGAGGTTTTCGACGCTGTTCCGGCATTGACCCCGGGCTGTTCATGGCCGGGCGAATGCATGAATTTCAGCAGTCGTGAAATGGTAGAATCCGTGGAATGGTCATGAAAAGACCGACCACGAGATGGGAGCGAGATGGCTGAGGTTATTGTTTCCAAGGCTCACAAGGCATACGGCACAGTCAACGTACTTCATGGCATTGATATCGATATCGCGGATGGCGAGTTCGTCGTTCTCGTAGGACCTTCCGGCTGCGGCAAGTCGACCCTTCTGCGCATGGTCGCCGGGCTTGAAAGCATTACCAGCGGGACCATTTCGATCGGCGGCAAGGTAATCAACAACCTGCCGCCGAAGGACCGCGATATAGCAATGGTGTTCCAGAGTTATGCCCTCTATCCGCACAAGACCGTCGCGGAAAACATGGTGTTCGCGCTACGCCTGAAAAAGCTGCCTGCCGACGTCATCAAACAGCGTTTGCAGGCGGCGGCCGAAACGCTCGACCTCGTTCCTTATCTCGACCGTTATCCGCGGCAATTGTCCGGCGGTCAGCGTCAGCGCGTGGCCATGGGCCGGGCAATCGTCCGCTCGCCACAGGCGTTTCTCTTCGATGAGCCCCTGTCGAACCTGGACGCCAAGCTGCGCGTGCAGATGCGCAAGGAAATCAAGGAGTTGCACCAGCGGCTGAGGACGACGACGATCTATGTCACGCATGACCAGGTCGAAGCAATGACCATGGCCGACAAGATCGTTGTCATGCAGAGTGGCAATGTCGAGCAGATCGGCACGCCGCTCGAACTCTATGACCGGCCGAGCAACACCTTTGTTGCGACCTTTATCGGCTCACCCTCCATGAACCTCCTCAAGGGCAGGTACAAGGCGGACGCAAATGCGTTCGTCACCGAAGTGGGCGACGAGATCGCACTCGGTTTCCAGCCGAATGCGGACGATGGACAATCTGTTCTGCTGGGTGTGCGGCCGGAACATCTGTCACTTGCCGATAGCGGGCTGAAGGCAACCGTCAACGTCACGGAGCCGACGGGGCATGAAACCATGGTTTTCCTGCACTACGCCTCAAGCGAGATCGTTGCGGTATTTTCCGAGCGCCATGATTTGAGACCCGGGCAGGAGGTTATCGTAGCGCCTCGCACCAAAGCGCTTCACCTTTTCGATGCGCAGTCGGGCAAATCATTGCGACAAGACCGTACCTGATACGGCATCTTTCTGCCGCAGTTTTAGGCCCCGCCGTTCCGGTGCAGCTTTGTTTCCACCGGCGCGCCGCTGCGGATGGTCTGGTAGACAACGCAATAGCGTTCGGTGAGCTTGAGGAGTTGATCGAGTTTCTCCTGCGGCGCATCCGTTTCCACGTCGAAGGCGAGGCGGATCTGCGCAAAGCCCACAGGGGCGTCCCTGGTGACGCCCAGCGTACCGCGAAAATCGAGGTCACCTTCGGCCGCTACGGTGCCCGACTTAAGCGGAATCTCAAGCGCGGTTGCCACCGCTTTCAAGGTGACCCCGGCGCAGGCCACAAGCGCCTCCAGAAGCATGTCGCCCGAGCAGAGATCGAGACCGGTGCCGCCGGTTGCCGGATGCAGACCCGCCACGGCGAGCGCGCGCCCGGTTTCTACCTTGCAGGCGATCTTTTGGTTGTCGAGAGAGCCGTTTGCTCGAAGCGTTATGTATGCCGCCTCGGGATTCGATCTGTAACGGTCTTTGATCGGCGCCTGTACGGCACGCAGTGCGGCGGCATCCATCGTCAAGCCCTCCTCGATTGCAGACTGCCTGAAAGCGACGTGCTTGCCAGGCCAAACTGCGATCACGCTCGCGCATATCTTACAGCGTGGAGAGCGCCGAGGCGAGTCTCGGTGCAATGGGCGATGCGGCTCCCACGCCTTTACATTTGACTGTTCTTCAAAGCGCTACGCTGTTGCGGAGCGCCTGGATCGCCAGATTGTGCAGTCTTTTCATATACCCAGGCAGAGGTACTTCACATCTACATAGTCTTCGATCCCGTATTTTGAGCCTTCTCGTCCCTGACCGGACTGTTTGATGCCGCCGAATGGAGCAACTTCGGTGGAGATGAGGCCGGTATTGATACCGACCATTCCGTATTCAAGAGCTTCCGCCACCCGAAACACCTTGGACAGATCTCTGGCATAGAAATAAGAAGCAAGGCCGAAATCGGTATTGTTGGCCATCTCGATCACCTCTTCCTCAGTCTCGAACCTGAACAAGGGTGCAACCGGTCCGAAGGTCTCTTCGCGAGCGATTTTCATGTCGCGTGTGACGCCGGTGATTACTGTCGGCTGAAAGAAGAGACTGCCTTTTACATGTGGCTGTCCGCCAAGGACTATCCTTGCCCCCTTCGAGATTGCATCCGATATGTGTTCCTCCACCTTCGCCAGAGCCTTCCCATCGATCAACGGTCCTGCATTCACGCTTTCCGCAAAGCCATCGCCGACCTTTAGCGTCGAAACCTTCGTTGCGAGTTTTGCGGCAAAGGCGTCGTAGATACCGGACTGCACATAGATCCGGTTGGCACAGACACAGGTCTGGCCATTGTTGCGGTATTTGGCGACCATTGCCCCTTCGACGGCATCATCGAGGTCGGCATCGTCAAAGACAATGAAGGGCGCGTTGCCACCAAGCTCCAGTCCGAGCTTCATGATCTGGTCTGCGCCCTGGCGCATCAGAATGCGGCCTACGTCGGTCGAGCCGGTGAAGGTCAGCTTGCGGACCTTCTTGTTTTGGGTGAACGTCTTTCCAACCGTGGGTGCATCCGTTGTTAAAATGACGTTGAAAACTCCAGCAGGAACACCAGCGCGCTCGGCAAGCAGGGCAAGGGAAATGGCGGAAAGCGGCGTCTCGGCCGCCGGTTTCGCAACCATGGCACAGCCGGAAGCCAGTGCCGGTGCCATTTTGCGTGCGAGCATCGCATTGGGGAAATTCCAGGGTGTAATCGCCGCAACCACTCCAACGGGCTGCTTGATGACGATAATGCGTTTGTCGGATTGATGGCCGGGTATGGTGTCCCCGTAGACGCGCTTGGCTTCTTCGCCGAACCATTCCACATATGAGGCGCCGTAGAGGATCTCGCCCCGCGCTTCGGCAAGCGGCTTGCCCATTTCCAGGGTCAGGATAGCGGCGAGGTCGTCGGCATTGGCGATCATCAGGTCATAGAGCCTGCGCAGGACCGCAGCACGTTCTTTGCCGGTCTTCCCCGCCCACTCCTTCTGCGCCTTGTGGGCGATATCGACGGCACGAGCCGTTTCCGCGCTTCCCATATCGGGAAGCGTGGCAATCACCTCTCCGGTAGAGGGGTTGGTAACGTCGAAGGTCTTGCCGCTGTCGCTCGTACCGAGCCATTCGGCGCCGATGCGTGCCTTGTCGGTTGCAAGCGAGGTGTCCTTCAGTTTCGAAAGCAGTGTTTCGGATAACGCCATGGATCAGCCTCGTTTGCGGAATGTTGAAAGACAATGAGGGCGCTGAGCGCCTGCAGGTTTACTGGAAAGCGTACGCTGAACCGGTATCAAAGCTGAGCCATGCCTGATCGCCGCGATTGAGGGTAGCGATAGCTTCATGGCCAAATGGAAGCCGTACCGAGAGGCTATCGCCTTTGCTTGTTCTTGTGCTGACCTCGATGTTGTTGCCCAGGAAGGTGATGTCATCGACGGTGACGGGTAATCCCGCTTCCAAGGGTTTCTGCGACAAGAACAGCCGCTCGGGCCGCAAGAGCAGCGATGCCTTCTTTCCAGCCAGATGGCCTCCACGAATTGGCACGCCGTCAATCACCGTGCCGCCGGGCAATGCCAGCCGTGCCTTTTCGCCTTCGGCAGCCATGACCTGGGCGTCGATGAAGTTGCTGTCGCCGATGAAGCCTGCCACGAAACGCGTGGCCGGATCAGCATAGAGTTCCTGACCGGTGCCTATTTGGTCGATCTCGCCCTCGCTGAAGACGGCGATACGGTCGGAGAGTCGCAATGCCTCTTCCTGATCGTGTGTGACGTAGAGGATCGTGACGCCCGTTTCCTGATGAATGCGGCGGATCTCAAACTGGATCTCCTCACGCAGTTTCTTGTCCAGTGCTGAGAGGGGCTCGTCCATGAGGAGCACCGGGGGCTTGTAGACCAACGCCCGGGCGAGCGCGACACGCTGCTGCTGGCCGCCCGACATCTGCGTCGGCATGCGATCCTCGAAGCCGGCAAGGCGGACCAGTTTGAGTGCAGCCTTTACGCGCTCGGAGACCTCAACCTGTGGCCTTCGGCGGATACGCAGAGGAAAGGCCACATTCTCTCCGACTGAAAGATGCGGAAAAAGCGTGTAGCGCTGGAATACCATGCCGATATTGCGCCGGTGCGATGGTGTTGAGAGCAGGCTGCGTCCATTGAGCAGAATGTCGCCCTCCGTCGGGTCCTGAAAACCAGCGAGGATATAAAGCGTCGTCGACTTGCCTGAGCCGGACGGGCCCAGAAAAGTCATGAACTCGCCTTTGGCGACGTCCATCGTCACATTCCTGACGGCGGTGACATCACCATAAACTTTACGGATGCCGCGGATTGAGAGGAAAGGTTCGGTCATGCTTTCGGTCCCTTGCGGAAGATGGCGGCCAAGACCATCAGGACGATGGTGAAGGCGATCAAGAGGGTGGAGGCTGCTGCGATTACCGGCGTGAGGTCCTGCCGCAGCGTCGACCAGATCTTGACCGGCAGCGTCTGCAGCGTCGGGCTCGCCATGAAAATCGCCAGGACGACTTCATCCCACGACGCCAGGAAAGAGAAGACAGCGGCGCCGAAAATGCCATGGCTGATGGCGGGCACCGTCACTCTGAGGCGGGCTTCCCAAGGGCTTGCGCCACAAAGGACTGCGGCGTCCTCGATTGATCTGTCGAAACCTTGAAGCGCATTTCCGATCGAAATGATCGAAAACGGAAGGGCAATCAGTAGGTGGGCGATGACGAAGGCGGTCGTGGTTCCGGCAAGGCCAAGCTGAAGGAAGAGAGCGTAGAGTGCGACCGCGAGTACGACGACCGGCAGGATCATCGGTGTGAGAAACAGGGCGCGCAGAGCATCGCGTCCCACGAAGGTGCCCCGGTCAAGTCCCAGAGCCGCCAGGAAACCAATGACTACGGAGAGCACCGTTACGATCAGTGCGATCTTCAGGCTCGTAAGGGCTGAATAGAGCCAACGCGGGTCAGCAAATAGATCGTGGTACCAACGCAGCGTCCAGGAAGGCGGAGGAAAGATCAGCCATTGCGACGAGCCGAAGGAGAGGGCCGCGATGAATATGATCGGCAGGATCAGGAACAAGCAGACCAGGATGGTCAATCCGATCAGAAAACCACGCAGCGGCCCGAGTTTTTCGAAATCGAGAAGCATGAGTTAGTTCGCCTTGTTCGGATTGAAAAATCTGAGCTGCACGGCATAAAGCGCAAGCGTGATGACGAGCAGAATCAGAGCAGCCGCCCCACCCATCCCCCAGTTCACAAGGGACTGAACGAATTGCGCGATCAGTTCCGCGAGCATCATGTTGGCGGTACCACCGAGGAGCGCAGGCGTCACGAAATAGCCAAGCGACATGACGAACACCATCAGAGCGCCCGCCGCGATACCGGGAAGGGACAGCGGCAGCAGAACGCGTGTGAAGCACTGCGCTTTATTGGCACCGCAGAGCGCTGCTGCCCGCAGGATCGAGGGATCCAGAGACCGGATCACGCCCATCAAGGGCAGGATCACGAAAGGCAGCATGATGTAGGTCATGCCGATGGTGACGCCGACAAGATTGTTGACGAGCGGCAGCGGCTTGTCGATGAGGCCGAGGCCAATCAGCGTCTTGTTGATGACGCCGGTTCGCTGAAGAAGCACCATCCATGCATAGGTACGTGCCAGCAGATTGGTCCACATCGAAAGGATGACAATCGCCAGCACCAGCCGTGCCCAGCGTTCCGGCATGATCGCCAGCGCCCAGGCAACCGGATAGCCGATCAGGATGGAGATACCCGTCACCACGCCGGCTACGATGAAGGTGTTGGCGAAGATCTTGAGATAGGTTGTGGATCCGAGAAGCGTCGCATAGTTTTGCAACCCGGGTTGCGGCTCCAGCACGCTGCGCATGAGGAGCATCAAGACCGGAACAATGAAGAACAACACGACCAGGAGCAGCGCCGGAACGAGATAGCGAAAACCCGTATCCCGCTTTACTTTGCCGCCCACACTGACTGTTGCTGCCGATAGGGTCATTTTGGATAATCCAGGCTGGGTGGCGGACCGGCTGGCCGGTCCGCATTTTTTCTCGGCGAGGGCAGGATTACTGAGCCTGCCATGCATACCAGCGCGTGCCGATCTCATCGCGGTGCTCCGCCCAATAGCTCATGTCCGCATTAACTTGGGTTTCCGCCTGCTTGTCAGGCAGGGAATCTCGCTTGGCGGGCTCCATCAGGGCCGGTGAATCAATGTTGATCGGCGCATAACCAGTGGCGGCCGCGAAATCCGCCTGGCTCTTGTCGCTCGTTGCGTATGCGATGAACTTCATCGCAGCTTCCTTGTTCTTGGCGCCTTTCGGGATCACGAGAGAATCCGCTGCCGTAATGTTGTTGATCCAGGAGGTCTCGACCGTCACGCCTGTTTCGGCGAGCGCGGTCAGCCGGCCGTTCCAGAACGAGCCGAAAGGAGCCTCGGCAGACGCCAGCAACTGCTGGGATTGCGCGCCACTGTCCCACCAGATGATGTCGGCCTTGATGGTGTCGAGCTTCTTGAAAGCACGATCGAGATCGAGCGGGTAAAGCTTGTCGGCCGGCACGCCGTCGGCCAGGAGCGCAGCCTCGATCACACCCGGTGCGGACCATTTGTAGAAGGCGCGCTTGCCGGGAAATTTCGTCGTGTCGAAAAGATCGGCCCAGGTCTTCGGGCAGGCTTCGACCGCGTCCTTGTTGCAGCCGATCACGAAGGAATAATAGAAGCTCCCCACCGAATAGTCGGTCACGAACCGGGGGTCGAGCTTGCTCTTGTCGATGATCGAAAAATCGAGCTTCTCCAAAAGTCCCGCTTTGCCTGCCTGGACGGCATAGTCTCCTTCCACGTCGACGACGTCCCAGGTCACATTGCCGGATTCGACCATGGCCTTGAGCTTGCCATAGTCGGTGGGACCATCCTGGATGACGGTGATTTTGTTATTTTCAGTGAATCCGTCGGCCCAATATTTCTTCTGGGCGTCCTGGGTAGTGCCGCCCCAGCTGGTGAATACCATCTCCTGGGCTCCAGCCGAAGACATGACGCCCGTAAGAGCTGCAAACGCCACAAGTGCAGTTTTGAGTTTCATAAGTTTCTCCTCCCTGTTCTCGGCTGGTTAGCCGGTCGTTTTAATCTGCGCATTTCCTCCGAGGTTCACCGCATCACGAACGGATCGGGGAAGGGATCGTCGGAGGTCCGCAGCCAGACCGTTTTGGTCTTCGTGTAGTCGAGCGCCGCCGCCAGCCCGCCTTCGCGGCCATGACCCGATAGGCCATAGCCCCCGAAAGGTGCGATCGGAGAAACGGCACGATAGGTGTTGACCCAAACGATGCCGGCCCGAAGCTGTTTGATCATCCGGTGAGCCCGTGTGAGATTCTGGGTAAAGACGCCGGATGCCAGTCCGTAAGGCGTGGCATTGGCGAGGGTCACGGCCTCGTCTTCACAGGAAAAGGAGACGACGGAAAGGACCGGTCCGAAAAGTTCGGTCTCGACCGAAGGAGCGTTCACGCCGTCGCAGTCCAGGATCGTGGGCTGATAATAGAAGCCGCCGCCATCGATCGCGCGGCCACCGGTCACGAGCTTTGCCCCGGCATTCACGGAGGCTGCGACCAGTTTCTCGATATGATCGCGCTGACGGCTTGTGCAAAGAGGTCCGACCTCCGTTGCCATGTCGAGCGGCGTGCCGATGCGGATCGCGTCGGCCTTGGACTTGAGAAGGGCGAGGAACCGGTCCTTCACCGAAGCCTCGACGATCAGGCGCGAGCCGGCAACGCAGCTCTGGCCGCTGGCGGCAAAGATGCCGGCGACTTGCGCGTTGGCCGCGCTCTCGAGATTGGCGTCGGCAAAGACGATGAATGGCGACTTGCCGCCAAGTTCCAGTGATGTGCTCGCGAGGTTTTCAGCGGAATTTCGCACAACGTGTGCGGCCGTTGCAGGACCACCGGTGAAGGCGATATGCGCCACGCCAGGATGCCTTGTGAGTGCACTGCCACAGGACGGGCCGAACCCGGTGATGACATTGACCACGCCCTTCGGAAAACCGGCCTGATCGATGAGGCGTGCAAATTCCAGAAGCGGCGCAGGACCGTCTTCCGACGCTTTCACCACGAGCGTGCAGCCGGCGGCGAGCGCCGGCCCGACCTTGACGGCGGCGAGAAATAGCTGGCTGTTCCATGGAACGATCGCGGCAACGACGCCGATCGGCTCACGTCGCGTCCAGACTTCCATGTCCGCCTTGTCAATTGGAAGCGTCGCCCCCTCGAACTTGTCAGCGAGGCCGGCATAGTAGCGATAATAGTCGGCCACATAGGCAATTTGCGCTGACGTCTCGCGGATGATCTTGCCGGTATCGCGCGTTTCGAGTTCGGCGAGCCGCGATGCATTGGCCTCAACGAGCTCTGCAAGTCTATAGAGCAGCTTCCCGCGGGCGGTCGCCGTCATCGCCGGCCAGGGACTGTTCCACAGCGCTTGTTCGGCCGCCTTCACCGCGCGGTCGACATCGTCTTCGCGCGCTTCAGGCATGGAGGCCCAGGCCTGCCCGGTCGCCGGATCGATGGATTCGAACCGGCTGGATCCTTCCTCGAATGTTCCGTTGATGTATTGCTCGAAGCTCTGCATCGCAGCCTCACCGGAATGCTGGCATGACGTCGGTGATGAAGCGCTCGAGCGATGCCTTCTTGCGCTCGAAGCTCATCCCGGTGTCGATCCAGAAGGAATATTCGTCATAGCCGAGGTCTTCATATACTTTCAGGCGATCGATGATCTCTTTGGCCGTACCGATCGGGATATTTTTCCGCATCATTTCCGGAGCGAGGTTCGGGTTGGCCGCGAGCTCCTCTTCGGAAAGCCTCTCGATGAGGCCTTGACGGATCGGCCGCTGGTTCTTGAACCAGGCAAAGAAGTAATTGTAGTAGGTGCTGATCTCCTTGGCGGCCTGTGCGATATCGGTTTCGTCGCTTCCGACATAGGTGTGAAGCAGCAACATGATCTTTGGCCGAGGAACGTGGGGGGCTTTTCCACAAGCAGCCTCGAACCGCTCCATGAGGCTGGCAATTTCCGCCTCGCCGTTCGCCAGCGGTGTGCATTGCACGTTGCAGCCGTTGGCGACGGCGAATTCATGGCTGTTGGGATCACGGGCGGCCACCCAGATCGGAGGATGTGGTTGCTGAACCGGTTTCGGCGCTGAAGTCGTCGCCGGGAATTTCCAGAATTCGCCGTTATGGGCGTAGTCGCCTTTCCAGATTCCCTTCACAGCGGGGACCAGTTCGCGCATCCGCTGGCCGGCGCCCCATGCATCGAGGCCTGGTAGCAGACGATCATATTCGAAACTGTAAGCGCCGCGGGCGATGCCAAGATCAAGACGGCCACCCGTGATGATATCCGTCATCGCCGCTTCGCCTGCCAGCTTGATCGGATGCCAGAAAGGCGCGATCACCGTGCCGGTGCCGAGGCGGACATTCCTGGTGCGACGCGCCAGATCGGCAATGTTGACGAACGGGTTCGGCGCGATCGTGAAATCCATGCCGTGGTGTTCCCCGGTCCAGATCGCATGCATGCCGCCTTTATCGGCGATCTCGCAGAGCCGGATGAACTCTTCGTAGAGCGCCTCGTGGTTTTGGCTGGCATCCAGCCTTTCCATGTGAGCGAATAGTGAGAATTTCATGGCTCAACCCTTTGCTGACGCGGCATGCACGCGGCCTTTTTCCTGATTTCCGAAATAGACGCCGAAATTGCCCAGCGTGCTCTCTTGCGCATAGCGTTTGATGATGTCGCGTACCGCAGGATCGACAATTTCGGCCAAGGGCGGGGCCTGAATCGGAAAGAGCCTTCCGCTCTTGGGATCGCCTTCGCCAAGGACGGCGCGATAGACGACGTTCTGCCGGTTCGTCTTCGTGTCCTCGTAAACGGAGTAAAGAAGGCCGGTCTGCAGGCCGAGGCCGATCGTATCTTCGATATGGCGCTCAAGGGCGTCCAGGCTATCGTTCTCGGCCTTGGCGACAAAGGGCAGCGTCCATCCACCTCTTGTATCCTCGACAAGAAGGATCTCGCCGTTTCGCTCGCCCACAACGCCGAGCATGAGATTGCCATCCACATTCGCAAGCAGGCTCTTCTCGGCAAGCGCCGGCGTGAAATATCCCCCGCGGGCATAGCCCAAGCCCGTCCTGCCACTGTTATCGAAGGCCTCGACGCGGCCAATCAGGATGACATGGTCTCCCGCATCGATGATCTCATGGCTCGAACAGTCAAACCAGGCGGCAACATCGGCGAAAACCGGCGCGCCGAACGGACCTTTCTGCCATTCGACGGCCGCAAAGCGATCTTCGACCGGACGGGCAAAGGTATTGGAGACGTCCTTCTGGGCTTCCGAGAGAATGTTGACGCCAAATCCGTTTGCACCGGTCAGGGCTGCATAGTTACGCGACGTCTTGGCAAGACATACGAGAAGAAGCGGGGGATCGAGCGAGACGCTCGTAAAGCTGTTGGCGGTGAAACCGATCGGCGCACCATCATTGTTGAAAGCTGTAACGACAGTCACTCCGGTCAGGAACGCGCCAAATGCGTCTCGCAACGTCCTTGGATCAAACGTCATTTTCAGCCTCCCGGTTCAGCCACTTGATCAATGCCTCGTTCACCTCCTCCGGTGCTGTGAGGTTCACCATGTGGCGATGCCCTGCAATGATGACGGCGCGTCCCAGAGGCGCGGCATTGGCCATTTCCTGCGCCATATCCGGCGTCGAATTCTGATCGCCGTCGCCGGTCAGGAACAGCGCGGGGCATGTTACCTGCGGCCAGCAGTCGGAATAGATTGAATCACCCGTTGCGAATGCTTTGTACGCAGTGGCATAGCCCGCCGGATCGACGGTTTCGAGCAATTCCCGAGCCAGCATGTACGCCTTCGTGCCGCTCTCATCATCGGAGAACCAGCGGGCGAGAGGCGCGCAACGATCAAAGCGGCCGGAGACGATTTCGTCGGCTCTTGCCTCGACCGCGGCTCTCCCTGCCGCACTTCGCCGATGGACACCGTTGAGCAATGCGATGCGTCTGACTTTTTGCGGAGCGGTAGCGGCGATGCCGGTGGTGATCAATGCACCCATCGAATGTCCCGCGACGTTGACCTGATCCAGCTCCAGCTCGTCAAGGAAGTCGTCAAACCAGTCCACGAAATGAGACAGGGCAGGTGGCTTCCCGAGCGGTGCAGACCAACCATGACCGGGGAGGTCGACCGCGATCACACGAAACTTTGATGCGAGTCGGTCGATCTGCGGTTCCCACGCCTCAATCCGCATCCCCACGCCGTGGATGAGGACGACAGTGTCCTCACCCCGGCCGAGATCCACATAAGCCGTCCCCAAATGGGTTCTAGACCGCGGCAGGGTTCGCAACATCGTGGCCCAACTCTTTCAGGTCCTGATACCGGTCACCAATGCGGTGATGGGGACGGCCGCCAATTGACGCGCCGAGCGCAACGACGATTTCGTCGGCGGTCGGGGCATCCGGGATCGCAGACTGTATGGTTAGATAATGCGAGCGGCGGCCCTCATCGTTCTTGTCCATCAGCGGAATCATGATGGGCGCATTCGCAGGGCCGCGCGTGTTGGAGAACACCAGATAGGACTTGGCTCCAACAGCTGTTCGGTAGTGATTGCCGAAGCGCAGCGTATGGATGAGTGCCGAGGCGTGCTCCAGTTCCCCGTCGAGACCGACGACGGCTGCCTTTCCATAAGCCTCGACGGCTTCGCCGGAACCCGCAGTCTCTATGATCATGTGAGTCAGCAACTCGCCGAGAACCGGTGCGGCCGCATGAATCTCGGGCTTGAGATCCTCGACATATCCGCGTCCCGCCCACGGATTCTTCACGACCGCCATGGCCGCGATGAGTTTGAGCGGGGTTGGAGCCCGTTTGCCACCTTCGACGAGTGTCGTCTCCACGTGCAAAAGCGTTTTGCGAATTACCGGCGCCACGGCGACCTCCTGTCATTGAATTGTCTGTATGATGGTATACCATAAGATGACGTGTCAAGGTCTTGTGAAGTTTTTTATTTGCGGCTACACAAAGGCATGACCCAGGACGTTAAAAATCTCGCGGCGCTTCGCATCCAAACTCCGCCTGCCACGCTTCGTGAAATTGCACTTGATCGGTTGCGCAGGGCGATTATCAGCGGCCTTTTTGAGCCGGGAGAGCGGCTTGTGGAGCGAACATTATGTGACCAGCTCGGTGTCTCACGCTCGGTCATCCGGGAAGTTATCCGGCATCTGGAAGCGGAAGGCCTGGTTGAGATGCTTGCGAAGCAGGGGCCAATTGTCGCCCGGCTTGACTGGAACGACGCACGCCAGATCTATCAGATCCGCGCATCGTTGGAATCCACGGCGGTTGCCGATTGCGCGCGTGTTGCCGATGCAGCGATTAAAGCACGCCTCAGAGCGGCGCTCGACGAGCTTGATCGTAATTCGAGGCAAAACTCGCCGCCGGCCATTCTTGACGCCACAACCGAGTTTTACAGGATCATTTTTGAGACAAGCGGGCACAATATCGCCTGGGATATCGTCAGCCGCTTGAACAGCCGGATCTCCCGCTTGCGTGTCATGACCCTCTCGACGGCCAACCGGACGGTGTCTGGGCCAGCTCAGATCCGCGAAATCTATGCGGCGATTGATCGAAATGACGCGGAAGCAGCAAGGGCGGCCTGCTGCGCACATGTTGCCGCCGCGGCTTCAATCGCTGAAATACTGCTCGGTCCCAAACGCTGACAACCTGGGCTGTAGTCTCACAATGAGCGATTAGCTACCGACCCAGCACGTGCCCTGCAGCGCCTCATGCGGAAACTCGCGAATTGGAGGGCTGAAGCCCGCAGATCTGTAGTCTGGAGCCTTGTCTGCCCAGATGATCCCATTCCCACGGGAAGGTGCGGATCTGGTCGATCGGCGCCAGCAGCTTGCGGGGCCATTTGCTCGGCCGAACGCCCGATCTGGACATTTGACCACCAGCCAACATGCCGCGTCACGCTCCTGCACGATGCGCGGCCGGTGCTGCTCAATTTCGGGAAACCTGGCTCGCCGTCGTTGATGTCAAACTGGTGGCGCGAAATTTGAAGATGTATGAGCTTCCCGTTGTCGGCGTCGTCTGGACCCAAACCGCCGCACTTATCTCGCCTGATGGGCACGTAATGTGGGTTGGAGATGGAGACTCTACTGGTTTGTTTGATGCCCCTTAGCGCATGGTTCGGTCAGAGCCGGCGGTGACCGTCGTAATCCCGCACTCAATATAGATCTGCGGTTTTCGGCACACGCATCAAGCTTGTGCTGCAGATCGAGCTCACAATGTCGGACAGAGACTATTTTGCAAGACGTCCTCGCAACGGGGTGAGCGCCGGAAATTATCGTAATAGAGCGTCCATTCGCCCTTGTTGGCGGCGCGGTAGGGGCCGAACTTGAAATACTGGTTCTTGCCAAGCCCCTTGTCGGCATGGCCGATATGGCCCTTGACGGTGACGATCGGCTTGCCGTTTGCGAAGATCTCGATATGGCCGGAACCGTCCGGCCCCGGTTTGGTATAAACCACGAAATCGATCCAGCCCGAATTCGGGGCGGGCAGGGGATTGCCATGGTTGGTGACCGAAATGGCATCCGTGCAGCTCGAGAACAGAGCACCGTCTTCCGGCGTCCATGATGCTTCAGTGGCAACCAGCGCGCGCATCTGGTTGGTTTTCGGCCGCAGCCACACTGGCGTCTGGCCGGGAGCACATGTCGCAGCCGTATCCGCCGCCATTGCCGCGGTCAGCCTGGCATGGGGCGCGATGTAATTGGTCTCGACAGTAGCGAAGAGCTTCCCCTGCCTCATCCGTAAGGCCAGAAAAGGGCTGAAATCGCCGTCGGCGCCCGGGTCGATCTCGCGCTTCCATTGGGCGATAAGGTAACGGTGGTCATCCTGCGGGATGGGGTCGCCGAATTTGACTGAGAAGCCGTACCAGACGCCCTGGTCATAAGGCACGCGCAGTTCCGGCCGTTCCCAGATTTCCGCACGTTCGCTGCAGGATTTTTTGGTGGTCGGGCAGAGCGGACGGACCGTCAGCTTAAGTGCGCCACCGTCGACCGCTACGTCCCGCTGGAACTCGACCGAGCCGGCGCTCTGCTCAAAATTCTCTTTGTAATAAAGCCCCCCTTCGGGCGCAAAATCATGCCCGTCAAACCCGTCTTTCAAAACCTCCATACCGGCCCCCGCCTGAGTTCCCGTGCAAAGGAGCGCAGCCAGACCGGCTGCGAGCAACAGCTTGATCTTCATCGAAAATCCTTAACAAGGGGATCAGGCGACGGCAGTTTCTTGGCGTCGCGATGCAAAAGGATGACCTGCTCGGCGTCCGACATCCGGTCATAAGTAGTCTCGAGGCCACCATCATCCTCGGCAAGCGGCGCCTCGGAGAGATCCGGGAAGAGGACGGTGAATTTCTGCTTCACCCCCGTCAGCTTCTCCTCGCCGATCGTCACCCAGCTGCCACTGTCGCAATAATTTGCGAAGTCCTTGCTGGCGATTACCCGGTAAGGCGAATTCTTGGTCAATGTCTGGAGCCGCTGAACTTCGTTGACCGCCGAGCCGAAGACGGAGAAGGTCAGGCGGTCGGTAAGCCCGACATTGCCGAACATGACATTGCCGACATGGAGGCCAATGCCATAACCGATCTCAGGCAGCCCTTCCTGGCTGCGGCGGGCGTTGAGCTCGGCCATTCGCGCCGTCGCTTTATGGGTCGCGGCAAGCGCAGCCTGGCAGGCGACCTCCGAAGGCGCCCGGTGCCGCTCGCAGGGGTAGACCGCCAGGAAACCGTCGCCGAGGAAACTCAGGATCTGGCCGCCTGCCCGGTTGAAGGGCGCCGCGATCGCATCGAAATACTGGTTCAGCGTCTCGATATAGAGATCGCGGCCCGCCGTCTCGGCAAGCCTTGTCGAATTGCGCATATCGGCCATGACGAGGGCCGCGCGGATGGTATCGCCCTCGCCGCGCTTGATCTGGCCGTCCAGCACGCGCTTGCCCGCATCGCCGCCAAGATAGGTAGTCAGCATATTATCGGTAAGCTTCTGCAGTACGGCCATCTTGCTTGCGACCGCCAGATGGTTCTGCATGCGCAACAGCGCCGCGACCATGCTTTCGGAAAAGCCGGACGGACTGTCGGTCGACCATGATCCGATCATCCCCTGCGTCGAGCTGTTGCTGAAGGAACTGCCGCCAAAGGGATGGACGAAGGCCAGATAGTCTGTAATGCCGATCTGCTTCAAATCATCGAAAATCGGAAATTCCGATGGGACGTCCGGATGGAGGCGCCGGCGCAGATGATCGAGATCATTGCTCATCAGGTGATAATAGGGGCTGCGTAGGAAACGGTCCGAATGCCCGGTAGCGCTCTTCCGGAAACCTTCCACCTCCATGCCTTGGCCGCGCCGCCAGGTGAAGCCCAACGCATCGTAAAGCGGATGCAGCATGGAGAAGCTCAAATGCACCCGCGCGAGCGGCAGCCCGGCCGCTGCGAGCCGCTCGCAAAACCCCCTGACGATTGTCTTGAGATCGGCGCCGCCCAGGGCGGATTCGGTCAGCCAGTCGGCGACCCTGTCCATCAATATTGTGGAGATCTCGGATTGTTGTGTGCTCATGTCGAAAAATTATAGATCAGCCGCTGAAAATACAAGACGGCGCCAGCAGCATACCCATCCGAGCCGGATAACTTCTCCGTTAGATCGTTACGACAATTTTGCCGAATTGTTCGTTCGACTCAAGAAACCGGTGCGCTTCGACAATTCGCTCGAACGGGAAAGTTCTGGCGATGACCGGTTCCAGTGCACCCGACTGCAGGCCTTTGAGGATGAAAGTCTTTGCGGCATCCAACCGTACCGGATCGCCAATGATCTCGTGGACGAGATAACCACGCAGGGTCAGGCTCTTGCTCAAAACAGTGAAGAGCGGGAAGGGCGTTGGCTCTGGGTTCAGGCCGCCATATTCAATGAGAATGCCACCTCGCGTCACCGCCGCCGTCAACGGTTCGAATATGGGGCCGCCGATCGGGTCGAATACGACGCGCACACCTTGCGGGCGGGTGATTTCATCCAGCCGTTCTCCCAGGTCCTCCTCGGCAGAAGCGATAACATGATGCGCGCCGGCGTCGAGAAGAGCCCGCCTTTTGGCTGATGTCCGCGTGACCGCGATGGTGGTTGCGCCAACCATCTCGGCGATCTGGATCGCAGCGATCCCGACGCTGCTCGACGCCGCGGTGATGGCGACGAACTCTCCGCTCCTGAGCCCGGCAATGTCGATCAGCGCACCATATGCGGTGAGGTACTGCATCCAGACGGCTGCCGCCGATACCCAGCCAAGGGACGGCGGGTGTTTGACCACGTATTCCGCAGGAAATGTGATGAGTTCGCCATATGCAGGCCATCGCACCATCGATATCGGCGGGATTATGCTGACGGTGTCGCCCGGCGCGAAGCCCTCTACTCCCGGGCCCATATCCTCAATGACGCCGGCCGCTTCAAGGCCAAGTCCCGACGGTAAGGCCGGCGTTTCGATATAGGTGCCCGCACGAAGCAATGCTTCGGCCCGGTTGAGGCCCAGCGCCTTGACGCGGATCCGGACCTCGCCCTCGCCGGGGCCGGGGGAATCGACGTCTTCGATTCGAAGGACCTCAGGGCCTCCATGTTCATGAAAACGGATAATGCGTGCCATGGCAGAACTCCAAAGTGGTTGAATGGAATTAGCTATGACAACAGGCATTCTGCCGATAAATAGCGTTACAGGAAGAACAGTGAAAACCAGGAGTTTCGAATATGGATCGCCTTACGAGCATGGCCGTGTTCGTCAAAGCTGTCGATCTCGGCTCCTTTGCAGCCGCTGCAAACGCGCTTGATCTGTCTGGACCGATGGTCGGCAAACATATCCGCTTCCTCGAGGATCGCCTTGGCGTGCGCCTCATCAACCGGACCACTCGCCGCCAGGGCCTGACGGAGTTCGGACGGGCTTATTATGAACGCTGCCGGGCGGTTCTCGCGGAAGCAGAGGCTGCCGATGCGCTTGTAACCGATCAGCTTTCCCAGCCACGCGGAAAGCTTCGCGTCACCATGCCTGCGCTCTTGGGCAGGCGTTGTGTCGCGCCAATTCTATGGGACTTTGCACAGCAATATCCCGCGCTGGAGCTCAATCTTTCGTTCGGCGATCGTATCGTCGACCTCGTCGAGGGCGGATATGATCTCGCCATCCGGACAGGAAGCCTGGAGGATAGGGCCGGGGTGATAGCGCGCCGCATCGCGCGCCATCACATGGTTGTCTGCGCAGCGCCGTCCTATGTTGAGATGCACGGACGGCCGGACCGGATAGAGGATCTCGGAGAACATCGGGCAATCCTCTACACCCGGCCGGGCTGGGTTCACCCATGGCTGTTTCCGCGCGATGGCGAGCCGCCGGCGGAAGTCACACCGGCCAGCCGGTTACGGCTCGATGATCTCGAGGCTATTGCCGATGCGGCGACAGCCGGTATGGGGCTCGCCTGGCTGCCCTCCTGGCTCATTCGTGAACATATTCGGACAGGCGCGCTTGTTCCGCTATTGCCGGACCAGCCGCCATATGTCTTCGAAAATTATGCGCTATGGCTGCGGACGCCGCATTTTCCGTTGAAGACCCGGCTTGCCGTCGATGCACTGGCGGCCGGGCTGCCGGCGTTAATGACTTGAAATCAGGCTTTCACGACGATCCGGCAATTCAGCCCGAGGCGCTCCAAGATATTGCGCGTGTCGACGATTAGCGGCGCGTGGTCGGCGATCGCCTTGTAGTCAACATCGTCATGGTCGGTCGCGACCAGCACGGCATCGAAGCGCTTCAGGGCGGGTTCGGTCAGTTCGACCGAGCGCCGTCCCTTCAGCGCCATATGTTCCCGGGTCGGCGGAATTTCGCCGACATGCGGATCGTGGAATTCGGCCTTGCCGCCGCGCTCCTCGATGAGTTCGATGAGCCGCAATGACGGGCTCTCGCGTGTATCCGGCACGTTCTTCTTGTAGGCAAGCCCGATGAGGAGGATGCGTGAACGGCTGAGCGCCTTGCCGGCATGGAAGTCGAGCGCTCTGGCAAGCACATCGACCACATGGCGCGGCATTGCCGTATTGATTTCAGCCGCCAGCTCAATGAAGCGGGTCGGCAGCTCATATTCACGGGCCTTCCAGGTGAGATAGAACGGATCGATGGGAACGCAGTGCCCGCCAAGACCGGGGCCGGGGTAGAACGGCATATAGCCGAATGGCTTGCTCTTCGCCGCTTCGATCACCTCCCAGATATCAATGCCCATGGCGCCGAAGACGACCTTCAGCTCGTTGACGAGGGCGATATTGACCGAGCGGAAGATGTTTTCCGTCAGCTTGACGGCTTCGGCTGTCGCCGTGGTCGAGACCGGCACGACGGTTTTCACCACGCTTTGATAGAAGGCCTGCATCAGGACAGAGGCTTCCGGCCCGTCGCCGGCGACCACCTTAGGGATGCTTGCGACCGCGAAGCTGCGATTGCCGGGATCCTCGCGCTCCGGCGAGAAGCCGATGAAGAAATCGGTTCCCGATTTAAGCCCGTTCTTCTCCAGGATGGGCTTCATGACGCCGTCGGTCGTGCCGGGATAGGTGGTCGATTCAAGTGCGATCAGCTGGCCGCCCCTGAGATTGCCGGCGATCACCTCCACCGTGTTGGTGACGAATGAAAGGTCCGGCTCGCGGTGCCTGGTCAGCGGCGTCGGCACGCAGATGATGATGACGTCGCAAACGGCGAGTTCGGTGAAATCAGCGGTGGCGCGGAACCGGCCATCCGTCACCTGCTCGGCAAGGGCGGCCGAGGTCACCGCCTCGATATAGGAGTGGCCGGCATTGAGCCGCTCCACCTTCTCGCCATCGATGTCGAAACCGGAGACGGGAAAGCCGGCGCGTGCGGCGGCGATGGCGAGCGGCAGCCCGACATAGCCGAGCCCGATCACGCCCACTTGCGCGGTGCGGGTCGAAATACATTCCAGAAGGCGGTCATATGCGGATCGAGAGGCGTCCAAGGATCTGCTTTCCATCGATGGGGACAGGTTGTCCGCCACCATGGCGAGGCCGACCTGTCTCTATAGACTTTCGGAATATTGCGGAAAATCCCGTTCCGCAAGCCGGTGATATGGCCGACGCCTTCTCAGGCGAGCTTCGCCTTCAGTTTTGTCATCGCCACGGCATAGCCGCCCATTGCCCCATCGATGAAATGGACATGGTCGCGCTGCAGGGGCGAAGCGACGATGCATGTCATCAGCGCCGATTTCTGCCGGTGCAGCCCGTAATTGCAGATGCCGGCGCGCTCGGCAGCCTGCAGCCGCTCCTCGATCTGGCGCAGCACCGCCGGCCCGACATCGATCGTCATCTTGAGCCCATCGTCGAACTTACGGAAATCCGAGTTCCTGGTCACCTCGCGCCGGTAGGCTTTCGGGTCGAAGCCGCCGATCTTCCAGCCGAGCTTGTCGGCGATGATGACGGCGATCAGCAAGAGCGATATCCATAGTTTGGAAAGCCACCGCCGGCCGGCCGGAGCGTTGGCGCGTGCCTCGACATCGAGCCCCTGCCGCGAGATGCCGAATTCGGGGCCGCTCACCGGTAGCGGATGGGCGTTGCGCTGCTCTCGGCCGGTCAGGGTGATGAGATCGGCAACCAATGCCTGAAAAACGTGCATATCGCGCGCCGGTCCCGGCACGGCGATGAGGGAGACGATCTCGCCGAGCGTGGCGTCGATCGGGCTCCAGCGACATGAGAGGCCGGTGAGATCCGGCCTCGTTCCTTTCGGTGCCGGCTCGACCCGGTATTGGCCGGCCTTCATCCGCGCTTCCGCCCAGCTGCTGCCGCCGCCCGCAAACATGGCATAGGACACTTCGTCGGAAGGCTGGAACCGGGCAACCAGCACGTCGAGGCCCTCGGAGCGGATATCCTCGATCGGCACCAAGGCCGCGCGCATGGTCATGCCAAGATCCTCCGCGACCCAGGTCTGGACGGCGGCCAGCGTGTCGCGGGCAGCCTTCCTGGAGGCGGGCGGGACGGCCACGAGCGCGCCATCGCCGCTGAAGACGAAGGGAAGATCGCGACGGTCAAGCGCGTTGAGCAGGGCAGAGATGACGCTGGCGCCCGCCATGTTGACGGATTTGTAGCGACCGGCCGCCACGGCCCCGGTCGAATCGACGATATCAGCCAGCGCGAGGGCCCAGCCGGCCGGAAGCGGCCGGTAATTGCCGATATCGGCCACATTTCCGAACTCCCGGAAGACGGGCAGGGTGTCGATGAATGAATCGGGCGCGACTGGCTGTTCCATGCCATATAATTAGCACATTGCGATGGAGCGGGGAGCAGCGAAATGCTGCACGCGCTTGACTTGCGGCAATTGCCTGACGATAGACTTTCGGCAATGCGAATTGCCTTCCATGCGCCCATGAAATCCCCCACTCATCCGGTTCCTTCGGGCGACCGGCAGATGGCGCAATTGCTGATCAGGGCCCTGGAGCGGGGCGGTCATTGCGTCGAACTGGCGTCGGCGCTTTCGACCTATCAACGCGAGTCCGACCTCGACCATTTTACCCGGATCGAGAAGCAGGCTGCGGAGGAGGTGGCAAGAGTTTCGGCGCTCTGGCGGCATGAGGGCGCGCCGGATCTCTGGTTCACCTATCACCCCTATTACAAGGCGCCTGATCTGATCGGACCCGCTCTGGCGGCAGCTTTCGGCATTCCGTATGTGACGGCGGAAGCCTCCTATTCCAGGCGGCGCAACGAGGGGCTATGGGCGAGGACGCAAGAGCTGGTGGCGCAAGCGGTCGGCCAGGCGGCGCTTAATATCTGCTTTACCCGAAGGGATCGCGAGGGGCTTGCCGATGCCGTGCCGCAAGCTGCGCTCGACCTGCTGCCGCCCTTTATCGATACTTCGACGTTTCCAGAAAGACCGACAGCCGATCCCTCGCGGCTCGTCTGTGTGGCCATGATGCGCTCCGGCGACAAGCTTGGAAGCTACCGGATGCTCGCCGACGCGCTGCGCAGGATTGTCCAACTGCCCTGGCGCCTGTCGGTGGTCGGTGATGGACGGGCGCGGGAAGAAGTAATGGCGCTATTCGCCGGGTTCCCGCCGGAGCGGATCGAATGGCACGGGCGCGCCGAGCCCTCCGCCGTGCCGGATATTCTTGCGAGTGCCGGCATCTATGTCTGGCCAGGCTGTGGTGAGGCCTACGGGCTCGCCTATCTCGAAGCGCAGGCCGCTGGTCTGCCCGTGGTGGCGCAGGACACAGCCGGCGTGCCGGAAGTGGTGGTGAGCGGACGGACCGGATGGCTGGTACCGGCAGGTGACACGGCGGCTTTTGCCTTAGCCGTTGAAAGACTGCTGACGAATGGCGAGGAGCGGAGAGCAAAGGCCTGTGCTGCCCGGCATTTCGTACATGAGGAACGTTCCCTCGAAGCCGCTGCCGCTCGTCTCAATGCGATGCTGCCGAAGGTTCCAGTCCTATGATCAACGATCCGGCCTGGCTGCCGCTTTATGAGGAGCTCCAGCGCTGGAGCGATGCCGGCCGCGTGGCCGGTTTCTGGCTGCGGGATGATGATGCGGTCGAACCGACTGCGGCGCTCGACCGGCTGCTCGAACTGACGGCTGACCATGACGTACCGGTCACATTAGCAGTGGTCCCCGCTTTCACCGGGGAAGCGCTGGCGGCCCAGCTCGCCGGCGCTGGGCACGCCCTGGTGGCTGTTCACGGCTGGGCACATCAGAACCATGCGCCGAGAGACGAGAAAAAGCAGGAGCTTGGGCCACATCGTCCACGCGGTGCGATCCTGGAGGAACTGGCGCGGGGGCTGGCCATTGTCAGAAAATTGCATGGGGCACGCGCACTTCCCATGCTGGTGCCGCCATGGAACAGGATCGATACGGGTCTGATTCCAGAACTCGGCCGGCTGGGATTTGATGCGCTTTCCGTGTTCGGGCCGCCGAAACCCGGGCCGATCCGCTTGATCAACAGCAATGTCGATGTGATGGACTGGCACGGCACGCGTGGCTGCCGCGATCATGCGGCACTGGTCCGGGAGATCGTCGCGCAGTTGCAGCGCGCTTTCGCTGGCGGTGATCCCGTCGGCTTGTTGACCCATCATCTGATTCATGACGATGCGGTATGGTCCTTCATGCATCGCGTGTTCGAGATCACGTCCCGGCAGGGGGTCCGCTGGCGCTCCCCGCGCGAGATGCTGGCCGAAGCGCCTAAGCCTTAGCGGCGGGAGAATTGCAGTTCCTGGCCGTCGCGCGCGGCAAAGGCGCCTGCAAATGCCTCCTTCGCCTGCCGCTCGATGGCCTTGAGCTGGTCGTCGGTGCGTCTGGGATCGTGATGAAACAGGGCAAGACTGCGCGCGCCGGCCGCCTCGCAAAGTTTCACGCCCTCCTGCCAGGTGGAATGGCCGTAGCCGCGCTTGATCTGCATTTCCGCTTCAAGATAGGTGCAATCATAGATGACGAGGTCGGCGCCCTCGATCAATTCGAGAACCGCCGGATCGAGCTCGCCCGGCTCATGCTCGGTATCGCTGATCAGCGCGATCGCCCGCCCGCCCCACTCGATACGGTAGCCAATGCAGCCGCCGGGGTGGTTGAGGCTGCCGGTGCGGACCGTGATACCCTTGCGCGGCTGAAGTATGTCACCTGAGACGAAGTCATTGCAGGCAATGTTGGCCTTGCACATGTCGAGCTTAGCCGGAAACCAGGGCGGCAGCATGAATTCGGTCAGCATTTGCCGCGTCGTCATCCGCCCGGCAAGGTGCCCCGCCCATACGGTGATGCGGCTTTCCCGGTCGTAGATCGGCATGAAGAAGGGAAAGCCGATGATATGGTCATAGTGGGAATGGGTGAAGAACAGGTCGATGTCGGTGGGGCCTGCTGCCCGCAGAACTTCGCCTGCCGGGCGCAGCCCGGAACCCGCATCGAGGAAGAGCGTATGGCCGCCGCACCGCAATTCGATGCAGGCGGTATTGCCGCCATAATGCAGGAATTCGGGCCCCGATACAGGAATGCTGCCGCGCACACCCCAGAACTTCACCAGCAATGTATCGTCGTTCATCCTGCCCCTTTTTCGATGATGGATTGCGCGGTTGGCCTATCCGTGCCCGCTTCGCGCATCGATCAGTTCGGCCGTCGTATGGCTCAGCCGGTCGGCCAGCACGCGTAATATCTGGATCGTGATTTCGGGGAATTCCCGGAGCAGGCGCAGAAAATGATCCTTGCGGATGCGCAGCACCTCGAGAGGCCCGCTCGCGCGTACCGTCGCAGTGCGCGAGACATCGCACAAAATGGCAATTTCACCGACGATGGAGTTGGGTTCGGCCTCGGCGATCTTGATCTCTCCCTGATCGGAATCAACCAGAATGTCCGCCGTGCCTGAAAGGATGACATAAGCCGCATCGCCTTCATCGCCCTGCCTGAAGAGGATCTGGCCCGGGCCATAGCTGACGCGATCCGAAGTGAAGGCGAGAAGCTTGAGCTTCGCCGGCTCAACGCCGGAGAACAGGGGTATTCGCTGCAGCATCCCGACTTCATCTTTGAGAAGCACGTCACACCCTTTTCGAGTTTGTCTGCTACGATAGCAGCTCCTTGAAGATACCATTTCTCGCCAAAAGCGTCTCGTGTGTTCCGTCTTCCACCAGTTGGCCGCCGTTGAACACGATCACGCGATCGAACATCGCCGCCAAGGCGGGATTTGACAAGACCCAGATGACAGCCGGCGAGCGGCCGTCGCGTCGCACCTCCTCCAGCACATTGCGCAGGATCTGGCCCTGCGCACGCTGGTCGAGCGCCGCGAGCGTACGGTTGAAAACGATATAATCGGCCCGCTTGAGCAACGCCCGGGCGACATCGACCTTCTGGCGCTGCCCGCCGGTCAGGCGCCGGCCGCCGGCACCGACATTGAAATCCAGCCCGACGTCCAGAACCTCGTCGTGCAGGCCAAGCGTCTCCAGGATTTCGGTGACGATCGAGCGGATGCGTTCCGGCCCGTCAGGGTGGTTCTGGCTGATGCGTCCAAAAAGGATGTTGTCCATGACGCTCGCAGCGGTGATATAGCTCATAGGGTCGTAGCGCTCGATCTGATTGCTCAGCTCGCGCGGCAGGTTCTCATAGAAGAGATTGCGGGCCTCAACGATCCGGTTCATCAGGTCCTCGCTCAACAGGCCGAAGCGGTGGCGCGGCTCGATATAGGCGAAGCTCAGCGACACGATCATGGCCCGGTCGGCTGGCGAAACGGCCTCAAAAGGCTTGTTGGTAAGCTTTTGCAGCAGGGTTTCGTAGGCAGGGATCTCCTCCGGTGCCATGAAAGCGAGCTGCTGGAAGAAGGGATGGTTCGGCGGCAGATCGGCAAAGAGCTCGAGCGCCTGTTCCGCGATCTCCAGGCCCATTTCATAGAGGGTCCTGCCCAGCCCGGTCTGCCGCAGGACCGACAGGAAGTATGGATTGGCGGCCAGTGCCTTGTCGGCAAGCGCAGGGCCGACGGCAACGCCGAACAGCAGATTTTCGACGACCGTCGCTTCCTTGTTGTAGGTGCCTGGTTCGAAGGGCACTACCAGGCCGCTCAAGCCTTCCTCTTCCAGCCGGGTGCGCAGCGCACCGCGCAAATCCAGCACCCGGTCGATGAGCGCCCTGTGGCGTGTGGGCTCGATGGGCGAGCGCAGGCCGAGGTCCAATATGTCCTGCGACAGCATGACGGCATTCAGCACGTTCCGGACAGCCGCGAAGAGATCCTGCGGGCCGGAGACGCCCGCTGCCTCATAGTCGATCCAGTCGCTGCCGAGATCGAAATCCGGGTTTCCCGCCTTCCGTGCTTCTTCGATATTCCAGCGCCGCTGTTCGGCCGCGGCTCCCTCATAGGCTACCGAGCGCTGCGGCGCATGCTTCAATCCATAGAGAAGATTGTCGCGAAGGCTGCCGTGAAAGAGAAAGACGTCCGATGAGGCATAGGCCATGCGTCGCCCGGTTACCGATTCAGGCAATTCGAGCAGGTCGACCCCGCCCGCGGTCACCCGCCCGCCTTCCGGTCTGTTGAGGCGCGCGATGGCCTCCGCCACCGCCTCGGCACCACCGGCCGTCGTGCTGACGATTGCGACCATCTCGCCTGGATGGACTTCGAAGGAGACCCGCTCGACCAGGGTCGCACCGCCGTCATCGGCAAGAGTGAGATTGACGGCGGCGAGCGGGCCGTTCAGTGTTCCGACGGCCTCGGGCCTGACCGCCTGGATATCGGCGCGGATCAGGTCCTCGGCGCTGAACTGCTCGACGACCTGCGCATATTTCACCTGCACGTCCTGGCGGGACTGGTCCCAGTCGATCAGTTCCTTCATCGGCCCCGGCAGATCCTTGTAGGCGGTGATGACGGCGACGAGCTGGCCGACGTCCAGCCGCCCCTGCAGGACCAGATAGCCGCCGATCAGGTAGAACAGAAAAGGCGTCACCTGGGCCAGGAGATTGTTGAGGAATTTGACCAGGAACTTCCACTGATAGAGATCGTAGCGGATCTTGAAAATCCGTCCCAGCCTGGCGGCGATATCGGCGCGCTCGTAATTGGAGGTGTCGTGGACATGCACGCTGCCGATGCCATCGACGATCTCGCCGACCCGGCCGGAGAGCGCCCGCGCTGTGATCTGCCGTTCGCGCCCGAGCCTCAACAGCCTTTTGCGCATTTTCGGGATAAGCACGATCTGCACGCTCACGATGGCGGCCGCCATCATGCCGAGCCAGAAGTTCTGCACCATGATGAAGAGCATGGCAGTCAGCGCCTGGCCGCCGAGCAGCACGGGCTGCACGAACGCATCACCGATGAAGCCGCCGAGCGGCTCCACCTCGTCTTTCACCAGGCTTGCCACCTCGGCCGATTTCACCCGCTTGAAATATTGCGGCGGAAACCTGAGCACGCGGTCGACGAGCTCGAAGCGGATGCGCCGCAGCATCCGCTCGCCAAGGCGGCCCTTGTAGGTGTTGATATAGAATTTGAAGAGGCCGTTGATGATGACGAGCAGCAGGAAAACCATGCTAAGGGCAATGAGCATGCCCTCGCGGGTGAGCTGGAAGCCGGAGAAGAGATGGACCTCGCCGATGAAAGGCAGGTTGGGGCTCCACTCCATGAAGGGCTGCGTCGCATCAGGCGCCTCGAAGCCCTTGCCCTGGATCGGCCCGTTGACGATCAGCTTCGGCAGGTCGAACGACATGAAATAGGGGATCATCGAGAGGGCGACGATCACGACGATCCAGAGCTGCTGCCTCTTGGTGTGCATCCAGATATAGCGGGCGAGGCTCGTTTCCATCGGTAGCCGCCGCTAGTTGGTAGATGGATGCAGCACGTAAAACCGCCTCTTGGCAAAAGGCGATCCGGCAATGGCTTCATCGTCGAGCGTCAGTTCGACGCTGCAATGGATATTGAGGTTTGGCCGGCAGACGATGGCGGGAACCTGTGAGGAGGCGCGTTCGAGCTCCGGCGGATATTCGATGACCACAACACGGGCATTGTCGATGAGCGAGTACAGCAATTGGCCGAGCGGCTCGCGGCTGCCGAAGGGTTTCAGCGAATAGCCGAGCAGGACCAGCCCGTAGCTGCCCGGTGCATAGTCATATTCGACTTCCTGGAACTTCCGCGGGACGTGGCGGACCCGGCAGGGACGGCCGTTGAGCTCCTCCGCCTCGTGAGCCGGGGTCTTCGGGTCGACGGAGAGGACGGAAAGCGGTCTGTGGGTCAGGTAGCCGGTGATCGGCCTGATATGCCCACCGATCTCCACGATATGCGGGCAGTCGCGCACGAAATGGGCGGCAAGAACCTGACGGATGAATGCGGCCGGGCCCGAGAGATGTGGCAGGTCTTTTCCATCGGCCAATGGCGCGGAAGCTTCGTATGTATTGAAATCCATGCGATGAGATTTGCTTTTTTGGAATGTTGTGTCGCTCGATGTACCAACATACAACATGGATATGATGGACGCTACCCAGACCGATGACGCCAGCCTGGACTGGCATGAGCACGCCTACGACCTGACGAGAGGGATTGCCGCCTATGCGGCAAGTCCGCTGATCGAGGGGCTCGCCCGTGTCATTGCCCGCTATCCCGAGGCCGAGATCGCCAATGCCTTCAACCACAAGCAGGTAGCCTGCAAAATGTGGGCGCGGGATAGGCTTTTTGAGAGCTGCGGCGGCCGGTTCGGGCGCATATGGGTGCTGGGCGGCTGGTATGGCGTACTGCCGGCGATGCTTTTCGAGGATCGCCGCTTCGAGATCGGCCTGATCGAGAGCATCGATATCGACCCGCATGTGGCGAAAATCGCCGAGACGCTGAATCGCCATGCGGGGGAGCGCTTCCGGGCGCGAACGAGCGATATGTACGCGCTCGATTATACCGCAGGCAGGCCTGATCTGGTGATCAATTCGAGCTGCGAGCATATCGCGGATGTGCGGGGCTGGCTCGACAGGCTGCCCGAGGGAACATTGGTCCTTCTCCAGTCGAACGATTATTTCCGCGAGCCAACCCATATCAATTGCGTGGCTTCGCTTGAAGATTTCGAGAAAATGGCGGCGCTTCGTGAAGTGCGGTTTTCAGGCGCACTACCGACGAAGAACTACACCCGCTTCATGCTAATCGGGACTGTCTGAGGCCCAGGAGTTCGCGCAAGGTTCGTGCTGTTCCATGTGCGCCTTCGAGATCGAGGCGGTGCGCCTTCGGTTGGCTTGCGAAAGCATGGTCGATCGCCGCCGTCAGGGCCGCCTCGCCCAGGTCCTCCTCGTTCAGCACACTCGCTAGGCCGAGCCTTTCAAGGCCCAGCGCGCGGCGTGTCTGTTCGGTTTCGCCGCCGGCGGCGAAGGGGATCAGCAGGGAACGGCATCCGGCGCGCAGGATGTCGCAAACCGTGTTGTAGCCGGCTTGCGAGACGGAAAGCCGGGCACCGGTCAGGAGGCTCGCGAAATCCTCGCGGAACCGGAAGACCGAGAGATGCGGCGGCGCCTCGCGGAGAACCGTTTCGAATGCATCTTTCGGGAAATTGGGGCCGGTTATCAGGCACCAGTTCCGGTAGTTTGACGTATTTCGCGCGGCCGCCACCGCCGATTCAACGAGATTGCGCCCGGCAGCGCCGCCGCCGACGGAGATCAGAACGTCGAAATGCTGTGAGGCGGATGCCGGTGCCGGCGCGGCGACAAGACCGGTATAGGCGACCTTTGCCTCGATCTCATGCACGAGTGGAAATGTCTCGCCGAGCGTCGCGAAGGCAGGATCGCCATGCGCCATCACCAGGTCGAAATATCGGTTGACGAGATCGACCGTCTCCTCGTTTCGCCCCGGCTTCACCCGCTCCTGAAGGATGTCGCGGATAGAGGCCACGACAAACGGCTTCGGCGTCATGCTGTCGATGGCATCGAGCAGGGGAAGGAGCTCGAAACGCATCTGGCGGCGGCCGAAGGGAAAGGCTTCCAGGATGACGATGTCGGGCCTGCAGCTCCGAAGTGCCTCGAGCAGCACCCCGCAACGCTTTTCCTTGAAGGCGTCGTCGACCGGGTTTCCCTCGATATCGGCGAGGCCGGAAAAGCTATCGTCGGATGTGACGACCGGCGGCAGATGCACGGTGCGGACGCCCGGTCCGGGAAAGCCCGCCACCGGCACACCGCCGGTAACAACCGTCACATCAAAGCCGTCGGCAATCAGTGCGGAAGCGATGCGGCTGGCGCGGGCGAGATGCCCGATACCGAGCAGGTGCTGGACGTAGAAGAAGACGCGCGGCCGGATCATGTCGCTGCCTGCCATTCCTGTTCAAACAGGGTCTTCAGCTGGCCGATGCTCGACCGGTAATCGAAATGGTCGCGAACGCGCTGCTCGGCGGTATCGCCGAGACGGGTGCGCAGGGATGGATTGCGGATCACGCGTTCCAGCGCCAGCGCAAGTGCGGTCGGGTCATCAGGTTGGACGAGCAGACCTGTCTCGTTATCCGTCAGCAGCTCGGGAATACCTGAGACATTAGTCGACACGCAGGGCAGCCGCTGGCTTGCCGCCTCCACCAGCACATTGGGCAGGCCGTCCCGGTCGCCGTCCGAGGCAATGCGGCAGGGGAGGGTGAAAATGTCCGCAGTCCGGTAAAGCTCGAGCACGTTTTCCTGTGCGAGAGCCCCTTTCCATGAAACGCGCGGTGCGATGCCGAGCTTTTGGGTAAAGCCCTTGAGCCGGTCGAGTTGGTCGCCGCCGCCGACATGTTCGAAGCGCCACGCCAGATCACGCGGCAACAGTGCGAGCGCCTGCAGGAGCGTATCGAAGCCCTTCTTTTCCACGGCCCGGCCGACGCTGAGGATGACGACGGGATCGTCGGGCAACGAGCCGTCGCGCGGCGGACGTATCCCTTCGAAATTTCCGAACCGGGTGAGATCCAGCCCGTGATAGCTCAGATGCACGCGAGCGCTGCCGTTCGCCAGGCTTCTGAGATGCCGGAAACCGGTTTGCGTGCAGGTCACGGTCCAGCGGGCGGAAGAAAGCTTGTCCGCCAGATCCCAGTCTGCCGAGGTCCAGATGTCCTTGGCATGGGCCGAGCACGTCCAGGGCAGATCAATGAGAAGGCTGGTGTAGCGGGTGACGGAGGCCGGGGTGTGAGCGAAATGCGCATGCAGCCAGCCGGCATCAACAGGCCATTCCGCTGCCAGCACGAGCGCCTGTCCGAAGCGGCGGATGCGGTTACGTGTAAAATCACGGCGCAGATCGGCCAGAAAAGCGCCGAAGGCACGCCGGAAACCCTTCTGGGGCACGCAGGCCCGCAGCGATCTGAAGACCCGCAGCGGCTCCTCATGCAGATATTCGGGAAGGTAATAAACCGGGGCCTTTATCTCATCATGCACCGGGTGACGCGTGCTATCGGTGGGCCGCCTCAGCGCGACGATGATGAGATCGAACCCGGCGCGTTCCAGGCCGAGCAGTTCCTGCGCGATGAAAGTTTCGGACAGGCGTGGATATCCCTTCAGGACCACCACGACCTTGCGGCGGGGTGGCATGGGATCAGCTCCTGCCCTCGACCAGAGCGAGATGGCGGGTCGATCGTTGTTCCAGCCAGTCGCCGACGATCTCCGAGATATGGGCAAGGCCTTCGAGACGCAGGTCGGGAGCGCTTTGCGAAGGACGGGGACGGTCCGGCAGGGCCTTGAGCTCGGCGGCGAAGCGCAGCGCGTCCTCGGCTTCCTCCGGCAAGAGCATCTGCACGAGGCCGAGTTCGGCGGCACGCCGGGCGCGGATCAACTGCTCCTGGCGCGGCCGGATGCGCGGCACGATGAGAGCCGGCTTGTCGAAGGAGAGTATCTCGCAATAGGTGTTGTAGCCGCCCATCGCCACCACCGCGCGCGCTCCGGCGATCAGCTCTTCCATATGGCTGTCGAACTCGATCATCTTGATGAACGGGATGCCGGCGCTCTTGCGGATCAGCTTCTGCCGCTTGCGGGCGGGCATATAGGGACCGAGCACGATCAGCGCCTTGTGCTGAAGCGTCGGGTCCTGCTGATAGGCATGGATGACGTCGTGGATGAGGTCGGCGCCGTCGCCGCCGCCACCGGTGGTGACGAGGATGTAGTCGCCCTCCGGCCTATGGTCGGGCAGTTCCGCATGCGACAGGCGCCGCTGCAGGAAGCCGACGAACTTCATCCTGGCCCGGATGGCCGGCGGCACGTCCAGGCCGACGAGCGGATCATAGAAATCCGGCGGGCCATAGGCCCAGATCATATCGTAGAACAGGCCGATCTTGCGCATGACGTCGTTCTTCTGCCACTCCGCCTGCAGGAGATCGGGCGCGTCCATCACCTCGCGCAGGCCGAGGACGAGCGTGGTGCCACGCGCCTTGAGATAGGAGAGCGTGTCCTCGATCTCGCCGCGCAGGCCAAGCGGCTCCTTGTCAACGATGAAGATGTCGGGCTGGAAGGTTTCCGCGGTGCGGCGGATGATGGCCTGGCGCATCCTCAGGGTTTCGTTCAGGTCGATATGGCGCTCCATGGAGGTGTATTCGCCGTTCCGGAGCTTGATGACGCTCGGTGTTTTGACGAAATCGACGCGGGCCCGATAGTCGAAGGCGCCGGCGATCGTGGCGCCGGAGATGATGAGGACCTGCAGTCCGCGGAAATCCTCCACCAGCGAATGAGCGATGGTGCGGCAGCGGCGCAGATGGCCGAGGCCGAACGTATCGTGGCTGTACATGAGGATGCGGGCGTCATCGAAGCGCTGGGTCATGTCCGGACCTCTCTGGCGGTTCCCGCCTCCGGAGCGCGCAAGCGGCTGCGTCGGCTTTGAAAAATTGAATCCAATCGGTCCGCCAGCGACGATGATCTCCCATCGCGGCGAACCCCATTTACATTATTGATCGATGGCGGTTGACGGGACGCATCGCTTCTGGCTGGCACGCTTATCGCCAAATTGGCCAGCTCGGAGTGTCGCCGACAAACCAAAGATCATCCTTCTAGAAAACTGTCCGCTGACCCCGCTTAAGGATGCCCGCGCATCACCAACAACATAGGCGACCAACATACCCCGGATCAACCGGAATTTCTGTTCAGCGATTGATTGGGGGGCCGTCCGCGACATGGCGCTGATATTGAGGGAGATCGTCATTGATGGTGAACCATGGTGCCTTGGAGCCGACAAAGATGTGCTCGCTCGGCCTGATGGTCGGCTCATCGACAAGGGAGCCCAGGGTTATATGGACAAAAGCGCCGTCGCGGACGACCGAATAAAGGAAAGAGCCGCATGATTTGCAGCGCGTATCATGATTCTTTTCATCGCCGAAGATCAGGAGGTGGTCTTCGCCTTTTGTGATTGCCAGCTTCTCGCGTTCGATGCCGGCGAAGGGCTTGAAAGCGGAACCCGTTGCTCGGCGGCAATCCGGGCAATGGCAATTGGCGGCATAAATGAAGGCATCGGCGACGGTGTATTGAACCGCGCCACACATGCATCGCCCGGCAAGCATGCGGGTATGGTCCGGTCCGGCTTTTATCATTGCATTTTCTCCCTAATCCCGAGTAAACGATCACCGCATGGCCGGCGTGCGGCCATAGAGCAGCAGCATGGCGACGATCAATATACCGTAAATGACCTGACGGCCGGCCTCCGGCATCTGCATCACCGAGAGGATCGATTGCAGCACGGTGATCAGGATAACGCCGGCGATAGTGCCGAGATAGGAGCCGCGTCCTCCAAGGATTGAGGTGCCGCCGAGGACGACCGCGGCAATTGCCGGCAGGAGATAGGCGTCGCCCATCGCCTGGGCGGCTTTCGAGGCATAGCCGGCCAGCAGTACCCCGCCGAAGGCGCTGAGTGCACCCGACAGGATAAAGGCGATCATCACCACGCGGCGCGTGTTGATGCCGGAGAGATAGGCGGCGCGCTCGCGATTGCCGATCGCATAGACGCAACGGCCGAAGGTGGTGCGGGTCAGCAGAAAGACGGCGCCGCAGCCGATCAACGCCCAGATCACCACGGCATTGGGCACGCCGGGCACGAGGAATCCCGTCGCCAGAAAGCGCATTGCGGCGGTCGCGGAATCCTGCGGCGAGAAGCCGCCGGTATAGACGACCATCAGCCCCTGCGCCACGGCATTGGTGGCGAGGGTGATGATCATCGAGGGGATACGCAGATAGGCGACACCGATGCCATTCACGAGGCCGACCACCGCCCCGCAGGCCACCCCGAAGGGGATGGCGAGATAGATGCCGGCGGTGCCGTAGGCGGCGGCTGCACAGGCCATCATGCCGCCGACAGCCACCGCCCAGGGCACCGAAAGATCGATCTGGCCAAGCAGGATGACCAGCATCATGCCGGTGGCGATGACGCCGAGGAAGGAAGCGACCTTCAACTGCTGGAGCAGATATTCCGGTGACAGGAAATTGGCGGAATAGAGGCTGCCGAAAGCAAGCAGTATAATGATGCAGGCAAAGGCGGTCGCCACCGCCGGATCGACCCGCCGCAGAAAGCGCGGCCGGCGCTTTCCCACGGGATTTGCGGTTTCGCTCATCCGAACCACTCCAATCGGCTGCGCACGCGCAGGAGCCCGAACGCCCCGAGGCTGACGGCAATGAGAAGCACCACACCCTGAAAGAGTGGCTGCCACAGGGGATCGAGGTCGAAGACAAAGAGGAGGTCGCCGATCGCGCGAAAGGCGAGCGCCCCGAAAATTGCGCCAATGGCGCTGCCCGTTCCACCATAAAGCGAGACGCCACCGAGTACCACCGCCGCGATCGAGAACAACGTATAGGCATTGCCACTGGCAAGGGCGGCTTCGCCCGTATAGGTGAAGAAAGTGAGGAAAAGTCCGCCGATCGATGCCAGCAAGCCGCCGAGCGTATAGGCCATGAACTTGGCGCGACGGATGGGAATGCCGGACATATAGGCGGCCGGTTCGGCGGAGCCGGCGGCATAGGCCGTGCGCCCCAGCACCGACCGGCTGAACGGAACCCAGACAAGGAGCACGACGCCTGCCAGCACGGCAAGGCTCGCCGGGACGACGCCAAACAGCTTGCCCGTCAGCGCATCGGCCAGGCCTTCATTGACCGATCCGCCGGGATAGGGCCTGAGCCAAAGGGCAATGCCGAAAAAGATCGCGCCGGTGGCGATGGTCGTCACGATCGGCTGCAGGCGGCCATAGATGACGATTGCGCCGTTGAGCGCGCCGCAGGCCAGCCCCGCTGCCAGTACGCCCGCAACGCCGAGTGCGGTCTGCAGCGGCGTGCCGATAACGATCCATGAAGCGAGGCAATTCGTCAGGATGAAGATCATGCCGACCGAAAGATCGATGCCGGCGGTGATTACCACCAGCGACTGTGCCATTGCCACAAAGGCCAGAAGCACGCCCTTATTCGCCGCGGTCTGTACCACATTCGAAGTGAAACCGGCGGGATGGTTCAGAACATAGATCGCGAACATGGCCAGAAAGATGCCGAGCGCCAGCAGCGTGCCGCGGTTCTGGGCCAGGCGGTAGCGCCAGTCACCGGTCATGCCGCCTGCTCCTGCGAGATGTTGAGAGCGGTCGCGATCAGCGCATGTTCGGTAATCTCTTCACCCACCAGTTCGCGCTTGATCATGCCGTCATAGAGAACCAGGACGCGGTCGCAGCAGCCGATCAGTTCGTCATAATCGGTGGAATAGTACAGGATTGCGGCGCCGGCATCCGCCAGCCGGCGCAACAGCTGATAGATTTCCTGCTTGGTGCCGACATCGATCCCGCGGGTGGGGTCGTTGAGCAGGATAATGCGCGGGCCCCGCATCAGCCATTTGGCGATCACCACCTTCTGCTGGTTGCCGCCGGAGAGTCCGCCGACCGGCATGTCGAGACTGCCGGCGCGGATCGCCAGGAGCCGGATCATCTCCTCGATCTGCCGGTCCTCCGCCGCACGGTCGATCAGCCCGTGGCGGGAGATACGGTCGAGCGATGCGAAGGAGAGGTTCTCGCCCACGCTCATCGGCAGCATCAGGCCCTCGGTCTTGCGGTCCTCGGGGATCAGCGCCATGGCAACGCCGTCTGCCTTCGCCTGGCCGGGGCTCGAGAGCGACACCGGCCTGCCGTCGACCAGCACCTCCCCACCGCATCCCCTCAGGACGCCGAACAGCGCCAGGAGGAGCTCGCGCTGGCCTTGCCCATCGAGGCCGCCGAGCCCGACAATCTCGCCCGGCCGGACTGAGAAGGAGATATCGTGCAGCCGCTCGGCCCAGCTCAGCTTCCGGCATTCCAGGATGGGCTGGCCGGCTGGCGGAGAGGCAGGCTTCGGCGGGAAGACATGCCTGTATTCGCGACCGATCATCAGCTCGACGACCTCATTGTCGGTCTTGGCACCGGCCGGATAGCTGGCGACGTTGCGCCCGTTGCGAAAGACGGTGCATTCGTCGGCAAGCTCGGCGATCTCGTGCATCCGGTGCGAGATGTAGAGGAGCGCCAGCCCTTCCGAGCGCAGCCGCTTCAGCACGGAAAAGACCTTGCCGACATCGGCGGCCGTCAACGCCGACGTTGCCTCGTCAAGGATGAGGATGCGCGGCTTGCGGGCGAGCGCCTTGGCGATCTCCACCATCTGGCGGCGCGAGAGCGGCAGGTCCTTGACGAGCGCCATGGGGTGGATATCAGGAGCGCCGGCGCGGGCAAGCGCTTCCTCGGCGATCCGGCGCTGCGCGCGCCGGTCGATAAGACCGAAGCGCCTGGGCGGATCGAACAGCGCGATGTTGTCGGCGACGCTCAGATCGGGGATCAGCGATAGCTCCTGGAAGATGCAGACGATGCCCACGCGGTTCGCCTCGGCCGGCGAGGCGAAGGCGATTTCGCCGCCATCGAGCAGCATCCGGCCTTCATCCGGTGCAACGACGCCGGCCATGACCTTGATGAGGGTCGATTTGCCGGCGCCGTTTTCCCCCAGTATGGCATGGATGCGGCCTGCCGTGACGGTCAGTTCCGCTTCCTCCAGGGCGCGCACGCCGCCATAGCGCTTCGATATGCCTTCCATCCGCAGCAGCGGCGGCCTGACTTCTCCCATATCTGCGGCCATGCGCTCCTCCCGATCGTCGTGGGGCCTGGCGGTGTTTATACCGGCGTTACTGGTTTTCTTTCGTCTGCCCCATGATTTCCTGCGCGGTGAAGTTGATCCCGCAGGTCGGGAAGGAATTGCCGACAAAGAAATTGTCCGACTGGTCGGGATAATAATCCTGGTTTTCCTTGAAGTTCGGATCCTCCACGACCGCCAGCGGCAGCTTGATCGACTGCGGCACGACCTTGCCTTCGAGTGCGGCGAGCGCCACCTTGATGGCCACCGCCACCTGGGCCGGGCCGGTGCCGGCGGAGGAACATTTGAGCCCTTCGGAGGAATATTTGGCGCAGAACTTGCGGAAGCCGTTCTCCGTCTCACCGCCAAAGGGCACGAAGGGGTGCTTGGCATCAATCAACGCCTGTACGACACCCGTATCGCCGCCCTGCGCGGTAATGCCGTCGAACTTCTTGTGCACGGCGATGGCATCGGCTGTCGCCTTCTGCGCCGTCGGGTCGTCCCATTTGCCGACCACCTCAACGACGTCCCATTTCTTGCCTGATGCATCGAGCGTCTCGTGGATGCCGTTGTGGCGGTCGGTATCGACGGATGTGCCGGGAACGCCGCGCACTTCGAGGATCTTGCCGCCATCGGGCAGGTGCTGGTCGAGCCATTTGCCCCACAGTGCACCGAGCCCTTTCTGATCGACATTGACGTTGATCGCGTCCTTGGTGTCGAGCGTGTTGTCGAAGGCGACCAGCACCACGCCGGCCTGCTTGGCTCGCTTGATGACGGGTGTGAAGGCAGTGGGATTCTGGGCGTTGACGATGATGGCGTCATAGCCGGAATCGATGAAATTGTTGATCGCCGAGATCTGTGCCGGCACGTCCTCGCCGGTCGAAACCACCTTGAATTCCTTAAGCTTGTCGGCGACATCAGGCTGCTCTGCATAGGCCTTCGCCGTCTGGATCATCTGGATGCGCCAGGTATTGGCGATATAGCCATTGGCAAGCGCGATCCGGTAGGGCCCTTCCTTGGCCGGAAACTTGAAGAATTGGGTATCGGCACTCCATGGCACAAAGCATTCGGGCTCGGCCGGCGGGCCGTTGACGGTTTCCGGCTGGGACAACGCTGAACTCGTCAGCAGTGACATGGCGGCGGCCGCCGTGACGCTGAATATGGACAGTCTGGTCATAGTGCTCCTCCCTTGAGATCTTCCCGCAAAATTCCACGAAAATCGAAAGATATCGAATTCTGTATCGTTACAGGCGCTCTCGCCGAGACACCTGACCATGCATCGATTGTCTACACCGCACGGCCGGTCCTCCGCCTGACCGTGAGCTGCTGGAATGGTAGTGCCGGGATTTTGGGAAGTAAAGCAATCCTGCCTGCGCCGCTTCTGGCACGGGCAGCAAAAAAAGCCCGGGCACAAAGGCCCGGGCTCCCCCCGCCGCTTATTGCGGCTGGTGCATGCGCTTCATGTTGTGCCTGTCATGGTGACCACCATGATGAAAGCGCTTGCCGGCGCGCAACTCCTTGCGGTCGAGCTTGCCGTCTTCGTTGCGGTCGAGAGCGGCGAATTCCTTGCCCCGCTGCTTCTCCACTTCATCAAGCGTCACCTTGCCGTCGCCATTGATGTCGAGGCGGCGTTCCATGCGATCGGCGGCGCGTGACGCGATGCGCTTCATGGCGAGCGCCTCGAGTTCCTCGCGCGAAAGCGTGCCATCGCCATTCGTGTCGGCCGCCTTCAACTCGTCCATTCTGGAGAACTTCGCAAGATCAATCGGCGCTTTTTTGACGTTGTCCTGTGAAGAATCTGAGGATTCTACTGGCGTATTGCCGGTATCTGCCTCGTCATTTTCCTGCGCCAATGTGGGTGATGCAAGAATAATTGACGTTGCAAGGGCAATATATACCGGAATTGCTTTCATGACTATGGAACTCCATTACTCATTTCAGATACGCCGTCGAACGGCGTGCGAGTAATATTTCGCCTGCAATGTGAACGCAAAATGAATAGTCTTATTAAAGATTTGTAATGATTTGACAGATCGGCGATGGGCTTGGGACCATTATCGTTGGGGTGCTAAAGCGAAAACCCTCGTGTTCCCGGATCGATTTTCCTTTTGATCATCTCGTCGACGATAGCGACAACCGTTTGAAAGGCGCGGTTCTGTTCCAGGCTGCGCCGGAATATGATGCCGGAGTGGAATGTGTCACCGGGCATGTCGACGGCGACCGTACGCAAATTGAAGCCGGGCACGATGCGCATGAAATTATCGGGCAGATAGGAGAGGTAATCGCCTTCCTGGATCATGATCAGCGCCGCAATGATCGTTTCACAGAAAACGGAAGCGCTCTTGCGCCGGCCGGTCCTGGCCTCGATGCGTTCCATCGCGAGATCGAGATAGCCCCAGTCGTTCTGGTAGGAAAGCCAGGGGTAGTCGAGCAGCTTTTCGAGATCCTTTGGCGATTCCCGCAATATGGGGTGGTCCTGGCGGCAAATGACATGCATTCGTGCCTGAAAGAACCGTTTGCGCGCAAGAAATGACGGCAGCATCTCCTCGTTTGTGAAGCCACCGCAGAAGATATCGAGATCGCCGTTCCTGAGGCGCGGCATCGCATCGGCGTAATCCATCGAGAGCAGGTGGATCTGCATGGCGGGATAGCTCTTCTGCGCAGCCACGATTGCCGGCGGCAGCAGATAGGAAACCCAGACGGGTGCCGCCGCCATCTTCAGCGTCCCGGCCTCGCCCTGCAGGAGCGTGCCGAGTTCCGCTTCGGCGACCTGGCATTCGCGCAGGATATGCTTGGTGTGATTGATGACATGTTCGCCGAACTGCGTCAGTTTCACACCACGTGGCTGGCGCAGGAACAGCTTGCCGCCGAACTGTTCTTCCAGCAGCTGCAGGGAACGGGTCAGTGCAGGTTGTGTGATATTCAGGCGCTGCGCCGCTGCATGCAGATTGCCACATTCTGCAATGACAAGCATGCGCTTCAAATCCGGTAGTCGTTCAAACATTGCGATCAGCTTTTCTTATCAATTCCGTACTTCTCGGCATTGTACATGATCGCGGAATGCTGACAAAAATCAAATGCCGAGACGCATGAGGCCATTTGGGAGGATGGCGCGTGAATGTTGGCCGGGAGGAGTTCCCCGGCGTGTGATCGGCAAATCCATTCGAAATCGAACATTGTGCCGGCTGGAACGCCGGTAAGCTGGAGCAAGGCGTGCCGAAACCGCTGAATATTCTTCTCATCACAACGGATCAGCAGCATTATTCGACGCTTGGCGTGCTCAACGACAAGATCCGCACGCCCAATCTCGACCGCCTTTGCCGGGAAGGCATGCGTTTCGAGCGCGCCTATTGTCCGAGCCCCGTCTGCACGCCGTCACGCGGAAGCATCATTACCGGGCTTTATCCGTCGCAACACGGCGCGTGGACGATCGGCGTCAAACTGCCCGAAGATGTTCCGACGATCGGCGAAAGGCTGACAAGGGCCGGGTACAAGACCGGCCTCATTGGAAAAGCGCATTTCCAGCCGCTGGTCTCGACGGCGGAGAGCCCGTCGATCGAGGCCCATCCGACCCTGCGCGATCTCGATTTCTGGCGCGTCTTCAGGGAGCGGTGGTATGGCTTCCAGCATGTAGAGCTGGCCCGCAACCATGCGGATGAAAAGCATGTCGGCCAGCACTATGCCATCTGGCTCGAAGAGCATGGACTGGCGGATTGGCAGGAATATTTCCAGCCAGTCGCCGGGGAGAAATCCCGCATGGCGCCGACCACCTTTGCGGACCATCCTTACTGGGCCCGCCGCGACCGCGCGTGGAAGCTGCCGCAGGATCTACACTATACGCGCTGGACCGGCGAACGGTCTCTTGCCTATCTTGACGAGCGCTCCAGAGATGGCGCGCCGTTCTTTCTGTGGACCAGCTTCCATGATCCGCACCCGCCCTATGCGGTCAGTGAACCCTGGGCCTCGATGTATGATCCCGCCGATATGGAGCCGGGAGCGCTGGTGCCGGGTGAACACGACAGGAACCCGCCACACTTCCGCATGACCCAGGAGGTCTCGCCCGACTTCCGTGCCTGGCACAAGCCGTTCGAGGCGCATGGCTGCGACAGCCATCTCTATCCCGTCGATGAGTTGAAGAAGGACATGGCGGTCTATTACGGCATGATGAGCTTTCTCGACCAGGAGATCGGCCGGATTCTCGACCGGCTGGATGCGCTGGGCATGACCGAGAATACCCTGGTGGTTTTTTCCACCGATCATGGTCATTTTCTCGGTCAGCACGGGCTCGTGGCCAAGGGGCCGTTCCACTATGAGGACATGCTGCGCGTCCCGATGATTGTTCGCCAGCCGGGCACTGTCCCTGCCGGCGTTGTCAGCGATGCTCTGCAGAGCCTGGTCGATTTTACGCCGACGGTACTCGAAGCCGTGGGGCTTGGCGATCAGGCGGCAAGCCTGCAGGGCGTTTCCCAATATGGTGTCTGGATCGGGAGGGAGGAACGCGCCCGCGACTTCATTCTGTGCGAGAACCGGCACAATCCCGGCATGCCGCACCTGATCTCCTACGTGAACGACCGCTACAAGATTACCGTTTATAAAGAAGGCCCCTATGGCGAAATATTCGATCTTGAGGAGGATCCCGCCGAAATCAATAATCTCTGGAACGAACCGCAGATGGCCGGGCTCAAGCAGGAGCTTACCCATGAAATGCTGCAGGGCCTAATGCGTTCGGAGCCGATGAAAATGCCTCGGGTGGCCCACGCATGACCAAGGGGCACATCAATAGCGCGGTGGCGCCGGCAAAGCTGGCACGCGTGCGATCGAGAGGGGAGCGGCCCATGGCAAGAAGCCTGTGGAGATATTTTCCCGACCCGGCGTTGCTGGCGCTCAACGGTGGCGCCTTTGCTGTCGGGCTTGCCGGCTGGGCGCTTGTCACCCATTTTGGGGTCGTCGGTCTGCCCGGTCCGGGGGAAGTCTTTTCCCGGGCTGTCGATCTCGTTCGCAGCGGCCAGTTGCCGGTCGATATACTCGCGAGCCTGAGGCGCGTTCTGACGGGCTTTCTCCTCGGGGTGATCCTTGCCATCCCGATCGGGTTTCTGATGGGGTGGTACAAGGTGGCGCGCGGGCTGATCGAGCCCTATGTCCAGTTCTTTCGCATGATACCGCCACTGGCCGTCATTCCCCTCGCCATCGTCACCATGGGGATAGATGAGGCGCCGAAGATATTCGTCATCTTTCTGGCGTCGTTCCTGTCGAGCGTGGTCGCGACCTATCAAGGCGTGATCAGCGTCGACAAGACGCTCATCAATGCCGCGCGGGTGCTGGGCGCAAAGGACCGCACCATCTTCTGGCGCGTCATCATACCGGCATCGACACCCTTCATCCTCGTCGGCATCCGGATCGGCCTCGGCTCCTCCTGGGCGACCGTGGTGGCGGCCGAACTGATCGCCGCGCAATCGGGTCTTGGATTCCGCATGCAGCAGGCGCAGCTCTATTACGATCTGCCGACGATCTTCGTCAGCCTTATCGTCATCGGCATTCTTGGTTTGATCATGGATCGCTTCCTGCTTTTTGCCGAGCGCAAACTCACAATCTGGCAGGAGCGCGTATGAAGCCGAAGATCTCCTTTCAGAGTGTATCGCGCCAGTTCGACCTCAGACAGGGCAAGGCATTTCTTGCCCTCGATCGCCTCTCGCTCGACATAGCCGACGGGGAATTCGTCACCGTTGTCGGCCCGTCCGGCTGCGGCAAGTCGACGGCCATGAACATCGCGGCGGGCCTGATGAAACCCAGCGCTGGCGCCGTTCTGGTGGATGGGGTCGAGGTTTCAGGTCCTGGACCGGAGCGCGGCGTCATATTCCAGCAATATGCGCTTTTCCCCTGGTTGACCGTTCAGGAAAATGTCGAGTTCGGGCTGAAGATCGCCGGAGTGGAACGTGCGGAGCGAAAGAGGACTGCGGATCACTTCATCGAGCTGGTGGGCTTGTCGCGCTTTGCCGATGCCCTGCCGAAAATGCTCTCCGGTGGCATGAAGCAGCGCTGCGCGATCGCCCGCGCTTATGCGGTCAACCCGAAGATCCTGCTCATGGACGAGCCCTTCGGTGCGCTGGATGCACTGACGCGCGTACAACTGCAGGACCAGCTTTTGAGCACATGGAGCAGGGAGCGACGGACGGTCATGTTCATCACCCATGATGTCGATGAGGCGGTCTATCTCGCCAACAGGGTCATCGTCATGGCGGCCAAGCCCGGCAGATTGCACCGGATCATCGACGTCGACCTGCCTTATCCGCGCAACGAGGCCATCCGGCTGTCGCCTGAATTCGCCGCCATTCGCAACAGCGTCTGGCATGAGGTTTATCACCAGCATGCATCTCAGACAGAACAAAAAGCTTTGGAGGAGAACTGAAATGCGCATCACCAGACGACAATTCGTGGCGGGCACTTCGCTGACAGCCGCAGCGCTTGCATTCGGCGCCGCCGCCGCCCGCGCCGATCAACAGACGGTCCGCATCGGCTATATCGCTGATTTCAACGGCGGCAGCCTCTATGCGATCGCCGAGGACCAGGGCTATTGGGAGCCTGAAGGCCTTGCTCCCGATCTGAAGGTCTTCACCAACGGTCCTCTGCAGATCCAGGCACTGGGCGCGGGCAGCCTTGATTTCGGCTATATCGGACCGGGCGCGCTGTGGCTGCCCGCCAGCGGCAAGACCAAGGTGGTCGCCATCGATTCGATCGGCTTTGCCGATCGCGTGATCGCACAGGGTGGCATCAACTCCATGGAGGATCTGAAGGGCAAGAAGGTGGGCGTGCCGGAAGGCACCTCCGGGGACATGGTGCTGAGGCTCGCCCTGCAAAAGGCGGGAATGACGGTTGACGATATCCAGCAGATCAAGATGGATCCGAGCACCGTCGTGGCTGCGTTTTCATCAAAACAGATCGACGCTGCCGGTATCTGGTATCCGCTGATCGGGATCATCAAGAAGAACGTGCCGGATATGAAGGAACTTGCCGGCAGCAAGGATTTCTATCCCGAGCACAGCTTTCCGACGGCCATGGTCGCCCGCAATGAGGTGGTGACGGAACAGCCTGAACTTGCCGCCAAATACATCCGCGTTTTGAAGAAAGCGATGGATTTCCGCGCCAAGAATATGGAGAAATCCATCGAATTGACGGCGGGATTGCTTGGCGTTTCGGTCGAAAACGTCAAGGCGGATGCAGCCAACGGCCAGTATTTCAGCACCGCCGAGCTTGTCGGTTTCACCAAGGACGGCACGGTCGACAAATGGCTCTCGGGCATGAACGAGCTCTTCACGTCCTTCGGCAAACTTGAAAAGCCGCTGCCGCCCAAGGAATTCTATACCGCCGATCTCTTCATTGCCGATTAGGTTGTGTATCGCCACCGGCCATGAGGCGGCCGGGTGGCGATACCTGCCATTATCCGACAGGGACGCCCCATGAATATTCTATATATCGACATAGACAGTCTCCGCCGCGATCATCTCGGCTGTTACGGATATCACCGGAACACATCGCCTGCGATCGACAGCATCGCGGCCGAAGGCATCCGGTTCGAGAATGTCTATGTCTCCGACGTCCCCTGCCATCCCTCGCGTACGGCACTGTGGAGCGGACGTTTCGGAATGAGGACGGGCGTCGTCGGCCATGGGGGAACCGCCTGTGAGCCCTTCCACGAGGGTGCGGATCGCATATGGGCCGGGACCTTCTACTATCATGGCTGGATGAAAGCCCTTCGCGATCTCGGCTATCATACTGCCACGGTCAGCAGTTTCGGCGAGCGGCATGGATGCTGGCACTGGTATGCCGGCTTCAACGAGGTGATCAATCCCGGAAAAGTCGGGATGGAGAATGCCGACGAGGTCGTTCCCAAGGCAATCGACTGGCTGCGCCGCAACGGCTCCAACAAAAGCTGGTTCCTGCATGTCAATGTATGGGACCCGCATACGCCCTATCGCGTGCCCGAGGCCTATGGTGACCCTTTCGCGGACGAGCCGGGTCCGGATTGGATGACCGAGGAAGTGCTTGCCAGGGGGATTGCTGGCTACGGACCACACAGCCCTCTCGAGCCGACGGGCTTCACTGAGGATGATCAACAGTCGCTTTATCCCCGGGCGCCCACGCCGATCGACAGCACGGAGAAGGTCAAGGCCTGGTTTGACGGCTATGATACCGGCATCCGCTATGCGGACAGCTATATCGCCCTGCTGATCGAGGAACTGAAAAGGCAGGATCTTTTCGACAAGACCATCATCGTCATCGGCGCGGATCATGGTGAGAATATGGGTGAGCTCAATGTCTGGGCCGATCACCAGACGGCGGACCAGTTCACCTGCAACGTGCCGCTGATCATCCGCTGGCCGGGCGCTGCCGAGATGCGGGGCGTGAACAGAGGACTGCACTATCATTTCGACTGGCCGGCCACATTCATCGAGCGGCTTGGAGGCAGGGTGCCCGATATCTGGGACGGGCGCTCGTTCAATGCGGCGCTGTTGGATGCGAACGATGGAGGGCGGGAGTATCTGATCATGAGCCAGGGCGCCTGGGCGGCACAGCGCGGCGTCAGGTTCAACCGCGACGGGGCGGACTGGCTGATGCTGCGCACCTATCATGATGGATACAAGGATTTCGGGCCGACCACCCTTTTCAACCTCACGGACGATCCGCATGAGCAGGAGAATGTGGCCGACCAACATCCCGAAATGGTCGCCCATGCGAGCTGCCTGCTTGAGGAATGGCGCGGCGAGATGATGAAACGCAGCTCCACGAATATCGATCCATTGATGACCGTCATGCGTGAAGGCGGTCCGTTCCACTGCCGGGGCGAACTGCCGGCCTATCTCAAGCGTTTGCGCGCCACCGGCCGGGCGCACCATGCCGATGCCCTGGAAAAGCGCCATCCCCGCGAGGCGCACCAGGTTCGCCGGTAAACGTCGCATCGAATCCGGGCCGGGGGCCCTTCCGGCCGTCTTGAGCGACTGCGGAAGTGCCCCGTTCCTGGATGAATGATATTCACGACGCTTTCAATGAGATGGAAAATCTCTGGCTGGCGATATCGTCCTCGAAAAAGTCCATCATGTTGGCGACGACCTGATCCGCCATGGGCGCAACGATGATGAGCGCGTTGGGCACGAACAGGCGGACGTGGGCTGGAGAGCCTACAAACCAGATGCTTTCCTTTTCAAGCGGGTGGGGGAGATCGGCCGCCATATCCTGCGCGATATTGATTGCCTGGTCCGGACGGCTCCCTTCGGCATCGATTTCCAGTTCTCCGGTGTCATTGATGACATAATAGGGAAAATGAAAGCCTGTTGCGGCCACCACCGCATCGAAACGTTGAGCGCCTTCTCCCCAATCCGCCGACCAGTGGCCGCGGCCGTCGGTCGGGGTGGCAATATGGTTCAATGTGCCGCGCCTGATCGTGAGTGCCCGGTTGTCGATGTGGTGCATGAGCTTTCTTGCATTCGGCAAGGCGATGGCAGTGACGTAACGATGCAGCGTTTCCTGAAGGCTCGGGTGCAATTCGCCCTTGAGCCGTTCTTCATTCCTCAAATAAATCGCATTTGCCGTATGCAGGAAATTGACGACCATATCCTGCCATGCGCAGTCGCCGCGCTCGGCAATTGCAATCTCCTCCCGCAATCTTTCGTCATAACGCGCCGCATTGGAAAACTGGATCCGCCACGGCCGGCGCGAATGTTCCCGGACCGCCTGCGCCGCATATTTCAGAAAGGCGTGTTTCAACCCGGCAGGGCAGGGACGTGCAGCCCGATGATCCCATTGCGTCAGGAGCCATTCCATACGGTCGAGATCGAATGCGACCTTTTCGCCCCGGATGAAGCGCGCCCGCACCCCGGGGATCGTGCCGGAGGGGGACACCATTGTGACCCGATGCCCTTCCCGGCAAAGCAGAATGGCCGTGTCGATCGCCGAAAGCTTGCTGCCGAGGACCAGAACGCGCGATTTTGCCGGTATCTTCGCCAGCATTTCGGTCTCGGGATAAGGGCAGCCGACGAAGGTCGGATCATTGCGGTGCGGCAGCAGGATTTCGGGCAGCCGGACGGCGCCGTGACCCGTGCAGAAAATGACGTCCGTGACGATGAGCGATTGCTGTCTCGTCAGCCGGCTTAATCGCAGCTCGTAACGACGATGCTCATCGATGCGCAGCGATTGAAATTCATAGGCCCAGTAGAAGACATCGATTCCGTATCGGCGCGCGACATCGCAATATTGCCGAAAGCGATCGGTGAGGTAATCTCCAACCACCGAACGCGGCACAAAGGAGTTCGGCGTTGCCGGATAGCCTATGGATTGCAGGTAATGCAGAAAATCCAGAGGTTGCCGGGGCACCACCGACATAGTGTCGACGGACGTATTGCACAGCACGTCCGGGTCGGTATTGGAGAATGCGATACCCGGCCCCACAGGGCGGGGATCGATGATATGGATGGTTCCCGCCGCACGGCGCCTCACGGCGGCGATGAATGTCGCCACGCCGGCAGCCCCGCCGCCGACAATGGCGAGATTTGCATTGGTATTGTCGATGAGTTTCATGGCAGTATCCTCGTATGATCGTCCGGCGAGAGGGTTCTATCGACCGGCTTTCGCCGATCGACATGCCGCGTCATTCAGTGCTGGCACCTTGAAGGACGATCGCTCCGGTCGGACATTCCTCGGCCGCGCGGATGATCAGTTCGGAATGAGCCTCGGTGGATGCGTCGAGGCGTTTCACACGATTGGTTTCATCGTCCACTACGAAGACGGCAGGGCACACCGTCGCGCAATTGCCAAAACCGCAGCACACATCGGGGTGAATGTGGATATGAAGCTTTTTGAGAAGGGCCTTCATGGCTTGTTCTCCATTTATTGATTACCGGAGAGCGAGATCCAGACGCATGAGAACCGGAAACGAAATGTCACCGGCCGGTGCGGGCGGATCGCCATTGAGGCGCATTCGCGGAAAATACTGGAAAAGCCGCTGAAGCAGGATCTCGCCTTCGAGGCGCGCCAGCGGAGCTCCCATGCAGAAATGCGGTCCGCCGGCGAAGCCGAAATGGCGGTTGCGTGGGCGATCGATGATGAAGCGGTCAGGATCCGGAAAACGCCGCTCGTCGCGGTTGGCGGCCTGCAGGCCAAGCAGGAGCCGACATCCGGGGTCGATGGATGCGCCGCCGATCGTGATTTGCCGGCTTGCATAGCGATGCATGAAGTGAACGGCGCCATCATAGCGCAGCGCTTCCTCCCATGCGGAGGATGCGAAGCTCGGCTGCTCGATAAGCCGCGCTTTTTGGCTGGGATGGCGAAGCAGCGCAAGCACGGCATTCGTCATCATGATCTTCGTCGTGTGATAGCTCGCGATGATGAAGCCGGCCATGGTCGTGACGCTCTCGGAACGAGTCATGCCCTTTTCCGCGTCTTCGGCCGCAAGCAGTACGGCAAGGAAATCATCCTCTGGCAGTTGTTTGCCCTTCATCGTTTCGAGCACATCTTGCATATATGCCTGGTAGACCCGTGCCGCCGCATCAGCGGCGTCGAGAGCTCCGTCAGCCATGCTCGACACACCGAGTACCGCCAGCAGCGCATGTGAGGTCCGGAACAAGTCCTCTCCATCCGCCACCGGCACATGAAGGAGCCTGCTGGCGATTTCTGTCGATACCGGAGAGGCGAACGCGGTGATAAAATCGATCTCGGATTCATGTTTGAGCATCGCCAGATGCTGCTCGATCACCTCCTCTATCCACCCGCGCATCTTTGCGACCGCCTGCGGGGTGAAGGCGCGCGTGACGAGCCGGCGGATCCGGGTGTGATCCGGCGGATCCATGCTGGGCAGGGATTCACGATAATGGCGCGATGCGGGACCGTGTCCCACGCGTTCGGGAAACCTGCCTGGTTCCGGCTGAACGGTGATCAGCGGATTTCTCAATCCTTCGTCAACATCCGCATAGCGGGTGAGCACGATGCACGGCTCTCCGTCTATTTCAGTGCGGAAGAAGGGAAAATTGTCGCGCAATGCGCGGTATGTCGGATAGCGATCGGCAAAAAAGGCCGGCGATGCTATATCGGGAACATCAATAACATCCATTATTACATCTCCCATACACCTGATAACCGTCCCCACATCTGACATCCGGTGCGAAAAGGCAGCGATGTCGCACTGCCTCTTCTGCAATGGCAGCCTTGCGGGAGTCGTATCTCTCCAGGGTAGCGGGCAGATATCGCCCGCTACCTGGCATTGTTGATGCCGTTGGCCTTGAGAAATGCTGACTGTCCGGCAGAGCCGCGGCTTGCGCCTCAGTCGGCCGCTACCGATTCCACAACCGAAATGAAGCAGCCGGTGTCGATGACGCGGGTCAGCCGCAGGCCGGCTTCCGCCAGCACCCGGCGCAATTCCTCTTCCCTGCGTTCGCGGCCGCCCTCGTAAATTGCCATGCAGACGAGATCCATGATCTTGCCCGTATGCGGCTCATTGCCTGTCGGAATGACGGGATCCATTACCAGCACCCGTCCGCCGGGGTTCATCGCCTCCCGGCAATTGCGCAGGATCTGGACGGCCTTCTCGTCCGGCCAGTCATGCACGATGTATTTGAGCACGTAGATGTCGCCGCGCGGGCATGATTTGAAGAAGTCGCCCGATACGAGTTCCCAGCGTTTGTCGTCGCCCAGCTCTTTCAGCCTGTGCCTGTCGAGCACATGCGGCTGGTCATAGAGAATACCGTGCAGGCTGGGGTTCAGGCGCAAGATGCGGAGCAGGAGGCCGCCGAAGCCGCCGGCGACATCCACGACCGTCGCGCCCTCGGGGAAATCATAGGCACGCGCGAGGAATTCGTTCTCCGCGTCGGACATTGATGACATGCCGATATGGAAATCTTCGGTTGGCGCGGATTCCTGAGCCCAGTAGTCGAAGAACGGCATGCCGTAAATATGCTTGAAGGCGGGGTTGCCGCGGACACTCTCGACGAGCTCCCCACTCGGGCGCCAGAAGGTTTCATCGGTGAGCATCAGCACGCCCTGCCGCAGCGAATTGGGTATGTCCGAACGCAGGAATTCTGCCGCCGGCGTCAAGGCGAACCGCCCGTCCGCATTCTCGCGGAATATGCCCCGGGTGGCGAGAAGCCGAAGCACGCGATAGAGCTTCAGCGGATCCGCTTTGGTGGCCCCGGCCAGCTCCTCGGCTGTCTTCGGCCCATTGGCGAGATGGTCTGCGACGCCAAGGATCGTGGCGGCGCGGAGCCCGGCAGGATAGGCATATCCCATCGCCTGGTCTATAAGAAGCATGGAGGCGGCCTCGCTCTCGGAGACCGGGACTTCCGTATCCACCTTGCGTTTATGCATGTTCATGACAATTCTCCCTTTAAAGACAATTCGAACATAATTAGCCGGCGTACTCGACGAGCTCGCAGGCAAACACAGGTTGTAACCATATGTCATTCATGCTATTGTCGGCCTATACATGGGCAGACATGTGCATTTCTGTGCTTCAAAGTGAAGCGCCAGATATTTACCCACGTATTATTGTATTTTTTCTTTGATTTTTACTTGCATTAGGCAAGTCTTATTCCCAGCAATCCAGAATGATAGGCATATATAGCCATTTCTTTTGTAGTATTACCGGTTGCATGGGAATAATCACGGTTATTATTGTAATAGTCAAAGGTTTTTTCCGAAACAGCAAGTTGCTAGCAATTAAGTTTGTATCGGAAGCATTATATGATTATACATATTCTTTAATATGACTGTAATAATACTTTAATAATTGAAGATTTTTCTTAATGTGATTGGCGTAAGAAAACGCTGAATTATCTCGGAAATAAAGAACAAGATCCGATTGTCGTAAAATCCGGAAAAGCTGCATACAACCAGAAGGCACGGATTGTCAGCGGTTGGGCTGCCGATGTGAAGGCACATTTTGCACCTGCCAGGCGGGGGGCTGAAATCCGGAATGGCGGAACAACATCCCGGTGCCGTGGTTCGGAAATGATCGTGGGCGGCAGCCAGTCATTCCCGAGCGTGCAGGAACTGTCATGAAGCATCATCTCAAGCGGGTGTTGAAGCTTGTGATCGCATCGGCCAGCGCCTTGCTGATCGCCTCCTGCGCCATCCCCACCGATACCTCGACCACCTTCGGCGAAGACACCACGGTGCACGAGGCACGGAACAGGCTGGTCGGTCTCACTGAAGCCCAGATACGGATGTGCGCGGGCTTTCCCACCGCCATTGCCGATGCCGGAAAGGCGGGAAAGATCTGGACCTACCAGGACAGCAATATTTCGCGGGGCAGCCTGAACCTTTCTGTGCCAACGATCGGCATCGGTTCTGTGCCGGGCGTCGGTGGTGGGGTGAATGTGGCGCAGCGCGGCTCCTGCAGCACACAGGTCCGCATCGTCGACGGTCGCGTCGCGGAAATCGGTTTTGCCGGCGACAACAACATCCCGACCAGTCTCAACGCACTCTGCGCCAGCATGGTGGACGAGTGCGTCGTTTATGCCCGGCAACTGTCCCGGGGCGAACGCCGAAAGTAGCTTGGCTCCGGACTTTTCATCATGGGTGCCCTCCCCGAATTGCCCGACATGGCGCGGGAGCTTTCCATATGGCGGATTTATCCATATCGTTGGGTGATCGCCATCAACTGAACAGGCAGAAATTGCTCCTCGAAATCTCAATTGTCGTTCTGCTCACCGTTCTAAACGGTGTGCTGGCAATGTCGGAACTTGCCGTTGTCTCATCCCGCGCCGCCCGTTTGCGGGTCCTTGCGGATCAGGGCAGTAGCGGTGCCCGTCTTGCCTTGCAGTTGGCCGACAACCCCGGTCGGTTTCTCTCGACGGTTCAGATTGGGATTACCCTTGTCGGAATTCTCGCCGGTGCATTTTCTGGCGCCACCCTCGGCTCCCGGTTGACGGGCTGGCTGGCGTCGCAAGGGTTGTCGCCGGGGCTCTCGGATGCACTCGGCGTCGGTTCCGTCGTGGTTGCCATCACCTATCTTTCGCTGATTATCGGAGAGCTGGTGCCGAAGCAGATGGCGCTGCGCAATCCGGAAGGGATCGCAAGCAGGGTGGCGCCTGCCATGGCCCTTCTGTCGAAATTGGCGGCGCCGCTGGTCTGGCTGCTCGATGCATCAGGAAGCCTGGTTCTCAGGCTGCTCGGCCAGTCGGGGAAGACGGGGGAGAGCGTTACCGACGAGGAAATCAAGGCGGTTCTCGCCGAGGCGCAGAGCGCCGGCGTTATCGAGAGAGAGGAATCGGCGATGATTTCCGGCGTGATGCGGCTCGCCGATCGCACCGCCAGAGCGCTGATGACGCCGCGCAGGGATGTCGAGGTGATCGATCTTGAGGACAGTTTCGACGAAATCCGTGCTCAACTGTATAGCACAAGCCATCAACGCCTTCCGGTCAGGAAGGGAAGCGATGACGAGGTGATCGGCATTCTCTTCGTCAAGGATTTCCATAATGCCGTGTCGACCGGCGGGCATGTCGACATCAACAGTCTGGTCCAGGAGCCTTCGGTGGTCTCGGATCTGGCGACGGCCAATAGCGTGATCGATGCCATCCGCAGATCGCCAACGCGCATGGTCCTGGTTTTCGACGAATACGGACATTTCGAGGGGATCGTCACCTCCGGCGACATTCTGGAAGCCATCATGGGCGTGTTCCGGGGAGGGGAAACCGAAGAACGGGCGATAATCCGCCGTCAGGATGGTTCTTATCTGGTCGCCGGCTGGATGCCGATTGATGAGTTTGCCGAAGTCATGCGTTTTCCCCTTGATGATGATGTTGATTACCAGACCCTTGCGGGGCTTGTTCTCGAAGAGCTGAAGCGTCTCCCCGAATTAGGAGAAAGCTTCAGCAAGAATGGCTGGCGGTTCGAGGTCGTGGACCTCGACGGCCGCCGCATCGACAAGCTGCTGCTGACGAAGGAAGAGGCCCGATAGAGGTCTGGGTCTTTCCAGGAGTAAGCGCCTATGACGCTATACTCCCATGACCCGCCGCAACCTGACGGTACCTCCGCGAGGTTCCGGTCTTCCGTCGCCGGACCGAAAAGGTTGCCTCCGGGAAAGAGAGCGTGATGATCGAGATGATCTTCCTATTCCTCCTGTTCCTGATCGCGGCGATGTTGGCGGTGCCGACGGTCCTCGCCCTTGGCGGCACCTGCCGGGGGATATTTTGGGTTTCTGATTTTCGCTGACAAATTCATCCCGACGGACTAAAATGAAATGTGTGGGGCCTGGAGTGTTTGTCATGCGCAATCTCTTCGCCTCCGCCACTGTGTTTCTCCTCACGGTCTCCGCGACGATCGCCGGCCCCTTGCACGATGCGGCGAGAGAGGGCGATGTCGAACGCGCCAAACAGCTTCTGGATCAGGGAACTGATCTGGCGGCACCCGATGAGGCCGGAGAACCCGCATTGCTCATCGCGTCCTTAGCGGGACATGCCGATCTTGTCGCGCTACTCCTGGAGCGTGGCTCCGATATCCAGATCCGCAACAAACACGGGCTGACGGCGCTGCATGCGGCTGCCTATGGCGGCAACCTCGATGTCGTGGAATTGCTTGTGGCGAAGGGCGCGGCCGTCAACGACCACCAGAATTTCTACCAAATGTCGCCGCTGCATGCGGCCGCAGAGGAGGGCCATGCGGATGTGGTCGCCTTCCTGCTGGCCCACAAGGCCGATGTCGAGGCACAGGAACGTAACGGCTACACGCCGCTCACCCAGGCCGGCTGGCGCGAACACTGGGACGCAGCGGGTCTGCTGATGAAGGCGGGTGCAGCCTGTCAGAAGGCCGATCTGGTAGGCGACTGGCTCTATGGCGAATGCACCAAACGGAAATGACGTCCGGCGATGGCGACGGTCTGCGCCGGAAATGGGAGAATGGTCATGAAGGATCGAAAGAGAAAGGACGGGTTCATCGCCGCGGCGATCGGGAGCGTCTTGCTGTTGCTGCCGGTCGTAGAGCCGGGCACGGCCGAAGAGCGCGGAGCGGTCAATACCGGCTATTTTGGCGATGTCGCGATCAAGGGCTATGATCCCGTCGCCTATTTCACGCAGAACCGGGCGGTGGAAGGCTCACCGAAATATTCCTATCACTGGCTGGGGGCGACCTGGCATTTTGCCAGCGCGGAGAACCGCGATCTTTTCGCCCGTGAACCGGTCAAATACGCCCCGCAATATGGCGGCTATTGCGCCGATGGGGTCTCCTTTGGAACCATCACTACCAATATTGACCCGAAGGCCTGGCGCATCATCGACGGCAAATTGTACCTCAGCTACGATCCAGGCGCGGCGGACGGCTTCGAGAAAAAACCGTCCAAGGTTGTCGACTCGCAGAAATATTGGCCTGAGGTCCAGCAGACCCTGATGTCGGAACGGGTAGAAAAGAGCTGGTAGAGGCCCTGTGCGGCCGTTACTCTATCGCGCGCCGACCGAAAAGAACTTCAAGGCCTGCGGCGTGACGTGGACATATTGCGCATCGGGTCGTTCTTTGTCCGCATTGCGGTAAACGTACCCGCATGTCATCCGATTCAGGAAATAACCCTCGAATTTTTCGCAAAGGCGGCCGTCCCGGATTTCTACGACGCCTGTGATGTTCGTATTGGCACTGCGGTATGCAGTGTTTCCGGCAGTGTCGAAATACTGGATGAAATCCGTCCCGTTCTTGTGCTTTCCGGTCCAGGTCCTGCCGCTGACCAGATCGTGGAGTTCCGCGTCACCGAGTTGATCGGCCTTGCGCCCTTCGAAACCGAAAGGCCATTGCGGGATTCCAGCCTTGCCCAGGCCCGCAAGATGATAGCTGAGATCCACCTCGCGCCAATAATCATAGAGATAGCTGTAATAGGTCAGGTTGCTGTCGGGAAACAGTTCCAGCAGGCTGGCCGCTTCCTGTTGCGCATGCGGTCGGTCGTCCTGGCGGATATAGGCCGCAGCCAGATATTCGCGCGCCGGCTCCGTGCGTGGCAGGGCGTCTCGTGCCGTCTCCAACAGGGAAATCGCGCGCTGATTCTGGTGCGCCATATAGAGCACCACGCCTGTCAGAAGACGAAAACTCGGCGGCGGTGAAGGATCGAGCCGCAGCGCCTTTTCCGCTTCGGCGACCGCCCGCTCGCGATCACCGGTATGGGCCAGCACCAGAGCCAGATTGCCTGAGGCTTCCGCGTCGTTCGGCTGCAGCGCCACCGCCCGCATTGCGGAGCCTATCGCCTCTGCCGGGCGGCCGTCGACGAGCTGCAGCAGCGCCAGAACGGTATGCGCGCGCGCGTTGTCGGGATCGAGTTTCAGGGCATGCCCAGCCGCATCATAGGCGATCTTCCGGGCCACTGCCCCCGACCAGATCAGATTGTAGTCGTTGCGCCAGACGTCCACTGCGATCCGGGCGATACCGGCATGCGCCTCGGCAAAGTTCGGGTCGAGATCGATCGCCTTCTGATAAAAGGACAAGGTCCGGCGATACGTTCTGACATCGCTATAGAGAAAGCCTTCCTGCTCCGCCCGCAGGTAATAATCATAGGCTTCGAGATTGTCGGTAGGGATCCGCGCCAGCTGGTCGCGTTCCTTCTCGTTCAGCTTGACCGCCAGGGCGGAAATGATCTTGCCGATGACATCGTCCTGAACCGCGAAAATATCGGCATACTGCCGGTCATAACGCTCGGCCCATAAAAAGAGCCCGGTAAGTGCATCGATCAGTTTGACGTTGATCCTCAAACGCGATCCCGCCCTTTGCAGCGTACCTTCCACCACGAAATGGACGCCGAGCTCGGCCGCAACCTTCTGGCTGTTGCCGACCATGTCCTCGAGGTTGAAGACGGAATGACGAGCAATCACGAACAGACCTGAGACTTTCGACAATTCGGTTATCAAATCGTCGGTCAGGCCTTTGGCAAGATGGTCCTGCTCCGGATCGCTACTGACATTGATGAAGGGCAGGACGGCGATCGAGGGCCTGTCGGGCAAGGGATAGGCGAAGCGTTCGACCGTCTGGGACGGGCGGAGGGAGGTCCATGGCTGCCACCAAAGAGTGGTGCCGCCGAATATCAGCAAGGGGACGGCGACTGCCGCAATCGTCAGCTTACGGCCCGTCCGCGCCGTCGGCGCTTCAACCGCCGGCGGTCCCAGCGCTGCCGCCTTTTCATCGAGCCGGATCCGGTAGATCGATACGGGCTCGGCGATATTCTTGACCTGTCTTTCGCCGCGATGTTCGAAGGTCAGGTCGAGCTTGCCCTTGACCTGATCGAAGGCCGAGCCGGAAAGACAGATCCCGCCGGGATCGGCCAGTTCCTGAAGGCGCGCCGCGATGTTCACGCCGTCGCCATAGATGTCTCCCTCATCGAGGATAATGTCGCCGATATTGATCCCGATCCGGTAACGGAATTGTCGTTCTTCGGGAAGATCGGCATTTTCGCTGAGCAGCGCCGATTGCACGTCAACCGCGAAGCAGACGGAATCCACCACACTGGCGAACTCCATCAGTGCGCCATCGCCCATGAACTTGATGATACGGCCGCGATATTGAGTTGCCCGTGGGTTAAACAATTCCCTTCGATGCCGCCTGTGCGCAGCCAGGGTAACCTGCTCGTTCAGGCCCATAAGACGGGAATAACCCACCATGTCGAACGCAAGGACCGCGGCCAGCCGCCGTTCCATGCTCAGTCTCCCATTGTGAGGAGATTAGAACAACTTCCGGTCGGATTGAACAATTCTGTTTCCGGGGCAGCCGGATTATCGGGTCTTCGGCTTCAGCGCGTCGGCCGCCATTTCGATCTCGTTGGTCCAGATGCCACCGGAATAGCCGGCGGGAAGGCGTTTGAGCGCTTCCGGCGTATCGATACCGGTGGAGAACTCGCCGCCATGGTAGGGGCCGAGAAGGAAGACCGCGCTGCCTGCCGCTTCCATGCGGTTGAGAAAGCGATCCGGCCAACCCCATAGCCATGGCGCGACATTGATCGGGACGAGCACCGCCATATTGTGGCAGGCCTCCGGTACGATCCCTGTCCAGCCATAGGCGATATAACGGATGAGACAGGCTTTGAGCGCGCCGCGCGAGACGGTCTTGATCTCAGGCAGTTCACTTTTGAGCCGAGCCACCGGCTCGTCGCCGCCATAGACCATGAGCTGCGCCTGCCGCTCTCCGGGCAGGTTTTTCAACACGGCGGCAAGCTTCGCACCCTCTTCAGGATCACGGCTCTTCACGTTGATGAGGAATTGGCGGTCGGGAAACGCGCTCAACACCTCGTCAAGCGACGGCATCAGCCCAATGCCCTTGCCGCGGAACGGAAATGTCTTGCCGCCGTCTGCCGTATAGCCATAGCCGATATCGAGCTTCTTCAATTCGGCCATCGAATGCTCGCGGGTCACCCCCGTGCCGTCGGTGCGACAATCGACCGTCCAGTCGTGGAAGACTGCAAACTGGCCATCGGTCGTGGGATGGACATCGATTTCGACGATATCGGCGCCTGCTTCGAAGCTCGCGCGCATGGAGGGGATTGTGTTTTCAAGAAACTCGTGCGTCGGCGGGAAAATCCGTTCCGCCGTGCAGGTCTCATTCTGAAGACCAGTCGTGTCGAAGCGCTGGGCGATGCCGCGATGGGCGAGCAGGGTGGGGATGTTCTCCGGTCTGGAGGCGAGCAGGCTTGTATTGTTGAGATAAATGAAGGCGGCGATAAGCAGTACGACGAGAAGGAGAGGACGCCAGATTTTTTGCATTGGGGGACTGCCTTGGGTGGAAGCCGCAGTTCAGATCGAGGGGGGGCGCATTGTTCGGCGGCGGCTGCGCAGCGACTGGCCGGCGAAGCTTGCGGCCCGCGCCTCTTCGGAAAGGTCGGCGCGGATACCGGCAGCCAGTGCGGTTTGCTTGACCAGGCGAGCGACGTGCCGGTCGTTGAGCCGCTCGGAGCCGATCGTCTTGCCGTCGCGCAGAATGCGGCGGAACAGCGGCCCGCGGGAGATCCTGGAAAAGCGGATCCAGCTTTCCAGTGCCGCCACCGGGCAGGAGCGCTCGGATGTGCCGCGGCCGATCTCGATCGTCTGCAAACCGCTCCTGCCATCGAGCTTCACCAGCGCACTTCTCGCCTGGAATTCGATCCAGCCGGTGCCGTCATCGCTGTCGCCCGGGCGCAGATCCAGGCCGGTGATTTCGGAGCGTCGCAGGCCGCCGGCAAAGCCGATCAGCAGGATGGCACGATCACGCAGGCCTCTCAGATCATGACCAAGCGTACCGAGCATGGCTAGAAGCTCCTGAGTTCCCACCGGTTCTTTCGCTACTGGAGGCTGGCGATGGCGACGGATCGCGGTGATGGCTTCGGCGATATGATTGTCATGCCGATCGAAATCGAACCCGCGCTGGGCAAAATTCCACGCAAGCCCTGCCAGCCGGCGCTCGATGGTGGCGACTGAAAGCGATGCCGTGCTGTTGTCCCCATCCGGCGCCGCTTGGGCGGTGAGATAGCGGGCGATCCGCGGGGCATCGGGCGGCAGCGGCTCAAGCCCTTGGCGCCGGCACCAGCCGGCATAATGGCGCCAGTCACGGAGATAGGCGGCATGGGTGTTGGTGGAGTGGGAGGAGCTTTCTGCCGGCATCCACAAGGCCTAGCAATTCATGTCCGATAAGGCAAGAAGCCGGCGGCAGGAACAATACAAGTGAGACAACTTTGCCGTGCGAATAAAGGTCGACAGCTCGCTGAAAATGTGCAATCTCCGACAGCGGCTTGGGTTGAGCCCGTATGGGCGGCAGTGCGCTGGGGGCGGCTGGATGATCTATTACGCGCATTCAGGAAGCGCAGGGGACAAGAGCGACTGGCAGCTTCTTGCTGATCATCTTTTCGCGGTCGCCAGGCTTGCGGAATCGATGGCCGCTACCATTGGTCTTGGAAAAGCAGCCTTCATCGCTGGTCTTTTCCATGACCTCGGCAAATATTGCGAGGCTTTTCAACGACGACTGCACAATGAAAGCATCCGCGTCGACCACTCGACCGCCGGCGCGCGCCTGATGCTAGGTGATTTCGCGAAGGGATTGGATAAAAACATCGCCGAATTGATCGCCTATTGCATCGCCGGCCATCACGCGGGCCTACCGGATGGACACTCATCAGCCAACGCCAGCCTGAGATACCGCGTCGAGGAAACCGGCGAGCCGCTGGATACCGTCTGGAAAGCGGAACTCTCCGCCGCCGATCCAAAGGGCCTCGTGCCGCCCTTCATCCCGCAGCGGCTGAGCACCGATCTCATCATCCGTGCATTTCAGTTTTCCGTCATGACGCGCATGATTTTCTCATGTCTCGTCGATGCAGATTTCAAGGATACGGAAAAATATTATTTCCAATTGGAAGGACGGCTGCCGGATCGCGAAATGCCGCGTCTGCAAGACATGCTGCCGCAATTCCAGGACGCTTTCGATGCCTATATGGCCGGGAAAAGCAACGCGGACAGCGAGCTGAACCGCCTGCGCCATCATATCCTCACCCATGTCCGCGCCAAGGCGGCGCAAAGGCCCGGTCTCTTCACCCTCACCGTGCCGACCGGCGGTGGCAAGACGCTCGCCTCGCTGGGTTTTGCGCTGGACCATGCCAAAATTCATGGCCACACGCGCATCATCTACGCCATTCCCTTTACGTCCATCATCGATCAGACGGCGGCGATTTTCCGTGATGTTCTGGGCAAGGAGAATGTTCTGGAGCAACACTCGGCCATAGATGAGGAGAACTTTCGCGAAAAAGACCGATGGGGCGTCAGCAAGATGCGGCTGGCGATGGAGGATTGGGCCGCGCCAGTCGTGGTAACCACGAATGTGCAGCTTTTCGAAAGCCTTTTTGCCGCCCGCCCCTCCCGCGCGCGCAAACTGCACAACATCGCCAACAGCGTCATCATATTGGATGAAGCCCAGACGCTGCCGCGTGGTCTTCTGATGCCAACGATCCGGATGCTGGACGAACTGGCACTCAATTATGGGTGCAGCATCGTGCTTTGCACCGCGACACAGCCGGCGCTCGACCAGCGTAAACTGATAGACGGCCTGCCGCTCGGGGACGAAAAAGAGGATCGCGAGCTGGCGCCAAACCCGCAGGCGCTATCGAAAAACCTGCGGCGCACCCATATCGTCCAGGCCGGGCCGATGAGCAATGACGACCTCGTCACTGCTCTGCGTGACGAAGAACAGGCGCTCATCATCGTCAACAGCCGCAAACATGCGCTGGAGCTTTACAAAGACGCCAAATCCGCGGGACTCGACGGCCTTATCCATCTGACCACGCGGCAATATGCCGCACACAGGCAGGCTATTCTCAATGATGTCCGCGACAGGCTGAAAACCGGCAAACCCTGCCGTGTCATCGCCACCAGCTTGATCGAGGCAGGCGTTGATGTGGATTTCCCAAAAGCATGGCGCGCGGAAGCCGGGCTCGACCAGATCATTCAAGCGGCTGGCAGGGTGAACCGCGAGGGGAAGCGATCGGTGGAGGAAAGCATGGTCACCGTGTTCGTCGCGCAGGACTATCCCCCGCCTGACGAGATCAAAGGGCTGATCGGCGATATGGAGCGTATGCGCGCCGACCATGTGGATCTCCAATCGCCGGAGGCTATCGAAGCTTATTTCAAGGAAATCTACTGGCGCTTGAGGGTCGGCGAGGACGGGCTCGACGCCAAGGATATTCTCGAAGATTTCAAGCTACTGGGCAGAAACCCCAATTACGGCACCGACTTCGCATTTCGCACGGTGGCAGAAAAATTCCGCATGATCGAAAGCGGCATGGAAGCGGTAATTATTATCGGCGACGAGACGGCACAGGCCGCCGTCAACGAGCTTCGCATAGAAAAGGTCCCCTCCGGCAAAATCGCGCGCGCCTTGCAGCCATATACGGTGCAGGTTCCGCCCAAGGCCCGCCAGCTGCTACTTGACAACGGTCATGTCGCCTACGTTGAGCCGGAGCTACGGGGGAAACAGTTCGCTGTCTTGAAATACCCAAGTCTCTACACCCCGGAGACGGGTCTGATGTGGGAAGACAATGCTGACTATGTAGCGGCTGAGAACTCGATAATTTAAACGCGGGTGGATAAAGGGGTGGGAGCAACACATTGACATATGGAATAAGATTGAAGGTCTCGGGCGACCATGCCTGTTTCACGCGCCCTGAGCTTAAGGTGGAGCGCGTCAGCTATGACGTGATGACCCCATCTGCCGCCCGCGGCATCCTTGAGGCGATCCACTGGAAACCGGCCATCCGCTGGGTGATCGACGCTATCCATGTGCTGGAGCCGATCCGCTTCCAATCGATCCGCCGCAACGAGGTGGGCGGCAAGGCACCCGCCGGCAAGATCAAATCCGCGATGAAGCGCGGCGACCTCGCGGATCTGCAATTGCTCGTCGATGAAGACCGCCAGCAGCGCGCCTCGACCGTTCTCGTCAGGCCGGCCTATGTCATCGAGGCGCATTTCGAGATGACGGACAAGGCTGGGCCGGAGGACAACGAAGGCAAGCATCTCGACATCTTCAATCGCCGCGCCGCGCGGGGCCAATGTTTCCATCAGCCCAGCCTCGGCACACGCGAATTCGCCGCGCATTTCGAGCTTCTCGACCCGGACGCTCCCCTCCCCGAAGCGATTGCCGAAACCCGCGATCTGGGCCTGATGCTCTGGGACATCGACCATGCCGCGCCCGGCAAACCGTCGCTATTCTTCCGCGCCAGGCTGGAAAACGGCGTCGTCAAAATACCCGCGCCGAATTCGAAGGAGATCCTGCGATGAGCATTCTGGCTTCGCTTGTACGGGCTTACGACCGCCTGCCGGACGCCCCGCCCTTCGGCTATTCTCTGGAGAAGATCGGTTTCGCCATCGGCCTCAACGCGGATGGCAGCGTCGCCAATGTAGCCGATTTGCGCAGCGGCGAAGGCAAGAAAAAACAGCCGGCGATGCTGCTGGTGCCGCAACCGGTAAAACGGACCGCCGGCATCGCTCCGAATTTCCTTTGGGACAAGACTGCCTATGTGCTGGGCGTCACCGCCGGTGAAGGCAAGCGGACAGCGGACGAACATGCAGCCTTCGTCAAGCGCCATATGGAAGCGCTTGAAGGCACGAATGATGAAGGGCTTCAGGCGCTTTTATTATTTTTGCAGAGCTGGTCCGCAGACCAGTTTTCCGAGCTTGGCTGGTCCGAGGAAATGAAAGACCAGAATGTCGTCTTCGCCCTGGAAAAGGAGCGTCTCAACAAGCGGTTCCTGCATGACCGGCCAGCAGCGAAGATCCTTTGGGAGAAACTTTCGAGCGCCGAAGAAAAATCATCCGAAATGTGCCTCGTTACCGGTGAGCTTGGCCCCATAGCGCGGCTTCACCCATCGATCAAAGGGGTATGGGGCGCGCAATCCGCCGGAGCAGCGCTCGTCTCATTCAACCTTGACGCGTTCACATCCTATGGGCACGAGCAGGGAAATAACGCACCAACTTCCGAAAGGGCCGCTGCGAAGTACACCACAGCTCTCAACCGCTTTCTCGATCGCAACAGCGGCCATCGCGTCCAGATCGGCGATGCGTCCACCGTTTTCTGGGCTGATACCTCGGATGCTGAATTAGCGGACGCAGCAGAAAATCTTTTTGTTGTCGGTTTTGGAGGAGATGCAGAGGACAAAGCCGCAACTAAGGACATCGGTGTCAAGCTTGAGCAAATTCGGGATGGCAAACCATTAAAAGAAATTGAGCCGAAACTTGCCGAAAACGTCAATTTCTATGTTCTCGGCCTCGCCCCTAACGCCGCACGGCTCTCCATCCGCTTTTTCTTCGAAGGCAGCTTTGGCACGCTGACAGAACGTTACCAGAGCTTCGTCAATGAAATGCGAGTCGAGCCGCCGCCGCGCGATGGCTACCCGCCGCTCTGGCGCTATCTCATCGAGCTTGCCGTGCTGGGTAAACGCGAGAACATTCCGCCCAATCTCGCCGGGGATTGGATGCGCTCGATTCTTTCCGGCACCAACTATCCGCTGACGCTCCTGTCGACCACGCTCATGCGCATTCGTGCCGATGGCGAGGTGAACGCTTTGCGCGTCGGTATTCTCAAAGCCGTTTTGATGCGCAACTACGATATGGAGGTTCCCGTGGCATTGGACCCGGAGGAAAGAAACAAAGGCTATCTATTGGGACGGCTTTTTGCCGTTTACGAGGAAATGCAGCGCGCCGCGCTTGGCAATAATGTCAATGCAACGATCAAGGACAAGTTCTACGCTTCCGCCTCCGCGACGCCGCGCAAGGTGTTTTCGATGCTCGATAGCGGCTCCGCCAATCACCTTTCGAAGATCGGCAAGCAGAACAAGGGCCGTCAAATCAACCTGATCCGCCTACAGGAAGAGATCATGGATCTGATGGCTCCGGGCGACGATCCTTATCCGTCCTCATTCTCGGCGAACGAACAGGCCCTGTTCGGCCTCGGCTACCACCACCAGCACAGTGAATTCTTTAAATCGCGCAAGAACACCGAACCGGCTTCTTCAGAGGGAAATGCCTGATGACTACGCTTGCCAACCGCTATGATTTCGTCCTCATCTTCGACGTCGCCAACGGTAATCCGAACGGCGATCCGGATGCCGGCAATCTGCCGCGCCTGGACCCGGAAACCAATCACGGCCTCGTCTCCGATGTCAGCCTCAAGCGCAAGATCCGCAATTACGTGGAACTGGCGCGCGAGAAGCAGGATGGCTACCACATCTATGTACAGGAAGGCGCAATCCTGAACGAGAAGCACCGGCAGGCTTATAAGGCGCTGCGTCCTGACGATCCCAAGGTGGACAAAGACAAGACGCTCAATCCCAAGGATGACGCCGAAGCCATCAAGCTGCGTGACTTCATGTGCAGGAACTTCTTCGACGTACGTACCTTCGGCGCGGTCATGTCGACGGGCATTAACGCAGGACAGGTGAAGGGACCAGTTCAGCTGACCTTCGCCACCTCTGTCGAGCCCATCGTCCCGGTGGAAATTTCCATCACGCGCATGGCGGCAACCAACGAAGCGGAAAAGAAACAAAAGGCCGAAGGCAGCGATACGAGCGAACGCACCGACAATCGCACCATGGGCCGGAAGCACATCGTCCCCTATGGCCTTTATGTCGCCCACGGTTTCATCTCAGCCAAATTTGCCGAGCGCACCGGCTTTTCCGAAACCGATCTCGACCTGCTATTCGAGGCGCTGACGACGATGTTCGAGCATGATCGTTCCGCCGCGCGCGGCGAAATGACCACCCGCAAGCTGTTTGCCTTCAAGCATGAAAACCCTTTGGGCAACGCGCCGGCAGGCCAGCTCTTCGACCTCGTCAGGATCGGTCGCAATCTCGATGGCGAATTCCGCGAAATCGACGCGCGTCTCGACAATCTCCCGCCCGCCCGGAAGTTTTCGGACTACATGATCACCATAGACAGGGAGAACGTGCCCGCCGGCGTCGAAATCATCGAAAGGTAAGTTAGTTTCCTTCTTGTTAATTGATGAGCCCGGCTGTGCCGGGCTCATCAATACGTAATGTTGCCTTTGAACGGAACATTGTGTAATGCTAGAATCATTGAGGCCGAACACACGGCAATGTGTTCGGCCTCGGCGGGCTGAAGCCCAGCTAGCATATCAGCTACATATGTATTCTAGCTGGGTCCGTTCACAATCTCAACCTCTTGGCGCTTCAACAGGAGGGTTCAGCGTTTGAAAGGACTGAAATTTGTTTCAGATTCTAAAGTCTAATAATGGCGGCTATTTCTGGCGCCTCAAGGGGAACAACCACGAAACGCTCTGCTACTCCGAGGTTTATACAACCAAGCAGGCTGCTTATGATGGCATCGCCGCCGTTAAGCGGATTGCTTCGAGCGCACAGATTCAGGATCTCACCTGATCCTGCTTCGCTGATGGTGGCATATTCAATATCCAGCCTTGCATTAACCAGATTTCTTTCCGAAAGACGGATCATAGCTCGACTCTCTCGAAGCTTGTTGTCGCCTCCCTGGCGGAGACGTGGATAGAAACTTGTTAATTGATGTGCCTCGGCTGGTGCCGGAAAGGCGGATCGGTGACTGTCGCCGGTCCGCCACTTTGTTTGCATTTTTTGAGGTATAGAATGTTGCCAGCAGATGGTGAGCCCATTCCCCTCTCCGCCCTCCAGCACGCCGTCTATTGCCTGCGGCAGGCAGCGTTGATCCATCTGGAGCGCGTATGGGCGGAAAACCGCTTCACCGCGGAGGGGCAGGTGCTGCATCAGGTCGCCGACAAGGGCGGCGCGCGCAAGGCGCGGGGCGTGAAACGCGTCATGGCGCTGCCCCTCGCCTCAAGACGGCTGAACATCACCGGCGTCGCCGATATGGTCGAATTCCACGCCGGCGGTGATGGCGAAACGCCCTTCCCTGTCGAGTACAAGCGCGGCAAGGCCAAGCTTCACCGCGCCGACGAAGTGCAGCTTTGTGCGCAAGCGCTCTGCCTCGAAGAAATGAAGGGGCGCCCCGTGCCGGAGGGCGCGCTCTTTTATGCCGAAACCAAGCGCCGCATCGCCGTTCCCTTCGATGCCGAACTGCGCCGCCTGACCGAAGAGACGATCGCCGCCCTCGCAGAAGTCTTCGTGAGCGGCAAAACACCGCTGCCCACCCCGCTCAAAACTCGCTGCCGCGCCTGCTCACTCAACGAACTCTGCCGTCCGGATGCAGTGGCAAGGCCCGTCAAGGCCTGGCGCAGCCGTATGGTGGCGCGCATTCTCGCCGATGAAACACCGCCCGCATGAAAAAGTTGCTCAACACCATCTACATCACCACCGAAAACGCCGCCCTGCGCAAGCATGGCGAAAACCTCGTCGCCGAAGTGGATGGTGCCGAGCGCGCCCGTGTGCCCATGCATATGCTGGCCTCTGTGGTGCTGTTCGGCCCCATCTTCATCTCCCCCGCGCTTATGGCGGCCTGCGCCGGGGCTGGCATCACGCTGGTGCTGCTCGACCGCAACGGCCGCTTTCAGGCGCGTGTGGAAGGCCCGGTCACCGGCAATGTGCTGCTGCGCCGCGCCCAATACATCGCTTCCGACAAGCCGGAGGAGATCGTGCGCTCGATGGTCATCGGCAAGGTCGCGAACCAGCGCTCCGTGCTGATGCGATCCTTGCGCGATTATGGCGAGGACTATGCCGAAGCTGACCGCGAAGCGATAGCACTGGTGGCGGAGCGCCTCGCCCGCATCATCCGCCGCGTCGAGCTTTCCGACGAGACGCTCGACGCCATGCGCGGCTCGGAAGGCGAGGCGGCCAATCTCTATTTCTCGGTTTTCGACCATCTGATCCGCTCGCCGGATGCGGAAATGCGCTGGAAAGGCCGCTCGCGCCGCCCGCCGCTCGATCCGGTGAATGCCCTTCTCTCCTTTCTCTACACGCTGCTGACCCATGATTGCCGCAGCGCTTGCGAAAGCGTCGGCCTCGACCCGGCGGTGGGCTTCCTGCACCGCGACCGCCCGGGCCGCCCGTCCCTCGCGCTCGACCTGATGGAGGAGATGCGCCCCGTCCTGGCTGACCGCCTCGCCCTCTCGCTCATCAACCGGCGGCAAATACGCGCCAGGGATTTCGAAACGCGCGAAGGCGGCGCGGTGATGCTATCGGACGAGGCGCGCAAGACGGTGCTGACCGCCTGGCAGGAGCGCAAGAAGGACGAGCGCCTGCATCCCTTCCTGGAAGAAAAGGCCCCGCTCGGCCTCGTCCCTTACCTGCAAGCACAAATGCTCACCCGCCATCTGCGCGGCGACCTCGACGCCTATCCGCCCTGGCTTTGGAAATAGCCCATGCTGGTTCTTGTCACTTACGACGTCAACACCACCGAACCCAACGGCGCAAAGCGCCTGCGCGCGGTGGCGAAGGCTTGCCGCGACTACGGCCAGCGCGTGCAATTCTCGGTTTTCGAGATCGAGGTCGACCCGGCGCAATGGACAAAGCTGAAGGCCCGGCTGGAAAGCATCATCAAGCCGGAATTCGACAGCCTGCGCTATTATTACCTGGGGTCCAACTGGCAGCGGAAAGTGGAGCATTTCGGCGCCAAGCCGGCAGCAGACCTTGGCGGCACGCTGATCGTCTGAAGCTTTCAGGACTGACTGGGAACGCAAGCGCGAACCCAGAGCGTGCCGCAAAAACACGGTCGGTTCGCACTGACCGCAGTTCTTTGAAATCGTGAAATTATTTGTTCTGCCCCTGCCAAGCATGCTTCGCGGCGCAGTATCACCGCTCCTGTTCGCGCAGGCTGGGGACTTTCCTCAAGAAACTCAACGGTCTATGACAACAAGGGTCGCCTCCTTCGCGGAGGCGTGGATCGAAACGCGGAGCGGCGGCCGCTCGCTCGGCGGTCTGGAGTCGCCTCCTTCGCGGAGGCGTGGATCGAAACTTCCACATCATCATCGGGCACATGGGCGAGCATCGTCGCCTCCTTCGCGGAGGCGTGGATCGAAACCGCGCCGCTCTTCGAAGAACTCGATTACGGCGTGTCGCCTCCTTCGCGGAGGCGTGGATCGAAACGCCTCGCCATCGGTGACATGGTGGAGCGCTACGGGTCGCCTCCTTCGCGGAGGCGTGGATCGAAACCAAGGGCAACGAGGGCAAGATCACCGCCCATGAAGGTCGCCTCCTTCGCGGAGGCGTGGATCGAAACTCCGTAATATTCGTCAGCCTTTCGCTCCAACTCCCGTCGCCTCCTTCGCGGAGGCGTGGATCGAAACCTCTCTCGCCTTCGCCTCGGTCCGGTCGCCAGGTGTCGCCTCCTTCGCGGAGGCGTGGATCGAAACTGGATCGCCATCGCATTGGCGCCGGCGAGCGCCGGTCGCCTCCTTCGCGGAGGCGTGGATCGAAACTCCAGCAGCAGCGCCGACCTGTCCGCCGTGCCATGTCGCCTCCTTCGCGGAGGCGTGGATCGAAACCGTCTCCGCGCCTGGTCCGGCGGCAAGGCTTCTGGTCGCCTCCTTCGCGGAGGCGTGGATCGAAACACCTATGTCCACCACTGGATATGGGACAAGGAAGGTCGCCTCCTTCGCGGAGGCGTGGATCGAAACAGGAACGGGGTATGCAGTTTCGGATATCCCCCGCGTCGCCTCCTTCGCGGAGGCGTGGATCGAAACATCGCCGCCTGGGGCATCACCGACCCCAAGCAGGCGTCGCCTCCTTCGCGGAGGCGTGGATCGAAACGTCCGCTATCCGTCGTCACCAGAGCCTCGGAAAAGTCGCCTCCTTCGCGGAGGCGTGGATCGAAACGACATGAATGCGATAGGAACCAGAGGAGTACCGCGGTCGCCTCCTTCGCGGAGGCGTGGATCGAAACTCCGAAGTGCTTGACTTCCAAGCGGCCGCAAACATCGTCGCCTCCTTCGCGGAGGCGTGGATCGAAACTTCTTCAATTCGGAACTCCAAGCGATCAGCTATGTCGCCTCCTTCGCGGAGGCGTGGATCGAAACCGAACACTCAGTACGGGGTGAGGGGAAGATATAAGTCGCCTCCTTCGCGGAGGCGTGGATCGAAACCACGAACTTCTCGAAGGGAATGCCGGCGATCTCGAGTCGCCTCCTTCGCGGAGGCGTGGATCGAAACTTTGCAGCCATGAAGAGGGCCTGCTGGGAAGAAGGTCGCCTCCTTCGCGGAGGCGTGGATCGAAACTTGACCGCAGCATTTACCAGATCATCTGGCAGAACGTCGCCTCCTTCGCGGAGGCGTGGATCGAAACAATTTCGGCCTCATGCGCCAGTGCGCGAAGCGCGGTCGCCTCCTTCGCGGAGGCGTGGATCGAAACCTCGATTGCGAAACGCAGTGGCGAGTCGTCGAGGGTCGCCTCCTTCGCGGAGGCGTGGATCGAAACCAGAATCCCGTAGCCCAGGGCGGCGGCATGGAAGAGTCGCCTCCTTCGCGGAGGCGTGGATCGAAACCTTGCCGGACTTGACGCCTTCCTTGCGGAGGTCGTGTCGCCTCCTTCGCGGAGGCGTGGATCGAAACCTTGCCGGACTTGACGCCTTCCTTGCGGAGGTCGTGTCGCCTCCTTCGCGGAGGCGTGGATCGAAACACCTCGTTCTCGATCTGGTCAGGTGTGAGATCTTGTCGCCTCCTTCGCGGAGGCGTGGATCGAAACCTCGGCGGCGGCGCTCGCGCTCCCGCTGCTGCGTCGCCTCCTTCGCGGAGGCGTGGATCGAAACACCGTCGCCGTCCCCGCAGGCACGTCCTATCGCAGTCGCCTCCTTCGCGGAGGCGTGGATCGAAACATCGGTGAGGTGCTGCGGCACAACGCGCTCTGGAGTCGCCTCCTTCGCGGAGGCGTGGATCGAAACCCGCGTGGCCGAAGCTGACGATTGGGTGCTGACAAGTCGCCTCCTTCGCGGAGGCGTGGATCGAAACAATTCACGGCTTGCCGATCGTGGCATCGGGTCAAGTCGCCTCCTTCGCGGAGGCGTGGATCGAAACAGGCGCTCCTGGGCGACAAGGTCGAAGACATCGAGGTCGCCTCCTTCGCGGAGGCGTGGATCGAAACCGGCGAGACTGTGCGGCTGGCACGGGATGCCGCCGTCGCCTCCTTCGCGGAGGCATGGATCGAAACTCGCCATTGGCCTCGCGGAAGTCTTCCAGCGCACAGGTCGCCTCCTAGGCGGAGGCGTGGATTGAAACATGTTCGGCTATGTGGAACTCCGCGTCGTCGGCGCCTCCTCCTTCGGCCCACGCCCGCTTCCCGCTCCAGTTCGGCCAACCGTTCCTTGCAGATTGCCTCGACAAGCCGGTGAAGATGCTCCGTTCGCTCGAGAAGCCAGGCGAGCGCTTCCTCGGTAATCTCGAAGTGCTTCGAATAGCGGGCCTTCACATAGGCCCCGTTGAGGATGTTGTACCAGGCGGTGAAGCGGTGCTGGTCGCGTGGCCAGGCCTCGATCACGCGGCGGTCGTGATCCTCGGCAAGCCCGCGCAGGAATTTCAGGTTGTGCGAGGGCGGGCTGTAATTGGCGAGGGTGAGGAGCAGGCAGGAATAGGCAGTTTCGACGGCCTGATGTAGAAGGAAGGCAGCGTGATTTTCCCAATTGCTGCTGACTGCAACGCGTGCAAGCTCAAGAAAACGTGCTGCACTTTTTTGTCCCTGTCTATCAAAATGCTCCCGCGCCACCCTCAGTGCATCGGCGGGAGAAAGCCGCTTCGGCTCGGCCAACGGCCGGTCGTCGAGCTCGTAGAACACGAAGCACTCGCGCAGGATGTCGACCAAGAAATATTGCCCGTCGGCCAGGAAGTTGTTCCTCCCGCGTGCCATGGACGATCAGCCCACCGGTGTCGGCATGTCCTTGTCCCACATCAGCCGGTCGGTCGCCTTGTCCCAATTGCGGTTCGGCCAGCTTCTTTGAGCTGACGATGACCAGGATGTCATAATCGGAGCGATAGCCCTTCACCGTGTGCGGCTCGTCGACCATGAGTCGCGGGCGTAGGAGCCGAACAGGATGATCTTGTGGATGCGGCCGCGTTTCTTGAAGGCGGCGGCGCTTCCCTCCAGCGCATCGGCTAATTCCTCGTGGATGATCTCGACGACGCTGGCAAGCTCGCGCTGCTTCTTCTCCGGCAGGTGATCGAGGGACGTCTTCATGTCTAACGGATAGGCCAAAGCGGAATCGCAGTCCACTATGGAATTCATCAGTGGTGGATAATCAAAAAACAAAAGATTGATCTCAAAGCATGGATCAATAGAACATATCCCTTCGCGGCAAGTCTTGCGCGATAGGAAAGAAACAAGTGCTGATTGTGGAGATGGCTCCCTTCGGAGAACGTCTCGTTCGATAATTGTTCTTGAGGGAAGAGAGGTAAATCTATGTCGATACCGGCGCGGTGGTCGCACGGCTGGCAGCTACTTTACTGATGAAGTAGAGAGTCAGACGTATCGCCACTTTCATAGATGTATGCTAATTCCCGGTTAGGGGGGTATTCTGGTAGTTCGACGGCCGGACATCTGGGCCCTGAAAAAGCATTCCTATGGGAGCAACGGTCCGTGAAATCCGGTCGCATCATCATGATCGTGGGAAACGGAGCAGTGTCGGTCGGTGCCGCCGCGCTGATCGATGCGGCCGACGTGGTGATCCGCTTTAATGACTGCCGCTCCATCGGTGCCGGCGGCATGCGGACGGATATCGTTGCCGTCTGCAACACCGGCCGTCCGGCGCGGGCGATGCTCGATGGCGATGGCTGGAGGACGAGCGACGGCGTGCGGCAGGCACGCGAGATCTGGAGTGTGCGCGATAGCGGGAAATTTGCCCGAATGCGCGCTGATCTGGCCAAAACTCATCCCGATCTCGACGATTTTTGTGACGATTATACCGTCGGTTTCGAGCGGTTTTCACAGGAAACCGGCCGCTCGCACCGGGTCATTCCCGCTGTGGTGCACGAGCAACTCGACCGGGATCTCGCGCGGTTCACGCCCGACCCCTATGTGGTGCCATCGAGCGGCATGATCGTCATCGCCGATATTCTTTCCGGCTATGCGGCGCGAAACGACGATGTGGTGCTTGCCGGCTTCGGCCACGAAGGCTGGAAATGGCATCCCTTTGCTGCCGAGCGGCGGTTCGTCGATGCCCTCGCCGCCGAAGGCCGCCTGCGCCGGCTTTCCTCGTCGGATGTGCTGGCGGGAGCCCAAGATTAATCGACCCGTGTCCAGCGGGACCACATCGCCAGGTCTTACTCGGCCGGGGCCCACGCCGAAACGAACTCCGGCGTGGGGAAGAGAATATCCGGTCAGTTGGCGTTGCCGGAGGCGGCGGGCGCAGCCGGCTTGGCGCCAGTGCTGGCGGTGTTGGGCGAATTCTGGTTTTCCGTCAGCGAGCGCATGGTGATGGCGTCGCTGGCCTTCATCAGCGCCAGGTTCGCTTCATAATATTTCTGGTCAGCGATCTGGGCCATCGCATTATCGACCGCTTTTTCCAGATCGGGGAGCTTCGCATCGGTTTCGGTAACGAAGACATTGGCGCTGGCGAGCTTCAGTTCCTCGACGGCTTTCTGCGTGTTGCCGCTGCCCAGATGCTGGTTGGCATTGGCGATGTGCTGGGCGTTCTCCGGCGTCACGGTATAGTCGTCATCGACGCCAACCGCAAAATCGATCGGCACCACACCCGCTTGGATCGCGGCGATCTCATCCTGCGGGCCATCGGCCTGCTTGAGCTTCGTCGCCAGATCGGCCGTGCTGGCCTGGGCCTGGTCGAGATTTTTCTTCACCGCCGCCAGAATGGTCTTCGCGCGGTCCGGCTGGCCCTGGAAAATGGCAAGCCGGGCAAGGGCGATCCCGCGGACCGCGGCATAGCCCTCATCGGAGACGACGTTCAGCTTCTTGATCGCGGCGATCTGCGCCGGGCTCGGCTGGGCGGGCTGCGATGGCGCAGCCGCAGCTGTGCTGGGCTGGGTTTGGGCGAAGCCTGGGGCTGCAGCGAAAGAAGAAATGATCGTTGCAGACAAAAGACAGGCAGACAAAGCTTTCAATTTCATGGGATAACTCCTTTGGACAAAAAGATAATGATCTATTCTGTCACAAAATTAATCCTAGGAACTTTGGTTTTGAATGCATAGTTAAACTTATGTAAGAAAGTACTCGCATTTACTTACTTATACTTCAAATAAAATATTATAATTCTGGTCGCGCCGATTTGTCGGCGCGACCCGTTTTCCGATCTCAGAGCTGCGCAGCGATCCGCCCGATGTCAGCCAGAACCGCGGCGCGCTCTTTTTCGGAGACCGATGGGATCTCGCAATAGGCGGCGACGATGACGGCGCCACGATCCGGCGACCAGGCGACGGCGACATCGTTGCTGTTGCCGTACTTGTCGCCATTGCCTCCGGTCTTGTCGCCGATCATCCAGTCAGCGGGAAAGCCGGCCCGCAGCTTTTCATCACCCGTCTTGTTCATGACCATCCATGCAACAAGCTGGGCGCGCGAGGAGCGGGACAGCACATTGCCGAAGAGAAGCTTGCGCAGCGTCTCCAGCATGGCTGCCGGTGTGGTGGTGTCACGCTGATCGCCGGGCTTGTCGTGCGTGTTCAATTCGGTCTCGAAACGGTCGAGCCGGGTGGTCTCGTCGCCGATGGAGCGCAGGAACGTGGTCAGCCCTGCCGGCCCGCCGAAGCTTTTCAGCAACAGATTGGCGGCGGTGTTGTCGCTCAAAGTCAGGGTCGCCTGGCAGAGCTCGGCTACCGACATGCCATCCCCGCCGACATGCTTTTCGGTGATCGGGGACCAGTTCACCAGATCCTTCTTGGCATAGACGATCCGCCGGTCGAGCTGCTCCTCGTCCTTGTCGACGCGGGCGAGAATATAGCCCGCGGTCAGCGCCTTGAAGGTGCTGCACAGCAGGAAGCGCTCGTCGGCACGATGGCCGATCCGTTCACCGGTGGCGAGATTGAGAATGGCGACGCCAATGCGGCCCTCATGCCTCTTGTCGAGTTTGGCAAGCTGGTCTTCCAGTTTGCCTCCGCCCTGCGCCCTTACGGTCGCTGTCAGTGAGGCAAGCGTGGGGATCGCCAGCAGGCTGCCGGCCAGCGCCTGCCGGCGTGAAATAGATATCGTCATTTTGTTTTCCGTCCTTGGGTGGGAGGTCAAGCAGGTGGTCGATCTTCCATTAAATCCATCGGCCACCAGCCGCGGCGGACTATGCGCCGGATAAATTGCCCTAGACAAACGATGATTTCTTCGCTCAGCTATGAGAAAAACTTGGGCAACCGGATCATGGACATATCGCAACTCCCCCTCAACGCCTTGCGCGCTTTCGAGGCCTCCGCACGGCACGCCAGCTTCACGCGGGCCGGGCTTGAACTGCGGGTCACGCAGACGGCCATCAGCCATCAGGTGAAGGCGCTGGAGGAGACGCTGGGCGTCATCCTGTTCACGCGCCTGCCGCGCGGGCTTGCCCTGACAGATGAGGGGCACGCATTGCTGCCGGTGCTGACCGATGCATTCCGCCGGATGAGCGCAACGCTCAGCCAGTTCGAGGAAGGCAATTTCCGGGAGGTGCTGACGGTGGGCGTGGTCGGCACCTTCGCCATCGGCTGGCTGCTGCCGCGGCTGAAAACCTTCAAGAAGGCGTATCCCCATGTGGATTTTCGCCTGAAGACGAACAACAACCGCTCAGATATTCTGCTGGACGGCCTCGATTTCTTCATCCGTTTTGGAGATGGCGCCTGGCACGGGACAGATGCGGTCCATCTGATGGATGCGCCGCTTTCGCCTGTCTGCGCGCCCGCGATTGCCGAGCGCCTTCAGGCGCCGGAGGATCTGGCAGGTGAGGAGCTGCTGCGGTCCTACCGCATGGATGAATGGGCGATCTGGTTCAGGGCTGCCGGTATCCAGCCGCCGAGCCTGCGCGGTTGGATGTTTGATTCCTCTCTGACGCTTGTCGATGCCGCGGCGCAAGGCGTGGGTGTCGCCCTCGTTCCCGTCGCCATGTTCGCCCGGCAGATGGGGGAAGGGCGCATCGTTCAGCCATTCGGGATAACGGCGCTGACGGGCGGCTATTGGCTGACGCGGCTCAAATCGCGCAGCGAAACGCCGGCAATGAGGGCGTTCCGCCAGTGGCTTTTGAGGGAAGTCGGAATGGGTTAGATATTATCGATCCACTGCTGCAATACGTCGGCACCGGATCGCTCAAATCGTCGCGATCCCATGCCGGCGGATGTCTCGTCCCTGATGGGCTATTGGTTGATCTCGGGTTCAACGAGCCTTGCCAGGTTCCGCAGCGATTCCTGCCAGCCGAGATAACAGGCCTCCGGTGGAATGACGTCCGGCACGCCCGCCTGGACGATTTCCACCTCGGTGCCGACCGAAACTTTCTTCAACGTCACCGTCACCTGCATCTCGCCGGGCAGATTGGGATCATCGAACCTGTCGGTATAACGCAGGCGTTCACCCGGAACGAGCTCGACATATTCACCGCCAAAGGAGTGGCTTTCGCCCGTCGTGAAATTGCGGAACGACATTTTGAACGTACCGCCGGCCTTTCCCTCGAAATGATGCACGGAGCAGGTGAAGCCGTTGGGCGGAAGCCACTTTGCGAGCGCGTCCGCTTCGAGGAACGCGCGATAGATTTTCTCCGGACTGGTTGCCAGAACGCGATGCAGGCGGATGGTGCTGGGCATATCGATTTATCCTTATCAGTTAAAGGGATGGACGGGCTCAACGAATGCCTGTCCATGCTCTGAAGACGAATGAGGTTCTGCCGATCCGACAAGGGACGTCAAAATTTCTGAAAAACTGATTCGTAAGCTGCTTGAGAAGCAGCTTCGGGATGAGAGCCGATATTCCGCGATCTTGCAATATCTACAGATGGAAAGCGATAACGATCACGCGCTGCGCGATTATCTCGCGTAGGTCCCGGTCAGCTCCGCTTCCGCCAGCATCTGGTCGCGCGCGGCCGTCAAACCGTCGCCCGCGGATATTGTTCCTCAAGGAAATCCCGACCTTAGGAAAGGCCGGGATTTCCAAAAGTTTCGGTCCAGACCGGTCAGCCCAGGTCGATATCGTCAGGGTCCTGCGGCAGGTTCCTGATCTCGTCAGCCGCCTTGCGCAGGATCTCGGCGACCTTGCGCTGTGTCTCCGGCGCCGCATCCAGCCGCGCCGCCAGCGCCTCCTTAAGTGCGCGCCGGGCTTCGTTCACCTCCGGCACCACTTCCGGGATATCGCGGTCGCGCCCGCGCCCTTCGCCGCCTTCGAACCACTGGCGCGCCTTGGCCATGCGCTCGCCGATAAAGCGGATCCGGTCGAGCGCGGCTTGCACGACTTTCCGGTTCTCATCGAGATAGGCGCGGCCTTCGTCGGTGATGGAATAGACCTTCTTGTTGCCGTCGGCGGACGAGACGGCGTGGCCCGTCTCTTCGAGATAGGTCAGCGTCGGATAGATCACGCCCGGGCTCGGGCTGTAAAAGCCGCTCGAATGCTCCTCCAGCGCCTTTATCACGTCATAGCCGTGGCGCGGCGCCTCTTCAAGCAGGGCCAGCACAACGAGCCGCAATTCGCCGTCGCCGACGAAGCGCCCGAAGCCGCCGCCCATGCCGCGTCCGAAGCCGCGGGCGAAATGCTGGGAAAACCGGCGCGGCCCGAAATGGTGCTCGCCGTGATGATGACAGCCATAAGCATGCATGGGAACCTCCTGTGTGCGTCATAGCGTAAGATATATCTTATGGACGAGAACAACCTTCGTCAAGATATATCTTACGTGCTATCGAATGTCAGCAGATTATGCGTTGAGGGCTTGGCTGTCCGGCGCGCGTCGTCGATATTTCGGCGGGTACCGAAGCATCGGGTGAAATGGCGCTGTTACAAGACTGCTTTCATCAGAAGGCGAGTAGGCATGACGACTGCAAAACGGGACATAACGAAGGATCTGGCGCTTCTCCTGGTGCTTTCCACCCTATGGGGAGCATCCTACACATTCATCAGAATCGGCGTCGCAACCATCCCGCCGATCACGCTGATTGCTGCGCGGACGCTGATCGCCGGTGGCATCCTGCTTGCCGTTATCCGCTGGCGGGGCCTGTCCCTGCCGAGGGATGCCGCGACATGGCGGCGCTTCCTGGTCCAGGCATGCCTCAACAGCGTCGTGCCCTTCACGCTGATTGCGTGGGCGGAACGTACGGTTCCGGCGGGCCTGGCGACCATCCTCAACTCGACCACGCCGATCTTCACCTTCCTGCTGACGGTCCTCATCACGCGCCACGAGCAGGTGACGATGCGCAAATTGTTCGGCGTGATCGCCGGGATTGCCGGTACCTGCCTCATTATCGGTGTTCAGGCGCTTGACGGCTTCGGCCACCAGCTGCTGGCGCAGCTCGCCATCGTGGCGGCGACGATCTGCTATGCTGGGGCCGCAATATTCGGGACGAATTTCAGGGGTCTTGATCCGGTCATGCCGGCGGCGGGTTCTTTGCTGTGTGGCGCGGTGATCCTCATTCCCTTGAGCCTCATCTTCGACCAGCCCTGGCGCCTGGCGCCATCGGTGGAATCGGTTCTCGCCCTGCTCTGCCTGGCAGTGTTTTCGACGGCGCTCGCCCTGGTGATCTATTTCCGGCTGCTGCGCACGATCGGCTCTGTCGGCACGACCGCGCAGGCCTATCTGCGCGTGCCGATCGGTGTCGCCATTGGTGTCCTCTTTCTGGGAGAAACACTCGGATCCTCGGCATCGGTGGGCCTCCTGTGCATCGTTGCCGGCGTGGTTGCAATGACCATTCCCGCAAAGAGCCCGCAGAAGCGGCTGGCTGCATGATATCTCAGCGGTTTTGCTTGGAACATTGCGCGATGACGGGCGTTCTTCCCTACCGTAGACGTCACCACCCAGTCATCACCCTGAAGGGAGCAGGCACTGCCATGTACCACTATCCCACGCCGCCATTTCCCGAACAGAAACAGCCGATGCCGGGCTTCACCGGCAAGATGGATCCCGTACCCGATCATGGCGAGAAGACCTACAAAGGTTCGGGCCGGCTGCAGGATATGAAGGCGATCATCACCGGCGGTGATAGCGGCATTGGCCGTGCCGTGGCGATCGCCTTTGCCCGCGAGGGCACTGATGTCCTCATCGCCTATCTCAACGAGGATAGTGATGCGGAGGAAACCAGGCGTCTCGTCGAGGAAGCCGGCCGCAAGGCTGTGCTTGTGCCGGGCGATATCCAGACCTCCGCCCATTGCCGCGAGATCGTCGACAGGGCGGTGCAGGAATTCGGCGGGATCGACATCCTGGTCAATAATGCCGCGCACCAGGCCTCGTTCGGCAAGATCGAAGATATCTCGGATGAAGAATGGGAGTTGACCTTCAAGGTGAACATCCACGCCATGTTCTATCTGACCAAGGCCGCTGTCGCGCATATGAAGCCGGGAAGCGCCATCATCAACACGGCGTCGATCAATTCCGATAACCCGAATCCGACCCTTCTCGCCTATGCGACGACGAAGGGTGCAATCCAGAATTTCACGGCAGGCCTCGCCCAGCTGCTGGCGGAGAAGGGTATCCGCGCCAATGCGGTGGCGCCCGGCCCGATCTGGACGCCGCTCATTCCCTCGACACTGCCGGAGGATGCGGTCGCCAATTTCGGCAAGCAGGTTCCAATGAAGCGTCCCGGTCAGCCGGTCGAGCTCGCCACCACCTATGTGATGCTCGCCGACCCGATGTCGAGCTACGTCTCGGGCGCGACCGTTGCCGTCACCGGCGGCAGGCCGATCCTCTAACCGGCAAATCTGCTTTCGGGACGGTTGAAAAACCGTCCCGACCAGGCATGCCGTCAGCGGCGCTTAAGAGATGCAGTCTCCACTGGACGAACTGGCGCGATCGATAAGGGAGCGGCATGCCATATTGTTTGTGGGTGCCGGGATTTCGATGAGCGTCGGCCTGCCGTCCTGGCAGGTCCTGGTCGAGCACATGGCGGAGGAACTGCAGCTCGATCCCGAGCGGATCGGCGGGCGCGAGACCAATTACCAGACCATTGCCGAATATTATCGCCTGAAACTCGGCGGCATGGAAACGCTGCGCGACTGGATGGAACGCAACTGGCAGGTCTCGCAGGAAAAGGTTGCAGCGTCGGCGATCCATTCGCTGATCGTCTCGCTTGATTTCCCGATCATCTACACGACGAATTACGACCGCAATCTTGAGGTTGCCTTCGAAATCCACGGCCGGGATTATGTCAAGGTTGCCAATGCGCGCGATGTGGCGCGGGTCTCGCCCGAGCTGACCCAGATCGTCAAATTCCATGGCGATTTCGATGACGAGGCGTCGCTTGTCCTGGCTGAAACGGACTATTTCGAACGGCTTTCCTTTGATTCCCCGCTTGACGTGAAATTTCGCTCCGATGCGCTCGGGCGGACGGTTCTCTTCATCGGCTACAGCATGTCGGATATGAACATCCGGCTTCTGTTGCACCGGCTGTGGAGCACCTGGCATCGCTCAGGCTATGAGAGTGACCGCCCGGCCTCTTTCATCTTCATGCCGAACCCGAACCCGGTTCAGGAGGCGGTGCTCGATCGCTGGGGCATAACGGTGCTGAGCGAAGAGGACAACGATCCCGAACGGGCCCTGCAGCTCTTTTTGTCGAAACTGAAGGAAGAGGTCGATCGGTTCAGTTCCGCTGCACCTGATCGATGATGAAGCCGCTTTCCGGCTGAGCCGGAATCCTGTCCAGCCGGACCGATAGATCCTGTGCCGGTACGCGATAAGTCATCTCGCGGCAGAGCAGTCGCACGGTTTCCTTCATGATCTCCACCGTGATCGCCTCTCCCGGGCAGCGGTGCGTGGTGGCCGTATCGCCGGCGCCCTGCGGAATGAAGGCATAGTCCTGCCGCTTCCAGGAAAGTTGCCGTTGCGGCCGGAATTCTTCAGGCTGAGGGAACAGCCGCGGATCGTGATTGGTGCCGTAGAGATCGAGCAGCAGCCACTGGCCTTTCGGGAAACTGTGGCCCTCCCATTCGATCGCTCTTTTGGTTCGTGCGCCGATGAAGGGGAAGAAGGGGGCGGTCCGCCGCACTTCCTCGACGAAATCCTCGATGAGCTCGTCATTGCCGCCCTGGAAGAGGCGGCACCAAAGCTCGTCGGGGGAGAGCTCAAGCGCGGTGAAAACGATGAAACGGCCGATTGCCACCACTGGCCGCAAAATGTTGAGCAACTCGACGGCGGCATAACGGATATCGAGCAAATTGCCTTCGAGGTCGCGGTGAAAGGCAATTGTGTACAGGACGGTCTCCGGTTCTGGATTCAACCTGTCCGCACGAACGTTTTCGACAACGCGCTGCAGCCATTGCTCGGTCCGATTACGGCGCGACAGGGCGATCCACAGCCGCGGGCCGAAACGGCCCGTATTGGTGACCATGCCGGCAAGGTCTTTCGCTGTTTGGCTGCCGTCGTGTTCAGGCAGCGGGACACCGGCCCAGCGGCAGACCGCGCGTGTCAGGATGAGGTTCGCCTCCGCCAGCAGTGGCACCTGCTGCATCGTTTGCCAGACGGTCAGACGTTCGAGCCAGCACTCCCGATACAGCCGTACCAGCTGGTCGACCGCGCGTGGCTGCATGAGAAGCGCGATGAACATCGCTTTGCGATGCCGGTGTTGATCGCCATCGAGTTGCTGCACGCTGCCGACATCCTGGAGGAGCCGCAGGGCGGTCGATGGCATGGCGCCGACGCGGGTAAGGTCCGGATGGCCGTAAAGGAGGTTCGCGGCCGCGGGGCCGCGCATGCATACCACATCGCACAGCATGAGCCGGGTGCGGAAGATGTCGGTGTTGAGCCCATCACAGCGATTGGAGATGAACCGATATCCTTCCCGCAGCAATTGCAGCGTCGCATCGAAGGACGGCGCACGCGGAATGCCTATCGGCGCCGGCATTGCCCTGCCGCCGGTTGGAATTCGAGCCAATTGATATCCTTACAGACTACCGGCCTGCTTGCCTAATAAGAGGCGGCTCTGTCGACGTCCTGTCCGGCGTTCTGCGTCGCGTTGACGGCATTGGCAGTGTCGCGCCCCATGCCGCGGATCGTGTTGGCGCAGGCGGAAAGGCTCAATAGAACGGCGGCAAGAACAGCAAAAGTCGTGGTCGTTTTCATCATCTTATCCATCCCGTTGAATTATCCTGCTTGAACGACGGCGATCCCGGAAATGTTCCCGATAAGCCCGAGGCAGTGTACCCGAAGCGTTGGAGATGCCCGTCACGTGCGGCCCGATAAGGCCTTGGGAACGAAAAAGTTTTTCCGACGTTTTCTGCTTGCCCGGATTTGATGCAATGCCGGGCTTGTTCTGGAGAGGTTACACGATGGCCAAGAGATCCCTCTGGTACAGCTATAGTTATGCCTGGGTAACGCTTGGATTTTTTATCATAAGCATTATCGGACATTGGATATTCGGCTGGTACGCTTTCGTAAACGACCAGCAGAGCCATGGCGAGGCCCCCACATTTGGCCCCTACGCCGTTGAAATGATGCGCGATACGCTGGAGAACTGGCAGTCGGAGTTCCTGCAGCTCCTCTGGCAGGTCGGCGGATTGGCGTTCCTGATTTTTCTGGGTTCTCCCCAATCGAAAGAGGGCAGTGACCGCCTGGAGGCGAAGGTGGACGAATTGCTCCGGCATCTCGATCCCGAGCGCGGCGAGGCGCTCATCCGCGCGATCGACGATCGCTATTCCGGCAGGCATACGGACGAGCCACATGCCCATCAATGACCGCTTTATCTTGCCGTGACCTGATCGTTCGCCACGGAAAGCACAATGACCAGGCCTTGCGGGCTCCAGTCGCGTGCGATCCGACCGCCGAGCGGGCCGACCGTGGCACGCGTCAGCAAAGTACCGAAACCCTGGTCAGCAGGCTCGCGCTCGATGGGCGGGCCGCCATGCTCACGCCAGGTCAGGACGAATTGATCGCCGTCTTCGCTGCAGGCGATCTTGATGTGCCCCTGCGGGACCGAAAGGGCACCGTATTTGGCCGCATTCGTTGCAAATTCATGCAGGAGCAATGCGAAATTCGTCACCGATGACCCGCTAAGCGGCAGGTCGGGGCCGGCGATGGTCGCTCGCGGCGCACTCTCATTCCCGTTCTCCTCATACGGCAACAGGATCGATCGTATCAGGGTGTGCAGCGTCGTCGCCTGTTCCTGACTGCCGGCAGGATTCCAGCCCTGGGGCAGGGTAAGCGTATGGGCCTGGGCCAGGGCGCCGAAGCGCTGGCGCACGGCGGAGACGAGTTCCTCGATGGAGCCTGCCGACCGGGCGCTCAGCGTCACCAGGCTGCTGGAAAGGGTGAAGAGATTTTTCACCCGATGATTCATCTCCCGCAGGAGCAGGCGCTGCTGCTCTTCCGCCTGCTTGCGGTCGGTGATGTTGCGGGCGATCTTCGAGGCACCGACGATCCGCCCCTGCTCGTCCCTGAGCGGTGAGACAGTCAATGATATGTCGATCAGCGTGCCGTCCTTGTGCTGCCGCACGGTCTCGTAATGATCGATCTGTTCGCCCTGGCGGATACGCGCCAGGATTCGCGGTTCTTCGTCCTGGCGATCCGGTGGCATGAGAATGGTGACCGGCTGGCCGATCACCTCATGGGCCTTATAGCCGTAAAGGCGCTCCGCGCCGTTGTTCCAGCTGGTGATGATGCCGTTGAGGTCCTTCGACAAAATGGCGTCGTCGGAGGATTCGACGATTGCCGCAAGCCGCTGCGCCGTTTCGTCGGCGATTTTGCGTCCGGTGATATCCACCAGCAGGTTGACCGCGCCGGTCAGTTCGCCGGCATTATCAAAAAGCGGGGTCGGAAAGGCGAGGAACGGCACGCGGTGGCCATCCGGCCGCTCGGCCATGGCCTCCATGCCGGCGATTGTCCGCTTCTCCTTGAGCGCGATGGCCATCGGGCATTCGTCGTGAGGCAAGGGTGTGCCATCGGGCCAATAAAGCTTCCAGGAGCCGCAGAACCGGTCTTTCCCGAGTTCGGGCCGGATGCCCCACAATTTCGCGGCGGCCTCGTTAAAGAAGGTGATGCGCCCTTCGGCATCGGTTGTGTAGAGCGCTGCCTGCAGCGCCTGCAGGGTCGCTTCGAACTCCTTCTTCCGCTGCATCAGGGCTCGTCGGGCCTGATGCCGTTCGGTGTGGTCGCGAAATACATTGATGGCGCCGACGACATCGCCATTGGCGTCCTTCAGCACCTCAATCGAGACCAGCGCCACGATGCGCCCCTTGTCAGGACGTTCGATCACGATTTCCTGGTCATACACGCTGTTTCCGGTCGCAAGCGCCACAGCCATCGGGCATTCCAGATGGGGTATTTCGGTTCCCTCGACGTCGAGAAGGCGCCAGGAGCCGCAGAAGCGCTGAGCGGGATCGCCGGGACGGGGAGAGCGGCCCCACAGTTCCGCGGCGGCCCGGTTGTAGCGGATGATCAGGCCATCCCGGTTGCAGACATAGACGCCGACCGGCAGAAGCTCGAACAGCGGATCGTTGGCATTCACATCGAGTGAACCATCCGCAAGCTTCAGCACATTGGAAAGATCGGCGAAAGAATTCATCGCATGCTCCGGAACGTGGACACTGAAATCCGGGCGCCGAAGCCGCTCGGTTGAAGCCGCTGCACCAGCCGACAACTTTGTTCAACATATCATGCGCAACGGCTTTTTCCAGAGGCAAGGCATAACCCGGCTGATGTCTGGGGGTTAGCCGGCGTCTTTGTCCAGTTCGCGATAGTGGCGAAAGATGCCGGATTCGTTGAAGGAGAGCCGCCGGTCCGAGGCAAGATATCGCTTGATATTCGGCCGTTTCTGAACCGTATCATGCAGGGCGGCGAGCGCCGGATATTTTTCTTCATGGCCTGCCATGGCGCGCGGGAAGGCGTAGAGCAGGCCCTCGACCACCTGGAAGAGGGAAAGGTCGACATAGCTCAGCCGGTCGCCGACGATGTGCCTGTCGCCCTGCGGATTCTGCTGCAGCACCCGCTCGAAATAGCCCAGATATTTCGGCAGTCGCTCATCGAGAAAGCTTGAGGTGCGCGCCTTGGCGGGCTCCGTCTGCTCCTCGTAATATTGTGAGACAGCGATCGGGTGATGGGTGTCGTGGACTTCGACGAGGAAATCGGCGATCGTCAGTTGCAGCCCGTTTGCAAAGAAACGCAGTGCCTCGTCCTTTGGAGCAAGATCGAGCTTCGGGCCGAGGTAGAAGAGAATATTCGCCACATGCGAGATGAGCACCTCGCCATCCTTCAGAAACGGTGGAGCGAACGGAATATGCGGCTCGGTGCGGCTCGCCATGATTTTCATCATCGCCGCGGTGTCCTTGCGTGCGATGTCCACATAATCGGCGCCGGCTTCCTCCAGCGCCAGCCGGACAAATTCGCCCCGGCCCGGAATGCCATCCCAATAATAGAGTTCATAAGCCATGCGGTCGTCTCCCGGTCGATTGATATCGATTGAGCTATCCTGTGGGTGCTGCTTCGCGACGAAAATAGCACGGGAGCGGACCAGGTTCGAATATCGGGTTGATTCAGGCAGGGGCGCTGGTCTGTGCAAGCTGATCGAGATGCATGCGTATATGGGCGGCTTCGGCGGCCGTATTGGCCAGTGCGATGGCGCGATCGAAGGCGATGCGCGCCTCCTCGTTGCGGCCGAGCTTCTTCAGGAGGGCACCCTTGACGCCGAAATAGTGGAAATAGCCGGAGAGCCTTTCCTCGAGCGGCTCGATCAGGGCAAGCGCATCCGCGGGCCCACGCACCTTCTCGACCGCGACCGCGCGATTGAGCGTGACGACGGGCGAGGGGGTGAATGCTTCCAATGCGGCATAAAGCAGTTCGATCTCCGCCCAGTCGGTGTCCTCAGCCCGCGTCGCACGGGCATGCAGCGCGGCAATCGCCGCCTGGATCTGGTAAGGGCCGGGGCGCCTGTGCCGCATTGCCTTGTCGATGAGCGCCAGGCCTTCCGCGATCATTTGTCCATTCCAGAGGCTGCGGTCCTGGTTTTCGAGGAGGATGATCGAACCGTCCTTATCAAAACGGGCCGCGGCGCGGGCATGCTGCAGGAGCAGCAGCGCCATCAGTCCCATGATTTCCGGTTCCGTCGGGAAAATGCGCAGGAGCAGCCGCGCCAGCCTTATCGCTTCGTCGCAGAGCGGAAAGCGTGCCTTGGCCTCGCTGCCGCCCGCCGAATAGCCTTCGTTGAAGATGAGGTAGACCATGGCGCTGACGGCGGCGAGCCTTTCGGCCCGTTCGATGGGGCCGGGCGTCTCGAAGGGCAGGTTGCCGGCGCCGATGCGTGCCTTGGCGCGAGTGATGCGCTGTTCCATGGCACTTTCGCCGACGAGGAAGGCCCGCGCGATCTGCCGGACCGACAGGCCGGAGACGATCCGGAGCGCCAGCGCGATCTGTTGTGTTGCCGGCAGGTCCGGATGGCAGCAGATGAAGAGCAGGCGCAGGATGTCGTCGCGATAGTCGGCGACGTCCATCTTCTCGGCAACGGCGGATTCGGTATCTTCGAGATCCGACAAATGCTCTTCCGGCGGCAGTTCCTGATGCTTCGCCTGGCGTCGCACCACATCGATCGCGCTGTTGCGTCCGACGAAGATCAGCCAGGCGGTCGGGTCACGCGGCGGGCCGTTCTTCGCCCAGCTCTTGAGCGCCCTGAGGCAGGCCTCCTGGAAGGCCTCTTCCGCTGTGTCGAGATTGCGGAAATAGCGCAGCAGGGCCCCCACCACCTGCGGGCGGGCTGCGGTCAATGCGGTGTCGATCCAATGGGTGTCGTTCATGTCAGGCCTGGTCCCGGACGGAAAAGCATGATGGGCCGGATTTCATAGGAGCCGGTGCCCGGATTGGCGTGCGCGAGATCGCGGGCCGTATCGAGCGCCTCGTCGAGCGATGCCGCTTCGATCACATAGAAGCCGAGGAGCTGTTCCTTGGTTTCGGCGAACGGCCCGTCTATGACGAGCGGCGCATCGCCGTTCTTGCGCAGGGTCGTCGCCGCCGTCGTCGGCAGGAGCCGGGCGACGGGACCGAGCCGGCCTTGTTCGGCAAGTCCCTTCTGTACGGTCATGAGTTTTCCCATGACCTCGTCCTCTTCCTCCTTGGACCAGGAGCCGACGACGTCTTCCACATTGTAACAAAGGATCGCATAGAGCATTGTGCCGTTCCTCATATCGTTCTCAGGACGAACGAGTATGGCCTTTCCCGACATCAGGTCGAGAATTTTTATTTCATATCGGTATTTACCGCATGGCCTTGCCGCCACTGATGATCAGATTGCTCCAGTCGGCGATGAAGCGCTCGCGCTGGGCATGATCCTGGGCAGCCAGAAGCTCCGGGCCGATGCGGATCGGCCGCGCGATACCGGATTGGACGAGGGTCAGCGGACCGTCGACATCCGGCGGCAGGGGCCCCTTCTCGGAGAAGAAGAAAGCTTTCTCGCGGGCGACGGTCTGGCCACGCGGCGACAGGAGATAGTCGAGGAACCGGGCGCCGAGGTCGCCATGCGCGGTGTATTTGGGGATCAGCGCGCCGCGGCTGAGGATGAGTGTATAATCGCGCGGCAGGACGATCTTCAGCTGCGGGTTCCGCTTGTGCTCGGCATAGGCATAGGAACCGAGAATGTTGTAGCCGATATAGAAATTGCCGCTCGCCACCTGCTGCAGGACCTCGCTGTTGCAGCAGCGCACCGCCGCATCGGCCCGGCTCATGCTTTCGAGCAGCCGGCCGTAAACGGTGGTGGTCTGCTTTGCATCGTAGAAGGCGAGCAGATAGCCGATGCCGGATTGGCGCAGATCATAGGTGCCGATGCGCCCGCGATAGAAGTCAAGCTTGCGGCGCAGCAGGTCGGCAAGTTCCACATGCGTCCGCGGCACGTCCTCGGCGGGCACCAGATTACTGTTATAGACGAAGACGGACGGTTCGAAAGTGAAGCCGAAGACCTCGTCGCGCCAGTTCGCCCATGAAGCGACGCTCTGTGTCTGCGGTGATATATGCGGTGTTGCGCATCCGTCATTGGCGAGCTTCACCAACTGGTCGACGGAGGAGGAGAGATAGATGTCGCCGAGCGCCTTGCCCTCGCCGCAGGCCTTGTCCGCGTCATTGTAGAGATCGTTGGTGACGTATTCGACATATTCCACGGCGATATCGGGCGCCATTTTCTGGAAGTCGAGGATGAGCGGTTCCATCGCGTCGATATCCGTGGCCGCGTGGATGGAGAGCACGGCGCGCTGCGCCTGCGGGGCCGGATAGAGATGGCGGCTTCCTTCCAGCGCATTTGCCGGACCGGCAAAAAGAAGGGCAAATATCGCGGCGCAAAGGCGGATCAGCACATCTTTCATTTCTGTTTCCTCACCTCTGCTACTTGGGGCGCCAGCGGAATTTCGAGATAGACGGTGAAACCGCTTTCGCCCTTTTCGCGGAAGCCGAGGCCGCCGCCATGGGCGGTCGCCACTTCCGACGCGATGGCGAAGCCGAGGCCGCCGCTGCCCTCATGCGCCTTGGAGGTGACGAAGCGTTGGGTCACCTTTTCCCATTCTCCGGGCGGGATACCGGGTCCGTCGTCCTCCACTTCCACGCGCGCTTTGTCTTTGTCGCTGACCACCCGCACCTCGAGGCGCGAGATGGTCCCATGCCTCAGCGAATTATCGATCACGTTGACGATCGCCTCGCGCAGGGAAACGGGGTCGCCCAGCACCATCGGGGTTTTATTGGGCGCCTCGAACGAGACAACAATATCCGGGTCGATGGTGATCGGTATGGCGGCGCGGAAGGCGCGCCTTGCAATATCCACCAGATTGACCGGCGCCAGTTGCACCGATTCCGAGCGGTGGATGACCATGGCATGGCTGAGGAGCTGGTTGGTCAGCCGCGCCAGTTCCTCGGCGCGTTTCTTCACCCGGGCAAGGTGCCGGCGGCCGGATTCGTCCATCTGGTCCTGGCCGAGCAGGTCCACCTGCGCCGAAAGCGCCGTCAGCGGCGTCCTGATCTGGTGGGCGGCATCGGCGATGAAGCGCTGCAAAAGGTCGACCCGCTCGTTGAGCCTGCCCATGAAATGGTTGATCGAGGCGAGGAAGGGCTGGAGTTCGCGCGGCGCCTCGACCTCGACCGGCGTGAGGTCCTGCGGGTCGCGGCGGCGCATCGCCTCGCCCAGACGGGCGATCGGCTGAAGTGAATAGCGGATGGCGAGCATTGTGCCTGCTAGCGCGAGAATGCTCATGGCGGCGACGAGAATGACGGCGCGGTAGGTCAGCTCGCCGGCAAGCGCGCGGCGCGCCTCCGTGGTCTGCGCGACGATGACATGTGCGAAGCCGGAGAGCGTGGGATCGGAAAGCGCGCGGGCCACGATAGTGAGGCGCACCGGAACACCGCGATATTCGGTCGAGGCGAAGACGGGATCGGCGCGCACCGTATCGAGGTCGATATCCGTCCGGAGATCGTCATAGCCGGTCAGCGTCCGCCCGGCGGGATCGACGACGCGGTAGAAGATGCGGTCGCTCGCCGCGAGGCCGAGCAGCTCGAATGCCGATGACGGCAGGTTGATGACGAGGTGGCCCGCGTCGACGGTCAGGCTCTCCGCCATCTGGATCGCAGCGCCGAGGAGCAGCCGGTCATAGGCGTCGTCCGCGGCGGCCCTGGCATAGACCCAGGCAGCAGCGGTCAGCAGCCCGGCCCCTGCGCAAAGGACGAGTGCGACGCGCAGCGCCAGGCGCCAGAAAAGCGAGGGCTCACGCCGCGTCATCGGAGACCAGCTGATAACCGAGGCCACGGACGGTGACGATGCGGGCGCGTGAACCCTCAAGCTTCTTGCGCAGCCGGCCGACATAGAGCTCGATGGCGTTGTGATGGCCGGCCGGCTCCTCGAAGCCGAAGAGTTGGTCAAGCAACTCATCCTTGCTGAAGACGCGGCCGGGTCGGGTGGCGAGGATTTCCAGAAGCGTCATCTCACGCCGCTTCAACTGCACCTCGCGCTTGCCGACCCGCACGCTGCGGCTCGACCGGTCGAGCACGATATCGCCACACTCGATCAGATTGGTCGCTTCCCCGGCATGACGGCGCAGCAGGACACGGGCCCGTGCCTCCAGTTCGCGGAAATCGAACGGCTTGACGAGATAGTCGTCAGCACCGAGGTCCAGTGCTCCCACCCGGTCCTCGATTTCGGAGCGTGCCGTCAGCACCAGGACGGGAATGGATTTCTTCGCCTGCCGCAGGCGGCGCAGGATCTCGAAGCCGTCGAGGCCGGGGAGCATGACGTCGAGAATGACCAGGTCGTAATCGGTGAAATCGAGGATATCGGACGCGGCCTGGCCGTCGGTTTCCCAATCGACCGTATGCCCGACCGTCTCGAACCGGCGGCTGATTGCCTCCCCCACATCCTGGGTATCTTCGACAAGAAGAATGCGCATTTCAGATGCATTTGCACGGAACCTGCTGCTGATCAAGAAGAAGGCGACGAAAGCGTTTTCGCCCGGATTCTCCCATGACAGTCTGGTGACAGGTTTCTCCCTTAAAAGAGGGAAGCCTGTCTGCGGGAGAAGGACCGGACGGCGGCGCGGAGGAAATCGCAAAACTCACCCGGATACGGAAGCGAAGAGCTTCCGCGGGGTTCTCTGCACAAGAGCCGACGCATCGTGACTGTATGCGATGCCAAGGCCTGTATGCCGTTGTGATTGAGGTCCTGTATTCCGCGTCAGCCGATATAATCAACGTGGGAGAGGATTATGATGAAATTGAAGACCGGAGCCCTCGTCGCGGGCATTTTGTTCGCAGCGCTGGCGGGCGGACATGCGATGGCCGAGCCGGCCAAGCCTGAATGCCTTGCCGGGGCCAAGCCCGGTGGCGGCTTCGACCTTACCTGCCGCCTGGCGGCCAATTCGTTGCTCGAAGCCAAGATGATCAGCAAGCCGATGACCGTCACCTATATGGAAGGCGGCGTGGGCGCGGTGGCCTATAACCACGTGATCGGCAAGCGCGGCTCCGATGGCAATCTGATCACGGCCGCCTCCTCAGGCTCGGCACTGCTGATCGCGCAGGGCAAGTTTGGCCAGTATGACGAGAACGCCGTCCGCTGGCTCGGCGCGCTCGGCGCCGATTACGGCGTGCTGGTCGTCGCCGCGGATTCGCCGATCAAGACCCTCGGCGAGCTGATCGACGCCTATAAGGCCAATCCTTCCGATTTCGCCATTGCCGGCGGCGGTGCCGTGGGCTCGCAGGACTGGATGAAGGGTGCCATCCTCGCCAAGGCTGCGGGCCAGGATCCGAAGTCCATGCGCTATGTCGCGCTTGAAGGCGGCGGTGCGGTGCTGACGGCGCTTGAGGGCGGCCATGTCAAGGTCGGCGCCGGTGATGCCGCCGAAATGGCTAAGCACCACGCTGCCGGAAAGGTCCGTATCCTCGCCGTGATGTCGAAGGAGCGCCTGCCGGGTGAACTGGCCGACGTGCCGACCGCCAAGGAACAGGGCATTGATATCGAATGGCCGGTCTGGCGCGGCTATTATGTCGGCAAGGATGTTTCCGACGCCGATTACAATTGGTGGGTCGATACCTTCAAGAAGCTTTCCGAAACGCCGGAATTCAAGAAGGAACGCGAAGCACGCGGCCTTTATGAGTTCACCCTCCTTGGCAAGGATTTCGAGGATCGGGTGAAGTCTGATGTCGCCCGCTTCAAGGTGCTCGCCAAGGAAGCCGGCATGTAATGACGCGAGGCGGTTTGCCGGTATCAGGCGAGCCGCCTTTCCTCTTCGTGCAAACGACGGAGAAAACCGATGTCGGACAAAACGGAAAGCGTATTTTTGGATCAGGAGCAGGATGCGGGCGAAAAGCCGCCGCACGGCCATTCCGGTCTCGCCGGACGGATAGGCGGTCTCTGCCTTCTCGCCCTGGCGGTCGCTTATGGAATCGGTGGCAGCCGGATTGAATATGCCTTCGCCTCAGACCCGCTCGGACCGCAGGTGATGCCGGTCGCGCTGGCGATCGTGCTGGGTATCCTGTGCCTGTTCTATCTGCGCAAGCCGGGTGTGAGCGAGGCGTTTCCAACCGGAACCCTTCTTGTGAAGACGCTTGCCGTACCGGCGCTGATCATTCTCGCCGTGCTCCTTCTGGAGCCGCTCGGCTTTGCGGCGTCGATCTTCATCCTGACGGCGGGTGTGGGCCTGGTTTTCGGTGCACCGTTACGCAAGGCGCTGATCGGTGCGGCCGGACATGCACTCCTGTGGTGGTTCGTCTTCTCCTATCTGCTCGAGGTCTATCTGCCGAAGGGCACGCTATTCGGCTGAGCAGGAAACGGGGAACTGACCTGAGGATATTTCCATGAATCTCGAATATCTCTGGGGCGGCTTTTCCGTTGCCCTCACATTGCAGAACCTGACGATCGGCTTCATCGGCTGTTTCATCGGCACGATGGTGGGCGCATTGCCGGCGATCGGCCCGATTAACGGCATCGCGCTGCTCTTGCCCATTGCCTATACGATGGGCCTGCCGCCCGAAAGCACGATGATCCTTCTAGCCTCGATCTATTGCGGTGCCGAATATGGCGGACGCATTTCGTCGATCCTGCTCAACGTGCCGGGAGATGCCGGCGCAGTGATGAGCGCCATCGACGGCTATCCGCTGGCGCGCCAGGGGCGCGCGGGCGAGGCGCTGATGCTGAGCGGGCTTGCCTCCTTCGCCGGCGGCATGATAGGCGCGACCGGTCTGGCGCTGTTTGCACCACTGCTCGCCGGCCTTGCCACGGGCTTCGGCCCGGCCGAGTACTTCGTGCTCATGGTCTTCGCCTTCGCCACGCTCGGTTCGATGGTCGGCAGCCAGCCGGTAAAGACGCTGATCGGCTGCACGCTCGGGCTGATGCTTGCCACGGTCGGCCTGGACGCGACCTCCGGCGCCTATCGGTTCACCTTCAACGAGCCTGAACTGGGTGACGGCATCGAGTTCGTGGTGCTGGTGATCGGGCTTTTCTCGATTTCCGAGGCACTCATTATCCTGGAGAACCAGGCCTCCGGCTTCACGGTGATCAAACAGCTCGGGCGGATGATCGTGCGGGCCGACGATATTCGCAAATCCGTCGGCACGGCGCTGCGCAGCGCCGTCATGGGCTTCATCGTCGGCGTGCTGCCGGGCGCCGGAGCTTCGGTTTCGAGTGCGATCGCCTATACCACCGCCAAGCGCCTGTCGGACACCGAGGGCACGTTCGGCAAGGGCGACATGCGCGGCCTGGCTGCACCGGAGGCCGCCAATAACGCCACGGCCTGCGGCGCTTTCGTGCCGATGCTGACGCTGGGCGTCCCGGGTTCCGGCACCACTGCCGTCATGCTCGGCGCGCTGATGCTCTATAACATTCAGCCGGGTCCGATGCTGCTGACCGAGCGTCCGGAAATCGTCGGTGGTCTCGTCGCCTCGCTCTTCATCGGCAATATCCTGCTATTGATCCTCAACCTGCCGCTCGTCAATCTTTTCGCCCGCGTCCTGACGGTGCCGAACTGGCTGCTCGTGCCCGGCATCTTGGTCCTGTCTATCGTTGGGGTCTATTCGACCCACGCATCGAGCTTCTCGGTGCTCCTGATGCTGGGGATCGGCATGGTGGGCTGGCTGTTGCGCAAGCTCGGCTTCGACATGGCGCCGATCATCCTCGGCTTCGTGCTTGGACATGTCATGGAGATCAATCTGCGCAATGCGCTGGCGATCAGCGGCGGTGACATCTCCATCCTGTTCGAAAGCAGGATCTCGCTGGTGCTGTGGGTGCTTGCCGCCCTGATGGCCGTGCTTCCGGTTCTCCTGAGCCGGCGGGCGAGGAAGCGGCCGAAGGCCACCGTGCCGGCCTGACCGGTACGGCTATACGTCACAATCTCAAGGGGCCGGCTTGTCCGGCCCCTTGATTGTTTCCGGTGCAGCGAAATATTGCGGATGCTGCTGGCGCAGCACGGCGATGATGGAGTTGATGCGCGACAGATGATGGCGCATCGCCGCTTCAGCGCGCGCTGTGTCGCGGTCACGCAGCGCATCGATGATGGTGGCGTGCTCCTTGATGACGACTGGCTCATTGAAGGCAAGGCTGAGATAGCGCACACGGTCCATCTGCGCCTTCTGCTCGTTGATCAGCGTCCAGACGAGGCCGCGGCCCGATCCTTCGGCGATGGTACGATGGAATGCATCGTCGAGATCATGAAAAAGCTCGCGTTCATTGATGTCGACCGCCTTGCGCTGCCGCTCGACGATATCCTCCAGACAATCGATCAGCGTTTCCGAGCGATTCGCGCATGCTTCCCTGATCACCGCCGCTTCCAGCGCCTCACGGATGAAGCGGGCGTTCAGGACGGCCGCCTCTGAGATTTTGCACACCTCGGTGGCCCGCTTCGGCTGGATGCGGACGAATTCGATTTGTGCCAGCCGGATGAATGCCTCACGCACCGGCTGGCGCGAGACGCCAAGCTGCTTGGCAATCTCGGCTTCCGAGAATTTCGCGCCGGGCGGCATCTGCAGGGTGATAATGGCCGAGTGCAGCGTCGTGAAGACGCGGTCCGCGATGGTCGGATCCCCGGTTTCCGGCCTTTCCGCCGACATTTCTCCCCTGGTCGAAAGTAAGTCCATTTCGAGCCGTTTTCCCTATTTACAAATCTACCATACCAGTTTTTATTAAGAAGGCCAGACGCCGCCGGGGCCGAATTTTTTCGGTCACTCAGGAGCGCTGATAATGAATTCGGGAGGGTTAGCCTAGATGTCGATAGCGCAGCAGAGCGCGCGCAGGCGTGAAGAGACATTGCTGGACGAAGATCGGCTTTTCCCCGCCGATCCCGGTACGCGCGCCATCGCGCGCGCGCTTTACGCCCACATCCGCGATTTGCCTGTCGTCAGCCCGCATGGCCACACCGACCCGCGCTGGTATGCCGAAAACAAGGCCTTTCCCGATCCGGCACAGCTTTTCGTCGTGCCGGACCACTATGTCTTCCGCATGCTGTTCAGTCAGGGTGTGAAGCTGGAGGAACTGGGCGTTCCGACACGGGATGGCACGCCAGTTGAAACCGACAGCCGCAGGATATGGCGACGCTTTGCGGAGAACTATCATCTGTTCCGCGGCACGCCGACGCGCATGTGGCTCGATCATTCCTTCTCCACGCTGTTCGATATTGATGTGGTGCTTTCGGCCAAAACGGCGGATTTCTATTATGACCGCATCGCCGAGCGGCTGGCTCGGCCCGATTATCGGCCGCGCGCGCTTTATGAGCGTTTCAACATCGAGGTGATCGCCACAACGGAGAGCCCGCTCGACGATCTGCACTGGCATCAGAAGATCGGCGAATCCGGCTGGCCGGGCCGGGTGATCACAGCTTATCGGCCGGATCCCGTTGTTGATCCGGAATTTCAGGATTTCCGACAGAATATTGAGCGTTTTGGCGAAATCTCGGGCGAAAATATCGGAAATTTCGCCGGGTATCTCGATGCACATCGCGCCCGCCGCCGTTTCTTCAAGTCGCTTGGTGCGACGTCCACGGATCACGGCCATGCGACGGCGCGCACGGAGAACCTCGACCGCGGCGAGGCCGAGCGGCTTTATCAGAAGGCGCTCAAGGGTGATATCTCCGCCGAGGAGGCGGATGCCTTCCGTGGCCATATGCTGACCGAAATGGTGCGCATGAGCCTTGAGGATGGCCTGGTGATGCAGATCCATCCCGGCTCCTGGCGCAACCATTCACAGGCGATCTTCAACCGCTTCGGCCGCGACAAGGGTTTCGATATCCCGACCCGGACGGATTATGTCAGGGCGCTGAAGCCGATGCTCGATGCGGTCGGCACCGAGCCCGGCCTTTCCGTGATCCTGTTCACGCTTGACGAGACCGCCTATTCACGCGAGCTCGCGCCGCTTGCCGGCGTCTATCCCTGCCTCAAGCTCGGGCCGGCCTGGTGGTTCTTCGACAGTGCGGAGGGGATGCGGCGCTTCCGCGAACTGACGACGGAGACGGCCGGCTTCTACAACACCGTCGGTTTCAACGACGATACCCGCGCATTCTGCTCGATCCCCGCGCGCCACGACGTCGCGCGCCGGGTGGACTGCGCCTATCTGGCGGAACTGGTGGTCACCGGACGGCTTCGCGAGGACGAGGCCTATGAGGTGGCGCATGATCTGACTTACCGGCTGGTCAGGGAGGCCTACAGGCTCTAACGGCTTCGGCCAGGCCGGCGATTTTTCAACGGGGCAGGTGCCCAAATTGGGAGGAGAAGACATGAAACATTTCGGAAAATTCAGCGCCGCGCTTGCGCTTTCTGCATCGCTGCTGGCGTCGATTGTCGCCGCGGGGGCGCAGGAGATGGTGCTGAAATCCGCCGATACCCACCCAGACGGCTATCCGACAGTGGAAGCCGTCAAATATATGGGTGAACTTCTGAAGAAGAAGACCAATGGCCGCATCGGCATCGAGGTCTTCCATTCGCGCCAGTTGGGCGAGGAGAAGGAAACCATCGAGCAGACGCAGTTCGGCGTCATCGATCTCAACCGCGTCAACATGGCGCCGTTCAACGGCATCGTGCCGGAAACCATCGCGCCGTCGCTGCCTTATATCTTCCGCTCCAAGGAGCATATGCGCAAGGTGATGGATGGCCCGATCGGCGACGATATCCTGAAGGCGTTCGAGCCCCAGGGCCTGATCGGCCTTGCTTTCTATGATTCCGGCGCGCGTTCCTTCTATAATTCCAAGAAGCCGATCAAGACGCTTGACGATCTGAAGGGCATGAAGTTCCGCGTCATCCAGTCGGATCTCTTCGTCGATATGGTCAATGCGCTCGGCGCCAACGCCACGCCGATGGCCTATGGCGAAGTCTATTCCGGCATCCAGACCGGGCTTATCGACGGCGCGGAAAACAATTGGCCGAGCTATGAATCCTCGAAGCATTACGAGGTTGCCAAATATTATTCCCTCGACGAGCACTCCATGTCTCCGGAAGTGCTGGTGATGTCGAAGAAGACCTGGGACAAGCTCTCGCCAGAGGACCAGAAGGCGGTGCGCGAGGCGGCAAAGGAATCCGTCGGCAAGATGCGCGAGCTCTGGGACGCAGAGGAGGTTAAGGCGCACAAGATCGTTGAGGAAGCCGGCGTCGAGATCACGCAACCCGACAAACAGCCTTTCATGGATGCGATGAAGCCGGTCTATGAAAAATTCGCCAACACCGATGTGCTGAAGGATCTCGTCAAGCGCATTCAGGAGACGAAGTAACCGCGCAAGCGAGAGGGCTTTTCCAGGCCCTCTCGCGATTCCTTCGCGGGCATCGGATGGCGTGGGGGCATTGTTCCCATCCTGTCCTTTGCGAGCCGGTGAGGGGACGCGACAGGCGTCGTAACTGATTGAGAATACATCAAGGATCGTGTCATGCAGACCGCCATGCGGCAAAGCGCAGCCGTTCTCTCCCGCATTTCAACGCTCGCCCTCTGGGTGGCCGGCATCGGGCTTGTCCTGATGACGGTCTTCACGGGCTGGCAGGTGTGGTCGCGCTATGTGCTTAACGCCTCGCCGAGCTGGACGGAGCCGCTTTCCGTTCTCCTGATGAACTGGTTCATCTTCCTGGGCGCCGCCGTCGGTGTCCGCGAGGGCTACCATCTTGGCTTCGACGTGCTGCTTTTTCTGTTGCCCGAAAAGGGCAAGGCGGTGCTGCGCACGATCAGCGATATCGCCGTTCTCTTCTTCGGTGCGGGCATGGTCTGGTACGGCTTCGATCTTGCGCGCGGCACGTGGTCGGCGGTGATGCCGTCGCTGCGCCTGCCGGTCGGGGTCGACTATCTGCCGATCCTCGGCGGCGGCATTCTTATTGTCCTCTTCACGCTCGAACGTCTGGCGCGGCGCTTCTCCGGCCAGGAAACGTTCGACGTCGAGATGATCGACGCAACGGCCTAAGGATCAGGATCAATGGCACTCACAGTTCTTTTCGGCACATTCGTCCTGCTTCTCCTGATCGGAACGCCGATCGCCTTCTGCCTCGGCATCGCATCCTTTGCCACGGTGTTTTATCTCGGCATTCCTCCGGTGGTGGTGTTCCAGCGCATGAATGCTGGCGTTAGTGCCTTTGCGCTGATGGCGATCCCGTTCTTCATCTATGCCGGTGACCTCATGGTGCGCGGCGGCATCGCGCAGCGGTTGGTCGCCTTTGCAGGCTCGCTGTTCGGCCATCTGCGCGGTGGGCTGGGTCAGGTCAACATCGCTGCCTCGACGCTTTTCGGCGGCATTTCCGGTTCAGCTGTGGCGGACGCCTCGGCCATCGGCGGCCTGATGATCCCGCAGATGAAGGCGCGCGGTTATGGCGTCGATTATGCCGTCAACGTCACCGTGACGAGCGCCATCATCGCGCTGATGATCCCGCCGTCGCACAACATGATCATCTATTCGATCTCGGCGGGCGGAACGATCTCGATCGCCGATCTCTTCACCGCTGGCATCATACCCGGCATCCTGCTCGCCATAACGCTGATGATCGCTGCGTGGGCTGTTGCTAGGAAACGCGGTTATCCGCTCGGAGAATTCCCGGGCTGGAAGATGGTCGGGCAACTGGCGGTTTCCGCCATTCCGGGGCTGATCCTGATCGGCATCATCTTCGGCGGCGTGCGCTCCGGCGTATTCACCGCGACGGAAAGCTCCTGCATCGCCATCCTCTATGCCGTGCTCATCACCGTGACGGTTTACCGCTCGATGTCACTTTCCGATTTCATCGAGGCGACGCTGGGCGCGGTGCGCACCACGGCGATGGTGCTGCTCATCATCGGTTCGGCGGCATCCTTCGGCTGGCTTCTCGCCTTCCTGCGTGTGCCGGCGGAGATGATCGCCTTCATGCAGTCGATCTCGACCGAGCCGCTCGTCATTTTCCTCCTGATCAACGTGCTGCTGCTGTTCCTCGGCACCTTCATGGACATGTCGCCGCTGATCATCATCACCACGCCGATCTTCCTGCCGGTGGTGAAGGCCTATGGCATGGATCCGGTGCATTTCGGCGTCATCCTGATCCTCAACCTGGGCATCGGCCTTTGCACGCCGCCGGTTGGCGCGGTGCTTTTCGTGGGTTGCGCGGTCGGCAAGATCAGAATCTGGGAGGCGATGCGCACGATCTGGCCGTTCTATTGCGGCGCGCTCGCCGTGCTGATGCTGGTCACCTATATCCCGGCGCTGTCGCTTTGGCTGCCGAAACTCTTCCATTAGAGCATGATGCCGAAAAATGCGCAGCGGTTTTCGTATGACATCATGCGCCCATTTAATACGAGGTACGAAATGACGGATCGACAAAACCCCCTGCCATGGGTGGATACGGGGGGAGGGGTAAGCCGTCGTGTGCTTTCCCACACGCCGGAGGTGATGCTGGTTGAATTCCGCTTCGGGCCTGACGGGTTCGGCGCTCCGCACCATCATCCCCATATCCAGGCGACCTATGTGCGCGAAGGCCGCTTCGAGTTTACCATCGATGGCGTTGCGCACATCATCAGCGCAGGTGACACGCTGATCGTGCCTTCAGATGCCGTGCATTCCTGCCGGGCGCTCGAGCCGGGAACATTGATCGACGTGTTCACCCCACGGCGCGACGATTTCCTCTGATCATATCCATATCCCAATTCGAAAACACGAGGAGGCAGAGATGCTGAAAACCGAAACGCGCCAGGCGATCGATCCGCGCCATGCAAAGACGCTCGACACAGTGGCGCTTCGCAAGGAGTTCCTGATCGAGGACCTCTTCACCGAGGGCAGGGTCAATCTCGTCTACAGCCATCTCGACCGCATCATCGTCGGCGGCGCAGTGCCGGGCGCCGGCACACTGGAGCTCAAGGAGACCAAGGAGACCGGCACGCCGGGTTTCCTCGACCGCCGTGAAGCTGTCATCGTCAATGTCGGCGGCGAGGGCAAGGTTTCGGTCGGCGGCGCGGACCATACGCTCGGCAATCGCGACATGCTTTATGTCGGCATGGGCGCCGGACCGCTGACCTTCTCAGGCAATGGCGCGCGCTTCTACATCCTTTCCGCGCCCGCCCATCGCGCCCTGCCGACGAAACTGGTGCGGATCACGGATGCCAAGCGCATCGACCTTGGCGACCGGACCACCTCCAACGAGCGCTCGATCTTCCAGTTCGTGCACCCCGACGTGATGGAATCCTGCCAGCTCGTCGTCGGCATGACTAAGCTTGCGGAAGGCTCCGTCTGGAACACGATGCCCGCCCATGTCCATGACCGGCGCTCGGAAGCCTATCTCTATTTCGACCTGCCGGAGGACCAGCGCATCTTCCATTTCATGGGCGAGCCTTCGGAGACCCGGCATCTGGTGGTGAAGAACGAGCAGGCGATCCTTTCGCCCGGCTGGTCGGTGCATTGCGGCGCGGGCACGGCCTCCTATACCTTCATCTGGGCGATGGCGGGCGACAATGTCGATTATCGCGATGTTGACATGGTGAAGATGGAGGACCTGCGGTGAGCGAACTCTTCGATCTATCCGGCCGCCGCGCCTTCGTGACCGGCGCGAACACCGGTATCGGCCAGGCGATCGCTCTCTCTCTCGGACAGGCCGGTGCGCAGGTGATCTGCGCCGGCCGGTCCTCGATGGCCGAGACGCTCGATCAGCTGAAGGAGGCAGGCGCAACGGGTTTCGAATGCCTCACCGACTTCGCCGACAAGGATGCCGCCGTTGCGGCTTTCGGGAGAGCGGCGGAGGAACACGGGCCGATCGACATCCTGGTCAACAATGCCGGCATCATCCGGCGTGCCGATGCGGTCGATTTCACGGAAGCCGACTGGGATGAGGTGATGGACGTCAACCTGAAGACGGTTTTCTTCCTGTGCCAGACCTTCGCCCGCGATCTCCTGGCTCGAAAGGCGGAAGGAACCATCATCAACATTGCCTCGATGCTCTCCTTCCAGGGCGGCATCCGCGTTGCGTCCTACACGGCCTCCAAGAGCGGTATTGCAGGACTGACGAAGCTGCTCGCCTGCGAATGGGCTGCCAAGGGCATCAATGTGAACGCGATCGCTCCGGGCTATATCGCCACCAACAATACCGAGGCGCTGCGCGCCGACCGGCAGCGCAATGACGATATTCTCAAGCGCATTCCGGCCGGTCGCTGGGGCGAGGCATCGGATATCGGAGGTGCGGCGGTGTTCCTGTCGTCGAAGGCCGCGCGCTACGTTCATGGTGCGGTGATACCGGTCGATGGGGGGTGGCTGGCGCGATAAATCGTTAACCCACTACCGGCCTTCGGGCTTGTCGGTGAGCCGCCCTTCATCGTCGATAAGCATGAGACGTGCGGGGGCGGCATCTCCCCATTGCCAGAGAACGAGATTGAGATTCGTCTCGTTCGTACCCGGCGCAAAACTTCGCACAAGCAGGCCTCGGTAGCCCTTGGCAATCAGCTGCCGAGCAAAGGCCTGGGTCTGTGCTTCTCCTGCTGCCTTCATCTGATTGCGCCAGGTGCCGTCGGCAAGGGAGGCGGCGTCCATGCCTTCCGCCCTGAGCGCCGCGTCGTTCCGGCTATCGAAGATGTCATCGATCTCGGCTTCATAGGAGACAAGCGTGGTGGGCTGAAGATTGCCAACCTGGTTTGCCTCCCTAAGTGCGGTCAGCACCGATAGCGATGTGTAGAGTGCCGGCAATCCCTTCGGATTGAAGCGTCCGCCATAGAGTGCGGCGCCGCGCCCCGAGAGCGGCTCACGCGCATAGATCGGGTTGAGGGCACGAAAGAGCTGGCCGCGATAGAGCATTGCCGATGTCAGGCGTGAACGCCGGCATCGATCGCATCGATATAGTCGAGCACCTCGTCGGCGCGTCCGCTGCGCACCAGCTGCATGGCGGTCTGGCCGGCGAAGCCGGGCAGCGGTTCCGACCGATACCAGGCATAGGCCATAAGGGCTGAGCCGAAACGCGGCTCCACCTTGTTGAGGATCTCGACCATCTCACGTAACCGCTTCTGCGTCCTGTCGGAGCGGACCCGATCCTTGCGCTGCACGGCATCCCGTCCGAGCCCCGCGGTCCTTGCCACTTCCTCGCTGGTTGTGCGCAGTGCCTCGGCGATTTTGCGCGGGGCGAAGAAGCCGTTGTCGGCATATTGGACCAATACCATTTCGATATCCTTCAAAGCCACATCTATTGACGCAATATAGCGTCTATCCGTGCGCCATTCAAGAATCCACGTCAGGCAGTGCGCTTTTCGGCCTCGGTGCCCTTCACCAGCTCTTCCAGCTTTGCAACCGTGTTTTCTCGGGTCAGCGGCGTGTAGACGATCAGCTTCATGTCCGAGCCGTCATCGATCGAGAAGCTCATATGCTCGAAGATCATATTGCCGGCTATGGGATGCCGGAGCCGTTTGGTTCCGGAAAGCTGGCGGAGCACGTCGCGCTCCGGCCACCAGGCGCAAAATTCCACGCTCGATTGCATCAACAGCGCGATTAGCCTTTCGAAATCGGGGTCGCCTGTATATTTCGCGCTTTCCGCCCGAAAGAGCCCCAGCGCAGCGCGTGCCCTCTCTTCCCAATCCAGCAGCAGCCGGCGGTGATACGGGCTGGTGAAAATCATATGGATAATGTTGCGGGCGTCACCTTCAAGCGCACCATAATCCCCGAAGACGGCTGCCGCCGCGCGGTTCCAGGCCAGCACGTCCCAACGTCGGCCCATCACATAGGCAGGCTGCATGACGAGATTGTCGATCGTGTGGAGCAATGCTGCCTCGACCTTTTCCGGTGCGCTGGAGCGGCGATCCGGCTGCTGCCGTCCTGCGAGAATGAAGAGATGCCGCTTTTCTGCTGCATCAAGCCGTAATGCCTGGCTGAGCGCGGTCAGCACCTCCACTGACGGCTTCACGTCCCGGCCCTGTTCCAGCCAGGTGTACCAGGTCGTGCCGACGCCTGCGATCATCGCGACCTCCTCGCGGCGAAGACCTGGTGTGCGTCGCCGCGCGCCGGCTGAAAGGCCGATCTGCGACGGTGTCAGCCTTTCGCGGCGCGAACGCAGGAATGCGCCGAGCTCGCGTCGGCGGCTTTCGTCCTGTTGTGGAGAAAAACGGGTCATCACATCTCAATATAGCAGTATCGATACCAGGATAAAATCGGAACTGTTTAGACCGTCCGCTTCGTCCCATCTTCTGGCCAGAGCGACAATATGGAGGCTCTGAACAAATGATGATGAAAGACAAAACTGTTCTCATAACCGGCTCGACCGATGGTGTCGGCCGTATGGTTGCGGAGAAGCTGGGCGCGAATGGCGCCTATGTGCTGGTACACGGCCGGGATCGTGAGCGGGGCGAGCAGGTTCTATCGCAAATCGCAGCCAGCGGCGGCAAGGCTGATCTCTGCATTGCCGATCTCTCCTCGCTTGCCGAGGTGTGTCGTCTCGCCGGTATCGTCAAGGCAAAGACGGACAAGCTCGACGTGCTGATCAACAATGCCGGTATCGGTACCGGTCCATCGGGCAGCAAGCGTCAGACGAGCGCCGATGGCTATGAGCTGCGCTTTGCCGTCAACTATCTGGCCGGCTTTTTGCTCACATCGCTTTTGCTGCCGCTGCTTGAGAGAAGCGCTCCTTCGCGTATCGTCAATGTCGCCTCGGCGGGACAACATCCCATCGATTTCACCGATGTCATGCTGACTCGTCACTATGACGGTGTTCGCGCCTATTGCCAGAGCAAGCTCGCGCAGATCATCTTCACCCTGGATCTTGCCGGTGAGCTTCAGGGAACCGGCGTTACCGTCAACAGCCTTCATCCGGCATCCTATATGGCGACGACCATGGTCCGGCAGGCGGGCGTGACGCCATGGAGTACGGTCGAGGAAGGCGCTGAAGCTATTCTCAACCTGGCCACCTCGCCTGCGCTGGAAGGCCGAAGCGGCCTCTATTTCAACGGCACGACCGAATCGCGTGCCGATCCCCAGGCCTATGATGTCGAAGCGCAGCAGAGGCTGCGGGCGCTCAGCCTCGATCTCACCGGTTCTTCTTCCGAACATCAGACTTCCGTTTTGCGATAGGAAAAATATTCATGACCAATGCACAAGAACATGCCGTTATCATCGGCGGATCATCCGGTATCGGATTTGCCACCGCCCGGCGATTGCTCGATCAGGGCTACGGGGTAACCATCACCGGGCGCGACGCCAACCGGCTGGAAGCTGCGAAGCAGGAGCTTTCCGGCCGCGTGGACACGGCCATTTTCGATGCAGCGGACCGTGGAAAATCGGCTGGCTTCTTCGAAAATCTTGGCTCCTTCGACCATCTCGTTCTGGCCATGAGTGGGGGCAGGGGCCTCGGTCCGTTTGAAACACTGGATCTTGACGAGGTCCGCGCCGGCTATGAAGAAAAGGTGTGGCCGCATCTTTCCTGCGCTCAGGCGGCGCTGCCGACGATCAACAGAACCGGCTCCATTACCTTCGTTTCCGCCGTCTCTGCGCAAATGTGCGTGCCGGGGCTGGCAGGGGTTGCCGCAATCAATGGCACGCTCCTCACCGTCACTCCGATCCTGGCCGTGGAACTCAAACCGTTGCGGGTCAACGCAGTCGCACCGGGCGTCATCGACACCCCATGGTGGAATTTTCTTCCGGCCGACAAGCGGCAATCGGTCTTCGATGATTATGCGGCAAAGACGCCTGTCGGCCGGATCGGGCAAGCGGATGACGTTGCCAAGGCGATCGCCTTTCTGGTCTCCGACAGCTTCATCACGGGGCAGATCCTCTCCTGCGACGGGGGCTTACGGCTGGCGGCGTAGCAGACCAGTCGCTCCGTCAAGCGCGAGACGGAAGCCGCCTCACCGCAGCGCCTCTCCATCCGCGTCGAAGAGGTGCAGCTTGGCCGGGCTGGCGGTCAGGCGCACATTTTCCCCACGCTGGAAGGGCTGATTGCCCGGCAGCTTGACGATCAGCGGTTCTTCGCCGGACGGCCCTTCGACATAGAGAAGCGTGACCTCGCCCAGCGCTTCGATGATCGAGATCGTGCCTTCGATGATGAAATCCTCGCCGGTGGCGACCGTCAGATCCTCAGGCCGCACGCCGAAGCTAACCGCTGCGCCCTTCTTTGATTCCGGCGTAGCGATATCGAGCGTCACCTGTCGGTCCGGGGGAAGGGTGACTGTGGTTTTGGCGCCGGTGGCGACGATCTTTGCCGGAATGACGTTCATTGCCGGCGAGCCGATGAATTTGGCGACGAAGAGATTTGCCGGGCGCTCATAGAGCTCCATCGGGGCGCCGACCTGCTCGATAACGCCGCGTGACAACACGACGATGCGGTCGGCGAGCGTCATCGCTTCCACCTGGTCGTGGGTGACATAGATCATGGTGGTATCAGGCATCGCCTCGCTGAGCTTGGCGATTTCGATGCGGGTTGCCACACGCAGCGCCGCGTCGAGGTTCGACAGGGGTTCGTCGAAGAGGAACACCTTCGGGTCGCGGCAGATCGCCCGTCCGATGGCAACGCGCTGGCGCTGTCCGCCGGAAAGCGCCTTGGGCAGGCGGTCGAGATAATCGGTCAATTGCAGGATATTCGCCGCCGAGCGCACGCGCCGGTCGATCTCCTCCTTCGGTTCCCGTGCGATGCGCATGCCGAAGGCCATGTTGTCGTAGACGGTCATGTGCGGATAGAGCGCATAGGACTGGAACACCATGGCGATGCCACGTTTCGACGGCGGGACATCATTGACCACCTCGCCGCCGATCTCCAGCGTACCGCCTGAAATATCCTCGAGCCCGGCAATCATCCTGAGAAGGGTCGACTTGCCGCATCCGGAGGGGCCGACGAAGACGATGAACTCGCCTTCCTCGATTTCCAGATTGATCCCGTGGATCACCTTGACGTTGCCATAGGACTTCTGGATGTCCTTCAAACGTACTGCCGTCATCGTGTCCCTCCCTCTCCGGTGCTTTTATCAGCTGATTCTTGCGAAGAATGCGTCATATGGAGCCAATTCTATCTTGTCCTGATGCAGAAGCCCCGAGAAGCCGTGATGGTCGAGAGGTTCGGCATGCCCCTCAGGCCGGGCGAAGAACTGTTCCTTCTCCGATAGGTTGAAGGCGCAGAAAATCGTCTCGTTGCCGTGGCGCCGGACGAATGACAGGACCGGGCCTTTCGTCTCCAGGAATTCGATATCGCCCCTGATCAGCGCCGGATGAGACCGGCGGAAGGCGAGCAGGCGGCGATAGTGATTGAGCATCGATCCCAGCACATGCTCCTGTGCGTCGGCTGCGAGCGGCAGATGTTCGCGCGGTACCGGCAGCCATGGATTGCCCTCGGTGAAGCCGGCGGCGTGGCCGTTCTTCTCCCAGACCATCGGGGTGCGGCATCCGTCACGCCCCTTGAAGTCGGGCCAGAACTGGATGCCATAGGGATCCTGCAGGTCCTCGAAGGCGATATCGGCTTCGGTGAGCCCCAGTTCCTCGCCCTGATAGAGGCAGACCGAACCGCGCAGCGACAGGAGCAGCCCGGCCAGAAGCCGCAGATAACGCTCGGGATCCGCGGTTTGCGCCGCCCAGCGGGTGGCGGGGCGCACCACGTCATGGTTGGAGAAGGCCCAGCAGGCCCAGCCCTCAGGGGCAGCCTTCTCGAATTCGCCGATAATGGAGGCGATACGGTCTGGCGACAGCATGTCAGGCGACAGGAACTCGAAGGCATAGCATTTGTGCAGCTTGTCGCCGCCGGAAGTATATTCGGCGACGAGTTCGAGCCCGCGCTGCGCCTCGCCCACCTCGCCGATGGCGGCAATCGCCGGATATTCCTCCATCAGCGCGCGCAACCGGCGCAGAAAGCCGACATTCTCCGGCCGGTTCTTGTCGTAGATATGGTCCTGATAGTTGTAGGGATTGACCGCCGGCGTGACCTTGGCATTGCGCTTTTCCGGCGGCAGCGGCGGATTATCCCGCAATTCCTTGTCGCAGAAGCAGAAATTGACGGCGTCGAGACGGAAGCCATCGACCCCCCGCTCCAGCCAGAAGCGTGCCACATCCAGGACCGCATCCTGTACTTCAGGATTATGGAAATTCAGGTCCGGCTGCGAGGTCAGGAAATTGTGCAGATAATATTGCCGCCGCCGCGTGTCCCACGTCCAGGCCGAGCCGCCGAAGACCGAGAGCCAGTTGTTGGGCGGCGTGCCGTCGGGCTTGGCCTCGGCCCAGACATACCAGTCTGCCTTCGGGTTGTCGCGGCTCTTGCGGCTCTCGATGAACCAGGGATGCTGATCGGAGGTGTGCGAGAGGACGAGGTCGATCATCACGCGGATGCCGAGCCTATGGGCCTCCGTGACGAGATGGTCGAAATCCTGTAGCGTGCCGAACATTTCGTCGACGCCACAATAATCCGAGACATCGTAGCCGAAATCCTTCATCGGCGAGGGGAAGAAGGGCGAAATCCAGATGGCGTCGACGTCGAGCGAGGCGATGTAGGGAAGCTTCTCGGCAATGCCGCGCAGATCGCCGATGCCGTCGCCGCTCGTATCACGGAAGGAGCGGGGATAGACCTGATAGATGACCGCGCCACGCCACCACTCCCGGTCGGGTTCTTGTCCGATCGGGGCCCGGTACGGCGCCTTGTCGTCACGAATTGTCGTCGTCATGAAGAATTCCGTATTTATGTGGTTCAACCGCCCTTGACCGATCCCGCCAGAAGGCCGCGGACCAGGAAGCGCTGGAGACTGAAGAAGACGATCAGCGGAACGATGATCGTGATGAAGGCCGAGGCGGTGAGGATTTCCCAATTGCCGCCGCGTGAACCCAGAAGATTGACGAGGCGCCCGGTCAGCACCAGCTGGTCGTCGCGCGTGCCGAGAAAGACGAGAGCAACAAGCAGATCGTTCCAGGTCCACAGGAACTGGAAGATGGCGAAGGAGGCGAGCGCGGGGAAGGACAGCGGCAGCACGATCTTGACGAAAATGTCGAAATCGCTGGCGCCGTCGACGCGCGCCGATTCCATGATCTCCCGCGGCAGCCCTGCAATGTAATTGCGCAGGAGATAGATGGCGAGCGGCAGGCCGAAGCCGGTGTGAGCGAGCCAGATGCCGAGATACCCTTTGGGGGATACGCCGAACTGCGCGCCGATGTCGTTATAGAGCCGTAGAAGTGGAATGAGCGACATCTGCAGCGGCACGACGAGCAGGCCGACAACCAACGCGATAAGAAGCGCGCGGCCGGGAAATTTCATCCAGGCGAGCGCATAGGCCGCGAAGGCCGCAATCAGGATCGGGATGACGGTGGAAGGGATCGCCACCGTCAACGAGTTGATGAAGGATTGGCCGAGGCCTTCGGCGCTCAGCACCTCGCGGTAATTGTCGAGCGTGAACTGCGGCGGCACGGAGGTGGTGTAGAAGATGCGCTCGCCGCGTCGTCCTTTCATCTGTTCCTGGGAGGAGATGGTGAAATCGCCATTTTCCGCCACGGTCAGTGTTGTGCCATTGGGCAGGGTCGCGGTTTCTCCTGCTGCGAATTCGTCCGGCGACTGCACGGAATAGCCGAAAGCCGCCACGGTGCCGGAGCCGCCCTCGAAGACATTGCCGCGGATGACATGGCGGCCGTTTTCTTCCACCTGGGTGTCGGGCGCCGGCGCGCGATAGACGGCGTTTTGCTTCGATGGCGCGAGTGCCGTCCACCAGCCGGAGACCGCGATCTGGTCCTTGTCGCGCAGCGAGGAGATCAACAGGCCCGCCGTCGGCAAGGTCCACAGCACGACGAGCAGGAAAACCGTGAGATGGACGACAAAGGTGAGGGGCGAGCGGCGCGTGGATGATCCGATCATTTCAGCGCCCCTCCATCTCTTTGGCGGCGTTGCGGATATTCCAGATCATGATCGGGATCACGAGGATCATGATGATCATGGCGATTGTTGCGCCCCGGCCGAAATCGCCCCCGCCGCGGAACATCCAGTTGAACATCAGATTGGCGAGCACCTGCGTGTTCCACTGGCCGTTGGTCATCGCCAGCACGATGTCGAAGACCTTGAGCACGAGAATGGTGATTGTGGTCCAGACCACGGCAATGGTGGCCCAGATCTGCGGCACCATGATCTTGAAGAAGATCTGCAGACCGCTGGCGCCGTCGATGACGGCAGCCTCGATCGTCTCCTCGGGGATTCCGCGCAGCGCCGCCGACAGGATCACCATGGCAAAGCCCGTCTGAATCCAGATGAGAATGACCATGAGGAAGACATTGTTCCAGAAGGGCAGGGTGATCCAGGCCTCCGGCGAGCCGCCGAACCAGGTGACGATGGCGTTGAGAATGCCGATCTGCTCGGCGCCTGCCGGACGATAATCATAGACGAATTTCCAGATCACCGACGCGCCGACGAAGGAGATCGCCATCGGCATGAAGATCAGCGATTTGGCGATATTGCCCCACCATATCCGGTCGGTCAGCGCGGCGATGATCAGGCCGAAGAAGGTGGATGCGGCCGGCACGATCAGCAGCCACAGGAAATTGTTGAAGATCGATTGGCGGAACTCGCCGTCACTGATCATCCAGCGGTAGTTGTCGAAGCCGACGAACTGCCGCCCCGCCTTGCCGTGGAGGCTGAGCCACACCGATTCGATGACGGGATAGATGAGATAGACCGTCAGTGCGATGAGAGCCGGGGCGAGGAACAGCCACGGTCGGATCATGTTGCTTCTGCGCAGGTTGCGGGAGGCGACGGCGCCGCTTCGGCCTCTTGAAGGGAAGATCAGGTCGAGCGCCCAGTTGCTGGCGATGAAATAGGCCGCACAGCCGGCAACCCCGACGACCATGGTGAACAGGGCAAAAAGAAGCTGCTGCATTCTGGTTCCTCCCCTGGGCCGGTGCAGGCCCGCCGATCGACCGTTGGAGCGGCAGGCCGGTCAGGCTGCCACTCCCGTTCCTCGTTTAGGCGAATGGATGCCCGGGAATCCGACGGCTATTTGATGGCATCCCAGGAGGTTTGCACTTCCTTGGCCACATCCTCGGCAGACTTGCCGCCGACATAATCGACCATGGCCGTCCAGAAGGCGCCGGCGCCGATCTTGCCGGGCATCAGGTCGGAGCCGTCGAAGCGGAAGGTGGTCGCCTCCGTCAGGATCTGTCCCTGCTTCTTCAGGATGTCATTGGCGTAGGCATCCGGATTGACGGCCTTGTAGGGCGTGAGGAAGCCGGATTGCGCCATCCAGACCTCATGCGCGATCGGCGTTTCCAGGAACTCGATGAAGGCCTTCGCGGCGGGGCTGTCCTTGGTGATCATGGCCAGGGTTCCGGCGCCGAGTACCGGTTTGCCGAGATCCTTGCTGGCATAGGGCGGGAAATAGAAGAAATCCGCGTCCACGCCGAGTTCGGTCCCCTGCGGGAAGAAGGAGGAGATGAACTGCGCCTGATGATGCATGTAGCATTTGGGCGGCAGCGAAAAGAGGCCGTCTGGGCTCTCGCGGAAATCCGTCGTGGCGACCGCGGCTGTACCGCCGGCGACGAATTTCGGGTTCTTGGCAAACCAGCCGAATTCGTTGATAGCCTCAATTACAGCGGGGTCGGTGAACGGGATTTCGTTGGTCACCCATTTGTCATAGGTTGCGGGCGGCGAGGTACGCAGCATCAGGTCCTCGACCCAGTCGGTGGCGGGCCAGCCGGTGGCGCCGCCCGAGCCGAGGCCGATGCACCATGGCGTTCCGCCATCGGCGACGATCTTCTCCGTCAGCGCCTTGAGCTCTTCCATCGTTTTGGGGATTTCATAGCCGGCGTCTTCAAAATTTTCGGGCGAATACCAGACGAGCGACTTCACGTCCGCCTTATAGGGGAAGGCATAGAATTCCTCCTCGCCGTCCTTGCCCTTGTAGGTGCCGAGATGCACCCAGGAATCGCCGGCCGCGTAATTGTCCTGGACGAATTTCTTCGTTTCCTCGCCAAGCGGGGTGAGCAGCCCCTTGGAAGCAAGGTCGGCGATGAGGCCCGGTTGCGGCAGGATCGCGATATTGGGCGGGCTGCCGGCCTGGGTGTCGATGACGATCTGCTGCTCGTAATTTTCCGAGGACGAATATTCGAGCCTGGCGCCGGTCGCATCCTCGAAATAGGCGGCGATCGATTTGAACAGCGCCTCGTCTTCACCGCGCCACGGGCCGAATACCGTCAGGGTCTGCCCCTTCAGATCGTGACCGGCCTTGAAATCCTCATAGCTCTTCCAGTTGAAGCGCTGGTCCTCGCCGGGCTTGAATTTCAAATCGGCGGCTTGGGCGAAGGTGGCGCATAGCGCGGCCACCGCAACGCCCAGAACAAATGTCTTTCGCATTCGAAGTATCCTCCCTGCTTCGATCGAACCATCGTCGGAATTACCGTAGCCACTTGCAGGCATCCATGACGGTTGGTCACGTCGCCCAAAGCGCTTTGATCATGCTGAGGACATATCGCCTGCAACCAAGAGTCAAGGCAAAACTGATGGTTATGAGAAAGAATATCTCATTTGCTGCGCTGCAGCACAAAATTTGGGAACAAGATTCTGCTTTTCGGCTTTCATTTGAAATGGGGGTGTAGTTTTATGAAGGGCGAAGAAGGCTGAAAACGCCACGGGAAAGGGCATTGTCCCAAAGCGCTTTGGAAGAATCGGGATAACATTTTGAACCTGAAGGAACTGGCAAGGCTGCTCGATCTCTCGCAGACTACGGTGAGCCGTGCCCTCAACGGCTATCCCGAGGTGAACGAGACGACGAGGCAGCGTGTGCTGCAGGCGGTTAAGGCGACCGGCTACCGCCCCAACCGGGCGGCGCAGCGTCTGGCCACGGGCAAGGCCGGATCGATCGGCCTGGTCATGCCGACCGGTACCGGCGATGGCACCGACCTGCATTTTGCCGAGTTCCTCTCCGGCCTTGGCGAGGTTGCCGAGGCGCGGGACGTGCAGCTCGTCATCGATCCGAGCCGACTAGGAAACGAAGCGGCGGCATTTCAGCGGCTTGCGGCGAGCGGCACAGTCGATGCCCTGTCCCTTTCCTATGTGCGGGCCAGCGATCCCCGGATAGAGATGCTCAAATCACTGAAGCTGCCTTTCCTCGTGCACGGCCGGCATGTCGGCTCCGAGCCCGATTATCCCTTCATGGACATTGACAACAAGGGCGCGTTCCGTGATGCGGCGCGCCTGCTCCTGCAGCTGGGGCATCGGCGCATCGCGCTGCTCAATGGTCCGGCGGAGTTGAGCTTCGCCCTCCGGCGCCGTGAGGGCATGGCGGAAGCGCTGGCCGGTCACGGTGTCGCGCTGGAGGAGCGGTTCTGCCAGCACAGCGCCATGACGGAGGAGAACGGCTATCGCGGCATGATGCGGTTTCTCGACATGCAGGAGGCTCCGACCGCCGTCCTGTGCTCCAGCATCGTGCTGGCGCTCGGCGCAACGAGGGCAATCCATCAGCGTGGACTGCAGATCGGCCGCGACATCTCGATCATCGCCCATGACGACGTCTTCCCCTATCTGAAGCCGGAGAATTTTTCGACGCCGCTGACCACCACCACCTCATCGATCCGTGCTGCCGGCGCCCGCATAGCGGAGCGTCTCATTGAAGTGGCCGCGGGAGGCAAAGGTGCGCCGCAACAGGAGGTCTGGAAGGCCGATCTCATCGTGCGGGCGTCGACGGGACCGGTGCCTGCGCGCAAGCGCAAGGGCACCAGGGGACACACCGAAGCTGCCGAGTGAAGGCCCCGAGGGATCGGCTGGCTTGCGCAATTGTTATTTTTGCCGATCTGTAACGTTACAGCTCCCACTTCGGTGATCCTGGTGGCTAATTACGAGGCTGTGTGTCCATAAAAGATGAATGAGTTCAGCTATTTGCGAGAAAACACACTCGCGATTTCCCCTTTCCAAGGAATAGGGGCTTGCATAAGCAATCATTTTCAATACGATCACCTGTAACGTTTCAGATTGGGAGGATGTCAGATGCGTTATGGTTTGATTGCGGCTCTGTCCGCCTCGGTTGCCTTTGCCGGCGTTTCGCTCAGCCAGGCCGCCGATCTCGAGGTCACCCATTGGTGGACGTCGGGCGGAGAGGCGGCGGCGGCGAAGGTGCTTGCCGAGGAGTATGACAAGCTGGGCGGCGACAAATGGGTGGACGGGGCCATTGCCGGCAGCGGCAATACGGCGCGCCCCATTATCGTCAGCCGCATTCTCGGCGGCAATCCGATGGGCGCCACCCAGTTCAATCATGGCCGCCAGGCGGAGGAGCTCGTCCAGGCCGGGCTGATGGCGGATCTGACCGAGCTTGCTGAAAAGGAACATTGGGCGGACTTCATCCGCCCCAAGAGCCTGCTCGATTCATGCACTTATGAAGGCAAGATCTATTGCGCGCCGGTCAATATCCACTCCTGGGAATGGATGTGGATCAATCCGGATGCATTCAAGCAGGCGGGCGTGGAGCCACCGAAGAACTGGGATGAGTTTGTCGCCGCCGCTCCCAAGCTCAAGGAAAAAGGGATAACGCCGCTGGCGACCGGCGATGGCTGGCAGATCAACGGAATGCTTTCCGTTCTGACGGCCGCCCTTGGCGGTAAGGAGCTTTATCTCAAGGTCAACAAGGACAAGGACGGTGAGGCCGCCCGCAGTCCGGAGATGAAGAAGGTCATCCAGGCGCTGGCCGATGCGCGCACGATGGCCGATCCCGGCTATGTTGGCCGCTCCTGGAACGAGGCGACCAATATGGTCATGACCGGCAAGGCCGGCGGGCAGATCATGGGCGACTGGGCGCAAGGCGAGTTCGGCACCGCCGGCAAGGTGGCGGGCAAGGATTATGACTGCCTGCCTGGTCTCGGCGTGAACCTTTTGCTCGATACCGGCGGCGACGCCTTCTACTTCCCCAAGAACAGTGATCCTGAAATCACCAAGGCGCAGATGAAGCTTGCCAGCATGCTGGTTTCCAAGCAGACGCAGGTCGCCTTCAATCTCGCCAAGGGATCGCTGCCGGTCCGCGGCGATGTCGACCTGGCGAGCGCCAGCTCCTGCATGAAGAAAGGGATCGATATCCTGGACAATCCCGAAAACATCATTCCTTCCACCGATCAGCTGCGTGCGCCCGACGAGCAGGGACAGGTCGAGGGGCTGGTGGCCGAGTTCTTCTCCAATCCCGAGATGAGCGTCGACGATATGCAGGAGCGCTTCGCCGAGATCGTTGAATCGGCGAACTGATCAGGGCCCACGTCTTCGGCACGGCCGGTGGACAGCCGGTCGTGCCTTCGCCTTTCGAGGAGGCCATTAATGGCAGGCGACAGAAAACCGCTCGGACTGTTCCGCAATCTCAATGCCAAGATCGCAGCGCTGCCGATGATCGCAACTGTGCTCGTCGTCTTCATCGGCTGCACGCTGTGGACGGTGGTCTATTCCTTTACTTCGTCGCGTTCGCTGCCGATGCTGAATTTTGTCGGCATCGACCAGTATACGCGGCTGTTCAAGTCGTCGCGCTGGATGATCTCGGTCGAGAATATCGCGATCTACGGGTTTCTGTCGCTGGTCTTTTCCATTGTCGTCGGCTTTATCCTTGCCGTCTTCATGGACCAGAAGATCCGTTTCGAGAACACGTTCCGCACCGTCTTCCTTTATCCCTTCGCACTCTCCTTCATCGTCACCGGTCTTGTCTGGCAGTGGATCCTCAATCCGCTGGGGATCGAGAAGGTGGTGCGCGATATGGGTTTTGAGAGCTTCAGCCTGCCGCTTTTGACCGATCGCCATCTGGTGATCTATGCCATCGTTATCGCCGGGCTCTGGCAGGGGACCGGTCTCGTCATGGCGCTGATGCTGGCAGGTTTGCGCAATGTCGACGAGGAGATCTGGAAGGCGGCGCGGGTCGACGGCATTCCCGCATGGAAGACCTATGTCTTCGTCATCATACCGATGATGCGCCCGGTTTTCGTCACCACATTGGTGCTGATCGCGACGGGCATCGTCAAGCTCTACGACCTCGTGGTCGCCATGACCAAGGGAGGGCCGGGGATCTCTTCGGAGGTGCCGGCGAAATATGTCTACGACTTCATGTTCGGCTGGGCCAATCTGGGCCAGGGCCTTGCCGCGTCCACCGTCATGCTCACCACCGTTCTCATCATCCTCATTCCCTGGGCGATGCTTGAGTTCGGCGGCCGCAAAGCGAAATGAGGAGCCCCACGATGGCGGAAGCAACGGCAATTCAGGCTGGATCGCAAGCATATTCGCAGCCCTGGGGCGCCAGGCCGAAGCGCATATTCGCGCCGGCGACCATCATGGTCTATGGCGTGCTGATCGTTGCTGCGCTTTATTATCTCGTGCCGCTCTACGTGATGGTCATGACGTCGCTCAAAGGCATGCCGGAGATCCGTCTCGGCAATATCTTCGCGCCGCCTGTGGAGGTCACCTTCGAGCCCTGGGTGAAGGCGTGGAGCGAAGCCTGCACCGGGCTTTATTGCGAGGGTATCAGAACCGGCTTCTGGAACTCGGTGAAGATCACCATCCCCAGCGTCATCGCCTCTATCCTGATTGCGTCGGTCAATGGCTACGCCCTCTCCAACTGGAAGTTCAAGGGATCGGAAGTCTTCTTCACCATTCTGCTTTTCGGGGCGTTCATTCCCTACCAGGTGATGCTCTATCCGCTCGTCATCATTACCCGCGAGCTCGGCATCTTCGGGACGCTGACGGGGGTGATCGTCATCCACACCATTTTCGGCATGCCGATCCTGACATTGCTCTTCCGCAACTATTTCGCCTCGTTGCCGCCCGAGCTCTTCAAGGCGGCGCGGGTGGACGGTGCGGGCTTCTGGCGGATTTTTCTGCAGATCATGCTGCCGATGTCGCTGCCGATCTTCGTCGTCGCGATCATCCTGCAGGTGACCGGCATCTGGAACGACTTCCTGTTCGGCGTGATCTTCGCGGGCACACCGAATTTCCCGATGACGGTGCAGCTCAACAACATCGTCAACTCGGTTCAGGGTGTGAAGGAATACAACGTCAACATGGCCGCGACGATCCTCACGGGCGCGGTGCCGCTCCTTATCTATTTTCTCTCAGGCCGCTATTTCGTCCGGGGTATCGCAGCCGGGGCGGTGAAGGGATAATGCTTATGAAAATGGACACCAATCTCGGTACAAGCGTCTCGATCCGGGACCTGTCGCTCAGCTTCGGCTCGGTCAAAGTCCTGAAGAAGCTTGACCTCGATATCAGAGACGGGGAGTTCCTCGTGCTTCTCGGGCCGTCCGGCTGCGGCAAGTCAACACTTTTGAACTGCATCGCCGGTCTCCTCGACATCTCCGAGGGTCAGATCACCATCAAGGGCAGGAACGTCACCTGGGAGGAGCCGAAGGACCGCGGCATCGGCATGGTATTCCAGTCCTATGCGCTTTATCCGCAGATGACGGTGGAGAAAAACCTTTCCTTTGGTCTGCGCGTCGCAGGCGTGCCCAAGGCGGAAATCCAGAAGCGCATCGCGCGGGCCGCAGAGATCCTGCAGATCGAGCCCCTGTTGCAACGCAAGCCCTCCGCGCTTTCCGGCGGCCAGCGGCAGCGCGTGGCGATCGGCCGGGCGCTGGTGCGCGATGTCGATGTCTTTCTCTTCGACGAGCCGCTTTCCAATCTTGATGCGAAGCTGCGCTCGGAATTGCGCGTCGAGATCAAGCGGCTGCACCAGAAGCTCGGCAATACCATGATCTATGTCACGCACGACCAGATCGAGGCACTGACGCTTGCCGACCGCATCGCCGTGATGAAGGGTGGCGTGGTGCAGCAGCTCGATGATCCCATGACCATCTATAACAAGCCGCGCAACCGTTTCGTCGCCGGCTTCATCGGCTCACCCTCGATGAACTTCATTTCCGGCACGCTCGCCGAGAAGGATTGCAAACTGGTCTTCCGTGCCGATGGCGTTGAAATCGCCCTCGATGATTATGAGACCGACGAGGCATTGGCACCGGGGCGCGAGGTGGTGCTGGGCCTCAGGCCCGAGCACATCCACATCGGCGGGGAGGGCGGCCATGAGGCCATTGTCGATCTTGAGGAGCCGATGGGCGCCGACAGCCTCGTCTGGCTGAAGGTGGCGGGCAAGCCGCTTTCGGTGCGCGTCGAATCCGGCAATCGCCATCGTCCGGGCGAGAAGATCAAGGTGCATTTCAATTTGGCCGTTGCTTCGCTCTTCGACGCCAAGACCGAGGACCGCATTTAGGTCGTGAATATGTCGCTGAAGACCAGGCCCGAGGACAGGATCGACCTTGCCGGCGAATGGTGCCTGCGCGACGCCGGCGGCCGCCATGAGGCGGCGATGCCGATTCCGGGCGATGCCATTTCCGCGCTCCATGCGGCCGACCTGATCCCGGATCCTTATTTCGGTCGCAACGAATTTCAGCTGCGCTGGATCGCGGAGGAGGACTGGCTGGCGAGCCGCACCTTTATGCTGCCGGCGGATGCCGATCCCGAAGGCTGGCATCTCGACATCGATTATCTCGATACGGTCGCCGAAATCAGGATCAATGGCAGAACCGTGCTGGAAGCCGCCAACAGCTTTCGCCGGTTTCGTGTGGATGTTTCGCATGCGCTTCAAACCGGTGAGAACCGCATCGAGATCCTGTTCCGTTCGAATGTCAGGGCGGGGCAGGCGCTGCAGGAAGCGCAGCCATTTCATGTTCCCTATCACGCGGGCAACTCGCCGATCGCCAATGGCAACATGCTGCGTAAGGCCCAGTGCCATTTCGGCTGGGACTGGAACATCGCCATCGCGCCCTTCGGCCTTTACGGGCGCATTATGCTCGAACGTGTCGACAACATTCAGATCGCACAGGTGCTGGTGCATCAGGTGCATGAGAACGGTTCCGTCCGCCTGACGGTCGAAGTCGAGGTGGATGCCCGCTACGACGACAGCCTCTCCTATGCCATTAGCTTCGGCGAACGGGCCATAACCGGACATGCCGATATTTCCACAGGCACCAACTGGCTGACGGAGAGTTTCGACGTTGATAAGCCGAAGCTCTGGTGGCCGGCGGGCAGCGGTGAGCAGCATCTCTATCAGCTCGACATCCGTGTCGGCGCGGTTACCGAGACACGGCAGATCGGCCTGCGCAGCATCGAGCTGGTCACGGAGCCGGATCATGAGGGCAACCGCTTCCTCTTCCGCGTCAATGGCCGGGAGATATTCTGCCGCGGCGCCAACTGGATCCCGCAGGATGCGCTTCCCTCGCGCATCAGCCGCCAGGCGACAGAAGAGCTCCTGCAATCCGCCATCGATGCCAATATGAACATGATCCGCGTCTGGGGCGGCGGCTTCTATGAACCGGACTGGTTCTACGATCTCTGCGACCGGCTAGGGCTGATGGTCTGGCAGGACTTCATGTTCGCCTGCAATCTCTATCCCTCGACGCCGGAGTTCCTGGCGGAGGTGGATGAAGAGGTGCGCTATCAGGTGGCGCGGCTTTCGCATCACGCCTGCCTTGCACTCTGGTGCGGCGACAATGAACTGATCGGCGCGCTCACCTGGTTCGAGGAATCGCGGCGCAATCGCGACCGCTATCTCGTCAGCTATGACCGTCTTAATCGCACCATCGAGACCGCGCTCAAGGAGACGCTGCCTGATGCCAATTGGTGGCCGTCGAGCCCGTCGCCGGGGCCGATGAGTTTCGGGGACGCCTGGCACGACGATACTTCCGGCGACATGCATTTCTGGAGCGTCTGGCACGAGGGGAAGTCATTTCACGAGTACCGGAGCGTACGCCCGCGCTTCTGCTCGGAATTCGGCTTCCAGTCCTTTCCGTCGATGCCCGTCATCCGAACCTTCGCCGAGCCGCAGGACATGAATATCGCTTCGCCAGTCATGGAGGCGCATCAGAAAAATGCTGGCGGCAATGCGCGCATCGCCGAAACCATGTTCCGCTATTTCCGCTTCCCCGAAGGGTTCGAGAATTTCGTCTATCTGAGCCAGATCCAGCAGGGGGTGGCGATCCGCTCAGCCGTCGAGTATTGGCGCTCGCTCAAGCCTCACTGCATGGGCACGCTCTACTGGCAGCTCAACGACACCTGGCCAGTCGCTTCCTGGTCGAGCCTCGACTATGGCGGCGGCTGGAAGGCGCTTCATTATATGGCGCGGCGTTTCTTTGCGCCGGTAACGATGAGCGCCATTCCGACCAAGGATGGTTCGGCGGTAACCTTCCATGCCGTCAACGATACCCTGCACCCGGTGACGGTCGATCTGGAAATCCTTTCGCTCGATGTCTCGGGCAAGGCAGTAGTGCTGCAGCAGGTCAGCCATAAGGTGCCGACCGACCGGGCTGTCGCAATCGCCGATGTGGCGCCGGATAACGTCCCCGACGATTCGATCCTGTTCTACCGCTGGTCCGCCTCGGACGGCAGCGCGGGCCGCGATCATTTCGCGCCGCAACCCTATAAGGCCCTCGCGCTGCAGGACGCCGGGATCGGGATGGTGGTGACGACCACCGCCGAGGGACTTGCCATCACGCTTGAAGCCTCGGCGCTGGCGCTGTTCGTGACGCTCGAATGCGATGCAAGGGGGCATTTCTCCGATAATGTGCTCACCCTCTATCCCGGTGAAAACGCGACCGTCACCTTTACCGCCGACGAGCCGGAGGCGGCAAAAGCCGCTGCGACATTGGTCGTGCGCGATCTCTATTCGAGTTTCCGTCCGCAATCGCAGGCGGCTTTCAGGCAATGAGGAATGGTCCGGCTCTCCGCCGGCGACAAAGAAGGAACGAGGAATGACCGTGCTCTCTTATCAGCTCTACAGCTCCCGCAATTTTCCGCCGCTCGCCGATACGTTGGCGATGCTCAAGGGCGCCGGCTACAGGAATGTCGAGGGCTATGGCGGCGTCTATGGCGATCTCGCGGGTCTGAAGAAGGGCCTCGATGAGAACGGCCTTTCGATGCCGACCGGCCATTTCGGCATAGACATGCTGGAGAACGAGCAGGATCGCGTCCTCGAGATCGCGAAAACCTTGGGCATGAAGGCGATCTACTGCCCCTATCTCCAGGAGGAGTTCCGCCCGTCCGATGCGGCGGGCTGGAGGGCTTTCGGCGAGCGCTTGCGCAAGGCCGGAGAGCCCTATCGCAAGGCCGGCTATACGTTCGGCTGGCATAATCATGATTTCGAATTCCAGCCGCTGGCCGACGGTTCCGTCCCCCAGCAACTGATCTTCGAGGCAGCGCCCGATCTTTCCTGGGAGGCGGACATCGCCTGGGTCATCCGTGGCGGCGGGAACGCTCTCGAATGGATAGCCGCCTATGGCGACCGGATTACCGCGGCCCATGTCAAGGATATCGCGCCAACGGGCGAGAACACAGACGAGGATGGCTGGGCCGATGTCGGCCACGGCACGGTCGACTGGGCTGATATCATGAAGGCGCTGCATAAGACGCAGGTGGAATATCTCATCATGGAACACGACAATCCGAGCGATGCCGAACGTTTCGCCACCCGTTCGCTTGAGACGGCAAAGCGCCTCTGGGCCGCAGCTCACTGAAACAAAGATCGGAGCGGTGACGGAAAACTGCTCCACAAATCATGAAATCTGGAGACCTACATGGCAAAAAAGCTTGGTGTCGGCATTATCGGCTGCGGTAATATCTCGACCACCTATCTGAAACTGGCGCCGCTCTTTAGAGGCATCGAGATGCGCGCCTGCGCCGACGCCAATCCCGCCGCAGCCAAACTCAGGGCGGGGGAATACGGCATCGTCGCGCAAAGCGTAGATGAGCTGCTCAACAATGATGACATCGATATCGTGGTCAATCTCACGATACCGGATGCGCATTTCATGGTGACGAAGCGCATCCTTTCTTCCGGCAAGCATGCCTATTCGGAAAAGCCGCTGGTTCTTTCGCTGGGCGAGGGGCTCGAATTGAAGAAACTCGCCGACGAGCGGGGGCTGAAGGTCGGCTGCGCGCCGGACACCTTCCTCGGTGGTGCCCACCAGCTTGCCCGTCGGGCGATCGACGAGGGCAAGGTCGGCAGGATCACCTCAGGCACCTGCCATGTCATGAGCCATGGCATGGAGCACTGGCACCCCAACCCCGATTTCTTCTTCAAGCCGGGCGGCGGGCCGATCCTCGATCTCGGGCCCTATTACATTGCCAATCTGATCAACCTGATCGGCCCGGTGAAGCGTGTGGCGGCACTCACCTCGATGGCGACACCGACCCGCACCATCACTTCGGAATTGCGCAAAGGCGAAGTCATTCCGGTGGAAACGCCGACTACCGTCCAGGCTCTGCTCGAATTCGCGGATGGCGCCACCATCACGCTCTCGGCGAGTTGGGATGTCTGGGCGCATCGCCATGACAATATGGAGCTCTACGGCACGGAAGGCTCGCTCTTCCTCCCCGATCCGAACTTCTTCGGCGGCGACGTGCTGATCGGCCTTCCGGGAAAGAAAAAGATCAAGCCGCTGAAAGGCTGGAAGCACCCCTTCGGCATTCCCAACCAGAAACATCCGCAAGGGGCCATGGCCAATTACCGCACGGCCGGCCTTGCCGACATGGCCGCTGCGATCCTCGAAGGCCGCGACATGCGCTGCTCGATCGATCGCGCCCTGCACGGCGTGGATGTTATGCTGTCGATCCTGCGTTCGGGCGAGGAAAAGCGCTTCATCGATATCGAAACCACCTGCACGCGGCCGGAAGCACTCGGGATTGCAGAGGCCAAGGCACTGCTGCGTCAATGAAAGGCTGGGACGTACCGGCAGCAGCGCCGGTGCGTCCTTCCAAGCGCCCTCGGCGCTCTCTCCATTAGTCGGGACTCGGCTCACCGCTTCGCGCCAATTCGTTCTCGATTCCGACGATCAGTTTCCGCAAAAGCCCGGCGAGCGATTCGCGCTCTTGCCGGTCCAAAGCCTGCAGAAACTGGGCTTCATTCGCCATATCCGTGCGGAAGGCCTCCTCGGCGCGCGCCACGCCTGCCTCCGTCAATGCCACCAGAACGCTGCGCCCGTCATGCGGTGATTTCTCGCGCCGGATGAGCCCGGCCTTCTCCAGCCGGTCGAGCCGATGGGTGAGGCCGCCTGAGGAAATCATCAAAGAGGAATACATTTCCGTCGGGGTCAGGCGGTATGGCGGCCCGGAACGTCGCAGGGTCGCGATCACGTCGAATTCGCCGCGGTCGAGATCGAAGCCGGCGAAAGTTGCCTCGATGCTGGGACGCACTAGGTTCGACAGTCGAAAAGCCCGCCCCAGCACCGCCATCGGCTCGGTATCGAGGTCTGGCAGTTCCCGTGCCCACTGCCGGCGCAGCCGGTCGACATGGTCGCTACCAGTCTGGTTTTTGTTCTCGTCAATTCCGTTGGTCATTCTTTTCCTCGGATAGGCAATCGCACCGGAAACATACACGCCGGGGTCCGGCCCGAAAAGATATCTCGATGGGAAGATATTTATCTTGACGTGAAGATATTTTTCGACCAATATATCTTCACGAGAAGATAGTTCGTCTGAGTGATCGCATAAGAAGGAGGCATACGCATGTTCCGAATCCTTCGTCATCAGGAGCCGCAGCCCGGCCAGAGCCGCACGATCCGCTTCGAAGGGCGCGATCTCAGTGGGCCGGTGTCGTTCTTCCTGGTCGATGCTGAACCGGGCCGAGGATCGGCCCTGCATGTCCATCCCTATCAGGAGACCTGGATCGTCAGAAAAGGGGAGGCCGAATTTACCGTTGGCGATGACAGGATGCGCGCCTATCCCGGCGATATCGTCGTCGCGGCCGCCAATATTCCGCATCGTTTCGAGAATGTGGGTGAGCACAGGCTCGAACTCGTATGCATTCATCCGAGCGACACGATCAAACAGAAGAACTTATGAGCAACCGCAAAGGAAAACCACTATGCTCAAGATGATTTTCATAAACCTGCCGGTGAGAGATATCGCCGCGGCGACCCGCTTCTACGAGGCGATCGGGTGCAAGAAGAACGAGCAGTTCAGCGACGATAAGGCATCGTCGATGGTCTGGTCCGACACCATCACTTTCCAGTTGCTGACGCAGGATTATTTCGCAACATTTGCGACGAAGCCGATTGCCGATGCGCGGGAGACCGTCGGCATGCTGATCGCCCTTTCATGCGACAGCCGTGAAGCGGTGGACAGTATTACGCAGGCTGCCGCGGCCGCCGGTGGCAAAGCTGACATCCGCGAGCCCCAGGACATGGGTTTCATGTATCTTCGTACGTTCGAAGATCCCGACGGCCATGTCTTTGAGCCGGCCTGGATGGATATGGGAGCGGCATCCGCAACTGCGGGCGAATAGCGCAGGTCAGGCTGGCCTGTATCGGGGCCGTCATATATCTCGATTAGGTGCCATTTACCCGATGCTCTGCAGCGAGTTGGCGTCTGCACCGGCGATACGGGCCAGCACCGCCTGAGCCAGCTTGCGTCCGGCCAGCTTGAAGCTCTCATCGACAACGATGAGCTCAGGCCGGAACCATGGCAGGATGTCGCTGGCCTGTTTCGATGCGACATCGACGTCTGACCCCAGGCGTAGCCCTGCCGCTTCCAGGCCGGCCACCGTTGCGATCGCCGAGGCGCTCGAACCGCAGACGATGCCGTCGGGACGGTCGCTGCGCCGCATGATCGCTTCGGTGCGCTGGCGCAGGATCTCCAGCGGCGCATCGATATCAATCCCCGGCAGGATGGTTCCGGTACAGCCGCTTTCCTGTACGGCATCGAAAAAGCCGCTCACCATGTGCCCGTAATAGGTCAGATGGGCGGGCGGCGTCAGGATCGCCAGCCGCCGTCTGCCCCGTTCGACCAGTTTCGCGACCACATCGCGGGCGAAGCTGTAATTATCGAAATCGTGAAACGGATGCTCGATGCCCATGTCGGTCCGGCCATGGGTGGCGAAGGGCACATTGTGTTCCGTCAAATAGCGAACGCGCGGATCGTCCGGTTCGGTGCGCGAGAAGATGATGCCATCGGCCGACCCCGTCTCCACGATGTAGCGGATCGGATCCATCGGGTCCTTGGAGTGGGAATAGGGCGTGACGATCAGATGGTACTGGGTATTGGCCAGGACTTCCGACACGCCGTGGATGACATGGGAGGTGAAACCCATGATCTCGTCCTGCGTGTTGAGGACGAGGGCGATGACGTTGGTCTTGCCGGTGCGCAGGCGCACGCCGGCGCGGTTGGGCCTGTAGCCCACCTGTCTCGCGATAAGCTGGACGCGCTTGCGGGTCTCGATGCCGATCTCCGGCGCATCCTTCAGGGCGCGTGAAACCGTGGTGACGCCAAGCCCTGTCATGAAGGCAATGGTTTTCAGGGTCGGACGATCGCTTTCCTGCGTGCCCTGACCTTCTTTCTTGCCTTTATCTGCTTCACGCTTCTTCACAATGGCCCGCCCCGAAAGCTGTTCTTTCGCTTATACGACCGGGTGCCGAAAACGCAAAGGTTTCGGGCGGGGGAATGTCGATTAGCGGGCCTAAAGGCGGTTGGCTTCGTAGTCGCCGCAGGAATAGTCGAGGATTGAAAGCCCATCGGCGAGATAGTCGGCAAGGAGCGGCGTTCCGAAGAGATAGTCCGCTGTATGCTGGTTATGCTCCCGCGCGGCATCCCTGCGCACGTCTTCCCAGTCTTCGGTGACATGATCGTCGCGACCGAGCCACATCAGGGCGACGAGATCGATCTGCTCGTCGACGGAAAGATTGGCGATGAGCGAGCGCAACTCCTGCTCCACTGCATCGTTCTCGTGATCTTCCAGAACCGCGGTGCTCCGGTCGTCCGCCGGGTTGGAGCCGGGGTCCGGTTCGGTGACGACGTCCTTGGCATAATATTCCCGTGCTTTCATGATGATGAAGCAGACCGTTTCGAGTGGAATGGTCAGTTCCATGTCGCCGGTTTCGGTTTGAGCGGTTCGTCGCGTCATTTCCATCGTGCCTCCATGCCGAATGGAGGAGTAACGCGCACCATGATGGGCGGTTCCTTTTCTGAAGGGGTTGGACATTCCGATCGGGGTGGTCAATATCGTCACGAAAATCGTTCGACGCGGGAGGAAAATGCGCATGAACAGAATTGATCTCGAGGGCCAGCACGCGATCGTGACCGGAGGGGCGCAGGGCTTGGGCTTTGCCATGGCCAGGCGCTTCGTCCAATCGGGCGCGTCGGTGACCCTGTGGGACATGAATGCCGAACTGCTGGAGACGGCGCAGGGGGCGCTCGGGGCCGCGGCGCGTACGGTCGTCGTCGATATCGCCGATCATGAAGCGGTTGCCGCCGCGCACGCAAAGACCGAGGCCGAGGGCGGTCCGGTTTCGATCCTCGTCAATTCCGCCGGCATTGCCGGCCCCGCCGCGCCGCTCGATACTTACGATATTTCCTGGTGGAAGAAGATCATCGACATCAATGTCAACGGCACCTTCTACGTCAACCGCGCGGTGGTGCCGGGCATGAAGGAGCGCAATTACGGACGCATCGTCAACATCGCCTCCATTGCCGGCAAGGAAGGCAATCCCAACGCCTCGGCCTATTCGGCTTCGAAGGCGGCGGTGATCGGGCTCACCAAATCGCTCGGTAAGGAGCTGGCGGGCTACGATATCGCGGTCAACTGCATCACGCCGGCGACCGCGCAGACGCGCATCCTCGAACAGCTGACGCCGGAATTCATCGAATATATGCGCTCGAAGATCCCGCGCGGCCGGTTCCTCGAGGTCGAGGAAGCGGCATCGATGGTCGCATGGCTGGTCTCGAAGGAAAACAGCTTCACAACCGGCTCGGTTTTCGATCTCTCAGGCGGCCGCGCTACTTATTGACCTTCAGCGGAGCGCCTGGCGTTGTTCTGATGTCAGCGGCCTGATCCGGTGGCCCTGCAGGAGGAGATAGAGCTTGGCCGTCTCCTCCAGCTCTTCCGTGGCATATTGCGCGTCGAGCAAGGTCTTGCCGGCAACTACGGGGCCATGATTGGCGAGCAGGATTGCATGGCTCTTCTCGGCCTTTACGGCCACTGCATCGGCAAGTGCCTTGTCGCCTGGCGGGTAATAGGGAACAAGCGGCAGCGAGCCGACGCGCATGACATAGTAGGCAGTCAAAGGCGGCAGGACGTCCTCGGGATCGATGTTGGCGAGGATGCTCACTGCCACCGCATGAGTGGAATGGAGGTGCACCACGGCGCTGCTCTGCGATCGCTTGCAATACATGCACTGATGCAGAAAGGCCTCCTTGGTCGGCTTGTCGCCGTCGATATGGACGCCCTCGGCGGAGAAGCGCGAGAGACGTTCGGGCTCAAGACTGCCGAGCGAGGCATTGGTCGGCGTCATCAGGATTTCGCCGTTCGAGAGCCTGGCGCTGATATTGCCGGTGGAGCCGAATGTCAGTCCGCGGTCGAAAAGTGATTTGCCGACGCTGACGATCTGGTCGCGCAGTTTGGTCGCTTCCGAAAGAATTGCGCTCATTTCAGGAGATCCCATGCCTTGAGGAAGAAATCATCCGCGCCGAAATTGCCGGATTTGAGGGCGAGCGCGATCGGCTCGCCGCCATCGAGGCTGCGCGTCCAGGGAACGCCGGGATCGATCTCGGGACCGATCCGGAGTGCTGCGACACCGAGGCCGCCCACCACCGCGCCAGACGTTTCGCCGCCAGCAACGATGAATCGGCTGAAGCCGTCATTGCGCAGCTTCACCGCAACCTCCGCCAGCAGATGCTCCACGAGTTCCCCGGCGTGGTCACGACCGAGCTTTTCCTGCGCCGAGCGGACTTCGTCGGGCTCTGCGCTGGAATAGGCAAGCGGGTGGGGATGGCCGGAGGAGGCGAGCCATTCGGCGACGCCGGCGGCGGTAGTGCACCCTTCGGCAATGGCGATCGGATCGATTTTCAACGCGGGGATGCCCGCCGCAATCGCCGCGCCGATCTGCCGGCGTGTTGCCGCCGAGCAAGAGCCGGCCAGAATGGCAGCCCTGCCGGCTGGCGCATCGAACGCCGTCTCGGCTTCTCTTGCGGCAAGCTTGCCCGCCCGGCGGAAATTCTCCGGCAGGCCGATGGCGATGCCGGAGCCGCCGGTGATGAGCTTCATATTGGCTGCGGCGCGTCCGATCGCCCGCAAATGCGCATCCGTCACCGCGTCGACGATGACGAATCGCTCGCCCTTTGCCTCAGCCTCTGCAAAAGCAGCCGCGATCGCATCGCTACCCTTATCGACAGCGTCGAAGGGAACGAGGCCGACCGGCAGTTTCGTTTGCTGCTGCAGCACGCGCACGAGATTGGCGTCGGTCATCGGCGTCAGCGGATGATCCTTCATCGGACTGTCGGAAAGCAGCGTCGAGCCGACGAAGAGATGCCCCTGATAGACCGTGCGGCCATTGGCGGGAAAGGCCGGGCAGGCGAGCGCCACGGGGGCATCGAGAAGGTCGGCAAGTGCTTCCGCGACCGGGCCGATATTGCCCTCGGGGGTAGAATCGAAGGTCGAGCAATATTTGAAGATGATCTGCTCGGCCCCCGCGGCGAGAAGCGCCCGGGCCGCGCCGAGCGACAGGCTGACCGCTTCCGCCGCCGGTATTGTCCGCGACTTCAGTGCCACGACGACAGCCTCGGCATCGCCGAAGTCGAAATCCGCCGGCGGCACGCCGACAACCTGGACGGTGCGCATCCCCTCGCGCGAAAGCGTCAACGCGAGATCCGTCGCGCCGGTCAGATCGTCGGCAACCGCACCCAGAAGCATATTACTTATTCCTCCCTTTAATTAGCCGCATGATTTTACCTGGAAGTCTGCAACTTTTGCTGACGCTGACTTTCGGTTCGGGATCGTGCTTTACGCCGTCGCCCCGGTGATGATCTCATAGCCGGTATCGACGATGAGTTTTTCCTCCGGCCGCTGGCTGCTCTCCAGAAGCTTCTCGACCGCGATCCGGCCGATGTCGAACCGGTGAGAGCGGATGGTCGAGAGCGGCAGGGGAAGCGCCTGGCCGATATCGAGGCCGTTGAAGCCGAAGAGGCCGAGGTCCCTGCCGACGATTATGTTCGTGCCGAGACAATGGAAGAAGCCGCCCACGGCCATGTCGTCATTGGAAAACACCACGACATCGACGTCCGGCTCCCGCGAGAGCAGCACTGCAAGTGTCTTGCGGCCGGCCATGGTGGAACTCGGCCCGTCGAAGCACTCTTCGGCGGTCAAGCCTAGACCCGCCTCGGCGAGGGCGGCGCGGAACCCTTCATAGCGCAGGCGGGCGCGGTGATCCGCGCTCCAGTCATGGCCGACATAGCCAAAGCGCCGATAACCCCGCCCGATCAGATGCCTGCCGGCATCGAAACCGGCCCGGCGCTGCGAAAGGCCGACCGCGATGTCGATCGGCTCGGCATCGATATCCATCAATTCGGCAACGCGAACCCGGCTGCCGACAAGCATCTGCCGCGTGGCGTCAGTATGCTCGAAGCCTGTTGTGATGATGGCTGCGGGCCGCCATGCCAGCAGAGAAGCGAGAAGCTCCTGCTCTTTCAGGGGATCGTAATCCGTCACACCGATCAGCGGCTGGTAGCCTGTCGAGGCAAGGGCGGTGTGGATGCCGCGCAGCACCTCGGGAAAAACGATGTTGGAAAGCGAGGGGAGCAGGACGCCGATCAGCGGTGCGCCCGCCGAGGCGAGTGCGCCCGCAGCCCGGTTGGGGACATAGCCGAGCCTGAGAATCGCTTCTTGCACGCGAAGGCGCGTCGCCTCGGCGATCGATCCCTTGTTGCGGACCACGCGCGATACGGTGATTTCGCTGACGCCGGCCAGCCTCGCCACATCAGTCAGCGTCGGCGCACTCCGCCGCATGTCTGTAAATCTCCTCCACCAGCTAGCGCGTCCGGAATTTATGACAGCGCTAGCATTTTATCTTGCACCATGCCGAAGCCTGTGTCTAGAATAAATGGTAGCGCTGTCATAAAGCGCGTTGCTGCATTGTCTGGGAGGAGATCGTGAAGCAGTCGGATATTGCCGTCGTCGGCCTGGGCTCCATGGGGCTGGGCATGGCCCGTTCGCTGTTGCGAGCCGGGTTCAATGTGGCGGGCTGCGACATCAATCCTGCCGCACTCGAAGGGCTCAAGTCAGGCGGCGGGCGTCCATTCGCATCACCTGCGCAAGCCTGCGCCAACGCTGACGTGGCGGTCATCGTCGTCGTGAATGCGGCACAGACGGAGAGCGTACTCTTTGGGCCGGACGGTGCCGCCGCAGTCATGAAACCCGGCTCCGTCATCATCTCCTCGGCGACCATGTCGCCCGCTGATGCCAAGAGTTTGGCGGCACGCGCGGCGGAGAAAGGCATTCATTTTCTCGATGCGCCGATCAGCGGCGGAGCGGCCAAGGCGGACGAGGGGAAGCTGACGGTGATGGCTTCCGGCTCTGCCGAGGCGTTTGCCGGGGCAAAGCCTGCCCTCGATGCGATGGCCGAGACGGTTTACGAACTGGGCGATGCGGTGGGCGTCGGTTCCTCGTTCAAGATCGTCAACCAGTTGCTCGCGGGCGTGCACATTGCCGCGGCCTGCGAGGCGATCACCTTCGCCAGGAGCCTCGACCTTGATATAACCAGGGTCTTCGAGGTCATCACGAAATCGGCCGGCAACAGCTGGATGTTCGAAAACCGGGTGCCGCGGGTGCTTGCCGGCGATTACCAGCCTCGCAGCGCCGTTTCGATCTTCACCAAGGATCTCGGCATCGTCTCCGACCTTGGCAGGAAGCAGAAGTTTCCGCTGCCGATCGCCAGTGCCGCTTTGCAGCTCTTCGTGATGACCGAGGCGGCCGGAATGGGCGGCGACGACGATGCCTCAGTGGCGAGGCTTCTCGCCAGCATTGCCGGTATCGATCTGCCCGGCATGAAGGAAAAAGCCTGACATGCCGCGTTTTGCAGCCAATCTGACGATGATGTTTGGCGAACATGCCTTTCCCGATCGGTTCGGGGCAGCGGCTGCTGCCGGTTTCACGGCGGTGGAATATCTCTTCCCTTACGATTTTCCGGCCGAATTCATTGCCGAAAGACTGTCGGACGCCGGGCTGAAACAGGCGCTCTTCAACCTGCCGCCGGGGGATTGGGCAAAGGGGGAGAGGGGGCTTGCCGCCCTGCCGGAGCGCAAGGACGAGTTTCGCCAGTCGGTGAAGAAGGCGGTGGACTATGGCCGCGTGATCGGAACGCCGCTGCTGCACATGATGGCCGGCATTGCCTCGCCCGGCGATCCGGCGGCGCAGGCGGCCTATCGCGATGCCGTGGCCTTTGCCGCCGATGCGACGGGCGCGGAAGGGATCGGCCTCGTGATCGAGCCCATTAACGGACGCGACATGCCAGGCTATTTTCTCAATGATTTCGAGCGCGCGGTGGGGATCATCACCGATCTCGGCCATCCCAATCTCAAACTGCAATTCGACATCTATCACCGCCAGGTGATGCGGGGAGACGTGCTGACGGCGCTGCAGGAGATGATGCCGCTGATCGGCCATGTGCAGATCGCGTCCGTGCCGAAGCGCAACGAGCCGGGGACAGGCGAACTCGACGATTTCAGGGTTCTGCGGGAGCTCGATCGCCTGGGTTACCAGGGCTATGTCGGTTGCGAATACCGCCCTGCCGCGGATACGGTTGCCGGGCTGGCTTGGCTGGAGGGGATATGAGCTTGCAATGCGTGCCGCTTCCGGGATTACTACGGATGCGGTGCAGCAAAGGCGGGTGAAGACCGAGGGACGCAGACGACGAAAGTGATTTCCCGGAAGGGAAGGCGGCATGACAAGGGAGGATGACCGCGAATGAAAGTGCTGGTGATAGGTGCCGCCGGGATGGTGGGCCGCAAGCTGGTCGAGAGGATCGCCGCGGAGGAAGGCGCCCTGGGCGGCCCCATCGATCATCTGTGGCTGGTCGATGTGGTCACGCCGCCGGTTCCATCGGCTCTCGAAGGTGTTGCGACCGCCGCTGCCATGGACCTTTCGGCGCCTGAAAGCGCGGCGAAGCTCGCGGGCCTGCGCGCCGACCTGATCATCCATCTGGCGGCCATCGTCTCCGGCGAGGCGGAGGCGGATTTCGAGAAGGGATATCGCATCAATCTCGATGGCACGCGGGCGCTCTTCGAGGCGATCCGGCTGGAGGGGCAGAAGGAGCCATATTGTCCACGCCTCGTCTTCGCGTCTTCGGTCGCGGTGTTCGGCGCGCCATTCCCGGAGAAGATCGGGGACGAGTTCTTCACGACGCCGCTCACCAGCTACGGCACGCAAAAGGCAATCTCCGAACTGCTTCTTTCAGATTATTCCCGGCGCGGCTTTTTCGACGGGATCGGCATTCGCCTGCCGACGATCTGCATCCGTCCCGGCGCGCCGAACAAGGCGGCATCGGGCTTCTTCTCCAATATCCTTCGTGAGCCGCTTGCCGGAAAAGAAGCGGTGCTCCCGGTCGATGAGAATGTCCGCCACTGGTTCGCCAGTCCGCGTTCGGCGGTCGGCTTTTTCATCCATGCCGCGCAGCTCGATCTCTCTAAGGTCGGCCCACGGCGTAATCTGACGATGCCCGGCCTTTCGGCGCTCGTCGGCGAGGAGATCGAAGCGCTGCGGCGCGTGGCCGGGGAAAAGGCCGTCAAGCTGATCAGGCGCGAGCGCGACTCGGTGATCGCCGGGATCGTTGCCGGCTGGCCCACCGATTTCGATGCCAAACGCGCCGCAGCCCTCGGCTTCAAGGCCGAAACGAGTTTCGACGAGATCATCAAAATCCATATAGAAGACGAACTGGGCGGAAAGGTTTGAGATGGCGTCTGCAGGAAGGACGGGAGAGGGGAAAATTGCGCTGGTGACAGGCGGAGGAACCGGAGTCGGCCGGGGCATCGCCGAGGCGCTGAGTGGCGAGGGCTATACCGTCGTCATCAGCGGCCGGCGGGCCGATGTTCTCGACAAGGCTGCGCGTGAGATGACTGCGAAGACGGGCGGCAAGGTCAAACCTATCGCCGCCGATGTCGGTGATCCGCAAGCGGTCAGAGCGCTTTTCGACGAGATCGAAAGCGCCTTCGGCCGTCTCGATCTTCTCATCAACAATGCCGGCATCAATGTCCCTGCGGTTCCGATGGAGGAGATCACTTTCGAGCAGTGGAATGCAATTCTTGCGGCAAACCTCACCGGTGCGTTCCTTTGCACGCAGCAGGCGATGCGGTTGATGAAGGCGCAGACGCCACGCGGCGGCCGCATCATCAACAATGGTTCGATCTCGGCGACCACACCGCGTCCGCATTCCGCGCCCTATACGGCGACGAAGCACGCCATATCAGGGTTGACGAAATCGACTGCGCTCGACGGGCGGGCCTTCGATATCGCCTGCGGCCAGATCGATATCGGCAACGCCTCCACCGACATGACGTCGAAAATGAGCAGCGGTGTAATGCAGGCCAACGGCACGACCGCCAGCGAGCCGACGATACCGGTCGAGCATATCGCCAACGCGATCATCTATATGGCAAGCCTGCCGCTTGACGCAAATGTGCTGACGATGACGGTGATGGCAACCAAGATGCCCCTGGTCGGGCGAGGATAGCAAACGGCGTCATAGCGGCGGAAAGAGGGGAGCATTTCTGCCGTGGCGTCAAGCTCAAGAGAAATATCTGCACTCTGGGAGGAGCGGAAATGGCAGCGGTAAATTTCGTCGATGTAAGGAAGTCCTTTGGGGCGGTTCCCGTCATCAAAGGGGTCAACGTCGAGATAGATGACGGCGAATTCGTCATCCTGGTCGGGCCTTCCGGCTGCGGAAAATCAACCCTGCTGCGCATGCTGGCGGGGCTGGAGAATATTTCCGCCGGCGAGATCCGCATCGGCAACCGCGTGGTCAATACGGTTCCGCCCAAGGACCGCGATATCGCCATGGTGTTCCAGAACTATGCGCTCTACCCGCATATGACGGTTGCCGACAACATGGCGTTCTCGCTCAATCTGAAGGGTACCTCCAAGGAGGAGATCAACAAGCGGGTCAAGGGCGCGGCTGATATTCTCGGGCTTTCGCATCTCCTCGACCGCTATCCCAGGCAATTGTCGGGCGGCCAGCGCCAGCGCGTTGCCATGGGCCGCGCCATCGTGCGCGATCCGCAGGTGTTTCTCTTCGACGAGCCGCTTTCCAATCTCGATGCCAAGCTGCGCGTCGCCATGCGCGCCGAGATCAAGGAACTGCATCAGCGGCTGAAGACGACCACCGTTTATGTGACGCACGACCAGATCGAGGCTATGACCATGGCCGACAAGATCGTCGTCATGCATGACGGCATCGTCGAGCAGATCGGTGCACCGCTCGATCTCTATGATACGCCGGCCAATCTCTTTGTCGCCGGCTTCATCGGCTCGCCGGCGATGAACATGATCCCCGGCAGGCTCAGCCCCGACGACCGCACGAAGTTCGTCACCAGCGACGGCACCATATTGCCGGTCGCCAACCCATCCGCCAAGGCGGAGGGGCGCGACCTGATCTATGGCCTGCGGCCTGAATATATCCATCTCGACCCGGCAGGGCTGCCGGCCGAGGTCGTGGTGATCGAGCCGACCGGTTATGAGACGCAGATGATCACCAGGCTTGGCGGCTGTGACGTGACTTGCGTGTTCCGCGAACGTGTGCAGGCTAGGCCGGGTGAGACGATCAATGTCTCGATCGATGCCGCCCATGTCCATCTGTTCGATACCAAGACCGGGGAGAGGCTTTCGAAATAATCTGCACCGGGGGCGACCAGAGGCGCAAGGAGGGTGTTTCCTGGGAGCCGGTCGGTTAAGCACAGGCAAGAACGCTTGCCGCGGCAATCACCATTCGGGACGGTGAATGCCGGAGCAATCAGGGTCCCGTTATCGTGAGGAGGAGTACCATGACCATCAGGAGACGTGATTTCATCGCCGGCTCGGCGGGCCTTGCAGGCCTAGCCGGGCTCAATGCGCTGGGCATGCGCCCGTCATTTGCCCAGAGCGAACCGAGCTACAAGCCGGAAGAGGGCGCAACGCTCCGGCTTCTTCGCTGGACGCCTTTCGTACAGGGTGACGAGGACGCCTGGCTCGCCAACACGAAGAAGTTCACCGAGGCGACGGGCGTCGAGGTGCGCATCGACAAGGAGAGCTGGGAGGACATCCGTCCCAAGGCTGCCGTTGCCGCCAATGTCGGCTCGGGCCCTGATATGGTGATGTGCTGGTTCGACGACGCCCATCAATATCCTGACAAGCTGGTCGAGATGACCGATCTCGCCGATTATCTCGGCGGCAAATATGGCGGCTGGTATGACGGCCTGCGCGATTATGCCGTGCATGACGGCAAGTTCATCGCCATGCCGCTGACGGCGATCGGCAATGCCGTGTGCTATCGCGACAGCCATGTGAAGGCGGCGGGCTTCAGCGAATTCCCGAAGGATACCGACGGCTTCCTCGAGCTGTGCAAGGCGATGAAGGCCAAGGGCACGCCGGCCGGCTTCCCGCATGGCAAGGCTGTCGGCGACGGCAACAACTATGCCCACTGGCTGCTCTGGAGCCATGGCGGCAAGATGGTCGACGAGAACGGCAAGGTCACCATCAACAGCCCGGAGACGATCAAAGCCATCAACTATGCCAAGGAGCTCTATGCAACCTTCATCCCCGGCACCGAGAGCTGGCTTGATATCAACAACAACCGTGCGTTCCTGGCCGGGCAGATTTCGCTGACCGCCAATGGCGTGTCGCTCTATTATGCCGCCAAGAAGGATCCGGCACTCGCCGAGATCGCGGAAGATCTGCGCGCCACGAACTTCCCTGTCGGCCCGGTCGGCAAGAGCGTGGAGCTGCACCAGACGAGCTCGATCCTGCTCTTCAAGCATTCGAAATATCCGGAAGCCGCCAAGGCCTATATCAAGTTCATGATGGAGGCCGACCAGATGAACGCCTGGATCCAGGGCTCCAGCGCCTATTGCTGCCAGCCGCTCAAGGCATTCGCCGACAATCCGGTCTGGACGTCCGACCCCATCCACGCCGCTTATGCCCGTGCGTCGGAAACCCTGCGGCCGAACGGCTATGCCGGCCCGCTCGGCTATGCCTCGGCGGCAACAATGGCCGATTATGTGCTGGTCGACATGTTCGCCCAGGCGGTTACCGGCCAGCTGTCGCCGGAAGACGCTGCGGCCGAAGCCGAAAAACGTGCCAACCGCTATTACCGCGTCTGACGCTTTTCGCCTGGATTGCGGGCGGCTTGGAGGAGCCGCCCGCAATCGCCCTAGCAGGAATTCACCGGAGATATCCGATGTCGATCACCCTACCGTCCGAGAAGACCGGCTTTTCATTTTCCGCCCTCATGCAGAACGGCAGGGTGCTCGCCTTTCTGTTCATGCTGCCGGCGGCCGTTTTTCTCCTCTGCTTTCTGACCTACCCGCTGGGGCTCGGCGTATGGCTCGGCTTCACCGACACCCGCATCGGGAGGCCCGGCATCTTCATCGGGCTGGAAAACTATGAATATCTGGCAAGGGATTCCGTCTTCTGGCTCGCCGTGTTCAACACCATGCTCTACACGGTTGTCGCCTCGATCCTGAAATTCGTGCTCGGTCTCTGGCTGGCCTTGCTTCTCAATGAGAAGCTGCCGTTCAAATCTTTCTTCCGCGCCATCGTGCTGCTGCCCTGGGTTGTGCCGACAGTGCTCTCGGCGCTTGCCTTCTGGTGGATCTACGATTCCCAGTTCTCGATCATCTCCTGGTCGCTGATGCAGCTTGGGCTGATCGATCACCCGATCAATTTTCTCGGCGATCCCACCAATGCGCGCGCCTCGGTGATTGCCGCCAATGTCTGGCGCGGCATTCCCTTCGTCGCCATATCGCTGCTCGCCGGGCTGCAGACCATTCCGCAATCGCTGCAGGAAGCAGCCTCGCTGGATGGAGCGACGAGCTGGCAGCGCTTCCGTTATGTGACGCTGCCGATGCTGACGCCGATCATCGCCGTGGTCATGACCTTCTCGGTGCTCTTCACTTTCACCGATTTCCAGTTGATCTACGTTCTGACCAAGGGCGGCCCGGTTAATGCGACCCATCTGATGGCGACGCTTTCGTTCCAGCGCGGCATCCCCGGCGGCCAATTGGGCGAGGGGGCTGCGATCGCGGTGGCGATGATCCCCTTCCTGCTCGCCGCCATCATGTTCAGCTTCTTCGGTCTGCAACGCCGCAAATGGCAGCAGGGCGGCCAGGATTGAGAGGTGATCGAATGACCACGCAACCCAACACCGCAGAAGCCGTCCTGCACGATGACGCGGAGGGCATGAGCTATCTGAACCGGCTGCCGCGGCGCATCGTCGTGCTCTACCTGCCGCTCGCCGTCTTCGTTTTCGTGTTGCTGTTTCCGTTCTACTGGATGGCGATAACGGCCATAAAACCCAATGCGCAATTGACCGATTACGCCCATCACAGCCCCTTCTGGGTGGTCAATCCGACGCTCCAGCACATCAAATATCTGCTTTTCGAGACGTCTTATCCGGGATGGTTGTGGAATACGATGGTGGTGGCGGCAAGCGCGACGGTCCTGTCACTGGCCGCATCGGTCTTCGCGGCCTATGCGATCGAGCGCATCCGCTTCACCGGCGCGCGCACGACCGGGCTCCTGATCTTCCTCGCTTATCTCGTGCCGCCGTCGATCCTGTTCATCCCGCTGGCCGTTATCGTCTTCAAGTTCGGCATCTACGATTCCAAGCTGGCGCTGATCTTCACCTATCCGACCTTCCTCATCCCGTTCTGCACCTGGCTGCTGATGGGCTATTTCCGCTCGATCCCCTTCGAGCTTGAGGAAAGTGCGCTGGTCGACGGTGCGTCGCGCTGGCAGATCCTGGTCAAGATCATCCTGCCGCTGGCCGTGCCAGGGCTGATCTCTGCAGGCATTTTCGCCTTCACGCTCTCGTGGAACGAGTTCATCTACGCGCTGACATTCATCCAGTCGTCGGAGAACAAGACCGTTCCCGTCGGCGTCCTTACGGAGCTTGTGCGCGGGGACGTTTTCGAATGGGGTTCGTTGATGGCCGGTGCGCTCTTCGGATCACTGCCGGTGGTGCTGCTCTATTCCTTCTTCGTCGATTATTACGTCTCCTCGATGACGGGTGCGGTGAAGGAATAAACGTCGCCGCCTGCCTGTTTCCACTCCGGCCGGACCATTGGTTCGGCCGGAATTGCTGTCTGCAACGGTCGATTTTGTGATATTCACGGCTGGCAATGAGGCCGCAGACGGGAAGGATCACAGCCGCAAATGGTTTTGCAGGGCTTTGAGAAAAGCGAAGCCGCCGGGCCGGGCCCGCGAAAGCGCAGCCTCTATGAAGAGCTCTATCAACGGCTCAAGGAGCATATCGAAACCGGCCGCATAGCGCCTGGAACCGTCCTCCTCGAAGCTCCATTGGCGGAACTGCTCGGCTCAAGCCGCGCGCCGGTCCGCCAGGCGCTGAAGCTGCTTGCCGGGGAAAACCATATCAGCCGGTTTGAAGGCCGGGGCTTCGTGGTGGGGCCCGAAGGCACGCCCGCAAAACGCATCGATCTCGCCAAAAGTCTGGGCGATCTCGTCAATCCCGAACGCCCCTTGTTTGCCTGGCAGGCGCTCTATGAGGAGGTGGAGCGGCGGATCGTCACCCGCTCCTTCTTCGGGCGTGCTCGTATCAATGAGATCGAGCTCGCTCGCCATTACGGCGTCGGACGGGCGGTGGCCCGCGACGTGCTGCTGAAGCTCGAAACGCTGGGCATCACGGGCAAGGACGAGCATTTCCGCTGGACGATCGTTCCGCTGGACGACCGTCGCATCACCGAGCTTTATGAGGTGCGCGAGCGGATCGAACCCTTCGCCATTGCGCAGGCCATGGACACTATCCCCGACAGCGAGATCGAACGGATGCTCGGAAGGTTGACGGAAGCGGCCGAAGCCTATCCGCATGTCCCGGTCGATCTTCTCTACGATCTGGAGCTCGATCTTCACATCCGCTCCATGCAGGCCTGCCCGAACCGGGAGATGATCAGCATTCTGCAGCGTACCCACTGCGTCATCACGCTTTCCAAGCATGTGCTGTGGCATCAGTCACGCATGCCTGAGAACGATCCCTTCATCGCCGAACACATCGCGATATTCGAGATGATGCGGAAGCGGAACAGGCAGGATCTCATGAACGCGATGAGCGATCACATCGCCAATTCACGCCCCAAGGTGATCGAGCGAGCCAAGGAAGTGCGCAATTCCGTGGAGCCGGAGGAATGCAGCTTCATTGTCTGAAATGAACCTGCTCCAGCGGCTCAAGTGACAGCGCCGATCTGCCAGGGGACGAATTCGTTGTCGCCATAGTCATAGGTTTCGCTGAGCGTGCGCTCGCCGGAGGCAACGGCGATGATCCTTTCGAATATCCGCTCGCCCGCCTTCTCGATCGTGTCCTCGCCGGTGACGATGCCGCCGCAATTGATGTCCATGTCTTCCTGCATGTGTTCATACATCGTGTTGTTGGTGGCGATCTTGATGCACGGCGCGGGCTTGAAGCCTGAAACCGAGCCGCGGCCCGTGGTGAAGCAGATCACGTTGCAGCCGCCGGCCACCTGGCCGGTGACTGCAGCGGGGTCGTAGCCCGGCGTGTCCATGAAGACAAAGCCCGGCTCATCCACCTGCTCGGCATATTCATAGACGGCCTTGAGCGGCATGGTGCCGCCCTTGGCGACGGCACCCAGCGATTTCTCAAGAATGGTCGTCAGCCCGCCGGCCTTGTTGCCATGTGAGGGGTTGTTGTTGAGCTCGGCGCCATTTTTTTCGGTATATTCGCGCCACCACTCGATGCGCTCGAGGAGCTTCTTGGCCACATCAGGTGTGACGGCCCGGCGGGTCAGAAGATGCTCTGCACCGTAGATCTCAGGTGTTTCGGCGAGCACCGATGTGCCGCCGTGGCGCACCAGGAGATCTGAGGCATAGCCCAGCGCCGGATTGGCCGAAATGCCTGAATAACCGTCCGATCCGCCGCATTCGAGCGCCAGCTTGATGCCGGAGAGCGGCTGTACCGTGCGCTTGGCGGCGTTGATCTCGGGCAGCATTTCCCGGATCACCGCGCAGGCGGCTTCGATCGTCTTGCGCGTGCCGCCGATTTCCTGGATCGTCATGGTGCGCAGCCGGTTGCCTTCCTCCAGCTTGTAATAGTCGAGGATCGGCTTGATCTGGTTGGTCTCGCAGCCGAGCCCGATGATCAGGATGCCGCCGAAATTCGGGTGCCGGGCATATCCCTGGATGGTGCGGGCGAGATAGCGATAGCCGACGCTGTTGGTGTTCATCGCGCAGCCGCCGCCATGGGTCAGCGCCACGACGCCATCGACATTGTCGAAGCCTTCTAGCCCGCCGCTGCGGTTGAAATGGTCGGCAACATATTTCGAGACGGTGGCGGAGCAGTTCACCGTCGAGATGACGCCGATATAATTGCGCGTGCCGATGCCTCCCAGCCCCCGGTCGAAGCCCATGAAGGTGCGACGCTGGCCTTCCGGCACGATTCCGGTTTCCTGGGTGTCGACGCTGAACTGATGGTCGTGTTCGGACGCGATCATCGCCAGGTTTTGAAGATGCACATGCTGTCCCGGTGCAATCGCTTGCGTGGCGATGCCGATCACCTGCCCGAACTTGCGGACTTCCTCGCCCTCTGCGATCGCCTTGATCGCGATCTTGTGCCCGCGGGCGATGTTCTCCTGTGCAATGAGATTCTCAAAGCCGGTTGAGCCGCCGGCGGAAATGGCCTCGCGCGCCACGGCCACATTGTCGAGCGGATTGAGGAGGATGACGGGCGAGGCGGCATGCGACATGGAGAGCGTTCCTGAAAAATGACTATTGCGGACAATAAACAATCAGTTGCGCATGCCGCCGTCAAGGCTCAATCAGATGCCGAAATGGTGATCTGATCGGCATCTCCAGAGCCTTATAGACAGTTTTAATGTAGTCCCGGTTGACAAGCCGCACCGGCTTTCCCATCCTCCCGCCTCAAATTAAGATTCCGTAAAGGGGGAATGGAGATGAACTTCCGCAAGCACCTCCGCCGGTTTTCGATCGGCGCTGTCCTCGGTTCTCTCGTGCTGGGAGCGACCTTCGCGCTCGCACAGACGCCGGCATTTTTCCGCATCGGCACCGGCGGCACCGCCGGGACCTACTATCCCATCGGCGGGCTGATCGCCAACGCGATTTCCGGCCAGGGTGACAAGGGCGTTCCGGGTCTGGTCGCCACTGCCGTTTCCTCGAACGGCTCGGTCGCCAATATCAATGCCATCCAGAGCGGCTCGCTCGAATCCGGCTTCAGCCAGTCTGACGTCGCCTATTGGGCCTATACGGGCACCGGTCTTTATGAAGGCAAGGGCAAGGTCGAAGACCTGCGCCTGATCGCCACCCTCTATCCCGAGACGATCCATCTCGTCGCTCGCGCGGGTGCCGGCATCAAGTCCGTGGCCGATCTCAAGGGCAAGCGCGTCTCGATCGACGAGCCGGGTTCGGGCACCATCGTTGATGCCCGCATCGTGCTTGGGGCCTATGGCCTGACCGAGAACGACATCAAGGCCGAGCATCTGAAGCCCGGCCCTGCGGGCGAGCGCCTGCGCGACGGTGCGCTGGACGCCTATTTCTTCGTCGGCGGCTATCCGACCGGCGCGATCTCCGAGCTTGCCACCTCGACCGGCATCACGCTTGTGCCGATCAGTGGGCCGGAGGCCGACAAGCTTCTGAAGGATTACAGCTTCTTCTCCAAGGACACCGTTCCGGCCGACACCTATAAGGGTGTTGGGGAGACGCCGACCATTGCCGTCGCCGCCCAGTGGGTGACGAGCGCCAAGCAGCCCGACGACCTCATCTACAACATCACCAAGGTGATGTGGAACGATGCGACGCGCAAGGCACTCGATGCGGGCCATGCGAAGGGCAAGCTGATCACGCTCAAGAATGCGGTCACCAGCCTTGGCATTCCGCTTCATCCGGGCGCAGAACGCTTCTACAAGGAAGCGGGCGTCCTGAAATAGGCGACGTTTCAAGATAAGATCGACAGACGGCGGTCGCGGAAAATTTCCGGGGCCGCCGTCTTTTCAATGATAAGATGTAAGGCGTAACGGAGCGATATCGGCATGGCGGCAGATCAGAAATCTTCGCTATCTCCCATGGAACTGGACGAAGCCAAGGCACGGGAGCTGGAGGAACAGTTCGATTCCGAGATCCGGTTCCGGCCTCTGGCGCCGCTGGCCGCCCGCCTGGTCGGCGCGCTTTTGATCGCGCTGTCCCTCTTCCACTATTACACTGCGGGTTTCGGGCTGCTGCCGGAGATGATCCACCGCGGCATTCACCTCTCCTTCGTTCTCGGCCTCGTCTTCCTGGTCTTTCCCTTCAGCCGGAAAGGCTATGACCAGCCCGCAACGTCCAGCCTGCTCAGGCCGCTCGGCATCTCGATCATCGATTGGCTCCTGGCGATCGGCGCGGTGGTGGCGGTGCTGCATGTGCCGCTGATCCCGCTGGACGATCTCGCCTTCCGCGTCGGCAATCCGACGAGCACTGATGTCGTCCTCGGCGGTCTTCTGGTTCTGGTGCTGCTCGAGGCTACGCGGCGTTCCGTCGGCTGGCCGCTGCCGATCATCGCGCTCATCTTCATGGCCTACGCCCTCTTCGGGCCATCCATGCCGGGCATCCTGGTTCATCCCGGTGCGAGCTTTTCACAGCTCATCGATCATCTCTATCTGACCACCCAGGGCATTTACGGCATCGCGCTCGGCGTGGTCGCCACCTATGTCTTCCATTTCGTGCTGTTCGGCGTCTTTGCCACACGCATCGGGCTCGGCCAGCTCTTTCTCGACTGCGCTGCGTGGGTTGCCGGCCGCTTCGCCGGCGGGCCGGCAAAGGTCTCGATCTTCGGTTCGGCGCTGTTCGGCATGATTTCTGGTTCGTCTGTCGCCAATACCGTCACCGTCGGCTCGCTGACGATCCCGGCCATGAAACGGCTCGGCTACAAGCCGCATTTCGCGGCGGCCGTCGAAGCGGCGTCCTCGACCGGCGGGCAGATCATGCCGCCAATCATGGGTGCGGCTGCCTTCCTGATGATCGAATTTCTCAACCTGCCCTATACGACCATCATTCTGGCGGCGATCGTGCCGGCCTTCATGCATTTCTTCGGCGTGCTGATCCAGGTGCATTTCGAGGCAAAACGCACCGGTCTGCGGGGCCTGACGCCGGAGGAGATGCCTGATCTCAAGGCAGCCTTCAAGCGCGACTGGCCGACCGTCATCCCCCTGGTGGTGCTGCTCGGCGTTCTCCTGTCGGGCTACACCCCTTATCTTGCGGCATTCTGGGGCATCACGATGTGCATCCTTGTCGGGCTTCTCAATCCGCGCAAGCGCATGTCGATCGTCGAGGTTTTCGAAGGTCTCCGCGACGGCGCCAAATATGCGCTGGCCGTCGGTGCCGCGGCGGCCACTGTCGGCATTATCGTCGGCGTGGTGACGCTGACGGGCGTCGGCTTCAAGATTTCCTATATCGTCACGACCACGGCGGCACAGCTTGCCGGCTGGTTCGGGACCTTCGTTCCGGCCGCCCTGGTCGGGCCGCAGGCGCTGACGCTTCTGTTCACGCTGATCATGACCGGCATCGTCTGCATCCTGATGGGCTGCGGCATTCCGACCACGGCCAATTACATCATCATGGCAACGATCGCCGCACCCGCCCTCGGGCTGCTCGGCGTCGAGCAGATCGTGGCGCATTTCTTCGTCTTCTATTACGGGGTGCTGGCCGACATCACGCCACCGGTGGCGCTTGCGGCCTATGCGGCGGCCGGCATGGCGGGCGCCGATCCGTTCAGGACGGGCAACACCGCCTTCCGGCTCGGTCTCGGCAAGGTGCTGGTGCCTTTCGTTTTCGTGTTCTCGCCGTCGCTCTTGCTGGTGACGTCGAATTTCACATGGTCGGCCTTCTTCGTCGCCCTTATCGGAACGATCGTCGGCATAACCTGCCTGGGAGCAGCACTTTCCGGCTTCCTTCTGGTGCGCACGAAGTTCTGGGAGAGTATCCTCCTGATATTCGCCGCCATCCTGCTGGTCGTGCCCGAACTCTATTCCTCACTATTGGGCGCGCTGCTGATCGTTCCGGTGGTCGTCAGGCATGTCCTGAGCATGAGGCGGGCGCCGGTACCGGGCTGACGATCTCTGGATCAAATGATATCGACGATATCAGTTTGACTGAAATCGTTGCCTTTGAACAGCAAAGGCTCTCGCCGAGAGACGGCGAGCGCATAGGAGAAGCAATCGCTATAGTTCAAGCCGGCCCGATGACGGCCCTTGCCAAACTGACGCCAGGCTCGGCGGGCCAGATCAGCCTGATCGGCATCGACCGCAACGATATCGATGCCGGCTTTATAAAGCCATAAATCCAGTTCATGGGCGCCTGCTTCGCCCTGGAGCATCTCTATTACCATCGAAGCTTCAAGAACCGTCGCCGCGGAAATCAAACGGACAGGATCGTCCGCGATACGCTTTTCGAATTCGGCCGCTTCTGGATCGTCAAATGCAATGGCGATTATCGCTGATGTGTCGATCACCATTAGCGCGGAAGTCCATTTTCGTCATACCCGATAATTTCATCGGCAGACCGTTCGTCAATGACCGGCAAGGTGCTCCACCGGCGCCGAATCGCTGCAAGGTCTTCCAGAAGGGCGGCCTTACGAGAACTTCTAGCGACGCGATGCAACCGCTCTTCGAGCGCGCGCCGCGTTGCAGTGGTGATGTTCTCGCCAGTTTGGCGGGCTAGATCGCGGGCAAGTTGCTCTGTTATCGGGTCTTTGATGCTCAATGCCATTTTAGGTTCCTAGGTGCCTATTTAGGTACTTTCTACCTCCGAATTTGCGCTACTTCAGCGGAAATGGGAAAAAAGAAGGCGCGATTGGGATCAAAGCGCCACGCCCTGATTTCTTGGAAAAGGCGAGCCAGGAGGGTTGTTTGCCCGCCTCGGTAGAATTAATGTGCCTTACGCGCCATTTCGGTTGACAAATGAATCGTTTTAAAAAATCATATTATATAATTTAAGTCCGGGAGGCGGCGACAATTTCCTTTAAGCGATAGGCGCATTTGATCCTGCATTCAGGGTCGAAAGGGAAAAGGTTTGCCAATATCCGGATTTGGGTGGGATCGGTCGCCTGCACTCCGGCAACAGCTCGTTAGGGCTGGGCCTGAGGCGGTTGCCGGCTGAAATGCGATCATCAACTGGGAGGATATCCGTGAAGATACTCAAGATTGCTTTAGCAGCGCTTCTGTCCGTTGCCGGAATGGGCGCGGGCCAGGGTCTGGCGCAGGACAAGGGCACGATCGGCATTTCGATGCCGACCAAATCGTCGGCGCGCTGGATCGCCGACGGCGACAACATGGTGAAGATCCTGCAGGATCGCGGCTACGGCACCGACCTGCAATATGCGGAAGACGATATTCCGAACCAGCTGTCGCAGATCGAGAACATGATCACCAAGGGTGTGAAGGTCCTCGTCATCGCGGCGATCGACGGCACGACGCTCTCCGGCGCCCTGCAGCAGGCCCATGACGCCGGTATCAAGGTCATCGCCTATGATCGCCTGATCCGCGATTCTCCGAATGTCGACTACTACACGACCTTCGACAACTTCCAGGTCGGCGTGCTGCAGGCCACCTCGCTGGTCGACGCGCTCGGACTGCCCGATGCGAAGGGCCCGTTCAACATCGAGCTCTTCGGCGGTTCGCCTGACGACAACAACGCCTACTTCTTCTATGACGGCGCGATGTCGGTGATCCAGCCTTACCTCGACAGCGGCAAGCTCGTCGTCCAGTCCGGCCAGATGGGCATGGACAAGGTCGGCACGCTGCGCTGGGACGGCGCGGTCGCGCAGGCCCGCATGGACAACCTTCTCTCGGCCTATTACACCGACAAGAAGGTCAATGCGGTGCTTTCGCCCTATGACGGCCTGTCGATCGGCATCCTGTCGTCGCTGCGCGGTGTCGGCTACGGCTCGGCGGATCAGCCTTTCCCCTATGTCTCGGGGCAGGATGCGGAAATTCCGTCCGTCAAGTCGATCATCGCCGGCGAGCAGTATTCGACCGTGTTCAAGGACACGCGCGAGCTGGCCAAGGTCACGGCCAACATGATCGACGCCGTGCTTTCGGGCAAGGAGCCGGAGATCAACGACACCAAGACCTATAACAACGGTGTCAAGGTGGTTCCGTCCTACCTCTTGAAGCCCGTTCTGGTCGACAAGAACAATTGGAAGGAAGTTCTGGTCGGTTCCGGTTATTATAAGGAAGACCAGCTCCAGTAACGAGCGATAAGCTGGGCCTCGGATTTGATGCCGGGGCCCTTCCTGCCGTCCCGGTCCGCCCGGCCTTGGGCTTGCGGCGACGGAGACGGCTGATACATGCGGGTGCGGATCACAATGAATACGATCCTTGAAATGCGTAACATCTCCAAGAGCTTTCCCGGCGTGAAGGCCCTGGACAATGTCAATCTCTCCGTCGCCGAGGGAGAGATTCATGCGGTGGTCGGGGAAAACGGCGCCGGCAAGTCGACCCTGATGAAGGTGTTGAGCGGTGTCTATCCCCACGGCAGCTACGAAGGCCAGATCATCTATAACGGTGAGGAACGGCAGTTCCGCGGAATTCACGACAGCGAGCGGCTCGGCATCATCATCATCCATCAGGAACTGGCGCTCGTTCCCCTGCTTTCGATCACCGAGAACATCTTCCTGGGCAACGAGCAGGCGCGTTATGGCGTCATCGACTGGGAATATTCGGAAAAGCGGACGCGCGAGCTCCTGAAGAAGGTCGGGCTCAACGAAGATCCGGGAACGCTCATCACCAATCTCGGCGTCGGCAAGCAGCAACTGATCGAGATCGCCAAGGCGCTTTCCAAGGAAGTGAAGCTTCTGATCCTCGACGAACCGACGGCAAGCCTCAACGAAAAGGACAGCGACGCGCTTCTCGAGCTCCTTCTGGAATTCAAGGCGCAGGGCATTTCCTCGATCCTGATTTCCCACAAATTGAACGAGGTGGAGAAGGTCGCCGACCGCATCACCGTCCTGCGAGACGGCTCGACCGTCGAGACGCTGGAAAAGGAAGAGATCAGCGACGACCGCATCGTCACCTCCATGGTGGGGCGCGAATTGTCGGATCGTTATCCCAAGCGCACGCCGAAGATCGGCGAGACGCTTTTCGAGGTGAAGGACTGGGTCGTCTACAACCAGTTCCACCCCGATCGCCAGATGATCAAGGGCATCAATTTGAATGTCCGGTCGGGCGAGATCGTCGGCATTGCCGGGCTGATGGGCGCAGGCCGCACCGAATTCGCGATGAGCGTCTTCGGCAAATCCTATGGGCGCAATATCAGCGGCGAGGTCTTCCTCCACGGCCGCAAGGTGGACGTGTCCACGGTGGGCAAGGCCGTCGAAAACGGCATCGCCTATGTCACGGAGGACCGCAAGACCTACGGCCTCAACCTGATCGACCATATCAAGCACAATACGACGCTGGCCAATCTGAAGGGCGTTTCACGCTCCGGGGTCATCGACGATTTTGCCGAACTGAAGGTCGCCAATGAGTATCGCCGGAAAACCAATATCCGGTCCTCGAATGTCTATCAGCTGACGGGCAATCTCTCCGGCGGCAATCAGCAGAAGGTCGTTCTTTCAAAATGGCTGTTTGCCGCGCCGGAGCTTCTGATCCTCGATGAGCCGACACGCGGTATCGACGTTGGCGCGAAATACGAAATCTATGAAATTATCAACAAACTGGCGAATGAAGGGAAGGGCATTCTGGTCATATCCTCCGAAATGCCCGAACTTCTCGGCATATGCGACCGCATCTATGTGATGAACGAGGGTCGTCTCGTCGGAGAAATGCCAGCCAGCGAAGCCAGCCAGGAAAAGATCATGCATTCGATCATCCGCGCTGAGGGAAGGGTGTAACAATGAGTGAAATCGCATCAGCGGAAACCAAGCCGGCCAAGCCCAAGCAGTCGGTATCCTTCTACAGCAATTTCCGCGATTACGGGTTGGTGACGGCGCTGATCCTGATCATGCTGTTCTTCCAGTATACGACGGATGGAACGCTGTTCCGCCCGGTCAACCTGACCAATCTGGTGCTGCAGAACAGCTACATCATCATCATGGCGCTCGGCATGCTCCTGGTGATCGTGTCCGGGCATATCGATCTCTCTGTCGGCTCGGTCGCCGGCTTCATCGGCGGCCTTTCCGCCGTGATGATGGTGCAGTGGCATGTCCATTACATCCCGGCGACGCTGCTTTGCCTTGCCGCGGGCGCAGTAATCGGGGCCGCGCAAGGCTATTGGATCGCCTATCACAAGATACCGGCCTTCATCGTCACGCTCGCCGGCATGCTGGTGTTCAAGGGGCTTACGCTGGCGCTCCTCGGCGGCCGCTCAGTCGGCCCGTTCCCGCATCAGTTCCAGCTGCTTTCTTCGGGTTTCATTCCGGATTTCTTCCCCGGCTACGGCATCCACGTCACCTCCATGCTGATCGGCATCGTGCTGGTGGCGCTGATGGTCTATTCGAGCGTTCGCCGCCGCATCAAGCGCGAACAGCACGGTTACGAAGGCGAGCCTTTCGTGCTGTTCGCCGGCAAGAACCTGATCATCGGCGGTCTTGCCCTGTGGCTGTGCTATCTCATGGCATCCTACAGGGGGTTGCCGAACGTCCTCATCGTCATGGCGGTGCTGATCGGCCTCTTCACCTTCGTCACCCGGAACACCACGATCGGCCGCCGCATCTATGCGATGGGCGGCAACGAGAAGGCGGCCAAGCTCTCCGGCATCCGCACCGAGCGACTGACCTTCCTTACCTTCGTCAATATGGGCGTACTGGCTGCGCTGGCGGGGCTGATCTTCGCGGCCCGTCTCAACACCGCGACACCCAAGGCAGGTCTCGGCTTCGAGCTCGACGTCATCGCGGCGGTGTTCATCGGCGGCGCTTCCGCCATGGGCGGTGTCGGCCAGGTGATGGGTGCCGTCATCGGCGCCTTCATCATGGGCGTCATGAACAACGGCATGTCGATCATGGGCATCAACATCGACTGGCAGCAGGTGATCAAGGGCCTGGTTCTGCTCGCTGCCGTCGTCTTCGACGTCTATAACAAGAACAAGTGATCCGGACGGTTTCGGATCATAGCTGATGCATCGGCCCGGGAATCGGCGTGGTTCCCGGGCCGATTGCGTTTTGAGAATGCTTCGGTCCGTCACCTTCACCATCTTTCGAGGCTGGAGTGAAGAGCAACGGCGCTTGGCGGCAATCCTGCAAATAGTCTAGACATGAGCCGATCTTCATATGAGAAAGACTCCCCATGTCCGAAAAATACCTGTTCGCGCCGCTCCCGATCCCGACCCTGCCGATTGCCGCAAGCGATGCGTTGTTCCCGGTCCACCGCATCTATTGCGTGGGCCGCAATTTCGCCGATCACGCGATTGAAATGGGTCATGATCCGAATCGCGAGCCGCCCTTCTTCTTCCAGAAGAATCCGGATGCGCTACTGCTTTCGGGCGAGGATTTTCCCTATCCCTCGCAGACCAGCGACGTGCATCATGAGATCGAACTGGTCGTGGCACTGGATAGGGGCGGCACCGACATTCCGGTCGAAAAAGCGCTGGAGCATGTCTATGGCTATGGTGTCGGCCTCGACATGACACGGCGCGATCTGCAGGGCGAGGCCAAGAAGCTTGGCCGCCCGTGGGAAACCGGCAAGTCCTTCGAAGCGTCTGCACCCTGCTCGCCGCTGGTTCCGGCTGCCGAGATCGGTCATCCCGGCGCCGGCGCCATATGGGTGAAGGTGAATGGTGAAATGCGCCAGAACGGCGATCTTAATCAGATGATCTGGAAGGTGCCTGAGATGATCTCCTATCTCTCGGGGCTTTTCACGCTACAGGCGGGCGACCTGATCTTCGCAGGCACGCCGGCGGGCGTCGGCGCAGTCAAGCGCGGCGACAGGATCGAGGGCGGCATTGACGGTGTCGGCGAGATTCACACCCGCGTGGTCTGATTGCTCATGCCCGGCGCATTTGTCCGAAAATCGATTCCATTTTTGGACAAATGCTGTAGAGGTTGCTTTTCGCGCCTGATGGCGAACTAATGGAGGACGATCCGATCGCCTGGCGATCGACAGCATATTGAAACGGGAGGTTTATTCATATGCGTGGAATAAAAGGGAAACTGCTGATTGCCGCCGCCGCGGCCCTGTCGATCGGGTTTGGCGCGGTTGCGGCCAAGTCGCAGGAATTCATCAATATTCTGACGGGTGGAACGAGCGGCGTCTATTATCCGCTCGGCGTCGCCATGGAGAAGATCTATGCCGATATTCCCGATGCCCGTCCTTCCGTCCAGTCGACCAAGGCGTCCATCGAAAATCTCAACCTGATCAATAGCGGCCGCGGCGAGATCGCTTTCACGCTGGGCGATTCGCTGCGCGATGCCTGGCAGGGAAATGCCGAAGCCGGCTTCACCAAGAAGCTGGACAAGCTGCGCACCGTCGCCGCGATCTATCCGAACTATGTGCAGATCGTCGCTTCCAAGGAATCCGGCATCAAGACGCTTGCCGATCTCAAGGGCAAGCGTCTCTCGGTCGGCGCGCCGAAATCGGGCACCGAGCTCAACGCCCGCACCATTCTTTCCGCCGCGGGGCTGAGCTATGACGATCTCGGCAAGGTGGAATATCTGCCCTTCGCCGAATCCGTCGAACTGATGAAGAACCGCCAGCTCGATGCGACGCTGCAATCGGCCGGCCTTGGCGTCGCCTCGCTGCGCGACCTCGCCAATTCGGTCGATATCACCGTCGTCGAGATTCCCGCCGATATCGTTGAAAAGATCGGCTCGCCCTATGTGGCCAACACCATCCCCGCCGGCACCTATAAGGGCCAGGATGCGGATGTGCCGACCGCTACGGTCATCAACTATCTCGTCACCCGCGAGGATCTCGACGAGGAACTGGTCTATCAGATGACAAAGCGCTTCTTCGAAAATCTTGACCAGCTTGCCGCGGCCCATTCGGCGGCGAAGATGATCAAGCTCGACAAGAACACCGTCGTCTCGCCGGTGCCGCTGCATCCCGGCGCGGAGCGCTATTTCAAGGAAAAGGGGATCCTCTGATCCTCTGTGCGGAGGCGGGGCAACCCGCCTTCATTCCTGTCGTGATGGATAATCTTTCTGGAAAGCGCCGCTGATGTCTTCAAGCGAGCAGACGGCCGCAGAGGCCGCCGAACATATTCCGGGTTGGGGAACGGGCACCGCCGCACGCATTCTTTTCGCCATTGCGGTGACCTTTTCCGCGTTCCAGCTCTGGACCGCTGCCTATTCCCCGCTTCCAAGCCAGGTTGTGCGATCGGTGCATGTCGGCTTCCTGATGCTGCTTCTTTTCGGCCTTTACGCCAATGTGCGGCCGGCGAGCAGCGTGCGGTCAGCTTTCTGGTGGCTGCTGGCGGTGCTTGCCTTCGCGCTCAGCCTCTATCACTGGGTCTTCTATTCCGATCTCATCCTGCGTGCCGGTGAGCCGAACACGGCCGACCTCATTGTCGGTGTGATGGTGACGGCACTGGTCTTTCTCGCCGGCCAGCGCATGATGGGATGGGCGCTGCCCGTCATCTGTGGGCTTTTCCTCGCCTATGGCCTCTTCGGCCAATATCTGCCAAGCCCGCTCAATCACAGGGGCTATGATTTTGGGCAGGTGATCGAGGCGCTCTATCTCGGCACGGAAGGCATATACGGCACGCCGATCTACGTCTCATCGAGCTATATCTTCCTGTTCATCCTTTTCGGTGCCTTTCTCGAACGCGCCGGCATGATCCAGCTTTTCACCGATGTGGCGCTGGGAACCGTCGGCCACACCAAGGGCGGGCCGGCCAAGGTTTCGGTCTTCTCCTCAGCGCTGATGGGGACGATCAATGGCTCGGGCGTCGCCAATGTGGTGACGACCGGCGCCTTCACCATTCCGCTGATGAAGCGCTTCGGCTTCCGCCCGGCCTTTGCCGGCGGTGTCGAGGCCGTGTCCTCGATGGGCGGCCAGATCATGCCGCCGGTCATGGGTGCCGTCGCCTTCATCATGGCCGAGACGCTCAATCTGCCTTACATCGAGGTGGTCAAGGCGGCGATCGTTCCCGCCGTTCTCTACTTCGTCACCGTCTTCGTCATGGTGCATCTGGAAGCCGGACGCTTGGGGTTGAAGGGTTTGCCGAAGAGCGAGTGCCCGAGCGCGATCGGCGCGCTGCGGCAGCGCTGGTATCTGATCCTGCCGCTGGCGGCCCTCGTCTGGCTGCTGTTCTCCGGGTATACGCCGCTTTTCGCCGGCACCGTCGGCCTGAGCCTGACGGCACTGATCATCCTTGGCGTTCCGCTGTCGGGCCAATTTTCCATGCCGCTGCGCGTCCTCTTCTGGATCGCGCTCGGCCTGATGTCAGCCGCCGCCTTCGGAACCAGTTTCAATATTCTTGGACACCAGGTCCGCGGCATCACGCTGATCCTCATCCTTCTTGCCGTGCTGGTGGGCCTGAATTTCCTCATCCGCGGTGGGCGTGAGACCTTGCGCCTTTGCCTCGAAAGCCTCGGGGAAGGCGCTAAGAACGCGCTGCCGGTCGGCATCGCCTGTGCGCTGGTCGGGGTGATCATCGGCATCCTGGCGCTCACCGGGGCCGGGTCGAGCTTCGCCCGCGTCATCGTCACGATCGGCGAGAACTCGCTCTTCCTCTCCCTCGTGCTGACGATGATCACCTGCCTGATCCTCGGCATGGGCATTCCGACGATCCCCAATTACATCATCACCTCGTCGATCGCCGGTCCGGCGCTCCTGCATCTCGATGTGCCGCTGCTCGTCACCCATATGTTCGTCTTCTATTTCGGCATCATGGCGGATCTTACGCCGCCGGTGGCGCTTGCCGCCTTTGCGGCCGCGCCGATCGCCAGAGAGAGCGGCATGAAGATCGGCATGCAGGCGATCCGCATCGCGGTGGCCGGCTTCGCCATCCCGTTCATGGCGGTCTATGCGCCTGTCATCATGCTGCAGGATGGCGGACCGCTCGCGGCCGAGATGGGCTATTGGCCGGCCGTCGTCTACATGATCGGCAAGGCGCTGCTATCGATCTTCATGTGGGGCGCGGCATCGATCGGCTATCTGCGCGGACCCCTGCAATGGTGGGAGCGCCTGTGGGCCTTTGCCGCCGCCGCATTGATGATCGCCGCCCTTCCGTTGAGCGACGAGATCGGCATTGCGGGCTGCGTGCTGTTCATCGCCTGGCACTGGTGGCGCACGCGGCAGACGGCCGCGCCGGCCATCGGCTCACGGCCTTGAGCCTCTGCATCCTAACTGGCGGGGCGGTGACGAAGATCGCTGCCACCGCCTTCATGCTCTCCTGGACGCACAGCGTCGAAAAAATCCCCTGGCAGGAGGATTGGCGCGTCACGCCTCAGGGGCTCAAGATCGTCGAGGCAAGGGTGAAGGGTTCGGGTGCCGGCATGGACCCGCCGGAGAATGCCGTTCTGAAGGACGGCTGGTGGCGCTACAAACCCGATATTCCAGTGCGTCCCTCCGTCAGCCTCGCGGCGTCAGGTGCTACCGTTAGCGGCTGGACGCTTTGCGCAAATGGTTCGTGCCGGGTGCTCGGCGCCGAACCGGGCAAGCCGATCGTGCTGAAATTCTGCCCGGATGGCGAGGAATAGCAACCGCCGTTGCCGCACCGCATTGGGAAAGAGGCGGTCGCTCGGAAATTCTCCTTGACGGCAACCGTCCGCCACATTGCCGCCATGGTGAGACCATCAGTGTATCGCGCAAGAGCAGGTGGCATCTCCCAAAGGCAGGAAATTTTCGTGGTCTCCCAACCGTCTTCCACGTCCCTCGCGCTGAACCGCGCTCGGGGGCTCTCATGGGCCGGCAGCCTGCCGGCGCTGATCTTCCTGCTGGTCGCGGTTGCCGCGCTGTGGGTGCGCCCGCCCCTGGCGATCGATGAGACCCGCTATCTCGCCGTCGCCTGGGAATCCTACATCACCGACAACCATCTTCTCATGACGCTGAATGGCGTCCCCTATACCCACAAGACACCGCTGCTCTTCGCGATGGTCGAGGAGATATGGGATGTGACGGGCCCCAACCAGATGCTGGCGCGGCTGGTCCCCATCATCTTCGGTGCGGCGGCAATTCTCCTTCTCAGGGTCCTCGCCGGCATTCTGAAAAGCGACGAGACGGAAGAGGCTCTGCCGGTCGGACAACCGCACTGGATCCTGGCGGGCCTGCCGATGTTCGCGACCTTCGGCCAGGCGTTCATGTTCGACACCATGGTTGCTTGTGGCGCCCTTATCGCCGTCATCGGCACCGTCACTGCTGCACACGGGCGCATGCGCCCCGGCCTCCTGCTGTTGTTGCTCGGTGTCTCATTGGGTTTTGCCAGCAAGGGGCCGGTCATTCTCCTTCACACGGCGCCGGTCGCGCTGCTGGCGCCTTTCTGGGTGACGGGCGAACTGCCTGTCTCGCGCAGGAAATGGATGCTGTGGGTGATTGCAGCCATTGTGGGTGGTGCGGCCCTCAACATGGTCTGGATCCTGCCCGATTTCATCGAGATGAGCAAAACTTCGGGCTGGGAACTCGTCTGGACCCAGACCTTCGGCCGCGTCGAAGGCAAATTCGGCCATCCAAGGCCGATATGGTTCTTGTTCGCGCTGCTGCCGGCGCTGCTGCTTCCCTGGACTTTGAGCAGCGCCACATGGTCTCGGTCCGTGTGGCGGAGAGCGCTGAAATCCGAAAGCGTCCGGCTCGGCCTCGTCTGGTTTGTTTCGGCACTGGTGCTGCATTCGCTCTCGGCAGGCAAACAGGCTTATTATCTCCTGCCTTCGTTGCCGGGCGCGGCGCTCGTCATTGCCGGCCTTGTCGAAAGCGCGGCGGCGGAAGGCAAGGATGCGCTGAAGTTCCCGATGCTCGCCAGCGCGGTGCTGATAACCACGGGAGGAGCCATCCTCCTTGCCGGCGCGCTCTTCCCTTCCCAGGTTCATGCTGCGTTGGGCTTCGATCCGGAAACGGCGCTCCTTCCGCCGATCGGTCTTCTGCTTTGCGGCTTCGCCTGCTGGCGCATTGTGCGGGCGGACGGCAGATGGCGGCTTGCGGCGGGGGCTGCGGTTGGTCTTTTAGCCCTGTTGTTTGCACAGATGAGCCTCACGCCGATCTGGCAACTGAACGATCCCGCACGCATTGTGCACGCCGTTCCCGGCCTCGCCGAGCGGCCCGTTGCGTGGGTCGGCGGCTATAATGGCGAGATCAACTTCGCCGCAGCCCGCACCACCCCCGTTGCCATCCTCGATAACGCCAGCCAGGCACCTGACTGGCTGAGCGCGCATCCCGGCGGCGTGGTTTTCAGCCGCGTCGGCAAGGCCAGGGCGCCAGCCGCAGGCGTCAACGCAACCTTCCTGCGCTGGCGCGGCCAATATCTCGCGGTGATGACGCGCTGAAGCGGGTATAACGCTCCGCTACTCGACCACCCCGGCCACGGCCACGCAATCACCGGGCTTGACGAGGCCGGGGAAGTGGCGTGCGGCAAGGATGCCATCCATCTTCGCGCGGATCTCGGCCGGCGCCGCACCCGTGCGTCCGATTGGATGAATACGCGCGATGATCTGCCCCACCGCCACGGGATCGCCGAGATCGGCCATGGTCTCGATCATGCCCTCGTCTTCGGCAAAAGCGAAGCAATCGCCGGAGGGCATGTCGAGCCACCGTGTTTCGCGGTGTTCGACCTCGCCCGAAACAATGCCGGAATGGCGAAGCACGTTCATCACCCCGCGTTTGGCGATGGCGACCGTCTCCGCCCGTGCCGTACCGCCACCGCCCAACTCTGTGGTGACGAAGATCTTGCCCATCTCCTCCGCCGTCGTGTCGTACATGCCGACCGCGTCGATCTCGAGCATCCGCATCGACCAGGGCGCAGAGAAAGCTTTCACGGCCTCGAAGGCACGGGCCTCCTGCGTCTTGTCCGGCAAGATATGTGCCGCCGCAAAGGGCACGAAATCGAGTGTCTTGCCGCCTGAGTGGAAGTCGAGCACGATATCGGCGCGCGGCAGCAATTCGCGGGTGAAATAATCCGCGATCTTCTGCGTCACGGTCCCGTCGGGGCGGCCGGGAAAGCTGCGGTTGAGATTGCCCTTGTCGATGGGCGACGTGCGGGTTCCTGCCCGGAATGCCGGGTAGTTCATGGCGGGGACGATAATGACTGTGCCGTTCACCTCTTTCGGATCGAGCGTTCGGGCGAGATCGAAAAGCGCGATCGGCCCTTCATATTCGTCGCCGTGGTTGCCCCCGGTCAAAAGGGCGGTCGGGCCGCTGCCGTTGCGGATGACCGCGATGGGGATCATCACCGATCCCCAGGCGGAATCGTCACGGCTATAGGGCAGCCGCAGGAAGCCGTGCTGAACGCCGTCCTTGTCGAAAGCGACGGTCGGCATGATCGGGGAGGGCGGCATCAGGCTTGCAAGCATTTGGGTAGCCTCAGTTCTTCACAAGCAGCTTGCGCGGGACATTGGCGAGGCATTCCACGCCGGTGTCGGTGATGAGAATGCTCTCGGTGATTTCGAGGCCCATATCCTGAAGCCAGAGGCCGGTCATGAAATGGAAAGTCATGCCGGGCTTCAGCTCCGTCTTGTCACCGGGACGCAGGCTCATCGTGCGCTCGCCCCAATCCGGCGGATAGGAAAGGCCGATCGGATAGCCGGTTCGGTTGTCCTTGACGATGCCGTATTTCTTCAGAACCGCGAAGAAGGCGTTGGCGATGTCCTCGCAGGTGTTGCCCGGCTTGGCTGCGGCAAGCCCCGCCTCCATGCCTTCCAGCGTCGCCTTCTCGGCATCGAGGAATTCCTGCGTCGGCTTGCCCAGGAAGACCGTGCGCGACAGCGGCACATGATAGCGGTTGTAGCAGCCGGCGATCTCGAAGAACGTGCCTTCGCCCTTCTTCATCGGCCGGTCGTCCCAGGTCAGATGTGGGGCGGCCGCATCGGCACCCGAAGGCAACAGCGGAACGATCGCCGGATAATCGCCGCCGAATTCCGCCGTGCCACGAATGCCGGCATCGTAGATTTCTGCGACAAGATCACATTTGCGGATGCCGGGCTCGGCCTTTTCGGCGATGCGCTCGTGCATCAATTCAACGATGCGCGCTGCCTTGCGCATGTAGTCGAGCTCCTGCGGGCTCTTGATCGCGCGCTGCCAATTGACGAGCGCCGTGCCGTCGACAAAACGCGCATTGGGCAGGTGCTTCTGCAGCGAGGCGAAAGCGGCGGCGGAGAACCAGTAATTGTCCATCTCCACGGCGATCGTCATTTTGTCCCAGCCGCGCTCCGCGATGATCTTCGCGAGATAATCCATCGGATGGCGTTCGGTCGACTGAACGTAATGATCGGGATAGCCGATGATATTGTCGTGGGCGAGATAGGCCGTCCGCTTGGCGCCATTGGCATCCTGTCCGCGGCCATACCAGATGGGTTCGCCCTCCGGCGGGACGAGGACAGCCTGATGGACGTAGAACGACCAGCCGTCATAGCCGGTGAGCCAGGCCATGTTGGACGGATCGCTGACGATCAGCAGATCGATGCCGCGCTTTTGCATTTCCGCGCGAGTCTTTTCCAGCCGCTGCGCATATTCATGGCGGGTGAATTTCAGATTTGGCTCACTCATTTGGTCGTTTCCTCGTTCGGGCTAACTCAAACCCGCTTCAGCTTTCGAAGACTGTTCCGATCTGCGCGCGCTTCGCCCGGTCATGGGCGAGCGTGGCGATGGCGGTATCCTGCACGCCGGTTCCTGTCAGGTCGGCGAGCGTGATGGCTTGCGGGGAGGGGCGTCCGGCCGCTTTCCCCGAGATGATGTCGCCCAGCTCGTCAAAAGGGGCGTCGGCCGCGACAAGGCCCTTTTCGATGGCATGGTGCAGTTCGCCCAGCACCCGCGTCTGGCTGAGACGGTCGGCGACATAGAGGTCGGCTTTTGTGATCACGGCCGGATCGATCTCGTTCTTGTGCTCGGCGTCGGAACCCATGGCGGTGATATGCTGGCCGGGCTCCAGCCATTCGGCGCGCAGGACGGGCTCGCTCGCCGGCGTGGTGGTGATGATGACATCGGCGCCATGCACGGCACTTGCCGGGTCGCTTTCGGCCCTCACATCGATGCCGAGCTTTGCCTGCAAATCCTCCGCCGCTTTCCGCGCCTTATCCATATCGCGCGCCCAGATGCGCGCCTCGCGGATCGGGCGCACGAGGGTCAGCGCTTCGAGCTGCAGCCGCGCCTGGACGCCGGCGCCGAAGATGGCGGCAACGGCTGCATCGGGTCGTGCCAGATGCTTGGCCGCCACCGCGCCGGCTGCGGCGGTGCGCACGTCGGTAAGATAGCCATTGTCGAGAAGCAGCGCCTCAACCAGGCCGGTGCGTGAGCTCAACAGCACCATCATGCCGTTGACGCTCGGCAGGCCGAGCTTGGGATTATCGAAGAAGCCGGGGCTGATCTTGATCGCAAAGCCCTCGATGCCGGGGACATAGGCGGTCTTGACGTCGACCTCGCCGCGATGTTCCGGGATGTCGAGCCGGAGGATCGGGGGCATGGCGACAGCCTTGGTCGAAAGCGCGGCGAAGGCGGCTTCGACGCAGGCGATCGCATCGCGATCGAGCGGTACGATTTTCCTCAAATCGGCCTCGGTCAGGATGGTCATGCGTGGCATGTCAGGCCTCTTCCAAATGCTTGTCGCCGCAGACGACACGGCGGTGCTGGTTCATGTCGATGTTGCGGCCCGAAAGGATGGCGACGACGGGACCCGATGCCTTGATCCGGCCGGCGAGCAATGCGCCGATGCCGACGGCAGCCGCACCCTCGATGATCTCGCGTTCCATCGCATAGGCGTGGGTGATGCCGGCGGCGATCTCCTCCTCCGAGAGGAGCAGGACGTCATCGAGGAGGTCGCGCACCATGGCGAAGGTGTAGCGATTGTCGAGGCCGATACCGCCGCCGAGTGAATCCGCCAGGCTTTCGCTTTCCTCGACAAGTACCGGGTGTCCGGCATCGAGGCTGGTGCGCATCGCGGCTCCCGCCGACATGGAAACGCCGATGATCTTCGCCTGCGGGCGCAGCGCCTTGACCGCCGCTGCGACGCCGGCGGCAAGCCCGCCGCCGGAAACCGGCACCAGGACCGTATCCACGTCAGGCAGATCCTCGACAATCTCGATCCCCATCGTTCCCTGTCCGGCGATAACAGCGGGATTATCGAAGGGTGGCACCATGGTAAGGCCGTCTTCCGCCACCAGCCTGTCCACCTCCTCCTGTGCATCGTCCTGCGAATTGCCGATGATGCGGATTTCGGCGCCGAGGCGGCGGATCTCTTCGACCTTGTTGCCGGGCACGAGGCGGGACATGCAGATGACCGAACGGACGCCTTCGAGCCTGGCGGCATGAGCGAGCGCCCGGCCATGATTGCCCGTCGAGGCCGCGGTGACGCCGCGGCGCTTCTCATCGGCCGAAAGGCGGCTCATCGCATTGGAAGCCCCGCGCAGCTTGAAGCTGCCCGTGGTCTGGCGGTGTTCGAGCTTCAGATAGACCGGCACGCCCATCTGCTCGGAGAGGGAGGGCGAGGGGAGGGTCGGCGTGTGCACGACCCGGCCCGCGATGGCGCGGCGTGCTTCTTCGATCTCGGCAAGCGTGACGGTTCTGTCGGACATGATTTCACCAGGCCGCCATCGGCAGGCCCATCAGGCGGCCGAGTTCCGGCTGCGGTGTGGTTTCGCCGCAGATGCGCAACGTCGCCCAGCTCGTTGCCAGATTGCTTGTGACGACGGGTTTGCCGATGGCGCGTTCGATCTCGGCGGCAACACCTGCGGCGCGTAGCGCCGTGCAGGAGATGAACAACGCATCGGCGTCGGGGGACATCGCCTCTCGTGCTGCCGCGATGAGCGAGGCGGGGCTGATGCGCGCCATCTGCCGGTCATCCTCGAGGCCGAGGCAGGTAAAGCTCGCGATCTGGAAGCCGCTCTCGGTGAAGTAATCGGCCATCGGCGCGCTGGTGCCGATCGTATAGGGCGTGAGAATGCTGATGCGACGCGCGCCTACGGCATAAAGCGCCTTTACCGAGGCAAGGGTCGGCGTGACGACCGGGACGCCGGGCTTGGCGGCCTGGATCGCCGCCTGGATCTCGCGATCGCCGATGACGACCGAGGCCGAGGTGCAGGAATAGCAGACCGCATCGAGTTCCTCGTCGGGCAGGATGAGTTTTGCCGCCCGGGTGAGCTCCGGTTGCATGCGCCGCAGGTTTTCAGGCGTCGTCGGATTGGCATAGGCGATGCGTGCGGTATAGAGCGCGATGCGGTCGCTCGCCACCATCCGGCGGAAATCCGGCTCGGTGGTGTGGTCGGTCGCCAGAATGATGAGGCCGACGCGCTTTTCGACCGGACGGTCGTCATAGTCGAGCGGCATTTCGGTGCGCCGGATCATTGCGGGGGCATCCATGATCTTCTCCTCAGCCGATCCGGCCATAGCGGCGTTCGAGCCAGCGCAGCCCGATGACCGAAATCAGGCTGATCACCAGGAAGAACGCGCCCACGAGGGTGATCGGTTCGATATAGCGGTAATTGTAATTGGCGATGCTGCGCGCCTGGTTCATCAGTTCCAGCACCGTGATCGCGGAGAGCAGCGGCGTCTCCTTGAACATGGCGATGAAATAATTGGCGAGCGCCGGGATCATCGGCGGCAGCGCCTGGGGCAGGATAACCCGCGTCCAGGTCTGGAATGCGGTCAGATTGCACGCTTTCGCGGCTTCCCACTGGCCGCGCGCCACATTGTCGATACCGGCGCGGTAGACCTCCGCGGCATAGGTGCCGTAATGCAGGCCGAGGCCGATCACACCCGCCACCAGCGGCGCCAGCGTGATGCCCATGTCGGGCAGCACATAGAAGATGAAATAAAGCTGCACGAGGAGCGGCGTGCCGCGGATGAACTCCGCGATGAAGCCCGTCGGCATCGATATCAGCCGGTACTTCGAACGCCGCAGAATGGCGATCAGAAGACCGATCACTGCCGCCACGATCGAGCCGAGCAGGGTTGCGAGGATGGTGATCTTCACGCCCTCGAAGAGGGTCGGAAGGATCTGCATGACGAAGGCCCAATCCCATTCCATCTTGTGACCTCCTATGACCTGACGCCGTCGAGGCCGCGCGTCAGATAGCGCTCCAGCCAGCGGATGGCGACGGAGATGACGCTGGCAATGACGAAATAGAGAATGAGGATGGTGAGGAAGGGAAACAGCGTGCTGCCGGTCTGCGCGCGCACCACCTGTGCCTGGAATGTCATGTCGGCGAGCGAGATGAGCGATACCACGGCGGATCCCTTCAAAAGCTCGATCGCGTTGTTGCCGAAGGTCGGCAGCATCAGCACGAAAGCCTGCGGCAGGATGACGTAACGAAGCGTCTGCCACCGGTTGAAATTGAGTGCGACGCAGGCCTCATACTGTTCCTTGCCGATGGATTTGATCGCGCCGCGCACCACCTCCGCCGCGTAGGCGCCGACATTGAGCCCCAGCGCCAGCACGCCGGCCTGCAGCGGCGTCAGCGAGAAACCGAACAATGGCAGGACGAAATAGGCCCAGAAGAGCTGGACGAAAATGGAGGTGCCGCGGAAGAACTCGATATAGGCCGTGGCGAGCCAGCGCAAAACGGCGAAACGCGACAGTCTTCCCAGCCCCGCGATGAACGCCATCACGAGCGCCAGAGCCGATCCCATCAGCGTCAGCTTGATCGTCACAAGCGCGCCTTCGAGGATAAGCTGCAGATAACCGGCCCACTGGCCCATAGGCACCGCGCCTCTTCAATAACTCAGAGAAAAGCTGCTCCAGCCGGGTTGGCGGCTGGAGCGTTGGGAATGGTGGCGATTACTTCGCCGCGCAGAGCTTTTCGCGCGTCGTCGACATCGCGGCTTTGGCCGAGAAGCCATAGGGCTCGATGATCTTGGCGAATTCGCCCGACTTCTTCATCGCCGCCAGTTCCTTGTCGAAGGCGTCGCGCAGCGCGGTGTCGTTCTTGCGGAAGGCGGCACCATCGCAATAGACCGGGGCGCCGACGACGGGAGCCACGACTTCGAGGTTCGGGTCGTTGGCCTTCTTGACGAGATCGTTGATCGAAAGGACCGGCAGCGAATAGACGTCGATGCGGCCATCCTGCAGCATCTTCAGCCCGCTCTGGCCGTCCGGCACGACGATGACGCGGTCGCGCGGCACGCCGGCTTCCAGCGAAAGGCGCTCTTCCGTGCCGCCGCCCGGCGCGCCGATGGTGGCCGAGGAATCCTTCGCGATATCGGCATAGCTCTTGAAGCCCTTCGGATTGCCCTTCTTCACCAGGAAGGCCTCTGCATCGCAGAGGATCGGCTCGGAATAGGCAACGGCGGCGCAGCGCTCAGGCTTCATGAAGAGGCCGGCGGTAACGGCATCGAACCGGCCGGCCTGCAGGCCCGGGATCATGGCGCCATATTCGGAAATGGAGGCCACCACGTCCTTGACACCGAGCTTTTCAAAAACGGCGCGGGCGACATCGGGGGCAGCACCCGAAACGGTGCCGTCGGAATTGACGGCGGTAAATGGCGGTTCATTGGCGATGGCAATGCGCGCGAAGCCCTGTTCCTTCAGTTTCTCCAAGGTGTCCTCGGCCTTTGCCGGCAAGGCAAAAAGAAGGGATGAAAGCACGGCAGCGCTGACGGCAGTGCCCAATCGGTTGATGTTGATCATGTTCCCAGCTCCTTTGGTTTTACGTTAATCGCGGCGGACGGATCGCTCAGACGCGATGTCCGGCCGCGATGATCTTCTTCAGGAAGGCTTGCGTCCTCTCCTGCTTCGGATGGCGGAAGATCTCGTCCGGCTTGCCCTCCTCGACGATCTTCCCCCTGTCGAAGAACAGGATGCGATCGGCGAAATCATGGGCAAATCCCATCTCATGGGTGACGAGAAGCATGGTCATGTCGGTCTCCTCGCAAAGCCGCCACAACACGTTGAGAACTTCCTCGACCAGTTCAGGGTCGAGGGCGGAGGTGACCTCGTCGAACAGCATGATCTTGGGGCTGAGCGCCAGCGCGCGGGCGATCGCCACGCGCTGCTTCTGCCCGCCAGAGAGCTGCGCTGGCATGGATTTCGCCTTGTCTGCGAGGCCGACCATGTCGAGCAGTTCCATGGCATGGCGCTCGGCATCGGCGCGCTTGACGCCCTTGGTCAGGATCGGCGCGAGCGTCACATTGTCGATCACGCTCATATGCGGAAACAGGTTGAAGAGCTGGAAGACCATGCCGATCTTGGTGCGCATCTGGTGCAGATGGTGCTCGTTGGCGGGCTGCATCCCGCCATTCTTCGGCATGCGATAGAGGTTTTCGCCCTCGATCAGGATATCGCCGCTGTCGATGCCCTCCAGCGTCATGAGAATACGCAGGATCGTCGTCTTGCCCGAGCCCGACGGCCCGATCAGCGCAAGCTTCTCGCGCGGCGCGACCTTGAACGACAAACCGTCGAGCACCTTGAAGGAGCCGAAGCTCTTGCTGATGCCGTTGATCTCGATGATCGGTGCTGCATTGGCTGATGCCATGCGTGTCTCCCCCTGATTGAGACAGCTTTTGCACAGACGATGCGGCACTCAACAAATCATGTCAATTCCAAAAATCAAATCATGACAATTTAAAGTCAGCGTGATGACAAAACGGCCTGACTGCTCAAATGGCGAGCAGCAGATGCTCCGGATCTCCGCGCAACAGATTGGCGACGACGCCGAGGCCCGTGCGCAGTTCTTCCTCGGTCGTGGAGCCGAGCGAGATGCGCACGGCGCAGCCTTTCTCGTCCGGTGAGATGCGGAACGAGGCGCCTGGTGCGATGGCGACGCCCTGCAGGCGCGCATGCGAGACGAAGGTCTCCTCGGTGCGCTCGCCGCTGAGAGGCAGCCAGATATGCAGGCTCTGCGGATGGGAGAGGAACGGAATATCTGGCAGCATCTGCGAAGCGATCTGGTGGCGCTTGCGCAAGGCTTCCCTTTGCCAGTCCACCAGTTCGAGCGCAGTGCCATCGGCAACCCAGCGGGTTGCGATTTCCGCCACCATTGGCGTTGCCATCCAGTTCGACACCAGATGCCGGTTTGCGACCGCCGCGACATAGCGGTCCGGCGCCACGAGATAGCCGATGCGCAAACCCGGCACGACTGTCTTGGTGAAGCTCGTGAAATAGAAGGTCCGTTCCGGCGCAAGTGCCGCGACGGGCGGGGGGCGGTTCTCGACCAGCGCGCCGAGAACGTCGCTCTCGATGATCGCGATATCGTGCCGCCGCGCAATTTCCACAATCGCCGCACGACGTTCGGCGCCCATCAGGGTCGCGGTGGGGCTGATTGCCGATGGCTGGATGAAAACCGCCCGAATCCCGGTGTTCCGGCAGCAGGCATCGAGTGCCTCGGGCAAAATGCCTTCCTCGTCGATGGCGAGGCCCTGCAGCGTCAGGCCGAGATAGGAGGCAAGCGGTGTCAGCGTGTGATGGCCGATGGCTTCGGTCGCGATTGTCGAGCCGGGCGGCGCGGCGCTCATCAGCGCCACCGTCATTGCCGCCGTTGCCCCGTTGGTCAGGCTGATATTGGCGGCGGGCGCATCAAGCCCGCAGATTTTCAGCCACTCGGTCGCCATGGCGCGGTGACGCGGGAACACCACATTCGGACGGAAGGAGAGGGCGGCACTGGGCGGCAGCGTTTCCGCCAGTCGGGCAAGCGCCTTCTTCATCCGGTCCAGATGCATCGTCTCGCAGACGGGCTTGAGGATCGACAGGTCGATGACCTCACCCAGCCGCTCGGGCAGATAGGGCGGGTCGGGCTCGCGCCGTTGCGGGCGCACGAAGGTGCCGCGTCCGGTCTCGCCGGAAAGGAGACCGCGGCGGATCAGTTCCTCATAGGCGCGGCTCACTGTTTGCACCGACAGGTTCAGTTCATAGGCCATGCGCCGGTGCGGCGGCAGGCGCGTGCCGCTCTCGAGCTTGCCCTCCGAAATGGCATGGGCGATCTGGTCGGCAAGCGAGAGATAGGCCGGCCTGCGCAGGGTGGTGGGATCTGGTCGCCATATTGTCATGATTTCATAAGTGATCGAAGTCAGTGCAATTGACAATCGAAAAATCACAACGTCATGTTCATCAGGCGCTCACAATGGATATGAAATGGCTTCTCTGAAACTCGATCCGATCGATATCCGCATTCTCGACGAAATCCAGCGCGACGGCCGCATCACCAAGCTGGCGCTGGCCGAACGGGTGGGGCTTTCACCGACACCCTGCTGGACGAGGCTGCGGCGGCTGGAGAAGGCCGGCATCATCACCGGCTATCACGCCCGCGTGGCGCTACGCCTGGTCTCCCCCGTGGCGACCGTTCTGGTGGAGGTGACGCTTGGTGCGCACCGGCAGGCGGATTTCGACCGGTTCGAACGTGCGGTAAAGGCCATTCCCGAAGTGGTGGCCTGCTGGTCGGTGGGGGGCGGCGTCGATTATATCCTGAAGGTGGTGGCCCGCGATATCGATGCCTATCAGCGGCTGATCGACGATCTTCTGGAGCGGGAAATCGGCATCGACCGCTACTTTACCTATATCGTCACACGGACGGTCAAGGACGACGCCATCCTGCCGGTTGCTGATCTCGTGCCGCAGACATAGTCCATTTCTCCTGAAAACGATCGAAATCGAGACGATTTCTCTCCAATTCGCATCTTAAACAGCCTCTTTCTCCCGGAATTCCTGTCAGGATCTGGTCTGAACAACAAGCCTGGGAGAGCTTCCATGTCCGCTCATTTCGCACGTCCGGACCGTCATCCTGCGATCGACCGCCTGGCCGATCGTCGCATGTTGCGCGAACTGGCCTATATCGACGGGCACTGGACGGCGGGGCAGGCCGGCCAGACCTTCGAGGTGCGCGATCCCGCAACGGGCGCGGCCATCGCCTGGGTTGCGCGGCTGGGAACGGAGCAAACCGATCAGGCCATCGATGCCGCTGCCAGGGCATTTCCCGGCTGGCGGGACCTTCCGCCGCGCGAACGCAGTGCCAGACTGCGTCGCTGGCACGATCTGATTCTGGCGGCGAAGGAAGATCTGGCGCTGATCATGACACTGGAGCAGGGTAAGCCGCTCGCCGAATCACGCGGTGAAATCGACTATGCCGCCTCTTTCATCGAGTGGTATGCGGAAGAGGCGAAGCGGCTCAATGTGGAAAGCGTGACCAGCCATCTCGCCGATGCCGAGATGATGGTGCGGCGTGAGGCCGTGGGCGTGGTCGGCGTGGTGACGCCGTGGAATTTCCCCTCCGCCATGCTGACGCGGAAGGCGGCTGCGGCATTGGCAGCCGGCTGCACGATCGTCGCGCATCCCTCATCTGAAACGCCGCTATCGGCGCTGGCGCTTGCCGAACTCGCCGACCGGGCAGGCATTCCCGCCGGTGTCTTCAACATCGTCACCGGTGACGCTGCTACCATCGTCGGACGTCTGTGCGAAGACGCTCGTATCCGCGCCATGAGCTTCACCGGTTCCACCGAGATCGGCCGGCTGATCGCGGCGCAATGCGCGCCGACGGTGAAGAGCCTTGTCATGGAGCTCGGCGGTCATGCGCCGCTGATCGTCTTTGCCGATGCCGATATCGACCGAGCCGTCGACATCGCCATTGGCGCGAAATTCGCGACCTCCGGCCAGGATTGTCTTGCCGCCAATCGCATCTATGTGGAGCGGCCGGTCTATGACGCCTTCTGCAAGGCTTTTGCCGAGAAGGTCGCGGCGCTGAAAGTCGCCCCGGGTCTTGAAAGCGACGCGGAGATCGGCCCGCTGATGCATGAGCGCGCCGTCCGCAAGGTGGAGGAGCAGGTGGAGGATGCGCTGAAGCGCGGAGCCCGCTGCCTGACCGGTGGTGGCCGCGACGATGCCGGACCGCTCTTCTATCGCCCCACTCTTCTGACCGATGTTCCCGATGATGCGCTGATCATGCGCGAAGAGACCTTTGGGCCGGTGGCGGCGGTGACCTCTTTCGAAACGGAAGCGGAAGTCGTCGCCCGCGCCAACGACACCGAATATGGCCTCGTCGCCTATGTCGTCACCAAAGACGGTGCCCGCATGCTGCGGCTTGGACGGGCGCTCGAATACGGCATGGTGGCCTTCAACCGGGTCAAGATCACCGGCGCACCGATCCCGTTCGGCGGCGTCAAACAATCCGGCCTCGGGCGTGAGGGTTCGCGCCACGGCATCGAGGCCTTCACTGAACTCAAATATCTCTGCCTCGACCTGAACTGAAATACGAACTGACAGGAAATCGACATGCTTGACCGCTCGAACGAACTCACCGCCTGGGACCGCGATCATTTCTTCCACCCGTCGACCCATATGGGCATGCACGCACGTGGTGAAACGCCGACGCGTGTGATCCGCGACGGCGAGGGCGTCCATATCATCGATAGCGCCGGCCGCCGGAGCCTCGATGCGTTCGCCGGCCTTTATTGCGTCAATGTCGGCTATGGCCGGCAGGAAATCGCCGAAGCCATCGCTGAGCAGGCGAAGAACCTGGCCTATTACCATTCCTATGTCGGCCACGGCACGGATGCTTCCATCACGCTCGCCAAGATGATCATCGACCGCGCGCCTGATGGTATGGGCCGCGTCTATTTCGGCCTGTCCGGATCGGATGCGAACGAGACCAACATCAAGCTCATCTGGTATTACAACAACATCCTTGGCCGCCCCGAAAAGAAGAAGATCATCTCTCGCTGGCGCGGCTACCACGGCTCCGGCGTCATGACCGGCAGCCTGACCGGTCTCGAGCTCTTCCACAATGCGTTCGACCTGCCGCGCGCACCGATCCTGCACACCGAGGCGCCCTATTATTTCCGCCGGCCGGACCGCTCGATGAGCGAGGAGCAGTTCTCGCAATATTGCGCCGACAAGCTGGAGGAGATGATCCTGGCCGAGGGGCCGGAAACCGTTGCCGCCTTCATCGGCGAGCCGATCCTCGGCACCGGCGGCATCGTGCCGCCGCCGGCCGGCTATTGGGAGAAGATCCAGGCCGTCCTGAAGAAATACGACATCCTGCTCGTCGCCGACGAGGTCGTCACCGGTTTCGGCCGCCTCGGCTCGATGTTCGGTTCGGACCATTACGGCATCAAGCCTGACCTGATCACCATCGCCAAGGGGCTGACCTCGGCCTACGCGCCGCTTTCGGGCACCATCGTCTCCGACAAGGTCTGGCAGGTGCTGGTCAAGGGCTCGGACGAGCTTGGACCCATCGGCCATGGCTGGACCTATTCGGCGCACCCCATCTGTGCGGCGGCCGGCATCGCCAATCTCGAACTGATCGACAAGCTCGACCTCGTGCGCAATGCCGGTGAGACCGGCGCCTATTTCCGCCGGAACCTTGCCAACGCCCTCGCGGATCACCCCAATGTCGGCGAAGTACGCGGCGACGGCATGATGGCGGCGGTGGAATTCGTCTCCGACAAGGACGACCGGGTGTTCTTCGACCCGGCGCTGAAAATCGGCCCCAAGATCGCAACGGCGCTGGCGGAGCGCGGCGTCATCGGCCGGGCCATGCCGCAGGGCGATATCCTCGGTTTCGCGCCGCCGCTCTGTCTCTCCCGCGAGGAGGCGGACACCGTGGTTGCGGCCGCACTCGATGCCGTGGAGACGGTGCTGCCGCGCACCTGACGCACCGGCAAACAACGGTAACAAGCTTCGGAGCCGGGCCTCGAAAGAGGGTCGGCTCCTTCTTTATACCTGGCCGGGGGTTGACCCAGCCTGCGATTAGCCGGTACTTGAAGTTGTGCCTATTTCTTTCGCCCGGCATCGCTATGGCAGAATTTACACAATAGCCGCGTATAGTCGGCGGGGCATCGGGCAAGCCAGCGGCTTGCCGAAGATGGTGCGATGCGTATCTCGCGCCAGCGATTTCTACCGTTTCGGGTAGAGCTTCCGTCACAAGCCAGGCGCTCGCCCCACGCCTTGTGGACGGTTCAAGACAATCAGGCGAGACAGGAGGATAGAGCGATTTTCGATCATCATCCCGATAATGAATTTGCACAGGATACCATGGGGGGCCGCATTTCGATGGCCCGCGAGGCCATGCAGCTCTCAATCGCGCAGGCGGCACGCCGGCTCGGCGTCAAGACGTCGAGCTGGAGAGCATGGGAAACCGACAGCGCCGCGCCGCGCGCCAACCGCGTCGCGATGATGGCGGGCATCCTCGGCGTCAGCCCGTCCTGGCTCATAATGGGCAAGGGTCCCGGTCCGTCGGAAGACAACCCGATCAAGCTCGATACGGTGCAACTCCACTCCCTTCTGCGCGATCTGCGCATTGCCATGGCGGATGCGGCAGCGGCGCAGCAGCGGGTGGAGGATCTGGTCGGGCGGCTTGAAGCGCTTAACGGCAAGCCCGAACCTGCCGAGAGCGAGCGGGCTTTCTGAAGAAATCCCTATTCGTCTGTTCCTGATGAATAACGCACCGGCTGAAGGCGTTGCCAACGCCCCCAGTCGGTGATGGATTATATCTGCCGCATTGGGACCGTCAGATTTTATTCTCTGCGATTTTCTCACCCAGCTTGCGGTGGTGCTCCACGGCTTCGCTTGCGCCGAAGTCCTCGAGTTCGAACACCGGGCGGATCTCAAGCTCGCTTGGACCGGGCATTGGGTTGGGGCAGCGTTTGGCCCACTCCACCGCCTCGGCCATATCCTTGACCTGCCAGAGCCAGAAGCCTGCGACCAGTTCGCTGGTTGCCGCGAATGGTCCGTCGATAACGGTGCGGCTAGGGCCGTCAAAGGCTATGCGCTTGCCTTTTGAAGACGGCTTCAATCCCTCAGCTGCCAGCATGATGCCGGCATTGATCAGCTCCTCATTGTATTTGCCCATGGCTTCGAGCAGCTCCTCGGAGGGCATGGCGCCCGCTTCGCTGTCCTTTGTCGCCTTCACCAGAACCATTACACGCATTGTCTTCTCTCCTTCGTTTAAGGCAGCCTTGCAGGCTCCATGCCTAGATGACGAACGAAGTTGGGCTGAACCGACATCGGGCTGAAACTTTTTGCGCGAAAGCAGAGGACAAACGGGCTTTGCTTTAGGCGTCGTCTGCCCAGTCCTCTTGTCCGTGGCGCACGCGGACGATGAATATGTCGCCGTCGTCGTCAATGCGATAAACGATCAGATGAGCCTTGAAGGGATGGATACGCATCGGTGGCGATAGCTCATGGCGTTCGCGTGCAATGCGCGGATTGGCGGCAATCAGATCAAAGACGTCAAAAAGTTGATCATGATATTTTCGCGCCTGTGCGGGACCGAACAGGCGCACACCTTCTTCGGCAATGCCGATAACGTCGTCTTCGGCTTGGAGGGAAAGGCGAAAGCCCACTCTCAGTGACCGCGCGGTTTGTCGGCTTTTACCAACGCCGCCGCAAAAAGCTCTTCCTTCGATCGGGTGCCGACACCGCTCTCCAGACCTTCATCAACAAGGCGCTGCATTGCCGCGATCTTGTCGTTCCGTTCCTGATCTCTGCGGATCAGGTCGCGCACATAATCGCTCGCATTGGCATACCGGCCTGTTTTGGTCTGCGCCTCGACCCAATCTTTCATGAGATCAGGCAGGGATATGTTCATCGTCGCCATGCGACCTCCTTTCGGCGGATAATGGCATAGATTGACAAAGTCTGTCAAAGAATTGATGCCGCAAGACCTCGCTTGACGCCCCGCCTCTCCCCATGCAAATCTATCAGATGTCAGACCAATTTCGGGTCGGATCGGCAGCAAATGGGGACGAGGCTGGACAGCATGAATATCGGCAGTACCAGGCCTGATTTGCAGCCATTGCCGCCGGCGGACCGTACGCGCGCCGTGCTCAAGGCGCTTGCTGATTATATCGAGCGTTCCAGGCTCAGGCCGGGCGACCGCCTGCCGGCCGAGCGCGAGCTGATGCAGGCGCTGGCCGTCGGCCGCTCGACGGTGCGCGAAGTGATCCGCCAGTTTCAGGCGCTGGGTGTCGTCGAATCCCGCAAGGGCAGCGGGACCTATTTGTTGCGTACCGTTTCCGCAGGCACGGTTCACATGCCGCTCTCCATCGATGCCGTGCATCTGCGCGATGCACTGCTGCAGACGCTCGATGTACGTCGTGGGCTGGAAACCGAAGCCGGCGCGCTTGCCGCCATCCGCCGAACGCCGGAGGATCTGGCAATCATCGAGGCGCGGCTGAACGAGATGGAATACGCCCATAATGTGAAAGGCTCATCGAGCCGCGAGGATCTGGCCTTTCACCTGGCGATATACGACGCCACGCATAATTCGCTTTTTCCGCAATTGCTGGAGCAGATGCGCGAGGCGTTCGAGCGGTTCTGGGACCGGCCCTTCGACCGGCCGGATTTCGCCCGCCGCTCCTTCCCCTATCACCGCGAACTCTATGATGCGATCGCGGCCGGCGATCCTGCCAGGGCGCGCGAAAAGACATTGGCGATCCTCCAGGTCGTCGAGGAAGACATCAAGGACATGTCGAAATGAAAAGCGGCGCCGATATTATCGATCAGGCCTCCCTCATCGTCGCCCATGACGAAGGCAATGCATTCGAGGCCGTGGTGCCGCCGATTGTGCAGACCTCGCTTTTCACCTTCTCGTCCTATGCCGAGATGGAGGCGACCTATCGCGGCGAGAAGGTGCGCCCGACCTATACGCGCGGACTGAATCCTACGGTCAGGCATTTCGAGGAGATGCTTGCAAGGCTGGAAGGCGGCGAGGACGCGCTCGGTTTCGCCAGCGGCATGGCGGCGATCTCCTCGACCGTGCTCTCCTTCGTCGAGCCCGGCGACCGCATCGTCTGCGTGAAACATTGCTATCCCGATGCTTACAGGCTTTTCGGCACACTGCTCAAGCGCTACCGCATCGAAGTCTCCTATGTCGACGGCCGCGACGAGGAGGCGGTCGCAAAGGCACTGCCGGGCGCAAAGCTCTTCTATATGGAAAGCCCGACGAGCTGGGTGATGGAAGCCCATGATGTCGGCGCTCTGGCCGCGCTCGCCCGCCGGCATGGCGTGACGAGCGTTATCGACAACAGCTGGGCGAGCCCGATCTTCCAGCAGCCACTCACGCTTGGCGTCGATCTGGTGGTCCATTCGGCTTCGAAATATCTCGGCGGCCACAGCGATGTGGTGGCCGGCGTCGTTGCCGGATCGAAGGAGCACATCCAGAAGATCAGGAGCGTCGCCTATCCCTATCTCGGCGGCAAGCTGTCGCCCTTCGATGCCTGGCTCCTGATCCGGGGCCTGCGCACCTTGCCGATGCGGATGAAGGCGCATGAGGCGGCCGCACTTTCGATCGCCCGCCGTCTGGCGGATCATGATGCCGTCGAGACTGTCTGCCATCCCGGCCTCGGCAACCAGCTGCCGCCGGGCCTTTCCGGCACGTCGGGCCTCTTCTCCTTCATTTTGCACGAAGGCGTCGATATTCCCGCCTTCACCAATGCACTGTCGCTGTTTCAGCTTGGTGTGAGCTGGGGCGGGCATGAGAGCCTGATCGTGCCGGGCCGCATCGTCCTTGCGCAGGCCGCACAGCCCAATTCCGCCGTCGATTTCGGGATCAGTCCGCGATCCATCCGTCTCCATGTCGGCCTGGAAGGGGCTGACGCGCTGTGGAGCGATCTTGAGGGAGCAATAGCGGCTGCTTCATAGCGGCAAAACAAGCAGCAAACGTCAATCATAAAAGGGGAGTACGACAATGAAGAAGCTCATAACCGCAATGCTGGCGACAGTGCTCATGTCGGGCGCTGCCTATGCCGAAAATCTCAAGCTGGTGGAGGTCATCACCAGTCCCGAACGCACCGAGACGCTGAAGAGCATCGTCGCCAGGTTCGAGGAGGCCAATCCCGGCACGACGGTCGAGATCATCTCGCTGCCCTGGGGCGAGGCTTTCGAAAAATTCGCCACCATGGTTTCGGCGGGCGAAACGCCCGATGTCATGGAAATGCCGGATACCTGGCTGTCGCTCTATGCCAATAACGGCGCGCTGGAAAACCTCGAGCCCTATCTTGAGAAATGGGAATACACCAAAGGCCTGACCAGCCGCGCGCTGGAGCTCGGCCGCGCGGTCGACAACAAGGCCTATATGCTGCCCTATGGCTTCTATCTGCGTGCGCTCTTCTATAACAAGAAGCTCTTCGCCGAGGCAGGCGTTTCCGAGCCGCCGAAGACGCTCGACGAGTTCGTGGACGTCGCAAAGAAGGTCTCGGCGCTGCCGGGCAAATCCGGCTATTGCCTGCGCGGCGGGCCGGGCGGTCTCAATGGCTGGGTGATGTTCGGCGCGGCGAACGCAGGCTCCAACGAGTTCTTCAAGCCGGACGGCACCTCCACCTTCGCCGATCCGGGCTGGGTCAAGGGGCTGACCTGGATGGTCGATCTCTACAAGAACGGCTATGCGCCGAAGGACAGCGTCAACTGGGGCTTCAACGAGGTCGTCGCGGGCTTCTATTCCGGCACCTGCGCGATGCTCGACCAGGACCCCGACGCGCTGATCGCCATCGCGCAGCGCATGAAGCCGGAGGATTACGGCGTCGTGCCGATGCCGAAGGGACCGGCGGGCAAGGCCTTCCCGACGATCGGCTATGCCGGCTGGTCGATGTTCGCCTCCAGCGAGCACAAGGATCTCGCCTGGAAGCTGATCGCCACGCTCGAAGGCCCGGAAGGCAATATCGAGTGGAACAAGCGCACCGGCGCGCTGCCCGTTCACACCTCGGCTGAGAAGGATCCGTTCTATGCGAGCGAGCAGTTCAAGGGCTGGTTCGAGGAACTGGCCGATCCGGACGCGGTGCCGACCGTGATGCCGACCCATCTGGAAGAATTCGCTTTCTTCAAGGATTCGCTCGTCATTAAGACCAGCCAGCAGGCGCTGCTCGGCGAGATCACGCCGGAGGACCTGGCCAAGGAATGGGCCGACTATATGACGGCGGCGCAGAAGAAGTTCCTGGCGAAGTAATTCCGCGCTCGCAGCCGCTCCCTCACCGGTTCGCTGCGCTCACCACCTCTCCTCGAGGGGGGATGCAGCGGCACCGTTTGCATCCTCTTCTCCCCGCCGGGGAGAAGGTGGCCCGAAGGGTCGGATGAGGGGGTGGCGCCATATGCGGTGGTCCCGAGGAGAGATGTGTTTGTGAAAAAGGCAAGATGATTTCATGAGCGTGACCGTTGCCCACGCGCACCCGGAGCACCGGCCGGTGCTCGACAGGTTGGGGCGTGTCCTGGAGCCCTATCTCTACACAGCACCCGCCGTCATCCTGATCGTGGCGGTGATGCTGGTGCCGCTGGTTCTCGGCATTTCCTATGCCTTCCGCGATGTCCGCCTGTTGAACCCGTTCTCCGGCGGTTTCGTCGGCCTTGAACATTTCCATGCGCTGGCAAAGGACCGGGCCTTTCTGGGCGCCTTGAAGAACACGCTTTGGTGGACCGGTGCCTCCGTCTTCCTGCAATTCGTCCTGGGGCTGATCCTGGCCTTGCTGCTCGACAAGCCATTCCGGGGCCGCGGTCTGGCCCAGGCGCTCGTCTTCCTGCCCTGGGCGGTGCCGAGCTTTCTTTCCGGCCTCAACTGGGCATGGCTTTTCAATCCGGTGGTCGGGCCGATCCCGCATTGGCTGTTCAGTCTGGGCCTGATGAGCGAACCGTCGAACATCCTTTCCGATCCGAACCTTGCCATGTGGGGCCCTGTTATCGCCAATGTCTGGTGGGGGATCCCGTTCTTCGCCATCACCATGCTCGCCGCCCTGCAGGCGATTCCGCGTGATCTCTATGAGGCGGCTGCGATCGACGGCGCCAATGGTTTCCAGCGTTTCCTCTCGATCACGCTGCCATTTCTCGCGCCGACCATGGCGATCACCATCCTTCTGCGCACGGTCTGGATATCGAATTTCGCCGATCTCATCATCGTCATGACCAATGGCGGCCCCGCCGACCGCACGCAGATCGTGGCGAGCTATATCTTCACGCAGGCCTTCCGCAGGCTGGATTTCGGTTATGCCTCGGCGATCGCGCTCGTTCTCCTCATCCTGCTGCTCGTCTATTCCATGCTGATCGTGCTTCTGCGCCAGGCCATGCTGAGGAGGGGCTGATCCCATGGGAAAGAAACGCCTCGGCCTCACAATAGCGCACCGGCTGGCGATCCTCGCCTATATCGTCTTCGCGCTTTTTCCCCTGTTCTGGCTTTTGAAAGTCTCGGTGACGCCGAATGAGCTTCTCTATTCGGAGGGCGTCAGGCTCTGGCCTTCGAGCACGACGTTCCAGCATTTCAGCTTCGTCCTCGTTCACAGTGATTTTCCGCGCTTCTTCAAGAACAGCGTCATCGTTTCGGGCGGAACCGCTCTTATCGTCACGATCATCGCCTCGCTGTCCGGCTATGCGTTGTCGCGCTTCACCTTCCGCGCAAAATACTGGATCGTGGCGCTGATGCTGCTGACACAGATGTTTCCGCTGGTCATGCTGGTAGCGCCGATCTTCAAGATGCTGTCGCCGCTGGGGCTCACCAACAGCCTGACCGGGCTCATCATCGTCTATGTCGCCTTCAACGTGCCGTTCGCGACCTTCCTGATGCAGTCCTTCTTCGACGGCATCCCGAAGGATCTGGAGGAGGCGGCGATGATCGACGGCGCGACGCGCTTCATGGCCTTTCGTCAGATCATCCTGCCGCTGACCTTGCCCGGCATCGCGGCGACGCTCGGCTTCGTCTTCACCGCCGCATGGAGCGAACTGCTCTTCGCGCTGATGCTGATATCAGGCAATCAGGCGGCGACGTTCCCGGTGGGGCTCCTGTCCTTCGTCTCGAAATTCTCGGTCGATTTCGGGCAGATGATGGCCGCGGGCGTCCTGGCGCTCATCCCGGCCTGTCTCTTCTTCCTCCTCATCCAGCGCTATCTCGTGCAGGGCCTCACCGCCGGCGCAGTCAAAGGCTAGATTCAGATGAAGGCGGGCTGCAAATGACGTTTTCCTGCGCTTCCGGTGCTCATGTACTGAAGTACACTCCGCTCCGGTTCTCGAAAAACATCATTTTCACCTCGCCTTGATCTGAATCTCAAGCGCGCACCATTGGAGTTATCCCCATGGCATCCATCCATATCGAAGATATCCGCAAGGCCTATGGCGATTTCCATGTGCTCCACGGCGTCGATCTCGACATTGCCGATGGCGAGTTTGTCGTGCTCGTCGGCCCTTCCGGCTGCGGGAAGTCGACGCTGCTGCGCATGATCGCCGGGCTCGAAGAGGTCACGTCCGGCACCATCCGCATCGACGGACGCAGGGTCAATGATCTCGATCCGAAGGACCGCGACATCGCCATGGTGTTCCAGTCCTATGCGCTTTATCCGCACATGTCGGTCAGGGACAATATGAGCTACAGCCTGCGCCTGCGCAAAACCGCCAAGGAGAAAATCTCGGGCGCGGTGAGCGGGGCGGCCGGCAAGCTGGGTCTTGAACCATTCATGGCGCGCCGTCCGCGCGCGCTTTCCGGCGGGCAGCGCCAGCGCGTGGCCATGGGCCGCGCCATCGTGCGTCAGCCCAAGGCGTTTCTCTTCGACGAACCCCTGTCCAATCTCGACGCACGCCTGCGCGAGCATATGCGCGCCGAGATCAAGAAGCTGCACAAGGAACTGGGCGCCACCTCCGTCTATGTCACCCATGACCAGATCGAGGCGATGACGCTCGCCGACCGCATCGTCGCGATGAATGGCGGCATCGTCCAGCAGGTGGGAAGCCCGCTCGATCTCTATGACCGGCCGGCCAATCTCTTCGTTGCGGGCTTCATCGGATCGCCGGCGATGAATGTCTTCGAGGCGCGCTACCGCTACGCCGATGATGCGGCACAGGCGGTGCTTGGCGACGGAACCGCTATCCCGCTTTCGAAACCATATCCCGTTGTCGAGGGCGCATCGATCACCGTCGGCGTCCGCCCGGAGCATGTCGCCGTAAGCGAAAGTGATGGCGGTGTCCCGGCAGTGGTGGAGCTCGTCGAGCCGACCGGCTTCGGCACGATCCTGCATCTGCGGCTCGACGGCACGCATATCAAGGCCTTCTCGCTCGAACGCCAGGCGCCCGTCAGCGGAACGGTGGTGAACGTCCGCTTCACGCCTGAGCGGCTGCATCTTTTCGATGCGGAAGGCACGCGGATCGAGCCCGAACAACCATAAGCTTTGGATCAGCGGTCCTCGCGGGTGTGCCACAGCCGGAGCATGTAGACGGTCGCTCCCTGGATTTCGTAACGCATCTCGTAATGGCCGACGAGCAGCCGCCTGACTTCGCGCGGCTGAAACTCGAAGAGCTGTTCACCGATGCGCGGGTTGGTCAACAGGACGGCCGGGGCTCTTGTCAGTGCCTGCACGACCCGAGCAGCAGCCGGTCTATTCACTGGAGCCAGGAACTCATAGAGGCGCGCCAGATCGGAGAGCGCCTTGCTGGTCCATTTCAGCTCCATCAGCGGGGCAGCGGGAGCGGATCGTCTGTATCCAGGCTATCTGCCCAGGCTTGTACGGCCTGCTGATCGATGACATGGCCGGCATCCACATCGGCGAGGGCCTCGCGCGTCAGCCGCTCCCGCTCTTCCTCCTGCGCGAGCCAGGCCGAGAGCGCCTGCTTCATGATCCAGCCGCGTGATCGCTCCAGCCGTTTGGCCATCTGATCGACCTTTTCGGCAAGAGGAAGCGGTATATGGGCGGTCAGGACCTTGGTTTCCGTCTGTGCCATCAATCGAGCCTTCAATTTTGATTTATTTCTAATCATGGTGATTAAATCAGAATCGGTCAAGCGAGCGCCCGGGCCACGCCGTTCAAAATTGCAGGTTGCACAGAATATAGGCATCACAAAATTTGCAAATTGTTTTGGCAATATTGCATTGCGAAAACGCATGAGCTGCGGCATGAATGCGCCATGACGCATAGTGACCTGACCATTCTGGTGATCGACGAGAACGCCATCCGGTCCTCGGTAATCGAGGAGGGATTGCGGCAGGCCGGTCATGCCAATGTCACCGTCATCCATGACGTCCAGGGAGTGGGGCGCATTATCGAGAACCTCCGCCCCGATGTCATCGTCATCGATCTGGAGAACCCCAATCGCGACATGCTGGAAAGCATGTTCCAGCTTTCCCGCTCCGTCAAACGGCCAATCGCCATGTTCGTCGACCGGTCGGACCAGAGCATGATCGAGGCGGCGGTGGAGGCGGGGGTCTCGGCCTATATCGTCGATGGTCTGAGGCAGGAGCGCGTCAAGCCGATCCTCGACATGGCGATCAGCCGCTTCAACGCCTTCTCCAGGATGGCGCGTGAACTGGAGGAAGCGCGCAGCGAACTGGAAAACCGCAAGATCATCGATCGCGCCAAGGGCATCCTGATGAAATCGAAGGCCCTGAGCGAGGAGGAGGCCTATCGCCTCTTGCGCAAGACGGCCATGAACCAGAACCGCAAGATCGGCGAGATCGCGCAAAGCCTCGTGATGGCCGCCGGCCTGCTGGAGAAATGACGATGGTGGATGGTGCTGAAATCACGGTCGGCTTCCTGCCGCTTCTCGACAGCGCGATCCTCATTGCGGCCGCGGAAAAGGGCTTTGCCCGCGACGAGCGCATCGAGATGAAGCTGGTGCGCGAGACGTCCTGGGCCAACATCCGAGACCGGGTGGCGGTCGGCCATTTCCAGGCCGCCCATATGCTGGCGCCGATGCCGATCGCCTCCAATCTCGGCCTTTCGCCGCTCTCCGTCCCGCTGGTGGCGCCGATGGCGCTGGGTCTCGGCGGCAACGCCGTGACCGTGTCCGTGCCGCTTTACGAGGAGATGACGGCGCATGGAATGGCCGGCGATCTCGATCCGGCCGATGCCGGGCGGGCGCTGAAGGCGGTGATCGCGGCGCGCGGCGGGGTGGAGCGGCTGCGCATCGCGGTGGTCCATCCCTTTTCCGGGCATAATTACGAATTGCGCTACTGGCTCGCCGCCTGCGGGATCGATCCCGAGCGCGATGTCGAGATCATTGTCGTGCCGCCGCCGCTGATGCCGGATGCGCTCGCCTCGGGCAATATCGACATGTGCTGCGTCGGCGAGCCGTGGAACAGCGTCGCCGTCAGCAGGGCAAGCGGCCGCATCGTCACCGTCAAGGCCCGGATCTGGCGCAACAGCCCGGAAAAGGTGCTGGGCGTGACCGCACGTTGGGCTGATGCCAATCGTGACGTGCTCGATGCTCTGCTGCGGGCGCTCTACCGTGCTGCCGAATGGTGTGGCCGATCGGAAAATGCCGAGGAACTGGCGGCCATCCTGTCGCGCCCGCAATGGCTGGATATCGACGCGAAACTCCTGCTCGGGTGCCTGACCGGTGCGCTGGCCACCCGGCCCGATCATATCGTGCAGGTCGATGATTTCTTCATCAGGCATGAAAAGGCGGCGACCTTCCCCTGGCAGAGCCATGCGCTGTGGTTCTACAGCCAGATGGTGCGCTGGGGGCAGTGCAGGCATTCGCCGCAGAACGCGGCGATCGCCCGCGATTCCTATCGGCCGGATATCTATCGCCGTGCGCTCAAGTCCCTGCCGGCTCCGCTTCCGGGCGCCAATCTCAAGGTGGAGGGCGCACTTTCGAGGCCGCAGCATGTCGGCGCCTCCAAGGCAGGGCTGGTGCTTGGCCCCGATGGCTTCTTCGACGGCCGCATCTTCGATCCCGATGCGATCGACGCCTATATCGCCGGCCAGAACCAGCATCGCGGAAAATAAGCGCATTTTTCTGCGCTGCACAAAAAATGAGCCAAGCGCGAAAATTTAGGCCGCTGCGGGACTGGCCGATTTCGATGTGCTTCACCTCGGTCATCTAGCCAAGATGCTGATAACATTCGATTAAAAATTCTGTTTTGAGATTGGCACGATTCGTGCTTGTCTATTTTCAGAGTCCGGAGGGGACCCACATAGAAACGTCCAATGAAGGGCGTTCAAAGGCAAAGCTGCCAAAACGACGATCGCTGCCCATTCGGGTGCGACTGCTCGTTTGGCAGCTTTTTCTTTTTGTGGGTCCCCTTTCCGGAGATGCAAACGCAGTTGCTGGCGATCTGCCAAAGGAGACCGGAAACATGGTGCCTGGAAGACGATTGAAATGCTCCCTCGCGATGGCGGCCCTGCTTTTCGGCGCGGCCATTGGCGGCGCCCGGGCCGAGATGCTCGATGTCGAGAAGGACGAGCTGAAGCTCGGCTTCATCAAGCTCACCGACATGGCGCCGCTGGCGATCGCCTATGAGAAGGGCTATTTCGAGGATGAGGGGCTGTTCGTCACACTGGAGCCGCAGGCCAACTGGAAGGTACTGCTCGACCGGGTGATCACCGGCGAGCTCGACGGCGCCCATATGCTGGCCGGCCAGCCGCTGGCGGCCACCATCGGCTTCGGCACCAGGGCGCACATCGTCACCCCCTTTTCCATGGATCTGAACGGCAATGGCATCACCGTCTCCAACGCGGTCTGGGAGATGATGAAGCCGAACATCCCGCTCGATGCCGACGGCAAGCCCGAGCATCCGATCAAGGCCGACACGCTCAAGCCCGTCATCGCCAAATACAAGGCCGAAGGCAAGCCGTTCAATCTCGGCATGGTCTTCCCCGTCTCCACCCATAATTATGAGCTGCGCTACTGGCTTGCCTCCGGCGGCATCAATCCCGGCTATTATTCGCCGAGCGACGTCTCGGGCCAGATCAAGGCCGATGCGCTTCTCTCCGTCACGCCGCCGCCGCAGATGCCGGCAACCCTGGAGGCAGGCACCATCGACGGTTACTGCGTCGGCGAACCGTGGAACCAGGCGGCCGTCTTCAAGGGCATCGGCGTGCCCGTCATCACCGATTACGAGATCTGGAAGAACAATCCGGAGAAGGTCTTCGGCCTCACCAAGGAATTCACCGAGAAATATCCCAATACCACGCTGGCGCTGACCAAGGCGCTGATCCGCGCCGCAATCTGGCTCGACGAGAACAACAACGCCAATCGGCCGGAGGCGGTCGAGATCCTGTCGAAGCCCGACTATGTCGGCGCCGACGCCAAGGTGATCGCCAATTCCATGACCGGCACCTTCGAATATGAGAAGGGCGACAAGCGCGAGGTGCCGGATTTCAACGTCTTCTTCCGCCATTTCGCGACCTATCCCTATTATTCCGACGCCATCTGGTACCTGACTCAGATGCGCCGCTGGGGCCAGATCCCGGAGCACAAGGACGACGCCTGGTACGCGGAAACGGCGAAGTCGGTCTACCTGCCCGACATCTATCTGAAGGCGGCAAAAATGCTGGTCGATGAGGGCAAGGCCAAGAAGGAAGATTTCCCGTGGGATACCGATGGCTACAAGCCCGCCACCTCCGATTTCATCGATGGCGTCACCTATGACGGCCATCAACCCAACGCCTACATCGACAGCCTCAAGGTCGGCCTGAAGGGCGAGCAGAAGATCGAGGGCGCGGATGTCGTCGGCGGCTGACCCGATCGGCCGCCGAAACGAGATCGCATTGCAAGGAACAGCGACATGACCAATGCCACCGACATCATCAGCCAGGACAGCGCGGCGCGCGCCGCCCGCCGGGAGGCGCTCCTGCAGCGGATCAACCGGATCGCCGTGTGGCTGAATGCCCTTGGTCTGGGTTGGATCGCGCCCATCCTGCGGATGCTCGCCGGCGACAGCCCGTCCGAACAGCTTGCCGAACTGAAGAAGGGGCTGTTCATCCCGCTGGCGGGCATTCTGGTCTTCCTTCTTGCATGGGGCGTTCTGGCGCCCAGGGTGCAGACATCGCTCGGCGCCATTCCCGGCCCCGTCCAGGTGGCGGAGCAGGCGCATTCGCTCTGGGCCGATCATCTGGCCGAGCGGGCGAAGGCGGCCGCCTTTTACCAGCGTCAGGATGAACGCAATGCAAAGCTGGTCGCGGAAGGAAAAGCTGACCAGGTGAAGGAGCGCGTCTATACCGGCCGGCCGACCTATATCGATCAGATCCTCACCTCCCTGATGACCGTCGGCCTCGGCTTCGTCATCGCCACGGCGATCGCGGTTCCGCTCGGCATCGCATCCGGCCTTTCGAGGACGTTCAACGGCGCGATCAATCCGCTGATCCAGATTTTCAAGCCGGTTTCGCCGCTGGCATGGCTGCCGATCGTCACCATGATCGTCTCGGCGCTTTATACCAACCCGTCGGAATTGTTGCCGAAATCGCTCGTCATCTCGGCCGTCACGGTCACGCTCTGCTCGCTCTGGCCGACGCTCATCAACACGGCCCTCGGCGTCGCCTCGATCGACAAGGACCTCGTCAATGTCGGCAAGGTGCTGCAGCTTTCCACGGCAACGACGGTTCGCAAGCTGGTTCTGCCCTCGGCACTGCCGCTGATCTTCACCGGCCTGCGCCTGTCGCTCGGCGTCGGCTGGATGGTGCTGATCGCCGCCGAAATGCTGGCGCAGAACCCGGGGCTCGGCAAGTTCGTCTGGGACGAGTTCCAGAACGGCTCTTCCGCATCGCTCGCCCGCATCATGGTGGCGGTGCTGACCATCGGCATCATCGGTTTCATGCTGGATCGCGTCATGTATGCGCTGCAGCAGGCCTTCACCTTCTCGTCGAACCGGTAGGAGACCTGGATGCCCATTCTTGAAGCCAGCGGCGTCTGCAAATCCTTCGGCACGGCGAAGAGCCGCAATGATGTGCTCGCCGATGTCAATCTGAAGGTGGAGGAGGGCGAGTTCATCGCAATCGTCGGCTTTTCCGGCTCCGGCAAATCGACGCTGATTTCCCTGCTCGCCGGTCTTTCACGGCCGGACAGCGGCGGCGTCCTTTTCAGGAACCGGGAGGTGACGGAGCCGGAGCCGGAGCGCGGCGTCGTCTTCCAGTCCTATGCGCTGATGCCGTGGCTGACCGTCGAGGGCAATGTGGCGCTCGCCGTCGACAGCGTTCACAAGGACAAGCCGAAGGGCGAGCGGCGCGATATCGTCAGAAAATATATCGACATGGTGGGGCTTTCCCACGCGGTCGACCGCAAGCCGGCGGAGCTTTCCGGCGGCATGCGCCAGCGCGTGTCGGTCGCTCGCGCCCTTGCCATGCAGCCCGAGGTGCTGCTGCTCGATGAGCCGCTTTCTGCGCTCGACGCGCTGACGCGCTCCAAGCTGCAGGACGAGTTCGCGGAAATCTGCCAGAAGGAGAAAAGGACGATCGTTCTCATCACCAACGATGTGGACGAGGCCATTCTGCTCGCCGACCGCATCATTCCGCTCACCCCTGGACCGAAGGCGACGCTCGGGCAGAGCTTCAAAGTCGATATCCCGCGCCCGCGCGACCGGGGCGAGCTCAATTCCGACCCTGAATTCATCCGCATCCGCGCCGAGGTGACGGCCTATCTGATGGATCTGGGGGCGAACCGCGCCAGCGAGAACCAGCGGCAGATCGACCTGCCGAATGTCGTGCCGATCACCCAGAAGCCGCAGCCGGAGAAGCTGCCGGCGGCCTATGCGCGCAAGGCCCGCTCGACGGTGGAGAAGGGCTATGTCGAGTTCTTCGAGGTCAGCAAGGTCTACCCGACGCCGAAGGGACCGCTGACGGTCGTGGACGGCTTCGACATGAAGATGAAGAAGGGTGAGTTCATCTCCATCATCGGCCATTCGGGCTGCGGCAAGTCGACGGTCCTCTCGATGGTCGCGGGCCTCAACCCGATCACATCAGGCGGCATCATCCTCGACAATCGCGAGGTGAGCGGCGCCGGTCCCGACCGCGCCGTCGTCTTTCAGGCGCCGTCGCTGATGCCCTGGCTCACGGCCCGCGAGAATGTCGCGCTCGGTGTCGACAAGGTCTATCCCGATGCCTCGCCGGCCGAGCGCAGGGACATCGTCGAATACTACCTGTCGCGGGTCGGCCTCGGCGACGCCATGCACCGGCTCGCCGCCGATCTTTCCAACGGCATGAAGCAGCGCGTCGGCATCGCCCGCGCTTTTGCGCTCTCGCCCAAGCTGCTGCTGCTCGACGAGCCTTTCGGCATGCTGGATTCGCTCACCCGCTGGGAGCTGCAGGAAGTGCTGATGGATGTGTGGAAGCGCACCCAGGTGACGGCGATCTGCGTCACCCATGATGTGGACGAGGCGATCCTTCTCGCCGACCGCGTGGTGATGATGTCGAACGGGCCCAATGCCCGGATCGGCAACATCATGGAGGTGGACCTGCCACGGCCGAGAACCCGCAAGGAGCTGCTCGCCCACCCCGATTACTACGCCTATCGCGAGGAACTTCTCGACTTTTTGGAAGCCTATGAAGGCGGCGCCAATCCCGGCGAGGATCAGCTTCGCTCGATCCAGGAAAAGCGCCTTGCACGCATTGCCCGCCAGAAGGCGGTCCGCACCGAAGCGGCGGAATAGGAGGAATGACCATGGCAAAACAGAAACTCGTCGTCGTCGGTGCCGGCATGGCCTCGGGCCGCATGCTGGAGCACCTTTTCGAGGCAGCACCCGATGCGTTCGACGTCACGCTCTTCGGAGCCGAGCCGCGCGGCAATTATAACCGCATCATGCTCTCGCCCGTGCTCGCCGGCGAGAAGACTTATGAGCAGATCGTCACGCATGATGCTGACTGGTATGCGTCGAACAATGTGAACTGCCGTTTCGGCGAGACGGTGACGAAGATCGACCGCAAGGAAAAGGTCATCGTCACGGCAAACGGCGCAACATCCTATGACAAGCTGGTGGTGGCCACCGGCTCCGCGCCCTTCATCATTCCGATAGCCGGCAAGGACTTGCCGGGTGTGCGTGCGTTCCGCGATCTCGATGATGTCGAGGCGATGGTGGAAGCGGCGGGCAAGCCGAACGCCAGGGCCGTGGTGATCGGGGGCGGTCTTCTGGGTCTCGAGGCGGCGGCGGCGCTGCGGCTGCGCGGCATGGAAGTCGTCGTGCTCCATCTCATGGGGCATCTCATGGAACGCCAGCTCGACCCGGCCGCCGGCTATCTCCTGCAGAAGGAGCTGGAAGGCCGCGGCATCAAGGTCCATTGCAAGGCACAGACCAAGGCGATCCTCGGCAACAGCCAAGTGGAAGCCGTGCTTCTGGAAGACGGCACCATCTACCCCGCCGATCTGGTGGTGATGGCCGTCGGCATCCGCCCCGAGGTGCGCATCGCCAATGATGCCGGCCTCTATGTCGAGCGCGGCATCGTCGTCAACGACCAGATGGTCTCCTCCGATCCCGATATCCTGGCCGTCGGCGAGTGTGTCGAACATGAGAACATCTGCTACGGCCTCGTCGCGCCGCTCTACGACATGGCCAAGGTGGCGGCGAAGACGCTTCTGAAAGAGGACGCCGCCTTCCGGCCCGTCGAGACGGCGACGCAGCTTAAAGTGACGGGTGTCAGCCTTTATTCCGCCGGCGATTTCGCCGAGGCGCCGGACCGCGAGGAGATCGTGCTGCGCGATGCCAGCGCCGGCATCTACAAGCGGCTGGTGCTGAAGGAGAACCGCATCCTCGGCGCCGTGCTCTACGGCGAGACGGGTGACGGCACCTGGTTCTTCGACATGCTGCGCAAGGGCACCGACGTCTCGGAAATGCGCGAAACGCTTATCTTCGGCCAGGCCTATCAGGGGGGATCCCCCCTGGACCCTATGGCGGCCGTTGCAGCCTTGCCGGATGATGCGGAGATCTGCGGCTGCAACGGCGTTTGCAAGGGAAAGATCGTCGGCACGATCAACGAGAAGGGCCTGACCTCGCTCGATGACGTGCGCGCCCACACCAAGGCATCCGCCTCCTGCGGCTCCTGCACCGGCCTCGTGGAACAGCTGATGACGCTGACCCTGGGCGACAAATACAATCCCGCCGCCGTCCAGCCGATGTGCAATTGCACCGATCTCGGCCATGACGATGTGCGCCGCCTGATCAAGGCGAAGAAGCTGAAGACCATTCCCGCCGTCATGCAGGAGCTGGAATGGAAGACCTCCTGCGGCTGCGCCAAATGCCGGCCGGCGCTCAATTATTACCTCGTCTGCGATTGGCCGGATGAATACGCCGACGACTACCAGTCGCGCTTCATCAACGAGCGTGTCCACGCCAACATCCAGAAGGACGGCACCTATTCGGTGGTGCCGCGCATGTGGGGCGGCGTGACCAGCTCCAAGGAACTGCGCGCCATCGCCGACGTGGTCGACAAGTTCAACGTGCCCATGGTCAAGGTGACGGGCGGCCAGCGCATCGACCTGCTTGGCATCGAGAAGGAGGATCTGCCGGCGGTCTGGGCCGATCTCGGCCAGGCAGGTTTCGTCTCCGGCCAGGCTTACGCCAAGGGTCTGCGCACCGTGAAGACCTGCGTCGGCTCCGACTGGTGCCGCTTCGGCACGCAGGATTCGACAGGCCTCGGCATCCGCATCGAGAAGTTCATGTGGGGATCGTGGACGCCCGCAAAGCTCAAGATGGCGGTCTCGGGCTGTCCGCGCAACTGCGCGGAAGCGACCTGCAAGGACATCGGCGTGATCTGCGTGGATTCCGGCTTCGAGATCCATTTCGCCGGTGCCGCTGGCCTCGACATCAAGGGCACCGAAAAGCTGGGGCTCGTCGCCACGGAAGACGAGGCGCTGGAGGTGATCGTCGCGCTGACCCAGATGTATCGCGAGCAGGCCCGCTATCTCGAGCGCATCTACAAATGGGCCAAGCGCGTCGGCTACGACGAAATCCGCCGCCAGATCCTGGACGATCACGAGCGGCGCAAGGCCTTCTACGACCGCTTCGTCTTCTCCCAGAAATTCGCACAGGTCGATCCCTGGTCCGAGCGCGTCTCGGGCAAGGACAAGCACGAGTTCAAGCCGATGGCGACGATGGAATATCCGCAGGCGGCGGAGTGAGGAGATGGATATGAACTGGATTGAAATCGGCACTCTTTCCGACATTCCGCAACGCGGCGCGCGCTGCGTGAAGACGCCGCAGGGCAAGATCGCGGTGTTCCGCACGGCGGAGAACGAGGTCTTCGCCATCGAGGATCATTGCCCGCACAAGGGCGGGCCGCTCAGCCAGGGCATCGTCCATGGCCGCGCCGTCACCTGCCCGCTGCACAATTGGGTGATCTCGCTCGAAACCGGCAAGGCGCAAGGCGCCGACGAGGGCGAGGTCAGAACGATCCCGGTGAAGAACGAGGGCGGCAAGCTCTTCATCGCACTGGAAAGCCTGATGCTCGCGGCGGCGGAGTAACGGGCCGCATCGCCAACCACCACACGAACAAGGGAACACGGGCCATGTCATATGTTCAACCGACCGACTTTGTGACCAGGATGATCGATGCCGGCGAGGCGAAGATCTTCATGTCCACCAGGGATACGCTGATCCGCGCCTTCATGGCCGGTGCGATCCTGGCGCTCGCCGCCGCTTTCGCGGTCACGATCAATGTCCAGACGGGCCAGCCGCTCGCCGGCGCCATCCTCTTTCCGGTGGGCTTCTGCCTTCTCTATCTCATGGGCTTCGACCTCCTGACCGGCGTCTTCACGCTGGTGCCGCTTGCCTTGATCGACAAGCGTCCGGGCGTGACGCTCGGCGGCGTCCTGCGCAATTGGGGCCTGGTCTTCATAGGCAATTTCGCGGGCGCGTTGCTGGTCGCGGTGATGATGGCCATCATCTTCACCTTCGGCTTCAGCGTCGAGCCGAACGAGGTCGGCCAGAAGATCGGCCATATCGGCGAAGGCCGCACCCTCGGCTATGCGGCGCATGGCGCGGCCGGGATGCTGACGCTCTTCATCCGCGGCGTGCTCTGCAACTGGATGGTTTCGACCGGTGTCGTCGCCGCGATGATGTCCACCTCCGTCTCCGGCAAGGTGATCGGCATGTGGATGCCGATCATGCTGTTCTTCTACATGGGTTTCGAGCATTCGATCGTGAACATGTTCCTGTTCCCCTCGGGCCTGATGCTCGGCGGCCAGTTCTCGATCATGGACTATTTCATCTGGAACGAGATCCCGACGGTTCTCGGCAATCTGGTGGGCGGGCTCACCTTCGTCGGCCTCACCCTTTATTCGACCCATGCCCGCACCGGCGCCAAGCGCCCCGCGCCGGCCGGCCGGGTTGCCGGTCCCGCCGGCGTTCCCGCGGAGTAAGCCCGTGGCGCTCGAGCTCTTGGGAGGAGAAGTGCAGGCAGGTGGTCCGGGCGGGACATCCACCCGGACCACCTGCCCCTATTGCGGCGTCGGTTGCGGGGTGATCGCCACCGTGGCGAATGACGGGAGCGTCAGCGTCAAGGGCGACCCGGATCACCCCGCCAATTTCGGCCGGCTCTGCTCCAAGGGTTCGGCGCTGGCCGAGACGATCGATCTCGACGGGCGGCTGCTCTACCCGGAAATCGCCGGCCGGCGTGCCGGCTGGGACGAGGCGCTCGATCTGGTGGCGCGGAAATTCTCCGAGACCATCGCCGCGCATGGGCCGGATTCGGTCGCCTTCTATGTCTCCGGCCAGCTTCTGACGGAGGATTATTACGTCGCCAACAAGCTGATGAAGGGCTTCATCGGCTCCGCCAATATCGACACCAATTCGCGGCTCTGCATGGCTTCCTCAGTCGCCGGGCACAGGCGGGCCTTCGGCTCGGATACGGTGCCGGGCGTCTATCAGGATCTGGAGGCGGCCGATCTCGTCATCCTGACCGGCTCCAATCTCGCCTGGTGCCATCCGGTGCTTTACCAGCGCCTTGCCGCAGCCAGGCAGAAGCGGCCGGAGATGAAGGTCGTCGTCATCGATCCGCGCCGGACCATGACCTGCGATATCGCCGACATGCATCTGGTGGTGCGCCCGGATGGCGATGTGGCGCTCTTCAACGGCCTGCTCGCGCATCTCGCCAGCAACGGGGTGCTGAATGAGGATTTCATCCGCGATCATACGAATGGCTTCGCGGAAGCGCTGGCAGCGGCGCGAGCGAACGAGGCGGATATTGCATCCCTGACCGGCCTTTCGGACGGGGAGATCGAGGCGTTCTACGAGGTGTTCGCGGCCACGGAGAAGGTGGTGACATGCTATAGCCAGGGGGTAAATCAGTCCTCTTCGGGCACCGACAAGGTCAACGCCATCATCAATTGCCACCTGGCGACGGGCCGCATCGGTCGGCCCGGCATGGGGCCGTTTTCGCTGACCGGCCAGCCCAACGCCATGGGCGGGCGCGAGGTCGGCGGCCTCGCCAACATGCTCGCCGCGCATATGGAAATCGAAAGGCCGGAGCACCGCGAGCGCGTCCAGCGCTTCTGGAATGCGCCCACCATTGCCGACAAGCCGGGCCTCAAGGCGGTGGATATGTTCAAGGCCGTGGCCGACGGGCGGATCAAGGCGCTCTGGATCATGGGCACTAACCCGGTGGTTTCGATGCCGGATGCCGATAGCGTGGCGGCGGCGCTCCGCGCGTGCCCGTTCGTCGTCGTTTCCGACATCATCCACGATACCGACACCACGCAATATGCGCATGTGCTTCTGCCTGCCGCCGGCTGGGGCGAAAAGGACGGCACGGTCACCAATTCCGAGCGGCGGATTTCCCGCCAGCGGCCGTTTCTCGGGCTCCCCGGCGAGGCGCGGCCTGACTGGCGCATCATCCGCGATGTAGCGGAGCGGATGGGCTTCGGTGAAGCGTTTGCGTTTGAAAGTCCGGCGGAGATCTTTGCCGAGCACGCGGCATTATCGGCGTTCGAGAATGAGGGCGAGCGGGATTTCGATATTGGCGGGTATGCGGAGATTTCCGGGCCGGCTTATGAGGCATTGACGCCCTTCCAATGGCCGGCGTCAGCGCAAGACACCCCCCTCTGGCCTGCAGGCTATCTCCCATTCCCACTACCGTCATCCTCGGGCTTGACCCGAGGATCCACGGCCAGGGAGCACCAATTGTTCCATGGCAACGACACGTTCCAGAAGGCAGGGACCGTTCAATATTCCGCTGGACGATTTAAAGATCCCGCTGCGGATGATGATAATGTTTCCGCCCCCTTGCCGTGGATCCTCGGGTCGAGCCCGAGGATGACGACTGGAGGAGTGGGGGAGATATCAGGCAAGCCAGAGGGGGGTGACTTCCGCTTCTTCGCCGATGGCCGCTTCTATCACCCCGACAGCAGAGCCCGGTTCATCGCCGTCCATTCCACAGCGACAGAGCGCGTCAATTCCGCGTACCCCCTCGTCCTCAACACCGGCCGCATCCGCGACCAGTGGCATACCATGACGCGGACGGCCAAGAGCGCCCGGCTGTCGGCCCATCTCGCCGAGCCCTTCGCCGAGATCAACCCGGCGGATGCGAAGGCGCTTGGCATTGCCGACGCCACGCTGGTGCGCGTCGCCAGTCCACACGGCAAGGTGACAGTCCGCGCGCTGATCACGGCGCGGCAGCCCCGCGGCGCGGTTTTCGTGCCGATGCACTGGACGGATCAATTCGCCTCCAACGGGCGCGTCGATGCTTTGATACCGCCCGTGACCGATCCCACATCCGGCCAGCCGGCGTTGAAAAATGTGGCGGTCTCGCTTGAGCCTTATGAGGTCCGTTCCTACGGCTTTGCCGTATCGGCGGACCGGCCGCTGCCCGAAGGTGCGGATTATTTCGCCTTTGCAAAGGTCGAGCACGGTTTCCGCATGGAATGCGCCCTTGCCGAAGCGCCCGAAAGCTGGGAGGCATGGTGCCGGAAAACCTGGCAACTTTCGGACGCGCTTCCGGCGCTTGCCTATTTCGATTGCGACAATGGCGACAGCCGCATCGCCTTCTTCGATGGGGAAAGACTGGTGCTGGCCTTTTATGTCGCCCGCCGGCCCGTGGCCGTTTCGCGCACATGGGCCGTGGCGCAGCTTGGGGCCAGCCATGGCGAAGCGCGGCGTCGCATCGCGGTGATGGCCGGGCGGCCCGGCGCCGACCAGCCGGATATCGGCGCCATCGTCTGCTCATGCTTTTCCGTCGGCATCAACCAGATCACGGCGGCTATTGATGGCGGTTGCGGCTCGGTGGATGCAATCGGCGCAGCGCTCAAGGCCGGGACCAATTGCGGGTCATGCCGCTCCGAAATCAGGGAGATACTGGATGCGCGTCATCGAAAACACCAGGTTCAGGCGGCAGAATAAAGCGGCGGAGAGCGCGGCCAGGATCGCGCCGCTCTCCGTTCTTCCGCTTTTCATCTCGCTGAAGGGAAAGCGAGCATTGATCGCCGGCGGCTCGGCAGCCGCTGCCTGGAAGGCGGAACTGCTGGTGATGAGCGGCGCGCTCGTTGAGGTCCATGCGCCGGAGGGCGATCTCTGCGAGGAGATGCGCGCGCTTCTGGCAGTGCATGGACCCGAAAGGCTCCTGCATCGCAATTCTTCCTGGCAGAGCGCCGAGTGGACGTCCATCGCCTTTGCCGTTGCGGATGCGGAGAGCGAGGAGGAGGCGGAAGCCTTTGCCCACGCGGCGCGTGCGGCGGGTGTGCCCTTCAACATCATCGACAAGCCAGCTTATTGTCAGTTCCAGTTCGGCTCGATCGTCAGCCGCTCGCCGGTGGTTGTCAGCATCTCTACCGATGGTGCGGCGCCCATCCTGGCGCAGGCGATCCGCCGCCGGATCGAGGCCATGCTGCCGCAATCCCTGTCCGCCTGGGCCGATCTGGCGCAGCGCCTGCGGATGGCTGTCGTGGAGCGGCTGGCGCCGGGCGAAGGCAGGCGGCAGTTCTGGGAACGCTTCGTCGACCGCGCTTTTGCCGCCGAGAGAGCGCCATCGCTGCGAGACGAGCGCTCTTTCCTGCAGGCGCTTTCATCCGGGGCGAGCGGCGTGGAACCGGCGCACGCGACCGTGATCGAGGTGAAGTCGCATGATGCCGAGTTGTTGCCGCTGAAGGCGGTGAGGGCGCTGCAGGCGGCGGAGGTCATCCTGCATGACGAGGATGTTTCGACCGGGATCCTGCAGTTGGCGCGCCGCGAGGCGAAGCGGGTGGCGGTGAACGGCACACGGCATCCAGTGGCGATGACTGGCAAGCGGCTGGTCTGGCTCAAGTCAGGCGCTTTCGGATCGGCGCATGGGGCGGCCATGCGCCTGCGCCGGGCAGGCATGGCGGTGAATTTCATTCCGGGGATCGCGGCGGTGCCGGAGGATGATCAGCGTATTGTCGCGAATGTGCGGTTCTGAGCGGTTCCTGTTTTGATGGAATCGCCATTCACCCCCCTCTGGCCTGCCGGCCATCTCCCATTCCCCACCACCGTCATCCTCGGGCTTGACCCGAGGATCCACGGCCAGGGAGCACCAATTGTTCCATCGCAACGACACGTTCCAGAACGCAGGGACCGTTCAATATTCCGCTGGACGATTTAAAGATCCCGCTGTGGATGATGATAATGTTTCCGCCCCCTTGCCGTGGATCCTCGGGTCGAGCCCGAGGATGACGACTGGAGGAGTGGGGGAGATATCAGGCAGGCCAGAGGGGGGCTGCCCCGGCAATATTTTTCAGGTGAATGCAAAACGCTCCCGCCATGGGCGGGAGCGCAAAGGCATTGCAGCAGCCTCAAACCGCGATCTTGCCGCCGCCCTGCTTGGTGATCGCCACGACCGACGGGCGCGTGGGCATGTCGTCGCGGAAGTCGGGCCAGCGGGTGGAGAGGTCCTCGTAATAGGAGGGGCGGCCATGGCCTTCCCAATCCTCGCCGCCGTCACCCGGATGCTGCACGGCGACGAAGGCGGTCTCATCGTCGGGCGCAAAGAGCGGGCCGCACATTTCGGCACCCACCGGCACGCGGAAGAACAGCTTCGACGTCGCGCGCGCCTCGCCCTGCGTATCGACCGCCCAGAGCCCGTCGGTGCGCCCGGTCGCCTTGTTGTTGTTGCCGTCGGTGGCAACCCAGAGACGACCGGCCGAATCCACGGCGCAATTGTCAGGCATGCCGAACCAGCCGTTCTTCGTCGTCTCGGTCGAGAAGGTGGAGCCGACATCGGCGATGGTGGGATCGCCGCATTTCAGCAGGATTTCCCAGGTGCCCTTGGTCGAGGCGAAATCGCCCTCCGGCTCGGTGATCTCGATGATATGGCCGAAGGCGTTCTTGGCGCGCGGATTGGCGGCGTCGACCTGCTCGTCGGTGCGCTTGGTGTTGTTGGTCAGCATGACATAGACCTTGCCGGTCACGCCGTTGGGCTGCACGTCTTCCGGGCGGTCCATCTTGGTCGCGCCGAGCAGGTCGGCGGAGCGGCGGGTCTCGATCAGCACGTCGGCCTGGCTCTGGAAGCCGTTCTCGGCGGTCAGCGGCGCCTTACCGAAGACCAGCGGCAGCCATTCTACCGTGCCGTCCTCGGAGAATTTGGCGACATAGAGCGTGCCCTCGTCGAGCAGGTCCATATTGGCGGCACGGTCATCCGGGTTGAACTTGCCCGCCGTGACGAACTTGTAGACATAATCGAAACGCTCGTCGTCGCCGAGATAGAAGACGACACGGCCGTCCTTGTTGACGATGGATTCGGCGCCCTCATGCTTGACGCGGCCGAGCGCGGTGCGCTTCTTCGGCGTGGAAGTGGGATCGAGCGCATCGACCTCGACCACCCAGCCGAAGCGGTTGGGCTCGTTCGGCTCCTTGGAAAGGTCGAAGCGGTCGTAGTAATTCGCCCATTCGTAGGCGCCCTCGGGAATGCCCATGCGCTTGTAATTGGCGGCTTCGCGATGGCCTTCCGGCAGCTCACCGCTGAAATAGCCGTGAGTGTTCTCCTCGGCCATGATGTAGGTGTGCCAGGGCGTCACGCCGCCGGCGCAATTGTTGACGGTGCCGAAGACCTTGGTGCCGGTCGGGTCGGCCTTGGTCTTGAGCCGGTCGTGACCGGCGGCCGGACCGGAAAGCTGCATCTCGGTGTTGGAGGTGATGCGGCGGTTATATTTGCTGTCGAGGACAGGCTTCCATTTGCCGTCGACCTTCTCGATCTCGACGATCGTGCCGCCATGGGCGGCCATCTCGATATCGACCTGATCCTTCGAAAGCGGCTTTTGCACGACCTTGCCGTCGGCGATGGTGACGAGGCCGGGGAACATCAGGTGCGGGTTGGTGTATTCGTGGTTGACCACGAGCAGGCCGTGGGTCGAGGAGCCGTCGAGCGGGATATAGCCGACATAGTCGTTGTTGTAGCCGAACTGCTTCTCCTGAGCCGCGGCGCTCTGGTTCTTCGGGTCGAAGGCGGGCGCATCGGGAAAGAGCGGATCGCCCCAGCGCAGGAGCACATCGGCGTCATAGCCTTCGGCGACGTGGTGCTTGTCGTCGACGCCGGCTTCGAGCTCCTTGAAGGAGAAGGCGGAGCCGTTATCGGCCTTGGCGTCTCCGGCGGTCAGGAGGGCCAGGGGGCTGACCGTCGCGGCGATGGCCGAAACCGCAAGCGAACCCTGAAGAAAGCCGCGGCGCGAAAAACGCGCGCTGATGATCTCTCCCATGGTCGGGTTGTCGGTCGGATTGCGCGGCGCGCCGTCGGCTTCTTCCAGCTGGCTCGTCCTGAACAGGGCTTGCTGTGAAAGGTGTTCGTTCATCTGGCTATCCTCAACTTGAAAAAGTGCCCCTTTTAGAGCTCTTCCAAGTGATAGAAGCGCGATGTGACATGCAGATGAAATCGGGGGCGTTTATCGCTTGCCCTGCGGAGGATAGGAATAGAGCGTCCCCGAGCGGTCGATATGAACGATCATCGCCCTTTCCGCGGCATCCGGGTTGCGCTTGCGGATACGGTCGAGAATGGCGCGGTGCTCGCTGAGCGTTATCCGTTCCTTGCCCGTCCAGATCAGCATCTCGGTGTGATATTCGAAGAGCCAGTTGAGCAGGGACTCGCTCAGGGCCTCCAGCATCGGATTGCCGGACATGGCGGCGATCTTGCGGTGGAAGGCGATGTCGTCGGCGATGAACAGGCGCGGATCGCCGAAATGGCTTTCCTGGCGCTTGAGGATTTCCTCCAGTTCGTCGATATCGGCGTCGCTGGCCCGTTCCGCCGCCAGACGCACCAGGCCGCGCTCGTAGAAACGGCGCGTGTCCTTCAGATGATCGAGCGTTTCGGGCGTGGTGGAGATCAGCATCCGCGCCACCACGTCGATCTGCTTGAACATGGTGCGGGCGTTGAGCTCGCTGACGCGGGCGCGCTCGCCATGCGACACCACGATCAGCCCCATATTGTGGAGCGCCTGCATCGCCTCGCGGATGGCGGGGCGGCCGACGCCGAACCGCTCCATCAGGTCGCGCTCGGAGGGCATCAAATCACCCGGGCCGAATTCGCCGCTGGCGATCAGGTCGCGCAGGCGGTCGAAGACTTCGTCGGAGAGCTTGCGCCTGACTATGCGTTCATCGTGCTGCGTCATTCAATCGACGGCCTCTGAGAATCATCATTCTTTCATATCATCATACCACTTTCAAAACCGGATACGCGCCACTGCGTAAGGCGGAAGAATGAGAGGCCCGCTGTCGCTTTCCTCCACATCGCCGAAATGTTCCGCATGAAGGATCGAGATGGCAAGGGTATTCACGCCGATCGCCACCTCTTGCGCCACCGGCGTGAGATTGGCGACGAGGAGGGTGTCTTCCGCCGACAATGCCAGCACCCGTGTTTCATCGGATGAGCGGCAGGGCATCACCGCCTCTCCCGCCATCCGGCAAAGCGCGCGGATGACCGCATGGACCGGCAGGGTCAAGTTTTCGTCCAGAATGCCTGAAGGCCCGGTCAGCGCGGCGGGGACGAAGGATGCAATATCGTGGCCAGCGACACGCGCGGCATAGCCGAGCGTCCAGGCGGCGGCGAAGAGGCCCTGCTGCCGCGGATCTTTGCGCGCCATGGTGATGCGCTGCCCGTCCGGATTGTCCATCGTGTGGGTGCCATAGGGGTTCTGCCGCATGGGGATGGAGCAGAGGCCGAGGCGATAGGTCCTGCCGTCGCCGATGATGGCGCGGGCGGAGCGGAAGATATCCGGCAAGGCCTCCAGCGTCTCCATGACGCTTGTGTCATCCGCCGCATGGACGATCGGATTGGTGCCGTGGGTAATGAAATCAAGCATCTCCACCGGCGGGCGCTTGCGGTTCAATTCCGTGAAATAGCTGAACATGCCGCCCCCAAGGGGTGTATCGGGAAAGGCGCGGCGCGCGGCATCGTAAATCTCGCCAAGCGGAGGGCAGGGCGGCCATTCGCTGCCCGGCGGCGTCGATTGCCGGTCGACCGAGGGGCAGACGGCGAGGGCAGCAAGATCGAGACCCGCCTCGCGCACCATTCCCGCGAGCTTTGCGAATTCCACGGTCAGATCGCCGTCGCAGGCGACCACATATTCGAGCGTGACGGGGATCCGGCTTTCCCGCCGCAATTGCGCGAAGGCCTTCATTTCATCCGCGCCATGGCCAATGGTCGGGTCGAAATGCAGGAGCAGGAATTGCGGCGCGAGTTCGCGCAACGCGTCGATCCTGTCCATGGTTGGATCAAGTTCGGCTGGATCGATGAGCAGCCCGATCTCGGGATGTTTTCGCGCGCCGTCCGCTTCGCCCATCTCGATCGTCACCGGCCCATCCCGGGAAGGCGCGGGCTTGGCATCCTCGCCCGCAATGATGCGCAAATCCACCGCCTGCCGGTTCGGCTCGCCCACCGGCATGACATAGGGCCAGGGCAGGGCGAGCGGACGGACATAGGTCTTGTAGGAGGCATCGGACCAGTTGCGCTGGTCCTCCATCTCGAAGACATCGCCGGCAAAGCGGCAGGTGGCGGTGATGCCGTCGGCAACGCGGTGCGTCAGCGCGCTTATATCCTTGAAGGGCTGCCAGGGCTCGATCAGATCGGGAAAGAGTGTCTCTTCCACCGATCCGTCGCCATGCTCGACCGTCACCCACTTGCCCGCCACGCCGACGATCGGGTGCAGCACGCAGAAGCCGCAGCGATTGGTGGTGAAATCCCTGTCCGGCGTGGCGACGGCCTCGAAAACGAGATGCCCGTCGGAGTGCCCTGAAATGACCGCTTCATTGGCGAGAGCGCCACCGCAAAGGGCGCGGTAGCGCACCGTGAAGCGGTCCGGTTCCTCTTCGATGGCAAGGCCGGTGATAGCGGGCGCATAGGTGCCCCAGTTCTCGTCGCGCACTACGTATGAAATGGCGCGCAGAACCTCATGACCTCTGAAACGGATATAGCGGAGGTTGCCGTCCACCAGTTCGGCGGTGAGCTCGCCGGCGCGAAGCGTCCTGAACCGCTGCGGCGGCTCGTCAGTACCGTAAAGGGCAATGCCCTCTCCGCCGTCATTCTCGGGCTTGTCCCGAGAATCTGCTGCGCATGAGTTTTCGCGCCAATGCCGCTTTTCTCCAGACGATGACTGCCGCTCGCCTCGATTTTCCGTAGCAGATTCTCGGGACAAGCCCGAGAATGACGGCGTGGGTGATGGCTTGGGTTCGTCGGTACGCTTGCCGCTCATACCATCCGCCTCACATCGATTGCCTTCTGCCCATTGGCCGCGGATTCGTAAGCGGCAAAAACCAGCGCCATGGTTTTCAGATTATCTGCGCCGGATGTTTCCGGTTCGCGGCGGCCCGTCAGGCAGTCGGTCCAGTGCTGCTCTATATTGAACACGCTTTCCTGGATGTTGTGCCAGGGCCGGCTGGCCCAGCTCAGAAGCTTGGGCGAAACATCGCGCGTTTCAGAGCGCCCATCGGCATGAACCGTCATCTGGTAGTTGGCGGAAAGGCGTAAGGTCCCTCTGCTGCCGTCGATCTCCACCAGCGTTTGCGGAAAAAGCTCCTCCGGCAATCGCGTCGCATAGCTGCAATCGCAGATGCTGGTCGCGCCGCTTTCGTGGGCCAGCAGGATGGTGGCGACATCCTCGCCGCGAATGGCCGGATTGACGCGGCGGGTGGTCGCGCTGAGACGCGCCACATCGCCGAACAGGAAGCGGGCGATATCGAGGATATGGATGCCGAGATCCTGGATGATGAAGCGCTCTTCGGTGGCAAGGTAAGGCTGGCCGGAAAAGACGTCATAGGCGGAGCGGAACGAAACCCGGCCCCAGAAGATATCGCCGAGCATACCGGCATCGATGACTTCCCGCACGGCCCGGATCGGCGCTTGCCAGCGGAAGTTCTCATGCACCATCAGCGGCACGCCCGCCGTCTTGCAGGCCTCCACCATCGCCCGCGCATCGGCAAGCGTCTCCGCGAACGGCTTCTGGCAGATCACGGCCACGCCTGCTTTCGCCGTCAGTTCCACCAGCGGGCGGTGCGTGGCAACGGTGGTGGCGATATCGACGAAATCGAGTTCTTCTTTCGCCAGCATCTCCGCCGCATCGGTGTAGAGCCTGGTGATGCCGAACTTCTCGCCCGCTTCCTGAAGCCGCTTTTCATCCCGGTCGCAGAGCGCGACGATTTCCGCTCCGTCCACCTCGGCCCATGCATGGAGGTGATTATGGGCAAAGAAACCGCAGCCTATCAATCCGCCTTTCAGGCTGGAGCGGTTCTTGCGGGAGCGCTGCACACCCCCCTCTGGCCTGCCGGCGTTCGTCGCTGAAAAAGCCAAATCGTTGGCTTTTTCTCGGCCTACGGCCGAACGCTCCTCAACCCCCACAGGGGGGGAGATTGGCTGACACGATGCTCCGCTCCCATCCTGCAACGTCTGCGATTGGTGCCGAACGTCGATGAAGGCCAATCTCCCCCCTTGTGGGGGAGATGCCCGGCAGGGCAGAGGGGGGTGCTGCTTCGCCGATGTTTCCAATTCGATTGGAGATATTCCGGCCATATCAACCTCCCAAAGCCGCCTGCTGCTGCAGGGCGATGCGCTGCTGCATGCGGCGCTGGAACTGGTCGACCACCACGGCGGCGATGATGACGAGCCCCTTGATGACGATCTGCCAGAAGGAGCTGACGCCCATCATCACGAGCCCGTCGGAGAGGATGCCGATGACGAAGGCGCCGACGATGGTGCCGCCGATCTTGCCACGCCCGCCGGACATCGACGTGCCGCCGAGGACGGCGGCGGCGATGGCGTTCAGCTCGAATGTCTCGCCGGTGGCCGGATGGGCGGCGACGAGTTCCGAGGAGATGATCAGCCCGACGATCGCCGCGCAGAAACCCGAGAACATGTAGACGAACATCTTCACCCGGTTGACACGGACGCCCGAAAGCGCCGCCGCCCGCTCATTGCCGCCCACGGCATAGATCTGGCGGCCGAGCGGCGTGCGCGCGGCGAGATAGGCGGCGCCGAGGCCCACCACGATCAGAAGCCAGATCGAAAGCGGCATGCCGAGGAAGGTGCCGGAGCCGAGGATGGGAAGGCCTGTCGTGCCGAGTTCCGGATTGCCAACCAGATTGGGGAAGGTGCGCCCGTCGGAGGAAAGCAGCGCCAGCCCGCGCGCGACATAGAGCGTGCCCAGTGTCGCGATGAAGGGCGCGACATTGAGCCTTGTGATGAGCAGGCCGTTGATTGCACCGATGACGATGCCGAGCAGCAAAGTGATTGCAATGATTTCAATCACGTTGAAATAGACGGTATAGCCGATGCCGAGGTCGAGCCCGTTGAGGATCAGCCCGCCGGCGACCATGCCCGACAGGCCGACGATCGAGCCGACGGAGAGATCGATGCCGCCGGTGATGATGACGAAGGTCATGCCGATGGCGAGAAACGCATTCAGCGCCACATGCTTCGACATGATGACGAGATTGGCGGTGGAGAGGAAATTCGGCGCGGCGAAGGAAAAGAAGATGACGACGGCGAAAAGCGCGATGAAGGTGCGCAAGTGCAGGAGCATCATCAGGACAGACGCGGAATTGGCGGGCGTGGCCGGCCTGGCTAGGGTGGCGCTCATGGGTGAAGCTCCATGGTTATAGGGCTGGACAAGCGCTTCTTGTTCTGAGGAGACCGCTTGGAGAATGTGGTTCCAAACCCTGATCGTGACTGAAAGGGTGAGGCATGGATCCCAGTGACGAGCACCGGGATGACGGGGTGGAGGTAACATTGCCCTACCGAAAAACGCCGCGCAGGCGAGAAGGTCGGAGATTGTCGGCCAACAGCCCAACTGCCGTCATCCCAGTGCTTGTCACTGGGATCCATGCCTCGACGGTGCCGTGGCTGCTCCGCGGAAATATGAAAACCCGCCGTTTCCATCTACGCGTGAACCTTTTCGGAATGTACCTCATGGCCGATGCTGGAAGCCGCGACGACGGCTTCTTCGGTGGCCTCGGCCCGCTCGAATTCGCCGGTGACGCGGCCCTTGGACATGACGATAATGCGGTCGGAGAGCGCCATCACCTCCTCGAGGTCCGAAGTGACGAACAGGATGCCGAGCCCGTCCGCGGCGAGCTTGCGCATGGTGCGGAAGACTTCCGCCTTGGCGCCGACATCGATGCCGCGGCTCGGCTCGTCCATCAGCAGCACCTTCGGACCGGTCATCAGGGCCTTGCCGATCACCACCTTCTGCTGGTTGCCGCCGGAGAGCGACGCCACCTCATGGTCGGGGCTGGCGATCTTGATGGCGAGGTCGCGGACGAAGCGCTGGACCGCCCCGCGCTCCCTGGCGCGGTCGATATGGATGCCGCGCACATAATTCCAGAGGCTCGCGAGGGTCATGTTGTCGCTGATCGACATGATCTGGATGAGCCCCTCGGCCTTGCGGTCCTCGGGGATGAGCGCCAGCCCGCCCGCGATCCGCGTCGCCACGTCGGCCCTGGCCAATTCCCTGTCCTTAATGAACACCTTGCCGCCGGCATTGGGGTAGCGGCCCATGATGCAGTCGAAAAGCTCGGTGCGTCCGGCTCCCATCAGCCCGTAGATGCCAACGATCTCGCCCGCTTTCAGCGACAGTGAAACGTGGTCGACCGTATAGCCGCCGCCCTGGCGGGGCAGCGTGATATCCTCGGTGCGGAAAATCTCGTCGCCGGTCACATGATCGTCGGCCTTGGCATAGTCCTTCGACGCCGCGCCGATCATGCTGCGGACGATCCAGGGAACGTCGACATCCTTCATGGAGCGGGAACCGGTGATATTGCCGTCGCGCAGCACGGTGATGTAATCGCCGATCCGCACCAGCTCTTCCAGCCGGTGCGAGATATAGACGATGGCGACGCCCTGAGCCTTCAATTCGTTGATGACGCGGAAGAGGATTTCCACCTCCGCCGCGCTGAGCGCCGAGGTCGGCTCGTCCATGATCAGGATGCGCGCATCCTGCGACAGCGTCTTGGCGATCTCGACGATCTGCTGCTGGCCGATCCTGAGATCGCCCACGAGGGCATCGGGCGGAATGTCATGCTCCAGCCGCTGCATCAGCCTGGCGGTTTCTTCCCGCATGGTGGCGGCATCGATATCGAAGCCGAGCCTGCAGCGCTCGCGGGTGATGAAGATGTTCTCCGCCACACTCATATTGGGAAAGAGGTTCAGCTCCTGGAAGACGATGCCGATGCCGTGGCGGATCGCATCCTGCGTATCGGCGAGACGGATCGGCTTGCCATCGAGCAGGATTTCGCCTTCGCTGGGCTGCTCGACGCCGGCGATGATCTTCATCAGCGTCGATTTTCCCGCCCCGTTCTCGCCGACCAGCACGTTGACAGCGCCCTTGCGCACGTCGAAATCGACCGATTTCAGCGCCATCGTGCCGGGATAGACCTTGGTCACCTTGCGGACGCTGAGGACGGTGTCGTGTGCGGCCTCGCTCATTGCCCGCCTCCGGAAAGCGTGACCTCGACCGGGGTGATGACGATTTCCTGTCCCTTGGCGGGCAGGGTGAAGGCGCCGGCCGCCGAGATATGCTTGCCGACGAGATCGTCGCGCGGCAGCTTGGAGAGATTGTTGTCATAGACATATTTGTTCAGCGACCGGCCGACATTGGCGTATTCGATCTGGTTCTTGAAGGCGCTGAACGGGATGAAGGCCAGCGCATCGCGCAGGCTGGTGCCCTTGAAGACCGGTCCGAGCTGAACCTTCGCATCGGCCTTGGCGTCGCCGTCGGTATCGACCGAGACGAAGGCGGCGCGGGATTTCGTATTGGCGTCGACGATCGTGCCTTCGATGCGGACGGGGAAGCTCCACGGCGTCTGGACCGGGTTTTCGCTGTGGCCGTATCTCCTGCCGGCAGCGTCCGGGTCCGTCGCGATCGCCGCGCGGACCTCGTTGAAATCATGCGCGTGCTCGCGGAAATAGGGGGCGATCTTTTCCTGATAGATGCCGGCGACGAATTGATCGGCGTTGAAGCCGTCATTGTCGAAGAAGATCTCGATGCCTTTATCCGCCTTCGCGACCGGTGGCTCGTTCTTCTTGATCTTGCAGCCGGCCGTTGCCAGCAGGATGCCGGTCATGGCGAGAGCGGTAAGCATTTTCATGCGCGGTTTCATTCGCAGAATTCCATCCGTCATCGCGGGACACCCCTCTGTCCTGCCGGACATCTCCCGTGTTTTTGCCGTCATCCTCTCCCCACTGGTCGTCATCCTCGGGCTTGACCCGAGGATCCACGGTCAGGGAGCACCAGGTTCCCAACTTCGCCGACAGGCTCCAGCAAGCATAGTCAGTTCGATATATTCCCTTGCTGATCTGCGATCCCGCTGCGGTTGATGGCGCCGTTCTCTCCCCCCTGTCCGTGGATCCTCGGGTCAAGCCCGAGGATGACGGCTGAAGGAGGGGGAGATGGCCGCAGGGCAGAGGGGGGGCCTCCGCTCAATCCGTCAGCGCGAAGGTCTCAAGCTTGCCGGCGTTCTCAGGCGTAATCAGCACGCAGTCCATCAGTTGCTTCTCGTCCTCGCCGGTGGAGCCGGTCTTGAGATATTTGTCGGCCTGTTCGACGGCGAGTTCCGCCTGGCGATAGGCAGGCTGGAGAACGGTGGCCTTGATGCCGCCTTCGAGGATGGAGTCGCGCACATCGTTGCTGCCGTCGAAGCCGACGACGATGACATCGGTGCGCTTGGCCGCCTTCAGCGCAGCCCAGGCGCCCATCGCCATGGTGTCGTTGCCTGATATGACGCCCTTGATGTCCGGATTGGCCTGCAGGATCGACTCCATCTTGGAGAAGGCTTCCGTCTGGCTCCAGTTGGCCGATTGCCGCGAGACCATCTTCATATCGGGATATTGGTCGATGACGTCGTGATAGCCCTTGGAGCGGATGCCGGCATTGATATCCGCCTCGCGGCCGACGAGCTCGACATAATTGCCTTCCTCGCCCATCAGCTCGACGAATTTTTCCGCACCCAGCGTCGCGCCCTGATAATTGTTGGAGACGATCTGGGCGACGGCGATGCCGGTGGCGTTGATCTCGCGATCGATCAGGAAGGACGGGATTTTTGCATCCTTCGCCTTCTGCACAGCGGCGACCGAAGCATCCGATCCCGCATTGTCGAGGATGATCGCCTTGGCGCCGCGCGCGATTGCCGTGTCGATCAGCTGGTTCTGCTTGTTGGCGTCGTCATCATGCACCAGCACGATGGTCTCGTAACCGAGCGCCTCGGCCCTGGCCTTCGCGCCCTCGGCTTCGGCCTTGAAGAATGGGTTGTCATGCGACGGCGTGATGATGGCGATCAGGTCGGCGGCGCTGGCGCCAATGGGCGACAGGCCAACCGTAACCGCGGTTACGGTTGCAAGCAGCATTTTCGTGAAAACAGTCATGATTTCCCTCCCAGAATTGACCGGTTTTCTCTAGATTATGCGTGGTCTTTTTCACCCCTTTTTCGCGTTTGCATCCGGTTCGGCATGCCCTTTCAGGTGATGCGGCGGATGCTTTCGGCGATTTCGGCCGGCTCGAAAACGCCCAACCAGTCCGGGCGCATCAGGCGTGGCTTGCCGTTCTCGATCGCCTTGTTGCAGGCGTCGGAGAAAACGCCGTCGATCTCTCCCATGACGACGGCGGCAAGGATGTTCATGTGGCCGAGCAGGAAGTCCCGCGCCGCAACCCGGTCGACGCCGCGGCGGATGACCTCCTCCATCGCCTCGCGCATCACCACCAGAAGCGTGGCGCAGACGGTCTCGGAAAGACCCGGCTCCAGCATCGCCATCTGCTCGACGGTGACCCGGTGCGAGCGCAGGATCGGCTTGTAGATCGTCCTGGCGATCTCCTCGCCCAGCGCAAAATCTTCCTCCGGCCCCTGCATCAGGGCGCTGACGATCGACTGCGCCGCCGCGACGCCGCCGAAATGATCGCGCCGCGCCTTCACTTCCGTCTCGTCGTTGAAGATCGGCGGATGGCAGGGATGGGTGACGAAATAGGTGATGTCGCCGCGCTCTGGCAGATGGCCTGCGAAAGGCGCGGCGGCATCGAGCGCGATGACCATCGTGCCGGGATCGAGCTTGTCGACGATCGAGCGGGAAACCGCGCCGATCGCCGTATCCGGCACGGCGAGAATGACCGCCTTCGCGCCGGCCAGCGCCTCCTCGGTCGGCACGCAATCGACGCCGAGGGCATCCTTCAGCCTCTTCTGCCCGGCCTCGCTGATCTCGACATGCGCGACGTCGAAGCGCGAGCCTTTCAGGTTTGTCGCAAGGCGCACGCCCATTTTGCCGCCGGCGCCGAGCAAAACGATCTTCATGGAATTCCTCCCGAGCATTTGCAGCCAGGCGGGGCCTGACCTCCGCCCAAAGGCGGCAAATGATTTTTGTTGGCCGGACTATGTCGGGCAATTATCATCATGTCAACTGGTATAATGAGTTGATCTGATGACATTCCACCTGATAGATATCGGCGCAAGTCACACGGTCGCCCGGGAGGAGAAGACGCCATGAGCAGGCTCTATGCCGAATATGAACTGGAAACGCCGCTGGATCTCGCGCATACGGCGGCGGTAATCGCCGGCGAGCAATCCTCGGGAACCTTCCTGAAGATCGAAGGCGAGACGGAGGCGCTGAAGGCCGCGCATGGCGCGCGCATCGAATCCGTCGTCGAGACCGGCCGCTCCGACACGCCGTCGCTGCCATGCAAGATGAAGGGCGAGGTCTATACGCGCGGGCGCATCGGCATCTCATGGCCGATGGAAAATATCGGGCCGTCGCTGCCCAACACGCTCGCGACCGTCGCCGGCAATCTGTTCGAACTGCGCGAGGTCTCGGCGCTGCGGCTCCTCGACATCACCTTTCCCGATGATTTCGCCAAGGCCTATCCCGGTCCCGCCGCCGGCATCGCCGGCACCCGCAGGCTTGCCGGTGTCGAGACCGGGCCGCTGATCGGCACCATCATCAAGCCCAGCGTCGGCCTCGACCCGGAGGCGACGGCGGCGCTGGTCAAAAAGCTTGCCGAGGGCGGCATCGATTTCATCAAGGATGACGAGTTGCAGGCCAACGGTCCGCATTGCCCGCTGGAGGAGCGCGTCAGGGCGGTCATGCGCGTCCTCAACGACCATGCGGAACGCACCGGCAAGAAGCCGATGTACGCCTTCAACATATCAGGCGAGATCGACGAGATGAAGCGCGGTGCGGATCTGGTCGCCAAGGCTGGCGGCACCTGCGTGATGGTCGGCATCCACAGCGTCGGCCTGCCGGGCGTGGCGGCGCTGCGCCGTCATACGGACCTCCCGATCCATGGCCACCGCAATGGCTGGGGTCTCTTCTCCCGTTCGCCGGATATCGGCATCAGCTTCATCGCCTGGCAGAAATTCTGGCGCATCGCCGGCGTCGATCATCTCCACGTCAACGGGTTGCGCAACAAGTTCAGCGAGGACGGCGCATCATCCATAGCGTCCGCCAGAGAATGCCTTACGCCGCTGTTCGACGGGGACAGGGATTATATGGTCATGCCGGTCTTCTCCTCCGGACAGTCGGCCGAGCAGATCGAGGATACTTACGCGGCGCTCAAATCGACCGATCTCATCTACTGCGCGGGCGGGGGCATCATGGGCCATCCGCAGGGGGTTGCCGGGGGGATCGCATCCCTGCGCGAGGGCTGGCAGGCGGCGGCGGAAGGCGTGTCGCTCGATGATTATGCGAAAACCCATCCGGCGCTTGCCGCGGCGATCGGGGCGTTCCGCTCGAGGCTGGCATGACCGCACCGCTCATCAGCTATTACGGCGATGATTTCACCGGCTCGACTGATGTGATGGAGGCATTGAGCTCGAACGGCGTGGAGACGGTGCTGTTCACCCAGCAGCCGGATGAGGCGTGGCTGAAGCGCTTTTCCAATGCCCGCGCCATCGGCCTTGCCGGCTACAGCCGCAGCAGGCCGCCGGCATGGATGGATGCCGAACTGCCCGCGATCTTCCGCTGGCTCGCCGGCCTCGGCGCGCCGGTCTGCCATTACAAGGTGTGCTCCACCTTCGACAGCGCGCCGCATCAGGGCTCGATCGGGCGGGCGCTGGAGATCGGCCTTGAAAGCTTCTGCCAGAACGTCGCGCCGATCGTCGTCGGCGCGCAGCAACTCGGCCGCTACACATTCTTCGGTGAACTGTTCGCCCGCTTCGGCGGGGAGGTCTTCCGCATCGACCGCCACCCGGTGATGAGCCGCCATCCGGCGACGCCGATGGGCGAGGCGGATCTTCGGGTCCATTTGTCCCGTCAAACCAGCCTTCCAATCGGCCTCGTCGACCTGCCTTCCATCCATAATGGCACGGCAAGTGAAAAGCTTGATGCGGTCTTCGGTACATCGGCCCGCGCGATCCTGATCGATGTGGCGGATGCGGAGAGCCAGAAGCGCGTTGGGCAGATGCTGTGGAACGAACGCCGCCGCCTCGGTCCGTTCGTCGTGGGGTCATCGGGCGTCGAATATGCGCTGGTCGAGGCATGGCGCGAGGCCGGTATCGTCGGGCCTGCGAAAACCTATGAACCGCTTGATCAGGCAGCCCGCATCGCGGTCGTCTCGGGCAGTTGCTCGCCCACCACGGAGCGGCAGATAAATTTTGCCGCGGCAAACGGCTTTGTCCCCATCGAGGTGGACTATGTCGCGCTTGCCTCGGGGCAGGGGGTCGACCAGGCGGAGGCGACGGCCCTTGCGAGGGCGTCGGAGGTGCTGCAGGATGGCGCCAGTCCATTGCTCCATACCGCGCTCGGCCCGGTCGGCGCGGGGGAGACCGCCGGCAGGCCGGCCCTCGACAATGACCGGGTCGGGCAAAGGCTCGGCGCCATGCTGCACAAGCTCAGCCAGGAACAGGGATTGCACCGCGTCGTCGTCGCCGGCGGCGACACATCGAGTCATGCACTTGACGCGCTTGGCGTGGCGGCGCTCACCCTGCGCCACCCCATCCCGCAATCGCCGGGCTCTCCGGTCTGTCTCGCCCATGCCGCCGATGGCAACCGGCAGTTCGAGATCGTGCTGAAGGGCGGGCAGGTGGGGAAGGACGATTTCTTCGTGGCGGTAAGGGATGGGGATATCTAGGAGGCTTTTTTGTTTGGCGGCTCTGCCCTGCCGGGCATCTTCCCCTCAAGGGCAGGCAATCGCATATGGCCGGAAGGCCCCCTCATCCGGCCCTTCGGGCCACCTTCTCCCCGGTGGGGAGAAGAGGGTGCAAACGGCGCCGCTAGGCCTCCTCTCCCCTCGGGGAGAGGTGGTGAGCCCCCGGATATTGCCTTTGGCAAGCCCGAGGACAGGCTGTGCGAACCGGTGAGGGGGAATTCCATATGCGATTGCACTGCCCACAAGGGGGGAGATTGGCTGGCACCACTCACCGCGTTCATCTGCAACATTCGCGATTGGCGGCAAACATCTATGCAGGCGTAATCTCCCCCCTTGCGGGGGAGATGCCCGGCAGGGCAGAGGGGGGCGCTGTCCCGCCGGCGTCCCATTCCAACCTGAGATACTCTGAGCGTTCGTATCTTCAACGAACCCAACGCGGGTCTCGTCCGTAGTCTGCTATCCTATAGCCGAAAAATACAGCCTTAACCGCACCTTCAACGCGTGGTTGCCGCCCTTCGCTGATCATGGAACTGTTCGAGCGGAACAGGTTGTGGCGGCGGACGGCCCCGTCGCTGGGGCCATGGTCAATAACGGAACACCGGCAGAGGCACGGCTTGTGGAGAGCGCGGACAGGTGGGCGCTCATCCATGAGCCGGCCCGCAAGGAGGAAGCATGGCAGCCAATGATACCAAATATGACAACACCGTTCTCATGGTGAACAACTCGAAGGCCGCGATCGGCATCGACAAGGATCCCAATTTCGACGACATGAGGCTGGTCTTCGATGGTGTGGTGTGGCCGGACCCGTCAAGCACTCCATACATGCTGAAGCCGGGCGATCGGGTTCATGTCGGTGCCGGCTATCCACCGGACTACCTCGCCTATGCGACGGATATGGGCGTGAGCATCAACCAAGACGCCCGGTTCCTGGAAATCGCGGTGGGGCCGAGTGATATCACGGATTCGAAGGTCTGGACGGTCGTCAGCGACAGCGGCGATGATGGAAGCGACCTCACCTATGACGTGCAGGACCAGACCGCCGTCTCCATGACGATGACCTGGCACGACAAATCATAAAGCATTGTGTGACGAGCGAATTTGCAGGGAGAGAGCCATGGCAGGCAGCGATGCCGATTTCAACAATACCATCCTGATGATCAACAATGCCAAGGGCGCGATCAAGATCGACCGGGATCCGAACTTCGACGGCATGGAGCTCATCTTCGATGGCGTGACCTCGATGAGCCCCTATATGCTCAAGCCCGGCGACCGGGTCCATGTCGGCTCCACCTATGGGAACGATATCGGCGTGGTCATCACCTATGACAACAGCGACCGTTACATGGAGATGGCCGTCGGTCCGAGCGAGGCCACACAGGCGCAGGTCTGGAACCTGATGGCTGATGGCGGATCAGACGGAAACGGCCCGCTCGCCTATTGCCTGACGGATTTGACCTATTATTCGATGACGATGACGATGACGTGGAGCGATAAATAATTATCTGGAGCATTCCATTTTCAAGCGGAAATGCTGCGGGACAGCGCCCCCCTCTGGGCTGCCGCCCATCTCCCCCGCAAAGGGGGGAGATCAGCTATCAGGTTGGTCTTCGCCAATCGTCGATATCGCGTAATAAAGCGTCGTGATCCATGCAGGCCAATCGCAAATGGAACTCCCCCTCACCGGCTCGCACAGCCTGTCCTCGGGCTTGCCAAAGGCAAGACCCGGGGGCTCACCACCTCTCCCGAGGGGAGAGGAGGCCTAGCGGCGCCGTTTGCAGCCTCTTCTCCCCACCGGGGAGAAGGTGGCCCGAAGGGCCGGATGAGGGGGCCTTCCGGCCATATGCGATTGCCCTGCCCCTTGCGGGAGAGATGGGCGGCAGCCCAGAGGGGGGCGCTTAGCGATTCCGAAAAAATGTGAGCCGCCTGGAACGTGAACCGGCGCCCACCTCTTCATCGGCAGGGCCTGCTCTCATGGTTAAAAATCGATTCAATCTTTTTCAGTAATTTAGCATTAGCAGTTGCTGGAAGAGGCGCCGGAGTCGGGCCGTGTTGTGGGTGTATTTTGCGTAAGGTATCCATGCGTTTTTCGGGCGTGTCGGCCGTTGTCTTCAGCTGCGTGGTTCTGGCCGCCTGCACGTCCACCGGTTCCGGTGTCGACGAAATCCTGGCCAAGCCGTCGCTCGAGACGACGAGTTCCATCGTAAAACCGGAAGATATCGTGCCGCCGGCGGCGATCGGGGCTGCCGCTTCGGATGAGGGGCAGCCGGAAGAGCTGACCGCCCTGGCGCCATCGGCTCCCGTGCCCGATATGCCGGTGATCGCGGCGCCCGAGACGCGCAAGCCCTCGGTCGAGCCGGCCGCGCTTGTGGTGCCCGCGAAGCCGCTGGTCGGGACATTCGAGGAAAGGCGCGTCTACCGGCATCGGTTCCGCGATGCCAAGCCGATCAATTTCGGCCGCGCATCGCCCAAGGCGCTCGCCGTGCACGGGGTCGACGTCTCGCGCTGGCAGGGCGAAATCGATTGGGAGAAGCTGCGCGCGCAGGGCGCGAATTTCGTTTACATCAAGGCGACGGATGGCGGCGACCATCTCGACCCGATGTTCAGGACAAACTGGCGCCGGGCCGGCGAGGCCGGGCTGCACCGGGGCGCCTATCATTTCTTCTACTGGTGCCGGGTTGCCAGCGAGCAGGCGGACTGGTTCATCCGCAATGTCCCGAAGGTGAAAGGCGCCTTGCCGCCGGTCATCGATGTCGAATGGAACCATGAATCCAGCTGCAAACAGCGCCTGTCGCGCAAGAGGGTGCTGGAGAAGATGCAGGTCTTCATGGACAAATTGGAGCGGCATTACGGCCAGCGGCCGATCATCTACACCGCGCCGGATTTCTACCGCGACAATCTGAGGGGCGAATTCCAGGATTATCATTTCTGGCTGCGCTCGGTGGCCGCGCATCCCTCCAAGGTCTATCCCGGCAGGAAATGGGTGTTCTGGCAATATTCGGGCTCCGGCCTTTCGCACGGCGTCGACGGCCGGATCGACCTCAACGCCTTCCACGGCAGCGTGGACGAATGGCACAGATGGGTGGCGACAAGCACGCGGTGATCGCGCGGCATTGGTTTTTGCCGGTTCGGGGCTATGGCGGCTCCTGTTTTGATGGAAATGCCATTCACCCCCCTCTGGCCTGCCGGCCATCTCCCCCTCAAGGGGGGAGATTAGCTGGCAAGACCATGCCGCACCATTCTGCAGGGCTGGTGATTGGCGAAAGCAGAACTCATATCCAATCTCCCCCCTTGAGGGGGAGATGGCCGGCAGGCCAGAGGGGGTATGTAGCGTCAACGTTTCCGCTTAAAACTGAAACGCTTTAAATCCCACGACGTTTCCTGGGCTCGCGCAGGGAATATCCGCTAAAGGCTCAGCGCCTGGCGCAGCGCGATGTCCTCGCCGGACCGGTAGTTCAGATCCGCTTCCAGATGGTCGATATGATGCTGGGTGAGCGCGACTGCCCTTGCGGCGTCCCTGGCGGCGATCGCGTCGACGATCTCGACATGATCGCCATGACCGCAGCTCGAGGCGCCGGACTGTCCGTAGAGCGCGATCACCAGGCATGAGCGGGCGATGAGCTCGTTCATGAAACGCTGCACGATGAGATTTCCGGCGATCGAGGCCAGAAGCAGGTGGAAATCGCCGGAGGCGCGGATCTCCATGCGCCGCGCGCTCAGGCCCCGCTGGTTCATCGCCTCGTTCTCGTGTTGCAGATGAGTTCTGAGGCGCATGAGATCATCATCGGTGGCCCGCTTGATCGCATCCATCGTGATGCCGGGCTCGACCAGCCGGCGCGCGTCGAAAATCTGCCGCGCCTCCTCGGGCGTCGGTTTTGCGACGAAGGCGCCGCGATTGCGCTCGATGCGCACCAGGCCGAGGAAGCTCAGTTCCTGCAGCGCCGTGCGGACGATCGTCCGGCTGACGTCGAACAACGCGCCGATCTCCGCCTCCACCAGCTTCATGCCTGGCGACAGGCGGCGCTCGACAATGGCGTCCTGCAGCGCCTCGCTGATTACGGCGGCGCGCTCGGCTTCCCTTGCGGTGCTTTCTCCAGCTTTGATTGCTGTGGTTTCCAAATCAGATCCTGCCTTGCTGCTTCGCCCTTCTAGCTCAAATCATCGCGCGAGGCACGGAGATTTTGAATGCAGAACTGAAGAGAGATTGCATACAATTTTGCCTTTGATCTTGAACAAACGGCCTCAATTTTGTGCAACGCGGGAATTTGAGGGACGCCGTTTTCCCGGAGCCGGCGGAAAATAACCCGAAATATCAACGGGCTGCCGCAGGCGATTGCGATTGGCACGCATTATGCTTCGTCTCTTGCGAAGATGGAGCCCCGCATGCAAGCTGCCGAAATCGATATCATTTCCGTTACGAAGAAATATGGTTCGGCGACGGCTGTCGACGGCATCAGCCTGAAGATACCGGCCGGGGCCTATTGCTGCCTGCTCGGCCCTTCGGGCTGCGGCAAGAGCTCGACGCTGCGGATGATCGCCGGCCATGAGACGATTTCCGACGGCGATATCCGTCTGGGCGGCAAGGTGGTGACGGATTTTCCGCCGGCCAGGCGCGGCACGGCGATGATGTTCCAGTCCTATGCGCTGTTTCCCCATATGGACCTCGTCGACAACGTCGCCTTCAGCCTGAAGATGAAGGGTATCGAGAAGAAGGAGCGCCGCGCCAGGGCGCTGGAGATGCTGAAGCTGATGCAGATGGAGGCTTATGCGACCAGGCGGCCGGCGCAGCTTTCCGGCGGCCAGCAGCAGCGCGTGGCGCTCGCCCGCGCGCTGATCACCGATCCGGAAGCGCTGCTTCTCGACGAGCCCTTATCCGCGCTCGACCCCTTCCTGAAGATCCGCATGCGCGCCGAACTGAAACGGCTGCAGAAGAGCCTCGGCATCACTTTCGTCCACGTCACCCACAGCCAGGACGAGGCGATGGCGCTCGCCGATCTGATCGTGGTGATGAATGACGGGCGCATCGAGCAGGCGGCGGCGCCGCGCGAGGTGTTCGAGCGTCCGGCGACGGCCTTCGTCGCCCGTTTCATGGGCGATCACAACGTGGTTTCGGGCCGGGTCACCGGTCACAGGGACGGGCTCGTGACCTTCGAGGTTCCGGGCGGCCAGGCGCTTGCGGCGAGCGGCAGGCCGATGGAGGCGGGCAGGGCCGTCGATGTCGGCATCCGCACCGACCGCGTGCGCATCGGCGCGCCGGATAGGCAAGGCTTCGGCTTCACCGGCATCGTCTCCAACATCGAATATCAGGGCGCCTCGGTGAAGATCTCCGTCAATGGCGCCGGCATCGAGGATTTCACGGTGATCGTCAGTGACGCGGCGTTTTTCGCCAGGCCCGTCGCCGTCGGCGAAGCCATTCCGCTGTCATGGGCGGCCGGGGATGCATCGGTCCTCGGCACGCTCGATTCATGACCATCGACAACCAACCCAGAACAACCAAGGGGAACAGGACATGACGAAGAAAACCGAAAAGAACAGCACCGGCATCAGCCGCCGCGCATTATTGAAGACGGGTGCCGCGGCGGCGGGCCTTGCCGCGGGCTCCGGCATCATCACCGGCTTCCCGACGATCTGGGCGCAGAACCCGATCACGCTGCGCCAGTTCGGGACCGGCGTTTCCAACATCAACGCCATCGCCGACAAGTGCAAGGAGGACCTCGGCATCACGCTGGAGATGACGGCGACGGATTCCGACGCCGCCGCACAGCGCGCCGTCACCCAGCCGGACAGCTACGACATCGCCGATATCGAATACTGGATCGCCAAGAAGGTGTTCCCGTCGGGCGTTATGCAGCCGATGGACGTCTCCAGGATCAAATATTTCGACAAGATCGTGCCGCTCTTCATCAACGGCAAGCTGACGCCCGACAGCGTGATCGCGCAGGGCACGGCGCCGCACACGGTCGGCTTCGTCGAAGCGGCCGATTCCAAGACCTTCGCCAAGGAGCCGACCAACTGGATGACGCTGATCCCGACGATCTACAATGCCGATACGCTCGGCATCCGTCCCGATCTCGTCGGCCGCGACATCACCAGTTGGGCCGATATCATGGACCCGGCTTTCAAGGGCAAGACGGCGATCCTCAACATCCCCTCCATCGGCATCATGGACGCCGCCATGATCATGGAGGCGATGGGCCAGATCAAATATGCCGACAAGGGCAACATGACGAAGGAAGAGATCGACAAGACCATCGATTTCCTGATCAAGGCCAAGCAGGACGGCCAGTTCCGCGCCTTCTGGAAGTCGTTCGACGAGAGCGTCAATCTGATGGCGTCGGGCGAGGTGGTGATCCAGTCCATGTGGTCGCCGGCCGTGGCGGCGGTGCGCTCCAAGGGCATCGCCTGCAAATACCAGCCGCTGAAGGAGGGCTACCGCGCCTGGGGCGGCGGCCTCGGTCTCGCCAGACATCTGGAAGGCGCCAAGCTCGATGCGGCCTATGAATATATCAACTGGTATCTCTCGGGCTGGGTCGGCGCCTATTTGAACCGCCAGGGCTATTATTCGGCGGCGATGGAAACGGCCAAGGAATTCATGTCGCCCGACGAGTGGGGCTATTGGGTCGAGGGCAAGCCGGCCCAGGGCGATATCCTCTCGCCGGAAGGCAAGGTGATGGAGAAGGCAGGCGCGGTGCGTGACGGCGGCTCGTTCGAGGAGCGCATGGGCAAGGTCGCCTGCTGGAACTCCGTCATGGACGAGGACCGCTACATGGTCCGCCGCTGGAACGAGTTCATTGCTGCGTGATGACTGAACCTTCAATGTCCTCCTCTCCTTGGCGGGAGGGGAGGCTCCACGTGCCTCTCTTAGAGCATTTCACATGCAAATGATGACGTTCATTTTGCCAGCCGAGCCGTTACGGCACCGTAGAGGCATGGATCCCAGTGACAAGCACTGGGATGACGGGCGGAGATGTTTGTCCGCAAACGAGAACCGTTATGCAGGCAGAGGCGTTGGAGCTTGTCCGGCAACCGTCAATCCGGCGTCATCACAGTGCTTGTCACTGGGATCCATGCCTCAACCTTTCCGCCATCACGGCGGGTTTGGAATGGAACCGTTTACACGGTTGAGTCAGAAAGAGAACGGCTCCGAAGGATGGCAGCTATGACCGTCGCCGCCGATCAGCCGCTCATGCAAGTCAGCACACGGGCTCGACGCTTCAGCTTCGCCCGCTTGGCCTCCTACCTCCAGGCGCTGCCGCTCACACTCATCCTCGGCTTCTTCTTTGTCCTGCCGATCCTCACCATCATCATCGTCAGCTTCTGGGATTATGATTTCGCCGGCATCTATCCCGATTTCCTGACGATGAACTATACCGATACGCTCGGCTCATGGGTCACCTGGAAGACCTATCTCAACACGCTCAGATATGCGGCGATCGTCTGGGTGCTGACGCTGGTGATCGGCTTCTGGGTCGCCTATTTCCTCGCCTTTCATGTGCGCACCGCCGCCATGCAGATGGTGCTGTTTCTCGTCTGCACCGTGCCGTTCCTCACCTCCAACATCATCCGCATGATCTCCTGGATCCCGGTGCTCGGGCGGAACGGCCTCATCAATTCGACGCTGGTTCAGGCGGGCATCATCCCGGCGCCAATCGAATGGCTGCTCTATTCGGATTTCGCCGTGGTGCTGGCGATGGTGCATCTCTATACGCTCTTCATGGTGACGCCCATCTTCAACACGCTGATGCGCATCGACCGCTCGCTGATCGAGGCCGCCCGGGATGCCGGCGCTTCCGGCTGGCAGACGCTGTGGAACGTCATCATTCCGCTCGCCAAACCCGGCATGGCGATCGGCACCATCTTCGTCGTCACGCTTGTCATGGCCGATTTCTCCACGGTGCAGGTCATGTCCGGCGGGCAGAGCGCCTCCGTGGCGCTGATGATGAAGAACCAGATGTCGCTGCTGCAATATCCGGCGGCGGCCGCCAATGCCGTCGTGCTTCTGGTGCTCGTCCTCCTCATGGTCGCGGGCATCCTGCGCGTCGTCGATATCCGCAAGGAGCTCTGAGATGCATCACGAGAAACGCAGCCTCGGCTTCTATGTCCTCGCCGCCTTCTTCGCGCTCTTCGTCCTCTTCCTCTACGGCCCGCTCTCGGCGATCCTCATCCTCTCCTTCCAGGGGCCGGATGGCGGGCTGACCTTCCCGCTGAACGGTGTTTCGCTCTACTGGTTCGGCAATCTCTTCGAGCGTCAGGCCGTCGGCGATTTCGGCGCGTCCTTCACGCGCTCGCTCCTGCTCGGCCTGATGGTGATGGTGGTAACGGTCCTCGTCTCGCTGCTGGCCGGTCTCGCCTTCCGGCGCCGGTTCAAGGGCGCGTCGGCGCTGTTCTACTTAAGCGTCGCCAGCCTCGTCGTGCCGTCGATCATCGTCTCACTCGGCATCGGCGTCGTCTTCCAGCAGCTTGGCTTGCGTCCGGCCTGGTATTCCTCGGCCTTCGGCGCGCATCTGACATGGACGTTGCCCTTCGGCGTCCTGATCATGTTCGTCGTCTTCAACCGCTTCTCGCCGGCTTACGAGGAAGCCGCGCGCGACCTCGGCGCAAGTTCGTGGCAGACTTTCAGCCATGTGCTTCTGCCGATGATCGCGCCGAGCCTGATCGGCGTCGGCCTGTTCGGCTTCTCGCTTTCCTATGACGAGTTCGCCCGTACGCTGATGACGGCAGGCACCTACAACACCCTGCCGCTCGAGATCTACGGCATGACCACCAATGTCACGACGCCTGTGCTTTATGCACTCGGCACCGTTACGACGCTCTTCTCCTTCACGATCATCCTTCTGGCGCTGGCGGTCATCATGATCCTGCGCCGCCGCAGCGCCCGCCTGGGCTAGGACAATATCTTGCGCATTCTTCTCATCAATCCCAATACCACCGCCAGCATGACCGAAACGATCCGCAGGGCGGCAACCGGCGTGGCGGGCCGCGATACGGAGATTGAGGCCGTCACTTCGCTGATGGGGCCGGTCTCGATCGAAGGCTATTATGACGAGGCGCTAGCCGTGCCCGGTCTTCTCGAGCGGCTTGCCGACGGGGAGGGGCGCGGCGCGCAGGCAGCGATCATCGCCTGTTTCGACGATACCGGCCTCGACGCGGCGCGTGCGCTCGCCGCCATTCCCGTCATCGGCATCTGCGAGGCAGCGCTGACGGCGGCATCCTTCATCGCCCAGCGATATACCGTCGTAACCACGCTCGAACGCTCGCGCATTCCGATCGAGGCGCTGGTCCGCCGCTATGGCGCGGGAGGCCGGGCAAAGGTGCGGGCCGCCGATATCCCTGTTCTGTCGCTGGAGGATCCCGCCTCGGGCGCGATCGACCGCCTCAAGCAGGAGATCGACCGCGCCATTGCCGAAGACCGGGCGGAGGCGATCGTGCTCGGCTGCGCCGGCATGGCCGATCTCGCCCGCGCCCTGCAGGCGGAATACGGCCTGCCGGTGATCGACGGCGTCAGCGCCGCCGTCAAGCAGGCGGAAATGCTGGTGACGCTGGGGCTCTCGACCAGCAAACGGGGCGCCTATGCGACCCCGGGCGCCAAGATTTACAAGGGCGCGCTCGCGCAGTTCGCGCCGGGCGGTTGATGGCCGGTTGGGAACGTTGGTGCTGCACCCCCCTCTGGCCTGCCGGCCATCTCCCCCACAAGGGGGGAGATTAGCCGTCATAGATGGCAGTACATCATTTTCAATGTTGGCGATTGGCGAAAGCAGAAATCACAGCCTAATCTCCCCCCTTGTGGGGGAGATGGCCGGCAGGCCAGAGGGGGTATCGCCGCGCCAATGCCAACTAAAATGAAACCTCTACCGCGCGCGCAGCCATTCGCCGAGTTCGGCCTCGGCGCGTTCCAGGGCGCTGTAGTTCAGGAGCTTTCTCAGAAAGGCCACCGTGACGGCGCGCGAGCGCAGGTTGAACCGGCCTTCCTCCTGCTCCGATGCCGAGGGGTGGTGGACGCCGAGCTTTTCATAGAGATGCTGCAGCCGGTTCTGCACGCTGCGCAGCGACAGGTTGCGGCGGCGGGCGATGGCGCGGTCGGTGAGGCCGAGCGCGATATCGACCAGGATCTCATATTCGGAATCGGTGAACCCGTTGGTCTGGCCGAGGCTCTTCTGCTGCATGCCGCGCACCTCGCGGTCGATCACGCATTGCGCCTCGATGAAGATGCTGCGCAGCGCCAGCTTGAGCCGGTCGTCGGAGGCCGATTTCAGGACGTAGCCATAGGCCGCGCCGTCGGGCACGATGCGTGAGACGCCGCGCACATAGGCCTCGTCCGAATAGTTGGACCAGAACAGGATGCGGGTCTCCGGCCGCTCCTTCCAGATCGTGCGGGCCGCCTCGATGCCGTTGCGCGGACTCATCTGCAGGTCCATGACGATATGGGCGGATTTATATTCGCGCGCGATGCGCTCGCCTGTGGTCCCGTTCTCGGCCTCGATAACGCTGTCGCATTCCGGCAGCGCGGCGCGCACGGCCTCATGCAGATAGGAACGGTGCAGCGGATCATCCTCGACGATCAGAACCTTCATTTTTCACCTCCCATGGTCGGACGCGGGTATGGGAAACACTACGCTGACGCAGGTTCCGCCGGCTTTCGCATTTGTCCCGATATCGAATTTCGCCGAGATCAGCCGGGCGCGGGTGCGCATGTTTTCCAGGCCGCTGCCGGCTCGTCTCCCGGCGATCTCGAGGCCCTGCCCATCATCCTCGATCTCGATCGCGATATTGCCCTTCGCGATGTGGAGCCGCACCGCGATCCGGCGCGCGCGGGAATGGCGGACGGCATTGTTGATGGCCTCCTGGACAATGCGGAAAAGCGCGATGCTGACCGTTTGGTCGAGCTTGTCGATCGCCCCGCCGGTATCATCCGTCAATTGCCAGTCGATATGGGAATCGCTCTCGCTGACCGAGCGATGGAGATGGTTTTCCACCGCCTGCGCGAAGCCGAAAAGCTGGAGGACGGTAGGTTTCGCCTGCTCGATGATCTGGCGGAGGTCCTGCATGCATTGCTGCAGTCCGCGCGACAGCGGCTCCAGCGTTTCTCCCGTCACCTCAGGCAGATGCGTCAGCCGTTCGATCCGCCGGGCCAGCCGGGTGAGATCGGCAAGCGTCTGGTCGTGCAGATCCATGCCGATGCGCTGTCTTTCGGCTTCCAGCGCTTCGGTCAGTTTCAGGGCGCCGAGACGCAGGCCTTCCTCGCGTGCGCGGGCTTCCGCCTCGACGATTGCGGAGCGCTGCGCCTGCTCCGCCGCGCGCAGCGCGAAGAAATAGGGCGCCAGCAGATCGGCGATCGGCTGGGCGTTGTGGACATCCTGCATCGAATAGAGATCGGCGGTGCGGCTGGAACAGCTCAACGCGCCGATGACGTCGCCCCGCACTTTCAGGGGCACATGCAGCCGGCTGCGCAGCGATTGCTGCTGGATGGGCGCCGAGAAGGCGCCTTCGAAGTGGAAGCGCGGATCATTGCAGGCGTCGCCTGTCAGGAGAAACGCCTCCTCGCCCCACAGCAGCGTCCGGATCGGGCTGCCGGCAAGCGGTGCCGGCGGCGGCTTGCCCCAAGCGGTCTCGATGCCCGTCTCGTAAGCCGTGTGATACTTGCCGTCGAGCATGATGATGCAGACGTCGAGATGATCGTGCGGGATGATGTGGCTGATCTCGGCCGCCACCGCCTGGATGGCCGAATGGAAATCGAGCTGCCCGGCCAATAGCCGCGATATGCCGATATAATGATCCAAAAGCCTGGCAGGCGCCGGACTGAGCATCTCCGCTTCCTCCTCGATCATGCCGTCTCGCCTCCTCGCGATGCATGCACGATTTCTATATCCGATTTAGCGCTTTCCGGGGCTATCGCGTCTTGCGGGATCCCGCAGATTTTTGAGAACATGCCGCAAACAGCTTGCCTCAATGCGCCTGTACAACACCTCCGATCTTCGTCATCCTGCCGGCACTGAGAGGAGGAAGCTCAGTTCCGGGATAGTTTCTGACCGTCAGAACGGAAGAACATAGCGGGCCTGCCGCAATGGCAGGTCGTGAGGGAGAGAGACAATGAAGATCAGAAAGATGCTTCTGGCATCGGTGGCGATAGCATGCGCGTTTCCGGCTGCGGCATTGGCGGATACGTCGGGCAAGAAGATCGCGCTTTCCAACAATTATGCCGGCAATTCCTGGCGGCAGGCGATGCTGACGAGCTGGGAAAAGGTGACCGGTGAGGCGGTGAAGACCGGCGTCGTCGCCGCTGCCGATGCCTTTACCACGGCGGAGAACCAGGCGACCGAGCAGGCCGCGCAGATCCAGAGCATGATCCTGCAGGGCTACGATGCGATCGTCATCAATGCCGCGTCTCCGACGGCGCTCAACGGTGCGGTCAAGGAAGCCTGCGATGCCGGCATCACCGTCGTCTCCTTCGACGGCATCGTCACCGAGCCCTGCGCCTGGCGCATCGCGGTCGATTTCAAGGAGATGGGCCGCAGCGAGATCGATTATCTCGCCAAGCGGCTGCCCGAGGGTGGCAATCTTCTGGAAATCCGCGGGCTGGCTGGCGTCTTCGTCGATGACGCGATTTCCGCCGGCATCCATGAAGGTGTCGCGGCAAATTCGCAGTTCAAGATCGTCGGCTCGGTCCATGGCGACTGGGCGCAGGACGTCGCCCAGCGCGCCGTCGCCGGCATTCTGCCGAGCCTGCCGGAAATCGCGGCCGTGGTGACGCAGGGCGGCGACGGCTATGGCGCGGCACAGGCCTTTGCCGCGGCCAAGCGCCCTACGCCCGTCATCATCATGGGCAATCGCCAGGACGAGCTTGCCTGGTGGAAGGAGCAGAAGGACGCAAACGGCTATGAGACCATGTCGGTTTCGATCGCCCCCGGCGTTTCCACGCTCGCCTTCTGGGTCGCCCAGCAGATCCTCGACGGCAAGGAGGTCAAGAAGGACCTCGTCGTGCCGTTCCTGCGCATCGACCAGGACAATCTCGAGGCCAATCTGGAGAAAACGCCGAAGGGCGGCGTCGCCAATGTCGAATATACGCTGGAAGATGCCCAGAAGGTGATCGACAGCGCGAAATGAGCCTGCGGCCGGTGCTCGATGCGAGCACCGGCCCGTCAATCCGGTTCCATCAGGAATCCAGAGAAAAGAGGCCCGGATACCAGGCCATGAACAGCAATCTCCAATCCGTGCCGGTGGTCGAGGCGCAGGGCGTCAAGGTCAGCTTCGGCGCCGTGCGCGCGCTGGGCGGCGTCGATCTCGCCATCCGGCCGGGTGAATGCGTCGGCCTCGTCGGCCACAATGGCGCGGGCAAGTCGACGATCGTCAATGTCATCAATGGCGGGCTTTCCCCGCATGAGGGGGCGATCGCCTATGAAGGCGAGGAGCGGGGCCGTTCGGGGATTGCGGCCGCGCGCAGCCACGGCATACGCTGCGTTTTCCAGGAACTGTCGCTGTGCCCCAATCTGACGGTCATCGAGAACACGCGGGTGATGCACCGCGCGCTCACCGGCTGGGGCTGGCGCAGCCGGGCCGCGGCGGCGATCAGGAGCAAGCTCGACGAGATTTTCCCCGGCCATCGCATCGATTGCTCCCGCGCCGTCGGCGATCTCTCGATCGCCGAGCGCCAGATGGTGGAGATCGCGACCGCATTCGCCGATGTCGGCCAGCCGCCGAAACTCGTGATCCTCGACGAGCCGACCTCGTCACTCGATACAAGCCTTGCGGAGCAGTTGCTGGCGCATGTCCGCAGCTATGTGGCGGGCGGCGGCGCGATCATCTTCATCTCGCACATCCTGGGCGAAGTGCTCTCGACGGCGACCCGCATCGTGGTGATGAAGGACGGCCGTGTCGTGGCCGACCGCCCGACCGGAGAATTCACGCAAGCCGGGCTCGTTCAGGCGATGGGGAGCGTCGTGGCGGAGAAGAAGGAGGCGCGGGTGGCGCGCGCGCTCACCAAATCGGAGCCCATCCTGTCCTTGCCGCCGCGCCGCGGTCGCGGCCTGCCGTTCAAGGCCTTTCGCGGTGAACTCGTCGGGCTTGCCGGGTTGAGCGGGCATGGCCAGACCGACATGCTGGTCGATCTCCATCTGTCACACAGCGGCAACTGGCTGCGGCGCAGGGATCCGGAAGTGGCTTTCGTTGCCGGCGATCGCGGGTATAACGGCACCTTCCCGCTATGGAGCATTCTCAACAATCTGAGCATCGCCTCGCTCGCCGATCTCTCTCGCGCTTCGCTCGTCGACGAGCGCCACGAGGCGGAACTGGGCGAGGAGTGGAAGCGCAGGATCGCGATCCGCACGCCCGATATGGAGAACGGCATCCTGTCGCTTTCCGGCGGCAACCAGCAGAAGGTGCTCTTCGCCCGCGCCCTCGCGGTCCGCGCGCCTGTGGTGTTGATGGACGATCCGATGCGCGGCGTCGATATCGGCACCAAGCAGGAGGTCTATGACATCGTGCGCAGCGAGGCGGAGGCCGGCCGCACCTTCATCTGGTATTCGACCGAAATGGACGAAATCTGCATCTGCGACCGCGTCTATGTCTTCAATTCGGGCGCCATCGTCGCCGAACTCACCGGAAATGACATCAATGAGGAAAACATCCTCGCCGCTTCCTTCACCGAAGCCGTGAGCAGGGAAGCCGTTGCATGAAATGGAACCTTTCCACCGATAGCGTCCGGCTGCTGATCCCGGCGCTGTCGCTGACCGTGCTCCTGTGCGCGGTCTTCTACCTGCAGCCGCGCGCCATGAGCTATATCGGGCTCAACCTTCTCTTCAATCTGGCGGTGCCGATCACGCTGGCGACCATCGCGCAGATGCTGATCATGACGGTCAATGATCTCGATTTATCGATGGGAACCTTCGTCAGTTTCGTCGCCTGCGTCGCCGCCGCATTCCTGCCGACGGAACCGCTGATCGGCACCGTTATCCTGCTGGCGGCAATCGCCGCCTATGCCGTTCTCGGCGTCGTCATCCACGTCAGGGAATTGCCGTCGATCGTCGTCACCCTCGGCATGAGCTTCGTCTGGGGCGGTCTTGCCGTATTGATCCTGCCCGCCCCCGGCGGCCAGGCTCCCACATGGGCGCGCGCGATCATGACCTCCAAGCCGCCGCTTGTGCCGATGGCGATCGTCGCCAGCATCATCATCGCCGTGGTCACGCATTTCATCGTCATGCGCTCGTCCTTCGGCGTCTTGATACGCGGCGTCGGCGGCAATGCCCGCTCCGTCGAGCGCGCCGGCTGGTCCGTCATCGCCGCCCGGGCAGGGGCCTACGGGCTTGCCGCCTGCTTCGCCGTTCTGGCGGGCATAGCGCTGGTGGGGCTGACCACGTCTGCCGACGCCAATATCGCCCTGCGCTATACGCTACTCTCCATCGCCGGCGTCATTCTGGGCGGCGGCGAGTTCGTTGGCGGCCGGGTCTCTCCGGTCGGCGCGGTGATCGGAGCCCTGACGCTGACGCTCGCCGGCTCCTTCCTCTCCTTCCTCAGGATTTCGCCGGATTGGCAGATCGGTGCGCAAGGCGCGATCCTGATCATCGTGCTCGCGCTCCGCCTGCTTCTCAACCGGCTCGAAAAGCGGGAGAAAGGCCGATGAACGCGCTCCGCTCGCTTGTCCAGAAGCCCTGGATATGGTCCTTCGCGGCGACCGCCATCGTCTGGTTCATAACCATCATGTTCACCGGCGGCGCCAGTGCGGCGGGCCTGTCGCAGGCTGCACTCACCTTCGCGGCGTTTTCGGTGATCGTCGGCATCGGTCAGATGTTCGTCATCACGCTCGGGCCGGGCAATATCGATCTGTCGGTGCCTGCGATGATGACGCTTTCGGGCACGGTGGCGCTGAAGCTGATGGATGTGGAGAATTCGATGATCCTGCCCGGTCTTGCCCTGGCAATCGGGCTCGGCATGGCTGTCGGCATCGGCAATTATGCCTTCATCAAGCTCCTGCGCATCCCGCCGATCATCGCGACGCTTTCAATGAGCTTCATCGTCCAGTCGATGGCGATCTGGACCAATCGCGGCATCCGGATCAAGCCGCCGGCGCTGCTGGCCGAATTCACCACCACCACGTTCCTGGGCATTCCCAACATCGCCATCGTCGCTTTCGTGCTCTCCGTGATTGCCTGGGTGCTCTTGCAGAAAAGCATCTACGGGCGCTGGATCTCGGCCATCGGCCAGAGCATTCCGGCGGCGAGAATGGCCGGCATTCCGGTCGATGGCGTCCGGTTCGCCACCTATGTGCTGTGCGCGGTGCTCGCCTCCGTCTGCGGCTATCTGCTGGCCAGCTTTTCCGGCGGGGCGGCGCTCAATATGGGGTCGGAATATCTCCTGATGTCGATCGCCGTCGTCGTCATCGGCGGCACCGCGGTTGCCGGCGGCGATTCCAATGTGCCCGGCATCTGGGGCGCATCGCTGTTCCTGTTTCTCGTCGTCTCCATGCTAAACACTTATGGTCTCGGCGCGGGCATTCGTCTCGTCATGACTGGTATCATCATCATCGCGGTGATCATGGTGGCTGGAGGACGAAAGCGCGGGCGGGCCTGATGCCGCGCGGTGTTATACTTAAATCTTTACATGAGGAGCAGGTGCATGCTGCACAATCCGATCTATGAGATCCACGACCGGCGGTTCCGCCATCTCATCGTCAAGAACGCCGATCTGGAGGAGCTCTATACCGGCTGCCGCTGGGCGGAGGGGCCGGTCTGGTTTGCCGATGCCAATTGTCTGGTGTGGAGCGACATTCCGAACCAGCGGATGCTGCGCTGGGTGCCGGATGGCGGCGTCTCGACCTTCCGTGCACCCTCCAATTTCACCAATGGCAACACGCGCGACCGGCAGGGGCGGCTCGTCTCCTGCGAGCACGGCACGCGCCGCGTCACCCGCACGGAAGTCGACGGCACAATCACTGTGCTTGCCGACAGCTATCAGGGCAAGCGCCTCAATTCCCCCAATGATGTGGTGGTGCGCTCCGACGGTTCGGTCTGGTTCACAGACCCGACCTACGGCATCCTCTCCGATTACGAGGGCTACAAGGCCGAGCCGGAGCAGGCGGCGCATAATGTCTTCCGGCTCGATCCCGAGACGGGAGAGCTCGAATCCGTCGCGGACGATTTCGTCCAGCCGAACGGCCTCGCCTTTTCGCCTGACGAGAGCAAGCTCTACATCGCCGATTCAGGCGGCAGCAGCGACGAAACCCTGCCGCGCCACATCCGCGTCTTCGACGTGGAAGGCGGCAGGCGGCTGACCAATGGCCGGCTGTTCTGCACGATCGACAAGGGCGTGCCCGATGGGATGCGGATCGACACCCAGGGAAATGTCTGGACCAGCGCCGGCGACGGCGTGCAATGCTTTGCGCCGGATGGCACGCTCCTTGGCAAGATCCTGGTGCCGCAGGTGGTGGCGAACGTCACCTTCGGCGGCCCGCGCCGCAACCGGCTGTTCATCGCGGCGACGAAGTCGGTCTATTCGGTCTATGTCACGGCAACGGGTGCGCAGGTTCCCTGATGGGTGACGACCGTCACGTTCTGCAGTGGGCTTCTCAGGTGGAAACGTTGGCGTGGTAACCCCCCTCTGGCCTGCCGGCCATCTCCCCCACAAGGGTGGAGATTGGCTGTCATCTTATGACGGCACCTCATTTGCAATGCTGGTCATCAGCGAAAGCGGAACTCTTAGCTAATCTCCCCCTTTGTGGGGGAGATGGCCGGCAGGCCAGAGGGGGGTGAGAAGCCGGACGATTTCCGTCAAAACAAAAACTGCTTTAGGCTGGATACGAAGCGCCGCAAAACGGGAGGAATGACCGCATGAGCAAGGAACGGATCGGGTTCATCGGCGTCGGGCTGATGGGACACGGCATGGCCAGGAATATCGTGGAGAAGGGCTGGCCGCTGACCGTGCTCGGACATCGCAACCGCGCGCCGGTCGAGGACCTGAAGGCCCGTGGCGCGGCGGAGGCGACGAGTGCGCGCGACCTTGCCGAAAAGAGCGATATCGTCGTCCTCTGCGTCACCGGCAGCCCGCAGGTGGAAGCCGCGATCAACGGTCCTGATGGATTGGCTTCGGCGGGCAAGCCCTTGCTCATCTGCGATTGCTCCACGTCCGAGCCTTCCTCCACGATCAGGCTCGCGGCCGAACTGGCGCCAAAGGGCATCACGCTGATCGATGCGCCGCTCAGCCGCACGCCGAAGGATGCGGAGGCGGGCACGCTTGACGTCATGGTGGGCGGCGATCCCGCGGCGGTCGAGCGCGCCTGGCCGGTGCTCGACGCCTTTGCCCAGCGCATCGTCAAGACCGGGCCGGTCGGCACCGGTCACACGATGAAGCTCCTCAACAATTTCCTCTCGATGGGCTATGCCGCGATTTATGCGGAAGCGCTGGCGCTCGGCGCAAGGGCGGGGATCACGCCCGCCGTTTTCGACAGTGTCATCCGCGGCGGGCGGATGGATTGCCCGTTCTACCAGACCTTCTTCAAATATGTGCTCGAGCGCGACCGCGACGCGCACAAGTTCACGCTCGTCAACGCGCTGAAGGACACCACCTATCTCGCCGCCTTCGCCAATGCCGCAGGCCTCTCCAATCCGGTTGGATCGGCCGTGCGCAATTCCTACGCGCTTGCCGTCAATACCGGTCATGCCGAGGACTATGTGCCGATGCTTTCCGACATCGTGGCGGAGATGAACGGAGTGAAGCTCGCAACGGAATGAAATTCCGGCGCCGTCAGGGCGTTTTTCCCTTCCGATAAAGCCAGTTCATCAGGATCGGCGTCAGATACATCGGGATCTGGTAGCAGCCGATGAAGAGCAGCAGCGGGTCGATGACGCTCGCCGGCAAAGCTGTGAGGAACAGCGCGATGTTGCGGTTGCCGGCGACGATGCCGAGCGGTGCGGCCAGATGCTTTTTGCCGGCCCGACGCAGGAGAAGCGCGACGGCGATCTGCAGGCCGAAATTGCCCGCGAAAGCGACCGCGAGCGCCACCATGAATGTGGATGGCGTCTCCCGGATCGCCGGGCCGACGGCCGACATCAGCCCGACGACGACCACCGCCATGGCGATTGCCGAAAGGCCGTCAATGGCGGCGATGGTGCGCAGCGAAGGCGCTTTCAGGAAAAAGCCGCGGATGGTGAATGCCGCGGCGGCGGCAAGCGCGATGATGGCGAGCAGCCGGCCGGCGGCCGAGAGCACCTGCGCCACGTCGCCGAGCGCCGGCGAAAGCCAGAAGACAGGGATGACGGTCAGCGGCAGCAGCGCAGTGCCAATGACGAGCTGGCGCAGCGCGGGTGCCGGGTCATTGCCCGTCAATATGGTCAGGTTCGGACTGCCGGAGATCGGTGAGGCCGCCATCATCAGCACCAGGGCAGTCGCCAGCGTTCCCGTCCAGCCGGAGAGCCGGAAGACAAGGAGTGCCATGAGCGGCAAGGCCATCTGGAAGAGCAGGGCGATGCCGATGGAATGGCCCAGATCGCGCAAGGCGCCCACCGCCTGACGGGGCCCGACGCGCAGAGCGGCGATGAAGAGGAGAAGGGCGATCAGCTCGCCGATCCAGGGCCGCATGGCAAGCGCGAAGCCGGGCAGGGCGATGCCGGCGGCAAGGCCGAGCACGAGGATGAGGCGACCGTGGCGCGCCACATATGCCAGCGCATCAATGAGGACCATTCCGCATCACCCGCCGGCGGCCGCCTGGCGCATATTGTCGGGCAGCCAGGTGGCAAGCTCGGGAAAGGCGATCAGCAGGAACACCATCACCACCATGATGGCGAACATCGGCAGGGCGGCGCGAGCGATGAAGCTCATCTCATGCCCAGTCATTCCCTGCAGGACGAAGAGGTTGAAGCCGATCGGCGGCGTGATCTGCGCCATCTCGACCACCAGCACCACGAAGATGCCGAACCAGATGATGTCGATGCCGGCGTGACGGATCATCGGCTCGACCACGGCGATGGTGAGAACGACGATGGAGATGCCGTCGAGAAAGCAGCCGAGGATGATGTAGAAGGCCATCAGCGCCATCAGCAGCTCGAAGCGTGAAAGCTCCATCGCCGCGATGGCCGTCGCCAGCCCGCGTGGCAGGCCGGTGAACCCCATGGCGAGCGACAGGAAGGCGGCGCCCGCCAGGATCAGGGCGATCATCGCCGAGGTGCGCACCGCGCCCATCAGCGTTTCGAAGAATGTCCGCAGGGTGAGCGATCCCTGCCAGGCGGCGAGGATGAGCGAGCCGATGACGCCGATCGCCGCCGCTTCCGTGGCCGTCGCGATGCCGGCATACATGGACCCGATGACGAGCAGGATGAGGAGAAAGACGGGAATGAGGAAGCGCGATTGCCTGACCTTCTCCATGAAGGTCATCGGCGGCTCCGGCTGCGGATCGTAGTTTTTGGAAAACCGCGAGACGAGGCCGACATAGAGCATGAACATGGCGGCCAGGATGAGGCCCGGGACGATGCCGGCGATGAAGAGCTTGGTGATCGATTCATTGATGCTGACGCCATAGACGATCAGGGTCAGCGATGGCGGGATCATCAGCCCCAGCGTCGCCGCGCCGGCAAGCGTGCCGATCACCATGCGTTCGGGATAGTTGCGCTTGCGCAGCTCGGGGATGGTCATCTTGCCGACCGTGGTCAGCGTGGCGGCGGACGAGCCGGAGACGGCGGCGAAGACCGTGCAGCCGGCGATGTTGGTGTGCATCAGTCCACCGGGCAGCCGCGCCATCCAGGGGGAGAGGCCCTTGAACATGTCCTCCGAAAGACGCGTGCGGTAGAGGATCTCACCCATCCAGATGAACATCGGCAGCGCCGTCAAAGACCAGGAGGAGGCCGAGCGCCACATCACCGTCATCATGGCATCGCCGATCGGGCGGTTGGTGAAGATCTCCATGCCGAAATAGGCCACACCCAGCAAAGCGAGGCCGATCCAGACGCCCGAGCCGAGCAGGACGAAGAGGACAAACAGAAAGAGGCCGATGGCGTAGAACTGTTCCATCTATTCGGCCCTGCTCTGTTCGGTGAGGTCGGCGCGGATATTGTCGCGGCGGGTGGCAATCAGCGTCACCAGATTGTCGATGAAACAGATCGCGAGAATGATCGCGCCGATCGCCACCGGCGTCTGGACGATCCATAGCGGCGTTGCATCCTGTCCCTGGCTGACATCGTGCAGTTTCCGCGACCAGTAGACGGTCTTGACCGCAAACCATGCGAGATAGCTCGACGCCACGGAAGCGATGACGAGGCACCACAATTCACCCCAGAAGCGGTACCGGCCGAGCGCGCTCAACAACAGATTGACGCGGATATGCGCCCCGCGGTTGAGCGTGTGGGCGAAAGCCAGGAACGAGGCGGCGGCCATCAGATAACCGGCATATTCGCTGGAACCGGGAAACGGAATGCCGGCCCAGCGGGCCACCACCTGAAGGCTGATGACGAGGAGGATCGCGACCAGGCAGATGGCGGCAAGGGCTCCGGCGCCATCATAGACGGCATCGAGGGTGCGGCGAATGATATGCACGGGCTTTGGCTCTCTTCGGCAAACGGAAAGCGGCCCGGCGGAACCGGGCCGCGCGGGCTGCTACTCGGCGCGGTAGGCGTCGATGATCGCCTTGCCGTCCTCGCCGGCGTTTTTCAGCCACTCGTCCGTCATGGTCTTGCCGAAGCCGGCGAGCTCTTCTTTCAGCGTGTCGCTCGGCGGAGCGACCTTCATGCCGTGCTCGGCCAGCGTCTTGAGATAGCCGTCGGACAGTTCCTGCGATTTCTTCGTGCCCTCGGCGGCGATCTTGTCGCCGCAATCCGAGATCACCTTCTGCGTCGCCTCGTCGAGCCCGTCCCATGTGTCCTTGTTGACGAAGACGACGTTGCGCGGCAGCCAGGCCTGGACGTCGTAGAAATGCGTCAGGCTTTCCCATGCCTTGGAATCGACGCCCGTCGACCCTGATGAGATGAAGCTTTCCACCACGCCGGTCGCCAGCGCCTGGCTGAGCTCTGCCGCCTCGATCTGCACCGGCGCCATGCCTGCCAGTTCGGCGATGCGGGCGGTCGCTGCATTATAGGCGCGGAACTTCACGCCCTTCATGTCGGCGACGGAGTTGACTTCCTTCTTGAAATAGAAGCCCTGCGGCGGCCATGGCACGGCGTAGACATAGACGAGGTTCTGATCCTCCAGCGCCTTGGCGACCTTGTCGCGCGCCGCGTTCCACAGCTTGTCCGAGGCTTCGTAGGATGTGGCGAGGAAGGGGATGGAATCGACGCCGAAAAGCGGGTTCTCATTGGCGTGGGCGGAAAGCAGGCGTTCGCCGATCGGCGCCTGTCCCGTCTGCACGGCGCGCTTGATGTCGTTGCCGCTGAACAGCGAGCCGTTGGGATGGGTGACGATCTCGATATTTCCGCTCGTCCCCTCGCCGACGCATTTGGCGAAGGCGGCCGCGTTCTCGGAGTGGAAATTGGTTGCGGGATAGGCGAGAGGCATATCCCATTTTTCGGCGCGGGCGGCACCCGCTGCCATGACAGCCGCGACCGTCGAGGCGAGGAAGATCGAAAAACGCGTCATTTCATTGATGCTCCCATTGTTGGCAAATGCGTCGTGTTGTTCCCTGATTTGTTCAAGCCCTATTGGAAACGAGAAGGCGCATAGGGCGCAAGGTCTAAATTAGGCGTCTTGCCCGAAATGAGCTGTGCCAGTATGCGTCCGGTCTTTGGTCCTCCCGTCAGGCCGATATGGTGATGCCCGAAGCCGAGATAGGCGCCCTTGATGCCGGGCACTTCCCCGATCAGCGGGATCGAATCGGCCGGCGCCGGGCGGTGCCCCATCCACTCCGTCTCCTTCTTCCAGGCGATGCCCGGTATCGCCGCCTTGATCTGTCTTAACAGCAGATCGAACGGCGCGCGGGAAGCAGGCGCGTCGAGCCCGCCGAATTCGACGATGCCGGCAAGCCTTAGCCGTCCGTCCATCGGCGTGGCGACGAACTTGCCCGATGCGAACATGACCGGGGAGCGCGGCATGATGTTGGGCTCCCACAGCTCGACATGATAGCCGCGCTCGCTTTCGAGCGGCACGTCGAGCCCGAGCTTGCGGCAAAGCGGCTTCGACCAGACCCCGGTCGCCAGCACAACGGTAGAGCAGGCAAGCGTTTCACCGTCGATGCGCACGCCGGTCACGCGGCCATTGTCGCGCGCGATGTCGCTCACCTCGCCCTTGACGATGCGGCCGCCTTGCGCCGCGACATGGGCGGCGAGATCCTTGACATAGCGGCCCGGGTCGCTGATGCGGCCGTGATTGCCGAGACGCACGGCGAAGTCGAAATGAGGGGCAAGGGCGGGATCATATTTGCGGACAAGCCGGCCTTCCAGTTCGTCCCAGCGAAAGCCGTTGTCGCGACGGATGGACCAGCCGAAGGCGTCGCTCTCGAAATGGGCGCGGTCGCGATAGACGAAGACATAATCTGAGGGCGTCAGCCATTTTTCCGCGCCGGTGCCGTGGTTGAGCGCCTGGTGATCGGCGAGGCTGTCGCCGACGATCGGCGCGAGGGCCGAGGCGATCCGCCTGGCATCCTCCGGCGTGCAATGTTTGAGATAGGCACGCAGCCAGGGCGTCAGCTTCGGCAGATAAGACCACTTCAGGAAGAGCGGCTGATCGGGATCGAACAGCATGCGCGGCGCCTTGCGCAAAAGGCCCGGCACCGTGACGGGAACGACGGCGCTGGAGGCGAGCACGCCGCCATTGCCATAGCTCGTGCCGTCGCCCGGCTCGCCGCGATCGACAAGGATGACATCGTGGCCGTCGCGCTGCAGCCAGATGGCGGTCGAGACGCCGACGATGCCGGCACCGACGACAATGACGGGCTGTTTCGTCCCGGCGTTGCGCGCCATCAGGCCACCCATTCGGAAACGGGCGCCGCGGCTTCGTCGAGCGGCTGGGTGACGATGTCGACCAGCGTCGGTTCACCGGCTTCGAGCGCCCGCTTCAGTACCGCTTCAAGTTCCGCCGGGTCTTCGACCTTCCAGCTTTTCAGCCCATAGGCGGAAGCGACGGCGGCATGGTTCGTTCGGGTGAAATCGACATTGTGGAAGCGCTCGCCGAAGCCCGAGCGCTGCCCGGCCTTGATCCAGCCATAGACACTGTTGGAAATCGTGATGACGGTGATCGGCATGCGGTAGCGCACGACCGTTTCCAGTTCACCCACGCTCATGCCGAACGAACCGTCGCCCATCACCGCCACGGTCTTGACGTCGGGCCGTCCGACATGGGCACCGATCGCGGCACCCATTGCATAGCCGAGCGCGCCATGGGCGCGGTTGGTGATGAAATGCCGGCCGGCCGATGGCCAGCGATAGTGGGCGGAGAAATAGGGGCAGGGCGTGCCAGGATCGGCACAGACGATGGCGTCGGCGCCGAGCAGGCGCTGCAATGTGGCGATCACCCGTTCCGGCCGGATCGGCGTCTCGCTCGACGCAGCCAGCGGCTCGAATGCGGCAAGCTTTTCCCGCCAGGCGGCACTGGCGCGCGCTGCACCATCATTCGCGCCCTGGACGCCCCGCTTCTTGAGCTCGGCGAGAATGGCCTCGAGCGCCAGCCGCGCATCGGCGACGATGGCCGCCTCGGTCGGATAATTGGCGCCGATCACCGCCGGGTCGGAATCGATGTGGACAATTCTTGCGCCGGGCGCCGGGCTGCGCCAGCGTTCCGTCGTGACGGAGCCGGCGCGGCAGCCGATGAAGAGAACAAGATCGGCCTCCTCGACGACGGCCCGTGTCGAGGTGACGCCGCCATTGGAGCCGACGACGCCGACGGCGCGCGGATCAGTCTCGGCGATCGCACCCTGGCCGGAAACCGTCGTCGCAACAGGCAGGTCGAGCAGGGCGGCGATCTCCGCCAGGGGTGCCATGGCATTGGCCAGCACGACGCCGCCGCCGCAGATGACAAGCGCCCGCCGGGCCGAGACCAGCGCATCGACAGCGGCTTCGACTGCACCATGTTCCGGGGCGGCTGGCAGGGCGGGGAAGGTCTGATAACGCGGATCGGCCCAGATCTCATCCGGTGTGACGGCTGCTTTCTGCGTGTCGAAGGGAAGCGCCAAATGCACGGCGCCCGGACGGCCTGTCGTCATCTCGCGGAAGGCCCTGCGCACCATCGCCGGCAGGCGCTGGGCATCGTCGAGCGAGGTGTTCCATTTGGTCACCGGCCTGAACAGCGCGACCTGGTCGAGCTCGGTCAGCGGATAGCGCCCATGCGAGACGGTCGATACATCGCTGTTGATCGCCAGCAGGGGAACGGAGCTCTCATTCGCCTCCACCACGCCAGGCAGGATGTAGGTCGCGCCGCCGCCCGACGGCCCCTCGCAGACGCCGGGCCGTCCGGTCACGCGCGCATAGGCATCGGCCATATAGGCGGCGTGGCGCTCGTCGCGGGTGAGAAGATGGGTGATGCCGTGGTCCAGCCGGAACAGCGCATCGTAGAGCGGCAGCGTCGTGTCGCCGCAGAGACCGAATATGTGCCTCACACCATAGGCGTCGAGCATCCTGACCATTGCCTCGGCGCCGGTCAGGGTGTTTTGCGAAAGCGGTGAATTCATCGTGCGGGATACCATTAGGAAAGCGTCGATCGGGCGCGGATGAACCGGCTTCCCGATCAAAGTGAAAAACTGTATACAGGCCTGAATACTGATTTGAGAGGCGGGACGAGTCAAGCCGTGAATAAGGACGCAAGCGAGCCGCGCAGCCAGGAAGGCCTGGTGGAGACGCTCTACTCCAACATCAGGGCGATGGCGGTCGATTTCCGGTTGCGGCCGGGAGAGCGGGTCAACGAGGTGGTGCTGTCGCGCGCGCTCAATGCCAGCCGCACGCCGTTGCGCGAGGCGCTGAACCGGCTGGTCGCGGAAGGTTTTCTCACCTTCGAGAGCGGCAAGGGCTTCTTCTGCCGAACCTATTCCGTCACGGAAATCCAGGATCTCTATCAGCTGCGCCAGGCGATCGAGCGCTTTGCCGTTCAGCTGGCGGTCGAGCATGCAAGTGATGGCGCGCTCGATGAACTTGGCCGCTTTCTCGATCGCACGGCGGGCGAGGAGGGCCGCTCGCCGGAAGAGCTGCTCGCCTGGGACGAGCATTTCCACGAGACGATCGCCGGCCTTGCCGGCAACGCGGAACTGCTGCGGACGCTGAGGAATATCAATGCACGCATCCGCTTCTTCCGCTGGGTGGATATGGAGAGCCGCCGCGGCCGTACCCAGGGCGAGCACCGCGCCATCCTGTCGGCGATCGCGGCGCGGGATGCTGCCGCCGCTGGCGCCCTGATGGACGAGCATATCGTTCTGCGGCGGGAAGAGATCGCGCAGGCGGTCAGGGAATGCCACGCGCGGCTTTTCGCCGACGAGGACTACAGGACACCGGAGTTCAAGACGATGGACGAGCTATGAAGGCGAGAGGCGGCAAATCGATCTATGGCGCAGCGGTCGGCATCCTCATGCTCGACGCGCGTTTTCCCCGCATTGTCGGCGATATGGGCAATGCGCTGACCTGGCCGTTTCCCGTCCATTACAAGATCGTGCACGGTGCCTCGCCTGATCGGGTGGTGCGGCGGAATGCCGAGGGCCTGCTCGATGTGTTCATCGACGCGGCGCGGGAACTGGTCGAAGACGGTGTCGATGGCATCACCACCAATTGCGGGTTTCTGTCGCTGTTCCAGGAGGAACTCGCCGAGGCAGTGGGCGTGCCGGTGGCAACCTCGTCGCTGATGCAGGTGGCGCTCGTCAACCGGCTCCTGCCGAAGACCAAACGTGCCGGCATCCTGACGATCTCCGCCTCCACGCTGACGCCGCTGCATCTGGAGAAGGCCGGTGTACCGGCCGGTACGCCTGTCGGTTCGACGGAGGCGGGGTGCGAGTTCACCCGCGTCATCCTCGGCAATGAGGAGGAGCTTGATATCGAGGCGGCACGCCGGGATAATGTCGAGGCCGCCTTGCGGCTTGCCCGCGCCAATGCCGATCTCGGCGCGATCGTGCTCGAATGCACCAACATGATCCCCTACGCCGCCGACATTCGCGAAGCGACCGGCCTGCCGGTCTTTTCGATAGCCAGCTTTGTGGAATGGTTTCAGAGTTCCTTGCAGCCGCGGCGGTTCCGGCAGGCGTCTGCGTAAAGGGCATCCCCTTCGCCGCTTACCCGACCAGGGATTTCGACTGGTTGATCCACTCGATCGTTTCGCGGTGAGGCATGGGTTTTGCGAAATAATGGCCCTGCATGATCGAGCAGCCGAGCTGCCGCAATATGTTCCTGCTTGCTTCCGTCTCGACGCCTTCGGCAACGACCTCGATCCCGAGCGATTTGCCGAGGGTGAGGATGGACTGGACGACATTGCGGTCATCGGCCGATGCGGCGATGCCGTGGACGAAAGAGCGATCGATCTTGATGCGGTCGACATGCAGTTGCCGCAGTGAGGACATCGAGGAGTAGCCGACCCCGAAATCATCGACGGCAATCCGCACGCCCGCCTCGGCCAATGCAGCAAGCTTGCTCTGAACCGCCTGGATGTCCTTGGCGGTATCCTCGGTAATCTCGATCTCCAGCATGGAGGCGGGCAGGTCGAGTTTGCGCAGCCTCGCAATGATGAGGCTGTCCACGCCGATCTGCGAGATCTCGCGCGGGGAGATGTTCATCGCCACCCGCAAATGTCCGAGATTCATCGCGCGCAGGGTCTGCATCATTGCGCATACATCCCGGAGGACATACCGGAAAAGCGGTTCCGCCAGCCCGGAAAACGATGCGACCGTGACAAGGTCGGAGGGCGATATCCAGCCATGCCTGGGATGATTCCAGCGCACGAGCGCTTCGAGGTCCGTCAGCCTGCGGCCGCCATCGCCGAGGATCGGCTGAAACCAGACTTCCAGCGCATCATTGCTCATCGCATGGGCGAGGTCGCGCTCGATATCGCGCTGCATCGCAAGATGATCGCGCAGGTCGTCATCGAACACATAGTGCCGGTTGCGCCCCTGTGCCTTCGCCCGGTAGAGCGCCGCGTCCGCACGTACCAGCATTTCGTCGACATCAAGCCGGCCCGATGCGCAGACGCCGATGCTGATGCCGATGCGGCCGGCATCGAAGCTGGCGAACGGGATGGAAACCGTGGCGATCAGCTTGGTTGCCAGGATCGACGGCGTTTCCTGGCAAAGCGCCGGGTCGACCAGGATGGCGAATTCGTCTCCGCCCAGGCGCGCCACGAGAACATGGTCCGGGAGGCTTTCACGGAGCCGCCTGCCGACTTCCACCAGAACCCTGTCGCCCGCCTTGTGCCCGAAAGCGTCGTTGATCGGCTTGAAGCCATCCAGATCGAGTAGCATGAGCACGAACCCGGTCGTGCCGGAAGATGCGAGATCTGCGGCTTGCTGCATGAACCCGCTGCGGTTGAGGAGGCCGGTCAGCGCATCATGGGTGGCGCGATGCTCCATCTCCATCGCTGCCCTGGTCGCCTGGTCCTTGGCCGCTTCGAGCGATTCCGCCATGGCGGTCGCCTCGTGTTTCAGCCTGCTGGACTGCCGGAACAGGCCTTCGCTTTCCCGCGCCCCGCGTGTCAGCGCCGCGAGGTAAAGGATCGTCGTCGCCGCCAGGCAGTAGCGCTCGAACCCGCCCGCATAGACGAGGCAGACCGCGACCGACAAGAGGACGGGCGTGATGTAGCAGATCGGCATGCGCGCATATGCAAAGCCATGGGTTATGGCGCCCGCGGTAATTCCGCAGAGGACGGTCAGGTAAAAAATCGACTGTGGAGCCGTGTAGCCGTCGCTCAGAACCGCGATGAAGGCCCAGACGACGCCGGATATCGCCGCCGCGGCCGACTGCAGGAAAAGATGCCGCTTTACCGACTCGGGATCGAAATTCTTCGGCTCGGCGGGCTTGTCGGCATCGATGAGCCTTATGGGGGACCGGCACAACATGATCCGGGCAGCGTTGACGAGGCTTGACGCGAGAAACCACCACAGCCCGGCCAGCCCATTTCCATAGTGGAAGGCGACGAGTACACTTGTCAGGCCGAGAATAAAGCTCACCGGAATGGAGATGAGCATGCTGCGGCGCACGGCCATCAGCTGGTCGGCAAGGATCAGATGTTGCACGGCAGCATACCCGTTTCTGGTAGCGGTCATTATTTACCTACCAGAACTGCATTGTTTTATGGAAGTTGGTCAACGCATATGTGAACAACTATTGGTAGTCATCATCAACCTTCGGATCAGCTGCGCGTGCCACCGATGTCCCAGAGCGGGATGCGCTCGCATTCGCTCGCGCTGCCGCTCTATCTGTTTGTTTTGCCGCATTTGTGCGGACGTCAGGTGATTCCACCTGACTGCAAAATGCTCTAATTCCTCATCGGCGGCAGCTCGATGCCGGGATTGATGGCGCCGATCATCTGTTCTTCGGGGATGGTGCCCTCTATCCAATTGTTCAACTGCTCGATTGTCAGCGGCTGGGGATAATAGCCCCGCTCGTCGGCGGCCCGTGACTCCATGAGGTATCTGTTGTCGTCGGATTCGAGGTCGACAATGATGTTCTTCGAGGCATCGGACAGCTTTCTCAGCATGTCGTTCGGCAATGCCTCTTCGTTGTAGAGAATATATTCGAAGAACTCCTGTTTCTCTTCGGGCGTGTCATAGCCGCGATACTCGGCCAGTTGCTCCAGGAGCGGGAACAGCGGGCGGCCGATCGCCTCATCGGAGGCGCCGAGATCATCCCTGCCTTCCGCCAGGATCGCCGCGCGCTCTTCGTCCACGGGCGGTTCGAGATTGGCCAGGATGGATTTCATGTCTGCTTCGAAATAGGTGCGCTGGTTCTCATTCGACTTCCAGTGCAGGATTGCCGCACCGCCCAGCCAGACCGCCGCTGAAATCCATCCCAGCGGTCCCGCCCAGGAGGAGCCGGCAAACATGGCGATGGCCTGAGCCGTGCTGACGGCACCCATGGAGGTCCAAACGACACCGCCGAGCGTATTGCCGTTGGAGAATTCGGTGCCTGCGGTCCAGAAGGCAAACGGACCTGTCACCGCCGTCGCGGCGTTTCCGAGGAACCTGATTGCGCCGGGGCCGTTGACGAACCCGGTGCGGGTAAACCGGTCAAGACGGCCGCCCTGGTTGAAGATGCTGCCCATTCCCGTTGCCGGTCTGACGTGCCTGCCCTGTGGGATGAAGAAATTCTGGACGCCGGCGGCCGCCACGCGCGACATGTCCACCCCTGCCAATGTGCCGAAGACCACCGCCCAGGCCTTGTCGTCGAGACGGTCGGAGCCCATGAACTCATCGACACCCCAGATGTTCAGGGCGCCGCTGATGGAGCTGAAGGGAATCGCCGCGGCCCGCTGGCCGCGCAGACCATCCTGCGGCTGGAAGGTCTGGCCGCCTGTCGTGGTGTTCCAGCGATTGGCGATATTTTCCGCAATGGGCGACGGGTTTACCAAAGCCGTTGAAACCTGCAGGCTCGAATTCTTGATTTCACGCGAGAGGAAACCGCCGCTCGGGCCGTCCGGCTGTCCGTTCTCCAGCGCTTCCAATGTCATCAGCAGCGCTGCTCCGTGGACGGGTTGGTCGCGCAGGGCCTCGAGGGCTTCTTCGCGGCTCTTGCCCTCCAGGCCGTCCAGAATTTCTTTAACCGGCCCCGGCAGTTCCGCCATGCCGGGAGGCAGATCGATTATGTCGGCATCCGGATTTTCGAGCTGGTCTTCTATTTTCCCGTAAACGTCCAGAACATCGTTGAATACGGTGTTGAACTCCTCGTCGGAGACATTCGCGTAGAGGGAAGCATATTGCTGAAACAGTTCGGAATTTTCGAGCTTTGTCTCGACCTGCTCCAGCGTCAGGGTGGGAAGCGGCTCCTGTGACAGGCCCAGGCCGGACGCCCCGATCATCGAAATTGAATTTTCGTCGTTCTCGTCGCCGAGAAGCGTTGTCTTCAGGTCCCCGTGTTCGCCGGTCAAACGCTCGTAGCCATCGAGGCCGGTTCCTTCGAGGTTGCGCAACGACTCGGGCAAGGCTTCTAGCGCTGCATTCGTCGCAACCGCGCCGGCGAAAAGGCGTTCAAAATCCCTGACGGTTTCCTCGTTCTCCTCGAGATTGCCCTGTTCGGTGACGCCGATTGCATGCTGGCGCTCCTCCTCGGGAACCAGCCCCTCCAGATGGCTCCCCGCATATTGTGGATCACCGTAGAGGCGGACATAGTCCTGCGTGGTCCGATCGGCGTCCTGCGTCAGCTTGTTGACGCCGACGGAGACCATATGCAGCATATTATCGGCGGCTTCATTCCAGTCTTTTTTCGCGTAAACGTCGGCCATGGCGATCGCCAGGGTCGGGCCGTCTCCGTTGCCGATGCTTTCCGCAATCCCCAATCGCAGGATGCGGTCACCGCCCGTTCCCGCCTGGGGGTTCAGGTCGCCGCTATCGGCGTCGACCAGCAGTTCCGCCAGGCGGGAGACGCCCTCGGGGATCTGCATCCGGCCGTTTTCATCGAGTTCAGCGGATGCGCCGGCCTGTGTGGCCACCACGTTCAAATCGCTGAGCAGTTCGGCCTCTTCGTCGGAGATCGTCCCGTCTCCGTCCGCAGACGTCTCCTGCAAGGGATAGACGATCTCGGCCAGCCGTGAGGTCGGCGGATTGTCCTCGCCCTCATAGGTTCCGGTCGGCGGCATCTCCGAAAGCTCGACGAGAATCTGGTCGGCCCGGTCGGCGGGAACACCGAACAATTGAAGTTCCAGCGACTCGCCATCGGTGATCCTCTCGGCAACATCGGTGACCATCACCTGATGCTTTGCCGCATCCAGCGCATCCAGATATCCCTGATCCACCTTTAGCGTTTCAGGATCGATGGGGCCGTAAAAAGCCAGTTCCGCTATGAAGTCGTTTACGACCTGATCGCTGTCGAAATCGGAAGAGGTCGGGTAGGGCGGGTTGATCTTGCGGCGCAGGACATCCTCCAGATCCGCCTGAAAAGCGCTCCAGTCTCCGCTTTCAACCGCAGCCGCCCCGCTTTCCCGCAGACCGGAAAACAGCCCGTTCATGTTGATGCTGAAGGACTCGGCCCGGGAACCGATCAGGTCCGACAAGCCCTCGGCTTGCGGCAGAATGGCTTGCAGATGATCCCTGATCCCGTTCACCCCAGCTTCGAACGCTTCACCATCCATTATGCCGGCGGCAGAGATGAGTTCGGCGTCCACAAGCCCTTGCAGTTCGCTCTTCTGGGCGTCCGACAGATCATCGACGGAATCCACCCCATCGAGAATGCTGAACATTCCCTGGATATCCTGCATGCGCTCGTCGCTGAGAATTGTGATCACATGCGTTTCCGGCAATCCGTCCGGATCGGGACGCATCTCGGGATTGATCCGCGTCAGAAGCTCCGCATATTGCTCGGCATAGTCCTTGTCGGGGTCGAAACCGAGCTTCTCGGCCACTTCCGGGTCGAGATTCTCGTCATAACCGAGCCGCCGCGCGATCTCGATGAGCGAATCGTTCTCCTGCGCCCTGTAGGTAATCTGGCCCGTCGGACTGTCATTCGCGGGGTTGCTGCCGTCGAGCTCGGTTCTGGGTTCTTGCGCCGGCGCGATGTTATAGACCGGCACGACGTTGAACGGCTCGTTCCCGCCCGTCTGCGGCGTGTGGTATGCAAAGACAATAGGGAAATCTTGGTTCTGGCCGAACCCGTTCGTGTGGGTATTAGCATAGTTCAGGGGCTGGCTGTTTCCGGCGTTCGAACCCTGATTCCCGGCAGAATTGGCGGAGTTGTTTGCGGGTGCCGCCTGGATATTCCTGAGGCTGCTTTGCTCGACGATCCTGTTCCAGATGACGGATGAATCCTGACGTTCTTTATCAAGACGCGATGTCAATCTGTTAAAGATTCTAGTAATCGCAGGCATCGTCCCTCCTCACAATACTGCTGGTATCACCGCTTTCATCGTTGAAGTGATTATCTCCTCGCCGCGAGCCGGTCCTCGGTCGCGCGGTGACAGAATTATGTACTTACGGCAGTTGTGCACAACAAATTAAATTTCAATTTGAAATGTTTTATTGTCTCATTACATTTAGGATGTTCTTGGCAGGCGTGCTCAGTTGCGGACAGGCCCTGAAAAACAGGCCGTTCAGTCCTCTTCACCCGTGTCGGGCAGGTCGTAATCCCCGTCTAAAGTGCGGGAATATCGTCATGGACAATTGCCGGTGCGTGCCCAGGTGGGATCAGCAAAATCGCCGGCCGGCCTGTCGTGACCGGGCGGGAGTTCGTTCCGTCAGAGGCTTCTGCCGTTGGAGACGAGCCGCATGGTCGCTTCGCCCCGGCTCGGCACCACGACGAGCTGCTTGACCTTGCCCTGCTTGAAGGCCTTGAGGAAACGGTCGTAATCCTTGAAGGCGACGCAGCCATGCGACTGTCCGGCCCTGCCGCGCAGCAGATAGCTGTGGGTCAGAAAGCCGTCGCGGCCATATTTGTTCCTGCCGTCCACCGGCAGCATGCGGATCGCCTCGACCCCGTGGAAGCGCTTTTCGCGCATCCTGAGATTGTAGGTATGGGGCGGGGTGGGGCCGTTCATCTTCACGTTCGCATAGCGCGGATTGTCGGCCATCTCGCCGATGCCGGAATGGGCCTCGAGCACGCTGCCGTCGGGCATATAGACTTTCGCGGCGCTGATATCGTAGACCGCCACGCCGTTTCCAGCCTTCGGCCCGCCGCCGAAGAGATCGCGCAGCGTCTTGCCAAAACCGCCGCCGCTCGCCTTCTCGGGATTGTCGGGCCGGGCATAGGCGAGCATCTGGGGCTTTGACGTCTCGCGTTCCGGAGCGGGTTTGGGCCGCGGAGGCTCGTCGACCGGCTGCACGGCGGATTGCGCCATCTGCTGGGCGAGATTGCGGCCTTCCTCGCCGCGCGGACGCAATTGCGGCAGGGGAATGTCTGTTGGATCGTCGGGGAGCGCTGCCACTTCCTCGTCCGTGTCGGTGTCCTGTTCCTGTGATGCGTCGGCTTCTTCTTCCAGCGATGCCGTCAGCCAGGCGGACAGGGCTGCGCTCGCCGCTTTGCCTGGTGTCGGGTCGGCATAAGCCAGGATCGTCTGCGACTGGCCGGCCGCGCCGGCAGAGCGCGGGCCGAAGCGTTCGGCAGTTGGAGTGCCCACCTTTGCCGCGAGATGCTGCGGTTCGGCGGGAGCGGGATCGGTCAGGCGGGCCGATTTTCCGCCTGCGATATTGATGGAGGCGGCGGATGCCTCCAGCGCGGCGATGAATTTCAGCGCCTTGTCCTTCATGGTCCGCTGGTCCAGCGGTTCCGCATTCGTCTTTTCGACGGAATAAAGCCGCGGCTTGGGCAGAAGGGGAGCTGAACCGTAGACCAGAGAGCCGGTTATCGCCGTCATCCCGGCCATCGACCACACGATTCCGCCGGCAAAGGCGGTACCGAAGGAAGTAATGAGCAGTGGGCGCAGGAAACTGCGCAGGGACTTGGCACGAACGGTTTTACTCACAACACTTAAAAAGCCGAAAAAACCCGCAACGATCTTCAGGCCGGCGAGCGACCGCTACTGCGTGATTTCCGGATTTCCCTCTACTTGACCCGTATGATTGAGAAAAGATGGCCAAATATGGTTAAATTTTGCTTTTCAGCTGACAAAATCTTTCAGTCTTGCCTTATCGATACCGCAGAAGGACTGTCGGAGCGCTGGATGAGGGGCCGCGGGAGGGCTCAAAACGGTTGCCGGGCGCGCCTTGTTGCAGCCCCGCCGGCGACCGACTGGACGGGCGGAATGTTCTCGCGGAAGACGATATCCATCTTGACCGGCGGCAGCATCGACGGGTTGGAAATATCGCCGCGCTGCAGGTCGTTGAAGAGCCGCAGCGTGGTCGTCATCATGACATCGGGATCGGAATTGATCACCGCGTCCATGGTGCCGTCGATGAGGAGCCGCCTTGTATCCGCAGTCAATCCGTGGCCGATGAAGATCACCTCGCCGGACCGGCCCTTTTCCCGCAATGCCCGGCCGATGCCGTCCGACGAGCCGCCGACATTGTAAATGCCGACGAGATCGTGGTTCTGCTCCAGGAGCGAGAGCGTGAGACGATAATTCTCGTCGCGGTCGTCATGCCCTTCGCGCATGCCGACGACCTTCAGGCCGGGATGAAGCTCTTCGAGCAGGCCAAGAAAGCCCATCTCCCGCTCCGCATGGGCGCGGTAATTGCGGCTTCCCGCCACGAGGGCGACGCTGCCGGTGGACGCGCGGCAGAACCGGCCGAGGAGATAGCCGGCGGTGCGCCCGGCCGCCTGATTGTCGAGGCCGACATAGGCGTTGCGCAGTGAATGCTGCAGGTCGGAAACGATGGTCACGATGCGCTTGCCGGCGGCCGAAACCTCCTCAACTGCCTCGCGCACCAGCGGATGGTCGATCGCCATGAAGGCGATGCCGTCGGCCCAGCCCGCATGGTGACGGATGGCTGAGGCGAGTGCGTCGGCATCGAAACTCTCGATGAAATAACAACGCACCTGCGGTTCATCGCGCGATTTCGACTGGGCGATGGCTCGTACCTTGTCGCCGAACAGCCGGAGATAGGGATTGCCGCCCATCGGCAGCAGGAAGGCGACATTCGGCGGGCGCGGATGGACGAGCCGCGCATGGTCGCTCTCGCTGACATAGCCGAGCGCGAGCGCCGCCTGGAGCACGCGCTCGACGGTTCGCGCCTTCACGCCCTTGCGCCGGTTCAGCACGCGATCGACCGTCGCCAGCGAAACCTGTGCCGCTTCGGCGATATCGGCCATGAGCGGTCCTGGCGAGCCGTTTCCCTGATCTGATGACACCTCAAAAAACCTCAAATTTTCTCGTTTGACCAGAAGCATGCGAGTTCCTAGCCTTGTGTCAAGTAGGCAGCGGCCCGAGGAGGAGACCGGATGGGCCGCCGCTTTAGAAACGTCAGAACATGTCATGGGAGGATTCGATGAACCGGAATTCAACGCATCTTGGCGGGCGTCCCGTCAGCCGCCGGACGGCCCTTGCGCTGGGACTTGGCGCCGGCGCCGCGGCCATGCTTCCCGGCCGCTCGCTGGCGCAGTCGGTGACGCTGCGCTATGGCCACAACAACGAGCCGGCGAGCGTTGCCGGCGCGCAGGCCGACTGGTTCGCCGAGGCCGTTGCCAAAAATTCCGGCGGAGACCTTGCCGTCGAGGTCTTCCCGTCCTCGCAACTGGGCAAGCTGCAGGAGCTGGCGGAAGCTGTTTCGCTCGGCACGATCGCTTTTTCGCACAATACGGCAGGCGGTATCGGCTCGCTTTATGAGCCCTTCGCCGCTCTCGATACGCCCTATCTCTACCGCGATGTCGACCATCTCATGAAGGTGGTGGACGTCAATTCTCCGGTCATGCAGGAGCTGAACGAGGGGCTGATCAAGGCGGCCAACGTGCGCGTCATCTATGCGCATTATTTCGGCCGCCGCAATCTGACGGCCAACAAGGCGGTCTATTCGCCGGCCGATCTTGCCGGTGAGAAGATCCGCGCCGTTCCGTTCCCGATCTATACGACCGCCGTCGAGGGGCTTGGAGCTGCGGCCGTCCCCGTCGACTGGTCTGAGGTGCCGACAGCGCTTGCGACCGGTGTGGTCGCCGGCCAGGAAAATCCGGTGAACGTGATCCTCAACGTCAAGCTCTATGAGGTGCAATCGCATCTCATGCTGACAGGGCACATGTCCAACGCCGAGGTGGTCGTCATGAACGAGGACGCCTGGCAAGGGCTTTCCGAGGCGCACAAGGAAGCCGTGACGAAAGCGGCGGTGGAAATCCGCGAACGCGCCACCAAGGCGATCCAGGACAATGAGGAGAAGGATACCCAGGCTCTGCGCGATCTCGGGATGACCGTGATCGGTCCCGAGGAAGGGCTCAAGATCGATGCCTTCCGCGCCTCCGTCGACAAGCTCGTCCAGGAGCGCTTCGGCGAGAAATACGGCGCGCTCTACGAGAAGATCAGGGCGATCGGCTAAGTGAGCGTTGATCGAAGAGCAATATGATGCGTATCGGTTCTGTTATCAGGGTGGCCGGCGGGGCCTTGCAAGCGGTTTCGCTGGCCTGCCGCACCGTGGCGATCCTTCTGCTCGCCCTGATGGCCTTGCTCATCGTCGCGCAGGTCGTCGGCCGCAATGTTTTTGATCTCGGCATGCCATGGGCGGATGAGATGGCGCGCTTCAGCGGCATTGCGCTGGTCTTCCTCTCGGTTCCGCTTCTCGCCCTGCGCGGGCAGCACGTGGCGGTCGATCTCGTGCCGATGCTGCTGCCGCAGCGCTTTCGGCGCTATGTGCTTGCCTTCATCGAGATCGCCATCACGGCTTTCTGCCTGCTGACGCTCTACGGTTTCCAGTCCTTCCTGTCGCGAGCGGGCAAGTTCGCAACGCCTGCCATCGGCATACCGAACTGGCTGTTCTACGCCCCTGCGCTGCTCGGGTTCATATTGCTTCTCGCGGTTTCGCTTCTCCGCCTTGCCGGGCTTTTCACCGAGAGCGGTGCCGCACCGGAGGACAGTGCAGCATCATGAGCCTCGTCCTTCTTCTCGTCTTCGCCGCCACGCTCGTGGCCGGCGCACCCGTCGCCGTCTCCCTCGGGCTTTCCTCGGCGGTGGTGATCGCCGTCTACGGATTGCCGATCAATGTGCTGGCCCAGCGCACGGTCAATGCGCTCGATTCCACGCCGCTGCTCGCCGTTCCCTTGTTCATCCTTGCCGCCAGCCTTTTGAACGCGATGGGGGTGACAACACATATCTTCGATCTGGTGCGCCTCCTGGTCGGTCGCATCCGCGGAGCGGTGGCCCAGGTCTCGATCCTCGTCAGCCTCATCTTCTCGGGCGTCTCGGGCGCGGCCCTTGCCGATATCGGGGCGCTGGGCAAGATCCAGATCGACCAGATGACCGGCCAGGGCTACAAGAAGAATTTCGCCGCCGGCATCACCATCGCCGCCGCCACCATCGGGCCGATCTTCCCGCCCTCGATCCCTATCATCATCTATGCGAGCGTGGCCAATGTCTCCGCCGTGCAGCTCCTGATCGCCGGCATCATTCCGGCGCTGCTGATCACGCTTTTCCTGATGGTCCAGGTCGCCATCATCGCACGTCTTCATGATCTGCCGCGCGATGTCGTCAGCCCCTCCTTGCGCGCAGTGGCAAAGAAGGCGTTCGTCTCCTTCCCGGCGCTGCTTACACCAGTGCTTCTCATCGGCGGGCTCCTGAGCGGCTGGTTCGGCCCGACGGAGGTGGCGGGCGTCACCGTCGCCTATGCGCTCGTCATCGGCTTTGCCGTCTATCGCACGCTGACGCTACGGAAGGTCTGGGAGTGCCTGCGCGAAACGGTGGAGGCGACCGCCAGCATCCTTTTCATCGTCGCCGCGGCGGCCGTCTTCGCCTGGGTGCTTACCCTCGATCGTGTACCGGCCAAGGCAGGCGCCTTCCTGCTCGGCCTCTCCGATGATCCGTTCATCCTGCTGCTTCTGGTCAACCTGTTGCTGCTCATCGTCGGCATGGTGCTGGAATCGATCGCAGCGATCCTGATCATCGCGCCGATCGTCGCTCCCGCGCTCCATGCGGCTGGTGTCGATCCCCTGCAGCTCGGCATCGTCTTCGTGCTCAACCTGATGATCGGCCTGCTTACCCCGCCGATCGGCATGAGCCTCTATATGGTGTCGATCGTCGCCAGAATGCCGGTGCATGCGGTGATCCGCGGCGTGCTGCCCTTCCTGATACCGCTTCTTCTCTCGCTGCTGGTCGTCTCCGCCGTGCCCGCGGTCTCGACCTGGCTCCCAAGACTCGTGATGCAATAGGAATTCGAATATGAGCAGATTTCTGGGCGCGATCCGCCAGCTCGGCTATGTGGTGGACGATATCGAGGCTGCGATGGCCCATTGGCATTCGGTCATGGGCGTCGGCCCCTGGTTCTATAATCCCAAGGTGCCGATCGAGGATTACCGCTACGACGGTGAGCCTTACGAGGTCCACAATTCCGTGGCGCTCGCCAATAGCGGCCCCTTGCAAGTGGAACTGATCCAGACGCGCAACGACGCGCCGTCGATGTATCGCGATTTCCTGCGCGCCGGCCGCACGGGCCTGCAGCATGTCGCCTATTGGACGACGGATTACGATGCCGATCTCGCCCGCATGGAGGCCGAGGGTTTCCGCCAGAAAATGAGCGGCAAGGTCGGCGCAAACGGCCGTTTCGTCTATTTCGACCGGGAGGCGCATCCCGGCACAGTGATCGAGCTTTCGGAAGTGATGGGGCCGAAAGGCCGGCTGTTCGACCTGATCCGCCGGTCATCTGAAGGGTGGGATGGTTTCGATCCGGTACGCCCTTTCCCCGACCTTTCCACCCTGTGAGGCGGCGATGAGGATAGAAGCGCATTACCTGATCGAGACGCCGCTCGAGCCTGAAAAGGTGGCGGCGATCATGGCTGGAGAGCAGTCGAGCGGCACTTTCGTCCGCGTCGCCGGAGAGACGGACGAACTGCGCGAGCGCGCCGCCGCCGAAGTGCTCTCGGTCGAGGAACTGGAGCCTGTGGCCGAACCGAGCCTTGCCAGCGCCTATCTCGAACGCAAGGGCATTGCCGGTCCATACCGGCGGGCGAAGGTGAAAATCGCCTTTCCCGTCGCCAATATCGGCGCCAACCTGCCGACGCTTGCCGCAACGCTCGCCGGTAATCTCTACGATCTCGGAGAGGTGACCGGGCTGCGGCTCACCGATATCACGATGTCTCAGGCCTATCGTGCGCGCTTCGAGCGGCCGCGTCTCGGCGTCGATGGCACGCGCCGACGGTTCAATGTCGAGGATAGGCCGTTCTTCGGCACGATCATCAAGCCCAATGTCGGCATGTCCGCGGATGAAATCGCCGATCTGGTGGGACTTCTCTGCGAGGCGGGTGTCGATCTCATCAAGGATGACGAGGTCTGCGCCGACCCGGACCATGCACCCCTCGCCGAACGGGTGCCGGCGGTGATGCGCAAGGTCCGCGCCTATCGGGAAGCGAGCGGCCGCGACGTCATGGTTGCCTTCAATATCACCGACGAGACCGATGCCATGCGCCGTCACGCGGAACTGGTGGAGAGGGAAGGCGGCGCTTGCGTGATGGCGAGCCTCAACTGGTGCGGCCTCTCCGCGCTGCAGGGCCTGCGACGCGCCACGCCGCTCGCCCTCCACGGTCATCGCAACGGCTTCGGCGCCTTTGCGCGACATCCAGCGCTCGGCATCGGTTTCGGCGCCTATCAGGCGCTTTATCGCCTGGCCGGCATCGATCATCTGCATGTTCACGGCATCGGCGGCAAGTTCTCCGATCCCGCCGAAGAGGTGGCCGCCGCCGCCCGCCGCTGTCTGAAGCCGCTTGCCGCGGATGCGGTGGATAATGCGGATGCAGTGCTGCCCGTCTTCTCCTCCGGACAATGGGCGGGCACGCTGCCGATGACGCATCAGGCCGTCGGCTCGGCCGACTTCATGTTCCTGGCCGGCGGTGGCATTCTCGCCCACCCGGGTGGGCCGACCGCCGGGGTGAAGAGCCTCCGCCAGGCCTATGAAGCTGTGGCCTCGGGACTGCCGCTCGGTGAGGCGGCTGCGCGGATGCCGGAGCTGCATGGCGCCCTTGGCTTCTTCGGGGGCTGACGGTGAGCGTCGATTATGTCTTCATTGGCGATGATTTCACCGGCGCCTCCGATACGCTGGCAACGCTTGCCCGGGCGGGGCGCCGCGTGCGCCTGTTCCTCGACCCGCCGGACCCCGCAGCCATTGTCGAGGAAGATCTCGATGCGGTCGGTATCGCTACCGAGCTTCGCGCACTTCCGCCGGATGCCATCACCGCCGGACTTGAGGCGCTGGCGCCGGTGCTGAAGGCGCTTTCGCCGCGCATCCTCCATTACAAGGTCTGCTCCACATTCGATTCCGCTCCTGACGTCGGCAACATCGGAAGGGCGGCCACCGTCCTTGAGCATCATCTTGCCCCCGCGCTGGTGGCGGTCATTGGCGGTCAGCCGAGCCTCGGCCGCTATTGCATCTTCGGCAATCTCTTCGCTCGTGGGCCGGACGGGCAGGTCCATCGGATCGACCGGCACCCGGTCATGCGCAACCACCCGATCACGCCGATGACGGAGGCGGATTTGCGGCTTCACCTCACAGCGCAGGGATTGGAAGGCCTGCGGCTTATAACGCTGCCGGTGATAGAGGCGGGGCGGGCGGCGCTGACGGCGCATCTGGAAGACATGATACGCGCGGGCGAACGGCGTATCCTGTTCGATGCGTGCAATCAGGCGCATCTCGTTACGATCGGCACCGCCCTGGCCGGCTTCGCAAATGCCGGCCGACCGTTGTTGGTTGTTGGAGCGAGCAGCGTCGCGGAAGCGTTTGCGGTAGGCGGGACGCCGCAAACGCTTCCCCAAATCTCGACGGGCAGGGAGAAGGGCAGAGATGGTCCTTGCCTTGTCGTCGCGGGCAGCCGTTCCGAGATAACCGCTGCTCAGGTCCGGGCCGCCCGGGGCTTCACCCGCATGCCGATCGGCCCGATGGACCTTTCGCATGGAGCGGCACGCGAGCGGTTTGTTACGCTTTGTGCTGATGCGCTGGCAGCGGGAGAGGATGTTCTCGCCCATCTCGTCCCCAATGAGGATTACGGCCTGGGTGGTGCCCAACTCGCGCGCAAGCTGGCTGATCTCGCTGCCGCCATTCTCGACGGGCAGGCGGTGCGTGCCCTCGGCACGGCCGGCGGCGATACGTCGAGCATTCTCGTCCGCCGCCTCGGTCTATCGAGCCTTGCCTTCGAAAGCCAGCTCGACAGCGGCGTCGCCATCTGCACCGCACGGTCCGCCGATCCTGAACGCGACGGCATGCGGCTGATGCTCAAGGGCGGGCAGATGGGATCGGAAACGGTCTTCGACCGGTTCGCGTCCGCTATGTAGAGCGCTCAATCTAACGTGTCGCCGAGGCTGCTCCGCCTTTGGCTGCGTCGACGTTATGGGCCTGCGCCGTCCGGTTTCCGAAGACGGCCTGCTCCATCGGCGCTGCCAGGGAGGCAGCGTAGGGCGTTGCGATATGGTGCCGGTCGCGGAAGGTCAGCATGCCGCCGATCATCGCCTGGCATGACGTCTCGTTGCAGAAGAGATCGGTCATGTCGACATAGCGCGCATTCTCGATGCGTGCGATGATTTCCCTCTCCGTCTTCGCATCCGCATCGTCCACCGCTTCGGCGCGCGGTGTGTCGCAGACCGACGGGTCCCGCTTTTGCCACAGCGCCCGCGCGACGCATTTGTCGATATAGGATTTATGGGTGGGGACATCGCGGAGATAGACGACGTCGATGCCGGCATCGCTGAGCGCGCCTGCTGTCGAGGCGATCCCTTCGGCCCACTGCTTTTTACGGACCGTATATTCGGAGGGACCGCTGATTTCCTCGTCCAGATGGCCGATCGAAAGCTGCGAAATGACCACCATCTGCGGCTTCATTGCGATGATCTCCTTCATCGCCTGCTCCCGCCATTCATCGCATTCCGTATAGTCGCGCCGGAGCTTGATATTGTAGGTGGTCATCCGCGTCGCCCGGCAGGACGATTTCATATAGGTGACGAGGCGGAAGCCTTCCTTCCTGGCGATCTCGATCAGCGGTGTCGACCAGTGATCCGCATGGGAATCCCCGAAGAGGACGACCGTTTTGTCCGATGCAGGTGAGCCGAATACGCAGGATTTCGGCTTGACCGTCTGCAGGTCGGCGACACAGCTCTCATCGGTCTGCCGCACGCTCGACGAGCGTTCCGCGCTTGTGGCGATCAGCTGCTGCTCGGGACTGAAATTGCGGCCGGCGAATTTGGCATTGCCGTAGGCTACCGCAGCGCCGCTCACGGTCAGGATCGCCGCGAGCCCGATCGAGCGGCCCGTGCCGGCGATCAGCCAGGCGTTCCTGCGGATCGGGTTTTCCACCAGATGGTAGCTGATGAAGGAGAGAACGAAGGTCAGTGCGAGGCATCCGAAGCGCTGCATCACCGTCATGTCGGGCAGCAGCATTGCCGCATAGACGATCACCGGCCAATGCCAGAGATAGAGGGAATAGGAGAGCTTGCCTGTCCACTGGAAGGGCGCCATGGCGAGGATGCCCTTCGGCCCGGCGGCGCTTTGGCGAAGGCCGCTCAGGAGCACCATGACGGTGCCTGCCGCCGGCGCCAGCGCGATGAAGCCGGGGAAGGGGGATTGTTCCGATACCGTGAGATAGGTCGTCACGATCAGGGCAAGGCCGAGCCAGCCCAGCAGGGGGGAAATGGCGGAGCGCTTCGCCCAGTTCTCGGACAGCGTCATCGAGGCAAGGCCGCCGAGCGCGAATTCCCAGGCGCGCAACGGCGAGAAATAGAAGGCCCATGGCTGTGAGACTTCCGTCAGCCACGCGCAGGCTGCAAAGGAAATGATTGCGATGCCGGCCATCATGATGAAGAGGCTGCGCCTGTCGGCGCGTATCCGCACGAGGAGCAGGAGGAGCGCCGGCCAGACCAGATAGAACTGCTCCTCGACCGACAGCGACCAGAAATGGATGAACGGATTGCTGTTCGCATCCGGGGCGAAATAGTCCAGCGACCAGCGGATCAGCCACAGATTGATGACATAGGTGGATGCGAACAGCGCACCTTTCGAATAAAGCTGCTGCTCCGATGGCGCGAGAACGAAATAACCGGCGAAGAGCGTCACCAGGATGACGAAGATCGATGCGGGCAGCAGGCGGCGCGCGCGCCGGGCATAGAATGTCAGGAGATCGACCGTGCCGCGCCTGTCCATCTCCTGAAGGAGATGCTTGGTGATGAGATACCCTGATATGACAAAGAAAACGTCCACCCCGACGAAGCCGCCCGGCAGATCGGTGACGCCGAAATGAAAGGCGATCACCCCCAGAACCGCGAGGGCACGCAATCCTTCGATATCGGGACGGAAGGATTTCGGTTCGGCGATGATGGCGCTCATGCGATCGTCGACCTCTCAATTGGTGGCAAGCCCGCCCTTGAGAGACCCAAGCTTAAGGCAGGCTTCTGCTGCAACGCAACATAGCGCGGCCGGAGAGAGCGGCCTGAAGCGGACACGAATTGCTATATGCCGATCCAATATGTGATGTCGCTCATGGGTTGACATGGCCGGTGACTGCCCCTGCCGGCGTGAAATCCATAAGTCAGCCCGGCGCCATGGTGGTAGGGGAAGCGGTATCGCAAGTCTCTTCAACCGGATCGTCGAGCAGGATACGCTCGGCAGCGCCGTCGAGATCGTCATACTGGCCGTTCTTGAGCGACCAGAGGAACCCCGCGAGGCCGAGAACCCCGAGGAAAAGCGCGATGGGGATCAGGACAACCAGATTGGTCATTTGGAAAACTTCTGGGACATATGCCCCGAAAAAACTGCCAACGCTGGTGTGTTTCTCTGCGGACCATCCGTGTTTATTCTGAGCCGCATGGCGTTCGCTACCACGATGATCGATGAAAGCGACATGGCGAGCGCTGCGACAAGCGGTGTCACATAACCCATGACCGCGATGGGAACGGCGAGAAAATTGTAACCGATGGCGATTGTGAAATTCTGCCGGATGAGGGTCTTTGCCTGGCGCGAGATCTCCATGGCGAGGGGCACGGCGCGGAGACTTTCCCGCAGGAAGACGAAATCGGCGGCGTTGCGGCCGATATCGGCGGCGGTAGCCGGGGCCATCGAGACGTGGGCGGCGGCGAGGGCGGGGGCGTCGTTGAGCCCGTCGCCGACCATCAGCACCTTGTGGCCCTCTTGCGCGAGGGCCGCGATGCGCGCCACCTTCTCTCCGGGAAGCGCGCTGGCGGTGACGGACGGAACACCGAGCCGGGCGGCAAGTCCGGCGGCGGCATCATAGCGGTCGCCGGAAATGATCTCGATGGCGAAGCCGCTCTTCTTGAGCTCAGCCACCGTTTCGGCTGCATCCCTGCGAAGCCGGTCGTCGAAGCGGAAGGCTGCCATGAGGCGGCCATTGAGGGAAAGAACGGTTTCCGGTCCGCCATGATCCACCTCGGCTGCGCCCGCGTCCGCCACGGCCCATTCGCGCCGTCCGAGACGCCAGATCGCATCACCCGAAACGGCCTCCATGCCGCAGCCCGGCACTTCCTCGAAATGCTCGAAGCGAGCGGCCTTGCCTTGCACTCCTCTTGCCGCGTGTGCCAGTGCCTTTGCCAGCGGATGGCTGGAGTAGGAGGCGATCAGGGCCGCCTGCGCCAGCATTTCGGGGTCGACATCGCCGGCATTTGTCAATTGTGGCTGGCCGAGGGTCAAGGTTCCCGTCTTGTCGAAGATGACGGTGTCGGCCTCGGCCAGACGCTCCAGTCCGGAACCGTCCCTGACCATGATGCCGTTTTCGAAAAGCCTGCGGGCCGCCATCACCTGAACCATCGGCACGGCGAGCCCCAGCGCACAGGGGCAGGTGATGATGAGAACGGCGATGGCGATGAAGATGGCGCGGTACCAGTCGCCCGTCGTCACGATCCAGCCAAGCGCGGAGAGAAAGGCGATGATGTGCACGGCAGGCGAATAGATTTGCGAGGCACGGTCCGCGATGCGCCGATAGCGTGCCCGCCCGCCTTCGGCCGCCTCCATCAGTCGCACCATGTCGGCGAGGAAGGATTCATTCGCCGGCGCAATTGCGACAAGCGTCAGCGGTGCGGTCAGATTGAGCATTCCCGCCCGGATGATCGAGCCCTGGTGGACCGCCTGCGGCGCGCTCTCGCCCGTTACGATGGAGCAATCGAGCTCGGATGAGCCCTGCTCGACGCGGGCGTCGACCGGCGACCGCTCGCCGGCGGGCAGAACAAGCCTGGTGCCCACCGCGATCTCGGAGACGGCCCGGTATTCCCGTTCGTCGTTTTCGGCAATGATGAGCGCGCCGCGCGGCACGAGACGGGATAGCCCCTTGACCGCCGAGCGCGCCCGCTCGCGCATCATGTGGTCGAGCGTGCGTCCGATGAGCAGGAAGAAGAGCAGCGAGACCGAAGCGTCGAAATAGGCTTGTTCGCCGTGATGGATCGTCTCGTGGAGGCTCATGGCGAAGGCAAGCGTCACGGCGAGCGAGATCGGCACATCCATGTTCATGTGCCCGCCCCTGAGTGCTCCCCAGGCCGAGCGGAAGAAGATGCGGCCGGAATAGACGAGCGCGGGGGCGGCGATCATGGCCGATATCCAGTGAAACATGTCGCGGGTGGCTGCCTCCGCGCCCGACCATACCGATACCGACATCAGCATGATGTTGCTTGCGGCAAAGCCTGCGACCGCCAGTGCCCGGATGAGCTCCGAAAACGTCCTGTCCTCACCCGCATCATTGTCGAAAAGATGAGACGCGTAGCCGAGCTTGCGGAGCGTGGCGGCGATGGGCGGTGGTGCCTTGTCCTCGCGCCAGCGCACCATGAGCCGCTTCGTCGACAGGTTGACACGAGCGCTTTCCACATTGTCGAGCCTGGCCATCGCCCGTTCGATCGTCTGGATGCATGCGCCGCAATGGACATCGGGAACTGAAAGGTCGATCTGGCGCAGCCCGTTTCCAAGTGCCCGGCTTGCGAGCAGAAGCTCTTCCGGGGAAGGCCCTTCGCCCAGAATGGTGTTCGGTTCGAGACCGGGAGCGCAGCAGCTCATTGCAGGGTTCCGTTAGTGATATGGTGGCGCGAGACATCGCGGTAGGGCGCGCGGCCGGGAACATCCGCTTCGACGTCGATGATCCAGAGCCCGTCGCGAACGGCGACCGGAGCGGAGAAGGCGCTGCCATCCGGCTGGAGTTCCACCGTCATGTCTTCGCTCTCATAGGCCGGACGGCGCAGCATTATCTTCACGCTCGTCAGCGCTACCGGCGCGCCCTCGGCATCCGCCAGGCTGTAGCCGAGCCTGCCGTCGCGATAGGTGACACCGCCTTTCCATCCGAGCGCGGACTGAGCACGGCCGAGCGCTGCTTTCTCGTTGAATTCCTGGCTGGCGACATAGGAGTTCTGGACGACGAGGCCGGTCCAGCTCGTATTTGCATAAACGGCCATCGTCACGTTGACGGCTATGATCGTTCCGAAAAACAGGGCAAGCACGACCAGCATATGGCGGCCGGTGAATTCACGAGGGGAAGGTCCCGGCATCACTTTTCCTCCGGTGCATTGAAGGTGGCCTTGTAGACGGCGCTCTCCGTGCCGTCCTTTTCGACCACATGGAACTCGAACGGGGTCATTTCCTCGTCGAACGAGCCCGCAGGCACCGCCACGAAGACCCTGAAGGTGCGGACGCGATCGGGCTCGGTCTCGACGTCGATCTTTCCGCCGGAAGCTTCTGCGATATCCGGGGCGGACATGATCGCATTCGGCAGCCCGGTGATCGACAGGGTGAATGTGCGGGGCTGCGGGATCATGTTGAGGATCTTGACCGTATAGCCGTTGCGGATCGAGCCATCGGACAGCGTCACGAATTGCGGATTGCGATCATGGAGGACGTTGAGCTCCAGCCGTTTCCGGTCCACCAGCATGGTAAGAATGCCGATGCCGATGAGGACCCAGAGCGAGAAATAGATCGCGGTGCGCGGCCGGAAGATATGACCCAGGCGGAAATTCTTCACCTCTTCCGTCAGCCTGCCTTCGGGCGTGCGGACAAGAGCCGGGTTGATCTGCCTGGTCCCACCGGCGGTGGCGATATCCATGTTGTGCTGGTAGTCGAGAAGCGTCGTGTAGGAGATGAGGCCGCGCTCCTTGCCGAGCTTGTCCATGACGGCATCGCAAGCGTCGATGCACAGCGCGCAGGTGATGCACTCCATCTGCTGGCCGTCGCGGATGTCGATCCCTTGCGGGCAGACCACGACGCAGGCATTGCAATCCACGCAGTCGCCGGCGACGATTCCCGCCGCCGCGCTTTTCTTGGTGCCTCTGGAGCGGGGCTCGCCGCGCCACGCATTGTAGGTGACGGTAAGCGAATCCTCGTCGAGCATCGCGGCCTGGATGCGAGGCCACGGGCACATATAGGTGCACACCTGCTCCCGCATGAAGCCGCCGAGGACATAGGTGGTGGAGGTGAGGATCGCGACGGTGAAATAGGCGATGGGCGCGGCCTGTCCGAGAGCGAAATCCTTGGCTAGGGTCGGCGCATCGGCGAAATAGAAAATCCAGGCGCCGCCGGTGGCGATGCCGATGACGATCCAGATCAGATGCTTGGCAAGCTTCTTGGTAATCTTGTCGAATGTCCACGGCGCCTGGTCGAGCTTGATCCGTGCGTTGCGGTCGCCCTCGACGGCGCGTTCGACAACGAGGAAAAGGTCCACCCACACGGTCTGCGGGCAGCTATAGCCGCACCAGGCGCGCCCGGCGACGGAAGTGACGAGGAACAGCCCGGCGCCCGCCATCACGAGAAGGCCAGCGATCAGGATGAATTCCTGCGGCCATATCTCGACGAAGAAGAAATAGAAGCGCCGGTTGGCCAGATCGACCAATACGGCCTGATCGGGAGCATGGGGGCCCCGGTCCCATCTTATCCACGGGGTCAGGTAATAGATGCCGAGCGTGATGGCCATCACCAGCCATTTGAACCGCCGGAACGCGCCTGATGCCCTCTTCGGGTGGATCTTCTTTCGGGCGGCATAGAGCGGCTGTCGGACCCTGGCCGAGTTGACGGCCTCGGCATCGAGCCTCTCGATCCGTTCGTTCCTGCTTTCCTGCACTTCTCGCACGTTGACCGTCACGGGCCGTTCCATTCTTCCGCTGAATAGCCCTGTCAGCCAAAGGCCGCTGACAGGGCCTGTTCTCCAGTTTTGCGTCTTGGCCGGTTCGCCTATTGTCCGGCCAGAACCGTCTGGCCTCCGCCGAGCGAATATACGAAGACGGCCAGTTCCTTGACCGTGACATCGCCAAGACGCGCGCCCCAGGCCGGCATGACGCTGTTCCTCGGGTGCGTCATCTGCTGCACGATGGCTTTTTCGCCCGAACCGTAGAGCCAGATGGCATCCGCAAGGTCGGGCGCGCCCATATCCTTGACGGCTTCGGCATCGACACCTTTCGCCGCCTTTGCATCGCTGCCATGGCACGAGGCACAGTTCTGGGCGAACAGGGCTGCGCCAGCGGCGACCTTGTCGGGGGATTCCGGCGTACCGGAGAGGCTCACGACATAGGCCGCGACCTCGCCCATCTGGTCGGGCGTCAGAACGCCGTCAAACGAGGGCATTTCCGACTGCCGGGTTTCATCGTCCGCCATATAGCGAATGCCATGGTTGATGGTGGTGTAGATCGATGCGATATCGCCGCCCCACAGCCAGTCGTCATCGTTCAGGTTCGGATAACCCACGCCGCCCTGGGCGCCGGAACCGTGGCACTGGATGCAATTGACCTTGAATGCGGCGGCACCCGCGGAGACCGCGAACTGCTTGAGCTCGGGATTGGCGAGGATCTGCGCCACATTCTCATTCCTGATGGCCTCAACGAGACCGCTGCGGGCCTGCTGGGTCTGCGCAAGCTCGCTACGCAGCTCGGCGCGGCTGGAATAGCCGAGATATCCCGTGGTGGCGCCGGTCAGCATCGGCCAGGCCGGATACATGACCGTATATCCGACGGCCCAGAGGATGGTGGCGTAGAACGTCCACAGCCACCAGCGGGGCAGGGGATTGTTCAGTTCCCGGATGCCGTCCCAGGAATGGCCTGTCGTCTCGATGCCGGTCTTGTCATCGATATATTTTCCATCGATATGCCTTGTGTCGTCCATTTTGTTTCAGTCCTCTTTCAAAGGGACACGTGCGGCATCCTCCGCCAGCTTCCGGCCGCCGGGCCGGAAGGTGAAAAGGACGACCCCCACAAAGAAAATCGCCATGGCGAGCAGGCCCCAGCTATCGGCGAATTGGCGCATTGCGTGATAATCCATGACGCCCTCCCTCACCGGTAACCGGCGGCTTCGTCATAGGTCGAGAAATCGACCAGCGTGCCGAGCATCTGGAGATAGGCAACGAGCGCATCCATCTCGCTTGTGACCTGCGGATTGCCGTCGAAATCGCCGACGACCGCCTTGGGATAGCGCGCCTCCAGGCTGGAGGTATCCGCCTGAGGATCGGCTTGCGCCATGAGATCGGCCTTGGCATTGGCCAGCATCTCATCGCTATAGGGCACGCCGACCTTCACATTGGCCGCGAGATTGGCCTCGATATTCTTGATGTCGAGCGGTGTATCCCTAAGGAAGGCGTAGCTCGGCATGATCGATTCCGGCACGACGGAGCGCGGCTCGGTCAGGTGCTGGACGTGCCATTCGTTGGAATAACGGCCGCCGATGCGCGCGAGATCAGGCCCGGTGCGCTTGGAACCCCACTGGAAGGGATGGTCGTACATGGATTCAGCCGCCAGGCTGTAATTCCCGTAGCGCTCGACCTCATCGCGGAAGGGGCGGATCATCTGGCTGTGGCAGACATAGCATCCCTCGCGGATGTAGATGTTGCGCCCGGCGAGCTCCAGCGGCGAATAGGGCCGCATGCCCTCGACCTTTTCGATCGTATTTTCCAGGTAGAACAAGGGGGCGATCTCGACGATGCCGCCGACCGTGACGACCAGGAGAGAGCCGACGAGAAGCAGGGTCGCGTTCTTTTCAAGTATCTGGTGTTTGTCCAGGAGACTCACGGTTTTCTTCCTTATTCTGCAGGTTGAACGGCCATGCCGGTGGCGATCGGCCGTTCGGCACGCGCCCGTCCGGCGATGGTCATTGCCACGTTCCAGGCCATGATGAGCGCTCCGGAGAGATAGAGGAGACCGCCGAGAGTGCGCATGATGTAATAGGGTTTCATTGCGGCGACGGATTCGGCGAAGGAGTAGACCAGGAAGCCCTGCTCATCATATTCGCGCCACATCAGGCCCTGCTGGATGCCGGCCACCCACATGACGGCGGCGTAGACCACGATGCCGAGCGTCGCCAGCCAGAAATGCCAGTTGACGAGGCGCAGCGAATAGAGCCGTTCGCGGCCCCAGAGCTTGGGCACCAGATAGTAGATCGCGCCGAACGAGATCATGCCGACCCAGCCGAGCGCGCCCGAATGGACATGGCCGATGGTCCAGTCCGTATAGTGCGACAGCGAGTTCACGGCCTTGATCGACATCATCGGGCCCTCGAAGGTCGACATGCCGTAGAAGGCGACCGAAATCACCATCATGCGGATGATCGGATCCGTGCGCAGCTTGTCCCAGGCGCCGGAGAGGGTCATCAGGCCGTTGATCATGCCACCCCAGGATGGCATCCACAGCATGATCGAGAACACCATGCCGAGCGTCTGCGCCCAGTCGGGAAGGGCGGTGTAGTGCAGGTGATGCGGACCGGCCCAGATATAGAGGAAGATCAGCGCCCAGAAGTGGATGATCGACAGGCGATAGGAGTAGACGGGGCGCCCGGCCTGCTTGGGAACGAAATAGTACATCATCCCGAGGAAGCCGGCGGTCAGGAAGAAGCCGACGGCGTTATGCCCATACCACCATTGCGTCAGCGCATCCTGCACGCCGGAGAAGGCCGAATAGCTCTTCGCGCCAAGGAACGAGACCGGAACCGCCAGATTGTTGACGAGATGCAGCATCGCGATCGTCACGATGAAGGACAAATAGAACCAGTTGGCGACGTAGATATGCGGTTCCTTGCGCTTGAAGATCGTGCCGAGGAATACAATCAGATAGGCCACCCAGACGACGGTAAGCCAGATATCGACATACCATTCCGGCTCCGCATATTCGCGGCCCTGCGTGATGCCGAGCAGATAGCCGGTTGCCGCCATGACGATGAAAAACTGGTAGCCCCAGAAGACGAACCAGGCGAGGTTGCCTCCGAAGAGCCGGGCCCGCGTCGTCCGCTGGACCACGTAGAAGGACGTGCACATCAATGCATTGCCGCCGAAGGCGAAGATGACCGCCGATGTGTGCAGCGGCCGCAGCCGGCCGAAATTGAACCAGGGCTCGATATTGAGGTCCGGGAAGGCGAGCTGGGCTGCGACGAAGACACCGACGAGCAGGCCGACGACGGCCCAGAACATCGTGGCGATCGCGCCGTAGCGGATCACGTCGTCCATATAGATCGAGCTGTCGGTCCCCGCCCTGGCGGAAACAAGCCTGGTGCGGCGCATCAGAAGGGTCGTGCCCGCGAGAAGCGCAAAGAACGCCACCCACATATGCGCTCTAAAAAGATCGTCCTGGGCAAAAGCCGCGCCGAGCAACGCCAGGAAGGCGGCTATGCCGAGAGCGATGATCTCAGCCGAATGCTTGAATGTGTAGTTCATGATCTGTCCCCGAGGCATGGCGTTCCGATGCCTCTGATGAGCAAGGCATCGACAACGGCTGCGATGCTCTGAACTGTTATCCATGAGGGGCCCTGCGCGGTTTGATCTGGATCAACCGCGGTATCGCCATGACCGGCACGCTTGCCCGGAAATCAGGCCGGGCCGCCTGCGGGGGCGGGCAGTTGCGTGCTTATGCCGCACGTCGTTTTTTGCCGGTGGATCTATTCCGTTGCCCTTGAGCTCCTCGCTGACAGCGGGACTCATCACCACGCCCGCTTGTCGCGTCTGGCTATTTGAGAAAGAACACCCCAATCCGGGAATGGGAAGACGGGCGGTCATGCGAACGCTCGATCTTTGGTAGTTGGTTTGACTGCGGTCACAGGACCGCCCGTCCGGCGATTTCCGTCTCCGTCCGTTCCGCTTCGGGGAAGGCTAGGGATCGTCGCGGAAGCCTTTCGGCCCCCACGTCCCGTCTCGGCCCTCCCCTTAAGTGCTCGTCCAGCACGCACCGGGCGTAGTCCCGGCAGGGGAACCCTTGGACGGAGCCTCCCCGGACGACGGAATACGTTTTCCCGCCGTCGGAGGCGCCGGTTCTTCCCCGCGAGACCCGCCGTCGCGAGCCGCGTTCCCGCGGGAAGAACTGAGGGCAAGGATAAAGGCAGGGTGGGAAGTGTGGGATAAGTTTTTCGGGAGAAGGGCCGCGGAAACTGCCATGCGGCTATCCTTGATGGCCGCGCCGAGCGAAAGTCACTCCTCCTCCCGCGTCTCCTCGACGAGGAAATCCACGAAAGCCCGCACTTTCGGCAGCACATATTGCCTGGAGGGGTAGACGGCGTAGACCGATGTTTCGACAGGCGTCCAGTCGTCGAGGACGGTCGCCAGCCGTCCTTGCGCGATGTCGTCCTCGACATAGAGCCGGGGAATGAGGCTCAGGCCGAAGCCTGCGAGGAGTGCATCGCGAACGGCGAGGCTGGAGGTCACCTTGTAGCGGCCGCGGACCGGCACCCGGACGGTGCGGCCCTCGCGCGTGAAATCCCATTCGCTGGCATGGCCCGACAGGGTGAACTGCAGGCAATTATGGGAGCGCAGATCCTCCGGTGTCCGGGGATGGCCGGCATGCTCGAAGTAAGCCGGAGAACCGCAGACCACATGCCGCAGCGACATCAGCTTGCGGGCGATGAGGCTCGAATCCTCCAGCCTGTCGGTTCCACGAATGGCAAGGTCGAAGCCTTCCTTGACGATATCGACCCGGCGATCCTCCAATTGGAGGTCGAGCGTCAGATCGGGATAGCGGGCGAGAAAGCCGACGATCGCGCGGGAGAGGCGGGTGAGGGTGAACGTCATCGGCGCGCTGACGCGCAGGAGACCATGCGGCATCTGCTGCAGGGGACCCAGCGAGTGGTCCGCCTCGGCAAGGTCGTCGAGAATGCGGGCCACCTGCTCGAAATAGCGTGTGCCGGCTTCCGTCAGGCTCATCCGGCGCGTCGTGCGGTTTAACAGCCGCACGTTCAGATGCGCTTCGAGCTCGCCGATATTCTTGCTGATTGCCGCCGGCGACAGCCGCATATGCCTTGCCGCATCGGCAAAGGAACCGCGCTCCACGACCTGGCGGAACACCCTCAATGCGGTGAGCTGATCCATGATTATTCACCTGGAGTAACCAGTTTCTGCACAGAATAGCGGATTATCTGTTGAGCGGAAAGGAATTATCTCTGCCTGGACTGTGGGGGAAACCCGCCTGAAACAAGCCGAAAGGGCAGACACCATGAAAAACGAGATCGTCGCCGCCATTGAAAATCGCGTTTCGACCAATCTGTTCGATCCCCGGAAATCCCTTACCGGGGAAGAGATACAGGAACTCACCCGGTTGGCCACACGCGCACCCACCGCATACAATCTGCAGAACTGGCGCTTCATCGCCGTCAGTACGCCGGAGGCGAAGGCGCGCCTGCAGGCCGCGGCCTATGGCCAGACCAAGGTGGCGGACGCGGCGGTAACATACATCATCTGCGGACAGCTGCCCTCGCACGCAGCACTCGGCGAGCGGCTCAAGCCGGCGGTCGAGGCCGGCATCATGCCAGCGGCTGTCGCCCAGTCATGGACCGATGCGGTGAAGCAGACCTATGCCGGCGACAAGCAGATGCAGCGCGACGAGGCGATCCGCACCGCGACGCTTGCCGGCGCCTTCCTGATGTTTGCCGCCGCGGCGCATGGCCTTGCCACGGGGCCGATGGTCGGGTTCGATCCGGCGGCGGTCGCACGGGAGTTCGATCTTGCAGCCGACGAAATCCCGGTCATGCTCATGGCGGTGGGGCATCCCGCAGAAGGCAACTGGCCGCAGAAGCCGAGGCTCCCGGTCTCCCGGGTCCTCGAAACGGTCTGATGTCCTGAACATTCCCGAGGAAACACCAATGTCCCGCACTTCCGATCTTCTTGTGACGGCGCTCGCCCCCTGCATCTGGGGCAGCACCTATATCGTGACGACCGAGCTGCTGCCGCAGGGCTATCCCATCACGGTTGCCATGATACGCGCACTCCCGGCGGGTCTGATGTTGCTCCTGCTCGTGCGGCAATGGCCGAAAGGCATATGGCTCGTGCGCTCCTTCGTCCTGGGTGCGCTCAACTTCTCCATCTTCCAGACCCTGCTCTTCGCCGCGGCCTACCGGCTGCCGGGCGGTATCGCGGCGACGCTGGGGGCCATCCAGCCCCTGATCGTCGTGTTTCTCGCCTATGCGCTGCTGGGTTCGGCCCTGCGCCTGTCGTCCATCCTTGCTGCCCTGGCGGGCATGGCCGGCGTGGCCCTGCTGGTCCTGCGCAATGAGGCGGTGCTCGATCCCATCGGCATCGCCGCAGCCCTCGGCGGCGCGGTGTCGATGGCTCTTGGCGTGGTTCTCACCCGCAAATGGCAGCCGCCGGTCTCACCGCTCGGCTTCGCTGCATGGCAATTGACGGCCGGCGGCATCCTGCTTCTTCCCGTCGTGCTGTGGTTCGAGCCTGCATTGCCGATGCCCACGCTCCCAAATGCCGTGGGTTTCACCTATCTCGTGCTCTTCACCGCCATCACCTACATTCTCTGGTTTCGTGGCGTGGGACGGCTCGAGCCGGCGGCGGTCTCTTCGCTGGGCTTCCTGAGCCCGCTGACCGCCGTCCTTCTCGGCTGGGCGATCCTCGGCCAGGCCCTGAGCCCGATGCAGGTCTTCGGCGTGACAGTCGTCATCGCCAGCGTCTGGCTGAGCCAGAGGGCGAACCGGAATGGCGCGCGCACAAGCCTCGGATCGGAACAGCACCTCAAACCGCAGGAAAGCGCATCGCCCTCCACCTGACGGGCGGGGAAGTCCGTTCCGCAAAAAGAGGTCGTCTTCGCGGAACCTCCGCTTTTACAGGCCAAATTGCTGGATTTGCCCGCCCATGCGGCGTAAACTCCAGCATTGGTCAAAGGCGATGGAACAGAGGTTAGCCGCAATTCTGGCCGTCGATATGGCGGGCTACAGTCGGTTGATGGAGGCCGACGAATCCGGCACGCTCGCCCGCCTTCGCACCCATCGCATAGAGCTGATCGATCCTGCGATCGCCAAGAACAAGGGGCGGATCATCAAGACCACCGGAGACGGCATGCTCGTGGAATTCCAGAGCGTGACCGATGCGGTGAAGTGCGCCGTCGAGGTCCAGCAGCGGATGAAACGGCGCAATGCGGACGTATCGCAGGACCGACGGATCGAATTCCGGATCGGGATCAATCTCGGCGATATCATCTTTGACGACGAGGACATCTTCGGCGACGGGGTCAATATCGCCGCGCGCATCGAGCAGCTTGCGGATATCGGCGGCATCTGCGTGACGGCTGCGGTGGCCACGCAAATTGCCGATCGCATCGAAGTCCCGCTCGAGGATCTGGGCGAGAAGATGCTGAAGAATATCAGCCGTCCGGTTCGTCTCTACCGCGTCGGGCTCGACTGTCCTTCCCTTCCGGTCCAGCAAAGCGAGACGGAGGCAAAGCGGGTTGTCTCCAAGCCGTCGATCGTGGTGCTGCCATTCGACAATATGAGTGGCGATCCCGAGCAGGAGTTCTTTGCGGACGGGCTGACGGAGGACATCATCACCGAACTGTCGCGCCACCATGAGCTGTTCGTCATTTCCCGCAATTCCAGCTTCGTCTACAAGAACCGTGCGGTGAATGTGCGAGAGGTCGCGGAAAAGCTCGGCGCGCAATATCTCGTGGAGGGAAGCGTCCGCAAGATCGGTGACAGGGTGCGTGTCACCGTCCAGCTTATCGACACCGCCAATGACGCGCATATCTGGGCCGACAAATACGACCGGAAGCTCGACGACATATTTGCTATCCAGGATGAGATTACCGCGGCGATCGCAGCCACGCTGCCGGGGCGCGTCGAGGCGGCTCAGCGTGACCAGCTGAGCCGGGCGAAGCCTGCAAACATGGCAGCCTATGAGTGCGTGCTTGCCGCCAAGGTGCTGCACCACCGAAGCACTGCCCCGGATAATGAACAGGCGCAGACGCTGATAGACCGCGCCGTTGAGCTCGATCCCGATTATGCCCATGCACATGCCTGGCGCGCTTGTATTCTCGGGCAGGCCTGGGTTCATGGCTGGTGCGAGGACAAGGATGCGGCATGGAATGAAATCTGTGCCGAGCTGGACAGGGCTTTGGCGCTCGACGACAATGATGCCGATGTCCACCGCATCCTTGCGGCCGTGAACGTCAACAACAATGCGCTGACCACGGCCCGCTACCATCAGGAGCGTGCGCTCGCCCTCAACCCGAATTATGATCTGGTGGTTGTGAAGCAGGGCGAATTGCTGACCTGGCTCGGCCGGCCGGAAGAAGGGGTGGAGTGGATCCGCAAGGCAATGCAGCTAAATCCGCATCATCCCGAACGGTTCTGGAGCCATCTCGGAAAAGCGCATTTCGCCGCGCGTCAATATGGCGAGGCGATCGAAGCCTTCATGCATCTCACGGTCATGGATGCCGGCCAGCGCGCCTTTGCCGCCGCATGCTATGGCTGGCTGGGCGATGAGGTCGCCGCGGCGGCGCATCTCGACCAGGTCAGAAAACTCGATCCCGCGTTCAATCTGGAGACCTTCATCGGGACACTTCATTATCTCCGGGACACCGACACGCAACACGTTCGCGACGGGCTCCTGAAGGCGGGGGTAGCCTCTTTCGGATTGGCTTGACCGTCGCTCATCCGCGGCTGGAGCGGTCGAGCGTATTGCGCAATGCCGTGATTTCCGCCAAGAGCCGCTTGGCTTCCTCCAATTCCAGGCCCGAGGCTTCCAGGATGCATGGCGGAACCTCTACTGCTTTTTCACGTAACGCCCGGCCCTGATCGGTCAGATGCACCCGCACCTGGCGCTCGTCGGCGGGATCGCGGCTGCGTTTGACAAGCCCCAGCGCTTCCAGCCGCTTGAGCAGGGGTGTCAGCGTGCTCGATTCAAGAAAAAGTTTTTCGCCGAGGCCGCCGACCGTCTGGTTGTCCTCGCTCCAGAGCAGGACCATCGCCAGATATTGCGGATAGGTCAGGCCAAGCTTGTCCAGGAGGGGTTTATAGACGCGGTTGAACGCATGATTGGCGGAATAGACCGCAAAGCAGAGAAAATCGCCCAGATTCAGGGCGTCGTCAGGCAGCCGGTCGGTTTTGGTTTCGGGCATGATGCACCTCTTCAATGCGTCATATCTATATAAATCGCATGCGATATGATCGCAAGCGCTTGACATCCGGGAAATTGGAAATATTTTACATCGTACACGATCTAATCGTGCATTAATTAACTGAATGAGGAACGGCCATGAGCCTGGATTCATCCGATCAAAACAGGAGCAGCATCTCCCGGCGGCAGGTGCTGTTCGCCGGTGCAGGCATCGCCGCTCTACCATTAATTGCCGCCACGACCGGAGCGGCCGGCGGTCATGTCCTCTCAACCCCCGCCCCCCAAACGTCAGGAGAAAGAACCATGAGCACCATCACCACGCGAGATAATGTCGAGATCTATTACAAGGACTGGGGCAAGGGTGATCCCGTCATCCTCAGCCATGGCTGGCCGCTCAGCTCCGACAGCTGGGAAGCCCAGGCCTTCCATCTCGCCTCCAACGGCTTCCGTGTCATCACCCATGATCGCCGCGGCCACGGCCGGTCCAGCCAGCCCTGGGACGGCAACGACATGGACCATTATGCGGATGATCTGGCACAGCTGATCGAAGCGCTCGATCTTCGCAATGTCTCGCTGTTCGGCTTTTCGACCGGAGGCGGTGAGGTGGCGCGCTATGTCGGACGGCATGGCACGGGCCGCGTCGCCAGGCTCGGCCTGATCTCGGCGGTGCCGCCTTTGATGGTGAAGACAGAAGCCAATCCCGCCGGCACGCCGATCGATGTTTTCGACGGGCTGCGCGCGGCCAGCATTGCCGACCGCTCGACGCTCTATCGCGATCTCGCCAGCGGTCCCTTCTTCGGTTTCAACCGGCCGGGCGCCAAGGTCAGCCAGGGCATGATCGACTCCTTCTGGCTGCAGGGCATGCAGGCTGGCCACAAGAATGCCTATGACTCCATCAAGGCCTTCTCCGAGACCGATTTCACCGAGGATCTGAAGAAATTCGACAAGCCGACCCTGATCGTCCATGGCGACGACGACCAGATCGTGCCGATCGACGCGGCGGGCCGCGCCTCGAAGCGGCTGGTCCCGCATGCCGAGTTCAAGGTCTATCCGGGCGCACCGCATGGCCTCGCCGACACCCATAAGGAGCAGCTCAACGCCGATCTGCTCGCCTTCCTGAGGTCGTAACGATGGTTGCCGGATCGGCTACGGCCGGTCCGGTATCTCTGTTGTCCTGCATATGCGCCGGATTCAGCCGGCTGAAGCAGCCGCAATCCGCATGAGCGCGTTGCGAAATGCCTGTGCCGCCGGCCCGAGAGGCTCGTCCAGGCGGTGGGCGAGATAGGCTTCGGAGGTGATCTCGCTCCGCCGTCCCAGCGCCCTAGTATGAAGGCGCACCAGAAGTCCGTTCTTCAGATCCTGCTCGACCTGCCATAAGGGCAAACGTCCCCAGCCGAGACCCGCAAGAATGAGCGCATGCTTGGTCTCCTGAGTGCTGACGCGGCAGGTCTGGGGCGAGAGGACCCCGAAATCGCGTCCCTCCGACAATGGCGTCGGATCGGTCAGGACGATTTGCAGATGATCCGCAAGATCGGGCAAGCCGATGCCTTCGCCATGCCGCTGTTTCGCAAGCGGATGTCTGGCCGCAACGACGGCCACCTGCGCGACGGAGGAGAGGGCTTCCAGAACGATGCGCGGATCGCGGAAATTTTCGCCCACAACAATCGCAAGCGTGCTGCGTTTCTCGATGAGCGAGGCAATGGGCCCGCCCAGCGGCTCGACGGCCAACCGGATCGACACCGAGGGATACGCCGTCCGCACCTCCGTTAGCGCCTTACCGATTTCGCCGATCGGATAAAGCGTATCCGCGACAAGCGACAATTCGCGTTCGACACCTTCACCGAGGCCTCTGGCCCGGGCCCGCATCGCATCCACCCGGAGAAGGATATCGCGGGCATTGGCAAGGATTGCCTTTCCCTCCGCCGTCAGCACGGGGCGATGCCCCGAGCGGTCGAACAGCGTGATGCCGAGTTCCGTCTCGAGATTGGCGATGGCATGGCTGACGGCCGACTGCACGCGAGACAGCCGGACGGCTCCCGACCGGAAGCTTCCGCTCTCCGCAACGGTGACGAAGGTCCTGATCTGATCCAGCGTAAGCGCATCCAGCATGATCTATCCAATCGATCAATCTTATCGAAATTATATCACTTCCACCGATATAGAAGAAGAGTCATTTTCTTCTTGAAGCGCAGTTGCAATCGAGAGGATTGACGATGGTGAAGGTTCTTGTGCTGTATTATTCGTCCTATGGCCATATCGAAGAGATGGCAGCGGCCGTTGCGGCGGGCGTGAGAGAGGCGGGCGCCCTGGCAGTGCTCAAGCGTGTGCCGGAGATCGTCCCTGATCACGTCGCCCTGAAAGCCGGATACAAGCTCGATCAGGCGGCCGAAATCGCCACGGTCGAGGAATTGGCCGATTATGATGCCATCATCGTCGGCACGCCGACCCGCTTCGGCAACATGGCGGCGCAGATGAAGAATTTCCTGGATCAGGCCGGCGGGCTCTGGGCGCGGGATGCGCTCGTCGGGCGTGTGGGAAGCGTCTTCACGTCAACCGGCTCCCAGCATGGCGGTCAGGAGTCGACCATTCTTTCCACCCATATCGTGCTCCTGCATCTGGGGATGCTGATTGCGGGCCTGCCCTATACGTTCAAAGGACAGTTGCGGATGGACGAGATCACGGGCGGCTCGCCCTACGGCGCCTCGACCCTTGCCGATGACGGGAATGGCGGCAATCGTCTGCCGAGCGACAACGAGCTCCAGGGCGCCCGGTTTCAGGGCCGCCATGTCGCGGAACTCGCCCATGCCCTTGCCGCCGCGCGAGTGAAGGAGGTGGCGTGACAATGGTCGCGGTCTCTTCCCAGCCAAATGAGGCCATACGCTGGACAATGGTTGGAGCCGTTGTGGGAGCCGGTATCGTCGCTTCGCTTCAGGTGGGCAAGGTGGCGATAGCCGCGCCGATGCTGCAGGTCGACCTCGGTCTCGATTTGGGCGCAGTGGGATGGCTGGCGGGCATCTTCGCACTCCTCGGGCTTCTCGGCGGCATTCCGGCGGGCGCCGTGATCGCCGGCGCGGGTGACCGCCGCATCATGACTGTCGGACTGTTTGCCATTCTCCTCGGTGCTTCCCTGGGTGCGGTCGTACCTTCCTATCCGTTGCTTCTCGCTTCCCGGGTGGTCGAAGGTCTTGGCTTTCTGCTGGTCACCGTCGCCGGTCCTGCAATCCTGCGGCGTGTGATATCCACCCCACATCGTGATATCGCCTTTGCCCTGTGGAGCTGTTTCATGCCCGCCGGCATGGCGATTGCCATGTCCGCCGGTCCGCTCTTCGGCGATTGGAGGACACTCTGGTGGTGCAGCGCCGGCGCTGCAGCGGTCGCGATGATTGCGATCTCGGTTTTCGTGCCGGGCGCCGAGACGGGCAGGATGCCCTCCTGGCGCAACCTTGGCACCGATGCCCTTGCGGTTCTGCGGAGCCGTGGCCCTCAGTTGCTGGCAGCGTGTTTCGCGCTCTACAGCCTGATGTTCTTTGCGCTTTTCAGTTTCCTGCCGGTACTGTTGATGCAGCGGATGGGCGCGGCCCATGAGGCGGCTGGCCTCCTGAGCGCCCTCGCGACAGGAGCCAATATCATCGGCAATCTCGCGGCCGGCTATCTCCTCGCCCGCGGCATCGGCCGGCCGCTGCTGATCACGAGTGCCTGCATTGTCATGGGAATCTCGGCATTGGGCATCTTTTTGCCGGTGCTTTCCAATACACCGACTTTCCTGCTCTGCCTTGTGTTTTCAGCCGTAGGTGGTCTGATCCCGGCGACGCTTCTTTCCTCCGCATCGGTGATTGCGCCGTCCGCCATGCTCGCCCCGATCGTCATCGGACTGATCATGCAGGGCAGCAATCTGGGCCAGATCGTTGGTCCTGTCGCCATTGGCGCGGCGATCGATGCCTATGGCTGGCCTGCCGCCGCGATAGCCGTTCTCATAGCGGCCATTCTCGCAGGCCTGATCGCTCTGGCCCTCGGAAAGCACTTCGAAAGAGGAGGGGGAAGTTAGAGCCTCACCGCCTGGCTGGCGTGCCAACCCTTTCTCCGAACAGCGATGGATGCTGTTTGACGAGCTCGTCGATGGAATGAAAGACCTGTCTCAGATGCGTCTTCATGTGCCGGGCCGCCAGGTCGGGGTCGTTCGCCTGTATGGCGGTGGCGATATCCGCATGCTGTATGTAGAGCTGCTCGAGATGTCCCGGCTGCGGCAGGCTTAGATAACGCACCCGGTCGAGCTGGCTTTTCACCGACTGGATCACCTTCCAGCTGCGCGGCAGCGCTGCGATGTCGGAAAAGGCGTGGTGGAACTGATCGTCGAGCGCCATGAACTCGTCGAGTTGCCGCGCGTCCACGGCCTGTTTCTGCAGGCGCAATTGCTCGTCAAGGCGGGCGGCGAAGGCCGCATCGGCACCCCGGGCGACCCGGCGCACCACGGCGATCTCCAGCGCCTCGCGGATGAACTGTGCTTCCGTGACCTCCGCGACGCGGATCGGCGAGACATAGGTGCCGCGCTGCGGAAAGATATCGACCAGTCCCTCATCGGCCAGCTTGATGAGCGCCTCGCGTACCGGGGTGCGGCTGACGCCGAGTTTCAGCGACAGTTCCTTTTCGCTCAGGCCTTCGTTCGGCGCCAGTTCGAGCGTCAGGATCGCGCGTTTTATCTGGCTGTGAACCTGCGTACCGATCGGCGCTTTCGGATCGATCGCGCTTGGCCAGTCTGTTGCCTGACGAACTGACAAGGTCTCTTCTCCCTTTCCCTATCCGGCGGCCGGCCGTGGAGCCGATCTCCGGACAGGCGATGTGTTGGTCATGTGCCGGCGCCCTCCAACGCCGTCACCGCAGCGATGACGCCGCGAAGCTCCGCCAGTCCCCTGAGGCGTCCGATGATCGGATAGCCCGGATGGGTCTTGCGCGTATGATCGTCGATCAGCTCATGGCCGTGATCGGGGCGCATGGGGATGCGCCAGTCCGCGCGGCCTTCGGCCTTGCGGCGGCGGCATTCGGCAAGGAGCACGCGCACCAGCTTGACCATATCGGTATCGCCGCCAAGGTGATCGGCCTCCATGAACGAGCCGTCCGGATCCTTCTTCACATTGCGCAGATGCGCGAAATGGATCTTGTCGGCGAAGCGCTCTGCAATCGCGGGGACGTCATTGGCCGGGTTTGCGCCGAGCGAGCCGGAGCAGAGCGTCAGGCCGTTGGAAGGCGAGGGGACAGCCGAAAGAATGAAATCGATGTCCTCGGCGGATGACACGATCCGGTCGAGCCCGAAGAGCGGGCGCGGCGGATCGTCCGGATGGACACAGAGCCTGATCCCGACTTCTTCCGCCGTGGGCACCACTTCGCGCAGGAAGCGGACATAATTCTCGCGCAGCTCATCCCGCGAGACGTCGCTGTAGCGCTCGAGCATGGTGCGCAGCCCCGGCACGTCGTAGCGGTCATAGGCGCCGGGCAGGCCCGCCATGATGTTGGTGAGCAGCTGCTCGCGGTCGCTTTCCGACGATGCGGCCATCCATGCGCGGGCCTTGTCCAGCGTGGCGCTGTCCTGCTCGTCCTCGGCGCCCGGCCGTTTCAGGATATAGCAGTCGAAGGCGGCGTATTCATGCATGTTGAAACGCAGCGCCGTGCCGCCGCCCGGCAAGGGGGCGGCGAGCTCTGTGCGGGTCCAGTCGAGGATCGGCATGAAATTATAGCAGATCACCTTCAGCCCGCACGCGGCGAGATTGCGCAGCGATTGCCGGTAATTGTCGAAGAGCGGCGTCAGATTGCCGGCGCCGAGCTTGATGTTCTCATGGATCGGCAGGCTTTCGACCACCTGCCATTCCAGCCCGAGTGAAGCGTCGGCGCTGATGATCGCCTGCCGGCGCTTGATCTCGTCGACCGTCCAGACTTCACCATAGGGAATATGGTGGAGGGCGGTGACGATGCCGCGCGCGCCGGTCTGGCGGATGTGCCTCAGTTCACATGCATCCTCCGGGCCGAACCAGCGCCAGGTTTCCTCCATGGTGATCGCTCCGATCTGATCTGTCATTGCTCTTGTTTCGCTGTCTGGTTGATTGCGCTGAGTGCGGCATGGGCGCCGCCGGAAAGAAGGCTGAGATAAGCGGCTTCGATGGTGTTGAAAAAGCGTTCATCCCGGCCGAGATCGGCGCCGAAGATGCTCTCGATCGAGAGAACGCGGCGCAGATGCGCCGCCGGATCGACCTTGCCTCCAGCTTTCAACTGGTCGGCCAGCGGATCCCTGACGTCGATCGGCCGGCCCCTTTCGTCCGTGCCGGCGGTGTAGAAGATGAAGGCGGCGACAGCCAGCGCCAGCCGGTCCCAGGGCTCACCGGCCTTCAGCCGGTCGCGGATGGTGCCGAGAAGACGCTGCGGCAGCTTTTGCGAACCATCCATGGCGATCTGCGCCGTGCGGTGGCTGATGGCGGGATTGGCATAACGGTCAAGCAGCTGATCCGCATAGGCGGCGAGATCGGTGCCGGCCGGGGCAGGCACCGTCGGAATGATTTCCTCATGCCAGAGACCGGCGAGGAAATCCCGGAAAACGGGATCGGCCACCGTTTGCGAGATCGTCTCGTAGCCGGAGAGAAAGCCGAGATAGGCGAGCGAGGAATGCGTGCCGTTGAGCATGCGCAGCTTCATCAGCTCGAACGGCTCGACATCGGCGACGAACTGCGCCCCCGCCCTTTCCCAGGCGGGCCGTTCGGTCGCGCCGAAGACATCCTCGATGACCCATTGGCGGAAAGGCTCGTGGATGACGGGTGCCAGATCGCCAAGCCCTATGAGACCCTGGGTAAGCCGCAGATCATCCTCGGTCGAGGCTGGAACAATGCGGTCCACCATGGTGCTGGGGAAGGCGACATTGCTCTCGATCCATGCGGCGAGGCGATCTTCGCGCAGGGCGGCGAAATCGCGGATCAGGCCGCGCAACAGCTTGCCGTTGGAAGGAAGATTATCGCAGCTGATGACCGTGAACGGTGCGATCCCGCGCTCTTTGTGCAACGCCAGCGCCGCCACGAGGAAGCCGGGGAGGGAGACCGGGCTTTCAGGATGTTCCAGATCATGGACGATATCGGGATGGGCCGGATTGAGCCGCCCCGTCGCCGGATCGTGGCAATAGCCCTTTTCCGTGACCGTGATGGTGACGATGCGGATATCAGGGTTGGCCAGGATCTCGACCAGGCCCTTCGGGTCTTCCGGCGCCACAATGGACTGCAATAGCGAGCCCATGATGCGCGGCTTGTCACCGGAGGCCGAGCGTTCGACCGTGGTGTAAAGGCCGTCCTGGGGGGCAAGCTTGTCGCGCTGAGAGGGGCTGCGCAGGCTGACGCCGATGACGCCCCAGCCATTATGCATCGCCGGATCGCTTTCGATCGCATCGTCATTATAGACGATGCCATGGGCGCGGTAGAACGCCCCGAGGCCGATATGGACGATACCGGGCTGCAGTTTCGCCCTGTCGAAGCGGGGATGGCGGGCCTTCGCAATCTGCAGCGTCGCGCTGCCAAGTCTCTCGGTCATGTCATGCTCAATCGAAGAAGAGGGAAGGCAGCCACAGGGACAGCGCCGGAACGAAGGTGACCAGCATCAGCACGATCAGATTGCTGAGAATGAAGGGCAGGACCTCGCGGCTGATGATTCGCAACGGCACTTTACCAATATTGCCGGCAACGAACAGGCAGATGCCGACCGGCGGGGTGGTCAGGCCGATCATCAGATTGATGATGGCGATCATGGCGAACTGCACCGGATCGACGCCGACCTGCTGCGCCACCGCGAGCAGCGGCGGGAAGAGGATGATAAGGGCCGCGATCGTCTCCATGAAGGTGCCGACGAAGAGCAGCAGCACGTTGATCATCAGGAGGATCAGGAACTTGTTCTCCGTCACCGACAGCATGGCGCTGGCGATCATCTGCGGGATCTGTTCGCTGGTGAGGATCCAGCCGAAGACATTTGCAAGGCCGACGAGGAGGATCAGCGCTCCCGAGCCGATGGCGGATTCGAGCATGATGCGTGGCAGCTGGCGGAGCGTGAAGCCCTTGTAGATGAAGAGGCCGATGGCAAAGGCATAGAGCGAGGCGACGATCGAGGCTTCGGTGGGCGTGAAGACGCCGCCGACGATGCCGAAGATGATGATCAGCGTCATCAGCACCGCCCAGAAGGCGGCCTTGCCGGAGACGAGCACCTCGCGGAAGCCGACCCACTTGCCCTTGGGATAGTTTCGCAGCCGCGCGATGATGTAGACCGTCAGCATCATGCCGAGCCCCATCAGGACGCCCGGAATGGCGCCGGCCAGGAACATGCGGCCGACCGACAGGCCGGTGAGCGTGCCGACGATGATCATCGGCACCGAAGGCGGAATGATCGGGCCGACGGTCGAGGCGGCGGCCGTCAGTGCCGAGGCGAAGCCGGCGCCATAGCCGGATTTCTTCATGGCGGGGATCATCACCGCGCCGATCGAAGCGGTTTCCGATACGGCCGTTCCCGAAATGCCGGCGAAGATCATCGATCCCGTGACGTTGGCGAGGCCGAGCCCGCCCCGGATATGGCCGACGACGGCATTGCCGAAACGGACGATCTGGTCGGTGATGCCGCCATTGTTCATCAGATTGCCGGCGAGCACGAAACCGGGGATGCAGAGCAGCACGAAGCTGTCCATGCCGGAATACATGAATTGCGAGACCACCGTCAGGTCGATATCGGCGAGATAGAGATAGACCGCCGAGGAAATGCCGAGCGTGATGGCGACGGGAACGCCAAGCGCGAGGCAGACGACGAAAGTGCCGAAAAGGGCTGCGACCAGCATTACAGCGTCTCCTGATGTTGCATCGGTTTGCCGAAGCCGAGGAGGCGGCCGAAATAGAAGAAGGCAAGCGAGACGGGAATGATGAGGATGGTGCTATAGACGATCACCATCGGCGCATCGAATGAGCGGGCACGCTCGCCGACGCTATTGATCACATAGGCATAGGCGCCGGGAATGATCGCCAGCGAGAAGATGATCGCGGCAATATCGACCAGCTTGTCGATGACGGTCTGCACCCTCGCCGGCAGGGCGGAGGTCAGGAGATCGACATTGACCAGCTCGCCTTCCAGCACCGCCAGCCCGCAGGAGAAGGCGACGAGGTAGAGCAGCGCGAAGCGCGAGACTTCCTCCGTCCAGATCGGAGCGGTGATCCCGGGGATACGTCCCAGAACCTGCAGGGTCACCATGATGATCAGCACGGCAAAGGCGACGACCGTGCCGACCCGGCACAGGACTGCCGCACCCTCGATGATTTTCCCCAGCAGATTTTTCATGGCATCAGATCCTTGAAAACGATCCGCGCGACCGCCCGAAGGGGCGGCCGCATTTCAAACGCATGGCCCCTTACTTGACGGCCAGCATCTCTTCATAGAGCGGGCGGACTTCCGGATCGAGCGCCTTGGCCACCGCATCCTTCGCCTTTTCGGCAAAGGCTGCCTTGTCCACCTCGACGAACTCCATGCCCTTGCTCTGCAGTTCGCTCTTGAAGCGCTCCTCATCGGCGAGGAAGAGCTCGTGCTCATAGGCCTGCGCTACCTTGGCGGCTTCCATGACGGCGTTGCGCTGCTCGTCCGTCAGGTTCTTCATCAGGCGCTGGCTGGCGACGAGATAGATCCAGCTTCGCACGTGATCGGTCATGTTCACGTATTTCTGAACCTCGTAGAAGCTCGCCGAGCGGATCAGGGCGAGGGGATTTTCCTGCGCGTCGATGACATGGCTCTGGAGAGCGGTGAAGACTTCGGAGAAGGCCATTGGCGTCGGCTTGGCGCCGAGCGCTTCCCAAACCGAGACGAAGAGCGGCACGTTCGGCACGCGCAGCTTCAGTCCGTTGAGATCGTCGGGTGACTTGATCGGCCTGTTGGAGGTCAGTTCGCGCGGACCGCGTTCGAACCAGGTGAGCGGCACCAGCTTGGCCTTGGCCTCGATCTCGGAGGCGATCTTCTGGCCGATCGGGCCTTCGACCACCTTGTGCATGTGTTCGCTGTCGCGGATCGCATAAGGAACGGCCAGCAACGAGGCATAGGGTGTCCAGTTCTGCAGGGATTCACCAGTAATGGTGAAATCGACGGTGCCGAGCTGCAACCCCTTGATCAGGTCGGTTTCCTTGCCGAGCTGCTCGTTCGGGAAGACCTGCACTTCGAGCTCGCCATTGGTGCGCGCCTTCACCTCTTCGGCGAATTTCATCGCGGCCTTGTGCCAGGAATTGTCCTCATTGCCGAGATGGCCGAGCTTCAGCGTCCTGGCTTCCGCCAGACCCGGCGTCAGCCCCGCCAGGGCAACGCAGGTTGCGAGCAGGCCGGCCAGCAGGCCGCGTCTCTTCAGGGTCGTCTTGATCATGTTATCCTCCCTTGGTTTGCGCCCCTCCGAACATCGGTGAGCCGTGTTTGGTCCAGCGGTTTAAACCGCGCACTTCGATCAGCTGAAATCCAGCTGCACCTTAACCGTTTTTTCCGGAGCCTGCTCGATCAGCGCGAAGGCCTCCTTTGCATCATTGCCCCGGAATGTCTGGGTGATCATCGCTTCCGGCTTCAATCGCCCGCTTTCGAGCCAGCCGACCACCTCGGGCAGAAGCCGGCGGCTGAGCCTGGAGCCGACGAGCGTCAGTTCCTTCTTGACGATCTCCTGCTGCGAGACATTGCAGGGTGCGGGCGAAAAGCCGAGGATGCCGATCCGCCCGGCCGGGCTCGCTACGCGGCAGGCCTCTTCGAGAAGGGCGGGAACCCCGGCGCCGTCAATGACCAATGTCGGCCCGAGTCCGTCATTTTCGGATGCCACGCTCGCCGGTATGTCATCCTTGCCCGTCTGCAGAAGCCGGTCGGCGCCAAACTGTTCGGCGCGTTCGAGGCGCCGCTTGTCCGGATCGGCGACGATGACCCGCGCGCCTTTCAATTTTGCGACCTGCAGGACGGTGAGGCCGACGGTGCCGGAACCGTAAATGAGGACCGTATCGCGCTCGTCGCAGCCGGTGCGCGAAAGCACGTTGGCGGCGATGGAAAATGGTTCGGCGAGTGCTGCCACCGATATTGGCAGGTCCTGCGAGACCTTCACCGCATTTTCGGCGGGCACCACGACTTCCGACCGGAAGCCGCCGTCGCGGTGGACGCCCATCACTTCCAGATTGGCACAGACATTGGAACGGCCGATGCGGCAGGCGTAGCAATGGCCGCAGGAGACGACCGGGTCGACCACCACATGATCGCCCACGGAAAGGGCCGTGACGGCCGTACCCACTGCCGCGACGGTGCCGGCGAATTCATGGCCGATGACGCGCGGATATTTGGCGAAGGGGTTTGAGCCGTGCAGGATATGGATATCGGAACCACAAATCCCGGCGCTCAATACCTTCACCCGCACCTCGTTCGGGCCAGGCTCGGCACGATCGGTCTCGATGACCTCGAGGGAATGGGGTGCGCGCACGCTGACTGCTATCAATTTCTTCTTCCTCCCGCATCCCACCCGTAAAGGCGGTCCAGCGTCTGTTGCGCTTTCTCTAATACTACCATGGTAGCATGTCAATGCGCGGAATCCGAATCCCGGGGGGAGATGCCGGCGTTCGGTAACGGACCTTTGATCGCCGCCGTTTCGGATTGGCTTGATTTGGAAGCAATCACTTTCTAATATGCTCCCATGACCCCACAGATATTCCACCCTCATGAGCCGCGCGGTCCCGGCCGGCCTCGTGAGTTCGATCTGGACGAAGCGCTGGACAAGGCCATCGGCACGTTCAGCGAACTCGGCTATCACGCCACTTCGCTGAGCAAACTCACCGCTGCCATGCAGATCGCCGAAGGCAGCCTTTACAAGGCGTTCAAGGACAAGCGCGCGGTCTTCCTCGCCGCCTTTGAGCGCTATGTCGCATTGCGCAACGAGCGGCTGGCGCAGGAGCTTCAATCCGCGAAGACTGGCCGTGACAAGGTCAAGGCGGTGCTCGCCGTCTATGCGGAAGCGAGCCATGGTCCGGCAGGTCGGCGTGGCTGTCTCGTCGTCGGCAGCGCCGTTGATCTCGCGATTTCCGATCCGGAGATGGCGGAGCGCGTTTCCGGCATCCTCGCCGCCCATGAACGCCGCCTGGCCGAATTCATCCGGCAGGGACAGGAGGACGGTTCCGTCTCGCGGGAAATCGATCCGGCAGCGACGGCACGCCTGCTCCTCAGCGTCACCCAGGGCATGCGTGTGCTTGGCAAAACCGGCCGTTCCCGCGAGGAGATGGCAGACCTCGTCGAAAGTGCAATCAAACTGCTCGACTGAATTTTTTTGGCCATTTTGGAAGTATTCACTTCCTAATATCCGGCGCTGAATCAGGAGTTCTCCATGCAACACGATCTCATCCGGACATCCGCCGCGGATACGCTGCCGCCATTCGAAGCGGCGTCGTTCTGGAGCACTTTTCGCCACGGCACCGTCACCGTGAACGGCGTGCGCCTCAATTTCGTGGAAGGCGGGAGCGGTGCGCCGATCCTGCTTCTGCCCGGATGGCCGCAGAGTTGGTATGTCTGGCGCTATGTGATGCCGTTGCTCGTTGCCGGCGGCCGGCGCATCATCGCTCTCGACCCGCGCGGCATGGGCGATTCCGACCGGCCCGCTTCGGCCTACGATATGCGGACCGTGGCCGCGGAAATCCATGGGGTGGCCGAAGCGCTGGGACTGACGGCGAACGGCGCTATCGACGTCGTCGGCCACGATATCGGAACATGGATCGGTTATGCCTATGCGGCCGAATGGCCAGAAGACGTAAAGCGGCTCGCCGTCTTCGACGCAGCGCTGCCGGGCATTACCCCGCCACCTCCGCCCGGCATTCCTTCGGTGGAAGCCAATGCGAAGACCTGGCATTTCGCCTTCAACCGGCTGGACGATCTGCCCGAGATATTGCTGCAGGGGCGCGAGCGCGAGTTCCTGACCTGGCTGTTCCGCGCCAAGGCGGCCCGCGCCTGGGTGATCACGCCGGCCGATCTCGATGAATATGTCAGGGTCAATTCCGGCGCTGGCGCGATACGCGCGGCCCTTTCCTACTACCGGCACAATCTCGACCCCGATGGGCTTGCCCGCAGCAGGGCACGCGCCGAGCGAAAGCTCGCCATCCCGGTGCTCGCCTTCGGCGCGGATGCCGGCGTCGGACCGGCGCTGATCGAGACCATGCGGCTTGTCGCAACGGAAGTCCACGGCGGTATTTTCGCCGATTGTGGGCATTATATGCCGGAGGAAGCGCCACGCGCTGTTGCCGATCAGATCCTCGGCTTCATGCGTGTCTGAGGCCGAGGGGGGTGTTCAGATCTGTTGTTGCTCCGCGTCCCGGCAGGGAAACTCATGCATGTGGACGATGATGTTCTTACCGTCGGCAAGGATGACGGCATAGGCCGGCGCCTCGAAGCTGGTCTCATGCGGGCCGCTGAAAGTGAGCGCCGACTGGATGCTGGTGGCGCGCACCGTCACGAACGGGATACCGCTCCAACTGCCTGCGGCGAACCGGTGTACGTGGCCGGCGAAAATGTGCCGCACATTGTTGTGACGAATGAGGACATCCCGCAGGTGCTTGGCATCGGATAGCCGCCATTTGTCGAGGGAGGGCACGCCGATGGGGAAGGGCGGGTGATGCAGGAAGAGCAACGCGCTTCGTGTTTCCGCCAGCACGGCATCCAGCCAGGCAAGCCGCGCCTCGCATAGCCTGCCTTCGATGAGACCGGCTTCCAGCGTGTCGAGAAGCACGATCCTGCCTTCGGGCAGATCGACGGATGACTGGATGAAGCCGCCTTCACCGGGTGCGTCTGGAAAAGCCGCGCGAAAGGCAGTTCGATTGTCATGGTTGCCGAGCATCAGGCGGAATGGCGCGGCAAGGCCGGCCAGCCGCTCGGCCAGCGCGGCATAGGCCGACGGTTCGCCGTCATTGGTGAGGTCCCCCGAGAAGACAACCAGATCGGCGTCGGCATGGTTGCGATTGAGATCGGCAACGCAGTCCTCCAGCCGCGCTAGCGGGTCTATGCCCAGGAGTGTTTCACCCGGGGCGCGAAGATGGAGATCGGAAACCTGAATGATCTTCATGGGATATTTCCATATTGCCGTTTGTGCTGAACGTCGGCCGGCATCGTGCTCCGCCGCTCGATGAATGTGGCTTCCAGATGCGCCGTGGAGGGCGGCGCGTGCGGATCGGCAAGACGCCGGTCCAGATGCTCGAGTGCACAGGCGGCGATGGCTTCGGGATCCTGCCTGAACGTGCTGATGCGATACGCCTCCCAAGCCGCTTCGGGAATGTCGTCGAAGCCGATCACCGACACGTCGTCGGGCGCGTTCAGGCCGAAGCGGTAGCGCATGGCGTCGATGAGACCGATAGCGATAAGATCGTTGACGCAGAAGACTGCCTGCGGCCGATCCGTACCCTCGAAGAGCTGCGTTGCCGCCTGCTGACCTCCGGCATAGTCGGAATCGCTCCCATAAGCTGCGCTGACTTCCGCTCCGAGCCGGTGCACCTCGTTGAGGAAGGCTTGCTGGCGCTCGATGATGCTCGGTGTCCCGGAGTTCGATCCGGCAAGGCCGAGCCGTTGCAAGCCCCGCGCCACGAACAAGGCGGCCGCTTTCCTTGCGGCCCCTGCATTGTCGATGCGGACATGGTCGCAATCGGGCTCCGAGCGGCCGATCATCACCAGCGGCTGACCATTCTGCCGGGCAAGCTCGACGAATGATGACGGCGGCGAGCCGGACAGGATGATCGTCGCCTCGGCGCGATAGCCGAAGAGCGCCGCCTGCGCGGCCTCAATTTCCTGTTCGGAACTTCCGGTATTGATGAGGAACGGCACGTTTCCCCGCCGGATCAGCGCCTGCGTCAGCGCCGATACCAGATGCGCCCGGAAGCCGAGCTCCGGTCTGGTGACGATGAGGCCGACGAGCCGGCTGCGGTTGGCAAGCAACCCGCGCGCAAGATCGTTGACCTGATAGCCGAGTTCGGCGGCCGCCCGCATCACCTTCTCGCGCGTCTCCGCCGCAATGCTGGCGCCGGGGGTGAAGGCCCGTGACACGGCCGAGCGCGAGACGCCGGCAAGCCGGGCGACCTGCTGGGCGCTCACGAAGCCGCGGGACGGGGTTTCTTCTTCTGTCGACGGAATTCTCAATGGCCTACCTTCGACAGAACATCGGATTTCAGGAAACGTTCGACGACAAGCATGAAGCCGACCGATGGGATGAGCAGCAGCAGCGCCGTGATCGAGGCCACCTGATAGTTGCCTCCAGCCCCGGCCGTATAAAGCAGAAGCGGCAACATATTCACATCAGGGGCGCCGACGAAATAGCTGCCGGTGAATTCGTCCAGCGATTCCAGGAAGACGAAAATGGCGCTGGCAAGCAGGCCGGGGGCTGCAAGCGGCAGCGTTACATCGCGGAAGGCCCGCAGCGCGCCGGCGCCGACCGAGCGTGCCGCCTGTTCCAGTTCGGCATCGACGGCGGCGAAGGCAGCGGTCGCGATCCAGACCGCATAGACCAGCCCATGCGTGGCGTGAACGAGTACGACGCCGGCGATCGTGCCGTTGAGGCCGATCTCATAGAAGAGCCGGGCGATATTGACGTACACAGGCAGATTGGGAAAGGCCTGCGGGATGAGGAAGGCGAAGAGGATCGCAGCGCGGAAGGGCAATTTGAGCCGCGCCAGCGCGTAGCCCGCCGGGATCGCCAGCGCCAGCGAAACGACCACGGTGAGCGAGGCCACCAGGATGCTGTTGGTGAGCGATTCCATAGCATTGCCGCGAGGCGAGAAGACGCGACCCCAATAGCTGAAACCATATTCGAGCGGCAGCGTGTGCGGGAAATACCATTTCTCCGCCACCGTCCACAGCAGGACATTGGTGAGCGGGCCGAAGATCGCGAAGGCGATGAGAGCGAGCACGATGGCGCGCGGAATCCACCAGAGATCGAGGCGGAAACCGGACGAACGTGTTTCCGGGAGGGCGGCGGTGCTCATGTCCGCTCCTTCATGGCATGCCGCAGATAGAACCAGGCGACGCAGGCGGTTATGCCGAGTGCGATGAGGCCGAGCGCATTGGCGACGCCATAATCGCCATAGGCGTTGATGCGGAAGGCGATGTCGGCGGTCATCATGGTTGGTGACTGTGCATTGATCATTAGCGGCACGGACAGCACCGACATCATAGTGACGAAGGAGAGGACAAGCCCGACCATCAGCGTGGTCGCCACCTGCGGCACGAGAATCTCGAAGAGGATACGCAGGCGTGAGGCGCCCAGGTTTCGCGCGGCCTCGATCGTGCCCCGGTCGACGGAGGCCATGGCGCCTGCGACCAGAAGCGCAACGAAGGGCGTCTGCTTCCACACGAAGGCAATGACGATGCCACGCCAGTCGAGGAAGCTTGCCGCCTGCAGCGGCGTGATGATGCCGGCGCCGACCAGGATGTTGTTCATCAGGCCGTTTTTCGCGAGGAAGGTCCTGAGCACCTGCCCGACGACGATGAAGGGGATGAACATCGGCCAGCGATAAAGCCAGCGCAGGATCGCGACGGCGCGCGGGTTTTCGCCAAGCGTCAGATAGCCGCCGATAGCGATGGAAAGAAGGCCGATGAGGGCCGTCGAAAGACTGACGATCATCACTGTGAAGATCACGTCGGACCGATAGAGCTCAAATGTCTTGGCGAAATTGCCGAGGCCGTAGCCTTTCTCCTCTTCGAACGCGCCGATCACCGAGGCGGCGAGCGGGATGATGAAGAGCAGCAGGATCACCGCCAGGGCGGGCAGGACGAGGATCAGTCCGATCAGGCGTTTGGGCATTCGGTCGTTCCGGGTGGTCGGCCGTCCGGATAAGCCGGACGGCCAGGATTATGAAGCAAGCTCAGTTGGTCGCCTGGCGCTCATAGGCTTCCAGGATCGCGTTGTTATAGGGCGCGATCGGGAAGGGCTTGCCATATTTGGCGAGGTCTTCCGGCGTGATGTCGACGAAGAGCTTGTTCCAGGTCGCTTCGTCGAGCTCTGCCTTCACGTGCTCGGCGTCGATGCCCGGATACCAGTTGAAGCGCTTGACGATGCCTTCCGCCTGCACTTTCGGGCTCGTCGCCAATTCGACGAATTTCTCCGCCAGCTCCTTGTTGGGGGCGTTGGCCGGGATCACGTAGTGCATCGGCTGGCCGGGCATGCCGGGTGCGGGCAGGAACAGCTTGAACTCGGGCGGCAGCCGGCCGTCCGCCTGCCAGGAATAGAACATGTCCACCCAGACCGGCCCCATGGCGATCTCGCCACGCGACAGGAGATCGAGCGTACCGGCATTGCCAGGTGTGAGCGTGGCGTTCTGCGTGAACTCCCTGAGGCTCGCGAAGGCGTTGTCCCATTTGGCGGTCTCGGCCTCGTCGAACGGGCCGTTCATCAGCTTGTCGGCATCGCCGCCGAAGGCATAGATCCAGCCCATGACGAAGCTCACGCCCGAGGCGCCGCCCTTGATGCCGTTATAGCCGAACTGCTTGGGATGCTCTTTCGCCCAGGCCGCCAGCTCCTCATAGCTCTTCGGCGGGTTGGGGACGAGCGCCGGATTATAGGCGATCGCCGTCTGGCTGTTGAACATCGGCATGACGTAGCCGGTCACCTTGGTGCCGAGCGCCATGTCGGCATTGGCGCGGGTGACCAGCTTTCCGGTCGCGATCCTGTCGCGGTAGGCTTCGAGATAGCCGCCCTCGATCATCGGGCCGACGAATTTCTCGTGCACGACGGCGACGTCGGTGTCCCATTTCTCGGCACCCGCCTTCTTCTGGGCCTCGAAGCGTTCCAGGATCTTCTGCGATCCGGCGTCGCCCGGGCCGGTGCCGACGGCGCGAACCGTGTCGCCCGGATTTTCCTTTTCGAACAGCGGGGCAAGATAATCGTTGATATAGTCGACCATGTTCTGGTCGCCGGCGGTGATGACGGTGAGTTCGGCTGCGCCCGCCGGCGAGGCCGCAAGGCCCAAGGCCAGCATCGCTTGAAGGAGTTTCTTCATGGGTGTCGTCTCCATATGGTGAAAGATCACGTCTCTGATGCTTCCAGGACGCGGCCTTCGCGGCCGTCGTGCAGGGAATGGGCGTGTGAGCGCTCGGATGCGCTCCGCGTGTTGAAAAGGAAGAGCTTTTCCGCCGGGATGCGGATGCGCACCGCGGCGCCATGCTCGAATGGGCGATGGGCATCGACGAGAATTTGGGCCTCGCCTATGCGGATCGAATGCCGCCAGATGCCACCGGGATAGCTTGCCGCCTCGATAACGCCCCAAAGCTCCAGCGCATCACTCGGGGCATCGGCAGGGGCATCACCCGCCACCAGCTCCGCCGCCTCGGCCCGGAACCGCGCCTCGAAGATGCCGCTTGCAAGCGTCCGTCCGCCAGGCGGCAGTACGGCGCGGCGGTTATTCGCTCCGGCTTCGATCGCGACCGCACCGGCGCTGACATTGCCCGAAAGCTCAAGCACATTCTCCGCGCCCATGAAGGCGGCGACGAAAGGCGAGGCGGGGCTGTTATAGACTTCCTCCGGCGTGCCCTGCTGGGCGATGCGGCCGGCATCCATGATGACGATCCGGTCGGCCATCACCATGGCTTCCTCACGGTCGTGGGTGACGTGGACGGCCGTGATGCCGAGCCGCTTCTGCAGCGCGCTGATATCGTGGCGGACCTTCAGGCGGATACGCGCGTCGAGATTGGAGAGCGGTTCATCAAGCAGCAGGATCTGCGGGTCGATGGCAAGCGCCCGGCCGAGCGCCACACGCTGGCGCTGCCCGCCGGAAAGCGCGGCCGGTTTGCGGCTCCCGAGACCGGCAAGGCCGAGCAGTTCTTCCAGTTCACCCACGCGCTGCGCAATCGTCGCGCGGGGCAGCCCCTTCAATTTCAGGCCGTAGCCGATATTTTGCGCGACTGTCATATGCGGCCAGAGCGCATAGGACTGGAAGACCAGCGCCATGCCGCGCCGGTCCGGCGGTTGACGGGTGACATCGTGCCCCGCCACTTCGATGGTTCCCGCGGATGGCTGAACAAAACCGGCAATGGCGCGCAGGAGCGTGGTCTTGCCGCAGCCGGACGAGCCGAGCAGGGCGACGAACTCGCCCTTGCGGATATCAAGGTCCAGCCGCTCCAGCACCCGCGTCGCGCCATATCCGGCCGACAGACCGGCAACGCGCAGAAAAGTTCCGCTATCCATCCTTGCCCCTTGCACAGCTGTGCAATCGGAGGCGCAACCCGCCCCCATCACCGGGCGAAGCTATAAGCGGCGATCGTAACGGCCAGATGACGGCCGGTGATGCGTGCTCGAACCGAACGTTCGGCCTCAGCCAGCAAGGAGCGCTACCCCTGGCCGTTTCCTGCTTTTCGGCTCACGGAGGATCGGAAGAGCTTGGGCGTCGTCCCCGTGCGGTATTTGAAGAGATCATAAAACCGGCTGTTTGAACCAAATCCGCTCTCATAGGCGATCTGCAGAATGGGATCGTCGGTATCGGCGAGGCGCTGCATCGCCCGGGCGAGGCGATAGCGCGTCAGATATTCGTTGACCGAGATGCCCAGCACCTCGCGGAAGGTCTTGTTGGCGGTGCTGGGATGGATGCCGGCGAGCTTCGCCAGATGCGTCAGGGAAAGGGGTTCGGCATAGTGCGTGTTGATGAGCTCTGTCAGCAATTCGGCGCGCTGCACCGTGGCATGGCCGATCGACTGACGCTCGGCCATGGCATCGGGCGCATCGAGCGTGTCGAGAACGAGGCGCCGGACGCGCAGTCTGACCTCGTCAACGATCAGTCGGCGTCGCGCCGCATTCCCCGCCTGCCATTCCTCTACCCATTGCGGCAGCTGGATCGCATCCATGGGGCCGGGCTGGGGGGCGACAAGGAACCGGCCCTGCATCACCGATCGCCTGACGTCGCGGTCGATGGCGAGCCCCAGAAAATCGACGAGCGGCAGGTAGATGCAGACAAGCGGGGCGTCCGGCGTGACCTCGACGGTCCGGTGCGGGATCGCCGCCCAGAAGAGGACGAGCCTCCCGGCCTCCACCCGCTCCTGCCTGCCGTTGAAGAGATAGCTCATCCGCCCCTCCAGAAGGAGGTTGATCTCGACATGGTCGTGCCAATGCGCCGCGCTCATCGCATCGGCGATATGTCGCTCGATCAGGAAGCCGCCATCGGCAACGCTGAAGGTTTCGTCCGACAGGGCGCTGCGCTCTTTTCGCATGATGTCTCCCGTCGCTTGGCGCGGATTCAGGAATAAGTCGGTCATTAGCAGGAAGAAGTTCCGGTTTGGAAGACATAATCTCTGTGTCAGAGAAGCTTTCCATTGGGAGTTTGAAATGACCAAGATTTGCCTCGTTGGCGCCGGCAGCACTGTTTTCGCGCAGAATATCCTGGGGGATGTCCTCTCCAATCCCGCCGTTTCGGATTACGTCATCAGCCTGTTCGATATCGATCCGGAACGGCTCAGGACTTCGGAGATTGTGGCGCGGCGCATTTGTGAGGCGTTGAAGCTCGGCAATGTCCGGGTGGAGGCAACGCTCGACCGGCGCGCAGCGTTGAAAGGTTCCGATTTCGTTATCCTGATGATGCAGGTCGGCGGCTACAAGCCCGCCACCGTCACCGATTTCGACGTGCCCAAACGCTACGGCCTCCGGCAGACCATTGCCGACACGCTCGGCATCGGCGGCATTTTCCGCGGACTCCGGACCATTCCCGTGTTGGAGGAAATCTGCCGCGACATGGAGGATGTGTGCCCTGATGCGCTGCTCATGCAATATGTCAACCCGATGGCGATCAATTGCTGGGCGATCAGGAAAATCGCGCCTTCCATCCGCACCATCGGCCTTTGCCACAGCGTCCAGCATACCGCGGCCCATCTGGCCCAGTGCCTCGGTGAGGACATCGCCGATATCAATTATGTCTCGGCCGGCATCAACCACGTCGCCTTCTTTCTCAGATATGAAAAGCAGCTTGCCGATGGATCGCGCGAGGATCTCTATCCGCGCCTCAAGGCGCTGGCCGCCGAAGGGCGCGTGCCGCCGGACGACCGGGTGCGCTTCGATGTCCTGAAGCGGCTCGGCTATTTCGTCACGGAATCGAGCGAGCATTTCTCGGAATATACGTCCTGGTACATCAAGGACGGGCGGAACGATCTGATCGAGAGCCTGAACATTCCGCTCGACGAATATATCCGACGCTGCGAGGTGCAGATCGCCGAATGGCAGGAATTGCGGAGGGATCTGGAGGGCGACAAGCCCATCGAGGTCTGCCGCAGCAATGAATATGCCGCCGGGATCATCCATGCTGCGGTGACGGGAGAGCCGGCGCTCGTCTATGGTAATGTGCCGAACAACGGCCTCATCGAGAATCTGCCTGATACATGCGTGGTCGAGGTGCCCTGCCATGTCGACCGCAACGGCATCCAGCCCATCCGCATCGGCCGCATCCCGCCCCAACTCGCCGCCGTGATGAATTTGAGCATTTCGGTGCAGGGACTGACCGTCGAGGCGGCGCTGACGAAGAAACGCGAGCGCATCTATCAGGCCGCGCTTCTTGATCCGCACACATCGGCTGAACTCTCACCCGATCAGATCTGGAAACTGGTCGATGAACTGATCGAGGCGCATGGCGATCTCCTGCCGCGCTATCATTGACCGGTTCGTTTCCTTCCAACTTTGCTTCCGTCCTCGCCCTTGTGGCGAGGATCTGCTGGTGTCGCCACCACGATGTCATCTCCTGATCTGTTAACGCTTTGAAATCACACCGATAATGGATCGGCGTTATAGGGACGAGGGTAAAGAGCACGTGCGATCAGCGCAGCCGAAAAGATCATGAAAGATCATTTTCTTGATTGACATTGATCATATTGGATGGAATCCTGATTGAAACAAGGGGAAATGTGCAGTGGGAGATCAGCCAGTGAGCCAGTCCGGTGGGGTGAAGGCCGAACGCCTCGACGCCATTCGCAGCCATCTCTATGCGAACGGATTCTCCACGATCCAGGCGCTTGCCGACGCCATCGGCGCCTCTCTGCCGACAATCCGGCGCGACCTGCAGATCCTCGAGCGGGAGGGGGCGATCGATCGGGTGCATGGTGGCGCGCGGATTGCGGAGGGCTCGTCGGTTGAACTCGCTTTCCAGGAACGGGCGAAACGCAACCTTTCCGCCAAGCGGGCGATCGCGACGGCGGCCTATGAGCTGCTGAGCCCGCGCACGGCGATTTTCCTCGATGCCGGAACGACGGTGTTGCAGCTCGCGCGCCTCATCCGCATCAATCCCATGCCGTTGCGCATCTTCACCAACGGGCTCACCGTCGCGCAGGAATTTTTGAACATTCCCAATCTGGAGGTGATGCTGCTCGGCGGACAATTGCGAAGCGAGAATGCCTCCATCGTCGGGCCACAGGCCGAAGCGATGCTGGAGACGATCTGGTTCGACCAGCTTTTCCTCGGCGCCAGCGCCATCAGCCCGGATGGCGCGATCTACAGCGTGGATAGTGCAGAGGCGAGCCTCAACCGCTGCATGCTGACCCGCTCGGCCCACCGCTTCGTGCTCGCCGACTCCTCGAAGTTCGGCACCATGGCGACTTACAAAGTCGCGCCGCTCAATGCGATCAGGGTGATCACCGATGCCGGCCTCTCACAACAATGGCGCGGACAATTGAAAGAGTTCGGCGTCGACGCAACCATCGCCGACGCCGGGGTCTGAGGATGAGCGAGGAATTAGCCAGTTCTCGGGATCATGGGTTTATCCTCGGCATCGATGGCGGCGGGAGCAAGGTTCTCGTCGCGCTCGCCGACAGATCTGGTCGTATTCTGCGCGTTGCGCGCGGCGGTGGGATCAATCCGATGGATAATCCGAACTGGCGGCGGGAGCTCGATGCGCAATTGGGCCATTTCGCAGGCGAGCCGCGCCTGAAAGCGGTGGCGGCGGCGCTTCCCGCCTATGGCGAAGTGGCGCATATCTCTGAAAAGCAGCGTCAGGCGATTCTGAAAGCCTTCCCCGGCGTAAGCCAGCGTGTACTCAATGATGTGGATGCCGCTCATCTCGGCGCCTTTGCCGGCGGTTCCGGCATTCTCATCCTTTCCGGGACCGGCTCCATGGCCTGGGCGCGCGATGCCGAAGGCAACGCTTCACGCGCCGGCGGATGGGGCGACGTGATTGGCGATGAAGGCAGCAGCTACTGGATCGGGCGGGCCGCTTTAAGCCTGGTCAGCCAGAGCCTCGACGGGCGTGCGGAGCGGACTGCGCTCGCCGAGGCGCTGTTTGATCATCTGCATCTCGACAAATCCGATCCGATAAATGCACTCGCGGGTTGGGTGGCTGGCCTGGCCAGCCCGCGCGCCGGCATCGCGTCGCTGTCCGTCCTGGTCGATCGCGTTGCACGAGAAGGGGATGCCGGTGCCATTCACCTGATCGGCCATGCCGCAGACGAGTTGGCCAAGCATTTCAGGGCCATAAACAGTGCCGCCGCCGATTGGACCTATGCCGGGGGCACGTTCGCCAGCCGCTCGTTGCTTCGGGAATTGGAAAAGCGGATCGGCCGACCGCCGGTTCCCCCAAGACTTCCTCCGATCGGCGGCGCCCTGCTGGCCGCCGCCCAACTCCTCGACTGGCCTGTCGACGAAGGCTGGATCGGGCAACTCGCTGCCGCGGCTCAAGCTCTGGTGGCGCAATCAGGTGAAACAGACCTTAAAAACAAGGAGAGACGGGAACATGTATAAGAAATTTCTGCTCATGGCCACTGTGGCGGTCCTTGCCACGGGGCAGGCATCCGCTCAGGACAAGCCGCTTGCCGGCCAGTCGGTCACCGTTATCCTGCCCTCGCCGCAGGGGCCCGATGTCGCCGCCGATTTCGAAGCCGAGACCGGGATTCACATCAATCTTCAGACTTTGTCGTGGGATGATATCCGTCCGAAGCTGGTGACGGCACTGGTTGCCGGCACCGCGCCCGCCGACGTCACCGAATTCGACTGGTCATGGACCGGCCAGTTCGCCGCCGCCGACTGGTACATGCCGCTCAACGATGTGATCGATGCCGAAACGGTGAAGGATATCGGCGCATCGAAGATCTTCACCGTCGATGGAAAATTGCTGGGGGTGCCCTACAGCAATGATTTCCGCGTCCTGCTCATCAACAAGAAGCATTTCGACGATGCCGGCGTCACAAAGACGCCGAAGACGCTGGATGAGCTGGTCGCCGCCGCGAAGAAGATCAAGGAAAAGGGTGTCACGAAATATCCCATCGGCCTGCCGCTTTCGGCCACGGAGGGCACTTCCACCGCCTGGTATCTGCTAACCAAGGCGTTTGGCGGCGAGCTCTTCGACGAGGATTTCAACCCGCAATTCGTCTCGCCCGATTCCGCCGGCTACAAGGCGCTCGCCTTCGAATTGATGCTGATGAAGGAAGGGCTGGTCGATCCCGCTTCGACGGGTCTCAAGGATTCGCAGATCAACGAGGGTATGTTCACGCAAGGTTTGACCAGCATCATGCTGGCGGGCGAGCCCGGCCGACTGGGCAAGATGAATGATCCCAAGCAGTCGAAGGTGGCCGGCCAGGTCGAAGCCATCCTCGTGCCGACGGCGAGTGGCGAGACGCGCACCTTCGGTCTTCCTGAAGCTGTCGGCATTCCAAAGACAGCACAGAACAAGGAAGCGGCGATTGCATTCGTCAAATGGCTGACCAGCAGGGAATTCGAGAAAAAGAACTGGGCCAACGGCCTTCTGCCCACCCGCACCTCCGCCCTCGTCGAGCTCAATGAGACGGGCAAGCTGAGCAGCGGCGACACGCTCGTGGAGCAGGCGAAGACGGTGGAAGCCTTGTTCCCGCAGGGCACGCCCACCTGGTACCCGCAATTTTCGAGCGCGGTGAACACGGCGATCAACAGCGCCGCGAAGGGCCAGGTCACGGTAGACCAGGCCATGCAGAGCATCGCCGAAGCGGTCAAGCAGGCCAAGGCACAATGACGATAGCCGCCTCCCTGGGGCAAAAAGGTGAGCGTGGCGCCGGGACGAACAGCGATGCCATGCTCGGCTTCCTTCTCGTCGCCCCGATCCTCATCACCATGGCCGCGCTGGTCTTCTTTCCGATGGGAAGGACCGTCTGGGACAGTCTGCACCGGGTCAACCCGATGCAGCCGGGCACGCCCTTTGTCGGGCTGGCAAACTATACCCGCATGTTTTCTGACGGCCAGCTGGCGCAAACATGGGAAAACACGCTGCTTTACGTCGTACTCGCCGTGGTGGCGGAGACAGTTTTCGGCGTTCTCGCCGCAGCACTCATCAACCAGGTGCGGCGAGGGCGGCAATGGCTGCTGGCGGCCGTCGTTCTGCCCTGGGCGCTGCCGGGCGTCGTCAACGCGGTCATCTGGCTCTGGATCTACCAGCCGGGAGCCGGTCTTCTGAACGGCATTCTCACTACGTTAGGCCTGCCGTTCGAAAACCACGTCTGGTTCAACGACCGCACCAGCGCGATCATTGCGGTGACGGTGGTTCATGTCTGGCGCATGATGCCGTTGACCGTCGTCATCGTTCTGGCCGCCATGCAGGGTATTCCGGCGCATCTTTATGAGGCGGCGCGCATCGACGGCGCGACGCGGACGCAGATGTTCACCTGGATCACCCTGCCGCTGGTGCGCAGCGCGATCGCGGTCTCCATGACCAATGCGACTGTTAACGCCTTCAACCTCTTCGACGAGGCCTGGGTGCTGGCGGGCTCCAGCCTGGAGACGAGGCCGGTCCTGGTCCAGATCTATCTCGAAACCTTCCAGAACCTTCGCTTTTCCTACGGTATGGCGCTGTCGCTCACGATCACGCTGGTCTCTCTACTCGTCTCGCTCGTCTACGTCCTGCGCGTCTACCGCAACACCCGGTTCGACTAATGAAACAAAGTCCTGGCTACCGCATCCTGATCTGGGCAGGCGTGGCGGTCCTGTTGATCTGGTCACTCGGCCCGATCTACTGGACGCTCCAAAGCGCCGTGACGCCTACCGAGGATTTCTCGGCGCGCCCGATCCATTTCTTTCCGCAGCACTTCACCTTCGATCATTTCTCGCGGCTTCTCGGCATCGATATCGCGCGGATCGGCGGGGTGGAGGTGTGGGCGCAGTTCCGCGCGGCGCTTTTCAACAGCATCATTACATCGGTTGCCGCCACGGCGATCTGCGTCGCCATCTCGGCGCTTGGGGCCTATGCGTTCACGCGGCTCGACTTTCCCGGCCGGCGCATTCTCTTCTATGCCGTCGTCGCCACGCTTGCGATTCCGGGTTATGCCGTGCTGATCCCGCTCTACCGGATCATGATCGGCCTCCACATGGTGGATACCTATGTCGGCATCTCGCTGATCTATGTCTCGGCCTATCTGCCGCTCTCGCTCTGGCTCCTGCGCAGCGTCTTCGAGCAACTGCCGATCGCGCTTGAGGAGGCAGCGCAGCTCGACGGCGCCGGGCGGCTCTACATCTTCTTCAACATCGTACTGCCGCTCGTCGGACCGGGTCTTACAGCGGCGGCGATCCTCACCTTTCTTGGCGCCTGGGGCCAGTATCTCGTGCCGCTGATTTTCTCGCCGCAGGCGACGAAGCCGCTGACTGTGCTGATCCCGGAATTCGTCACCAAGAACTTCATCGACTACGGGCTGATCACGGCAAGCGGATCGATCGCCATCATCATCCCGGCCCTGGTCGTCATCTTTCTCAACCGATACCTCGTCAGCGGCCTGCTGGCGGGCTCGGTCAAATGAAACCGGAGACATCCATGAATACGACGGAAAAGGTGATTTTCGAGCAATTCCCTTACTGGGAAAAGGCAATTCGCTCGATATCCGCCCCGCATGACGCCGAGCTGACGGTGTTTCTGGGCTGCGGTACGTCCTACAATCTGGCGCTTTCGCTCGCTGCTTTGTCCAATATCTCCGGTCGCCCCGCAATCGCGGCGCCCGGTGGCGAGTGGCTGAACCGGCCCGATGTCTTCTGGCCACGCTGGCGGAAGGCGCATGTCGTCGCCCTTTCCCGCAGCGGCGAGACGACAGAGACTGTCGCCGCAGCCAAGGCGAGCCGTGCCGCCGGCGCTTTCGTGACTGCTATAACGGTGGAGCCGGAGAGCGCGCTTGCCCGCAACTGCGACCGGCTGGTCGATGCCTCCACGCATTCGCAAGAGGGGATCGTCATGACGGTATCGGCCAGCCTGATGCTGCTTCTGGGCATGCAATTGATCGGCATGGATGTACCGCACACGCTCGTCGGCGCAGCGGAAGGCCTTGCCAGACAAGTCGATGCCGCCTTGCCTGATCTCATCACAGAGCGCTCGCATTTCGTCTTTCTCGGCAGCGGCCCTCTTTATGGCGTGGCGCTGGAGGGCGCGCTGAAGCTCATGGAGATGAGCCAGATCATCACGCAAGGCTTCCATCCGCTGGAATACCGCCACGGCCCGATCAGCCTCGTCGACGGCAACACGGCCGTGGTCATGCTCTATAGCGCTGACCAGAAGGCGGCGGAGACGAAGCTCGTCGCGGAATTGCAGGAGAAAGGAGCGATCGTCATCGGCCTTGGCGGGCCGGGGGATGCGAGGTTCGACCTCGCATGCGATCCAGCGCTCGCCGGCCTCTGCATGCTCCCCGCGCTGCAGATCCTCGGCGAACGCGCCGCACAGGCGCGGGCGATCGACACCGTGACGCCGCGTCACCTGACCAAGGTGGTGACGCTCGCATGACCGTCTCCATCGTAAAAATGCACCGTTCTGGCTGGGGATTGCAATGGCATCGGTAAGCGTCGCGAATGTCCGTAAGAACTACGGTCAGCTGGAAGTCTTGCACGGGGTGGACATCGACATCAGGGATGGCGAATTCGTCATCCTTGTCGGCCCGTCCGGCTGCGGAAAATCGACGCTCCTGCGCATGATCGCAGGGCTCGAGGATATCAGCAGCGGCGATATCGCCATCGGAAGGCGGGTGGTCAACGACGTCGCGCCCAAGGAGCGTGATATCGCCATGGTGTTCCAGTCCTATGCCCTCTACCCGCATATGACGGTGGAGGCGAATATGGGCTTCTCGCTCAAGCTCGCCAGGGCGCCGAAGGAGGAAATCCGGCGGCGCGTGACTGAGGCTGCGCAGATCCTCGGGCTCGAAAAGCTTCTTGATCGCCACCCGCGCCATCTCTCCGGCGGTCAGCGCCAGCGCGTCGCCATGGGCCGCGCCATCGTCCGGCAGCCGCAGGTATTCCTGTTCGACGAGCCGCTCAGCAATCTCGATGCAAAACTGCGCGTGCAGATGCGCGCGGAAATCAAGCAACTACATCAGCGGCTGCAGACGACCACGATCTATGTAACCCACGATCAGATCGAGGCCATGACCATGGCCGACCGGATCGTGGTCATGCATGACGGCGTGGTGGAACAGATCGGCTCGCCGCTGGAGCTCTATGACAAGCCTGCGAACCTCTTCGTCGCCGGCTTCATCGGCTCGCCGGGCATGAACCTCATCCGTGGTCGGATCAGCGGATCGGGCCCGCTGGAATTCATCGGCGACGGCGGCGCGCGCCTGCCTTTGCCCGAGGAAGTGAACGCCAAACGCGGTGCCGAAATCGTCTACGGCATCCGACCTGAGCATCTGATGCTGGCCGATACCGGCGTGAAAACCGAAGTCGTGGTGATGGAGCCGACCGGCTCGGAGACGCAGATATTTACCCGCATCGGCAACGACGAAATCGTTGCCGCGGTGCGTGAGCGGATCAATGTGCAGCCGGGAGAGACACTGGCATTCCAGCCCGATCTCAGCAAACTGCATCTCTTCGATGCCGAAACAGGCGAAAGGCTGGCCAACTGATTGCACCGCGCTGTTTACGTCCTCTGGGGGATGCAGGGGACTGTGACGGCGTCACTCCAATAATTTACGCGCTATGATATTAAATTTGACGCGCGCAAAGTTTTGTGGTTGGTATGCCGGCGTCGGCCCGGCCAAGGAGCCCGCCAGCGCCGACTGTCGCAGTGTTGGGCTTCATCGAACATCCGGGAGGAATTCGTGACCTTTTCTCGTACCCCGAAGTCGCTGCTTGCCTCGGCAGCCCTGTCTTTGCTTGCTGTCGCCGCTCATGCGGAGGGCATCGGCGCTTCGCTTCTGACCCAGCAGCATCCGTTCTATAACGAACTGGCCAAGGCCATCACCGAAGAGGCGAAGGCCAAGGACGTCCCGCTCGAGATTTCGATCGCCAATCAGGATTTGAACAAGCAGTTGGCGGATGTCGAGGACTTCATCGTCAAGGGCATCGACGTGCTCATCATCTCGCCGGTGGACAGCAAGGGCGCGGTCGCCGCGATCAAGCGCGCGGAAAGCGCCGGCATCAAGGTCATCACCGTCGACGTGCCGGTCGAAGGCGCTGAAGTCACCTCCTATATCGGCACCGACAATTATGCCGGCGGCGTCAAGGCAGGCGAACTGATGGCTGAGCAGCTTGGCGGCAAGGGCAATGTCGCGATCATCGACTATCCCACCGTCCAGTCCGTGGTCAATCGCGTCAAGGGCTTCAAGGATGCCCTCGCCAAGCATCCGGACATGAAGATCGTTGCGGTCCAGACCGGCATCACGCGGGCAGAGGCGCTTTCGGTGGCGCAGAACATGCTGCAGGCCAATCCGGATATCAACGGCATCTTCGGCTTTGGTGACGACGCAGCACTTGCCGCCGCCGTTGCAGTGAAATCGGCCGGCCTTTCGGGCAAGGTCAAGGTCATCGGTTTCGACGGCATGCCGGAGGCGATCGCCGCCGTGGATAACGATCCCGACATGGTCGGCGTCATCCAGCAATTCCCCGACCAGATGGGCAAGCTCGCGGTCGATACGGCTGTGAAGGTGATGGCGGGCGAGGAAGTCCCGGCCGACCAGCCGATCGTGCCCGGCGTTTATACGAAGGAGAAGTAATCCCCTAAGGGCCGTGCAGCGGCCCGCGCTTTCCTCCTTTAGAGCAGTCAGGTGGCATCACCTGACGTCCGCATAAATGCGGCAAAACAAACAGATAGAGCGGCAGCGCGAGCGAAAGCGAGCGCATCCCGCGCCAGGGGAGGAAGGACCGCAAATCTCTATCGTTATTCTCGGGCTTGTCCCGAGAATAACGATAGAACGTTCAATCGGAACGGCGTTCCCCTTCCTTCTTCAGATTCTCGGGACAAGCCCGAGAATGACGACGGAGAGGGGCGTTGCGCAAGGACAGAAGATGGCTTCTTCCGACATCATTCTCGATATTCGCGATGTCGCCAAATCGTTCGGCCCGGTCATCGCACTGAAATCCATGCGGCTGATGGTCCGTCGCGGGCGGGTTCACACCATTCTCGGCGAGAACGGCGCGGGCAAGTCGACATTGATGAAGATCCTTGCCGGGGTTTTCCGGCCCACATCGGGCAGCATCTTTCTCGACGGTGCCCCCTATGCCCCGACCGACCCGCAGGATGCGGCAAAGGCGGGCCTTACCATCGTCTTCCAGGAACTGAGCCTCTGCAACAACCTGACGGTCGCCGAGAATATCCTGGCGACCCGCGAGCCGGCGACGGCCGGCTTCATCAACGACCGGGCGCTCACCGCCAAGGCCGCGGCCATCGTCAGGGAACTCAATCTGCCGGTGGATGTGACCGAGAAGGTCGGCAATCTCTCGATCGCCCAGCGCCAGCTGGTGGAAATCGCCAAAGGGCTCAGCGTTGACGCCAAGGTCGTCATCCTCGACGAGCCGACCTCTTCGTTGAGCGACAGCGAAGCCGAAATCCTCTTCGGTCTCATCGACCGGCTCAAGAAGAAGGGCGTCGCCGTCATCTATATCTCGCACCGCATGGAAGAGATCATGCGGCTTTCCGATGATATCACGGTGGTACGCGACGGAAGCTATATCGCCACCCTCGAGAAACGGGACACGACCATTGAGAAACTGATCGCCCTCATGGTCGGCCGCGACATGAACGAGATCTATCCGGCGCGCGAGGTTCCGGCGCCGGCGCTCTCCCAGGCCCCAGTTCTTGAAGTGCAGAACCTGTCGCGCGACGGTGAATTCGAGGATATCTCCTTTGATGTTCGTGCAGGGGAAATTCTCGGCTTCTTCGGGCTGGTCGGCTCGGGCCGCTCCGAGGTGATGAACACGCTGTTCGGGATGAAGCGCGCCTTGGCGGGCAGCATCGCCATCGACGGATCGACCGTCACGATCGCTTCGCCGGCGGATGCCATCGCCCGGGGTATTGCTTTCGTCACCGAGAACCGCAAGGAGGAGGGCTTGGTCCTCAGCCACAGCGTTTCCTCGAACATTTCGATGGTCGCGCTTCAGAAGTTTTCGGGAGCCCTCGGTTTCCTGCGGCGGGGCAGGGAGCGTCAGGCGGCCAATGAAGAAGTGGCGCGGCTGGCGATCAAGACGGCGTCGCTCGACGCATCGGCCGGATCGCTTTCGGGTGGCAACCAGCAGAAGATTGTCCTGGCGAAATGGCTGCTCACCAAGCCGAAAATCCTCATTCTCGACGAGCCGACACGCGGCGTCGATGTCGGCGCGAAATTCGAGATCTACAGGATCATCCGCCAGCTCGCCGCCGAAGGCACCGCCATTCTCCTCATCTCCTCCGAGCTGCCTGAAGTGATCGGCATGAGCGATCGCATCGCCGTCATGCATGAAGGACGGCTCGGCGCCATCGTGGCCGGGGCCGACCGCACGCCGGAGAAAATCATGACTTTTGCAACGGGTTCCACATCATGAAGGACAGAAACGCCTCCAGCGCCGCAATGATGAAGGTGATGAAGCAGTATGGCGGCATTCTCCTGTCGCTCGTGGTGCTGTGCGTCATCTTTTCGGTGGTCAATCCACGCTTCATGTCGGTGGCGAATTTCCTGAATATCCTCCAGCAGGTGGCGGTTATCGCCATTGCCGCCTTTGGCATGACCTGGGTGATCCTGCTCGGCGAGATCGATCTCTCCATCGGCTCGATCATCGCAGTCGCCGGAATGGTGGGCGCGCAGTGCTTCGCCTTCGGGCTCGGCTTTGCGCCGGCCATCGTCCTGACGCTGCTGACAGGCGCAATCCTGGGATTGATCAACGGCACGCTGACGGCCAAGCTGTTGCTTCCGTCCTTCATCGTGACGGTTGCAACGATGGGCATCTATCGCGGGCTCGTCAGCCTGCCGACCAATGGCGCACCGGCGATGATCACCGATCCGAGCTGGACGGCGATCGGCACGAACAGCTTCATCGGCATCCCGATCATCATCTGGATCGTCGCCGCACTCTTCCTCGTCAACCACATCCTGCTGGCCAAGACCACGTTCGGCCGCCGCGCCTATCTCACCGGCGGCAACCGGGAGGCGGCGCTTTATTCCGGCATCAAGGTGGACCGGCTGAAGATCATCATCTTCATGATCTCCGGCGTCATGGCGGCGATCAGCGGCATCCTGCTTTCGTCAAGGCTGTTCTCGGCCCAGACCAATGCCGGGGTGGGCTATGAGCTCGACGCCATCGCAGCCGCCGTACTGGGCGGTACGAGCCTCGCCGGCGGCGTGGGCACCATGGTCGGCACGCTGATAGGCGCGCTCATCATCGGCGTCATGAACAACGGCATGAACATGCTCTCGGTGCCCTATTTCTATCAGCTCATCGTCAAGGGTCTGGTGATCCTTATTGCCGTATGGCTGGACGTGCGCGCCAAGCAGGCGAAGCAGTAACGGGGAAGGGGCGGAGCATGTCGAAAATCCTCACCATTGGTGAAATCCTGGTGGAGATCGTCGCCACCGAGCGCGGCGACGGTTTCCGCGAGGCGGTGCCGCTGATCGGGCCGTTTCCTTCAGGCGCGCCGGCCATCTTTATCGACCAGGTGGGCAGGCTGGGACAGGATTGCGCGATCATCTCCCGCGTCGGCGACGATGATTTCGGCCATGTCAATCTCGACCGGCTGAAGGCGGACGGTGTCGATATCTCCGGCATCGAGACCGTACCGCAGGGTACGACGGGCAGTGCCTTCGTCCGCTATCGCGAGGACGGCAGTCGGGCCTTCGTTTTCAATATCCGCAACAGCGCCTGCGGCACGATCGAACTCACGCCGGATGCCTTGAAGCTGATCGATGGCTGCACGCATATGCATGTGATGGGTTCTGCGCTCTATGCGTCGAGCATCGTCACCAGCATTCTGACGGCGGTCGAGCGCATCAAGGGACGCGGCGGCACAGTCTCGTTTGATCCGAATATCCGTCCGGAAATCCTCGACAGCCCCGGCATGCGGGATGCGCTGAAGACGGTGCTCGCGCAAACCGATCTTTTCCTGCCCAGTGGCGAAGAGCTTTTCCTCTTCGCGCAGGCGAAAACGGAAGAGCCGGCAGTGGCGGAACTGCTGGCCGCCGGCGTCAGGGTGATCGTCGTCAAGAGGGGCGCTTCGGGCGCCAGCTATTTCGATACCGAAACGAGGCTTTCGCTTCCAGGGTTCAAGGTCGAGGAAGTGGATCCGACGGGGGCAGGCGACTGTTTTGGCGCGACTTTCGTCACCTTCTGGCTGGCGGGTGCGAACCCGCGCGACGCTTTGCTCTATGCAAACGCTTCGGGTGCCCGCGCCGTCACGAAGATGGGCCCGATGGAAGGCGCCTCCACCCGCGCCGAACTCGACGCAATGATCGCATCGCAAAGGACTTGAGCATCATGCCAGCAAATCATCTCTCCGATATCGCCCAGTGGCGCTCGCGCTCCGGCATGCACGGCATCCCGTCGATCTGTTCGGCGCATCCCGTGGTGATCGAAGCTTCCATGCGGCATGCGCTGAAGCGTGATACGCATCTGCTCGTCGAGGCGACCTGCAATCAGGTCAACCAGGATGGTGGCTATACCGGGATGACGCCGGCGGATTTTCGCCATTTTGTCGAAAATATCGCCAGAAAAACCGGCTTTCCCATGGAAAAGCTGATCCTCGGCGGGGATCATCTCGGCCCCAATCCGTGGAAACATCTGCCGGCCGAGGAAGCCATGACCAAGGCGAAGGTGATGATCAGGGGCTATGCCGAGGCGGGTTTCACCAAACTGCATCTCGACACCAGCATGGGCTGCGCCGGCGAGCCGGTGGCGCTTGACGACGAATTGACCGCATCCCGCGCGGCGAGCCTTGCGGCGATTGCCGAAGCGGCCGTACCCGCCGGTACGGTGCAGCCCGTCTATATCATCGGCACCGAGGTTCCGATCCCCGGCGGCGCGATGGAGGAACTCGACGTGCTGGAGGTTACCAAGCCGGAAGCCGCGCTCGCGACGGTCGAGATCCACCGCGAGGCTTTCGAGGCGGCCGGCGTGGGCAATGTCTTTTCGCGCGTCGTCGGCGCCGTGGTGCAGCCGGGAGTGGAATTCGGAAACCACAATGTGATTGCCTATGCGCCGGAGAAGGCGAAGGCGCTGAGCAGCATGCTCGACCGGCTTCCCGGTCTCGTCTTCGAGGCGCATTCGACCGATTACCAGACGCGCGAAGCGCTACGCCAGCTGGTGCGCGACGGCTTTGCCATCCTCAAGGTCGGCCCCGGCCTGACATTTGCGTTGCGCGAGGCCTTTTATGGTCTCGACCAGATCGCCGAATTCCTTTTTCCCGGGAAGCGCGAGGAAACCTTGCAGGCCACAATGGAGCGCGTCCTGACGGAAGAGCCGAAGAACTGGGAGAAATATTACCACGGTTCGCCCGACGAGCAGCGCCTGCAGCGCCATTTCAGCTATAGCGACCGTATCCGCTATTACTGGCCGCAGCCTCCGGTGACGGCGGCGGTGGATGAGTTGTTCGCGCTGCTGGGCGAGAAGACAATTCCCGAAACGCTGATCAGCCAGTATCTCGCGGGGCTGTACCCGGCGGTACGGAAGGGCAGCGCGAAACCGACGGCGGAAGGGCTGGCCCTTGCGGCTATCGACCGGGTGCTGGAGGACTATTTCGAGGCGTGTATGGGATAAGGCGTTTCATTTCAGGCGGAATCGTTTTCTTGATATACGCCGCACGCATTGACAAAGGAAATCACCGTTGAGCGATAAACCGATCAGGACGATGGAGGATTTTTCCGAGTATGTCGGGCTGTCGCGTCCGACGGTCTCGAAATACTTCAACGATCCCAATTCGGTGCGCCGCAAGACGCGCGAGCTGATCGAGGCGGCGATCAAGGATTCGGGCTTCCGGCCGAACATTTTTGCGGTCAATCTGAACCGCCGCCGCACCAATATTCTCGGCATCATCGTGCCGAACTCGACCGATCCGTTCTATATGGCGCTGACACGGCGGGTGGAGCTGATCGCCAATGAGGCCGGCTTCCTCGCATTCGTCCTGTCGTCGGACGGCAACCCGCAGATCGAAGAGCGCGCTATCGAGACCTTCAAGTCGATGAATGTAGCGGGCGCGATCATCGCGCCTTTGGGGGCGCAATCCCATCACAAGAAGCTCCTCTCGCTCGGCGCATCGATCCCGCTCATCTATGTCGACTCGCCGCTCAACGAGACCTCCCCTTTCGTCGGAACGAACAATCGCCAGAGTTTTCATCTGATCATCGATTATCTCTGCCGCTCCGGCGAGCCGCCATGCTATCTCGGCATGCCGCCGGTCAATACCAACGCCACGACGCGAGAGCTCGCCTATGTCGAGGCGATGCGGCGGCTGAAGCTGGAGCCGGTGGTCCTGCCGATCGAAAAGGCGGAGACCTGGGATTTCGAGAAATTCGGCTATGATGAAATGCGGAAATTCCTGAGAAATCGAAAAAATTTGCCGACGAATACGGTGCTTTGCGCCAATGATCGTGTGGCTTTTGGTGCAATTTCGGCTGCCTATCAGGCGGGGGTAAAGATTGGCCGCGATGCCGATTGTGATCTCAGGATCGCCGGTCATGACGACCATCCGCTGTCGCGCTATGCCTGCCCGCCGATCACCACGGTGGCGCAGAACTATAATGAAATCGGCAGGCTCGCCATGGCGCTGCTCCTGCACAAGCTCGGCGAAAGCTCGCATGCGACGGCGCCCCTGCCGTCCGGCGAGCGCATATTGCTCAATGCCGAGATCATGCTGCGCGAATCCGCGTGAGCATTCAGGAATAACGCTGAAGAATCTCCTCCAGCATCGGCTTGATGCGCGAAAGTTCGTCGCGATGCGCACTGGAAAGGGTGGCGAGACGCCGTTCGGCTTCAGCCGTTAGCTGAAGCAGCACACGGCGCTGGTCCGTGCTGTCCTGAATGCGCTCGACAAGCCCGTTCTCGACCAGGCGGTTGGCAAGCTCGACCGCCGTGTTGTGCCGGATCTTCAGCCGTTCCGCGAGATCGCCGACGGTGATCGGCTTGCCGCGCCCGTAGCCTTTTATGACGAGGATTGCCTGGTGATGCCGCGGCGTCAGGCCGGCCCGCTTCGCCTCGTTCTCGCTGAATTCGAGAAAGCAGCGGATCAGATAACGGAATTCGGCGAGGCCCGTATAGTCTTCCTGGGTCAATCCGGTCCTGGGCATGCGCGTGCTCCTCAGCTCATTTGCGTCCTTTGCACCCGGCGGCGTTGAAGGTCCAGAGGGCACTTGACATTTTTATATCGTAACACGATACATCTGCCGGCACACAGCCTTGACACCCCGCTCCGTAACTTGAGGAACCCGCAATGGCCGCTCCCAGCCATGACCATCGCCGTCTTGGCGATTTTACGACCAGCCCGCGCGTGCTGGTCATCGCGGCGATCGCCGTGATCGTCGCCACCGCCGGCGTTTTCGCCGGCATCGCTCTTCTGGGCCTGATCCGGCTTGCAACGAACCTGGCCTATTTCAGAGACTTCTCCCTTGCCGAACCTGATCTGACGGCCACTCCGCTCGGCTTTGCGGCTGTTTTTGTTCCAGTTGTAGGCGCATTCATTGTCGGGCTCATTGCGCGGTATGGCTCGGAGAAGATCCGCGGCCACGGCATTCCGGAAGCAATCGAGGCAATCCTGCTCGGCCGCTCCCGCCTGGATGCCAAGGTGGCGGTTCTCAAGCCGCTTTCCTCTGCCATTGCCATCGGCACCGGCGGTCCGTTCGGCGCGGAAGGGCCGATCATCATGACCGGCGGGGCAATCGGCTCGCTAATCGCGCAGGCGCTGCCCGTCAGCGACAGCGAGCGCAAGACGCTGCTGGTTGCCGGCGCCGCTGCCGGCATGACCACGGTGTTCGGCACGCCGATTGCTGCGATCATGCTCGCAGTCGAACTGCTTCTCTTCGAATGGACACCGCGCAGTTTCATTCCCGTGGCTGTTGCCGCCATCGTCGCAGAGGTCGAGCGCACAGCCCTGCATATGCCGTCGCCGATCTTTCCCTTTGACGGCACGATGGACATCACCCTTGCCGGTCTCGCCGGCTGGATCACCGTCGGGATTGCCGCAGGACTGCTATCGAGCCTGCTCACGCAACTCGTCTATGCCTGCGAGGACGCCTTCCTCAAGCTGCCGATCCATTGGATGTGGTGGCCGATGATCGGCGGCGTGGTCATCGGCATCGGCGGGCTCATCGAGCCGCATGCCCTCGGCGTCGGCTATGACAATATCGCGCGCATGCTGGACGGCCAGATGATCGCGACGGCGGCGATCTGGCTGCTTGTCGCCAAGGCGGTGATCTGGGCAGTAGCGCTTGGCTCGGGCACATCGGGCGGGGTGCTCGCTCCGCTCCTCATCATGGGAGGGGCGATGGGCGCGGCCATGACCGGCATCCTGCCGTCCGCTACTCCGGGGTTCTGGACGCTGATCGCCATGGCTGCCACAATGGGCGGCACCATGCGCGCGCCGCTGACGGCTACCTTCTTCGCGGTCGAACTCACCGGCAACACGCATGTGCTGGTGCCGCTGATCGCAGCCTGTGCGGCGGCGCATGCGGTCACGGTTCTTTTGATGAAGCGCTCCATTCTCACGGAGAAGATCGCCCGCCGCGGCCATCATATCGTGCGCGAATACCGCATTGATCCGTTTGCCCTGACACGTGTCGCCGACGTGATGACCCGGAAGGTGGAGACGGTACCGGCAACCATGACATTGCATCAGGCGGCCCGCTTTCTCATGGATCCGCAGCGTTCCCATCCGAGCTTCCCGGTCGTTGACGTGCAGGGCAGGGTGCTCGGCATCATCGATCCGCCATCCGTCATCCGCTGGCGGCGCGCGGGAAAGCACCGCAACATGCGTCTTGCCGAATTGCTCTCATCGGAGCAATTGCGCATTGCCCATCCGGACGAATATCTGGAGGCGGTTGCCGACCAGATGTCGGAGGCGAATATTGCACACCTGCCGGTCGTCTCCCGTGCCGACAGCACGCTGGTGGGTTATCTCGGCTGGAAGGATCTGATGGGAGCCAAGACGAAGCTGAAGGAGGAGGAAAGAAACCGGATGGCGTTCCTGCGTGGCCGTGGCGACAAGGAGGAAACAATTCGGGCCGCCTGATCACATGCATGCGACCGCCATTCGTGGGGTCGCATGGCCCGGGAAAGATCAGGCGATTGCATTGTCGTAAGCGGTCAGCGTGACCTTCGCCCGTTCGATCACTTCGGCGGCGGTCATGCCTGGTTTGTAGAGGCTGGAGCCTATCCCGAAGGCTTTGATGCCGCTCGCGACATAAGGGCCAAAATTCTGGTCCGATACGCCTCCGACGGCCGCAATCATCACATCCTTTGGGAGAACCGCGCGGATAGCGTTGATGCCGGACGGCCCAAGAACGCCGGCGGGGAAAAATTTCAGCCCCGTAGCGCCGGCTTTTGTGGCGGCAAGTGCCTCCGTCGCGGTGAAGACGCCGGGCAGGGTGACCATGCCCCTGGCCGCTGCAGCGCGGATCACATCAGGCTCCACATTCGGGCTCACCATGAGCCTGCCGCCGGCGGTATCTAGGTTCTCGACGTCTTCAATGGTGAGCACCGTGCCGGCGCCGATGAGACAGGAAGCGGGCGCGAGTTTCGCGGCGATCTCGATCGATTTAAACGGCTCCGGCGAATTGAGCGGAATCTCGATGGCCGTAAAGCCGGTTTCGATCAGGCCGGATACCACGGCCTCCGTTTCTTCCGGCCGCAAGCCGCGCAGGATCGCGACAAGCGGGTATTTCATGGCCGGAAAGGGAATGCGGGTCATGGGCGTATCCTGGCGTTCATTGAAAGAAAATGTGTCTCGCGGCAGCGGCGAGGCCGCGCCTGACGGCTTCATCCGCATCGATCTTTTGGTGATCGAGTTCGAGTGCATCAAAGGCGCCGCCATATAGATCACCAAGCCGTCCGGAGGCGACAAGGCGGATGACGGGCCCTCCCTCGATACCCGCCAGTCCGCCGGCGATCTCCGCTCCGATCAGGGTTCCGGAAAGGCGGGCGGCGGCGTCAGTCGCCGACAGGCCGTGCAGGAGTTGGCCCGATCGCACCGTGAAAAGGAGGTTGGTTACGGGCTGTGGCGAACTCCAGGCGTTCCGTACGGCAGTGATGAAGGCCGGCGTATCACTGGAGAAAGCTTCCGCATCCGCAACGGAATGCGAGAGGACCGAGTGCTTCGAGATGACGTTGAAAAGCTCGCCGGTCATGAATGTCGAGAAGCCGGAGACGGTAGAGCCGCTGACGCGAACCCATTTCGAATGCGTGCCCGGCATGCAGACGATCTGCTCCTCCGATCGGGTGTTGTCGAGCGCTCCGATGAGCTGCGTCTCCTCGCCGCGAATGACATCAGGCGCATTCGAGCTGCGCTGGGCGAGGCCCGGCAGGATGCGGATATCCTGGGGTGCGTCGGGAATGCGGACGGCCCCGTCCAGGATGGAGGACAGGGATGCCGGCGTGTCGACATACCCCGCCTCCATCCAGCCCTGGCGTGCCCCCGCCATTCCGCAGATGATGATGGGCAGATCAGTCGACGCCTGGATTGCGCCGAGGTGAGAGGCAAGGACTTTCTGAAAGCCGGCGAGCCGCGCCGTCATCATGCCTTCTCCACTACGGCGTTCGGCAAGGACGCGATTGCCGGCGTCGACAAGCCAGAGGCGAAAACTGCTGGTGCCCCAATCGATCGCGATGAATTTGGCCATATCGGCTACCGGCCAGACCGATGGATGATCACGAGCATTTCAGGTTTTCGCTCCGCGCGCGATTGCCGAGGAGCGCAAATTGTCGAGCAGGACGGCGATCAGAAGAATGAGGCCGCGCACGACATATTGATAGAAGGCCTGGATGTTGAGGAGGTTCATGACATTCTCCGCGATCCCCATGATCATCACGCCGACGATCACGCCGGTCATTGCGGCGCGCCCGCCCGCCAGCGAGACGCCGCCAAGCACGCAAGCCGAAATGACGGAAAGTTCCAGGCCCGTTGCCGCATTGGGCTGGCCCGACGTGATGCGGGAGGCAAGCAGAATGCCGGCAATGGCGCATACGAAGCCCTGAAGGGTGAATATCCAGATGCGCATGTTGACGACGTTGACGCCGGCCAGCCTCGATGCCTCCGGATTGCCGCCGATCGCCAATGTGTTCTTTCCGAAAATGGTCCTGTTCAGAATGAAACCGAAAATGACGAACATCGCGAGCATGATCCAGATCGGCGTCGGCACACCGAAGAAGCGCGACAGGGCAAGCTGGTAGAAGGCCGGATCATTGATGCCGACGGCCCGGCCGTCCGACGAGATCAGTGCCAGGCCGCGGACGATCTGCATGGTTGCCAGCGTTGTGATCAGGGCATTGATGCGGAAGCGGGCGATCACCACGCCGTTCAGGAGCCCGACCAGCGATCCGCAGGCGAGCGCGGCCAGAAGGCCGAGAACGATGGATCCTGTGTCATTCGATGCCATGACGGCGATCATGCCTGAAAATGCGACCGTCGAGCCGACCGACAGATCGAAATCCCGGGAAGCGAGACAGAACATCATCGTGCAGGCCACGATGCCGATGGTGACGACCGATTGCAGCAATCCCAGCATGTTGCGTTCGGTCAGGAAGTTGGGAACGGTGAGGGAGACGATTGCAAAGGCGATCGCAAAGATCACCACCAGTCCCTGCTCCCCAAGAAGGATCTTCTTCAGCGAAATCATAAAAACTGTTCCTGATTAGGTCGTGGTCGCGGCACTTTTGTCGGGCAGTGCGGCTGCCAGGATGTTGCGCTCGTCGAAGCTGTCACGTTCGACATCTGCCGCGATCCTGCCCTGGCACATCACGATGATGCGGTCGGAAATGCCCATCACTTCGGGCAATTCGCTGGAAATGACGACGATTGCCATGCCGTCCGCCGCCAGATCATAGAGGATGTCGTAGATTTCCGACTTGGCGCCGACATCGATGCCGCGGGTCGGCTCATCGATGACGAGCACCTTGGCGCCCTGTTCGGACAGCCAGCGCCCCAGAATGACTTTTTGCTGGTTGCCGCCGGACAGGTTGATGATGTCCTGCTTGCGCGAGGGGGTGCGGACCCTCAGCTTCGCGATGAATTGATCCGCAAGGGCGCCCTCCCTCCTGATGTTGAGAAGGCCCAGCGGCGAGAAATGCCGGCGCGACGAGATGACGATATTTTCCTCGATCGACCTGCCCTGGATGATGCCGTCGAGCTTCCTGTCCTCCGGGCACAGGACCATGCCGCTGCTGATCGCCGCCCGGGGGCTGTTCGGAGGGACCAGGGTGCCATCGATCGTCACGCTGCCATGATGGCGATGATCGGCACCATAAAGGAGCCTGGCCATTTCGCTGCGTCCGGCGCCGATCAGGCCGAAGAAGCCGAGGATTTCACCCTTTCGTACGGTGAAGCTGATGGGATTGCGCAGCTTTGGACCGGAAAGATCTTTGACTTCGAGCCTGATGTCGCCAAGCGGCCGCTTGCGCCAGCCCCAGATATCGCTGATTTCGCGGCCGACCATCTCAGCGATGATGCGTTCGCGCGTCACATCGGCAATGGCAGGATGATGGGCCGCAAGTTTGCCGTCGCGCAGGACGGTCAGGCTGTCGCAAAGACGGAATATCTCGTCCAGACGATGGGAAACATAGAGAATGACCGTACCCTTCGCCTTCAGCTTCCCGATCAGGGAGAAGAGAATTTCGCTTTCCCGCGAGGACAGGGAAGAGGTCGGCTCGTCGAGGGCGATCATCCGTGCATCCAGCATGACGGCCTTTGCGATCTCGACCATCTGACGCGCGCCGATGGAGAGCGAAGAGACCTTCGCCGCAGGATCGACATCGATGCCGATGTCCCGGAGCTTTGACCGCACCGTTTCGATCAGCGTTTTGCCGTCGATTACGCCCGCCTTTGCCGGAAAACGGCCAAGCCAGAGATTTTCTGCAACGGTCAGTTCGGGAACAAGCTGGAGCTCCTGATGGATGACGAGGACGCCTGCATCGAAGGCGTCACGCACGGAGCTGTATTTCTGCTCGACACCATCGATGACGATCGTGCCGGTATCTGCCGTCTGATCGCCGGAAAGGACCCGGATGAGGGTCGATTTTCCAGCCCCATTCTCGCCCATCAGGCCATGAACGGCACCTTTCCCGACGGAAAACGAGACGTCGGAAAGCGCCTGGACGCCCGGATATCCCTTGGAAATATTCCGGAATTCAAGGAAAGCCATCGTCGCTCCTTTGAAAATGCCCGGCAGCATGGCTGCCGCCGGGCCGAATTATCCTGAAGGAGATTATTCGATGCCGAGTTCCTTGCGGACCTGCTCGTAATTGTCGCGCAGCGCCAGCGAGCCGGAGGTCAGGATGAGCTTTTCCGGTTCCTTGCCGTTGGCGATCCACTCATACATGTTCATCGCGGTTTCATAACCGTGGCGCTTCGGCGAGATGATCACGGTTCCGAAGAAGCCGGTAGGCGCGGGCTTCTTGAATTCGTTGATGGCGGATTCGGCGCCGCCGATGCCGACGCCGATGACGTTCTCGGCCGGGATGCCGACGGACTCGGTTGCACGCACCGCACCAAGCACGGCCTCGTCATTCAGGCCGAAGGCGACCCAGTATTTCACGTCAGCGTGCTTGTTGAGCACGGTGGTCGCGGCATTCAGCGCTGCTTCCGTATCGGTCTTTGCCTGCGGCGCATCATAGATGTTTCCGGCTGGAAAGCCTGCGGCCTTGAGGACCGAGATGGCGCCTTCCACACGGTCGACGGCAGTCGGGAGCTGGTCGTAGGAAACGCGGATCGCGCCAACCTGCTTCATGTCCCAGCCGCGCTTCTTGATCTCGTCGACGATCGCCTGGCCGACCGTTTCGCCGATCTTGGTGGCGGAGATGCCCATATGCGGGACGTCCTCCAGCGGCTTGCCGTCAGGACCGACCAGACGGTCATCGACGGTCATGAGCTTGAGGTCATTGGCCGCCGCCTTGGCAACGATGCCTGGGCCGAGCTTCACGTCCGGCACGCAGATGATGAAGCCCTGTGCGCCCTGGGCACCGAGATTGTCGATGGCCGACTGGACCTTTTCACCGTCTTGCGCGCCGATCTTGACGAGCGTGAAGCCTTTTTCCTTTGCTGCCTGGTCGGCGAATTTCCATTCGTCCTGGAACCACGGCTCCTCCGGCTGCTTCACGACATAGCCGATCTTCACATCGTCTGCTGCAAGAGCGGATCCGGCCACAGCAATGGCAAATGCTCCGGCCAGCATGGCTGCCTTTAATACGCGCATGTCTCTCTCCCTGATGATTGGCGTGCCGACCCCACGGCAGTTGGAATTCAATACGGACTAAAATCATACCAGTCAATATTTATGTATGATTATTTTTTGGCTCCGTATTATGCGTCATTTGACTCCAGGGCAGAGTTCTGGCTGTCACGGCGCGCCTTGCGCAGCGCATCGGTCATTTCGCTCCGGGCGACGCCGATCAGCTGTTCCATCGCATGCCTTGCCGCATCCGGGCGCCGCATTCTTATGGCTTCCAGCACGTCCTGATGTTTCAGGATTGCCTGTTCGTGGGATTGGCTCGCACGGTTGGTGAGGCGGAAGCTGGCGAGCAGGGCGGCGCGGATCGCGCTTGCGAACTGTCGGTAGACCCAGTTGCCGCTCGCGTTGATGATCGCGGTATGGAACTCGAGATCCGCGCGGCTCCAGAGCTCGTTATCCCTGGAATTGGCCTCCACCATGTCCTCGAAAGCCTTGGCAATCTGGTAGAGCTGTCGGGCATTCGCATTGGCGGCGGCCTGCGCTGCCGCGGCAGGCTCCAGCAATTGCCGCGCGTCGATGAGCGACGAATAAAAGGTTTCGTCGGCGCCGGCGGTCAGCATGACATCCAGCAGCAGCGGATCGAGATAGTTCCAGTTTTCGCGGGGAAGCACGGTCGTTCCGGCGCGCGTTCTGGATCTTACCATGCCCAGCGCCGACATATATTGCATGGCTTCGCGCAGGCTGGTCCTGCTCACCCCGAATTTTTCCGTCAGCTCCGCCTCGTTCGGAAGCGTGGAGCTTTCAGGGAATTCTCCTGAGACGATCTTTTCTATGAACTCCTGGAGAAGCGTTTCGCGCACGCCTCGCTTGCCCCGCTGGGCAATGGGATCGCCGTCGGCTGTCAACGCACGGCCTATCATTCCGCCTCTCACGCCTGTTCCTCCTTTGCTTCACGCCTCGAATCCGGATGGCTTCCGTTCCGCGGCAGACCGGAATTCAATATAGCATGAATCAGCCGATATCTGCCAATTAAATACGAAAATAAATCGTATTTAAATTGACATTAATAGGATGTAACTTATGATGCTGTTATCGTGGGAGGGCGACGAGGAGCTCGCCTCATAGCAGCATTTCGGGATTACAGGGAGGAGCACGATGAAGCTCATGACACGACTGGCTCTGCTGGCGATCGGTATGATCGCGGGCGCAGCCAATGCCTCTGCCGAGGATAAGGACCTCAAGGTCGGGGCCATCTATATGGACGCTCAGGGGTTCTATGCCGGCGTGCGCAAGGGAATCCAGACCGGGGCCAGCGATGCCGGTCGCAAGCTGGAGATCGTGGAGACGAACGCGCAGGGGGATGTCAGCAAGGAATCATCTTTCATCGATACGCTGATCTCCGCCGGTGTGCAGGCAATCATCGTCTCGCCGGTATCCGCCGACGGTTCCTATCGCGCTATCCGTCGCGCCCATGACGCCGGGATTCCCGTCATCTGCTACAATACCTGCCTGAATGAAGACGATATGAAGGAATACATCTCGGCCTACGCCGTGGGTGATCCTTATGAGTTCGGCCACAAGCTGGGCGATGCGGCAGCGGAATATTTCCTGGCTGAGAAAAAGGACAAGCCGAAGATCGCCGTCCTGAATTGCGAATTCGTCGAGGTCTGCGTCACCCGTCGCAAGGGCTTCGAGGATGCGTTGAAGGCGAAGGTTCCGGGCGCGGAAATCGTTGCGAACCAGGAGGGCGCAACGCTCGACAAGGCTGTCTCCGTCGCCAGCACGATGCTGTCCTCCAATCCTGACATCGATGCATTCTTCGGCGAGGCTGGCGGTGCCACACTCGGTGCGGCGCGGGCCGTGAGAAGCCAGGGCCGGGTCGGCAAGACCGTCGTGTTCGGCGGCGACATGACCACGGAAATCGCCCAGGAACTCGCTGATCACAATGTCATAAAGGCCGTGGTCGATATCTCGGGCCAGGGTCTCGGCAAGCTCGCCCTCGCGCAGGCGATCAAGGCGATCGACGGTCAGGCGCCGGCGGGGATCAAGGTTCCCTATGACATCGATCTCTACAAGTCATCGGAAGACGGGAAGGCGTGGCTGAAGGCCCATGCCGACGGCATACCGTGATCCGGCGCTGATGGCATAGCCCGAGAATCCAGGAGCCGTCGCATTGCCTCGGCTGCCGCTTTCCCGAGAAGATCACATGACAGCAATTCCTGAAAGAGCGCCAGTGGTGTCGCATACGATAGCCGCCGTGAAGGGCTGCACCAAACAGTATCCCGGCGTGCTGGCGCTCGATAACGCCACTTTTGAAATTGCCCCCGGTGAGGTGAGGGCGCTTCTCGGCAAGAATGGTGCGGGGAAATCCACCCTCATCCGCATGCTGACGGGCGCCGAGGTGCCGGATCGGGGCACGGTTGAGATCGATGGCGCGGAACTGACGCACACGGGCTCGGGCAGGGCGCAGGAAGCCTTCGATCACGGGGTCAGGGTGGTTTACCAGGAACTGAGCCTGGTGCCCGGCATGTCGCTTGCGGAAAATCTCTTCCTCGGGCGTTGGCCGAGGCAGGCGGGTGTCATTCAATATCGCGAGATGGAAAGTCAGGCGGCCGAAGCCATGTCGCGTCTCGGGCTCGATCTTCCTCCCGGCAGGCTTGTCGCGGGTCTCAGTCCCGCCGAACGGCAGCTGCTGGAAATCGCGCGTGTGCTTGTCGGGAAACCGAAGATCGTCATCCTGGATGAGCCGACCAGCTCGCTTGCGGCGGCGGAAGCCCGGAAGGTGATGGATGCCGTCGAGCGCATTGCGTCCGAGGGCATTGCCGTCATCTATGTCAGCCACCGGATGAACGAGATCCGGCAGATCGCCCATTCGGCAACGATCATGCGGGATGGCCGCATCATCGATACGGTCGATGTGAAGGGCGCCGACACGCGCGAAATCGTCCGCCTCATGCTCGGCTCCGAGGCATCCCGGGCAGCCGCGCTTCAAGACCGAAGCCGGGAAAAAGCGGTGCTGCAGGTCAAGGATCTGGCGCTTGCACCGAAGCTCGCCTCGGTAACGTTCGAGCTGCGGGAAGGGGAGGTGCTGGGCATCGCCGGCCTTCTCGGCGTAGGCCGGACGGAACTGCTTCAGGCGATCATGGGTGTCAGACCATTTGATCACGGCACGATGATGGTGGACGGCGCTGCGGTCGAAACGCCCCGCTACAAGGACATGGTCCGCCGCGGTTTCGGCTATACGCCGGAAAGCCGCAAGGACGAGGGGATCGTCCCGCTCCTTGGCGTCGACGAGAATACGCTTCTGACGAATTTTCCGGGGGTGACCAGGCGCGGCGTCCTCTCGGCAAGCCTGATGGGAGCGGCGACACGGCGCATCATCGATCGTCTTCACATAAAGACGGCGCGCACCGAGACGCCGATCAGCACCCTGTCCGGCGGCAACCAGCAGAAAGTGGTGATCGGGCGGTGGGTCTATGCCAACAGCCGCATATTGCTGCTGGATGAGCCGACAAGAGGCGTGGACGTGGAGGCAAAGGCGCAGATCTATACCATCATCCGCGAACTGGCCGCCGAGGGCCGAAGCGTGATCTTTGTCTCCAGCGAAATCGAGGAGCTACCGCTGGTCTGCGACCGCGTTCTCGTGCTTCGCGACGGTTCGCTTCATGAGGAGTTCACCGCTCCGGACATTGATCAGGACGCCGTCATGGCCGCCTGCATTACAGGACATTGAGGGAGACAGCAGATGTCACTCGATCAGGCGGCCAAGCCCGCCCCATCCGCCAAACAAGCCAAGAGCGGGTTCAATTTTTCACAGCACATGAATGAGCTCAGCCTCTTCATCGCGATTGCCGTCCTTTACGTGATCTTCACCGCGACGGCGAACGGCTTCATGTCGTTCAATAATCAGATCAATATCCTGCGGGATGCCGCGACGATCGGGATTGCGGCGTGGGCCGCCACGCTGATCATCATCTCTGGCGAGATCGACGTCAGCGTCGGGCCGATGGTGGCATTCATTTCCGTCATCCTCGCCTATCTCCTGCAATGGGGTGTTCCGACGCCGCTCGCCTTTGCTCTGGCCATCGTGGCCGGCGTGTTCCTCGGGGCGATCCCCGGAATACTGCGCGCTTATTTCGACGTTCCCTCCTTCGTCGGTACGCTCGGCATGTGGAGCGCGCTGCGCGGCACGGCGCTTTTCGTAACCGATGCCCTGCCTGTATCCATCGGCCGCAACGATATCGTGGACGCGCTGGATCGTCCCGTTCTCGGCATCCCGCCGGCGGCGATCATCATGCTGGTCCTCTTCGTGGTGTTCGCCTTCATAAGCCGCAAGACCGCTTTCGGCCGCTCCGTCTTTGCCATTGGCGGCAATGCGCATGCGGCGTTCCTCAGCGGCATCAATGTGGCGCGGATCCGCGTCGCGCTCTTTGCCATTGCGGGGGCGATGGCGGCGATTTCGGGCATTCTTCTCGTCTCGCGACTGGGTTCAGGCAATGCCACGGCTGCGAACGGGCTGGAGTTCGACGTCATTGCCGCCGTCGTGGTTGGCGGCACGTCTCTTTCCGGCGGGCGCGGCTCCATGCTGGGCACGCTGCTCGGCGTCCTCGTCATCACCCTGATCGGCAATGGACTGGTTTTATTGGGCATCAACCCATTCTTCCAGCAGGTCGTGCGCGGCCTGATCATCGTTGTCGCCGTACTCGCCAATATCCAGGCGATCAAGCGCAGTGCGCTTCGCAGCAAGGGTTAGGCGGATGGCGGTTCATGAGCTCACATCCGGCGGCCTGCGCCTGCGCATTTCGACGAAGGGCGGGATCGTCCTCGGGCTTTGGTGGGACGGCGGTGCCGGCGAGGTGCCGCTGTTGCGGCCGGCGGCCAGCGACGATGCCGACGCGCTGGCATCAGGATGCTATCCGCTCGTTCCGTTCGGCAACCGGGTCGCGGCGAACCGTTTCTCGTTCGATGGCAAAGATTACGCGCTGAAGCCCAATACTGATTGGGATAAGCACTATCTTCATGGCGAGGGATGGCAGGCAGACTGGACGGTCGTGGACCACGCAGCGAACGCCGTCACATTGGCCTTCGAACATCGTGGCGGAAACACGCCGTACGAATACCGCGCAGAGCAGGCGTTTTCACTCGCCGAAAATCAGCTCGCAATGGAACTCTCGGTGGAGAACCGTGGTGAAACGGCAATGCCGTTCGGTCTGGGATGGCATCCTTATTTTCCGATGACGCCGGAGACGACGCTTCTTGCGCCCGCGAGAGCCTACTGGACGGAAATAGAGGGGTGGCTGCCCGGCGAGCGCGCTGCGATACCGACGGATCTGGATTTCTCCTCGCCGTCCCCATTGCCTCACCGATGGGTGAATAACGGTTTCGAAGGTTGGTCCGGCAAGGCGCTGATCTCCTGGCCGGAATGGCACGCGGCTCTTTCCATCGAGGCCGACGCGCTTTTCCGGCACGCCTTCATCTTCGTTTCCGACACGGCCTTCGATCCCACGTTCAAACGGGATTATTTCTGCTTCGAGCCGATGTCCCACCTGGCGAACGGGCACAATCTTCCGGGGCTGGGGAATCTACAGATCCTGCAGCCCGGACAGACCCTGTCGGGCAGCATCCGTCTGCGGCCACAGATGCTCGAGGAAGAACGTCCAGATGTCTGACGGAAGCCGGTTCGATTACATCATCGTGGGAGGCGGAAGTTCCGCCTGCGTGGTCGCGGCAAAGCTCGTGACGGAGGGGAAGGCGCGGGTGCTGCTGCTCGAACGGGGCCGCGCCAAGGCCAATCCGATCATGCACTTTCCCGCCGGTTATATGAAGTTCCTGGCGAAGGACACCTATCTCGCCATGCACCAGACGAAGCCGCAGCCGCAGCTTGATGGACGCGGGCCGATCGTCCCGCAGGCGAAGGTGCTGGGCGGCGGCAGCACCGTCAATGCAATGGTCTATATGCGTGGGCAGGCCGCCGATTTCGACCGCTGGAACCAGGCCATCACCGCGCCCGGCGCCAAGAATGACGGCGCATGGTCCTATCGGGATCTTCTGCCCTACTTCAAGGCACAGGAAGACAACGACCATCTAGCCGGGGAATTCCATGGTGTCGGAGGCCCCCTGAAGGTCTCCCACCTCGGCCACACGAGCCCGATGACGCGAACCTATGTTAAGACGCTGCAGGGCATGGGAATACCTTACAATCCGGATTTCAACGGGGCGCGCCAGTTCGGCGTCGGGTTCATGCAGCACACCATCGACTGGCGCACGCGCCGCAGGTCGAGCGCTGTCGATGCCTTTCTTGCGCCGGTCATGAACAATCCGCTTCTGACGATCGAAACCGGAGCAACCGTTACCGCGATCCGGTTTGATGGCGACCGCGCGGTGGGTGTCGATTATGTCAAGGACAATGCCCGGAAATCCGCTTCCGCCGGAGGCGAGGTCATCCTTGCGGCGGGCGCCTACCAGACGCCGAAAATCCTGATGCTCTCCGGCATCGGACCGGAGGACGAACTTCAGCGTCATGACATCGAAACGAAAGTCGCTCTTCTGGGCGTCGGCAGGAACCTGCAGGATCACTATGAATGCCCGGTGGTCGCCACCACGAAAGGCGCGTTCGGCTATTACGGTCAGGATCGCGGCTGGCCCATGATCAAGGCGGGTCTGCAATACCTCCTTTTCAGGTCCGGGCCTGTCTCTACGACCGGTGTCGAGACCTGCGCATTTTATGATCCCGACGGCAACAATGACGAGCCGACCATCCAGATGTTCTGCGTACCCACGGTCTATCTCGACCGCGACGTGATGGGGACCGCGCCGGGAGACGGGGTAACGATCAATTCCCTGCTCCTGCGCCCAAAGGCGCGGGGCTCGGTGACGCTCGCCTCAGCGGATCCTTTCGCGGATCCGGTCATCGATACCCAAATCTTCGCCCATCCGGATGATCTCCGCCTGACCATGGCGGGCTTTCGCTTCGCCCGCAGCGTGCTCTCAGCGAGCCCGATGCGGGAGTTGATCGACAAGGAGATCTTCCCGGGCATCGATGTCACGAGCGACGAAGCGATCGCGGCCCATTGCAAGCGCACGGTAAAGACGGGCTACCATCCGGTGGGTACCGCCCGGATGGGGCATGACGGCGACCCGGATGCGGTTCTCGATCAGGAGCTCCGTGTGCGCGGCACCCGCGGCTTGCGGGTCATCGATGCTTCGATAATGCCGACGATCGTCAGTGGCAACACGAATGCAGCGGTCATGGCAGCGGCTGGCAAGGCAGCCGATCTTATTCTTGCATGAAGCATGATTCCAAACCGAAGGTCAGCATCAGCGAAAATTGCAGACTTTCGGGTAAGATCATGCGGTTAAACAGGGTTTTTCAATGAAGATCACCAAACTGACTACCTATATCGTTCCGCCGCGTTGGCTGTTCCTGAAGATCGAAACCGATGCCGGCATCGTCGGCTGGGGCGAGCCGGTCGTGGAAGGCCGGGCATTGACGGTCGAAGCGGCCGTCCACGAGATGGCCGACTATCTCGTCGGCAAGGACCCTTTCCTGATCGAGGATCATTGGACGGTTCTCTATCGCGGCGGCTTTTATCGGGGAGGCGCAATTCACATGAGCGCGCTTGCCGGCATCGACCAGGCGCTGTGGGACATCAAGGGCAAGGCGCTCGGGGTGCCGGTCCATTCGCTCCTGGGCGGCCAGGTCCGCGACAGAATCAAGGTCTATAGCTGGATCGGCGGTGACCGTCCTACCGACGTCGCCGGGAATGCCAAGGACATTGTCGCCAGCGGTTTCAAGGCGCTCAAGCTCAACGGTTCGCAGGAGATGCAGATCGTCGATACCAATGAAAAGGTGGAGAAAGCGGTCGAAATCATCGCAACGGTCCGGGAAGCCGTTGGACCGCATATCGGCATCGGCGTCGATTTCCATGGCCGCCTTCACAAGCCGATGGCCAAGGTGCTCGCCAAAGAGCTCGAACCCTACAAGCTGATGTTCATCGAGGAGCCGGTCCTTTCGGAAAACAGGGAGGCGCTGAAGGAGATCGCCAACCATTGCTCGACGCCGATCGCGCTTGGCGAGCGGCTCTATTCCCGTTGGGATTTCAAATCGGTGTTCGCCGACGGTTATGTCGATATCATCCAGCCAGACCTTTCGCATGCCGGCGGCATCACCGAATGCCGCAAGATCGCGGCAATGGCGGAGGCCTATGATGTGGCGTTGGCCCCGCATTGCCCGTTGGGCCCGATTGCGCTTGCCGCCTGTCTGCAGGTGGATGCGGTGTCCTACAATGCCTTCATCCAGGAACAGAGCCTCGGTATTCATTATAACGAGACGAACGACATCCTGGATTATCTCTCCAATCCGGAGGTTTTCGCTTATTCCGACGGCTTCGTTGCCATTCCTCAGGGGCCGGGCCTCGGGATCGAGGTGAACGAGGCCTATGTCATCGAGCGCGCCAGGGAGGGGCACCGTTGGCGCAACCCCCTCTGGCGTCATGCCGATGGCAGCGTGGCGGAGTGGTGAGAAAGGTTGGCAATAATGTCCAAACGTCTTTCCGGCAAACGCATCCTGATCACCGGCGCGGCCCAGGGGATAGGCCTTGCGATCGCCAAGGCCTGTTTGGCCGAGGACGCGAGCATATTCCTCATCGACCGGGATGAAGCGCTGTTGGCGAGCGTCGCGGAGGAAATGAAGACTGCCGGCGCCGCGCTTGGTTATTTCGCGGCCGATATCACCGACGGTCAGGCGATCACCGAGGCTGTCAGGCGGGCTAATATCGAGATCGGCCCCGTCAACGCGCTCATCAACAATGCCGGCATCAATGTCTTCGCCGAACCGCTCGAAACGAGCGACGAGGAATGGGCGCGCTGTTTCGACATCAATCTGAAGGGGGCATGGAACTGCTGCAAGGCCGTGCTGCCCGGGATGATAGGGCAGGGCGGCGGCGTCGTTCTCAATGTCGCCTCGACCCATGCGTTCACGATCATCCCGCATACCTTTCCCTATCCGCTGGCCAAACATGCCCTGCTCGGCATGACGAAATCACTGGGTCTGGAATACGCGCCGCAAAACATCCGCGTGAACGCCATTGCGCCAGGCTATGTGTCCACCCAGAAGGTGATCGATTACTGGAACAGTTTTCCGGATCCGGAAGCCGCAAAAGCCGAAACGATGAAGCTGCATCCGGGCGGCAGGATTGCGACGCCGGAGGAGATCGCCATGGCAGCGGTTTTCATGATTTCCGACGAGTGCCCGTTCATGAATGCGACATGCCTGACAATCGACGGGGGCTTGAGCGTCCAGCAGCATCCCGCCTGACGGTACCGGTGCATCTGCTATTCGCGATGAACCGCGGGATTGCGAGCCGGATTCTCCCATGGGTCCTTGTATGTGGCGCCGGTCCTATTTAAGCAGGGCTTGCCGCATCGTTGTGTCATCGGGAGGAGACATGGCTTTTCCACTCTTCAATCTTGAGGGCAAGCTTGCCCTCATCACGGGGTCGAGCCAGGGTATAGGACTGGCGCTCGCGACCGGGTTGGCGAAGCATGGCGCAGCGGTCGTCATCAACGGGCGGGATGCCGAAAAGGTCGATGCGGCGGTGAAACAGCTTAAAAAGGCCGGCCATCAGGCTCACGCCTGTCCTTTCGACGTGACCGAATCGGAAGCGGTGAAGGCCGGGGTCGACGAAATAGAAAACGCGATCGGGCCGATCGATATCCTTATCAACAATGCCGGCATGCAGTTCCGTGCACCGCTGGAAGACTTCCCGGTCGATAAATGGCAGCAGCTGCTTCAGACCAATATCTCAAGTGTCTTTTATGTCGGGCAGGCGGTTGCGCGCCACATGATCGGGCGTGGATGCGGCAAGATCATCAACATCGCTTCGGTGCAAAGCGAACTGGCGCGTCCCTCGATCGCGCCTTACACGGCAACAAAGGGCGCGGTGCGCAATCTCACCCGTGGCATGGCGACCGACTGGGCGAAACATGGCCTGCAGATCAACGCCATCGCGCCCGGTTATTTCAAGACGCCGCTCAACCAGGCGCTGGTCGACAATCCGGAATTCACCGCCTGGCTGGAAAAGCGCACACCGGCCGGGCGCTGGGGCAATGTCGAGGAACTGGTCGGCGCCGCCGTCTTCCTGGCGGGCGATGCCTCTTCTTTCGTCAACGGGCAGGTGCTGCATGTCGATGGCGGCATGACGGCGAGCGTGTGAGGGAATGATGCGCATCATAGTCATGGGTGTTTCCGGGTCCGGCAAATCGACGGTCGGCGCGGCCCTTGCGGAGGAGCTCCGGCTGCCGTTCCTGGAGGGTGACAGCCTTCACCCGAAGAGCAATATCGAGAAGATGTCGGCGGGCATTCCGCTGACTGATGAGGATCGCTGGCCCTGGCTCGACCAGATCGGCGCGCGATTGGCGCAGGCGCCGGATGGCATCATCATCTCCTGTTCGGCGCTGAAAAAGACCTATCGCGACCGCCTGCGTGCGGCCGCAGGCGCACAGCTTGCCTTCATCTTCCTCGACGGCAGCCTTGCCGTCCTGCGCGAGCACATGGGCCATAGAACCGGCCATTTCATGCCGCTTTCCATGCTGGACAGCCAGCTTGCCACGCTGGAGCCGCCCACCGGCGAACCGCTGGTACTGCGGCAGGACATTGCCGAGCCGATTGACCGGATTGTGGAGGCGAGTGCCGCTTGGCTGCGGAGCCGCGAGAGGTGAATTCTGGTTACGCCGCCTTGGTCGCCTTGATGGCGTAGCGGTGTTGCGCGCCGCGCGCCATGCCCTTCCAGAACCCCATATGTTTGGCCTGGGCGCGGTGGATCCGCCGCATATCGGTATCGACGATAACGTCCTGAAAACCTGCTTTTTTCAGAAGTTCCACCACCGCTTCCGCCCGGGCGCCGCCGGCAAAATGCACCCGCGAGAGGATGCTGCGGTGGGTCTCCATTAACTGCGACGGCTGTTGCATCGTTTCGGGATGGGCGAACCCCAGCCGCTGGGCAAGGCCCGCGAGCTTCTGGATCAGCCGTTCCATAGGCGTGGCATTGACGAAATCGCCATCGACAATGAGGACGGAGCCGCCGGGCTTCAGGATGCGCAGCCATTCGGCAAACGCCGCTGCGGGATCAACGAGGGTCCAGACCAGATGCCGGTTGGTGACGGCATCATAATGATTGTCCGGCTCCATCGTGTTTTCCGCATCGCCCAGCCGGAATGCGATCTTGCGACCCTTGGCCCTTATCTTGGCGCGAGCGCGCTCCAGCATCGGCTCGGCCCAGTCCATGCCGGTGACGTCGAAGCCGAGATCGTCCAGGAGCAGCGATACTACCCCCGTGCCGCTGGCGAGGTCGAGCACCTTCCGGCCGTTGCCTTCGCCCAGATGCCTGATGATCAGGCGATGCCATGCCGCCCGCTCCTCTTCGGAGAATATCTCGTGGCCGGGCGACTGATCGAAGGTCGCCGCCCGCTCCGACCAATAGGCCTTGATTTCATCCCGGAGATTGAAGTTCGATCCGTCCACCAAGCCGTCCATAGCTCATCTGATCCCAATGATTTGGAAGCGTTCTAAAAGATATTTGTTGACCCTGAAAGTCATAAAATAATAGAACGCAGCGATTTTCCACGGAGCGAAAAAGCGATGCGTTTCTTCGGCAAGACAGCGGTTGCCGCCATGGGTTGGCTGGTCTTCATGGCGAGCGGAGCGCTTGCCGAGAAGGTTTCGATCAAGGATATAACCGGTCGCGAGGTCGAGGTAAACGTGCCGGTTCAGCACGTGATCCTCGGCGAGGGCCGCCAGGTCTATTTCACGGCGATCCTCGATCGGGACAATCCGTTCAAGCGGGTCGTCGGCTGGCGCGACGATCTGCCGAAGGCCGATCCGGAAAGCTATGCCGCATATCTCGCCAAATATCCCTCGATTGCCAAGCTGCCGACCTTCGGCGGAATGAAGGACGGGACCTTCGACGTCGAGCAGGCGGTGGCGCTCAAGCCCGACGTCATCATCATGAATGTCGATGCCAAGACCGCGACCGAAGAAGCCGGATATATCCAGAAGCTCGAGAAGGTGGGAATTCCGCTCGTTTACATCGATTTCCGCGAGAAGCCGATGGAAAACACGGAAGCCAGCGTGCGCATCATCGGCAAGCTCTTCGGCAAGGAAGAGAAGGCCGAGGAATTCATCAAGTTCCGCGCCGAGAACATCTCAGAGGTTACCGACGTTCTGGCCAGGGCAAATCCGGAAAAGCCCGTGGTCTTCATGGAGCGTGCCGGCGGCTATTCCGAGGATTGCTGCATGTCCTTCGGCGACGAGAATTTCGGCAGGATGGTCGAAATATCAGGCGGCATCAACATGGCGAAGGGCATCATTCCCGGCACCTTCGGCACGGTCAATCCGGAACAGATCATCGCGTCGAACCCGGATCAGATCATCATCACCGGCGGCAATTGGGAAGGCTATGTGCCCGGCGGCAACTGGGTGGGCGTCGGCTATGGCGCTGATCTGAAGGAAGCGCGGCGCAAGCTGGAAGCGCTGACCAGGCGTCCGGCCTTTACAGGGGTAAAGGCCGTCGAGGACGGCAATGTCCATGCCATCTGGCACCAGTTCTACAACAACCCCTACCAGTTCGTGGCCATTCAGGAGATGGCGAAATGGCTGCATCCTGATCTTTTCGCCGATCTTGATCCGGTGGCCACCTTCAAGGAATTGCACGAGCGCTTCCTGCCGCTCGACTATAAGCCTGGTTATTTCGTTTCCCTCAAGGACGGGCAGCAGGGATAGATGACCGCCGTTTCAGAGGATAGCGGGTTGCGCACCACCGGCGATGCATACCGCGCGCTGGCTTTCCGGCGCATGCTCCTCATTGGCGCGCTCATCGCGGCGCTGCTTGTGAGCGTTTCGGTGGACATGGCGCTCGGGCCCGCGAATTATGCGCTTTCCGATGTCCTGAGCGCGCTTTTCTACCCCGACGCGGTCAACGATCAGCTTCGGGTCGTGATCTGGGATATCCGCATGCCGATCGCGCTGATGGCGCTGACCGTCGGCGCATCTCTCTCGGTTGCCGGCGCGCAGATGCAGACGATCCTCGCCAACCCGCTCGCCAGCCCCTTTACCCTGGGAATATCAGCTGCCGCGAGTTTCGGCGCCGCCCTTGCGCTTGTCGCCGGTGTCGCCGTCTTTCCGCTCGCCCTGCAGTTCATGGTGCCGGTCAACGCCTTCCTGATGGCGATGCTTGCGGCTTTGTTCATCCATTTCGCCTCGTCAATGCGCGGGGTGACGGTCGAGACGATCGTGCTTCTCGGGATTGCGCTCGTCTTCACCTTCAATGCGCTTCTGTCGCTGCTCGAATATCTGGCGTCCGAACAGGCGCTCGCTGCCGTGGTTTTCTGGACGATGGGCAGCCTCACCAAAGCGACATGGCCGAAAGTGGCGATAACGGCTGCGACCTTGTTCGTCACTGTTCCGCTTTTTGCGCGGCGCGCCTGGGCGCTGACGGCGCTGCGGCTGGGCGAGGACAAGGCGGCAAGCCTTGGCGTCAACGTGCGGGCGCTGCGTCTGGAGACGATGCTGATCGTCAGCCTGCTTGCGGCAATTCCGGTGTCCTTCGTCGGCACCATCGGGTTTGTCGGCCTCGTCGGGCCGCACATCGCGCGCATGCTGGTCGGCGAGGATCAGCGCTTCTTCCTGCCTGCGTCGGTCCTCTGTGGCGCGCTGCTCCTCTCAGCCACCTCGGTTGCGAGCAAGACGCTCATTCCCGGCGCGGTGCTGCCGATCGGGGTGATGACGGCGCTTGTTGGCGTGCCGTTCTTCTTCGTGCTCATTTTCACGCATCGGAAACGGTCATGGTAAGCATCGCGGTCGAACGGCTTGGTGCGAAATATGGCAAGCACACCGTGCTTGCCGATGTCACGAGCGGCGTGCTGAAGGGCGGCAGCATGACGGCCGTCATCGGTCCGAACGCGGCCGGCAAGTCGACACTGTTCAAGCGTATCGCCGGCCTTATATCCGGCCCGGGGCTGGTCCATTTGTCGGATACGGCAAAGGGGCCGGAAACCATCTGCTACATGCCCCAGGATACCGGGGCGAATGCGGTTCTGACCGTCTATGAATCCGTGCTGCTTGCGGCCAAGCAAGGTTCCAGCCTGAAAGTCCATGACAGCGAGCTGCGCGAGATCGACCGCATCCTCGCCGCTCTCAGGATCGAGGCGCTCGCCTTCAAGAACCTCGGCGAATTGTCGGGCGGGCAACGGCAACTCGTCTCCATCGCGCAGGCGCTCGTCCGCAATCCGGAAGTGCTTTTGATGGACGAGCCGACATCCGCCCTCGACCTGTTCCGGCAGGTGGAGGTCCTGGGCTTCATGAAGGAGCTGTCGTCGCGCTCGGGCATGGCGGTTCTGATCGCTTTGCACGATCTCAACCACGCCTTGCGCTATTGCGAGCAGACGATCGTCATCGCGGACGGTTCGATGATCGCCAGCGGACCGACCGAGGAGGTGATATCGGAGCACCTCCTGCGCGATGTTTATCGCGTGAATGCGCGCATCGAAGCCTGTTCGAAGGGCCGCCCGATCGTCATCATCGATGATTCGATCGTCTAACGCTGGTTATTCCATGGCGATGCTGTGATCGGCCGCCGCCGGGGCTGCCGCGGGTTTGCGCAGCAAGAAGACCAGCGGCATGACCAGGAGTGACATCAGCATCAGCAATTTGAAATCGTCCATGTAGGCGATGATCGTCGCCTGCGAGGTGATGAGGCTGTCGAGCGCGGCGCGGCCCGCCGCCTTCATCGGATCGAGGCTCTGCATCACCGCCGACGTGTCGAAAGCGTGGTTGAACGGGGTGACGTAGGAGACCAGCGAGGCGTGATTGGTCTGCACGTTCTCCACGATCAGCGCAGTCACGACGGAGATGCCGACGCTCGAACCGATATTGCGCGAGAGGTTGTAGAGTCCCGTGCCGTCGCCGCGCATATGGGCGGGCAGGGTGGCGAAGGCAACCGTCGTCAACGGCACGAAGAGAAAGCCGAGGCCCGCACCCTGGATGAAGCCCACCGACACGATCGTCCATTGCGAAACATCAGGCGTCCAGCCGGTCATGTCGTACATGGCCCATGCGGTGAGGCCGAGCCCGATCAGGAGCAGCCAGCGCGTATCGACCTTGCCGATCAGCCGCCCGACGATGAACATGCAGACCATCGTGCCGAGGCCGCGCGGCCCCATGACGATGCCGGCGGTCATGACGGGATAGCCCATAAGCGTCTGCAGATAGGGCGTCATCAGCGCCAGCGATGCCAGATAGGTGACGCCGATGACGAAGATGAAGAGCATGCTGACGGCGAAGTTGCGGTCGAGGAACAGTCGCGGATCGATGAAGGAGCGCTCCGCCGTGAATGTGTGCACCAGCAGGAGATAAAAGGCGCTGGCGCAGACCAGGGCCTCGACGATGATCTCGCCGGAGGAGAACCAGTCGAGCTGCTCGCCGCGGTCGAGGAAAAGCTGGAGCGCCGCAATGGCGATGCTCAGCATGCCGAAACCGAACCAGTCGAGGCGGGCGCGCAGGTCGATCGTCGTCTCCCGGACGAAGGCGATGATGCCGGCAAAGGCGAGGAGGCCAATCGGCAGGTTGATGTAGAACACCCAGCGCCAGCTGATATTCTCCGTCAGCCACCCGCCGATTACCGGTCCGAGCACGGGGCCGACCATCACCGAGACACCGAAAAGCGCCATCGCGGAGCCGCGCTCCTCGACCGAATAGATATCGAGCAGGATGCCCTGAGAGAGGGGAACGAGCGAGGCGCCGAACAGGCCCTGCAAGAGGCGGAAGCCGACGATCTGCGTCAGCGACTGGGCGAGGCCGCAAAGGATGGAAGCGATGACGAAACCGGCGATCGCCGTCAAGAGCACGCGCTTGCGCCCGAACTTGGCGGCGAGAAAGCCGGAAGGCGGCGTCATGATGGCGGCCGCCACGATATAGGAGGTCAGCACCCAGTTGATCTGGTCGGCGCTCGCCGAGACGCTGCCCTGGATATAGGGCAGCGCCACATTGGCGATGGTCGTATCCAGCGCCTGCATGATCACCGCCAGAATGACGCAGGCGGTGATCGCCCCCCGGTTGACAACCGGGGCGGCGCTCGAAGCCTGCGCATTATCCATGGCTACTATTGTCCGAATGGCCGAAAAGGTTCGACACGAAGTCAGGCAGGCCGCGGGTATGGCCGGTGTCGACGTCGACGGTCGCGCTCATGCCCACCCGCAAGGGCGGCTTGCCGGATGCATCGTCGATCGTCACGCGCATCGGGATGCGCTGGACGACCTTCACCCAGTTGCCGGAGGTGTTCTGTGCCGGCAGCAGCGCGAAGCTCGAAGCCGAGGCCGGGCTGATGCTCGCCACCTTGCCCTTCCATTCGACGCCCGGATAGGTGTCGACGGTGATCGTCACGGGCTGGCCGGGTTTCACATAGGTGAGCTCCGTCTCCTTCGGCTTGGCCGAGACCCACATGTGATTGGTGGAGACGAGGGAGAAGCCGGGCTGCGAAGCCTCGAGATAGGCGCCGACCTGCAGCGAGCTGACATTCGTCACCACACCGTCGAAGGGCGCACGCACGACCGTGTCGTCGAGCTCACGCTGGGCGTTGTCGACGGCGGCTTTAGCCTGGAGATAGAGCGGGTTCTGCTCGACCGGCTGGTCGGCATTGCCGCCGAGCTGAGCGAGGGTCGCCTGCGCCTGGGCCTTGGCCACATCGACCTTCTGCTCGGCGCTCTCCAGATCGTGCTTGGCCTGGTCATAGGCGGCGCGGGATGCGGCGGCGCTCGACACCAGGTTCTGCTGACGCTCGAAATTCTTCTGGTAGAAGGAAATGTCGGCCTGTGCCTGCTCGATTTGAGCGAGCGACTGCCGGTAATTCGCCTTCAGCGTCAGGATCTGGTTGCGCACCGCGCCGAGCTGCGCCTTGGCGCCGTCAAGCGTGATCCTGAAGGAATCGGGCTTCAGCCGGAACAGCACCTGGCCAGCCTTGACCGGCTCGTTCTCATGCACTTCGATCGACTGGACCGTGCCGGAAACATCTGTCGAGACGCCCACCGTATCGGCCTCGATATAGGCGTTGTCCGTCGACATGATCTCGCCGCCGGTGACATAGAAATAGCCGCCGATGACAAGCGCGACCGGCAGCAGCGCAAAGAGGATGGGGCGCAGCCTTCCGCGCCGTTTCGCCGGTTTCACGACGGGTGGCGGGGTTACGCGCTGCTCTTCAGGCTCTGATATTGGAGAAGGCGCTTCGGCGTTCTTTTCCAGGAGCGCGTTCTGGCGGGTGATGTCAGCGTTCGCGGTCTCTCGCGAGGGATTGGATCCGTCAGCCATTGTCTGTCTTTCCATCGCCCACCGGCGTGCGGCAGGCCTGAACGAGGTTCTTTTTCATCTGTGTCAGTATTTTCACGAGGTGATCGCGGTCGGCATCCGAGATGCCCTGCAGCGCTTCGCCGCGCGTCGCGTTGCCGATTTCCAGCATGTCATCCAGGAGCGGCCGTGCCTTGTCGCGCATGTAAAGCAGCCACATGCGGCGGTCGGTCGGATGCGGACGCCGCTCGATCAGATCGAGCTCCGCCAGCTTGTCGAGAATGCGGGCCAGGGTGATCGGCTCGACCTCGAGAATTTCGGCCAGACCCGCCTGATGTATTCCTTCATTCTTGGAGAGAAAAGCCAGCGTCTGCCATTGCGAACGGGTCAGACCGAGATTGCCGGCGCGCTGCTCGAACCGCTTGCGCAGCAGCCGGGCAGTCTCATGCAGAAGGAAACCGAGGGTCGGTTGGGATTTCATCGATCGATGGCCTGAAACTCATAAGCATCCTTACGATCCTGCCATATAGCGATGGCGGTCCTTTGAGACAATGGCTGTTGGGGTGGGTTCGAGAACTTTTTCGTTACCGGTTGAAGTGCTCCTGCCGCTGGCCTGCATGAATATCCGGTCGGAACGGCTTCCGTTCTCCACCGGGAAGCGTTACGCATATCCGCTTCATAAGGGGGACTTGGTGATGATCGTTCGGCTGATGACGGAAACCGACCATGCAGGTGTCGCGGCGCTCTTCATCGAGATGCAGGAGCATTATCGCGTATGGTGCCCGCCGCGCGAAACCATTCTCGCCGATCTGGCCATGCTTCCTCCAGGTACGGAAATTCTTGTTGCCGATAACGGAAAGCCGGTCGGATTTGCTGCTTTTTCGGCGATTTATCCGGGACCGGGACTGGCTTCCGGATTATTTCTGAAGGAACTTTTCGTGTCGCAGACCCATCGCGGCGCAGGTATCGGACAACTGCTCATGAAGAAGCTGGCCGCTCTCGCCATTGAACGGGGGCACCGGCGTCTCGACTGGACGGCGGATAAGGAAAATGCACGGCTGCTGTCCTTCTATGACGAGCTCGGCGGTGAACGGAAGGAAGAGAAGCTCTTCTACCGGCTCGACAAGGACGCGTTGCGCGATCTTGCGGAAGACTGAGACCCGCCTGAGTCGATCTACGCCGGATTTTCAGGTGGGTCGGGCGGCATCTTGGCTGCTTCCTCCAAGAGCCATTGCCGGAAGATCCGCATCGATGGACCAGGGGGCGTGTCCTGCGGCGTCGCGAACCAGTAGCCGAGTTCGCTGCGGTATCCCATGCAAGATGGATTGACCAGGCGACCGGATTCCAGCTCATCGATGATAAGGCAGCGCGGGATGAGAGCCATGCCCTGACCGGCGAGAGCGGCGCGGATGACCATGGTATAATAGCCGAAGCGGATCGTATGCCGCGGCGCGATATCCGGGCGATGATGCGCCGCTGCGAAATCCTGCCAGAGCAGCATCGTCTGCGGATGCTCCAGCATAATGCCTTTCGCCAAATCCTCCAGCGTGCGCGGCGCGCCGATTTTCTTCCAGTATGACGGCGTGGCGACGATGAGGACGTCCCGGCCGAAGAGGTAGGTCGCATTCTCGCCGAGAGGTGCGGCGCGCAGAAAACGAAAGACGCCGTCCGGCTGTTCGGTCTGCGTTTCGGAAACGAATGTCGTGAACTGGACGTCGATTTCAGGGTGTTTTTCCGTGAATTCGGCGAACCGGGGCAAAAGCCAGCGATCGCCGAAAATGGGCAATACCTGGAGCCGCAGGGTGAGGGGGTTCGGCTTAAGGCGAGCCGATTGCAGGGCGGCGTCTTCCATCGCCTTGATGGCCGTGCGGGCATGCTCGATATAGATTTTCCCGACCGCGGTCGGGATCATCCCCTTCGCCGTCCGGGAGAAGACCGGGCTGCCGATGAGGCTCTCAAGTGTCAGCAGCTGTTTGCTGACCGCGCTTTGCGACAGATGCGTGCTTTCCGCCGCGGCCGACGTGGACCCCCGTTCGGCAATCGCCAGAAGCACCCGTAGCGCTGTAGTGGACGGCAGCCTCAGCCGGGCGTGGGCCATTTCCTGGTTTCGCTTCCCTAGTCGTTTTTGTCATATCGCTAGTCAAATATGTCGCTTGTTTGAAAAGCAGGCAAGTGAAAGCATTGCCTAAACGACAAACAAACAGGGGAACAAATATGGCGGAACCAACCAAGCTGTGGGGTGGGCGTTTCAAGGCGGGCCCCTCCGAAGCGCTGGTCAATCTGTCGCGCGCGCCGCGTTCTTATTTCCGGCTTTTTCCGGAGGATCTGACGGGATCGCGTGCCCATGCCAATGAACTTCACCGCGCCCATGTCCTCGATGCGGCTGAACTGGCTGAAATCCAGTCGGCTCTCGACGCCATTGAAGTGGATGTTGCCGATGGCAAGGAAGTGCCGGGGGATGGTGATGAAGACGTTCATACCTTCCTCGAGCGGCTTCTGATCGCCCGCCTCGGCGCTCTCGGCGGCAAGCTCAGGGCCGGCCGTTCGCGCAACGACCAGACGGCCAACAACACCCGGCTCTATCTGCGCAGGATGGCCCGCGAGATCACTACAGGCCTCGTTGCGATCGAGGATGCACTCGTCGATCAGGCGGCGGACCATGTGAGCACGATCCTTCCCGGCTTCACGCATCTGCAGCCGGCGCAGCCCGTGACGTTGGGGCATCATCTGATGGCGCACGCCCAGTCATTGCTGCGCAGCATCGAACGATTCAGGGATTGGGACCGCCGTTTCGACCGGTCGCCGCTCGGCGCCGCCGCACTCGCCGGATCGGCTATTGCCCGCCGCCCGGATCTCTCGGCGCTCGAACTCGGCTATGCCGGCGCTTGCGAGAACTCGATCGACGCCGTCGCGAGCCGCGACCATGTGGCTGAGTTCCTCTTCATCTGCGCGATGATCGGCGTCGATCTGTCCCGGCTTGCGGAGGAAATCTGCATCTGGAGCTCCAAGCAGTTCGGCTGGATCAGGCTGCACGATTCCTATTCCACCGGCTCGTCCATCATGCCGCAGAAGAAGAACCCCGATATTGCGGAACTCACGCGCGGAATGTCGGGTACGATGATCGGCAATGTGGCCGGCTTCCTGGCGACGATGAAAGCGATGCCGCTGGCCTATAATCGCGATCTCGCCGAAGACAAGCGGACGCTGTTCGAGACGATCGATATTCTCGAAGTGGTGCTTCCGGCGTTCGCCGGGATGATCGCGACACTGGAGTTCGACGTGGCGCGCCTGCGCGAGGAGGCGCCGAAGGGCTTCACATTGGCAACCGAGATTGCCGATTGGCTGGTCTCGCAGAATATCCCCTTCGCCGAGGCCCATGAGATCACCGGCGCCGTCGTGCGCTATTGCGAGGAGCGGGGCCACGACCTGTCCGGGCTGACCGAGGCCGATTTGCCTGCGATCGACGACAGGCTGAAGCCTGACATGCTTGCGGCAATAGAACTCGACCGTGCCGTGGCGAGCAGGACGGGCTATGGCGCAACGGCTCCCGAGCGCGTCGGCGAACAGATTGATCGTTTCAGGCAAAAGCTGCAGGCCGGGCGCGAATTCGCCGACAGTTCCTCTGCCGCCGGTCCTGCTTCCGTTAAAAAGATGGGAGGGCAGGCATCATGGTGATGGAAGTCTCGCAGGGCGCCGACCAGCGCTATGAAATCGCCCATCTGAAGCTGGTGCCGAAGCGCCATATCGGCCGCATGGTGGCTGCGGCTGTCGTGCTCGTCCTCCTGGCAGGGCTGGTCCGTGCCTTCGCCGTGGGGCAGATCGAATGGAGCTATGTGGCGGAATTCCTGTTCGCGCCCGCTATCATCCAGGGGCTCTACAACACGCTGATCATGACCTTCGCCGCCATGACGCTCGGCATCGTTCTCGGCGTGCTGATCGCCATCATGAGAATATCAGGCAATCCGGTGCTGTCTTCGATCGCCGTTGGTTATGTCTGGATTTTCCGTGGCGCGCCGGCGCTCCTGCAATTGCTCCTCTGGTTCAATCTCGCGCTGATCTTCCCCACGATCGGGATTCCCGGTCTCTTCGAGTTCCGAACCGTCGATGTCATGACCCCGTTCGTGGCCGCGATGCTGGGGCTGGGGATTTCGCAGGGCGCCTACACTTCGGAGGTGGTGCGCAGTGGTCTGCTTTCGGTCGATAGCGGCCAGTATGAGGCGGCGCGAACCATCGGCATGACGCAGATGAAGATGCTGCGCCGGATCGTGCTGCCACAGGCCATGCGCGTGATGGTGCCGCCCATCGGCAATGAAGTGATCGGCATGGTCAAGCTGACCTCGCTTGCCAGCGTCATCCAGTATTCCGAGATCCTGCATAACGCGCAGATCATCTATTATGCCAACACCCGGGTGCTCGAACTGCTGCTGGTTGCCAGCTTCTGGTATCTGGTCGTGGTTTCCGTCCTCTCCATCGGTCAGCATTACATCGAACGCTATTTCGGACGCGGCGCGAAGTCGATCCGGGCGACGATCTGAGGGAGAGGGATATGGGCAACGACATTCTCGTAAAAGCCGTCGAGGTCACCAAGAATTTCGGCAATTTCTGTGCTCTCGACGCCGTCAGCCTCGAGGTGAAACGGGGTGAGGTTTGCTGCATCATCGGCCCGTCCGGTTCCGGGAAAAGCACCTTCCTGCGCTGCATCAACCTTCTGGAGCGCATGGATGGCGGTGCGATCTGGGTCAACGGCGAACTGATCGGCTACAGGCGCGAAGGGGATCACCTGCACGAAATAAGCGATGCCGAGATCTCCCGGCAGCGCCGCCGCATCGGCATGGTCTTTCAGAGATTCAACCTGTTTCCGCACATGACGGCGCTTGAAAACATCATCGAGGGTCCGGTGCAGGTGCTGAACGAACCGATGGCGGAAGCGAGAGACAGGGCGATGGCCCTGCTCGACCGCGTCGGGCTTGCCGACAAGGCCGGCCATTATCCATCGGAGCTCTCCGGCGGCCAGCAGCAGCGCGTGGCGATCGCCCGCGCGCTGGGCATGCGTCCCGATCTCATCCTGTTCGACGAGCCCACCTCCGCGCTCGATCCGGAACTGGTGTCGGAGGTTCTCGATGTGATGAAGGATCTCGCCTCATCGGGGATGACCATGATCGTGGTCACCCACGAACTCGGCTTTGCCCGCAATGTGGCAAACACGGTCGCCTTTATGGAAGCGGGAAAAATGGAGGAGGTCGGCCCGGCATCTCAAGTCCTCAGCACGCCAAAAAGCATTCGCACGGCCGAGTTCATCAAGGCCGTTCATAACTAACCACCACCAGAGGGAAGACCATGAAAAAACAGCTTGCACTCATCGCCCTTGCCTGTGTCGCCGGTTCGGCTGCCGCGGCCGAGGGACTGCCGGAAAAATACAAGGCCGCTGGCAAGGTCGTCGTCGCCAACCAGCCGAACTATCCGCCGATGGAATACCGGGATCCGGCAACCAATGAGCTCATGGGCCTCGATATCGATCTCGAAGAGGCCATTGCCAAGAAGCTCGGGACGACCATTGAATGGTCCGATATCGGATTCGAGCAGATGGTTTCTTCGGTCGCTACCGGCCGTGTCGATCTCATTCACAGCGGCATGAGCGATCTGCCGAAGCGCCGCGATACGCTCGACTTCGTCGACTATATGAAATCGGGCGCGCAGTTCTATACCTCCGCGTCACGCAAGGACGAGTTCAAGACGCCGACGGATTTCTGCGGCAAGACCGTCGGCATGAGCCGCCGGACGTCCTTCCCGGACGAGGCGGCCAAATGGAGCGCCAAGAACTGCGAGGGCGCAGGCAAGCCCGCTCTGAAAATCGTAGGCACGGAAGGTTCCGCCGATGCCCGCGCGCAGCTGAAGCAGGGGCGCCTCGACGGTGCCGTTCAGGGTTCGGAAACGCTTCCCTATCTCGTCTCCCTTGAAAAGGATACCTACGCCATCGTGGGCGAGCCGTTCACCGCGGTCTATCAGGGCATCGCTTTCTCCAAGAAGGATACCGAGTTGCGCGACGCCTATGCCGCCGCGCTTAAGGAGCTGATGGCGTCGGGCGAGTACAAGGCGGTCTTCGCCAAATACGGCCTCGAGAACGCGATGCTCGACGGCATCTACATCAATGGCGAGCCGGTGAAGTAACAGGCTGACCATCGCGGCCCAGGCGCATGGCTGAGCGTCTGGGCTGTCCTCGGCCGTCCCGGCGCACCCTGCCAATATCGCGCTTTCATGCAAACAAAAGAGATATTATCCATGCTTAGTCCAGTGTCCGGCGATGGTCCGGTCGAGCGCCTTGCCGGCTTTGTCGCGACACTGCGTTTCGAGGACCTCCCCGACGATGTGATCGCCAAGGCGAAGGTCCACATTGCCGACACGTTGGGCGCGGCCCTGGCGGGGGCGCGCTCCCGGGAGTTTGCCACCGTGCGCAAAGTGGTCAACCAGGTTGGCGAGGCGCGGATCTGGGGGACACGGGATTTCGCCTCGCCGCGCGATGCGGCCCTTCTCAACGGCGTTTCCGCCCATGCCTTCGAGCTCGACGATTCCGGCGGATGCGATCATTCCGGTGCCGTCGTCATGCCTGCCGCTCTGGGGGCCCTGCCGCAAAGCGGGCGGATCGTTACCGGGCGTGAGCTCATCGTCGCCGTCGTCGCGGGCTATGATGTCGGCAGACGCATATTGGAGGCGGCCGGCGGTTATGACAGCCATAATGGCCTGGGCTGGCATTCGACGGGAACCTGCGGAACGATGGCCGCAGCAGCGGCGGTTGCCAATCTCTGGAACCTGCCTGCCACGGCCTGCCGAGATGCGATCACGCTGGCGACCAGCTTTTCCTCGGGGCTCTGGGGTTTCATCCATGATGGATCGCAGGCCAAGAAAATTCATGCCGGACGCGCAGCGGAAGGCGGTCTTCTCGCCGCGGAGCTTGCAGCGGGCGGTTTCGCCGGCCCTTCCAAGGTCTTCGCCGATGTCTGGGGAGGGTTCTTTAACGCATTCAACAAGGCGTCCGGAGAGCCCGGAAAGCTTGTCGAGGCGCTGGGCGAAGTCTGGAAGATCAGGCGCGCGGTGCTGAAGCCCTATGCCTCCTGCCGTGGTGCGCATTCGGCCGTCGATGCGCTGGAAGATCTGTTGTCGGAAAACGGGAAACAGCCGCACGAGATCGTTTCCATTGAGCTGCGCCTGAGCGAAATGCTCATGAATATGTGCGGCAGGAAGGAAAACGGGCCGCTGGCCGGCACGCAGATGAGCCTTCCATATGCGCTTGCCGCGCGGTGCATTTTCGGGACGGCGGGGTTGGCGGCTTATTCCGCTGAATGCAGATTCGATCCGCGTATCCAGAAAATGATGGATCGAATGGAGCTCCGGATCGACAGAACGATGCGGCCGCTGGACGAACCGGTCGTCATTCTTACCTTTTCCGACGGAAGCCGCGTCTCGCGTATGGTCCCGCGCGCGACGGGATCGGCGGAAAGGCCGATGCAGCCTCGGGCGATCGAGGAGAAGTTCCGCCAATTGGCCGGAATGGCATTGGAGGACGGAGAGGTCGCCGGGCTCTGGCACCTGCTGAACAATCTCGAGACGCTCGATGACTGCCGTCGTCTCGAAGGGCTGTTGGCCGGTGGAGCCGCCGACAAGCCGGTTTTTTGCTGAAGGAAGCCCCGCGTGACATATGATCTTTCTCCGCGCCCCCTGAACCCGGCATTCCCGACCCCGGCCATGACGTGGCCGAACGGGGCGAGAAGTGCCCTCTTCATCGGGTTCGACGTCGATGCGGAGACCGCCTGGATCGGCAACAATCCCTCGAATGTCGACCGGATGGTGACGGTTTCGCACGGCGGCTACGACGCCCGCGTGGGCATCGCGAAGATTTTGAAGCTGATGGACGAGCTCGATGTGAAGGGCACCTTCTTCCTGCCGGGGTGGACGGCGCTTGCCCATTCCATGGCATGCGAACCCATTGTGAAAGCGGGTCATGAGATCGGCCATCACGGTTATCTCCACAAAATGCCCGACAGAACGAAGCTCGAAGAGGCAATGGAGGAAATCGATCGCGGCTTCGAGGCATTGGAAAAGACCCTTGGCGTCCGGCCGATCGGATATCGCGCGCCGTCCGGCGAGAATTTCCCGGAGCTTCTGGATTACCTGCAAAAGAGCGGGATCAGCTATTCCAGCTCGTTCCGCGACGATATCCTGCCCTATCGGCACCGCCTGGCCGATGGCCGACCGGGCCCGGTCGAGATTCCGGTCAACTTTGCCTTCGACGACTGGAATTTCGGCATGACGAGCCGGACGAGCCCGCGCCCGCTCTTCGGCCGCCGGGAAGTCCTGTCACTGTGGATCGACGAATTCGAAGCCACGCACAATTGGGGCGGAGTGACCACGATGGTGCTGCATCCCCAGGTCTCCGGCCGCCCGATGCGCTGGCATCTGCTCAGGGATTTTCTATTGCACGTCAAGGCAAAGGGCGACGTCTGGATCGCCACCGGCGCCGAGATCACGCGGCATTTCGAAAGCGTAGCTGCGCCCCAGGGCTGAAGGCATAGCGCTCAAGCGGCTTCCAGTTCGCGGATTACGGCTGGTTCTTTTTCAAGCTTGGCGGCCGCACACGACACGGGAAAGCTGCTTCGCCCACCGGATAATTCATCTATCTGTCATCAAACCATTATGCTCGCCGAGCATAGTGGAAGGACATCTTGTCGCTTCAGTCATCCCGATCCGGGAGCAGGAAAAGCTGCTCCGGACGAGACCACCGGAGATCGATCATGTCCTACCGCATCGATATCGATGGAAAATACCGTTACAACGCAGCCGGCAATCGCACATCCGCCCTTTCGGATGAGCAGCAGCGCCTGTTCATGGCCGAGATCAACGAGGCGATAAACGAGCGTGCGCAGGCAGGCGGTGCAGACAGGATCGATCCTCTCAACGAGAAAGCCGTCGTGGTCGAGAATGGCGACAGCTTGTGGGAGATCGCCCGCGAGAACAATGTCAGCCTCGACGATCTGCTGGCGACCAACAGGATCGAGCTCGGCACATCAGATGCCGCGATCAGACCCAACGAGGTGCTGATCGTCCCGACGAGTTCGCCGGAAGTCGTGGCGAACGGGCCGACCGGCAGCAACGGCGTGCCCGAGGGCGAGGAGGCCTTCATCAACGATCTCTATGAGCGGGGCAATCAGCTTGAATATGCCGACGATCCCTCGCAGATCGATTATGAGGCCGAGACCCGCGCCATGCAGGAGGAAGTCGGCACCTATCTCGACAATCTGCCGGAATCCGAACGCCAGGCGGCGGCATTGCGGCTGGCCGAGAGCGACTGGCGCGATGCCGGTCCGGCCGGTGCGGCGGTAACCGCGGCCATTGAGGAACGCGGTCTCAAGACCGACCGGGAAGAGGTCTTTGCCGGCGAGATCTATGACCGCGGCAATCAAATTCAGTATTCCGATGATCCTGATATCGATTATCAGGCGGAAACGGCCGAAATCACCGGCGATGTGAAGAACTATATCCAGCAATTGCCGGAGGACCAGCGCGGCGATGCCCTGCAGCGGCTCTATGATCGCGAATGGCAGGACGCTGCGCCCGCACAGACCGCGATCGAAAACGCGGCAAACGAGCTCGGCATTACCCTGCGCCCCTCCACCCATGCGGGTCCCGATCTCGAAGAAAGAGCCCGGCAGATCATCGATACGGCCAATGCGACGGGAAAGCCGGATGAGGCTTTCCGGCAGTTGAGCGATGCCTATGCTTCCGCGCCGGCCGACCTCCAGCAGGTCCTCTTGCGCTCACCTGATGCCAATCAGCTGATCCGCGATGCTGCGCAATGGGCGACGCAGCCGCTCGCCGATTATGATCCGGAGACCGCAACCAGCGATCAGGGTGATGCGGCGACGGTAATGGCGAATCTGGAAAGGCTGACCGACGGTACCGACCCGAAGCTCGCCGTCGATCTCATGTCGGCGGCGATGCCGACCATCGAGGCGGCGAATACAAGGCGGCAGGAGGCGATCGGCGGCCAGCTGATCGGCCTCAACGGCCAGACCGACATGATGAAGATCATCGACCGCATCGGCGGGACGCCTGGCGCCGATGATATCGTTCAACGCTTTGCCGAACTGGGCGGCTATAACATCAACTCCATCCCGCCGGCGATCGCCAGCGGTTCCCGCCTGGATTATCCGCTGGCCGTGGCCGCGCAAAGCGCCTCCGGCAGCCCTGATTTCGTCGTGCAGAACATCATCCCCAATGTCGAGCAATATGCTTCTACGGTGAACGGCAGCATCGATGCCTATGCCACGCATATGCAGGAATTGCAGTGGCTGATCGCCAATCATGGGCCGTCGATGACGCCGGAGCAGCTCGAGCAGGCTGTTGAAGATTACAAGGCGGAAAAAGGGCCGGAATGGCAGGCAACGGAAGAGCGCCTGGAAAACGACATCGCCGAACAGGGCGAAAAGCTGCTGGAACAATTGACGGCCCTGGGCAACCTGCCGCCGGAGCTGGCATCGCAGCAATCCGCGGTCGATGAGCGGATCAGCCAGATCCTGTCGGATGAGAAGACGGCCATGGCAATCGACATCGCCATGAAGAAGAACCCGGAACTGCTCGACAAGCCGGAGGTCGTCAGCTTCCTGAGCGGTCAGGCACGCCTGACCGATCGCGGCCGCAAGCTGGCTGAGGAGGCGACGACCCAGATCATCCGGCGCACGGTCCTGCCATCCTTCAGCGAGCTCGATGCGAACAATCCAGCCAGTCTCGAACGGGCGCGGGCCAGCCTTGAAAACATGAAGAACAGCAGGCTGTCGTCGCTGCTGGGCATCCCCGAAAACGATTTGAACCGGGCGATCGACGCCGTCAAGCAGTCGCTGCCGGAACCGGGCGATACGGTCGAGCAGGCAAGAGCCAAGATGGCGCAACTCGACAGCGACCTGAACGGGCTGAAGAGTTCGAGCGGTATCAAATCCTTTGCGAACACCACCGTGCCGGGCCAGCTTTTGCGCATGGTTGGCGTCGCCGCGACGGGCGCGACGCTGAGCAATTCGGCAACCAATCTGCAGAACGATCCGACGTTGAAGAACGGGCTCAAGGTGGTGATCGACGCCGTCGGGCTTGGCCAGCGTACCGTCGAGATCCTCGGCGGGATGGAGCGGATCGATGCGGATTCCGCCGCCGTGCGCCACTTCGGCAGTTCGAGCAAGCCGGCGGTGAAGTTCCTCGGCGCGCTCAGCGCGGGGTTCGACGCCTGGAATGCAGTCGATTATTTCAGGAGCGGCGATCCGGTCATGGGCAGCCTGTCCGCGACCGCGGCCGGCGGCACGATCATGGCGGCGCTCGGCACCGGCACCATGTTCGGCCCGGCCGGCTTGGTGATCGTCGGCGCCTCGGTCATCGCCCAGATGATCGTCACCGATACGCGGGCATCGAACGTCTATATGACCGATACGTCAAAGCACTTCCTGGAGCATGCAGGCCTTGACGAAGACGTTGCCGGCGCTTTGGTCGACCAGAGCGGCGACGGGTTCAGCCCGGTGCCGATCCTCGCCCGTTATGCGGAGATGAAGGGCTTCAAGCTCGACCAGCCGGCGGACCGCCAACGGTTCATCGACTGGCTGAACGACATGCCCCATGAAAGCCTCGAAGCGCTAAGGGACAATCTGCACCATACGCTCGACGATTTCGACGGTGATATCTCGAAATTAACCGCCACCGCCGACAATGATTTCCAATATACCGATCCCGAAGAGCTGAATTATCAGTACACCGGCACGCCGGTCTATGTGCCAAGCCTTGCTGACAGCATTCAGTTGGGCGAGGCCCATCCGTCATCGGTGGCGCAGATCGATGTGGTTCTGGAGCAGCTCGGAATCAATATTCCCGTGGCGTAAGAGGCTGCCGAATTAGGGGCAGCTGTCAGGCTGCAGCGAGACGATAGGGTTGAACAAGATAGTCTGCGGGGATGCCCCATTCCTTGTTCAACCTTCGGATCATATCCACGGTAAGCGCACGCTTCTTGCCGAGAACTTCTGATGCCCGTGACCGAGAGCCAAGAAGATTTGCCAAATCGGATTGGGTTCTCCCGGTCATTTCCATATGCGCTTTTAGAAGCTCGATGGGCTCGGGTGCTTCGATTGGATAATGGCGGCTTTCATAGGCTTCGATGAGATCGGAGAGGATATCGAAGCGCTCGGCATCCTCACTGCCAGGGGCGGGAGGATTATCGAAATACCGGGAAACCTCGGCAATGGCCCATGCGAGGTCGGCGTCTTTCCTGATAGCTCGAATATCCTTCATCACACTGTCTCCGGGTCTATTCTATCGTATTCCTTATGCGTGCCGATGAATTTGATCAGAACACGCTTGAAAGGATAAGCGGCATGCGCGATCAGGCGATATTTGTTCCCGGCAATATCGAAGATGAGGCGGTTATCGCCTACGAAATCGACATTTGATCCGAACATCGTCTTCACGTCAGCCGGTCCGTTCCATTCGGCTTTGCTGACAATCGCATACCACGTCTTCAACGGCGTTTCCGCTTGCGGATGTTTATCCCAAAATATCCGCAATGTTGATTTTGCGATGATCTGCATAAGTGTATGTATTCCCAATTTGGGAACATATCAAGTCCTCAATCTTTAGAACCCTGTTTCAGGGAAGGCGCTTCAGAAGCTGTTGTACGCAGCACGTCGAAGGTGTTTGACATATTCCCTATCTGCGAAAGCATGAGGGGGACCAGGAACATCGCGTAAAGCAGGATCAGCACGCAGAAGAGCAGGTTTTTGATCGCCAGCGAGAGGTCGAATATGTGGAGCTGCGGCGAAAGGCGGGAGAGATAGGCGAGCATCAGATCCGCGATCAGCAGCGCCAGGACGACCGGTGCGACCAGGAGCAGGGCGATCTGCATGATCCGGTCGAGGGTACCGAGCAGGGCGGATACGGCCTGTGATCCCATGACCGGCGTGAAGCTGACGATCGGCCACAGATCATAGCTTCTGTAGAAGCCTTCAAGCAGCATCAGAAACCCGCCGGACATGAAGAAGAGCGCAACGAGCGATATGCTGAACAGCGTTGCCGAAATGCTCGATTCAGTGATCGAAAGCGGATCGACCAGCTGAGCGGAGGTGGAACCCCGCTGCAGGTCGATGAGATCGCCGGCGACCTCCGCGGCCCAGAATGGGATGCCGAAGGCGATCCCGATGATGATCCCGACCACGAATTCCTTGACCATCAGGCCGGTCATGAGGACGCTTGTGAGCTCACGGTGTTGAGCCATCGTGGCGAGAACACCGGGGACGACGGGAATGCTGATGGCGATCGCCACGCCCGAACGGAGCAGACCGGTGAGGCCGAGACGTGTGAAGGCCGGTGTCACCACCACGACCCCGAGCGCGCGGGACATCGCCATCGCCGTGGCGATCAGAAGGGGGTAGGCGAATTCGATGATGGAGAAGGTCGCGGCCGTGGCGTTCATGGCGGGGCTCAGCGCGTCACGACGGGAAAGGCGTCAAGCACCTGGCCCGCGAGATTGGTGACGTGCAGGGCGAGTGCTGGCCCGAAAACGATCAGCACCAGCATCACCGCGACGAGTTTGAAGGCCTGCGGCAGCGTCTGGTCCTGGATCTGCGTCAGAGCCTGTATCAGGCCGACGCTGATGCCGATCAGGATGGCGATCCCAAGGGCAGGGGCGGAAACCAGCAGAACCGTCAGCAGCGCATTCTGCATCTGGGAGAGAAAGATATCCTGCCCCATCCCGCTCACCCGTAGCTGAGGATGAGGCCGTGCATCAGGCGCGACCAGCCGTCGACGGCGACGAACAGGAATATCTTGAGCGGGATAGAGATCAGCGTCGGCGAAACCATCATCATGCCCATTGCCATCAGCACGTTCGAGACGATGAGATCGATGACGAGAAACGGGATATAAAGCAGGAAGCCGATCTCGAATGCGCGGGTGAGTTCGGAACTGACGAAGGAAGGGATCAGTACCACGAGATCGTCCGGCCTGAGATCGGCCCGCGCCTCCGGTGACCAGACATTTTCGGTCGCATTCAGGAAGAACTGCTTCTCATTGTCGTCGGTAAACCGGGACAGATGCTCCTGCAGCGGCGGCCTGAGCCGTTCGGCGGCTTCTTTTATCCCTTCGAGCGACTGGAGATCGATGGGGCGGCTCTCGAGCAGGCGATACATGTTTCCGACAAGGGGCGTCGTCACATAGACGGTCAGGATCAGCGCGATCCCGTAGAGCACGAGATTGGGCGGCGATTGCTGGATGCCCAATGCATTGCGAATCAGGAAAAGCACGATCGATATCTTGAGGAAGCCCGTCATGGTGACGACCGCGAGCGGGATGAGCCCGATGGTCGAGACCAGCAGGATGATGGGCAGCAGATTCGAGGCGGCACTATCCATTTTCGGCGATACGCACCACTCGAACGCCGAGACCCTCGCCGATCTTGACGAGATCGCCTTTGCCGATACGCCGGCCATTGACGAGGATATCGACCGCGCCATCGACGCCGGGTGCCGTCAAGAGCAGGCTGCCTTCTCCCAATTGCCGGATCTCGCCGAGGGAAAGCTCCCGCCGGCCAATCTCGAAAACCAGCTCGACCGGCAGATCGTCGAGATCAATGTCTTCCGTTTGCGGCTTGCCCGAGGATCGGCTTTTCGCTTCCATGGTCATTCCCTGATTTTGATTGGATTTGCGCCAGGGGCCTGCGGCCCTGTACCCATCGGGGCCTCTTAGGGCGCGGGCGGCATACCGGTTGGCGAGCAGCGCTTCCGCCTCATTTTCCCGTGCTTCATCTAAGAGGACGATATCGCCCGGTCGGAGGCTGGCGAGCTCGCCAGAGGTGAGCGACTGACGGCCGGCGGATAGCTGCAGCGTTATCGGAATATCGTCACCGATCGCATTTTGCGCGGGCGGGGCGATGCGGGGGAGGTATGTGGCTAGGAGCTCCAGCGCATCGATCGGCAAATGCAGCTCGACAATCGCCGAGAAATTGCCCGACATCACCTGCCAGCCCGTCTTGATCAACGGCAGCTCCGGGTCCCCGGAACCGTCGAGATGGATCGGCTGCCCGACGCTATCCTCTATTTTTTCAAGCATATCGGCCAGCGAATGCTCGGTGAGGATCGCCAGCGAGGCGGGAGAAAGGCCGGAAACGCTTTTCCCGCCAGTCAACGGCGCAAGCACCCACTCCGCAACCGCTAAGGGCAGCGCTAACTTTCCTTCCCACGGACCGATGGTCAGCGGCAGTTCGACGGCAGGCCGGGTGACCGGTGCCGAGAAGCCGGCAATGCGAATTTCGACCGTCTGGTCTTCATGTGTCAGGCGTAGCGGCGGGCGGGGGCAGCAGAGCGTATTCAGGCTTTCGATGCAGCCTATGGGCAACTTCGGCAACCACCAGTGCGCTTCCACGACCTCCGACGCAGCCGAGGCCGCATGGATCTGTTCCGCCCTCACTTGATCTTACGCCTTCCTGAACTGGAAGCAGGGCGTAAAGCCAGTTGCTCCTCTTCTTCCAGTTCACTCTGAACTGCCGCCTGGCGGTACCTTTGCTTCAGATCCTTCTGGGCCATCAAAAGCACCTTGTCGTGTTCCCGCAGCTTCCGGCGATGCTCTCCGAGCCTTTCCTGCTGCCGCTCCGTTTCGGCGGCCAGAACATGCTTTGCGGCCTGCTCCGCCTCTCTCAGCTCATCCGCCTTCTGGGCGAGTGCCGCCATTTTCTCGCGTTCCTGGGCGAGTGCCTGGCCGCTGACGGGCTGAAGTGCCATCTGGTCGATCGCCGCCTGCTCTTCGGCGCGCCACACATCGTCGTGCCGGGCTATCTCCCGGGTTGCCGCGTCCACGCCGCTTTCGGCGCGCCGCCGTGCCCGGTTCTGCAGCAAAAGCGCATTCTCGCTGAGCGTCATGCGCATGCGGCGCAGCTTCAGAAGCCTTTCCAGATTGCGCTCCCTGGTCATGAGGCAAGTTCCCCCATTCGCGCGACCGTCGATGCAAAATCGGCTGGCTCGCCGGTCTGCTGCCTGAGGAAATCCTCGATGCGCTGCCGCTTGTCGATGGCCTCATCCGATTTCGGATCATTGCCGCGCTGATATTCGCCAACGCGCAGGAGAAGCTCGACATCGTCGTAACGCGCCATCAGTTCGCGGATGTGGGCGGCGCTTGCCCGATGCCCCTTCGAGGTCACGCTGTCCATCAGGCGGCTGCGGCTGCGCAATATGTCGATCGCCGGGAAATGATTGCGCTGGGCGAGTTCGCTGCTCAGCACGATATGGCCGTCGAGGATGGATTTCGTTTCTTCGGCGACCGGATCGAGTGTGCCGTCGCCTTCCGTCAGCACCGTATAGAGCCCGGTGATCGATCCGCCGGCTCCCGGCCCTGCGCGCTCCAGCAGTTTCGGCAGGGCGGCGAAGAGCGATGGCGGAAAGCCGCGCCGGGTCGGCGGCTCGCCTGCCGCAAGGCCGATCTCGCGCTGCGCTCTGGCAAACCGGGTGATGCTGTCCATGAGCAGCAACACATGGTTGCCCTGATCGCGGAAATATTCGGCGATGGCGGTCGCCCCATATGCCGCCTTGACCCGCTCCATGGCCGGGCGATCGGAGGTCGCGACCACGACGACGGACCGCTTTCTGCCTTCGGCCCCAAGCTGGCGTTCGATGAAATCACGCACCTCGCGTCCGCGCTCGCCGATGAGCGCGATGACGATGATATCGGCCTGCGTGCCGCGCACGATGCTGGAGAGCAGGGCCGATTTGCCGACGCCCGGCTCGCCGAAAACGCCCACGCGCTGGCCGCGGGCCACAGTCATGAGCCCGTCGATCGCCCTGATGCCCAGTTGCAAAGGCTGATCCACCAGATCGCGGGAAAGCGGCTGTGGCGGTGCGTTGTGGGTCGGATAATAGGCAGCGATGCGCGCCTCGGCGCCGTTTTCACGGCTCAGGATTTCTCCCATCGGGTTGAGGACGCAGCCGAGCAGGTCGGGGCCGACCGGCACCTGCAGGGCATATCCCATGGGGATGACCTCGGCCTGTGTCGACATGCCGTCGAGATCACCGATCGGCGTCAGCACCGCTTCCTCATCGTCAAAGCCGATCACCTCTGCGGGTATCGTGCGGCCCGAGATCGGATCACGCAGATGGCAGAGTTCGCCGATGCGCACCATGGGCACGGTGGCATGGACGATGATGCCGGTTATTCGGCGCACCCGGCCATGCAGCGGGCGCGTCTCCGTTGTGAGAACGGCCTGGTGGAGCTGTTTCATCCGCTGGCTGAAATCGAGTGTCGCCATCTCACGCATCGGAAGCCATCTCCCCGTGCGCGGTGGCGAGCGCCGCTCTGATGACCGACAGCTGCGAATCGAGCCCCGCATTCATCACCGCCAAGGGACTGGCGATGACGCATTGATTGCCGGTCAGGCGAGGATCCGCCACCACGGCAAATCCGCTCTGCGCCAGCTCCGGATGGCTTTCGCCGATCAGTTTCTCCACTTCGTCCGCGAGAGATGGCGCGACGCTGATCGTGACCTGCTGTTCGCGGCGAAAGGCCGAAAGCGCCTGCCGGGCCAGCATGCCGACGAGCTCCGCGTCGCGATAGCGCCCGAGCAGTTTCTCGACCACGGCAAGGCTGAGATCGACGACCTGCTGGTCGAGCCCGGCCAGATAGCGGTCTGCTTTCGCCGTGATATCGGCAAGGAGGGCTGCAGCTTCACGTTCGCCCTCCTGCCGGCCGGCCTCGAATCCTTGCCGGCGGCTTTCCTCAAACGCCTCGCGTGCCGCGCTTCGCTGACGGTCGGCTTCCTGCTTGGCTGCCTGCAGAAAGGCATAGCCGTCGCTCCAGCAATCGGCATCCTCATGCCGGATGATCTTCACCGGCGGCTTTGGCGGGAGCGCATTCATTGGCGGTCACCGGCGATATCTTCATTGCTCGATTGTGCTAGGCGTCGCGCGATCGCAAGGCATTTCTCGCGCTTTTCTGCGCTGTCTGGTGGCACAAAGGAGCGGCTTTCCGGCAATTTCAATTGCAGCCAGGCCTGGAGCGCGGGCGGCATCGAGGCATGCCAGCTTGCAAGACAGGCATCGCCGTCGCGCTGGATGAGTGTCCTCAGCTCCTCCGGGTCGTCGGGCCTCGGTTCATCGCCAGCGAGATCGCGATGGGCGAGCGCCAGCGCAAAAGCGGCTTCGCCGACGATCGCCTTCAAGGCAGCAACGGCGCTGGCGCGGATTTCTCCCGAAAGGACATGCGCCCAATAGACAGCGCCTGCGGACCAGGCGAATTCCTGGAGTTCATCCTGCGTCATCAGCATCAGCCGCAGGTCGCCGTCATCCATTGCCATCTGGTCGGGGAATGCCGGCAGGCCATAGTGATCTGCGACCAGCCGTTCCAGACGCCCGGCAATGCGAGGCGAAGCCGCGAGCTGCCCGGCAGCGCTCAGCGCGACGACATCCTTGAAACTGGCGGCAATGCGCGAAGGGTGCACGAAGCGGAGCGGTGTTGCCGCGATGTCTGCCCATTGCTTCGCCGGCTCGCTGCCTTTTTCGGCCGCCAGGAATTCTGCCGTTGTCATTTATTCGAGCTTATCGGTTCAAGTTGATAGGTCTTGCGGCCGCGGTCCCGCCACAAGGTGTAGGCGAGCGCCCCGCCAAGGGCCAAAATGGCGGCGACAAGCCCGCCGAATATCCAGATCACGCGGCTCATGCTGGCATCGAGAACCCATATGCCTAGGAAAGGCGTGAGTTCGGTCGGCGCCGGCGCAAGCCGCGATACGGGAGCGGCAACGGGAACGACCGAGACCTTTTCATAGGTCAGCCCCGCAATGCCATTGGCCACGAGCGTCTTGATCTGCGGTATCAGGGCATTGATATCGAGGCTCGGCTCGTGCCGGATGAAAACGGAAGCCGATGCCGGCACTGCATTGCGCTGCAGCGGATCATTGCCCGGCAGGACGACATGGACCCGCGCCGACAGGACGCCATCGATCTCGGAGACAGTTTTGGAAAGCTCCTCGCTCAGCGCGTAGATCATCTGCGCGCGCTCCTGAACGGGAGAGGCGACCAGCCCCTCCTGCTTGAAGACGCTGCCGATCGTGGCGAACTTCTCCTTCGGCAGGCCCGCCTCGCTCAGGATGTTGACGGCCTGGGCGAACTGGCTCTTCTCGACGGTGACGGTCAGCTTACCGTCCTTCTGCACCGTGCGGCCGGCCGAGACGCCGTTCGACAACAGCGTCGCCACCATCATGTTGGCTTCGCGCTCATCGAGATTGGAGTAGAGCTCCGCCTTGCACGCCTGGAGGAGGATCGCAGTGGCGGCGATCATTACCCATCGTGTTGCAATGTGCCGCACCCGCGATCTCCCGGACAACTGGATCATTGACCTTTGAGAAGAGTATTGGCGGCGCCGGAAACCTGGGTGGCGCCGCGCACCACCATCTGGGTTTCGATGGAATGATCGAACATCATGCCGAGCGAGGCAACCACGCGCTGGATCTGCTTGTCGCCGACGCTTTCCGCCTGCGGCGCGACAGGGGTGGCGCCATTCTCCGGGAGTTTCACACCGGCTGAAAAGCTGGCGGGAACGGGAGTGTCCTCACCGCTGATCAGGCGTTGCGCGCGGCTGGAAAAGCTGCCGCTACGCTCGACGAACCCCTTGAGATCCTCGAGCATGGTGCGGCCGAGATCCGCGGGGCCCGCCTGTGGCGGCAGGGTGCGCACATTCTCTGCCATGAATTCGAAGAGGTTCTGCGCATTTTGCGAAACGGGCGAAAGATGCCCCGTACCGGCCGTGGCTGCAGCATTTGGCAAGGCTGCGATCGTCGGGATTCCGGACATGATCGGCTCCAATCTTTCAAAGCACGCTTGTGGCGGCGTGCGGAATTATTCGTCGGACATCGCCTCGTTCAGGATCTCGCCCGACTGCTGCATCATCAGCTGCCCGATGAGCGTGGTACCGGCCTGGGTCATGGCCTGCTCCAGAGCGGCATCAAAAGCCTCCTGATTGGCCTGGTCCCCTGTGGGTTCGACATTCGATGTGGCATTGATCGGCTGAACGGACATTCGGTCCTCCTATCGTTGCTGACTGATTTTATCGGAAAGCTGATCGCGCGCCGCCGTTTCCGCCGCCAGCGTCGGAGCGCTGGTGACGATCTCGTCGCGGCGCCCGCCGCGGAAAACCCGCACGCGGGGATCGTCCGCCTGCGTTTGCGGCGGCGGCTGCACCGTCGATACGACCTGACGGACCATCGCGATATAGGAAGGCGGGCCGGAGACGCGCAGCGCAGAAGAATGGGGCGTGAAATAGATGGAGAAGCGTGGGTCCGTCAGCCGCAGGCGCTGCATCTCGTCGAGAACCGCGGTCCCGCTGGCGCGGCCCGCGTCAATGATCTGCGTGGTGAATTCCTCGCTGGAATTCACGTGCAGGACCGATCCGTCGAAATACCAGACGAGGCCGTTGGCGGCGGCGAGTTCACGCAGGAATTCGCCGGCGGTGCTGGCCCTGATCTCTCCCCGGACCTGTCCGCGCACGCGATCGGAAATATCGACCGGGATGCCGAGGTTGCGGCCGAATTCCCTCAATGCACTGCGCGCATCCTGATCGATGAGCACATAGGAATAGGGCCTATCCAGGAGGTCCAGCTCCGCGCAATGGGCAAGGGAGGCGGTCATCAGCCAAGCGATCCCGCTCACGGCCAGAGCGGTGCTCCATCGTCTGCCAGCAGTCTTGTCCAACATGAACATCGCTGTCTGCACGAGGCCTCCGGAACGAACGGGAAGGGCTGCGAAATGTGGCGATGACCTGCACTCGTCGCGCCGCATCAGCACTTGGGCGTCAGACTATAGGCAAAGATTTCGAAATCAAGTGGCAATTATTCGATGATTTGAAAATGTATAAATAAATACAACAGGTTGATACAATATGTGAATTCGCTGATTTTCGTCAAAACGACGCCTGCCGAAACGAACTGATACAATAAAATTTTTGTTTATGAAATCCTTATCCCAAAATTTTGCGCATTTATGACACGAGTCTTGCAAAATCCGGCCCCAATTTGTTGGGTTGCTACTTCGTTAAAACCACTTAGATTGCGCCTGCCCGTATTGGTTCCGTTGTGTCTCGCAGCGAAAGCTTCTGGGCCGCGGGTCGTTCGGGCGTGCAGTTCACCGTCTTCAAATGTCCACTATCTGAAGGAACATTCATATGAGCGGCGTATCAGGAATCTCCTCCTCGACCGGTTCGGACGCTTCGATCGCAAGGATGGAAGCGGCTTTCGACAAGGCCATCGAAAAGTCGGCGAAGGTGACCGAGATCACGACGGAAAAGAAGGCGGCTCTCGATGCTGCCAAGCAGCGTCCGCAATAATATCAATCAAGGTCCGCGGGCGGCGCGCGTCGCCCGCGGATTTTCCAGCGTAATTCGAGTTATTCCATTGCTATGCGGACCGCGCGGAGATGCCGCTGCGGCGCCGTAGACAGTCAGATCGTAATAGCTGGAGTGTAAAGATCATGGGATCTGCTGCTGGACTTCCGGTTCTGCGTTCCGATGTACAGTTTCAGGTGACGGCCGGTGTGCATCAGGGTGTTTCCATCCCGCTGGAGGGAACGGCATGGCGCATCGGCTCGACGTCCGATTGTGATCTGACGCTGAGCGATGCCGGGGTGGAGGCGCATCACGCGACGCTGCGTCTGGAGCGCTCGGCGGTCGTCATCGAGGCGACCGGCGGCCCGGTGACGGTGGTGAGCGGCCCCCGGATTCCGGCAGGCCACGGCGCGCGGATTCCGCTGCCCGTCGAGCTTCAACTGGGCAGCGCGCATGTGAAGCTCTCGGGCCGGCAAGCGCGGCGTTCCGCGCGCATCAATGTTCCGGGCGGGCGCTGGATCGCCGGAAGCGCGGTTTTGTCCCTCATCTTCATCGCGGCGGTCAATGCCGGCGCCGGTGGCATGTTCCAGTCGCGCCAGGAAGTGGCGGCGCTCGATGTGGCGCGGACGGTTGGGGCGGCCGACCCGATCGAGACGTCGACAGCGCTGACGAAGGTTTCACCGGAAACCGCACTTGCCGAAAAGCTCAAGGCAAAGGGGCTGGATCATCTCGCCATCGACCAGGACGGCGAACGCCTGGTCGTAACGGGCAATCTTTCGCCGGAGCGGCACAATGACTGGGTGGAAATCCAGAAATGGTTCGACCAGACCTATGGCGGCTCTCGCGTCCTGACGAGCGAGGTCGGCCCCGAAGCGCCGAAGATGAAGCCGAGATTCAACCTGCAGGCCATATGGTTCGGAGAAACGCCGTATGCCGTCGCGGCCAACGGCACGCGGCTTTACCCGGGCGCGGTGCTGCAGGACGGATGGGTGATCAAGGATATCAGCAACGGACGCATGGTGGTCCGCAAGAACGATGAGGAATTTGCCTTAACTTTCTGAACGGCCGGCAAGGCCGCGGGGAACACGTATGACGCTTGAATTGCGCCGGAACGGCGACTGGCAGCGCAGGGAAGTGGGCCTCTCTGCCACGGACAGCGTGACGGAGACCATCGTCTCCAGGCGCGTCGACGCCTTCGAGGCGCTGCTGGGCAGTGCGCAACGGCCGGGAACCCGGAGCAGGGGTTCCATTCGGGAGGAGATCGCCCGGCTGACAAAGCCCAGGGTCAGCGACCCCGGCATGTTCAGCGCCGTCCGGTCGCAGGAAATCCTCACCTATGTCATGCAGGATCTGTTGCCCGGCCTGGGTATCGAGCCGGAGATTGCATCGATTACCGCTTCCGTGCTTGCCGAGGAAATCGAGAGCCGGCGCGACCTTCACGACCGGATGGGCCGCGAGGCCGGTGATCCGGAGATTGCCGGGTGGGAGATGGCGGATTGACGGTGGATACGCGCCAGAGTGCTGAATTCCTGCATGGTCTCGGCTATCTCTATTGCCGTGGGGGAAATCGCGATCGCGGGCTCGTCTTCCTGCTCCTCGCGACCCGGATCGCGCCCGAAGATACCGGTATCCTGCGCACGCTCGCGACTGTGTTCCTCGAAACGGGAGCAGCCGATCGTGCGCTTTCGGCCATTGAGAAAATCAGCGCGATCGAGGGGGAGGAAACCGCCGATCTGCAATTGTTGAAAAGCCGGGCGCTGTGGCTCAATGGCGAGAATGCAAGCGCGCATCTGGCATTTCTCGATTATCTGAAGAACAGGGCGGCCGCATGAACACGGTCGCCGCCCTGAACGGCTTCGCCAGGCGAGCCGCCAAGCGCTCCGATATCGTCATCGCGGCATTCATGATGCTGGCCGTCGTGATGATGATCCTGCCGATGCCGACAGTCCTCGTCGACCTTCTCATCGGACTGAATATCGCCTTCAGCCTGCTCATCCTGGTGGTGGCGTTCTACATTTCCCGGCCGGTGCAGTTCTCCGCGTTGCCCTCGGTCATCCTTCTTGCCACGCTCTTCCGTCTTTCCCTTTCCATCACCACGACGCGCCTGATCCTCCTGCAGGCCGATGCTGGGCAGATCGTATCGGCCTTCGGCGAATTCGTCATCGCCGGCCAGGTGATCATCGGGCTTGTCGTTTTCCTGGTCATCACCATTGCCCAGTTCGTCGTCATCACCAAGGGCGCGGAACGCGTGGCAGAGGTGGCCGCGCGCTTCACGCTCGATGCACTGCCCGGCAAGCAGATGAGCATCGACAACGAAGCCAGGAACGGCGATATCGACCAGGACGAGGCGCGGCTGCGCCGCCGGCATCTGGAGCGCGAGAGCCAGTTCTACGGCGCGATGGACGGCGCCATGAAATTCGTCAAGGGCGATGCAATCGCCGGCCTGATCATCATTGTCGTCAATCTCGTCGGCGGTCTTTTCGTCGGCATGCTGCAGCACGACATGCGCTTTTCGGAAGCCGCGCAGACCTATTCGCTCCTTTCGGTCGGCGACGGCCTGATTGCACAGATTCCGGCGCTTTTGATCGCCGTTGCCTCGGGCGTCGTGGTCACCCGCGTCGCCTCCGAGCACGATCAGGATCTCGGTTCGGAAATCGTCGGCCAGCTCGTCGCCGATTCCCGCGCACTGGCCCTTGCCTCGGCGCTCTTGTTTACGATGGGCTTCATCCCGGGCTTTCCGACGCTGGTCTTTCTCGGGCTTGGCGCGGGCGCCGGCGGGCTTGCCTATCTCATCCACCGGCGCGATGCGCCGAAGATGGCGGACGAGCAGGAACCCGAGATCCTGACAGTCGTGCAGGAGAATGACCATGAAGAGGAAGCGGCCGCTCTGAGCAGCAAGCCGTCCTCGCGCCTGGTCGCCTGGGTGGGTCGGGATCTGGCGGCACAGGTGCGTCCACAGCTCTTCCGGCAACTGGCGGACAAGGCGCGTCACGATCTCTTTAATGATCTCGGCGTCAGCGTGCCTGCCATTGATCTCAGGGCCGATCCCCGGTCGGGCGGAGAGGAGTTCCGTATCGATCTGGAGGGCGTGCCTGTGGTCAGCGGAGCCGTTCCGGCGGGATACCTCCTTCTGACCGGCGATCCGATGGATCTCGATCTGATGAAAATACCCTATCGGCGCGGTCCGGCGCCAACGGGGGATCGCGAGGCGGTTTGGGTCGAGGAAATCCATGCAGCGGCCCTGCGCGATGCCGGGATCGGCTTTGAGGAGCCGTCGGTGGCGCTCACCCATGTCCTGGCCGATGTGCTGCGCCGATATGCATCGCATTTCATCGGCCTTCAGGAAACGCGGCTGCTTCTGACGCAGATCGAGGAAGACTATGGCGATCTGGTGAAGGAGGCGGTGAGCGTCGCTTCACTGCAGAAGATATCGGAAGTGCTCCGCCGCCTGGTGGAGGAGGATATTCCCATCGGCAATCTCCGGGCCATCCTGGAATCGATCGTGGAGTGGGGCCCACGCGTCCAGACGGCATACGGGCTGGTCGAGCATGCGCGGGTGGCGCTCGCCAGGCAGATCAGCCACCGCAATGCCGAGATGAACCGCGTCATCTCCGCCTATGTCCTGACGCGCCATGCCGAGGAAGCCTTGCGCGCCGCGCTCGAACGCGGGGAGGCGGGTGGCTTCGCCGGTATTCCCGAACAGGTCTCCAAACCGATCATCGACCAGCTTAGGCGATACGGCGAAAAGGCAAACCCGGAAGCGGTACGCGCCGTGCTGACCTCGATGGATCTCCGCAGGCATCTGCGCAATCTGCTCGTCCGCAATGAAATCAGGCTTCCGGTTCTCTCCTATCAGGAAATCGCATCCGAATTCAGCGTCCAGTCCCTCGGGGCCATTTCCCTTCCGCCACCATCTCCGCTCCGCCAGATCCGCAGTAGCGAGCCCGCTGCGCCATCCCAGGCCTGACCATGACGGGTATGACATGCGGCGCCTTGCTCCTGGAAACAATATCCATGAATGAATTTGCAATCAGGTTTCAAGCATTGATGAAAAGAGCGCTCCCGCTGCGTTTCCTCTTATTTGTAGCGGTTTGCCTGGCTTTTTCCGGCCCAACCCTGGCGCAGTCAGTCAAGATCGATGCCAATGCAGGGCAGGCAATCGAGCTGGCCAAGGGACAGGGCCAGATCCTGCGGTTCGACCAGCCGGTGGAGTCAGTCTTTATCGCCGATACGGAGGTCGCGGATGTCCGCGTCGTCTCTCCGGGCGTGGTCTATGTCTATGGCACGAAAATCGGCGGCACCAATCTGATTGCGCTGAGCCCTGACCAGAGCATGCGCGGCACGGTGCGCATCCGCGTCGTCGGGGATGATTCAGCACCGCAGCAATCCATGCAGGCGCTGCAGCCCAATACGACGATCGATATCAGCCTGTTCGGCGACAAGGTGGTTGGAACGGGTCGGGCGCGGAATGTCGGCGAGGCACTCGATGCCAACAGCGTGCTGCAGAGCTATTCCCCGCCCGATAACCCGCCGCTCAACAACACGACGATGGCCGGCCCCAATCAGGTGAATATCCGTGTCCGTTTTGCCGAGGTTTCACGCAACGAATTGCTCAGATATGGGCTGAATTGGAGCGTTTTCGTCAATACCGGCTCGTTTTCCTTCGGCTATGTCTCGGGAGGCGCGGCAGGCGGTAACAATGGAAAAAGCGTCGATGTCGATGTGCTGCTCGATGCCCTGCAGGACAACGGCATCCTGACCATCCTCGCAGAACCCAATATTACGGCGGTCACCGGCCAGACCGCCAGCTTTCTGGCGGGCGGTGAAATTCCCGTCCCCGTCCCGGTGGGCGACCGGCAGATCGGCATCGAATACAAACCCTTCGGCGTCTCGCTATTGTTCACGCCGACATTGCTGCCAAACGATCGCATCGCGCTGCGTGTGCGACCCGAGGTCAGCAGCCTCTCCAGCGCCGGTAGCGTGAGTATAGGCGGATTGAACGTGCCGTCCCTGCAGGTGCGCCGCGCCGACACGACGGTAGAGGTCGGTAGCGGCCAGACATTTGCCATCGCCGGGCTTTTCCAGCGGCAGGAAAGCCATGAGATCGAGAAAACGCCTGTTGTCGGCGACGTGCCGATCCTCGGCGAATTGTTCAAGTCCAAACGCTTCCAGCGTAACGAGACGGAGCTTGTCATCCTGATCACGCCCTATCTCGTGACGCCTTCTTCCGAGCGTCGCCTCAAGACGCCGCTGGACAGCCCCGCCGGGGCGCTCTCCGGCCCCCGCCAGACCGCCAAATCGCAGGCCGCAAAACCCGCCGTCAACAAGGGATATGGTTTCTATGTCGAGTGATCTTAATCGCAGCCATAGGTCCATGACGAAGGCGGCGTTCTGCCTCTGCGCCATCTCCCTGCTGGCAGGCTGTGCCAGCCAGGCGCAGCCTTATTCGCCGAACTATCATTATGTCTCGGTTGAAGACGGCAGCGCGGGCAAAGGGCCGGTGCGCAAGGGCTATGACATGCCGCGGAAGCAGACGGTGCTGGTGCCTGACGCCTGTACCACGCCCGATACGGCTGAGCAGCCGCTTTATCTGCCTTCGGGCTGTGCCAATAATCTCAATCTTCAGTTCATGGTGGCGCGCGAACGGGACCTGTTGCGAGGCCGCGACATGGGACCCGCCATGGCAGCGCCCACTGCCCGCGCCGCGCAAGCCTATATCTCGGGAACGCAGACCGACGAGCAGAAGCGGCGGCAGCAAAATCTGGGAAGTGAGGAACAGCTTTCGAATTGACGCCGGGATTGGGACTGGAGGATTCAGGCCGAGGCCAGGAGGCCGATCGCGCGGGCGCGGGCGACCGGATCGCTGATCGAGCGCAGTTTCGCGGCCTGCTTCAAAACCCGCTCCTTGTTTGCCTTCGGCATGTCGGGAACGTCGACGGCGCGTGCCTCGTCCGTCCTGCCGGCAAGGCTCAGCACTATGATATAATTGATGAAATGCCGGCGCTGGGCAAGCGGCGACTGGGTGACGCTGCGCATCGTCGTCGCTCCCGTATCCGCCTCGTTCGACAGGGCTTCCGCCAGCGCCAGATTGGTCTGTGTGTCGAGATTGCCGGGCTCCAGCGCCACCGCCTTCTTGAAGGCGTTCTTCGCTTCATCACTGCGGCCGGCCAGAACCAGTGCTGTGCCGAGCTTGTTGTAGGCCGCAACCGTGCCGGCGGCCTGCGCGGCGGGGGTGAGGGTGCGAACGGCGGCTTCCGCCTCGCCATTGCGCAATTGCGCCGTGCCAAGCCCGAGCAGGGCCTGCGGCTGGTTCGGGCTCTTCTGCAGCGCGGCACGGAAGGCCTCCTCGGCGCCCTTCAGATCATTGCTCTTCAGCCGTGCCTCGCCCAGCCTGATACTGACCGACGGGTCTGCCGACATTTCGGCCGCGCGCTCATAGAGGGCCAGCGCCGTGGTGCTGTCGCCCCGGGTTTCGACATCCCTGGCGATCTTCATCAGGCGGGACGGGTCGTTGGCCGGCTTTTCAGCGGTTTCGGTCGTGGTGCCCGTGGTCGTGCAGGCCGAAAGAACGGCGGCCGCAATGGCGGCGACAAGATGATCGAATCGACGAATTTTCATCCTGGACCCTCTGTTTGCGGGGATACTAGTCAATCGGCGTGTTTAAGCAATTGCGAAGAAGCGCAATGCCGCGGCCGCGGGCGAAATCAGGGAAGGGGTGGTCTTGAACGATACAAGTGAAGAGAAAACCCTTCCTGCGTCCGAAAAGAAGATCCGGGATGCGCGCAAGAAGGGGCAGGTGCTGCACAGTCCGGATCTCGTCTCCGGCATCAACATTCTGTGCAGCACGATCTTCCTGGCGTTCCTCGTGCCAAGGCTCGAGATCAGCGCCCGGTCGATGCTGGATGAAGCCTCGCACATCTATGACAGGCCCTTCGCCGAGGTCTGGCACCGCCTGAGCACCATTGCCGCCGAAGAGCTGCTGACCGCTGTCATCCCCATTCTGGCGATTACGGTCGCCGCCAGCATTCTCACCAATATCGCCATCACCAAGGGTTTCGTTTTCTCCTTCAAGCCGGTCGAGCCGGATTTCGAGCGGATCAATCCGGCTTCCGGCCTGAAAAGGCTTTTTTCGGTGAAGAGCGTGGTGGAGTTCGGCAAGTCGCTGTTCAAGATCCTGACGCTCGCCACCGCCTTCGTTATTGTCTTCCGTGCCGGTATCCAGGCGCTTTTCGAAGCGCCGGCTTGTGCCGGCGCATGCACTCGGCCGACATTTCTGGCGATGCTGCGTCCGCTGATCGTTACCGCCGTCATCGTCTTTCTTGTCGTCGGGCTGTGCGACGTGTTCCTTCAGCGATGGCTGTTCCGGCGCGACATGCGAATGACGAAAACCGAGAGCAAGCGCGAGCAGAAGGACATGGAAGGCGATCCGCTTCTGCGCCGCGAGCGGCTGCGCCAACGCCGAGAATTGGCCGGCGCCCGGATCGGTTTGCAGAATGCTTCCCTCCTTATCGGCGATCCGAACGGGCTGATCGTCGGCATCCGCTATCTCAGAGGCGAGACGCCCGTGCCCATCCTGGTATGCCGGGCAAGGACCGGAGATGCGGCGCGAATGATGCTTCGCCAGGCGAGCGAGCAGGGCACTCCCTTTGCGCGGGATAGCGAGCTGGCCCGGGCGATTGCAGCCGGCGCTTCCGTTGGTGAGCCGATACCCGAAGGCTGTTTCCAGCGCGTGGCCAACAGTCTCGTCGCTGCCAATCTGATCTGACGCCAAATGCGGGAGTCGTCTAAGCCATGATTAGACCCATGACCAAATCCATGAAGATGATCCTGTTCTTCCTCTGCGGCCTTGCCGGATTGCACGGTTTGCCGGCCACCACGCAAGCATTGGAAGATGCGCCGCCGGTGATGGATAAAAAAACCGGCTGGGTGAAAATGGGCGACGGATATCTCGATTTCCTGCTGCAGCCATCGGGATATCCTCCCCGGCCGGCGGAGAATTACTCGAAATCCGCCGTTTCCGGGCCGACTGTGGTGCATTACGCAACCCATGAGGCGCCGGGAACGGTCGTGATCGATACCGGCCGTCGGGCACTCTTCCTCGTGCAGGGCAACGGCAGAGCTATCCGCTATGCGGTCGGGGTCGGGCGCGAGGGGTTTGGCTGGACGGGAACGGAATATATATCGGCAAAGCGGGAGTGGCCGGATTGGCGCCCGCCGGCGGACATGCTGGCGCGGCGGCCTGACCTGCCTGTCCATATGCCCGGCGGCCCCGACAACCCGCTCGGCGCCCGCGCACTTTATCTCGGCGATACGCTTTACCGCATCCATGGTTCAAATGAACCGGAAACGGTAGGCCGACAGGCTTCGTCAGGCTGTTTCCGGATGCGCAACGAAGACGTCATCGATCTTTATCGACGTGTGAAAATCGGAACCAAGGTGGTCGTCCTGTAGCCAAGTTCAGCCGCTTCTTGTGATTGTGTATTGCCATTTGGCATCATTCCTCCTATTTTATGCCATATAGGAGAAAGCACCATGATTGCGCTCGTGCCGATCGATACCCGACAGCGGGACTTTTCCCCCACGCCCATTACCGATGAGGAGGCGGGGGCAATGTTTCGCGCCGTCCTCAATCTCTTCCGGCTGTGGGAGATCACGGACGATCAGGCGGCAACGCTGCTCGATATGCCGGTGCGCAGCTACCGGCGGTGGAAAGCCGGCGATCTCGGCCGCATGGACCGCGACACCAAGGCGCGGCTTTCCAACCTGATGGGCATCCATAAGGCGCTTCGCCTGATCTTCCGCGAGCCGCAGCGCGGCTATGCCTGGATCAAGGCGCCAAACACGGCTTTCGGGGAGCGCTCGGCGCTCGATGTCATGCTCGGAGGCGAGTTGACCGATCTGATGCGGGTGCGGCGCTATCTCGATGCGGAACGCGGCGCCTGGTGATCGATATCGCCACCATTCCGGTCTCGCCCGTCCGCTGGGAGCGCGGCGTCCGCATTATCCGCAGTTCGTTTCCGCCGATCGACCTCTTCGAGGATATCGCCGATCCCGCGGATTGGCCGCTCATCCTTGCGGCGGAACAGAAGACCAATCCGCGCCTGGTGGAGTCGATCGGCAATCTCGATCTCGTTCCGCCGGGCCGCCGTATCGCGGGCGCAGGGGCGAGCTATCTCATGGCACCCTTCACCCATGTCAGCACCGACCGGCCCAGCCGCTTCAGCAACGGCATGTTTGGCGTGCTCTACATCGGCGACAGGTTCGAGACGGCGCTTTTCGAGACGATCCATCATCACGCCCGCTTCATGGCGCGTACGCGGGAGCCCGCCGGCTGGACGTCGCAGTTCCGTGAGATCGTGCTCGATGTCGATGCCCGGCTGCACGATATACGCGGTGGCGATCCGGCGTATGGGGTTGCGCTTGACCCCGACGACTATTCGGAGAGCCAGATACTTGGCCGGCAGCTGCGTGCCGCCGGCTCCGACGGGGTGGTCTATCCCAGTCAGCGCCCGCAAGGTGGAGAATGCGTCGGCCTGTTCTATCCCGACTGCGCAAGCAACCCCGTCCAGGGCCGCCATCTCGATTACCACTGGAACGGCAGCCGCGTGGATATGTATCGCGACGCCACGACGGGGCAAATCTACCGCATCGTCTAGATCGATTCAGCACCTTCGATTTGTCGCCGCGATCGCCTGTGTTCTTCAAAACGGCAGTCGAGCATTTTCCTTGACTTGCTTCATGACGAAGAAAGTCCGCGTTTGCCGGACACCTGGAAGCGCAATCAGCTTCTGTCCATGCAATTTGTTGAAATCCGCCATGTCGCGGACACGGATTTTCAGCAGATAATCGAAATCTCCTGCGACCAGATTGCAGTCGAGGATGTCTTTGATCTCCAGAACCGCTCCTTCGAAAGCTGCAAAGCTTTCCGGTGTCGACCGGTCCAGAACGACACCTACCATCACCAGCTCTCCGAGCCCGACGGAGGCGGGCGCCACCTCTGCTCTCACCCCGGTGATGTGGCCGTGGTCAAACAGGCGCTGCGTCCTCCGATGGCAGGTCGCGGGACTGACATTTACGCGTACTGCAAGCTCAGCATTGGTGAGCCGGCCTTCTTTTTGCAGGGTGCGCAATATCTTCAAGTCGATACGATCGAGCGCGGCGTCGGAAGAATCTTCCATTTTATCCACTATCCCTTCTGCTTTTTCCCAAATTAACCGTGTTTTCCAGAAAACAGAGCAATTCAAGGGCTCAGGTTCGATAGCACCTTTCACAGGTTTTTGCCTACCATCGCGATTGGAATCCCAATGGAGCAAAACCGATGTCCCTTCTTGCGAAATTCGAACGTTATCCACTCACCTTCGGTCCGACACCAATCGAGCACCTGCCACGGCTTTCCAAGGCGCTTGGTGGCACGGTGGAGATCTATGCCAAGCGCGACGACTGCAATTCAGGCCTCGCCATGGGCGGCAACAAGCTGAGGAAACTGGAGTATATCGTTCCGGACGCAATGGCCTCCGGCGCCGACACGCTGGTTTCAATCGGCGGCGTGCAGTCCAACCATACGCGTATGGTGGCGGCAACCGCCGCAAAGATCGGCATGAAATGTGTCGTGATCCAGGAAAAATGGGTGCCGCACTACGACGCCGTCTACGATCGTGTCGGCAATATTCTGATGACGCGCCTGATGGGGGCGGACAGCCGCCTCGTAGACGATGGCTTTGACATCGGCATCCGCAAGAGCTGGGAGGACGCGATCCAGTCGGTGAAGGACGCCGGCGGCAAGCCCTATCCGATCCCAGCCGGCGCTTCGGTGCACAAATATGGCGCCCTCGGCTATGTCGGCTTTGCCGAGGAAGTTGCCAAACAGGAAGAGGAACTGGGCTTCAGGTTTGACTACATTATCGTCTGCGTTGTCACGGGTTCAACACAGGGCGGAATGATCGTCGGTTTCGCCGCGCAGGATAGAGCACACTGCGTCATCGGTATCGATGCCTCCGGGACCGTCGAGCAGACGCGCGCACAAGTGCGATCGATTGTCGACAACGCGGCGGAACTGGTCGGGCTGGGTCGTGCGGTCCGCGAAGATGAGATCGTAATCAACCCCGATTATGCCTATCCCGCTTACGGTGTGCCCTCGGACGAGACGAACGAGGCGATCCGGCTCGCCGCGCGGACGGAAGCGATGATCACCGACCCGGTCTACGAGGGCAAATCGATGCAGGGCATGATCGACCTGGTACGCAAGGGCTTTTTTCCGGAGGGCTCGAAGGTGCTTTACGCCCATCTCGGCGGAGCACCGGCCCTCAATGGATATAGCTACTACTACAAGGATGGTTGAAACCGCCCGCGGGGATAAATCGTCTGATCATCTATGGAATGGAAGCGACGGCGCCCCCGGGGCGACACAGGATCTGTCATGAAGGTTTCCCCCAAGCCAAGGCGTTGTCCTGGCTGGGGATGCGGCTCAACCAGCTTGACTAGATCTGTTCGCAGCGATGTATTTTGGATGCGCCGGACGGAGTAGAAGGCGTTTGCCCGACCTGGACGGGGAACGGCGCTGTCCTTGCGCTGGTGTTGGTGCAAAGCGATCGAGACTGATTTAACCTGTTTCCGATGGACTGCGGATCATGACCAGGCGCCAGTCCCCGTCGGTGCGAGGAGGGATGAGGTGATTTCCAGAGCGGAGGCCATAAAGCTTAAGCGAATATATGCGCCGCCGGCCGACACGGATGGCACCCGCCTGCTGGTCGATGGGCTCTGGCCGCGCGGCCTGAGTAAAGATCGCGTCGCTCTCGATGCCTGGTTGAAGGATATCGCGCCCAGCGCCGAGCTGCGCCAATGGTTCAACCACGAACCCGATCGCTGGGAGGAATTCCGGAAACGCTACTATGTCGAGCTTCAGGGCAAGAAAGATGAGGTGAAGCTCGTACTCGATTACATAAAGAAAGGTCCGCTTACCCTGCTTTATGCGGCTCGGGACGACGAGCATAACAATGCCGTCGTCCTTCGTGACTTTCTCGTTGAACGAATGAGCGATTGATCTGACGCGTGTTGAAAGGCCGTTTTCGGGGTATCGCAACTGCATCAGAATGCATTCTGACGGACATCGTGACGGGGCGGAGCCGGACCAAGTTCGTGCTGGCCGCTATAAGCCTATTCCGGTGCGGGGCTTGTTCTTTCCTCCTCGCGTCTGCCGGTCTGGGTCACCCATGCCGTTGCCGCCGCTAAAAGGCACAGGGCTGCAACCGTCCAGGCAAGCAATGAGAAGGCAGCGTCGCTGGCGGCGTTCGGATCGAAGACGTGACTGAGAGCCGGTGCCTTTGACGATCTCTGCCGGAAAATTGTTAGTACGTTGCCCCGAATGCCGCCGCGACGAAGCTGCGATGGGATACCAGCTGACCGGAAACAATCAGATACATTTGGTGATCGTCTTCGCGACGACGCGAGCCCGTTCGGAGAGCGACGCCACCTCGATGTATTCCTCCACAGTATGTGCTTTACCACCTACCGGACCGACACCGCAAATTGTCGGCGCGCCGGTGCTTGCAGCAAATCCTGAATCGGCACAACCACCGGTGAATTCTCCTGATATTGACAGCCCCATTTCATGTGCCGATAAAAGATATTTTTCTGTCAGCAATTCGCTTCCGGCGGTCGGAACAAGCGGCAGGAAACCGCTTTTCCGTTCGGCTTTGATGCTGGTACCAGGAGTGGTGGTGCTGCTGAGAATAGCTTCGATCTTCGCGAACAACTCGTCGCGCTGCTCATTGGTAATGAAGCGGACATCGACTTCGCCGCTTGCGTCGGGTGCGGTGGTGTTGACGGAATGACCGCCTTTGACTAGTCCAACATTGAGCGTAATTCCATCTTCGATGCGCGTCAGCCCATGCAACGCCGTAATCTTATGGGCGAGCTCGCCAATGGCGCTGGCGCCGTCGGTGAAATTGACGCCCGAATGCGCTGCCTTGCCGGTTATATCGAAGCGATAGGTGAAGCCGCCCTTGCGCCCGGTGACGACATTTCCCGAGGCTCGTCCAGGCTCGGAATTGAAAACAGCAATCGCCTGCTTCGCTTCGTGCTCGATAACGGCACGCGAGGTGCCGGAGCCGATTTCCTCGTCTCCGGTCATCAGAGCGACCAACGGCACCTCCGGTGCGAAACGTTTGAACGCCGCCATGATGAAGGCATTCATGACAAGACCAGCCTTCATATCCGCAACACCTGGGCCGTAGGCGCGTCCGGCGCTGATGTGGAACGGCCGCCGCGCCGCTTCGCCCTTTGGAAAGACCGTGTCTCGGTGGCCCATCAGGAGGATATTATGCCGGCCGCTACCCTCTTTGGCATCTCCCGTTGCCGCGCGCAGAATATCGCCAAAATGCGCGTTCGGTGTGGTCGTTACATGAATGTCGTGTTCAGCGAAGAAGTCTGTCAGCCTGACGCCGACAGCGTCGACCCCGTCCTTGTCATAGGAGCCGGAGTCGATATTCACCAATTGCGAAAGCAGTTGGATCATCGCCTCCTGTTGCTCTGCAAGCCAAGTGGAGATCGCGGCGTTCTGTTCCTGCATGATCGATCGTGCCTTTGCTTCAGGTCTCAAATTTCTGTCCATTCGCCGACTTGTTTGGCGAGGAAATTGGAAAAGTCATTGACAAGAGGCGGCAACCTGCGGGCTGCCATGGTTTGGATTTCCAGACTCCTGTCAAAAGCGTTGTCTTCTTTGAAAGGACGGGCAGCGAGCAGGCCGTCACGGATCCAAGTCCGCGCTGATATGGGGGAAGCGAACGCGATGCCGCCGCCAAGCCGCGCGAAATGCATCAGACCAGCGCTATGACTGGAAACCATGGCGATGTGGAGCGAAACGCCTTCGGCAGCGCAGCGCAGATCGATGACCTTGCGCAACGTTGTGTCGGGCGACGAAAGCGCGACGGGATAAGGTGCAAGATCACGCATCGCCAGCCGGTCATGCGCGGCGAGAGGATGCGACGGATGCATCAACGCCACGGTTGCCACACGGACGCGGCACACGACATGGACCGGGGTCACCGCACCGATGGCAAAGGCGATACCGATATCGACTTCGCCCTCGCGCACCATTACCGGGATGTTGGGCGGGGCGACCACATGGATATCGAAATCTATTTCCGGAAATTTCTGGCGGTAGAGGAATATCATCTCCGACATGAAATTATTGGCGAGCCCCTCGCTGATGGCCAGACGTATCGTCCCTCTTGGCTTTTCCGCTTCACCTCTGATTTCCGTTGCCACATCTTCCGCATCAAGAAGTGCGCGACGCGTATAATCGGCTAGCTTCTCGCCTGCTGGCGTCAGGATCATACCGCGAGGTTTACGCTCGAACAGTGGTGTTTCGAATTGCATTTCCAAAGCGGCAATCTGCCGGCTGATAGCTGATCCCGCTACGTATAGCCGTTGTGAAGCACCATTGATCGATCCGGTGCGCGCTACCTCCAGAAAATATTTCAATGCATTGGGCAACATGGGCAGCAGGGTAGATTCGACCAGATATTGCGTTGCCGAATTAGCAACGGATCATTCTAAACATTGATATTGCCGCATGGCAATGCCTGCCTCAATAATCAGCGGTAGATATAACAGGCACAAAAATGTGCAGCTTGGGCGGTCATTTTTCGCACCAAAAAAGGGAACAACAGCAATGGGAAAATTCAATTTCGGGAGAGCAGCGGCTGTCGGATGTATTGCGCTGGCAATGTTTGGCACCGGCGCCGCATTCGCGGGCAAAGCCGATAATGACATCCGCTTCGCGTATGATCAGGCACCGGAAAGCGTCGATCCTTATTTCAACAACGTCCGCATTGGGGTAATCATTGGCCAGCATGTCTGGGACACACTGGTCTATCGTGATCCGGATACGGGCGAGTACAAGGGCCAGCTTGCCAAATCATGGAAGCAGGTCGACGACCGCACGATCGAGTTCGAATTGCGGCAAGGGATCAAGTTCCACAATGGCGAGGAATTCGACGCCGATGATGCCGTTTACACGCTGAACTTTGTTGCTGATCCGGAAAATGCAGTCACGACACAGCAAAATGTCTCCTGGATCGAGAAGGCAGAGAAGATCGACAAGTACAAATTTCGCCTGATCTCCAAAGAAGTGTTCCCCGCTGCTATCGAGTATCTCTCCGGACCGATCGTCATCCACCCCAATGAATATTACAAGCAGGTCGGCCCGGCGGGCATGAACGCCAAGCCGGTCGGCACCGGACCATTCCGCGTGACGGAATATGATGTCGGAAAATCCATAACGCTGGAAAAAAATCCGGATTATTTTGCCGATTCTCCGAAAAAGCAGGGGCCAATCGAAAAGATCGTGATCCGCTTCATCCCGGATCGGCAGACGCAAATGGCGGAAGTTCTGTCGGATGGCGTCGATTTCATCATGCATGTTCCGAAAGATCAGGCCGAGCAGCTTGAAGCGATGCCGAACCTGCAGGTGGTTTCCGGCGAAACCATGCGCATCGCCTTCATGCAGATGAACTCGCAGGACGGGACGCCGTCGGAAGCGCTCAAGGATGAGCGCGTCCGTAAGGCAATCATCCACGCCATCGATCGCGAAACCATGGTCAAGGAGATCGTCGGCGCAGGCTCCCGCGTTCTCAACACGATCTGCTTTCCCGCGCAGTTCGGTTGCACCGACGAGGGGGCACCGGTCTACAAATACGATCCCGAAAAGGCCAAGGCCCTGCTCGCGGAGGCGGGTTTTGCAAATGGGCTCGATCTCGATCTGGTCGCCTATCGCGAGCGTAACCAGACAGAGGCGATCATTGGCTATCTCAAGGCCGTCGGCATCAACGCCAATCTGCAGTTCCTGCAATATGCCGCGATGCGCGATCAGATCCGTTCCAACAAGGCGATGCTGACGCATCAGACCTGGGGGTCTTTCTCGGTCAATGACGTGTCCGCGTCGACGCCGGTCTATTTCGCGTTCGAAAAAGACGACATCACGCGCGATCCGGAAGTCCGCGATTTGCTCAAGAAGGGTGATACGACGATTTCTCCGGAAGACCGCAAGGCTGCCTATCGTGACGCGCTCAGGCTTATTGCCGAGCACGCCTATGCCGTGCCGCTTTATTCCTTGCCGGTCTATTACGTTGCGACCGCCGATTTGAACTTCAAAGCCTATCCGGACGAGATGCCGCGCTTTTGGGAAATGACCTGGAAATAGGTCTGCCCGATCACGGCTATTTCCCCTCCCGCGGGAGGGGAAACGCCTGGACATCTCAAAAGGGAGCAGCGCATGACGGTTTTCATTCTCAAGCGGCTCGGTCTTGCCCTGCTGGTTGCCCTTGCTGTTTCGGCGATCGCGTTTTTCCTGCTGCGCATGTCCGGTGATATTGCGATCGCAATCGCCGGCGAGGGTGCGCGCGATATCGATATCGAGGCCGCACGCCGATTGCATGGCCTCGACCGGCCGTTGATCGTTCAATATGGCGCCTGGCTCACGCAGGTGCTTCAGGGTGATTTCGGCCAGTCCATCTTCTTCAAGACCGACGTCTTGTCGCTTGTTTGGGCCAAACTGTCCGTAACGCTTCTACTCGGCGTTATGTCCCTTGGTTTCGCGCTTGCGGTCTCCATACCGCTCGGCGTTCTCGCGGCCGTTTTCTCCAATAGCTGGGTCGATCGCCTTGCACTGTCGATTGCCGTGGTGGGACAGGCATTGCCGAATTTTTTCTTCGCCCTGGTCCTGGTGATGCTGTTTTCCATCACGTTGCGCTGGCTGCCGGTCTCAGGCAGTTCGACCTGGGCGCACTACGTGATGCCGATGATCGCGCTCGGCTATTACGTTACGCCGGCCTTCATGCGGCTTGTGCGCGCCGGCATGATTGAGGTGCTTTCCTCCGATTATATCCGCACCGCACGTGCCAAGGGCCTCCCCGCCCGCACAGTCATTTTCAAGCATGCCCTGCGCAATGCCGTAATGCCTGTCGTGGCGCTTTCCGCCGTGCAACTTGGCTACCTCCTTGGCGGGTCGGTGGTTATCGAGACTGTCTTCGCGCTCGATGGACTTGGTTTCCTTGCGTACCAAAGCATCGCTCATAAGGATTTTCCCGTCATGCAGGCCGTCGTCATGCTTCTGTCGGTGCTTTACGTGCTGCTAACACTGCTGGGCGACGTCGCCAATGCCTGGCTCAACCCGCGTTTGAGGGTATCGTGATATGACCGAGACCTCATTGTCCCTTAATATGCCGATCGAACCGACGGCGGGCGCCCGGATGCGCAAGCGCCTGTTCGGTCAGAGGAGCCTTGTTTTGGGCGGCGGACTTCTGCTCCTGATCGTGCTCGTCGCGTTTTTCGCACCGCTGCTGGCAACACATGACCCCTATGCGCAGGATCTGGTACATCGTACGGCGCCGCCCTTCTGGTATGCCAAAGGCTCGTTCGATCATATCCTCGGCACTGACAATCTGGGCCGCGATTACTTCTCGCGCCTGCTCTATGGCGCGCGCATCTCGCTGCTGATCGGCCTTTCCGTCATGATCATTTCCGGTATCATCGGCACGACGCTTGGCTTGCTGGCGGGATATTTCGGCGGGAAAACTGATCTCGTAGTGACGTTTCTCGTCACGACCCGCTTGGCCATGCCTGTAATGCTGGTCGCCCTTGCGGTCGTTGCCATGGTCGGCGGCTCCTTGCCGGTGATCGTGCTCGTTCTTGGCCTCCTCAAATGGGATCGCTTCGCCGTCGTCATGCGCAGCGCAACCCAGCAGGCGAGGGCGCTCGACTATGTCGCGGCGGCCGAGGCCGTCGGCGCATCCACACCCCGGATCGTATTGGGCGAAATCCTGCCCAATGTACTGCCGCAGCTTATCGTGGTAGCGACGCTCGAGGCCGCGAGCGCCATTCTTCTGGAAGCGTCTCTTTCATTTTTGGGGCTTGGGGTACAGCCGCCTTTGCCATCCTGGGGGCTGATGATCTCGGAGGCGAAGAGCTACATGTTCTTCTCGTTCTGGCTGATCGCTATTCCCGGTGTGATGCTCGCTCTTCTGGTCCTGGCGATCAATCTGGCGGGTGACGGTTTGCGCGACATCTTCGCACCGGAGGGACGCTGATCATGAGCGACGCTTTGCTCCAGGTTGAAAATTTGTCGGTCGATATCGGAACCAGCGCGGGAGCCCTTCACGCTGTTCGCGATATTTCGTTTTCTGTCAAGCGCGGTGAAACGCTCTGCATCGTTGGTGAATCCGGCTGCGGCAAGTCGATGACGTCGCTTGCCGTCATGGGCCTGCTTCCCCGCCAAGCGAAGCGGCGCGCCCGGCAACTGATCTTTTCCGGTGAAGACCTGACCCGGAAAACGGCGGGCGAGTTGAACGCGCTGCGCGGCAACCGCATGGCGATGATCTTTCAGGAGCCAATGACGGCGCTGAACCCCGCCTACACAATCGGCGACCAGTTAATGGAAGGCTACCGCCGGCACAAGCGCGCGGGCGCCGCCGAGGCTAGAGAACGGGCAGTTTTTCTTCTCGACAAAGTGGGCATTGCGGCTGCCGGCGACCGGCTTGGGCAATATCCCCATCAATTATCCGGCGGCCTGCGGCAGCGCATCATGATCGCGATGGCGCTGATGTGCGGACCGGAACTGGTGATCGCCGACGAGCCGACCACAGCGCTCGATGTGACCATCCAGGCGCAGATCCTTCGGCTATTGGCGGAACTGCGCGAGGAACTCGGCATCGCGCTCATTCTCATCACGCATGATCTGGGCGTTGTGGCGCGTATCGCCGACCGGGTGGCGGTGATGTATGCGGGTGAAATCATCGAACAGGGAGGCGCCGCCAATATCTTTGGCGATCCACGCCATCCCTATACACGCGGTTTGATCGACTGCATTCCGCTGCCCGGCAAGACTAGGCCCGGCGAGAAGCTCGGCGTCATCCCCGGCGTCGTGCCGTCGCTCCTGGGCAAGATCGAGGGCTGCACGTTTCGTGACCGTTGCGCCCATGCCGAGGCGCGATGCAGCACGGTGGCCCCTGCCAGGCAGTCCGGGAACCACTTGTGGCGCTGCATTCTGGAGGACGCATGACCGCTCTTATCCGAGTCGAAGGCGTTACGCTCTCCTTCAAAGTCAATGCAGGGATGTTCCGCAGGAAGCGCACGCTGCATGCCGTCAACGGTGTCGACCTGGCATTGAAAAAAGGCGAGGTTCTCGGCATCGTTGGCGAGTCCGGCTGCGGGAAGTCGACTTTGGCGAGAATTCTGCTGGGCCTGCTGCCGCCGTCTGCCGGCACAATCCGCTTTGGCGGCCAGGACCTTCATATGTTGAAGCGTCGCGACCTGGCGCGGCAGGTGCAGCCGGTTTTTCAAGATCCCTATTCGTCGCTTAATCCGCGCCGCACCATTGCTTCGATCGTTGCCTTTCCCCTTGAAGTTCACAAGATCGGCTCTCCCGCCGATCGCCGTCGAAAAGCGTTGGAGATCATGGATCTTGTCGGATTGCCGGCTCGTTTCGCGGATCGATATCCGGGGGAGCTTTCAGGCGGCCAACGCCAGCGCGTTGCTATCGCCCGCGCGCTCGTCATGAAGCCCGACGTCATCGTCTGCGATGAACCGACTTCTGCGCTCGATGTCTCGGTTCAGTCGCAGATTCTCAATCTTCTGCTCGATCTGCGCAATGAACTGGGCCTTACTTATGTCTTCATCAGCCACAATCTTGGCGTCGTCGAGCATATCGCTACCCGGGTAGCGGTCATGTATCTCGGGCGCACCGTTGAGCTTGCGGAAACACAAACGCTTTTCGCAAATCCGCGCCATCCCTATACGCGGGCGTTGCTGGATTCGATTTTGACGCCGGAGCCCGGATTGGGGATTCCCGAAACGGGGCTCGGTCTTGCCTTTCCCGATCCGCTCAACCCGCCGTCTGGCTGTGCGTTCCATCCGCGGTGCCCCTTGGCTTTCGAAGCATGCAGGAGCGTTGCTCCCAAGCTTCTCGACATTGGAAAAGGTCGCGCCGCCTGCCATCTCGTTGATCCGTCATTTTGATACCAAGCACAAGGAAACGCCTTCCATGAGCCGTGAAGCCGCCATAGCCCATGCAACCAGCTATTTCGATACGGGCGCTTTTCGGGACGATCTGGCCCGCCGTATCGCCATGCCGACCGAAAGCCAGAACCCGGATCGGGCCGGCGTGCTGCAGGCCTATCTCGACGACGAGATGAAACCAGCGCTGGAAAACCTCGGTTTCTCGACCGAGATTATCCGTTATGAAGGTGTCGACCTGCCGTTTCTCCTCGCCGAGCGCATTGAGGACGAAGCATTGCCGACGGTTCTGGGCTATGGTCATGGCGATGTCATTCGGGGCCTTGATGACGGTTGGCAGGCGAACCTGTCTCCATGGACCATGACCGAGATCGATGGCAGGTGGTACGGTCGCGGGACTGCCGATAACAAAGGGCAGCATTCCATCAACATCGGCGGATTGAGGGCCGTTCTGGAAACACGAGGCAAGCTCGGCTTCAACACCAAATACCTGATCGAGATGGGGGAGGAGCGAGGCTCGCCCGGTCTGCGTGAAATATGCAGGGAGCATAAAGCAAGACTCACCGCGGACCTTCTGATCGCATCCGATGGGCCCCGGCTCAATGCCGGGCGTCCGACTGTGTTCCTGGGCTCGCGTGGCGGGGTCACGTTCGACCTTTGGATCGATGCGCGCGAGGGGGGGCATCATTCCGGCAATTGGGGTGGGGCACTGTCCAATCCTGGTATCCAGCTTGCTCACGCCATCGCCAGCCTCGTCGGGCCGACTGGGCAGATTCGCGTGCCTGAGTTGGTGCCTTCGGAAATCCCGCAATCCGTGCGCGATGCGCTTGCCGATTGCGAGATTGACGGTGGACGGGATGGCCCAGAGATAGATCCATGGTGGGGCGAGCCCGGTCTCACGACCGCTGAGCGTGTCTTCGGCTGGTGTTCGCTGGAAGTGCTCGCTTACGAGACCGGTACTCCGAAAACGCCGGTCAACGCCATCCCGCCACGCGCCTGGGCTCGGTTGCAGCTTCGTTTCGTCGTCGGCGTCGACCCGCTCGCAGTGCTTCCGGCGGTTCGTCGCCATCTCGACCGGCATGGTTTCTCAATGGTGCAGGTGGCTGCTTCCCGCGAGGAGATATTCAATGCCACGCGTCTCGATCCGCAGGATCCATGGGTAACATGGGCAATCGCCTCGATCGCTAGGACGACCGGCAAGAAGCCGGCGCTTTTGCCCAATCTCGGCGGTTCGCTTCCAAACGATACCTTCTCTGACGTTCTCGGGATGCGCACGATCTGGGTGCCGCATTCCTATCCTGGCTGTTCACAGCATGCGCCGGATGAGCATTTGCCGACCGATATCGCTCGTGAAGGGCTGGCGATCATGGCTGGTCTTTATTGGGATCTCGGAGAAACGAATATTCCGGAGCGGTAATAGGTATTATTATACCGAGAACCGCATTAGGCAGCGTCCGCGCCCTGAACTACTCGCGAGAACACTGATCTGGGGCGAACTAATTCTGATCGGCGAGGATTTGCGCGGTCGCCATACTCTTCATGGAGACGAAGCTTGCCGCCAGCGGCTATAAAATTCGCAACCTGTGAGGCATGATCGCAAATAAACCGTCGAATCAGCCGGTCAAACGCATGATTGCATGCTCTGCGGGCTCTGGCGGGCTGGTCTATCCCAGTCAGCGCCGGCAAGGTGGAGAATGCGTCGGCCTGTTCTATCCCGACTGCGCAAGCAACCCCGTCCAGGGCCGCCATCTCGGTTACCACTGGAACGGCAGCCGCGTGGATATGTACCGCGACGCCACGACGGGGCAAATCTACCGCATCATGCTCTAGACCAGTCTATCGACTGCGCGAAATCGCCTTCTCATCCAGTTTCAGGATGACTAGACCGGACCTGTAAAGGGCATCGAGACGTCTCTCGATAAGGTTGTGGAGTCCGCCCGTTGCTGTCTCAATTTCGTTCTCTGTAAAACCAAGAGTTGTAAGCGCCATGAAGAATTGAAGATATGTGCATTCAACAATTTCATGCCGATTTTTCGGAAAGTCGACCGGGAAAGGTAAATTATCAGTCCATTGGTCGACAATATTGCAGATCTGCTTGTAGTCCTTTGTCATCCCATGCACCCCCTTTATAGGAAAACTACAAAGCAGGATCCGATTTGGCTACCCTATATTATTTGTTTAGCATGTTTTGATGTGTAAAACTCCCCGGATTGTACGCATAGGTTGAAATTCGTATAGTATTCCGCCCTTGAACCGCAAGGAACAAGGGTGGCTGGCCCCATGCCCGTCCCGCGAAGCCGTGCGTGGGGTCAGTTCTATAATTCGCGGTCCGCAGGCCCAATGTGTGAAAACCAGCCCGAGAATAATTTTAGCGTATCATAATAACCAGCGGTTGAGACCGCAGTGCCGCCGATGGACACGGAAATACTTAGGGTGCAGAATATGTGCTCAGTTGCAGACATGTTGCCGGCGCCCCGTTCGCCAGCTCTCCGACTGAGCCGTTGAAAATACCATAGCACTGCAGGCAATCTGAAGGGGCTGCATCCATTGCGCCGTCGATGTGTCATTTCTGCCCTGGAGGAGGGGCAAGTGCCATGTCTGAGCAAAGAATAACGTTGAGTGAAGATCCCACATCGCCTTCGCCGGACCAGGCAAAACATGCATTGCATCAAGTCGCCACGGTCGCCGTTCTGGCCATCTTTCTCGGGTTTTTCATGCAGGGGCTTATCCTCGCGTCTAAACTGATTGCGGGGAATACATTTCCAGGAATTGCGTTCCTGGCGGACCTTGCCCAAGGCGTCACCTGGTCCTTCTTCGTCTGCACCGGCGTTGCCGTCGGGCTTTTCTTGAGCAAGGCAAGAGCCGCATTATCCGGCATTATCGCCTTCCTTTTCGCCCCGGTGGCCGTCTCATTCGCGAAGGCCAGTCAGAAAGTGATGCTGAACCTGCTGCAGATCGCGGAAAAACCGGGATTTCTTCCCCTGGCGACGATCAGCATTCTTCGCGCCGTCGAATATGGTCTGCTTGCGTGGTTGCTAGCAAAGCTCGTCCAGAAGAATGCCAGGCATCCCTCGCTTTACATGGGAGCGGGATTACTCGTCGGTCTTGCCTTCGGCGGAGCAATCATTGCCCTGACAGCCCAAGCCGCGGCGGCGGCTGGAACACCGCTGCAGCCTCCGCAAATGATGGGAAACCTGGTCAATGAGATCGGCTCTCCGATCGGCTGCGCCGTGCTGATTTATATCGGCCAGTGGATTACCACCCGTCATCAGCTGGTAGTCGGGAGATAGACTGTCTGGAACAATGCCGCCTTGCATAAGTTCTCCTGCGCAGGAAGGAGATGTCATGGCCAATACCGAACGCAACGCCAATATCGATTGGCTGAGCTCTCACGAGGCTGTCGATGACGAGATCCGCTACATTACCGAACATACGGATCTCTCGCCGAACCAGGCACGTGATCTCATCAAGAGGCACGGCACCGACCGGGAGACGCTTCTGAAGATCGCCAAGACGATGAAGGCCGAAGGATAGGAGAGGCAGCTGCTCCCGCCGGATAGCGCCTATCTCACCCTGGCACCTTGGGTGTCGAAGACACGGTGGTGAGCCGTATCGCAGGCGAGACCAATCCTGCTTCCCGCCGCGATTGGTGCTGCGCCCCTATATTCCGCAACCAGCGGCTGGCCGTCGTCGAGTTGGCAATAGAGATATTGCGTGCCGCCAAGATACTCCGAAAAATCCACTTTCACCGGGATTGCCGTTTCGGTTTCTTCGACGACTGTCAGGTTTTCCGGCCGGATGCCGAAGGTGATCTTCGCGGCCCGCTCGGGTGGGCGGGCGAGGGGAGAGTGGATCATCCGCCCCGCCAATTCGATGTGATCGTCGCTGCTCCATATCGCGTCCAACAGATTCATGCGAGGCGAACCGATAAAGCCTGCGACGAAGGTATTGTTCGGGTTTTCGTAGACCTCGCGCGGTGTTCCTTCCTGTTCGACCCGGCCATTGCGCAGGACGACGATCTTGTCTGCAAGCGTCATCGCCTCCGTCTGGTCGTGGGTGACGTAGATCATCGTGTTGCCGAGCTCGCGATGCAGGCGGGCAATCTCGACGCGCATGGAGACGCGCAGCTCGGCGTCGAGATTGGAGAGCGGCTCGTCGAAGAGGAAAACGTCGGGCTTGCGCACGATCGCGCGCCCGATGGCGACGCGCTGCCGCTGCCCGCCCGAGAGCTGGCCCGGGCGGCGGTCGAGGAGATGGTCGATCTTCAGGATGGAGGCTGCCGACTTGACCCGCGCCTCGATCTCGTCCGGCTTCGTCCGCGCCATTTTGAGCCCGAAGGCGAGATTGTCCCGCACGCTCATATGCGGATAAAGCGCATAGGACTGGAACACTATGGCGATGCCGCGCTCCGAGGGGTCGAGATCGGTGACATCGCGCCCGTTGATGGCGATCTCGCCGTCGGTCACCTCCTCCAGCCCCGCGATCATGCGGAGCAGCGTTGATTTCCCGCAGCCGGACGGGCCGACGAACACCACAAAGGAGCCTTCCGCGATCGTCAGATCGACGCCATGGATGACATCCACATGGCCGAAGCTCTTGCGGATGTCCTTGAGCACGACACCCGTCTTATCCACGGCTCACATTCCCCGCACGCATCCAGACCAGCATTTCGCCTCCCTCTCGGTTGTCCCAGAAGGGATAGGGGATGAAGCGCGCCGTCGTCTCTCGGCTTTCGGGCGGAGAGGTCCGGTAGAGCACATCGCCCCAATCGGCCTCATCGCGCGTGACGGGCAGATCCAGAGCGACCGCACCGCGCAATTCCGGCATTTCGGCGGGTTTTGCCTGCGAAACATTGCCTTTCAGCTCGATGGCGTTGAGGTTTTCGCCATTATCGACCGCTTCAGCGCAATAGACGAGCGGCCCCCGCATCAGCGCCACGCGGCCCGCGTCCTGCCGTACCAGCGGGTTGGCAAAAAGTGCGCGGGTTTCAAGCGGAATGTCGAGATCGACATGATCGCCGGTTTTCCACTCACGCTCGATGCGGGCATAGCCATCCACGGTTACTGAAAGAAGATCGACCTGCTCGCCATTGACCTTGATGGAAGCACCATTCACCCAGCCGGGAATGCGTAGCGAAAGGGCGAAACGGGCGGGCTGATCCGTTGCAATTTCGAACCGGACAGCGCCATCCCAGGGGTAGCGCGTCTTTTGCGCAAGCTCAACATTCGCGCCGCCAATCTCGAAATGCGCCTTGCTCTCGCCATAGAGGTGCACCGCGATTTCATCGTCGGCGACCGCATACATATAGGAGCCGATGGAAGCGAGGAGCCGGGCGATATTGGGCGGGCAGCAGGGGCAGTGGTGCCAAATCCAGCGATGGTGCTTGCCGGCGCTCTCCAGCGGGTTTTCGTAGAAGAAGGTCTTGCCGTCGAGCGACAGTCCCGCCATCGCGCCATTATAGAGCGCCTGCTCCATGATGTCGGCATAGCGCCGGTTCGGCCCGCGCCCCAGCATGCGGCTCGCCCAGAAGACGAGGCCGACGGAGGCGCAGGTTTCGGCATAAGCGCTCTCGTTCGGCAGGTCGTAATAGTCGGTGAAACCCTCGTTCGATGCCTGCGGCCCGATACCACCGGTGATGTACATCTGCTTCGTCGTCAGGTCGTCCCACAGCGTTTCGAGCGCGGATGTCAGTGTGTCGTCATTATACTCCGTGGCGATATCCGCCATGCCGGAATAAAGATACATGGCGCGCACCGCATGGCCGACCACCTTCTTCTGCTCGCGCACGGGCAGATGCGCCTGGCCGTATTCATAGGACTTCTGAATGAAATCCTTCGGATCGCGCCCGTCGCGGATAGCCTCCTCGTCGAAGAAATGCGGCTTGGTCCCGCGCTCGTCGATGAAGAATTTGGCGAGGTCGAGATATTTCTTTCGGCCGGTCACGCGGGCAAGCTTCACCAGTGCCAGCTCGATCTCTTCATGGCCGCAATAGCCGCGCAACTGCCCCTCGCCATGGCCGAAAACCGTGATGAGGTAATCGGCATAGCGGCACATGATATCGAGCATCTTGCGCTTGCCTGTCGCCTGATAATAGGCGACCGCGCCTTCGATCAGATGTCCGCCGCAATAGAGTTCGTGGTGATCGCGCAGATTGGTCCAGCGGCGGTCGGGCTGGATGCGCTGGAACCATGCATTGAGATAGCCGTCCTTGTCCTGGAGTTTCTCATACATGTCGATGATGGCGTCGACGCGGGCCTCCAATTGCGGATTGGGCTTGCGGTAGAGCGAATAGGCGACGGTCTCGATGGATTTGCCGAGGTCGCTGTCCCAGAACATCTGCGTCGTGCCGCCCCAGGGCTGGATGGGGATGATGATGCCGGGGGAGGGCTGGTCCACGTCAATAGCCTTCACCATGCCCGCCTCGACGCAGCGATCGAGCAGCGTTTCGGCCGTCGAGTCGCAGATGGCATCCTGCCGGTCACCGAACAGGCCCGCGATCTCGACGCTAGGAACAGGGAGAGGGCGGAACTGGCGATCTCTTTTTGACTTGTTCATGGCTTGTCTTTCTCTCAGGCTTATTTGACGGCGCCGGCCATGAGCCCGCGCATGTAATAGCGTTGCAGAAGCAGGAAGACGATCAGGCAGGGGATTGTCATGACCGCGACACCGGCCTGCACCGCGCCCCAGTTGATCGCGCCGAGACGCCCGGCACGTACTGCCATCATCAGCACCGGCAGCGTGTATTTCTCATTGCTCGACAAGAGCACGAGTGCGGCGAGGAATTCGTTCCACGCATTCAAAAAGGCGAAGATCGCGACGGTCGCCACGCCGGGCAGGACCAGCGGCAAGAGCACACGCACCAGCAGCCTCAAATCACGCGCGCCGTCGATGCGCGCCGCCTCCTCGATCTCCTTCGGCACTGCATCGAAGGCATTGCGCATCATGAAGACCGAAAAGGGCAGCTGCAGCGTCACATAGACGAGCGTCAGGCCGATGAGCGAATTGTTGAGCCCGAGCCTGGCGAGGATGATGAAGAGCGGCGTCAGGATTGACTGGAACGGGATCATCAGCGTTGCGATAATAAGCACGAACAGGGCGTTCTTCAGCGGAAAGCGATAGCGCGAGAAGCCATAGCCCGCGAGCAGGCTGACGGCGACCGTCAGCACGACGGTGGCAAGCGACACGGCTAGCGAATTGAGCGTGTGCTGCCAGATGCCTGCCCCGAAACTATCGAGCGAGCGATAGGAATCGAAGCTGAAGCCGCTTGTCGGCCAGGGTGGCAGTGCGGGTTGTCGCGCTTCCGTGCCATGCCTGAACGAGGCAAGCAGCGTGATGACCAGCGGCGCCAGGAAGAAGAGCGCAATGGCGAGGCCCGCGCCATGATAGGCGAGATTTCCGCGCAGTGCCTTCCGCGCCCGGCGCTTTCCTGCAACGCTCATGGCCGCTCCTCCCCGACCCTGAGGAGCCGAAGCTGGGCAATGCTGATCAGCACGAGAATGACGAGGAGCGCGATCGAAAGCGCGGCGCCGTAGCCGAGATTGAACGACACGAAGGACTGGTTGAAGATGTAGTAGACCACCGAGATCATCCGGTTCTGCGGCCCGCCCGATGTCATGATGTAGAACTGGTCGAAGGCGAGGATCGAGCCCGTGACGGAGATGATCAGCGCCAGCGCGATCGTCCGGCGCATCAGCGGCAGGGTGAGGTAGCGGAAGCGCTGCCACCGTCCCGCACCATCGATGCGCGCCGCTTCGGTCAGCTCCGAAGGGATCGCCTGCAGGCCGGTCAAAAGGATGATCATGGTGAAGCCCGCGATCTTCCAGACCACCATGACGATGATGGTGAGGAAAGCCGTATCGAAACTTGCAAGAAGGTTCGGGCTGCGTTCGACCAGCCCCAGAGCCTTCAAGGCCGGGGCGATGAAGCCGCTGTCGACATTGGCTAGCCACACCCAGAGCAGCGAAGCCGTGGCAAGGCCGATGACGACGGGAAGGAAGATAATGGTGCGATAGGTGCTGACGAAACGCCGTTGCCGTTCCACGAAGATGGCGAGCGGAAAGGCGACGGCAAAGATCGCGATGGTGACGACGACTGTATAGAAAGCGGTGAAATTCAGCGCCAACATGAAGCGCCTGTCATGGACCATGCGGAAATAATTGTTGAGGCCGATCCAGCGCGATGTCCCCATCAGCGGCCAGTTGTGAAGGCTCATCCATCCGGTGAAGATGACAGGCACGACAAAGAAGACGATGACGAGAGCCATTGCCGGAGCGATGTAGAGAAGTCCCCGCCATTGCGATCTGCGACGTCGTTTTCGCGCCGATAGTTGCTGTTTTCGGCCAGCACCGGTCATCGAATGCTCCGCATCTTTTCTGAAAAAAGACCGGAAGGCTGCTACACCTCCCGGCCAAGCCAGCCGGGGAGGCTATTGTCCGCTGTCGATGATCGACTGCATCTCGGCTTGCGCATTCTCGAACGCGGCATCCACATCGTCGCCGAAGATCGCGGCGTTGGTGAAGGTCGCCCAGGGTCCGTTGGCGCTGTTGATCAGATCGTTGAACTGCAGCGTATAGGGCGTCTTGGCCACGCTGATTGCCTTCAGGCCGACCTGCATGCGCGGGTCGAGGCCTTCGAGCACCTTGTCGGCGATATCGCCGCGCGTCGGCAGACTGCCATATTTCGCCATGACCTTCTGGCCTTCCATCGAATAGACGTACTCGATGAATTCCTTCACCGCATCGAGCTTGTTCGTGCCCTTGGTGACGACGAAATTGTCGCCGCCGGCGAAGGAGGACGTGCCGCCGTCTACGCCGGGGATGAGGGTGACGCCGAAATTGATATCAGGATGCTCGGTCACCAGCGTGCCGATGGCGAAGGCGCCGAGGCTCTGCTGGCCGATCTTGCCGTTGGTGAAACTCAGGAAGTTCACGCCATTGTCGCTCGCAGCGCTTGCCGGCACCAGGTCCTTCTTGACCATGCTGCGGTAGATATCGACGGCCTTGCGCATTTGCGGCGTGTCGAGCGTCGCGGTCTTGCCGTCGGCGGAGAGGATATCGGCGCCCGACCCCCAGACCAGCGGCGTGAAGGTGAAGATCATGCAGCCGCCGCAGCCGCCGCCGGAGAAATAGAACCCGTAGATATCGTCGCCGAGCTTGCGGATCTTTTCCGCATTGGCCTCGATTTCCTCCCAGCTTGTCGGCGCTTTCTCCGGATCAAGCCCGGCTTTTTTGTAGAGATCCTTGTTCCAGGCGAAAACAGATGTCTCGACGGAAAGCGGCAGGCCGTAGATACGGTCCTGATAGGTTCCGAGCCGGATGTGCGACGGTGAAAGCGAATTGAAATAGGGAAGCTGTTTTGCCCAGTCTGTCAGATCCTCGAGCTGGCCCGCGGCGGCGAAGGCCGGCGTATAGATCAGGTCCATTGAAAGCGCGTCGGGCGCCTGTCCGCCGGCGATGGCCGTTGCATATTTCTGCACCAGTTCGGAGAACGGCACCTCGGTTGCCACGACCTGGTTCTCGTGGCTGGCATTATAGGCCTCGACCACCTTCTTGAAGGAATCGCCGATGCCGGAACGCACCCACATCTCTATCTTTTCGGCGGCCGATGCGCCGGAGACCAGGCAGAGCGTGGCAATGCCGGTCGCTGCCAGTAAACGCTTGATCATGATTTCCCTCCCAAAATGGCGCACCTCCTGCGCCGACTGCATTCACTTTATGCGGACTGCCTCACCACCAGATGGCACGGCAATTTCCTCACGCCGGCCTCCACCGGCCGCCCCTCCGCAAGAGCAAGAATTGTCAGGCCGGCCTCGCGTCCCAGCGCTTTCAGGCCCATATCCACCGAGGTCAGCGGCGGCCGTGTCTGTTCCGCCATGATCTCCCAGTTGTCGAAGCCGACCACCGACACATCCTCCGGCACCCGGATGCCCCGCTCGCGGAGTGCATCGATCACACCGCGGGCGATCTGGTCGTTGCCGCAGAAGATCGCGTCCGGCTTTGGACCGGTCCGGCTCCAGATCTTCGCAACGGCCTCATGGCCCCAGCTTTCTGACCAGACGCCATACATCACCGGTTCCTTGTCTCCGGCGATTTCCCGATAGGCGCCGGCGCGCTCGCGCACCGAGAAAAAACTTTCCGGGCCGGTGATATGGGCGATGCGCCGCCGCCCGAGCTTCACCAGCCTTTCGACCGCCAGTCGCGCGCCCTGCGCATCGTCGGAGCGGAGGGTCACGCTGTCGGGCGGCCCCTCTGTAAAGGCGTAGACCACCGGCACCGGCAGGTTCGAAAGATCGACCGGCAGGGACCGGTCGAGCCGCTTGCCCGATGCGATGATGCCGTCGACCTGCTTGTCGAGCATCGCGTCGACATGGATCTGCCCCAATGCCGGGTCGTCCTCGATCGCACAGAGGAAAACCGAAACGCCGTGATCGACGAGGGCCTCCGAAATGCCGGCCATGACGGGCAGGGTGAACCGTCCATAGGTATCGTTGGTCAACAGACCGATGGTGAAACTGCGCTTGCTCAAGAGCCCTCGCGCCAGCGCATTGGGCCGGAAGCCGATCTCTCTTGCGATGCGCTTTACCCGCTCCCGCGTTTCCTCCGCCATGCGGCCGGTATCGTTGAGGGCCTTCGATGCCGTGGAGATGCTCACCCCCGCGGCGGCGGCAACATCGTGAATGGTTATCCGCCCCTTCTTTCCAACCTCCTGATCCAGTCCAGCCTCCATCGCTTTATAATGAGAAAACCTTTTCTCACAACGAATGTCAAGAGAGAAAAGGTTTTCTCATTGGATTGTGATGTGGAGAGGGCCACGGGCGATGGCCCTGGCGTCACACGGGGCGACAGCCGGCAGAATAGAGGGATTAAAGATCAGTTTGGCACGTTACCGCGCCGCCCAGTTGGCGCCGCGGCGGAAGATGGTCCGCATTTCGGGAACATCGAATTCGCTCGCCACGTGGCCGAGCGAGGAATAGAAGACGCGGCCCTTGCCGTGCTTGCGCTTCCAGACAACCGGCATCACCACGCCATCGATCCACGAGGCGTGATCGCCGTTGAAGGTCGTCGTCGCCAGCACCTCGTTCGACGGGTCGACATGCATGTAATATTGCTCCGAATGATAGGGAAAATCGGTGATCCCCTCCATCAGCGGGTCGTCAGCCCTGGTGATATTGACCGTGTAATCGATGATGTTGCCGGGGTGGGCGACCCATTGCCCGCCGATGATGAACTGGTATTCGACGCTTTCGCGGAAGGCATCGCCCGCGCCGCCGTGATAGCCGGCAATGCCGACGCCGTTCTGGACAGCCTCCGAGAGGTTCTTCACCTCCTCCTTCTCGATCTTCGACATGGTCATGATCGGCACGATCAGGGAGAGATCATGGATCGAGGGGTCGGCGAAAGCCTCAGTCGAGTGTTCCAGATAGACCTTGAAGCCATCCTCCTGCAGCATGTCGCGGATTATGTGGGCGCATTCCTGTGGTTCGTGCCCGCTCCAGCCGCCCCAGACGATGAGTGCTTCACGCATGATATCTCCTCCTGAAATTATGAATGCGACCTAATGGCCGATGCGGCCATCGATGAGGGACTCGGCAAGGGGCGCGGGGCGTTCCGTTTCGGTCGTGATCCGGATCGTTGTTCCGGTTTCCGCAGCCTTGTGAAAAGCCTCCATCACCTCCAGCACATGCAGCGCAAGGCCGCCATTGGCCCGGTGCGGCCGGTTCGAGCGGATGGCATGCGCCATGTCGGCAACGCCGAGCGAGCGATAATTGCCGTCGGCATAGGGCTCGGTCGTCTCGCGTGGCTCGAATGCGCTGCCTTTTTTGAGGAATTCGATCTGCCCGCCGAAATGGTTGGGATCCGGCACGATCAGCGTGCCTTCGGTGCCGTAGATCTCGAGCGGCACATGCTTGTGCCCGGCCACATCGAAGCTCATGGCGATCTGCACCACGGCACCGTTTTTAAACCCCATGATGCCCGAGACGTGGGTCGGCACATGAACCGGTATGCGCTCGCCATTGCGGGGCTGGCTGGTGATGACGCGTTCTTCACGTGGTGCGATGGCGAAACCCGCAACCTGGGCGACCGGGCCCAGAAGGTTGACGAGATCGGTGATGTAATAGGGCCCCATGTCGAGCATCGGCCCACCGCCGATCTCGTAATAGAAATCCGGGTTCGGATGCCAGCGCTCGTGGCCGGGGCACATGAAGGTGGCGGTGCCGCCGACCGGTTGACCGAGCGCGCCGGAATCGATGATGGCGCGCGCCGTCTGATGCGAGCCGCCAAGGAAGGTGTCGGGCGCCGCGCCGATGCGCAGGTTCCGCGCGGCGGCGAAGTCGGCGAGTTTCTTCCCCTCCGCGAAATTGATGCCGAGCGGCTTTTCCGAATAGGTGTGCTTGCCGGCTTCCAGCGCCTGCATCGCGACCGCCACATGCGCCTTCGGCACGGTGAGATTGACGATCAGCTCGATTTCCGGATCGGCAAGAAGTTCGCTCACCTCGCGGGCCGGCACGCCGAACTCCGCCGCGCGCTGTTCGGCCAGGCTGCGGTTCAGATCGGCGATGCCGCGGATGTCGAGAATGGGAAAGGAGGCCATCGCCTTCAGATAGGCAGACGAAATATTGCCGCAGCCGATGATGCCTATGCCGAGTTTTTCCATCAGTCTCCTCCAACTGACAAGATTGTTTAGTGATCGCTATAGGGCCGGTGCCGGCCCCGTTGTCCCCCAGGGGGACTCGTAGAGTTCGCACAGCGCCACCACGGCGGCCCCTTGTGCCCAGGTCTCGTCGGCGGATTCGTCGAAGACGAGTTCGGCAACAGTCTGGATCGAGGAGGGGATGGCGCGCCGGTACGCCCCGCGCAGGCTGTCGAGAAAGACTTCTCCCAGCGACAGGCTCGAGCCGACGATGATGACCCGCGGCGGGCCGAAGAGCGTGACGATATTGGCGACGGCGAGCCCTACCGCCTCTCCGGCGCGGGTGGCGGAGGCGATCAGCGTATTGTCCTCCGCCGCGATCAATGTCTGCGCCAGCGCCATGCCGCGCCCGAAGCGCATCGCCTCGGCAAAGCGCCCGCCGCCATCCGGCCGCTCACCAAGGATGGCGCTTTCGCCGGCAAGAGCCGAAAGCCGCACGATATCCTGTGGGCCGATGCCTAGCACGAGATCGCCGAGATTGTGGCTCAAGCCACCGGCGCCGCGGAAGAGCTGGCCGTGATGCAGGACGCCGAGGCCAAGCGTCTGCTCCAGCGACACCAGCACCATATCGTCGAGATCGCGCGCCTTGCCGAACCAATGATGGGCAAGGGCGATCGCATGCGCATCGCTCTCGACAATGGTCGGCACATTGAGCCGGCTCGTCATCTCGCTGGCAAAATCGACATCCGCCTCGCGGAAGATCGGGCTTGAACGGACATATCCGGTGCGGTGCTCGACGACACCCGGCAGGCCGATGCAAATGGAATCGACGTCGCCGAGCGAAAGTCCGGCATCGACCACGCAGCGCCGCACGCCGTCCTCGATCAGATCGGCGATAACAGCAATCGACTGGCGGTTGACCCGGATCGGCAATGTGAGCTGCGACAGTACCTCGCCGCAGAAATTGGTGACGACGAAGACCATCGAGTGAGCGGCGATCTTGGCGCCGACCACCCGCGCGGCATCGGGATTGAGCTCCAGCATCACGCGCGGCCGGCCGCGCGCGGCGACATTGCGCAGATCGCCCTCATGGCGCGTCAGGATCAGTCCGTCATCGAGCAGTGCTGCGGTGATTGCCGAAACCGTGGTGGTGGAAAGCTCCGAACGTTCGCTGATCTCCACCCGCGAGATCGGCCCATGCCGGCGGATCGTATCCAGCACGTTGAAGCGATTGATCGCTCGCATGAGTTCGGGATCGGCTGTCTTCATGATGTGGCAGGGGTACTCGCGTGATGATCCAATACAGCCGACTCGGAATTTACGCCGGAATGCGAATTAAATAACCGGCAAGAAGAGGCGAATGTCAAGCCGATTGGCAGAAAATCCGAAATTGGCGTTGACTTCCGCGGAACTGTCAGTTGAATTAATCCGCATTGGGGAAAAATTGGTGAGGATGTTCCCCGGGAGGAGACTGCAATGATCCATGCATATGGGAAGGCGCCCCTTCGCGCCAAACGCTTGTCCGCCCTTGCTGCCGCGACCGGCATGGTATTTCTCTCTAGCGCCTTCATGGCAACCGGCGCTGCCGCGGCCCAGACCGTGGTCAAGTGGCTGCATCTGGAGACCGTGCCGTCCTCGGTGAAGGTGTGGGAGGATATTGCCAAAAAATATGAAGCCGAGCATCCGGATGTGGATATTCAGCTGCAATTTCTGGAAAACGAGGCATTCAAGGCCAAATTGCCGACGCTTCTGCAATCCGATGATGCGCCGGATTTCTTCTACTCCTGGGGTGGAGGCGTCCTGAAACAGCAGTCCGAAACCGGGGCGCTGATGGATCTGACCGATGCGATGAATGCCGATAATGGTGCCTGGGTGAAAAGCTATAATCCGGCCGCCGTAAAGGGGTTCACCTTCAATGACCGGATTTATGCGGTTCCCTACAAAATGGGGACGGTCAGTTTCTTCTATAACAAGGCGCTTTTCGACAAAGCCGGCGTGAAGGCCGAGGATATCAAGACCTGGAATGATTTCCTCGATACCGTCAAGAAGCTGAAGGCGGGCGGAATAACGCCGATAGCCGGGGGCGGCGGAGACAAGTGGCCGCTGCATTTCTACTGGAGCTATCTCGTCATGCGCAATGGCGGGCAAGAGGTTTTCGAGGCGGCCAAGAACAATGAGGGCGAGGGCTTTATGGACCCCGCAATCATCAAGGCCGGCGAGCAATTGGCCGAACTTGGCAAGCTCGAACCCTTCCAGGGCGGTTATCTCGGTGCCAACTGGCAGCAGACGCTCGGCGTCTTCGGCGACGGAAAAGCGGCGATGATCCTGGCTTTCGAGAATACCGAGGCGGACCAGCGCACCCATGCCGCCGATGGCAAAGGCCTTGCGCCGGAGAATCTCGGCCGCTTCGCTTTCCCGACCGTCGAGGGCGGCAAAGGCAAGGCGACCGATACGCTAGGCGGGCTCAACGGCTGGGCCTTGACCAAGAAAGCACCGCCGCAGGCGGTCGATTTCCTACGCTATCTCACCAATCAGGAGAATGAGCGCCTCCAGGCAGCCGCAGGCATGATCGTCCCGGTGGCCAAGGGTGCCGAAGACGGCATCAAGGATCCGCTGATGCGCGCCTCGGCGGACCAGCTCGCCGCCTCCACCTGGCATCAGAACTATTTCGACCAGGATCTCGGGCCGGCGGTTGGCCGTGTGGTCAACGACGTCACCATGGAAATCCTCACCGGACAGATGTCGCCGGAGGAGGGCTCGCAGACGATCCAGGACGCGCTCGAGCTCGAATAACGCCGATCGGTTCGCCGGCAGCCGATCCGGTTGCCGGTATCCTGTTTTGGGACGATCCCGCGTGAAGGAGACGACCGGCATGACCGACGCAACTGCCACGATGACGGCGCCATCCACCACGGCTACGGCCGGAAAGATACGCTACAAAAGCCCGACGGTGAGGGGGCGCCTGCCGGTGCTCATTCTTTTCCTGCCTCCGGCGCTTCTGCTCTTCACCCTCTTCGTCATCCTGCCGATGGGGGAGGCGGCCTGGTACAGCCTCTACCGGTGGAACGGCTATGGCTCGCCCGAGCATTTCATCGGTTTGCGCAATTTCGAAGTGCTCTTCAATAATGCGGCGTTCTCGCGGGCGCTGATCAATAACGGCCTCATTATTCTTGTGTCGCTCCTGCTGCAGATCCCGCTGGCGATCTGGCTTGCCATGATGCTGGCGCACCGGATCACCGGCGTCGTCACCTTCCGGCTGATCTTCTTCCTGCCCTATGTGCTTGCCGATGTCGCGGCGGGGCTTATCTGGCGCTTTGTCTATGACGGCGATTACGGGCTCTTTGCAGCGATCGCCGGCTTCTTCGGGGTTGCTACGCCTTACGTGCTGGCGGACAAGAGCCTTGCGATCTACGCCGTCCTCGCGGTGGTCATCTGGAAATATTTCGGCTTCCACATGATGCTCTTCATCGCCGGCCTGCAGGCGGTGGACAAGAACGTGCTGGAAGCGGCGGAGATCGACGGCGCGACCGGCTGGCAGAAATTTCGCTATGTGACGCTGCCGCTGCTCGGTTCCACCGTTCGCATTTCCGTCTTTTTCGCCATCATCGGCTCGCTTCAGCTCTTCGACCTGATCATGCCACTTACCGGCGGAGGGCCGCTGAATTCGACACAGACCATGGTGACCTTCCTCTACACCTATGGCGTGATGCGCATGCAGGTGGGGCTCGGCAGTGCGGTCGGCGTCGTTCTCTTCATCATCTGCGTCACGCTTGCCTTCGGCTACAAACGGATTTTCATGCGCCATGACTGATCAAAGCACATCAATCCGCATGAATGCGGGCACCCGCCTTTATCTCTATGTCTCGCTGACGCTGGTCGCGGCACTGGTGCTCGTGCCGCTGCTTGCCACTGCCCTTGGTGGTTTCAAGTCCCTGGGCGAGTTGCGCGTCAACCCGTTCGGCCTGCCGTCGAAATGGCTCTGGTCGAACTATCTCGATATCCTGTTCGGCGACCGCTACTGGCGGCAGATGGTCAATTCGCTGTTCATCGCCGTGATGACGGTGTTCCTCACCGTTGTCGTCTCGGCGATGGCTGCCTTCACGCTGGCGCATGTGAAATTCTTCGGCGCCAATCATCTTCTCAATTATTTCCTGATCGGGCTGATGTTTCCGGTGGCGACCGCCATCCTGCCGCTCTTCATCCGCATCCGCGATCTTGGCCTGCTCGATACCTATTGGGGGGTGATCCTGCCGCAGGTCGCCTTCGGTTTGGGCATGAGCATCCTGCTCTTCCGCAATTACTTCCGAAACCTTCCTGAAGAACTCTTCCAGGCGGCCTTTGTCGACGGCTGCGGCTATATCCGCTTCTTCTGGCATATCTCGCTGCCGCTTTCGCGGCCGATCATCGCCACCGTCAGCATCATTTCCTTCGTCAACAGCTGGAACAGCTACATCGTGCCGCTGATCATGCTGAACACCGAGACGAAATATCCCTGGCCGCTCGGCATCATGGTCTATCGCGGCGAGTTCGGCACGCAATGGCAGCTCGTGCTTGCCTTCATTACGCTGACGATCCTGCCGACTGTCATCGTCTTCTTTATAGCCCAGAAGCACATCATCGCGGGCCTCACGGCCGGCGCCGTGAAAGCCTGAGGAGTATCCTATGGCATCCGTCGAACTCAACGATATCCGCAAGTCTTACGGGACGCTGGAGGTGATCCACGGCGTCTCGCTTACGATCGATGACGGCGAATTCATCGCGCTCGTCGGCCCTTCCGGCTGCGGAAAATCCACGCTTTTGCGCATGATCGCCGGCCTCGAGGAGATCACCGACGGCGAGGTGATGATCGCGGGCAAGGTGGTCAATCCTCTGACCCCGCGCGAGCGCAATATCGCTATGGTCTTCCAATCCTACGCGCTTTATCCGCATATGACGGTCGCCGAGAACATGGGCTTCAACCTGAAACTGTCAGGCGTTGCCAAGCCAGAGATCGAAAGACGGGTGGGGGAGGCGGCGCGCATGCTTGCGCTCACCGATCTCCTCGACCGCAAGCCGAGCCAGCTCTCAGGCGGTCAGCGCCAGCGCGTCGCCATGGGACGGGCCATCGTCCGCGACCCGGCGGTGTTCCTTTTCGACGAGCCGCTTTCCAATCTCGATGCGAAGCTGAGGGTGCAGATGCGCACGGAGATCAAATCGCTGCACCAGAAGGTGGGGACGACCTCGATCTACGTTACCCATGACCAGATCGAGGCGATGACGCTCGCCGACCGCATCGTGGTGCTCAATCAGGGCAATATCGAGCAGGTCGGCACGCCACTCGAACTCTACCGCCAGCCGGCCAATCTGTTCGTGGCGGGTTTCATCGGCTCGCCGGCGATGAACATTCTGGAAGGCATCGTGGATGCGCATAACGGCGAACCGGCAGTAAGGCTGGGTGACGGTTCGGCGATCAGAATCGCGCCCCAGAGAAAGGTGCGCCGTGGCCAGCCGGTAAAGATCGGCCTCAGGCCCGAACATTTCGCCTCGACCGGCGCCGGCAGCATCGTTTCCGGACGGACGCTGCTGGTGGAGCCGACCGGCGCCCAGACGCATGTTCTCTTCGAATTCGCCGGCAGCCAGGTGACAGCCGTGGTCGATGGCGATCATCCGGCCCGCTACGGCGCGCATTTCGAAGCGGTTGCCGATGGCGAGAAGGTCTATGTCTTCGACGGCACGACTGGTGTGGCCTTGTAGAAAAGGGCTGCCTTATCCGCAGCCCCTGTCGATCTTTAGCCGTCTTGCATCGGGATCATGCAATTAGCTGAACTGCGCCATGTAATATCTGCCGTCGTCGGTGAGACATTGGCCGAGACGCCATTCGGCAGGCACGCCCTGCAGCGTATAGATCACGCGGTCGAGGCGCATGACAGTTGTTCCCGAGGCGACATGAAGCGCCGAGGCAACGTCGGGCTCCGCACTGCTGATGGTGATGCGTTCGTCGCCCCGGCCAAGCAGGACACCGAATTTCTGCGCCAGCACCGCGAGGCGCTGTGAAGCATCGTCATGGCTCCTGATCTCAGGAAACAGCCTGGCGGAGAGCACCACGTCTTCCAGAAGGTAGGGCTTGCCATTGTCCGACCAGACACGCCGGATGTGATGCACCCGATCGCGCGCTCGCAGGCGCAGACGCATGCCCTCGCTCTCGCTGACGGTCGCTTCATAGATACTCAGCACCTCGACCTCCCCGTCAATCCGCTTGCCGTCACGGCTTCTGACGTTGCTGTAGCGCACGGCATATTCCTGGGAGGACTGATCGTTGACGAAGGTGCCGCGGCCCTGCCGACGCGTCAGCAGCCGCTCTGCTTCCGCCAGATCCAGAGCCTTGCGCATGGTACCGGGACTGACGCCGAACTCGCGGGCCAGATCCGTCTCGTTGGGAATGGCCATGCTCGGCTTCCACTCGCCGGAGACAATCCGCTGAGCGATCGCATCGCGCACCTGCAGGTAGAGCGGACGATTCGAGAAACGGCTCGTTGGAAGTCCGTTACTCAGTGCATAGATTTCCGATGCTTCTCTCATGGACGGCTCCTTGTTTTATATTTCCCTCAACCTCCGCGAGCCGGAAGCAAAAACTACCGGTTCTTCGGGCATGTTTATGAGTAAAGAATATAGGTTTATGGAGTATGTGCGCCGATACTGTCCGACCGGGCGAAAGGATGCTAGTCCATTACCGAAAGAGCGTTATCTTTCGGCTATTTCATTGACCATCAACAGATATCCGATAGTGGACAAGATAATGTTTTGAAATGTGCTTATTTCATTATGTTAAGAGGCAAATGCCCATCGCAACACGCTGATATTTATCCTTTTTCAGGTCTGACTTATATTAGAGTTTATTAAGAATAAACATTACCCCGGGCAATGTATCCCGACTGAAAAATTCCCGTACTGGTGGTGTACTGATGGCGGTAAGCCCGCTTCCGCCATTAACCAGTCTTCTTAACCCTGTGAGAAGATTTCAGGAGGATCGGCGGAGGAGGCACAGCCTTTCGTTGAACCGCCCCTCGTCTGGCCGCCTCATGTCGACAATTTTCGTTTGTTTTTCACTTTGCGCGATTTAGGCCAAGCGCCGGGCCCGGCAATCGCTCGGCACACCTATTCTGGCCGGAATTGACCGGAGAAACGAGGGTTGCCCTATCAGCCGATCGGCGTCTGCTGATGCTGGATGATGCGCCAGCTTTCGTGGTTGCGGATATAGGTCGAGCTGCAATAGGCGTCATAGGGCGCGGCGTCACCGCGCCGCGCTTTTGCCCTATAAGCGATGACGACGACGTTGCCTTCATCGCCGCTGCTCGACTGCTCCGCCATTTCCACCTCCGTCCACCGCGGCACCCCTTTCAGGCTTTCGGAAATGGCATCGCCTTTCAGGACGCCGACCGGATCGGCAAAGACCATAATGCACCGGGGGTGGAGAAGTTCGTCATAGGCCTCGCTGCCCTCGAGCCAGAGCCGGCGCTCGCTTTCCCAGATCGTCTGCAACATCAAACCCTCCGCTGCGGATTTCTCTTCATACGTCCTTGGGCGGTTCGTCGGCGAATTGCGTTATGAATTGTCACCTGCCGCCACGGCTCGATCAGGCCGGCGGACGACCCTCACCTTACCGCTGTTTCCGCCGCCGCAGAAGAACCGGTTCCGACCGTCGGATTCAAGCCCGGAAATGCCTGCTCCGGCCGGCATTTCCAGCCGCTCCAGCACCTCGCCCGTTTCAGGGTCGATATGCCTCAATTCACATTCGTCGCTCTCCCAGGTGGCGTGCCAGAGCTCGTCATCGAGCCAGGTCACGCCGGTGACGAAGCGGTTGGACTCGATGGTGCGCAGAATTGCCCCGGTTTCGGGATCGACCTGATGGATTTTGCGCTCCCGATATTCACCGACCCAGAGCGATCCCTCGGCCCAAGCGAGCCCCGAGTCACCGCCATTGCCGGGCGCCGGGATCGTGGCGAGCACGCGGCCGGTGTTCGGATCGATCTTCTGGATACGGCTTTCGGCAATCTGATAGAGATGTTCGCCGTCGAAGGCCGTCCCGGCATCGGCGGCGACATCGATCGAGCGAACCGTCTTTCCGTTTTCGGGATCGAAGGCGTTGAGCTTGTCGCCGGCAGCAAACCAGACATGCCGGCCATCGAAGGAGACGCCACCCACATTACCGGCCCCGGGAAAAGGGCCGTATTCACGGATGACTTCGGCTTGAGATCGTTTCATTGCTTTCTTCCTTGCGTGTTTCTAACAGCCCGAAAAAATCCTAGCTGCCCGGCAGCGGGCCCGGGAGTAACAAGATTGTCGGGAAGCCGGGCACCAATGGCGTCATCCAGCGGCGTGCCCGGCCACGGCCTATTGACTGCACCTTGCCCGCCTCCGCGAGCTGCTCCAAAGCCCGCTGAACGGTGCGCGGGCTTGTCCCGAGCGCGATCGCCAGGGCCGAGCTCGACCAGGATTCGCCATCCGCAAGGAAGGCAAGCACCGTTGCATGCTGCTCCTCCACCGGAGGCGCCAGCACGACGACTTTATCGGCGTTGCATGGAGTTAACGCAAAACCTCGATCCGTCGCATTAACCTCCGCGAGATCCTTGAGTTCGGCACGAAGCCGGCCGATTTCGACCCTGAGCCGCGCACGGTGTGATTCATCGGCATGTTTTGCCCGGAAGGCGCGGGCGAGGAGAGTGGCACGCGATACGTCTCCGGGCCAGGCCTCAGCCAAGGCGCGGGCCAGCGCGAACAGGACCGGGCGCGTCGTGAGCGGGACGATTTTATCCGCAACGCGCACGATGTTGCGGCAAGCGTCGACGACGAGAGCCTGCGAGGCCAGCAGCGCCTCGACTTCATCAAGCAGGAGAGGGCGCTCCTCGCCATGTGCAATCAGCCGTGCTGCGGGGGCCTTCATGAGGCGCGATGCGCTTTCCACCTCCGCCGTAAGGGCGGGGATTGCCGCTTCACGCGCGGCAGCCTGCGCCCGGGCGAGCGCGGCCCGCGCCGTTTGCGTTTTGATGCGCCGGATAGCCAGGCCGGCGACGATCAGCTCATGGGCGGTTCGCAGGGCGGGTGGCAGCGGCGTGGGATCGAACCCGGCGAGCAGGCGCTCGGCTTCGTCGAGATGGCCGATCAGCAGCAGGCGCCGGATCTGGAGATTGCGCGCATGGGCGGCGTTCATCCCGTCGCCATGCGCCTGGAGCGCTGCCCGCGCTCTTTCGAGCGCTTTTTGCGGCCAGGTGAGATCACGCGAGACGAGAGCGATCTCGGCCTCGGCGACGATGCATCGTGCGCGGGCCACGGCCTCCTTCTGGCCGAAGGCGCGCGCCGCACTTTTCAGGAGCGCCTTCGCGCGGACGAGGTCGCCGAGCTGTGCCATCGCGATGCCGCGCAGCGCCAGCGCCGGCGCATCATCCCTGAGAGCGACGCGCTTGAGGGCGCCGAGCGGATCGCCCATCGCAAGCGCCCGCGCGGCGGCAGTAATCAGCGAGTCCATCCCTATCCCGTTCCGAATCCCGTCACACTTGTCACTCCCACCGGTTCGGCTTTCGGCGCTAACTCTATCCCGTGCCTCACAAAGTCGAAAGAAGGAGATAGGACGATGACTGAGCACAGGATCGGAACGCGCGAGGAGTGGCTCGCAGCAAGGCTGAAACTGCTCGAAGAAGAAAAGGCGTTGACGCGGCGCAGCGACAGGATTGCCCAGCAGCGGCAGGAGTTGCCCTGGGTCGTTATCGACAAGCCATACCGGTTCGAGACCGAAAACGGGAACGTTTCACTGGCGGATCTCTTCCAGGGGCGCACGCAGCTTCTCGTCTACCATTTCATGTTCGGGCCCGATTATACGGCCGGCTGTCCGGCATGTTCGGCGATCGCTGACGGCTTCAATGGCTTTGCCGTGCACCTCGCCAATCATGACGTGATGCTGTGGGCGATATCGCGCGCGCCATTCGGCAAGCTGAAAGAATACAAGCAGCGGATGGGATGGACCTTCCCATGGGCTTCCTCCCATGGCGGCGAATTCAATTTCGACTTCAACGCTTCTTTCACCGAGGAGCAGCAGCGCGAACAGGGCATCGAATATAATTTCCGGCGCGAACCGGCGCTGCAGTTGAGCGATGCGGGTCCGGATATGTCACGCGAAATGCCGGAAGGGCCGGCTTCCGGCGCTGCAATGACCGGTACCGACGTGGCCACATACACGCGCGAAAGACCGGGCATGAGCGCCTTCGTGATCGAGGACGGCGTCGTCTATCACACCTATTCCACCTATGCGCGCGGGCTGGATGCCCTCTGGGGCGCATATCAGTGGCTCGACCGCGCTCCCAAGGGACGCAACGAGGACGGCATGTGGTGGCGTCGCCACAACGAATATGAGCGCAGGGCCGGATAAGCGAAGGGCGCGCCTTCAACCGAAATCGTTTCGTATGAAAGGGTTGAAGGCAACCCCTAACGCATTGCTGCAACGAAAGGCAGAGAATAATGGGCACGCAATATCGGAAGCTCGATGCCAGGGCGGCCACAGGAAAAGGTGGCGCGACCCTTCATACTGCGGGCGACTGGCTGTCATTCGCGGCGGCGCCGACCTTCGCAGGCATGGCGCTTCTCACCGGCATTTCTGGTGGGGATATGCCAGATATGATCTGTTCGGCCGAACAGGGAGGTTCATTGCTCGGCGGAATGGCCGTCATGTACTGGCTGATGTGCGCTTTTCATCTGGCGCCCTGGCTGAGGCTGATTTCCAGCAGGCGGATGGTGGCGAGGTGAACTTGTTGATCAGGGGGATCTCCCCTCCGGTCGACTGGCCGGAGGGGTATAACGCGAGCAGTTCTCAGCGCGGCATGTCGAAGAGAAGGGCTTTGCCGTCCGTCAGCCATTCGATTTCCGGAACGGCCGTATCGGTGATCTGGAGTCCGTCTCCGGTTCTCAATTCCTCCTCACCGATTTTTGCCAGGCCCTCGACGATCTGGACGAAGGCAAGCCGATCGGCGGCAACCGGGATGCTGCTCTTGTCGCCATCCCTGGGATAAGCGATCGAGATCCTGCTGTCGGAGAGGAGCGAGAGAGGTGCCTCGCCGGGGCGGCCGCTGGCGATCAGCGTCCAGTCGCGGGCTTCTTCGGCTTTGGGCAGGCGGATGTGCTGATAATCGGGTGCACGGTTCAGGACGTCAGGTATGAGCCATATCTGCAGGAAATGCGCCGTTTCGCTTTCCGATGCGTTCATTTCCGAATGGCGAAGCCCCGTTCCGGCCGACATAAGTTGCATTTCGCCCGGCTCTATGGTCGAGACATTGCCCATCGTGTCCCGGTGCTCCAGTTTTCCCTGAAGAACCATGGTGAGGATGTCCATATTGTCATGCCCATGCTCGGAAAAGCCCGAGCCGGGTGCGACCCAGTCTTCGTTGATCACACGAAGGGGGCCGAAGCCCATCCGCGTGGGATCCTGAAAGCCGCCGAAGGAGAAGGTGTGATAGCTGTCGAGCCATCCCTTTTTCGTCCGGCCACGGCTCATATTTTCATGAATGAGGATCATGGAAACCTCCATTTGCGATCCCGATTATGCTGTGCGGGATCGCATGATGTTTTGATAAAAGGAGTGCGGCTGCGGCCTAGCGTGTGAGGAAGGCCTGCAGGTCCTGCAGTTCGTTCTGGCGTATCTCGTGTCCGCCGGCATGGAGGCTCAATTCGACCTCAGCCTCCTGCTGCCTGAAATAGGCCGCCAGCTCCTGTGTCAGCGGCAGCGGGCAGATCGGATCGCGCTCGCCGGCGGTGATCAGGATCCGCTTGCCTTTCAGCCCGGCCTGGGGGGCGGGCGTCCATGGAATGAGCGGATGCATGAGTGCGGCACGGTCGAACAGTTCCGGATGCTTGAACAGGACGGCGGCCAGAATGTTGGCGCCATTCGAATAGCCCAGGCCATAGACCGGCCGTTCCGGATATTTGGCCTTATGGGAGGCGATGAACCCGGCCATCTTCTCCGTGCGCATGGTCAGATCGTCCATATCATAGACGCCTTCGCCCTTGCGGCGGAAGAAGCGCAGCGCGCCGAATTCCGACACATCGCCCCTGGGCGAGACGATGCCTGCATCCGGCATGATCTGTTCGACCAGCTTGGTGAACTGGAATTCATTGCCGCCGGTGCCATGGAAGGTGAATACCAGCGGCGCCTCGGCGGCAGGGGGTTTCCTCAAGGCTTCATAAGAAGAGATCGTCATTATCATCACTCCAGCGGACGGGACCGGCAGGTCCCGCCGCTTGTTTATTTCTCGTGAAATGCCGTCAGTCTTTGATCGGTTCGAGCAACTCTTCGATTTTTTCCCTGAACGGCTCATAGCGGGTCGGCAGCTTCAGGGCTTCACCGAGGTGGGCGGTATCCTCGTCGCGGTCGAAACCGGGTTCGTTGGTGGCGATTTCGAACAGCACGCCGCCGGGTGTGCGGAAATAGATTGCCCAGAAATAGTCGCGGTCGATCACCGGCGTCACCTGATAGCCCGTATCGAGCAGCGCCTTCCTCGCCTCGAGCTGTGCAGCACGGTTTTCCACGGCGAAGGCGATATGGTGGACGGAACCCGCACCCTGACGCGCATAGTCGGCTTGAGGCAGGGTTTCGATGTCGATGAAATCGGCACCATTGCCGCCCGGGATCGCAAAGCGTGACCAATTGCCTTTGCTCTCGGTCTCTTCATAGCCCATGAAGCGCAGGAGCTCGCGCGTGGCACCGGCGTCCTTGAGGCGCATGCTGGCGCCGTGAAAGCCCCTGATCGCCTCGGCAGCGCTGATTTCGTCATGCAGCCAGCCCTCGCGGTGATCGTCATCGACCTCGACCAGCGAAAACGCATCTTTATCCGGACCATTGAACCGCAGGCGGTTTTCGCCGAAGACTTCCGTTTCCTGCAGCCCCGTCACACCGAGGCCATCCAGCCGGCCCTTCCAGTAGCCCACCGAGCCTTTGGGGATGGCGAAATAGGTTTCCCCGACTTCGCCCGTGCCCGGGCGTCCCGCAGCAATATGCGGGAAGGGAAAATAGGTCATCACCGTGCCCGGTGTGCCGACTTCATCGCCGTAATAGAGGTGATAGACCTCCGGCGCATCGAAATTGACCGTCTTCTTGACGCGCCTGAGCCCCAGCGTCTTGGTGAAGAAGTCGCTGTTCTCCTGTGCATCGGCGGCCATCGCGGTGATGTGGTGCAGGCCTTTGATCTGTGTCAGCATGGTTCGTGTCCTCATGTTCCGGCGTCCTTGCGCCGTTGTCTGGACGCAAGATGGGGGAGCACGGCCCTCAAGAGAATAGAAATAATATTGGAAATACTATTTCGAATTATGCAATAATCAGTGGATGACCGATCTGAACGACATCCGTGTGTTCCTGACCGTTGCCAAGCAGCGCAGCTTCGTTGCCGCAGCACGGCAATTGTCGATGACGGCGCCGACGGTCACCCGCGCGGTCAGTGCGCTGGAGGAGAGGCTCGGCGTCCAATTGCTTTTAAGAACAACGCGGCAGGTTTCGCTCACATCGGCGGGGGCGGTCTATGCCGCCCGTGTCGAGCCGCTGCTGGAGGCATTCGATGCGGCAGCGGAAGAGGTCAGGGCGGAAGAGGGCGGAGCAGCGGGGCTGATCAGGCTTAACGCACCGCTTTCCTTCGGCCAGCGGATATTGCCGGATGTGGTATCCGGCTTCCGCGCCGGGCATCCCGGCATTGCGGTATCGGCGACGTTGACCGACCGTTTCATCGATATTGTCAGCGACAGTTTCGATCTTGCGGTGCGTATTTCCGGGCCGCCGCAGGATAAATCGACCATCTGGCGCAAGATCTGCCGCGTACGCCGGATACTGGTCGCCTCTCCGGGATATCTCGCCACCAACGGTGAACCGCAAACGCCCGATGATCTCGACGAGGCTGCCTGCCTTGCCTATGACGAGGAGGCGCTTGCCGAGACCTGGGAGCTATCGCACGCCGGAAGAGTGCGGAAGGTGAGGGCGGGCAAGGTGATCGCCGGAAACAATGGCGATCTGATCGCGCGGCTTGCAGAAAATGGTGAAGGCGTGGCGCTGTTGCCGCTCTTCATCGTCGAAGAAGCACTTGACGCCGGCCATCTCGTGCAGATCCTGCCGGACTGGCTGCCGCCGGAGCTCTGGCTGACGCTCTATTACCCACCCTATGAAAAGCTTCCCATGCGAGTGGCGAAATTCTCGGATTTTTTCGAGAGTTACGTGACGAAAATCCGGCCGCTTTGAAGGCATGCCGGGCTCACGGCTTCGTTCCGCTTCTGAAATTTGCGTGTAGTGGACGTATCGGCGTGGCTTTTGCACTGCAGCCGTGAGATGCTGGATCACCATTTGCGGGGCTTTCGACCCGCCTCAGCAGTTCAGATCTCTTGAACAGAGCCCGTCAATTCAGGTGAGCGGAAACTTAATGTTTTTCGCCAGCAGAAGGAGCCAAATGATGGAAACCGGTGCAAAATCCCGTCAATCGGCGGCGTTACACACGCCGAGCGGCCTCGGCCATGAGGCTGTTCATGAAATTTCCGCTGCAGCGACGACCCTGCTGGCGGACGTGTTTGCCCTTTACCTCAAGACCAAGAACTTTCACTGGCACATGTCCGGGCCTCATTTCCGCGATTATCATCTCCTGCTGGACGAGCAGGGCGAACAGATATTCGCCATGACGGATCCGCTGGCGGAACGTGTCCGCAAGCTCGGCGGCGGTACGCTGCGCTCCATCGGCGATATCGCGCGGCGTCAGCGGATCAAGGACAATGATGCCGATTTCGTTCAGCCGCATGAGATGCTGGCCGAATTGCGGGAGGACAATGCCTCTCTGGCGGCGCGTATGCGTGCCCTGCACGATCTCTGCGACGAACATGGCGACGTGGCGACGGCAAGCCTCCTCGAAAACTGGATTGACGAGGGTGAGCGGCGCGCCTGGTTCCTGTTCGAGACATTGCGTCTCTCCAACGGGTAAGCAGCGCCGGCCAACAGGGCCCTACAGCCCGGCCGCCGTCAGGGCATCACGCAATTCCGCAATAAGGACCCGCACCTTCTGCGGGACCAGCCTTTTCGTGGGATAAACGGCCCAGATGTTGAGCGGCTCCGGCGCGGCATCATTCAGTTCAACGCGCACGAGGCGTCCGGCTTTCAAATCTTCGGCAACGTTCCAGGCCGCAAGAAGGGAAATGCCGCCGCCGGCGAGGCAGGTTGCATGGCAGCCCTGGATGGTGCTTGAGTAAAACCGTGTGCTGAGGCGGACCTGCTTTTCCCGGCCTGAAGAAACGAACGTCCAGTGCGTGACGCCCGACAAGGGAAGACAGACGTGCTGGACGAGATCGCCCGTCGACGTCGGAGCGCCGTATCGCGCGATATAATCGGGACTGGCCACGAGCACGCGCGGATTGTCGGCGAGCTTCTGGGCGACCAGGCTGCTGTCGCGCAAGCGAGCGATGCGGATGGCCAGATCGGTACCTGTCGCCACCAGGTCCGGCAGGCTGTCGGTCAGATCGAGGGCGATGCGCATCTCCGGATTGTCTTCCAGGATCTTCGGGATGATCGGAGCGATGAATTTGACTCCGAAGGCAACCGGCGCAGAGACACGCAGGAGCCCCACCGCCGAGCCCGTCTCGGAACGCAGCCTGGTGATGGCTTCGCGCTTATTCTCCAGAAGCGCCTCGGCATAGGGCAGAAACGTCTCGCCCTCGGGCGTGAGCGACAGTGATCGCGTGGTGCGATGCATGAGCCTGACGCCGAGCGCTGTTTCCAGCGATGAGAGTCTGCGGCTTGCGATCATCGGTGTCAGACCAAGGCGCCGTGCGGCACCCGCCAGACTGCCGGCACTGACGGCCGCGGCAAAGACCTCGAGATCATCCGTATTCATATTCATTATATCGGAATCCGTTATGCAGGTCGGACAGAAACGGACACTAAAACGCAATAGACCAATAATCTAGATATCGGTGGCAGATCTTCCCACGAGAGGCAAACAGCATGGAAACGCAACACCGTCAAAAATCGCCGGCCGGTAGCGGGATTGGCAAGACGACCCTTTTCGCCATGGCGGCGGCCTGTGGCATTGCCGTCGCAAATATTTATTATAACCAGCCGATGCTCGGCCTGATCGAGGCCGATTTCTCCAACCAGCCGGCTACTGCGCTTATTCCGACGGCGACGCAGCTCGGTTATGCGCTGGGCCTGTTCTTTCTGCTGCCGCTTGGCGATATCGTCCACCGGCGCAAACTGATCATCGGGCAGTTCATCGTGCTGGCTGCAGCCCTTGCCCTGACGGCCATGGCTCCATCGGCCGGATGGCTTGTGGCCGCCTCGCTGATCGTCGGCGCAGGCTCCACCGTCGCCCAGCAGATCATTCCATTCGCCGCTACCCTGGCCGCCCCGGAAAGGCGCGGGGCGACCATCGGAACCATCATGGCGGGCCTTCTCTCGGGCATCCTCCTGAGCCGGACGCTTTCGGGCTTTGTCGGCCAGCATGCCGGCTGGCGCGAGATGTTCTGGCTTGGGGTGCCGCTCGCTCTCGCCGCCGCAACGCTGATGTTTGCGACGCTGCCCGATCACCGGGCCGTTTCGCGCATGCGCTATCACAATGCCATCCGCTCCCTCGCCCATCTCTGGAGCCGTGAACCGGCGCTCCGCACCGCAACCCTGGCGCAGGCAGCCCTTTTCGGCTCATTTTCGGCTTTCTGGACGATCCTTGCCCTTTATTTGCAAGGTCCGCAATTCAACCTCGGAGCCGATGTTGCCGGCCTGTTCGGCGTCATCGGTGCCGTCGGCATATTTGCTGCGCCGCTCGCCGGCCGTGTCGCCGATCGCCGCGGCCCGCATTTCGTCGTCTGGCTGGGAGGAGCGCTCGCGCTCGCTGCCTGGCTCGTCTTTGGGGCGGGAGCTTCGCTCGTCGCGCTGATCGCCGGGGTGATCATCCTGGATTTCGGCGTTCAGAGCGCGCTCGTCTCCAACCAGCACATCATCTACGCCCTTGATGCCGAGGCGCGCAGCCGGCTGAACACGATCTTCATGACCGGCATGTTCCTTGGCGGCTCAGCAGGATCCGCAATGGCGATCGTTGCCTGGCGCTACGAGCATTGGTACGGCGTCTGTATTCTCGGCGGATTGCTCGCAATTCTCGCATTAGCAATCAAAGCGCTTCACCATCGGCTGCGCACGCCGAGCGATGTCACACAGGAGGCCAGGTAAGTGCACCGCTTCACAGGTCGCCTTGAATCTATACTCATCACTGGATATATTACAGGAAATAACAGGGGGTCGTCATGGCGTATTCGCAGAGACGTGCCATTCAGAACTATCGGTCTCGCCTGAGCGAGCGTGGCCTCGCGCGCTTTGAAGTGCTTGGCCGCAATTCCGATCGTGAACTGATCCGATCATTGGCGCGCCGTCTGGCTGAAGGCGGCCCGGAGGCTGCTCAACTGCGTGCAGTCGTCAGCCAGACGATTGCTGGAGAGAAAAAGAAGGGCGGTATTCTTGCCGCCCTTCGAAGCTCACCGCTTGTCGGCGCTGATCTCGACCTGACCCGTCCCGGCGAAGAAGGACGCAAGGTGGAGATTTGACGCGCTATCTGCTCGATACCAACATCATCAGCAATATCGTCAAGCCGTCTCCGTCGGAATCCCTCCTCGCATGGATGGCGGAGCAGAATGATGAGGACCTGTTTATTTCGGCGCTCACGATTGCGGAAATCCGGCGGGGCGTGCTCGAGAAACCGGCTGGAAGACGACGCGATCAGCTCGAAGCCTGGTTCTTCGGGCCTGAGGGCCCACAGGCACTTTTTGCGGGCCGCGTCCTTCCGTTCGATGAAGACGCTGCGCTGATCTGGGCGCGGCTGATGGCTGATGGGAGGTCGAAAGGCAGACCGCGAAGTGCACTCGACACAATTGTTGCCGCGATCGCCGAGGCGCATGGTTGCACCGTCGTTACCGATAATGAACGGGATTTCTCGGATGTCGCCTTCATCAATCCGCTGCGCGGTTGAGGAAGCTCTGGCGTTCAGACGGATTTCCCCGATTGCTCCTCTTCGAAGGTCACCGCCACGGCGGCAATCGCCGACAGGCGCACCTTCTGTCCTTCAACGTCGGCGACTAGTCCCATATCGACATAATGATGGTGGCCTCGGTGATGGCCTTCGCCGCTGTCGGCCCTGGTGAGCTTTATCCGGCCGTTTTCGACGCGATCGACGGTGCCGACATGGACGCCGTCGGCGCCGATCACTTCCATGTGTTCCTTTATCCGGCTATCGCTCATTTTGCTTCTCCTTGACTGTTGCTGACGGCATTCCGATCAAAGGGTCACGCGCACGCCGGGCGCGCCTTCCTCAACGGTACCGATGATCCTGGCTTCGGAACACCCGGAGGCAATGATGGTTCCCAGCAAATCCCCCGCCCGGCCGACATCGCATGAGACGAGCAGGCCGCCGGAGGTTTGCGGATCGGTAAGGATATGCCGCCGCCACGCCGGAAGATCGTCGGGCAGGGTGACTTCGGCGCCGTAGCTCGCCCAGTTGCGATGGGAGGCGCCGGTCACGAAGTCCTTCTGTGCCAGTTCGGCAGCCTGGGAGAAGAGGGCTATGTCGTCGGCGCGCAGCCATATCCGCACATTCGATCCCCGTGCCATCTCCAGCGCGTGGCCGAGAATGCCGAAGCCGGTGACATCCGTTATCGCATGTACGTCCGCATCGAGCGCCAGTTCGGCGCCGATGCTGTTGAGCCGAGTGGTCGAGGCGATGAGCTCCGCATAAGCATCCGCAGGTAGCGCACCTTTCTTGAAGGCTGCCGAATAGATCCCAACGCCGAGCGCCTTGGTCAGGATCAGGGCGTCGCCGGCCTTGGCCCTGCAGTTGCGCCGCAGGCTGGCAGGCGGGCAGGTGCCGATCACCGCAAGCCCGTAGATCGGCTCGGGGGAATCGATCGAGTGGCCGCCGGCAACAGGAATGCCGGCTTGCGCGCAGATCGTGCTGCCGCCCCGCAGGATCTCGCGCACCATGTCAGTCGGAATCTTGTCGATCGGCATGCCCAGTATGGCGAGCGCCATGATCGGCCGGCCGCCCATGGCATAGACATCGGAGATCGCATTGGTTGCCGCGATCCGGCCGAAATCAAAGGGATCATCGACCATCGGCATGAAGAAATCGGTCGTCGCTATGACACAGGTCTGGTCATCGAGTTGCCAGACGGCCGCATCGTCGCCGGTTTCCGTGCCGACGAGCAGCCGGGCAAATGGTCCGGCGACGGGCTGATCGAGAAGCAATTGCTGCAGGACCGAAGGCGCCAGCTTGCATCCGCATCCGCCGCCGTGGGCCAGCGCCGTCAGACGGACGGAGGAGGGAGTGATTGGGCTGTCCATCATGATTTCTCAACTTTCCGGAACGATCATTTGCGCTGCCGCCTGCCCGATCACGCCGTGATCTCACGGGCATGGATCGCATATTGGAATGTCTCGGGATCAAGGCAGTCCATCCTTGCCGAGGCAATCTCTGCTTGCGGGTACATCAGGAAGCCGAGCACCGGCCCGTCCGAACCGGGCAACGCAACGTCACGCGCCGAGTTGTAGGCGATCCAGTTGCCCTCCCAGGCGCCGAAGAGTGTTTCGCGCGCGGCAATCACCCTGGGATCGCCTGCACCGAGCCCGCCCTCCGCCTCTTCCAGCATGACCTTGCGGACATCCGCCGGATCGACGGGAACCCAGCCGAAATCGGAAAGATAAATCTCGGCGCGGCAGTGCTGCGCCTTGGTGATGACTTCGTTCTTCGCACCAAGGCTCCTGTAACCGAATTTGGATGGCGCAACCCGCACGCCGTAAATGTCTCGCGCGGGGATACCGGCGGCACGGGCGAGCCCGACATAAAGGGCGTTCAGATCGGCGCATTTGCCGCCGAGATCGCCGCTTGCAAGCATGGCGGCGACGTTGCCGTCACCGCAGCCGCGGGTGGATGCCTTGCGATAGGTGTTGGCGACCACCCAATCATAGATGCGTTTCGCCTTCTCGACTTCGTCCGTTGCGGTGCCGACGATCCTATCAGACAGCGCCTTCACGGGGCCGTCGACCGGTACCAGCCGGGTTCCAGCGAGATATCTGGCGCGTTCGGCGGGGGAGAGCGGTTCGGCCTTGCCTGGCCGCGACAGATCGGTTGCGCGGTCACGCGTGGCGACACGGCTGACGATCTCCACGGTGGGCGCCGCATCGCCCTTTTCCCAATCGACGACCAGCATGTCGGCTTCGTTGGCGGGGTCGCGCACGAAGCCGGCGGTGGCAGCCTGGGTTGTCCAGGTGTTCGCTTGCGGTCGGTTCCAATCGTCAGCGCTGAAGGTTGGCAGCGGTATCCACGCGCGACCTGCAGCGCTCGAAAATGCAACGCGCGTCACGATTTCGAAGGTTCGCCACCCAGCGGGTTTCGGCGTGAAGGAGGGGCCGGCCAGGCCAATCCGCGGCATCGCAGCCGTTGCCGAGAGAACTGCGCTCATTTTCAGAAATGCACGGCGATCGAACATGATTTCCTCCCGATTTGATTTGAGAATGCAACGGCAATGCCCGCGCGCGCATCGCGCCCGGGCACCGTGCTCGGCTCGCATGATTTCATGACATTGCGGGAAAAGCGGCGGGCGCGCTCCGGAATGACCGACCGTTTCCGGCGGTGGCGGGGTGCGGATGTCAGGTAAGGACAGCCCCGAAACTCGGGAGCGACGATTGAGCCCACACGGGCATTATCATTCCATTGCAACCGGACGTCAATTTGCTTTTGCCGATGTTTCTCGCGGCGGCCAAGAAGAAATTTGTCCTGGCGAAATAGGAAAGCAGTCATGTACCGATTCCACAGGCTCCGTTGAGCAATGTTTCCCGGTGCTTACTTCCGATTATTGCAGTATCCGATAAATTGAGTATTACTTTCATATTTGATCGCTTCTTGTTGATTTGACAATATGAATGGGTGGCGTAAGATTTTACCGGCATAAGCTGACAGTTTGGATTTCGACGTGCAGCAAACCTATTGAATTTCCGGCATGCCGCAGCGGTAGAGCCGGCTTTTGGGGAGGCATCATGATATGAACATGGAACTCTCGCGGCGCCAGTTTCTCGGAGCAGCCGGCGCAGGCATTGCGGGTACGGCGCTCGGCGCATTCGGCTTTGGGGATATTGAGGCGGCTTATGCCGAGGCGATCCGGCCCTTCAAGCTCACCAACACCACCGAAACCCGCAACACCTGCCCGTATTGTTCGGTTGCGTGCGGCCTTATCATGTATTCGAAGGGTGATCTGAAGAAAGGCGAGAAGGCCGAGATCATCCATATCGAAGGCGATACCGACCATCCGACGAACCGTGGCACGCTTTGCCCGAAGGGCGCGGCCCTGCTCAATTTCGTAAAGTCGGAGACGCGCCTGAAATATCCGATGATCCGCAAGCCGGGATCGGACAAGTTCGAGCAAGTTAGCTGGGAGGAGGCGCTCGATCGCATTGCCCGGCTGATGAAGGACGACCGCGACGCCAATTTCATCCAGACGAATGATGCCGGCGTCACCGTGAACCGCTGGACGACGACGGGCTTTCTTGCCGCCTCCGCATCCACGAATGAAACAGCCTGGCTGACCTACAAGGTCGTGCGAAGCACGGGGATAGTAGCGTTCGACAACCAGGCACGCGTCTGACACGGCCCCACGGTAGCCAGTTTGGCTCCAACTTTTGGCCGCGGCGCAATGACCAATTCGTGGACGGACATCAAGAATACCGATCTCGTCATCATCATGGGCGGCAACGCCGCGGAGGCCCATCCGTGCGGCTTCAAATGGGTGACGGAAGCAAAGGCCAATCGCGGCGCCAAGCTGATCGTCGTCGATCCGCGCTTTACCCGTTCGGCCTCGGTGGCGGATTTCTATGCGCCGATCCGGCAGGGTACGGATATCGCTTTCCTGCTCGGCGTGATGAACTACTGCATCGGTAACAACAAGGTGCAGTGGGATTATGTCAGGGCCTTCACCAACGCCTCCTACATCGTCAAGGACGGCTTTGCCTATAAGGATGGCCTGTTCACCGGCTATGACGAGGCCAAGCGCGACTACGACAAGTCGACCTGGGATTACGTCATCGGCGATGACGGCTATGCCATGGTGGACGATACGCTGACGCATCCGCGCTGCGTGTGGAGCCTGTTGAAGCAACACGTCTCCATCTATACGCCGGAAATGGTGGAGCGCATCTGCGGCACGCCGAAGGAGAAGTTCCTGAAGGTGGCCGAGATGATTTCGGAGTGCTCGTCGCCGACCAAGGCGATGACCTCGATGTACGCGCTCGGCTGGACGCAGCATTCCAAGGGTTCGCAGAACATCCGAGCGATGGCGATGCTGCAGCTCATCCTTGGCAATATCGGCATTCGTGGCGGCGGAATGAACGCGCTGCGCGGCCATTCCAATATCCAGGGCCTCACCGATATCGGCCTGATGTCGAACCTCATACCCGGCTATCTGACGCTGCCGACCGAGAAGGAGGTCGATTTCAACACCTATATGTCGACACGCGGGTTCAAGCCGCTTCGGCCGAACCAGATGAGCTATTGGCAAAACTACAAGAAGTTCTTCGTCAGTTTCCAGAAGGCGATGTGGAGTGGTTCGGCGACGCCGGAAAACGATTTCGTCTATGATTGGCTGCCGAAACTCGACGTGCCGAGCTACGATGTCCTGCGTGCATTCGAACTCATGCACCAGGGCAAGATGAACGGCTATATCTGCCAGGGGTTCAATCCGCTGCTTGCCGCACCGAACAGGGCCAAGCTGACGGCTTCCCTGTCGAAGCTCAAATATCTCATCACCATGGATCCGCTCGACACGGAGACGGCCCGGTTCTGGGAAAATCACGGCGAGTTTAACGACGTTGACACGGCACAGATTCAGACGGAGGTCATTCAGCTGCCCTCCACCTGTTTTGCCGAGGACGAGGGGTCGCTCACCAATTCGGGGCGCTGGCTGCAGTGGCATTGGCCCGGCGGCACGCCTCCCGGCGAGGCGAAGGCCGACAATTGGATCATGGCGCAGATATATCTGCGTCTGAAGGATCTTTATAGCAAGGAAGGTGGCGCTTTCCCCGATCCGATCGTCAATCTCGACTGGGCCTATGCGGACCAGGGCGAGCCGACCGCGGAAGAGCTCGCCAAGGAGATCAACGGCAAGGCGCTTGCCACCGTCTATGATACCGCCGATCCGACGAAGGTGCTCGCCGAGACTGGCAAGCTGGTGCCGAGCTTTGCGGCATTGCGTGACGACGGCTCGACCGCATGCGGCTGCTGGATCTATTCCGGCTGCTTCAACGAGAACGGCAACAACATGGCCCGGCGTGACACGACCGACCCGGACGAGACCGGCGCCTATCTCAAATGGGCGTTCTCATGGCCTGTCAACCGGCGCATCCTCTATAACAGGGCTTCCGCCGATCTTACCGGCAAGCCATGGGATCCGAGCCGCAAGCTGATCGAATGGAATGGAGAGAAGTGGACGGGTTATGACGTGCCCGATATCGCGCCGACGGCCAAGCCGGGCGAAGTCGGGCCGTTCATCATGAACCCCGAAGGCGTCTCGCGTCTTTTCACCCGCGGCCTGATGCGCGACGGACCGTTCCCGGCCCACTACGAACCGTTCGAATCCCCGCTTGCAAATCTCGTCGCGCCGAATATCCGCGGCAATCCCGCAGCACGGGTGTTCCAGGACGATTTCGCGCAGTTTGCCGATACCGCTTCGGAGGAATTCCCCTATGCGGCGACGTCCTACCGGCTGACCGAGCATTTCCACTATTGGACCAAGCATGTCTGGGTCAATTCGGTGCTGCAGCCGGAATTCTTCGTCGAGATTTCGGAGGAGTTGGCGAAGGAGAAGGGCATCACCGGCGGTGGATGGGTACGGATATGGTCGAAGCGCGGCTCGATCCGAGCCAAAGCGGTCGTGACCAAACGGATCAAGCCGCTGATCTGCGACGGCAAGGCCGTTCATGTGGTGGGCATACCGCTGCATTGGGGCTTTACCGGCAATGCGAGAAAGGGCTTCGGGCCGAACTCGCTCACCCCCTTCGTCGGCGACGCCAATATCGAAACGCCTGAATACAAGGCGTTCCTGGTCAATATCGAGCCCACCACAGGGCCGGTGGCATAGGAGACGGCAGCCATGTTCCCGCCTGTTCCAAACCCCACCACCCAGCCCGAGGCTCCGCGGTTCGGTGAAAAGGATCTGATCCGACGCTCGGCCTCCAGGATAACGCCGCCGGCCGAGCGGCAGACCGAGGTGGCGAAGCTGATCGATGTGTCCAAATGCATCGGCTGCAAGGCGTGCCAATCGGCTTGCATCGAGTGGAACGACACTCATCCGGAGATGGAGACCAACGTCGGCGTCTTTGAAAATCCGCATGATCTCACGCCTGACATGTTCACATTGATGCGTTACGCCGAGTGGGAAAACCCGGAGACGAACAATCTCGAATGGCTTATCCGCAAGGATGGCTGCATGCATTGCGCGGACCCGGGCTGTCTCAAGGCGTGTCCGGCGCCGGGCGCCATCGTGCAATATTCGAACGGCATCGTCGATTTCGTCCACGAGAATTGCATCGGCTGCGGCTATTGCATCAAGGGATGCCCGTTCAACATTCCGCGCATATCGCATGTTGATCACACCGCATATAAATGCACGCTCTGCTCCGACCGCGTCGCCGTTGGCCAGGGGCCGGCCTGCGCCAAGGCATGCCCGACTCAGGCGATCGTCTGGGGCACCAAGGATGAGATGAAGGAATGGGCCGCAGGCCGCATCGAGGATCTGAAATCGCGCGGGTTCGAGAATGCTGGACTTTACGATCCACCCGGTGTTGGCGGCACGCATGTGATGTATGTGCTGCATCACGCTGACCAGCCGGAGATCTATTCGGGCCTGCCGAAAAATCCGCGTATCAGCCCGGTCGTCGAAGCCTGGAAGGGCGTTACCAAATATGCCGGTCTTGCCGTTCTCGGCATCGCCGCCGCAACCGGCTTTGTGCATTATCTGGTCGCCGGGCCGAACCGTGTTTCGGAAGAGGATGAGGAGGCGGCGGAGAAGCTCACAGAGGAGCACCGCTCATGAGCACCGATGTGAAAACCGATATGGACTATGACGTGGGAAAGGACGAGCACGTCCATCCCGGGAAGCCTGTCGTGGTCGATCGCTATACGGCGGGGGCGCGGGTCAATCACTGGATCACGGCGATAAGCCTCGTGCTGCTGGCGCTTTCAGGACTCGCGCTGTTTCACCCCAGCCTGTTTTTCCTGAGCGGCCTCTTTGGTGGCGGGCAGTTGACGCGGATCATCCATCCGTGGATCGGCGTCATTCTGTTCTTCAGCTTTTTCGGCCTTTTCCTGCGGTTCTGGAAGGCAAATCTCTGGAGACGGGATGACAGTGACTGGCTGGCGCATGGCCGCGACGTCCTGGCCGGTCATGAGGAGCGGGCGCCGGAGGTCGGCAAATACAATGCCGGGCAGAAGCTGGTCTTCTGGTCGATGTCGGCTCTGATCATCGTGCTGATCACCAGCGGTATAGTGATCTGGGATCAGTATTTTTCGGCATTCACCACCGTCGAGCAGAAGCGATGGGCGGTGCTGGTCCATTCGATCGTCGCCATCGTGGCCATCTGTGTCTGGATCATTCATGTCTATTCAGCCCTGTGGGTACGCGGTACCATACGGGCCATGACGCGCGGCTCCGTAACCGGCGGCTGGGCGTGGCGGCACCACCGCAAATGGTTGCGCGAACTTGTGGCGAGATCGCCGCAGGATAAATCGGGGAGGACGCCCGCCGAATAACGGGGCGTCAGGATCGGTCCACGTGGCCCGGCGGGTTCGTGAGGGAGTGCCATGAGACGCAAAACGGCGGTCGCAGCGGATCCGACAGCGATCGGAGATGTCTCATCACCACCCTTTGCGCGTCTTCCCGATCCGGCTTTGCTCTTTTCCGTGCGATCGGCGCGCTTCCGGCAATTGGCCGAAGCCAACCCGCTTGCACCCTATCTCAATTTCCTGGCGGAGCTTACGGCCGCTCAGCATACTGTTCTCACCGATCTGCCGCCTGCAGAAGCGCCCGAAGCGGAAGCGTTGCAGCGTGCGCGCACCTTCGAAATGCCGCTGCTCGACCGCGATGGCGTGGAAGATGATGCAACGCCCGGACATATATTCGACCGTCTGTTTGCTGCGGCCGATGCAATCGCCAAGCCGCCTGCCGCCGCCCAGGCGCTTGCCCGCGTTGCCCAGGCCGATCCCGAGGCACGCCTTGCCATGGCGAGAACGCTGTTCACCGGCACATTGCCCGGCGATGCGATTGCCGAGCATATCTTCGTATGGGCAGGGCTTCAGGTGCATTTCGCCCGACTCGCGGCCGCGCTCGATCCGGCAGCGGTGAAGCCGGTGGCGGACGGCGTCTGCCCCGTTTGCGGCAGCCCGCCCTCATCCTCGATGGTCGTCGGCTGGCACGGGTCACACGGAGCACGGTTCTGCTCGTGCGCTCTTTGCGGCACCTTGTGGCACTATGTCCGTATCAAATGTGTGCTCTGCGGCTCCACAAAGGGGATCGCTTATCAGGAAATCGAGGACCAGGGCGGGACCGTCAAGGCCGAGACCTGCGACAATTGTCATGGCTGGTCGAAGATCTTCTATCAGAACAAGGCCCCGGCAACCGATCCGGTTGCAGACGATGTGGCGAGCCTGGCGCTGGATCTGCTGATGCGTGAGGGGCCTTATCGACGCGGTGGCTTCGCGCCACTTCTGGCCGGTTTTTAGAGAGGGGAGGGCTTGAAATGGATGCCAATTTCAGCCTGCGCGATATTCCCTCGATCGATCAGCTTCTAAAAACAGCGACCATCGCCGAGGCAATTGACCGCTTCGGCCGGCCGGCTGTCACGGACGCGCTACGGGCCACGCTTGCCGCAATACGGGACGAGGTGCGCCAGGGCGGCCGCTTGCCGTCACCTGATACGATCGTGACCGTGGCGCTTGCGCGGCTGGATGCCGATGCCTGCTCGACGCTTCGGCCCCTGTTCAATCTCACCGGCACGGTGCTCCACACCAATCTCGGCCGCGCGGTGCTGGCCGATGCGGCAGTCGAGGCCGCCACGGCGGCGATGCGCGAAGCGGTGGCGCTCGAGTTCGATCTGGAGAGCGGCAGGCGCGGCGAGCGGGATGATCATCTGCGTGCGCTCATCTGCGAACTGACGGGAGCGGAGGACGCGACCGTCGTCAACAACAATGCAGCAGCCGTTCTTCTGGTGTTGAACAGCCTGGCGGCGGGCAAGGAAGCGATCGTCTCGCGCGGCGAGCTGATCGAGATCGGCGGCGCTTTCCGCATGCCAGATATCATGGCGCGCTCCGGTGTCCGGCTCGTCGAGGTCGGAACCACCAACCGCACGCATCCCCGGGATTATAGCAATGCCATCGGCCCGGATACCGGACTGGTCCTGAAGGTTCATACCTCCAATTATCGCATCGAGGGCTTCACCAGCGAGGTGGGCGCTCGCGAACTGACCGGGATCGCACGCGAGAAAGGCGTGCCGCTGGTCAATGATCTCGGCTCCGGCACATTGACCGATCTCGTCCGCTTCGGGCTCGCGCATGAGCCGACCGTCCGCGAGGCGGTCGAAGAGGGTGCTGACATCGTCACCTTTTCCGGCGATAAGCTGCTCGGAGGACCGCAGGCGGGCCTCATCGTCGGGCGCAGAACATTGATCGAGAAGATCAACAAAAACCCGATGAAGCGGGCGCTGCGAGTCGACAAGATCCGCCTTGCGACGCTGGAGGCGACGCTCCGGCTTTATCGCGATCCCGATCGCCTGAGCGAACGCTTGCCGACGATGCGGCTGCTCGCCCGCCCGCACGCAGAGATCAAGGCGCAGGCGCAAAGGCTGGCGCCGATTGTAGAGCGTGCTTTGAAGGGCGTCTTCAACGTCTCGGTCATCGCTTGCGAAAGTCAGATCGGCTCCGGCGCCCTGCCGCTGGCCACGATTCCGAGCAGCGGACTGGCGCTGACGCCGTCCGACGGCAGCGGCAGCGCTCCCGAACATCTGGCCACGGCGCTGCGGCGCCTTGAGAAGCCAGTGATCGGCCGTATCGAACGCGGATCACTGATCCTGGATCTCCGGTGTCTTGAGGATGAAGCGGGCTTCACAGTTAATTTCACGCCCGCCTATCCGCTTGCCAAACGGGCGGAAGAACCATGATCGTCGGGACCGCCGGACATATCGACCATGGCAAGACAGCCCTGGTGCAGGCACTGACCGGCGTCGACACGGACCGGCTGAAGGAGGAAAAGTCCCGTGGCATCTCGATCGATCTCGGCTTTGCCTATATGCCGGCAGGCGAGGCGGGCATAATCGGTTTCATCGATGTGCCGGGTCATGAGAAATTCATCCACACCATGCTGGCGGGCGCCAGCGGCATCGATTTCGTGCTTCTGGTGGTGGCCGCCGATGACGGGGTGATGCCGCAGACGCGCGAGCATCTGGCGATTGTCGATCTCCTTGGGGTGGAGCGTGGCATCGTTGCCATCACCAAGGCCGATCTGGTGCAGGAAGACCGCTTGGCTGCGGTCGAGGCCACGATCCGCAATGAGCTTGCCGGCACCATGCTCCGCGATGTGCCGATGATTGCGGTTTCGGCCGTATCAGGTCAAGGCATTGAAGCATTGCGCGACGAAATCGTCGCAGTCGCCAGGGGGTTGAGCGAGCGGCAGGCGGCGGGCCGCTTCCGCATGGCGGTGGATCGGTCCTTCACCATCCAGGGTGCCGGCACGATCGTCACCGGAACGGTGCTTTCGGGCGAGGTGGCGGTTGATGATCACGTAACCGTCAGCCCATCAGGCCTTGCCGCGCGCATACGCTCCATCCACACGCAGAACAGGCCGAGCAAACGCGGCCGTGCGGGCGATCGCTGCGCGCTCAATCTCGCCGGTTCCGGCGTGACGAAGACAGCCATCAATCGCGGCGATATGGTGCTGGACCCCAGCCTGCATGCGCCGACGAACCGGATCGACGCGACGTTGCGGGTGCTCGGCTCCGAGCCTAAACCGATCGGCCACTGGTTTCCGGTGCGGCTTCACCATGCATCGGCCGAACTCGGTGCCCGTATCGTTCTTCTGGCCGATGAGCCTGTCGCGCCCGGTGCCGAGGCGCGGGTGCAACTCGTTCTCGACCGGCCGATCGCCGCGGCGATTGGCGACCGTTACGTCATTCGCGACACCTCGGCCCGGCGCACCATCGGCGGCGGCCGGTTTCTCGACCTGCGCGCGCCCAGCCGCAAGCGCCGCACGCCGGAGCGCATGGCGCAGCTCGATGCTTATGCATTGATGGAGCCGTTGAGCGTGGCCGAGGCGTTGCTCGCCGTTTCGCCGTTTCATGTCGATCTCACCGCCTTTGCCCGAGACAGGGCATTGGCTGCAGCGGATGCGGCTTCGCTGGCGGAAGCGTTGGGCGCGGTGCAATTTCCGCTGGGTGAAACGGTTCTCGCAATGTCAGCTGAGCGCTGGATAAAATTCCAGGGTGATCTTCTGGAGAGGCTTCGGTCGTTCCATGCGGATAATCAGGACCTTCTCGGCATGGGCGTGGAGCGGCTGCGAACGCAGCTTGAGCCGCGTCTGCCGGTGCCGGCATTCCGCGCCGCCCTGCAGCGGCTCATCGCGGCGGGAGAAATTGTTCTGGATGGTGCCTGGGTGCGGCTGATCGGCCATCAGGCAACCATGGCGCAGGCGGATGAACGCCTTTGGAGCGAGATCGAGCCGCTGCTGGGCGGGCCCGAGCGCTTCCGCCCGCCACGCGTCCGCGACATTGCCGGATTGCTGGCTGTACCGGAGCCGGAGGTGCGCCGGCTCATGAAGCTGGGCAGTCGCATGGGCCGGGTACATGAAGTGGCGCATGACCATTTCTTCCTGCGCGCAACCGTGGCGGAGATGGTGGCGATCATTGCCCGCATCGATGCGGCCACGGATGCGGGCTGGTTCACTGCGGCGCAGTTCCGCGACCAGGTCGAGAACGGCCGCAAGGTGGCGATCCAGATCCTCGATTTTTTTGATCGCCACAGCGTCACGCTGCGACGCGGTGACCTGCGCCGTGTCAACCGCAGCCGTCTGGACCTGTTCGGCGATTTGGCCAATAGTGTTGTCGGCAAGTGCAGCGCTTCTGGAGGAGATGCGTCCCCGGTGGGGCGTCCGGACTTCAAATCCGGGAGGGGCCGAGAGACGGTCTTTGGTGGGTTCGACTCCCACTCTCTTCCGCCATTATCCGGCAGTTCCGGTTCCGGAAACGCACGGTGACGTCCGTTCCAGATTATCTCGAGGCATTGCGGCTGGCGGCGGACGAAGCCCGCTCGGCGGAAGCCACCTACAGGCGCGAAGCAGCAGCCCGGATTGCGGTGCTCGAGCGGGAACGCGCCTTTGCCTTCCGCCGGATGAACCTGATGCAGACGATCGCCGAAGCCGTAAAGCCGCGATCGGATGATGGCCCGGAAGGCGGCGAGGAAATCGCCGTGGCCAGCGCACTTGCCGCCTTGCGCACGCGACTTGGCTGGTCGTCGGACAGCGAAATGCACGATGCGACGCTGGCCCATTTCGCGCCCGTGGCGGCCACGCTCTACCGGGCATCAAGCGGTGATGCCGCAGAGAAGCCGGAAGATTTTCCGGATATTGCGAAGGAGGTTACCGGGTTTGAAACCTGGTACGAGAAGACCTATGGCGTTTCGTTCTGGACGCTTTTCGAAAATCCGATGCCAGACACGCCGCGCATCGATTTCTAACACATCAGCCCTTCAGACGGCGGGCATATTCCAGCGCCGAGAGCATGTTGACGTGATTGGCGAGCCCCTTGCCGGCAATATCGAAAGCCGTGCCGTGATCAACCGATACGCGGTCGATCGGCAGGCCGAGCGAGACATTGACGGCTGTATCGAAGGCGACGAGCTTGACCGGAATATGGCCCTGATCGTGATATTGCGCCACCACCAGATCGAATGCACCGTGATAGGCGCGATGATAGACCGTATCGGCGGAGATCGGCCCCACAACATTGATCCCTTCGGCCTTCGCCATCGCCACGCCCGGGGCGATCTGCAGATCGTCCTCACGGCCGAAAAGGCCGTTTTCGCCGCAATGCGGATTGATGCCGGCAACCGCGATGCGCGGATTTTCGACGCCCATGCGCCTGAAATGCTTGTGACCGATGCGGATCGTCTCGGCGACGCGCTCCGGCGTGGCGCGATCAATGGCCTCTTTCAGCGAAACGTGTGTCGACACATGGATGGTGTTCAGCCGTTCGGAGGCAAGCAGCATCCATGACGATCTGCAGCCTGTCAGATGCGCCAGCATGCCGGTGTGGCCGTCATAGTGGTGGCCGGCCGCATTCAGCGCTTCCTTGTTGATCGGGGCGGTAATGATGCCCGCGGCATCGCCGGCGCTGGCGAAATCGACGGCGGTCTTGATATATTGGAAAGACGCTTCTCCGCAACGCGGAGAAAGGATGCCGAACTTTCCGGGCAGTCCCTCGACCGGGACGTGGATCACCTTAACGCCCCCGGCCGACGCATCGAACGGCAGATCGACATTGCAGGCCGCCCGCGCCCGCTCCAGGGTCGGCAGGTCGCCTACGATCGCGTAATCGGCGCGATCGGAGGCCGGAAGGCTCGCCAGTGCCTTGACGGAAATCTCTGCCCCAACGCCCGAGGGGTCGCCCATGGTGATCACGAAGGGCTTGCGGGCGGGCGGCGTTGTCATGGCGTTTCTCCAGCTTTTCGGGTCGGGCTATTTGCCTTACAATTTTACAAAATGTCAACCTTGGAAGGCGTTGATAGGCAATGATTTTATTGGAAATTTTGTAGCATTAAGGTGATATATGCTGTCATTTCGGGAAATTTGTCTATATATTGGATCGCAACATAGCATGTAAGGATTCAGCTTTCATGACGAAGCTCCTGATCATAGCCGACGACCTGACCGGAGCTCTCGACAGCGCCGCGCCCTTTGCCGTGCGCGGCCTGAAAACCGTAGTCGCCGGACGTCCGCGGTATCTGGATGCCGCCCTAGCAAGACAGGCGGATGTGGTGGCCGTCTCCACCGCTTCACGCGAGGGCGACGTAGCGGCCGCCCGCAGCGCGGTTGCCGAGGTCATGCACTCTGCGGCTCGCGCCGGCATCTGCACGCCGCGCCAGATCTTCAAGAAGATCGATTCCCGGATGAAAGGACATGTTCAGGCGGAAACGCTTGGAGCGGCTGAGGCCTGCGACGCCGGTCGTCTCATTGTCTGCCCGGCAATCCCCGCGCAGGGCCGTATCGTCCAGGGAGGGGAGGTCAGGGGCAGGGGGGTACAGGAACCGATTGGCATTGCCGGGTTTTTCCCGGATATGGAGATCGTCGCTGCGGATGGGACGAATGATGAGGACATGGACCGGATCATATCCTCGGCAGGGCCGGCCGACATGCTGGTTGGTGCGGCCGGTGTGAGCGGAGCGCTGGCGAGGGCACTTGCCCCGGCGGGTTCTGCACGGGCAGCGCCGCGGCTCCGCGCACCGGCGCTGCTGGCGATCGGCTCCCGTGATCCGATCACGCTCGATCAGATCGCCCGGCTGAGGGAAAAGGCCGATCCGGCATGGATCGGTGCTCCGAATGGGGGCACGGCGGTGGATGTGCCAAGCGGAGCAGCCGTAATCATCCTGCAGATGCTGCCGTCTGAAGAGTTGATCCGCGGCGATCAGGCCAACCGGAATTTCTCACAAACCGTTCGTCGGTTCCTCGACCAGGGCGTTGAATCGCTTCTGTGCTGCGGCGGTGAGACGGCCGATGCGGTTCTTGCGACCGGTGGCAACGGCATTATCGAGCTGGAAGGGGAGCTGTTGCCCGGTGTTCCCGCCGGAATGACTGAAATTGATGACAAAAAAGTGCTGATTGCCACGAAATCAGGGGGGTATGGGGACGTGGATTGTCTTGCGGATATCGCGGAAAGCATTGATTTTATGGAATCCTGCGGGATAGACTAATCAGAGGAGGAGCTTTTCATGCCGGTTGGCAATTCGTCAGAAGACGCAGGAAAGAATGGTCGTTCGCGCTCCAAGCCGGCGCTGGCGGAGCGCGTCTATCATATGCTTTACGCCCGCATCTCCAATGGCGATTATCCGACCAATTCCAAGCTTCCGCCGGAACTGCATCTGAGCGAGGAATTCGGCGTCTCCCGTCCCGTCTTGCGCACCGCGCTCGAGCGGCTGCGCAGCGAGGGCCTGGTCTATTCCAGGCAGGGTGCCGGCAGCTACGTTCGGGCGCCGCAGGGCCAGGCGCTCGGTTTTGCGAAGGTGGAGACCATCGCCGACATCCAGCGCTGCTACGAATTCCGCATCAATCTGGAGACCGAAGCTGCGGGCCTCGCCGCCGAGAGGCGCAGCGAAGACGACATTGCGATGATGGAAGGGGCACTGAGGCTGATGGATGCTGCCACGCTCTCGCATCAGCATCGCGAGGATGCCGATTTCGCCTTTCATCTGGCGGTGACGACCGCCACCGGCAATCATTATTTCGAGGCATCGATGCGAGCGCTGCGCGAGCACATCGCTGTCGGCATGAAAATGCACGGCAAATCGCTAATGTCCGACGGCCCCAAGGGCCTGCATGACGTTTTCAACGAGCACAGCGCGATTTTCGCCGCCATTCGCGACCGGGACAGCGAAGCCGCCCGGCGCCTGATGCACGATCACCTCGTGCATTCGCGCGAGCGCCTGTTCGGCGGCTCGCTTCTCGATCTCAGGCGGGGATAACCGCCTTCGGCGGTGTGACACCCAATTTTTCCGCCTCGGCAAGCAGAGCGGATAGAATGCCGGGATAGAGCTTCACCCCCTCAGCCACAGCTTCGCGCTTGCGGGCGAGAGCCGCTTGCCCGGGCAGCCGGACGGGAGCGCTGCCCGGAAGCGGGATGGAGGACCGGCAGGCTTCGGTCAGCCAGCCGGTCTGCCTGAGGAAGGCATCGGAACCACCGAAGGCCGCCGGGTCGTAGACCGTGATCGTCACGGCCGCGTTCGTGCCCTTCGGGGCATCCGCCCGGCCATAGCCGGCAAGCCCTTGCGTGATAGCCTCAACCGAAAGCGCCATGCCATAGCCTTTCTGCCCGTGGTCGCGACCGCCGGTGGGCAGCAGCGTGCCGCCGCGGGTGACGGCGTGCGGGTCACTGGTCGGGGTGCCGTCCGCCTCCATTAGCCAGTTCGCATCATAGCGCCGCCCTTCGCGGATCATCCGCTGCGCCATGTTGACGGTGGTGATCGACGCCGAGATATCGATGAGGATCGGCTCACCAGGCGTCGGAATGCCATAGGCGACCGGATTGGGCGTGAAAACGCCTGTGGTGCCACCGAACGGCGCCACCTGCGCACCGGAAGGTGACGAGGAAGCGATGGAAACCATCAGGGCCTGATCGGTGGCGATTGAGAGATAGGCGGCAAGCGCGCCGATATGATGGCTGTCGCCGATGACGAGCGTTGCCGTGCCATATTCCCGGGCGCGGGCCGAAGCGAGCTTCACTCCTTGTGAGGTCAGCCACGCGCCCGGCAGTCGTCTGCCGCGCCAGCAGACTGCAGCCCCTTTGTCGGAGAGCACCTCCGGCTCGCCATCCCTCCTCATGATGCCGTCCGCAATGCTTTGCAGATACCATGGTGCGAGCGCCAGGCCATGGGTCGTGTGGCCCATGGCATCGGCTTCGACCAGATAGGTCGCAACGGCTTCGGCCTTTTCCTGCGCCAGTCCGGCGGCGCTGAACAGCGCTCTTGCAAAATCAGTAAGATCCGCAATCGTCAGACGGTCCATCGTCACGCTCCAAAAACTTCCGGGTTCAGAACGCGGCGCGGCCGTCTGCCGGCCATCAGCTCCTCGATATCGGCGATGTTCATCAGCCCGACATTTTCGACCGCTTCCAGCGTGTCGGCGCCCGAGTGCGGCATGAAAACAACGCGAGGGTGGGAGAAGATCGGGTGCGAGATATCCGGCGGCTCGCTGACATAAGCGTCGATCGCCGCGCCGCCCAGCCGGTTCTCGTGAAGGGCCGTGGATAGCGCATCGACATCGACAACCTCGCCGCGGGCGAGGTTGAGCAGGCAGGCGGTCGGCTTCATCAGCGCCAGCTTCTCGGCATTGATCAGAGACGCGTTGCCGGCACCACCGAAGACATGCAGCGACACATAATCGGCGCGTGCGAGGAGATCGTCGAGTTCGACGATCTCGATCTGGTTTGCCCCGGCAAAGGCCTTGTCGGCATAGGGATCGGTGGCGATCACCTGCATGCCGATCCCGCGTGCCATACGGGCGAGTGAGCGGCCGATATTGCCGAGACCGACGATACCGAGCACCTTGCCGCCGATCTGCGTGCCCACCTTGCGGTCCCAGCCGCCTGAGACGACGCTCGTATGGCCGGCGGGGATATTGCGGGCGAGGCAGAGCATCATGCCGATCGCGAGCTCGGCGACAGCATCGGCATTGGCACCGGGTGTGTTAGCGACGGGCAACCCGCGCGCGGTACAGGCTGGAATATCGATATTGTCGACACCGACCCCATGTTTGAGAACCGCTTTCAGCCTGGTCGCTTGCTCCAGCATTTCGGCCGTCACCGGAACGAGGCCGACGACCATGTAATCGGCGCGGGCGATGTGTTCGGAAACGCCGCCGTCAGGCCTGCTGGTATCGACGCAGCGGATCAGCTCCCAGCCCAGCTCCTGCAGCTTCTGCGGCACGCGGCCATATTTGCCGAAACCGGGCGATGTCGTCAGGACCACAGTCATCATGCACGCCCGTATTTCTTGAGAATGTCGAGGATCTTGCCGTCCTGCTCCGGATTGGGCAGCAGCGCCGGCTGGCGGCTGGCACCAACGGAATTGTCCATCAGATAGAGCGAGCGCTTCACCAGGGCAGGGGGGAAGCCGAGGGTGTAAAGATCGGTCCGGAAATTGGTGTAGATCTCCTGGCAGCGCCGCGCCTCATCCAGGTTGCCGCTGTTATAGGCGTTGACGATGCCGGCCAGCACGTCGGGCAGGACATTGCCGAGGCCGGAGATGCAGCCCGCCGCGCCATTTTCCATCGACCACAGCACCAGGTGGTCAGGACCTGAATAGACGTCAAAACCCTCTACCTCGCGGCCGACCGCCATATAGGCGGCGAGCGTATCCTGCGAACCGCCGGAATCCTTGATGCCTGCGATATTGCCATGGGTAGCGAGGATGCGCGCCGTCTCCGGCTCGATGTGGTTCTGGGTGCGAGCCGGGATATCGTAGAGATAGATCGGCGTTTTCACGGCATCCGCGACGGTGGTGAAATGCCGGATCAGGCCTTCCTGCGTGCAGGCGATGAAGAATGGCGTGATGACGGCGATGCCGTCGACGCCGATACGGTCGAACTCGCGAGCGAGCTTCAGCGTTTCGAAGGTGGCGGGCATGCCGGCATTGACGATCACCTTCACCCGGCCGGCGACCTCATCCACCACCTCTTTCGTCAGGCGCACTTTCTCCTCGAAGGTGAGGGCGGTGAAATCGCCATTGGTGCCGGCGCACAGGATGTTGTTTCCCGCTGCGATCTGGCGGCGCACCTGCGCACGCGTCGCCTCGAAATTGATGGTCTCGTCCTCGTTGAAGCAGGTGACGAGGGCGACGTAAGCCGATTTGGTCATAATTACTCCGTGGGTATCAGGCCGTGACGCGTTTGGCGCGGCGGGCTTGCAGATAGGGGAGGGCGAGCGAGATCACCGAAAGCCCGAGGAAGAGCAGCGTGATCGGCCCGGAAAGGAAGGCGATGACGTTGTCGCCGGTCTGCAGCAGTCCGCGCCTCAGATTGGCCTCCAGAAGGGGACCCAGAATGAGGGCGATGCAAAGTGCAGCCTGCGAGAAGCCATACTTCTGCATGCCCCAGCCCAGGATCCCGAAGCCAACCATCGTGTAGAGATCGACGGGATTGAGGTTGATCGCGAAGGAGCCGATGAAGCAGAAGACGACGATCGACATGGTGAGGATGCGGCGCGGCACGAGCAGGATCCTGGAGGCGATCGGGATCAGGAGCATGCCGAAGACGAACATGAAGATCGTGGCGAGGAAAGTGCCGCCGAAGATGCCGACGATGATATCTGGCCGTGTTTCGAAGAGCATGGGGCCGGGCGCCAGGCCCTGGATCATCAGCCCGCCCATCAGCACGGCGGTGACGACATCGCCGGGAATGCCGAGAGCCAGGAGCGGAATGAGCGCGGCGGCGCAGACGGCATTGTTGGCGCTTTCGGTCGCGGCAATGCCTGGTGCATAGCCGGTGCCGAAGCGCTCCGGCGTCTTGGAGGTCCGCCGCGCCTCATTATAGGCGATCCAGGAGGCGGTGCCGGAGCCCGTACCGGGAATGATGCCGATAATCGTGCCGATGAAGGATCCACGAATAAGCGCATTCGCGCTCTCGCGCATGTCCTGCCAGGACGGCCAGCGCCCGGAAACCTTTGCCGGAGCTTCTTCCGTGCTGCCGAGACGTTCGAGCTGGGTGAAAACCTCCGAGAGCGCGAAGAGGCCGATCAGTGCCGGCGTGAAGGAAAAGCCGGAGGCAAAGCCGGAAATGCCAAAGGTGTAGCGCAGCACGCCGGAAATCGGATCGGCACCGACGCAGGAGATCAGCACGCCGAGACAACCGGAAATGGCCCCCTTCAGGATATCGCCGGAAAGCGAGGCGATGATGGTGAGGCCGAAGAGCGCCAGGGCGAAATATTCGGGCGCGCCGAATTTCAGCGCGATGCTGGCAAGCTGCGGCGCAAGCGTCGCAAGGACGATCGATGCAAAAAGCATTCCGATCGTCGAGGCGATCGTTGCCATCCCGAGCGCCTTGCCTGCCTCGCCCTTCGTCGCCATCGGATAGCCGTCGAGCACGGTCGCGGCCGAGGCGGGCGTGCCCGGCGTGCGCAGCAGGATGGCCGAAATGCAGCCGCCATAGATACCGCCGATATAGATGCCGATCAGCATATTGATGCCCATGACCGGCGTCATGCCGAAGGTCAATGGGATCAGGAGCGCCACGCCCATGGTCGCCGTCAGGCCGGGGAGGGCGCCGATGACGATCCCGCCCAGCGTGCCGAGGGCAATCGCCCAAAGGACCTGCGGCTGAAACAAGGGGAGGAGATAGGCGAGATAGTCCATGACAATCAACTCGTTGAAGGAGGGCGGCCTGCAATTGCCGCCCCCGCCTGCGGAAGGAATGGTTTGTCCGCGTGCTTACTTGTTCATCTGATACATGCCGAGATCCTTGATCACGGCTTCCGCGGTATCGCTGTCGCGCTTGGCGCGCGCCTTATAGGCATCAGCGTCCTCATATTGGACAAACTCGCCCATATCCTTCATTTTCTTCTGGAATTCCTCGTCCTCGACGGCAGCTTTCACACCATCGCGCAGGATCTTGAGGTCTTCCTCCGGAATCTCCTTGGGCGCGATAATGCCCTTCCAGGACGACCAGGTGAAATCAATGCCTTTCTCCTTGGCGCTCGGCGTGTCGGGGAAGAGGTCGATACGGCCTTCCTCCTCGACGAACAGCGGCTTGACCGTGCCGGCCTTGACCTGCTCGAGCGCCTCTGCCGGCGAGGCCACCATCGCCTGGATGTGACCGCCGGCGCAGGCCGCCATGGCTTCGGACGAACCGCCGAAGGGAACGGATTCGACCTTGATATTGGCCGCCTTGGCAAAGGCTTCCGTGGAGATGTGATTTGCGCCGCCGGCGCCGGAATTGCCGATCTGCGGCGCCTTCTCCTTGGCATAAGCCATGAAGCTGTCGAAATCGGAGAAAGGCGCATCCTTGCAGGCAACCATAACCTGGAGATTGCGACCAACCAGGCCGACGAATTCGACATCATCGATGGTGTAGTCGGCGCTGCCCAGATGCGGCAGCAGCGCGAGCGGGCCCTGCGCGCCGGCGCCAATCGTATAGCCGTCCGGGCGGGCATGGATGACAGCGGACGTTCCGATCGCACCGCCGCCACCGGGCTGATTGCGGACAATGACGGTCGCGTCCGGAATATGACGCTGCATGCTCTCGGCCAGAAGCCGCATGGAAAGGTCGGTACCACCGCCGGCCGAATAGGGCACGACGATCTGTATCGGCCGGTCCGGAAAGGCATAGGCCGCGCTTGCCGTCAGCGAGCCGATCAGGGCCGCCATCATGATGATGCGTTTTTTCATGGTTTCCTCCTCGGGATCATTTGTTTTTTCTCCTCCGCAATAGCTGATTTGTAAAAATGCCGGTTACGGCAGCCAGACCTGCAGAAGACGGGTAAATCCGAACCATACCGCCCCAGTGATCAGGACCGGCAGGACCAGAAACTTTACGGGCGAACGCTCGCCCATGAGCAACATTCCGGCGATGAACACCAGGAGCGTTGCCGGCAGATAACCGAGCGGCATGAAGGCCGCTGAATAGGCCGTGAGCATCAAAGCGAAGAGACCGATGCGCAGGAGATTGCGGCGCTTGATCGTGGTATCCTGGTCATTCGCGGCCGAGCGCTCGTCGCCCTCCGCAGGAACAGGCGCCGCCGAGCTACGCGCTCGCAGGATCAGCATCAGCGACAGAATGGTTATGGCGCCGAGCATTAGCCACGGCAGAAAGGATGGACCAGCGATCGTGCTGGCGCTTTGGCCCTTGATGTAGAACGTTCTCCACGCGGCGAAGGCGGAAAATGCCAGAAGGCCACAGCCGATTATTGCATCGCTTCCGATTTTTCGCATCGTTCCTCCGGCCTCCTCATAGCCGCTTTGCCCAGGCTTCTACAGCGGCTTGGCGCATCATGGTAGGAAATAGTAAATATGTCAACTTAACAACGATCATATCGTGTGTTTCCGACGGGAATCGAGCGATCGGCCGGCTGAATGAGGCGATGGTATCTCTAATTAAATACTTGATATTAAGCGCATATTCTCCGCATATCGCGACGAAGTGTCATCGTTTCTGAATCTCCACAGTCTCAAAAGGTCACCGTTTATAAATTGACAAATAGGCAGATACTCCCGTATCCATTGCATCGACGTGGGAGAGGGATCAGACAAGTTCACCATGCCCGGACTATCGGCTGATGCCTTCTCCCCATGCATTTTGCGTGTCTGCCGGCACGCCTTTTTCGGAGACGGAATCATGCTTGCCCTGACGCACCCGCTGGAAATGCAACGCCCGCCAATCGTCCATTTCGGCACCGGCGTCCTGCCGAAGCTCGGGGAATGGGTATCAAACCGCGGCTTCATGCGCCCGTTCGTCATCGCTGACGTGGTCAACGCGGCGCGGCTATCGGTTCTGGGATTGGCAAATGCCGCCTGTTTCGGTGCGGTGAAGCCGGAGCCGGACGTTGCCAATCTCATGGAAGCGGTTGCGGCGGCCGAGGCCGTGGATGCAGATGTGATCATCGGCTTCGGCGGCGGTTCCGCCATGGACCTGGCCAAACTCGTCGCCGTGTTGGCGGGAAGCGGCAAGCGCCTTCACGATATTTCGGGACCGCATCGCGCACCGTCACGGATTGTGGGCCTCGCGCAGATCCCGACCACCGCCGGAACGGGCTCAGAAGTCGGCACCCGGGCGCTGATTACCGATCCGGAGACGCGCAACAAGATCGCGACCGAGAGCCTCCATATGCTCGCTGATATCGCGATCATTGATCCGGAGCTGACGGCAACTGTTCCGCCCTTTATCACAGCGGCTACCGGCGTGGATGCTTTGGCGCATTGTGTCGAAGCTTTCACCTCCAGGCGCTCCCACCCGCTGATCGATGATTATGCCCTGCGCGGGATCGAGCTCGTCGGTGCAAATCTGAAGCGCGCCGTCGAAAACGGCGAGGATATGGAAGCCCGCTCGGCACTGTCGCTCGCTTCGTTTTATGGTGGCATCTGCCTTGGCCCGGTGAACACCACGGCCGGCCATGCCATCGCCTATCCCTTGGGAACCCGACACCAGATCGCCCACGGCATCGCCAACGCACTGATCTTTCCCCACGTGCTTGCCGTCAATGCGCCAGCCCGGATGGAAAAGACCGCGCTCATCGCCAACGCGCTGGGCTTCGCCGGCTCAACGGCAGAGGAGATCAGGCGGGGCGCCCTGGCGTTCTGCGAGAGCCTCGGCCTTGACATGCGGCTGCGCGCCCATGGCGTGCCGAAGGAAGACCTCTCCGCCATGGCCCGCGAGGCCCATGCCATCCGCCGGCTTCTGGACTGGAATCCGGTCGACCTCTCGGAAAACGACATCCTGCATATCTACGAAACCGCCTGGTAATTTTAACAACGGTACCGCCGGTGATTACTGCAGGCGGGGCAGGGTTAGCCGAGCCTGCAACCCGCCGTGGAGGCCGTTCACCAGCATGATATCACCACCGGCCCGCCGGGCGATGCTGCGGGCGATCGTCAGGCCCAGGCCGAATCCGCCGGTCTTGCGGTTGCGCGATCCTTCCAGCCGGCTGAAGGGCTCGAACATCTCGTCAAGTCTCTCCTGCGGTATTCCGGGGCCTCTGTCGGCGATGGTCAGGATGATGTCCTCTTTGGTATAGGACAGGTCGAGGGTGACGGATTTGCCGTAAGTGATGGCATTATCGATGAGATTGGTGATGCACCGGCGCAAGGCGACCGGCTGTCCGTGGCATATGAGCCCGCGCGTCTGCCGGGTCTTCGCACCCAACGAAATCTGCGGATACCCATCCACGATGGAATCGATCAGTGACCAGAAGTCGATTTTCTCGTTTTCCTCCTCGACGATTTCATAGGTTGCGAAATCGAGGACGGATTTCACGATTGCGTCGATATCGTTAAGATCGTTCGCAAGCGAGTGGCGCAACTTCGGATTTCGCAGCGTTTCCAGCCGCAGCCGCGCGCGGGTCAGTGGGGTCCTAAGATCGTGCGCAAGGGCGGCCGCCAGATGCTCCCGTTCCGCAATATACCCCTTCAGCCGCTCCTGCATGGTGTTGACCGCCCTGGCGGCCGATTTGTATTCGGCCGGACCGATCTCGGGCAGGGGCGGGCTTTTAACGTCCTCGCCAATGCGTTCCACGGCCTTTTCGAGGGCGCGGTAGGGCGCCGTCAGGCGCCGCATGGCCCAGATCGACATGACGATGACAAGTGCCGCGACTGCGCCATAAAGCGGCAGTGTCTCCGCGGTCAGGATGGGATTGGCCGGTGATATCGGCGTCGAAAAATTCACCCACTGCCCGTCCCTGAACTGGATCGAGGCCGTCAACCTGTCGCTCTGGCTGAAATCCTCCGCCAGATCGGACAATTTCTGCTCGACCACACCGATACTCGAATCGGATTGATCGGGGAGGGGCGCCACGACCGGAATCTGCGGCGAATCGCGGCGGATACGGGCATCCACCACCCCGAAAGCCGACAGCCTGGCGACGAGGACGTCCTCAAGCTCGGCCATGTTGTCGTCCGCCGCGATGGCGGATTGGACGGCGGGCGCATTGGAGAGCGATACTGGACGCGCCGGCGTGGATATATTCGCGATGAGCTTCCTCCGGTTTTCCGCGGGCACGGCATGCAGCAGCTTGACGAGCGTATCGGCCCGTTCGCTCAACCGGAAGAGCTCCAGCACATTGTTGTTGTCGGCACGATCGCGGGAAACGATGGAAAGCGTTGCAATCTGCGTTGCCACCAGGCCGGTGATCAGGATGAGCAGGATCCAACTCGGCAGTGTCTGGGGCAGAAACCGTTTCATTGTGCGCTGACGTCCGGAACAAACTGATAGCCGCCGCCCCTGACGGTCAGGATCAGCTTGGGAGATCTCGGATTATCCTCCATCTTGCGGCGCAGCCGGCTCACCAGGATATCGATACTGCGGTCATAGCCATAGGCGGCATTGTTTCCCACGAGATCGAGAAGCTGGTCGCGGCTGAGAACGCGCTGGGCACTCTTGACGAGGGTTTCCAGAAGGTTGAATTCAGCCGTGGTCAGCTCCACCCTGATATCGTCAGGCGAAACCAGCCGCCGGCGGGAACAGTCCATGGTCCATCCGGCAAAGCGGTATATCTGGGGAACGACCCGCATGGAGGATGCCGCGGCGTCGAGCCGGCGCAGAACAGCCCTGACGCGGGCCAGAAGTTCGGCCGGCTCGAACGGCTTGGAGACGTAATCATCCGCCCCCATTTCCAGCCCGACCACCCTGTCGGTCGTCTCGTTGATGGCGGTGAGCATGATGATGGGCACCCGGGAACGCAGGCGGATTTCACGACAGATTTCGATGCCGCTCTTGCCCGGCAGCATCACGTCGAGGATCAGGAGATCTACCGGCGCCCGGGAGAGGACCGTCTCCATTTCCTCGCTATCGCAAGCGACGGATACCCTCAGCCCGCGCTTCTTCAGAAAATCATGAAGAAGCGTGCGGATGTCCTGATCATCATCGACTATCAAAATGTGAGCATCGGCTTTCAAGCGCATGTTTCCCGCACGATAGGAGAATTGGGTCGGAGATTAATTTGCTTCCGTAAGCCTCGCTAGAAGCCGATCTTGCATTTTCTGGGGCCGAAACAATCCAGAAACAAAAATCTACAAACGGGAAAAGCCGAAGACATGTGCCTGCCCGATAAAAACAGCGTTGATTCTGGTTGGCACAGGAACATTTTCGGTTCGGCACCCATGCGGATGAACTCGATCATCTCGGCAATCGTACTGGCGGTCACGGCATTCCTCGCAATGCCGATCGGCAAGCCGATGGCCGACGCATCGCTCACGCGGGTGGAAAGGTGCAACAGGCTGCAGCAACAGGTTCAACATGCCCTGGCAGGGCGCCCCGGAAATCGACGGGTGGCGGAGGCGAGAGCACTACAGAAGAAGGCGATCAAATTCTGTGCAGGCAAGAAGCAGGCCCAGGGAATAAGAGCCTTCGCTCAAGCACTCAAGCTGCTCGGCGAACAGCCGGTCGATCAATAGCCAACCCACGAACCCAAAAGGAAATCCACCGATGAATAAGTCTCTTTTCACCGCTCTCGGCCTTGCTCTCGCTTTCGCCGTCTCCGCTCCGGTTCTCACGACCAGCAATGCGGAAGCCGCCGGAATGACCGCGACGACGACCGCGAAGAAGGTCGACACGCAGCAGGTCAAGCACGTCAAGAAAGAAGCCAAGGCCAAGCTTCACAAGAAGCACAAGAAGGTCGTTGCAGCCGCCAAGAAGCAATAATCGCTCGGGTGCTGCAGGCAACACGCCGATCGCGCGTCGATCGGCGTGTTCTTGTTTGTAGTGTTTCCTATGCGAATTTGCCGCATCAATGGATAATGGCGGTGTAGACGAACCGCTCTATTGCGAGGGCAATCCGCGGCGCTGCCATTCGCTGCGCGGGACCGGCTCTCCGACGTGGAAGGCGAAGGCCACGACTTTCGTCACATCAGGGTCCACCTCGCAGCGGTAGCTCAGATTGAACCATTGGCGGCTGGCGCGGAAGGCCGTCCTGGTTATCTCGATCACCGTGCCGTCTTCCAGCCGATGCGAGGGCAGGAGCTCCGGAAAATAGGGCGGCAATGCGTGGAGCAGTTGCTCGCGCAGCTCCGTCACGCACAGGCGGCCAGCGCGCACATCGCGCGGCACGTCATTCATCGCGGTTGCCGATGTCGGATCCCCGGTGGCTGCCTGCGAAAACAACATCTTCGCTTCCTGAAGCGGCGGTTCCTTTTTCGCCTTGACAGCTTCTGTCGGCTTGGGGTCTGGTACTTCGGGCGGCGCCGGCTGCACGGCTTCGCTGAGCGCCTCGATCGTCGGCATGGCGGATGGTTCGGCAACATCCTGTTGACTTGGCGCGTGCTGAGCCGTCGAGGAAGCTGAACCGTCTTCCGCGCTGTTGCCGTTTGCAGTCTTCCGAGGCCCCATATCCTTCTCACCGAACCGGAAGACGGGCCTCAGAACAGGTGCGGGCTCATGCCGCCCGGCATCATCGCGCGCTGGCGGCGGCGGTTCAGCTTTGGCTTCCTGCGATTTTTCCGGCTTCGGCTCTTCCGCAGGTGGCGGCGGTTCGGCCTTGGCTTCTTTCGGCGGTTCGGGCGGCACGAGATCCACCGCGATGGCTTGTTCCTCTTCCGGCTGTGGCAGCGATATCGGCAATCCGAAGATTGCAAGCCAGCCCACGACGAGGTGCAGGGCAAGGGAAGCCGTCACGGCTCCCCTGAACATCCAATGCTGATCTCGTATGGCGTCCTTCATCACGGCCAATGTGGAATGAAACAGAGGCAGCTTCAAGCATCCATGCCCCCGTGGAATACCCCTTAGGTGGATACGGCGTTTGAGTTCGTTCTTGCTTTTGAAAAAGCATAATAAAAACAATAGGCTTGAACAAAATCGGCACGTCAACATAGTACGGATGGCAGCTTAAATCCGTCCTCGGCTCGCGGGGGGCAGCGAAGTGGCCGACGCTGGCGGAACGTCTAGGGATAGATGCCCTAGCGGGCATAAAGCTTGGTCCAGCGGCTCTCTTACCTCATCGACATCAACGTCGTGATCAGGCCCGCCTTGACTTCAAGCACAGGGGTAGGGGGCTCAATATGACCGATGTCCCTCAACTGTTCGGGAGTCAAGTCCGCGATTGCCCAATATGTTGAAACGGTCCGTTGCCAGGCCTTGAGAGCCGCGATTGAAGCTGCTGTGGTTTTCAGCACAAATCCAAGCAAGCGTACTTTAAACGAGCGATATCGAACGCGAGTTTCCATGTGAGGCATCTTTGGCCTTCCATCTCCCAGATTACGGCCTAACCTTGCATGATCGGTGCTTGGCGGACGTAACGCGTGAATGGCATCGTTCCAGGCAGTGACGACACCCTCGCGAAACCGCTCCCCGCCAGGGCGAGTTTCTCTTCCCGAGCGGAACTCCGGCGCGATTGCGCCCAAGTCGCGAGCCCGCAAACGGATGGTGTCGGCGCCCCGCAATGCGCTGGCCTATTGCTTCGTCGGCGCCACGATCTTCATCACGAACGAAGTCGGCGCCTCGCCCGGCTCAAACGGTCCGGGCACCTTGTTGCTCACCGGCGGCAGGCTGTTGAGATAGGCCGCGATCGCTCTTGCGTCAGAATCGGTGAGCTCCGCCAATGCCGCCCACGGCATGATCGGAGCGAGCGTGCGTCCGTCGGGGCGCCTGCCCGTTCGGATCGCCGCGATGATATCGCTCTCGCTCCAGCGCCCGAGACCCGTCTCCTCATCGGGCGTGAGGTTGGGACCGTAGAAGACCCCGAGCCCCGGGATCTCGAAGCCGACCTCGGAGCCGCCGAGGTGACGCGTCATGTCCGGCTTGCCGAGGAAATGTCCCGGCGTGTGGCAATCGGTGCAGTTTCCGATGGTCACAAGGTATTTCCCCCGTTCGACCAGCTTGTTGTCGGCCGCGCCGGCAGGCAGCGATCCGATCGCCGCCGCCAAAGCCGTGAATGTTATGGGCAACGCCCGCCTGGCCGCCTGCGACGCCACGCGCGCCGCGGCAGATCCGAAATCGTGAATGCTCATGTTTCCCTCCTCCCGCGGCCTATGGCCTGCGGCCGATCACGGCGCCATTCGCGGCAGGTGCGTCGAACCAGACCGTTTCGATCTGTCGGAATCCGGCTTCATCGAGCCAGGCCGAATATTCCGCCGGCGTGTAGTTTCGCCCTTCCGTTTCGATCAGCATGTTGAGGCTCATCAGCGCGGCGGGCGCCGGCCCGGTCTTTTCGTCATTGACGAGAAGTTCACTGATGACGACTGCGCCGCCGCTCGGCAAAGCCTCGAAGGACCGGCGCAGCAGGGCGCGGTTCTTCGTCTCGTCCCAATCGTGCAGGATCATCGACAGGAGATGCACGTCGTGATCGGCTGGAAGCTGCTCGAAGAAGTCGCCGCCTGCGGTCCCGATGCGATCGGTCAAGCCGGCTTCGGCGATCTTTCCAGCAGCGATCTCGGCCACATGCGGCAAGTCAAACACGGTCGCGCGCAGCGCCGCATATTGTTTGCAAAGCTCGATGTCATACGCGCCCGATCCACCGCCGATGTCCAGGAGGCGGCGGAAATGACTGAAATCCACGGCTTCGCCGAGCTTGCGCGCGGTCATCGTGGAAAGCGAATGCATCGCCTCCCAGAAGAGTGCCAGCATCATCGGATCCTCGCCGTCGAATATCGAGGATTGCACGGCCGCGTCCCATGTGGTTGGCCGGTTCGTATGCAGCGCTTCGGTAAGTTTGCCCCAGCCCTCGTAGAGCCGCTTGTCGGCCATCTGCACGAAACCGCCGAAATAATAAGGCTTCTCGCGTACGAGATAGGCTTCGCTTAACGGCGTATTGCGATAGCGGCCATCCTTTTTCTCCAAAAGCCCGAGTGCAGCGCAGCCGGTCAACAGCATCTCGGCCGGGCGTGGATGCAGATCGAGCGCCTGCGCGAGTTCGCCAGCGGTCGTGCCAGCGCCGCCAGAAAGGCGGCTGAAGAGATCCAACTCATGCGCAGCAGCGAGAGTCTTGAAGGCCCAGAAGCCGGTCGAAAGCGCCATCAGCGGGATGGCGGAAGGAAGCTCCTGTGCGGTTGCTGCGCGCCTTTCAACTGTTGTCGTTTCCATGTTCTTCTCCCGCAAATTGTTCAGACGACGTGCACATCGCCAAAAAGCGCCGTTGCAGGGTGATTTCGCAGCCGAATCGTGGGCTCCTACACGGCCTTCAGCGGCGTGTGCACTCTCCAGCCCCCATTGGCGCGCTCGAAGTCAGCGATGATGACCTTTTCGCTCCACGCGCCGCCCAAATTCGCTTGCCGCTCAGGCCGGTTCGGACGCTTTCAGACGTCTTGGATCGGGAACCGCACAGAAATCGCAGCTATGGTCACAGACAGGCCCAGAGCTCCTATCTTTCATCCGGCCGATCCAACGCATTTGTCATCGCCCGGATCTGTGCAGTCTCGGGCGACGCACGGCATCGATCACCCTTGCTGGTTGTGGCTCAGCGTATCGTAGGAGAACATGGGGACTGGTAAAAGTGCCAATTCATACATTTGAGAGCAGACCAATTTCGTTTATTCTGGGATAATGACGGGCTTTCACGTCAGCCTGGTTGGGCGCAAGGACCTCAGCGGCGAGATCTACCGCCAAATCCGGCGTGCGATTCTGGATCTGCGGCTGCAGCCAGGCGACCCTCTGCCGCCTAGCCGCGAACTGGCGCGGACGCTTGCCGTGTCGCGTGCTACCGTGATGGTGGCTTATGAACGCCTCATCGCGGAGGGGTTCGTAACATCCCGGCAGGGAGCTGGAACATTCGTCAGCGAGCTGATGGGGCAAGGTGAGCCCAAAAAAATGAGGCACGAAGCCGCCGATGTGCTTCAACCGTGCCCGATCTGGGGATCCGTGACACTCCCGACGGCATTCAAGAGTGCGGCTCGGTTCGACTTCCGCGCCGGGCTCATCGACGCCTCCCTGTTTCCTCACGGGATTTGGCGGCAGTCGGTTGCGCGAGCGCAGCGCTCAAGCGAAGCGACCACCGGCCGCTACGGGCATCCCGCGGGGCACCACGAACTTCGAGTTGCGATTGCTCGGCACATCGGCATTTCCCGTGGGGTCGAAACTTCGGCAGACGATATCGTCGTCACGAACGGCACGCAGCAGGCACTCGATATCCTGGCGCGCGTGCTGCTGGCCCCTGGCGATACGATTGCTGTCGAAGATCCGGGCTACGGGCCGCCGAGACAGTTGTTCAGAACGTTAGGCTTACAGGTGATCGGCGTTCCCGTGGATCGCGAAGGGTTGGTGGTTGGCGCGCTGCCGCGAGGAATTAGAGCTGTGTATGTCACGCCTTCTCATCAATTTCCGCTTTCCGTAACGATGACGTTACAGCGCCGTCAAGCGCTGCTGGCCTGGGCTGAGCGGAACAACGCGGCCATCATCGAAGACGACTACGACAGCGAGTTTCGTTTCGGGGGTCGCCCTCTCGAGCCATTGCAAACGCTCGATGCGAAAGGTCGCGTCATCTATGTCGGTTCTTTCTCGAAAACAATGCTGCCGACGCTCCGGCTGGGTTTTCTGGTGACCCCGCCCTCACTGCGTGACGCCTTGCACAAAGCGAAATTCGTCAGCGATTGGCACTCATCAAGCCTTGCGCAAGCGGCACTTGCGCATTTCATCGATGAGGGCGAATTTGCTCGACACGTCCGCCGGGTGACTGCAATCTACCGGGAGCGGCACCAGGTCCTCGCCGATGCCATATCCCGTGATTTTGCCGAGCAGCTTGAGCTCATCCCGTCGACATCGGGGCTCCACGTCACCGCGCTGGCACGGAGAATGTCGGTGGACCAGATTGCCGAGATCGCGCGCCGCGCTGACGACCGCGGCGTCACTGTTCAACTCTTGTCATTATTCGCCATAAGCGCGCCCCCACGAGCCGGGGTTATGCTGGGATATGGTGCCATTTCCACAACCCGCATCGAAGAAGGGATGCGTTTGCTCCGCGGCTGTTTCGACGGCTAAACCGTCGCGGGTTGCGTCCGCTGTAACTGGTCGATCAGCCATGGCCGTCACGAAACTCTCAACCAAATTCTCGTCCGCGAGCGGCCGGACACGAGCGCTCCGTTCTCAGATCGACGATGACCGATCTTAAGACGGGCCAATGGACAGACTTAAGCTGTCATTCGTACTAAAAGCGCTATTTGGAACAAGCTCGATGGAAAATGCTAGCAGCAGTCACCACGCCACAGATCTCAGTTCCATAACAAACCTTATGCAATTTAAGTGTGTAGCGGCTATTTAGTAATGCGACAGTTGGGCCAGTTAGAGATGCGACACTCTCGCCTCTCGACGCGCTGGTCAATGTCAACGTTGGGAGCAAGGATGACGACCTTCCGCCTGGTGGAGACCATGAGCGTTCGGAGTCGTGATGTCCTGTTTGATCACCATGTCGCAGAAAGAATTGCATCGCCTCGAAGTCATCCAGAAGATCAATGATCGACGCCTAAGCGTCGTCCAGGCAGCGGAGTTGCTCGGCCTCAGTCGAAGCCAGGTGCACAGGCTGCTGCAGGCTTATGACCGGGCCGGTGCGGCCGGTCTGGTTTCGAAGAAGAGATCGCGGCCAAGCAATCGGCGCCACAGCGAAGATTTTCGCAATGCGGCGCTGGATCTGATCCGCGAACGCTATCTGGATTTTGGCCCCACGCTGGCTCGCGAGAAGCTGATCGAACTGCATCACATCTCGGTCGCCAAGGAGACGCTGCGCCAATGGATGACCGAGGCCGGCATCTGGGTCTCGCGACGCGAGCGCAAGCAGCGGGTCTTCCAGCCGCGCGGCCGGCGTGACTGCTTCGGTGAACTGGTCCAGATCGACGGCTCGCATCACTGGTGGTTCGAGAACCGTGGCCCCAAATGCGCCCTGCTCGTCTACATCGACGACGCCACCGGCAAGCTGTTGCATCTGCGGTTCGCCGGATCGGAGAACACCTTCGATTACCTGCATGCAACGAAGGCGTATCTGCAGCAATGGGGCAAGCCTCTGGCATTTTACAGCGACAAGCACGGTATCTTTCGATCGACCCATGCCTCGGAGAAGGACAGAACGAGCGGCCTGACGCAGTTCGGGCGGGCCCTTTACGAGCTCAACATCGACATCATCTGCGCCAACACCCCACAGGCCAAGGGACGCGTCGAACGGGCCAACCAGACGCTGCAGGATCGTCTGGTCAAGGAACTGCGGCTGCGCGGCATCGACACGATCGCGGCGGCCAATGCCTATGCGCCGGAGTTCATGGCCGACTTCAATCGTCGCTTTGGCAAGGAACCACGCAATCCGAAGGACATGCACCGGCCGCTTGCCGCGCATGAGAATCTCGACGGCGCCATGTGCCGCAAGGAAGTCCGTACGCTGTCGCAGTCCCTGACGCTGCGTTACGACAAGGTGTTGTTCATTCTCGATCCGACGGAGCAGGCCAAGGCGCTGGCGGGAAAGAAGATCGTCGTTTGCGACTATCCGGACGGGCGCCTCGAGATCATGCACGAGAGCTTTGCCCTGCCCTACAGAACCTTCGACACCTTGCGGTCAGTGCATCGCTCGGAGATCGTCGAGAACAAGCGTCTGGACGACATGCTTTCGATCGTCGCCGAGATGCAGGCCGCGCGTGAACAGCAGCGCAGCAAGAGCGGCCCTCGCCGCACCGGCCAGACGGATCATATGTTCGGCATTCGCGATGGCAGCCAGAGCAACGGCTATCAGAAGCGCGGCCGCAAGCCCGGCCGGCGGACGGACTTCATGAATGATCCGGAGGTCATTGCCAAAAGGCAGAAGGCGCTCGCGCGCATGGAGGCAGCGGAATGAACCGCTGGCACTCATCGTCTCAAAGCTAAAGCCGAAGGGTGTCCTTCACCCGCCCCCGCTCCTTCCTTGCAACCCGGACCAGCCGGTCGGATCGGGGGCTGATCGTCAGCGCCAGCGGAGATGCCGAGTGTCGCATTTCTAACTGGCTGGCGGCGCCGCATCTCTAATCAGCTTTGACAAAGTGTGTAGCCGCAAAGTTAAAGTGTCCTGTTCCTGCCAAGTAAGAATGTCACTCTCCCCGTGTTTTCAGTGACGTGGGAGATTGCGGATGGGACTGATTGCAATGAGCGAGCGCGACCTGCAGCGGATCGAGGTTTTGTCGAAAGTGATCGACGGCCGCATGACGATTGTTTCGGCGGCGCATGTCCTGGACTTGAGTACGCGCCAGGTTCGCCGGCTCCTGGAGCGTATCCGGACGACCGGTGCGGCATCGATCCGGCACAAGGCGATCGGCCGGCCGTCGAACAATCGGATTTGCGACGGCGTGCGTGATTATGCCGTGATGATCGTGCGCGAGTGCTATGCGGATTTCGGTCCGACGCTGGCAGCCGAGAAGCTCGCCGAGCGCGACGGGCTGACGGTGTCGCGCGAGACCTTGCGCAAATGGATGACGGAGGCCGGTATCTGGTTGTCGCGCAAGCAGCGCCGGACGTTCCATCAGCCACGCTTGCGGCGCGAGGCCTATGGCGAACTGGTGCAGATCGATGGATCCGAGCATCGCTGGTTCGAGGATCGCGGTGAGCCCTGTTCGCTGCTGGTGTTCATCGATGATGCGACCGGCAAGCTGATGCAGTTGCGCTTCGTGCGCTCGGAAAGCGCGTTCAGCTACTTCGAGGCGCTGGAGCTCTATCTGACGGACCACGGTGCGCCGGTTGCCTTCTATTCCGACAAGCATTCGGTGTTCCGGGTGGCGAAGAAGGATGCCAAGGGCGGCCAGGGCATGACCCAGTTCGGCCGGGCGCTTTCAGAGCTAAACATCGAGATTCTTTGCGCAAACTCGAGCCAGGCGAAGGGCCGCGTCGAGCGGATGAACCGGACGCTACAGGACCGGCTGATCAAGGAACTGCGCCTGGCGGGCATCTGCGGCATGGACGATGGCAATGCTTGCCTGCCCCAGTTCATGGCGCGGTATAACCGGCGGTTTGCCATTACCCCTGCCCGACCTGACGATCTGCATCGGTCGCTGAATCTTGCCCCGGATCGGCTGCGCGACGTCCTGTGCAAACGTGAGCAGCGTTATGTCGGTGCCCAGTTGACGTTCTCCTACGAACGCCAGCGGATCATGCTCGAGGAGACGGAGGTGACGCGCGGACTGGTCGGCCGCTATGTCGAGACTTATGCCTTCGCCGATGGTCGGCTCGACGTGCGCTGGAAGGGGCATTCCCTGCCCTACCGGGTGTTCGACAAGGACCAGCGGGTGACGCATGCGGCGATCACCGAGAACAAGCGGCTCGGTGATGTGCTGGCCTATATCAGGGAGAGGCAGGAGCAGCAGACGAAGCCGAAGGTCAAGACCAACAGCGAGAAGATCGGTTATAAACCGCGGGGCCGCAAGCCGGGCAAGCGGACGGATTTCACGAACGATCCAGCGGTCATTGCCCGGCGGCAGCAGGCGCTCTCTGACCTCGATGCGGCGGAATAACCGGCTGCTCCAGCTGTCAAAGCTAAAGCCGGATGGTGCGTCTCACCCGCCCCCGCCCTTCCCTTGCAACCCGGCCCAGCCGGTCCGGTCGGGGGCTTGCCGCAGCGCAAGTGGAGATGTCGAGTGTCGTATTTCTAAATGGCTGAAGACGCGCGCAAAGTGACATTTTAACTTTGCGCAACGGCGGACATTTCAACCTGGCCGCCACAAAGTGTGTAGCGGCATTTTAGAGATGCGACATATGAGCCAGTTAGAGATGCGACAGTCGTCGCCTCTTGGGATGCTGGTCAAACGTCAACGTTTGGAAGGAAGACTGGCGACGTAAAGCGTGGTTGAGACCGGTGGTTCATGGATGAAGTGCGACTTGCGAATGATACCAATGGGTTATCAAACGCAAGGAAAACGCAATGAGACGCACCTATTCCCATATCGACCTTGATGAACGACGCAAGATTGCTCGCTGGCGTACAGCAGGACTGGGTGTGGAACTGATCGCCGAGAAACAACGACCGACAATCACGATCGGTCATAGATGGCCTGATCCGGGTGATCCAGTCTCTGCCCCACAGCCCCGGCGTTCCATCACTACTCACCAAGATATGTAATCGGCTAAACGCGAGACCACGCAAGTGCCTCGGCTATCGCACGCCGACCGAAGTCTTCAGGCAGAAACTCCTCGCTCAGAGGAGACGGGGCGAAGATCACGCCGCTGTAGGTAATGGTGCGACTTTGATGTCATGCTCATGGACTCTTACCTGCGCGAGGTCAAAAGCACCCTGCATCCGCAGGAGCGTTTCCGCCCGCAATCCGAAGGCTTTCTCAAAACGGATCGCCATTTCCGCCGACAGAGCGGTGTGGCCGTTCAAAACATTGCTCAGGTTTTGGCGGGAAACGTCCAGATGCTTGGCGAGCGCCTTCACATTGACACCGCGCGGCTCCACGATCTGGCGCTTGAGCCAAGGACCGGGATGAACGTGGATCGAAGGATGAATCTTGATAGCCATCAGTGATAGTCCTCCAGATTAAGGTTAGCGATGGTGGCCTCATCAGCCAAGGTGAATGTTAACCGCCAGTTCTTGGTGACCGTCATGGTATAGACACCCTTGCGATCCCCGCTGAGAGGGTGGAAACCAAAATTTGGCGGGACGCCGAGTTCATCAATACCGGAAGCCGCAACGATAAATGCGATCATGTCGATAACACGATCGGCTTCGATGACACCCTTCACGCGGCCCTTTTCTACGAGGTTTCGCAAGGCTTTGTGGTTGATGCTCTCGATTTCCATGTGTCGTGTTATAGACGACACAAGAGAAGAGTGTCAACTCATAATTGACACGAAACTTTAACAGTCACCCGGAACGGCCCTAGCGAGCAAACCGCAATGCCCTTATGGCTTGCACAGGGCAAGTCGAACGAAGAGGCTGCATGGATTCTGTATGTGGGCATCGACACGATGAAAGCCCATGTCAAGGCCCTCTATGACAGGACCGGATCGGAAGGAAGCCTCGACACCGCCATTTTCGGCTTTGCCGCCTCTCTGGAAGCTCAACAAAGCCGCCTGGCGAGCTAGCGGCAGCCAAGGCCGCGAATAGGCCCCTTACAACGCAGCCGCGTCGAACACCGTCGCCACCCAGTCGATGAAAACCCGCACGCGCGGCGATAACAGGCGGTTCTGCGGATAATAGGCGGCGAGCGGCAAAGGCGGCGGCGGATAGTCCGGCAGGACCTCAACGAGGGTGCCGCGTGCCATGTCCTCCCTGAACCGATAGCGCGGCGCCTGGATCAATCCATACCCCATCTGCGCCAGATGGTGCGCCGTCTCCGCATCATTGGCGGTGACGCGGCAGGGCAGCGTCACCTCCCTCACCCCCTCGGCGGTCTGGAACTCCATCGGCATAACCCGTCCCGTCCGGGATGATACGAAGCCGATCATCTGGTGCCCTTCCAGATCGTCGGGCGAAGCCGGCAGGCCGTGGCGGTCCAGATAGCGGGGGCTGGCACAGGTCTGCTCGGGAATATCGGGAAGCTTGTGCATGATCATGCCGCTGTCGTCGGGCTCCCCTGCCCGGATCACGCAATCGACGCCTTCGCGCACGAGATCCACCAGCCTGTCGCCCTGCCCGATATGCAGCACGATCTCAGGATATCTTTCCAGGAATTCCGGCAGACGCGGCAGCAGGAAAGCCCGCGTCAGCGTGCCGTGGGCATCGATCCGCAGCACGCCTGCCGGTTCTCCGCCGCGCAAGGCGCTCTCCGCCTCATCGATATCGGCAAGGATCGACAGGCAGCGCCGGTAATAGTCCTCCCCTTCGGGTGTGGGCGCCACATGACGCGTCGTGCGCTCCAGAAGCCGGCGGCCGAGATCGCGCTCAAGCCGCCTGATCGCCTCGGTCGCAGTCGAACGCGGAATGTTCAGATCGGCCGCAGCAGTCGTGAAGCTGCCACGGTCGATAACCCGGACAAGAAGGCGCATTGCGTCGAGACGATCCATGATTGTTCGAGATATCCGAATTTACTTGCCAGCGGAAGGGGGATTATCCCGGCAGAAAACCCCATTAACTCTTGGTCGAGCAATGGAGGTCAAGAAATGACACTGGAAAACAAGACAGCGATCATAACCGGCGCTGGCAAGGGCATCGGCGCGGCAATCGCGCGCCGGCTCGCCGAAGACGGCTGCGCCGTGGTCGTAAACTACGCGCGCGACGAGGCGGCCGCCCGACAGGTCGTGCAAGATATCGAGCGGGCGGGCGGCAAGGCCATCGCGGTGCAAGCGGATGTCGGCGATCCGACTGGCATGACGGCGCTGTTCGATGCCGCCGAGGCCGCGTTCGGTCCGGCCGATATTCTGATCAATAATGCCGGCATGATGCGGCTGTCGCCGCTGGCCGACGCCACGGATGCGGATTTCGACACGCACTGTGCCATCAATCTGGGTGGCACCTTCCGCGGCATGCGCGAGGGCGCCACGCGGCTGCGCGATGGCGGGCGGATCATCAGCGTGTCCTCGAGCGTGGTCGGGTTCTATCAGCCGGGCTATGGGCTTTATGCCGCAACGAAAGCTGCCATCGAGGCCATGACGCATGTGCTCGCCAAGGAACTGGGGCCACGCAGGATCACCGTAAATGCGATTGCGCCCGGCCCGGTCGAGACCGATTTCTTCATGCGCGGCAAATCCGAGGAACTGGTTGCGAATATCACCCGCATGATCCCGCTCGGCCGCCTCGGCCAGCCGGGCGATATTGCCGATGCCGTCGCGTTCCTTGCTGGACCGGAAAGCGGCTGGATCAACGGACAAACCATCCGCGCCAATGGCGGCGCCGTATAAGTGTTACCCTATTAATCGAAGGAAAACCGATGCCATTTGCAAATTACAAATTGCCTGAAGCAGCACTCTCAAAGGTGCAGAAGGAAGACCTGATCCACAAGACGACCGATCTCCTGGTTAGCTATTTCGGAGAGATTGCACGTCCCACCACCATGGTTCTCATCGAGGAAGTGCCCGATGGCGGATATGGACGTGCGGACGAGGTCTTCATCATGCCGGATGAATACCGGGCCAAGGATTGACGCCAATGGAAACCCGAAGCGGGCATCACAGCGCCTGCTTCGGGTCATCACTTCTTTGGCTGAGCCGATTGTTCCCGCTCAGAATTGAGCCTTAAGATCCCGCTGCAGCGCATCTCGAACGAGGCTGACCAGCTCGGAATGGATATCCGCGCGGGCTCGGTCGCTTGCGTTATCGCAGATCGGATCGACTTCGCCTGCCGATTTCAACAGCTCCGCAGCCCCTTCCTTGCATTCCGGCAGAAAGCTGAAATGATTGGAACCCGCGACGGATGCATAGGTCCCATGAGGCGCCAGCGTTGCCAGGTGATCGGCGATCACACCCGCGGGAATAGTGGCGGGGCTGCCGAGGTTGACGAAATTCATAGGGATTGTGATTTCCTCCAGGCTTTGCTCGTCATAGGCCTGCGCGAGACCCGGATCGATCAGGACGGCGGACTTGACGCGGGAATCCCGGTTCGATTGCTCGAAACGTTGTTTGTCGATCGTCCGCAGATCGAGCTTGTCGACCTGCACTTCCCTGTCATTGACGTAGCCCTTGCCGCCTTTATACCAGGCGCAGTCCCATTTCGTATATCTGTCGCAATAGCGGGCATATGTTTCGAGATTGGCGCGGGCACCGGCAATCTCCATCGCCGCCGCGCCTCCCAGCGAAAAGCCGATGACGCCGATGCGCTCGACATCAATCACACCGCTCCATTGCGGGTCTGTGGTGAGATCATCGATCAGGGCGGAGAGATCCTGCGTGCGCTCCCAAACCTTCGGTGTGCTGGCGGGTGTCGAGTCGCCGCTGGTGGTGCCGGGATGATTGGGTCCGGCGACGACAAAGCCCGCCTGGGCCAGTTCCGTGGCGAGCCAGCTCATGCCCTGAACGCGGCCGCCCGATCCATGGGACATCACCACCAGGGGAAAGCGCCCTTCGGCAAGCGGCGCATCGCGCATGGCCGGCGCGCCCTTGAAGGCTTGATTGTCGCCGATAAGGACGGGTTCGCCGCCTGCTGTAGCGGGATACCAGATCGTCACCGCGATATCCCTGCCACGCTGAGGCGCGGAAACACTTATCTCGCGTATGCCGACCTCGGCAGCCTGCGAAGTGGCTGTGGAGAAGGCGGTAAAAATGACGACGGACAGAATGCGGAAAGAATTCATGGCGGGGAACTCCCTGTTGCAAAGGACCCGCAACCGATTGCAAGGCCTGGCCCGCGCCGCGTCCTGGATCACGATCGAGGTCGTCCCGAATCGCGATATGGGTCATTATCATCCCCGCCGATCGCCATCTCTGAGGGCATGCCTTGATCTTCATTCCGCTTCCCTTTGTCGTTGCCTTGTTGCTTGCGATCCGCCTCGTCGAGATGCTGCGCGGTGAGCAGCCCTTGAAAATCAACCGGCCCTTCCTGGCCCTGATCGCGCTGTGCACCTTGCAGTCGCTCGCCGTCGGCTTGCGGTGGGGCTACGGGGTGACCGAACTGCGCTATGTGCTGCCGGTGCTTGCAAGCTGCCTGCCGCCGCTAGTGCTGGCCAGCTTCCGCAGTCTCATTTACCGTGAAGAGGCGCAGGCGGGTACGACGCGCTGGCTTCACGCCCTGCCGCCGATTGTGATGACAGCTCTCCTGTTTTGGGCTCCGGCGCTGATCGACTTTGCCCTGATCGCCTTGTTCGTCGGATATGCGATCGCCATACTGAACCTCGGCAGAACGGGCCCCGACGCCCTGGATGATGCACGTCTCGACCGCGTCCTCTCGGCACACCGCGCCCTCGTCATTGCGGCCGCGTCGCTGTGTCTGTCTGCCTTGTTCGATCTGGCCGTTTTCATGGACTTCGAATGGAGCAAGGGGAAGAATGTCGCCCTGATGGTGAGCAACGCCAATCTTCTGGGGCTGCTCCTTCTGGGACTGACCGCCACCGTCGCAGCCCACGCGCGGGCACTCCCCTCCCCCGCAACGGACATGAATGATGCAGCGGCACGGGCCGCACAGGACCGGGAAATCCTGGAACGGATCGATCATCTGCTGGTCAAGGAGAAACTGTCCAGGGACGAGAATCTGACCTTGTCGCGCCTGGCACGGCGGGCGGGTGTTCCGGCCCGGCAGGTATCTGGCGCGATCAACCGGCTCTCGGGCAAGAACGTCTCGCAATATATCAATGATTTCAGGATTGCCGAGGCCTGTCGGCTGCTCCGGGAAACGGACATATCCGTGACCGCCGCGATGTTCGAATCCGGCTTTCAGACGAAATCGAACTTCAACCGCGAGTTCCGGCGGGTCACGTCCCTGAGCCCCGCTTCCTGGCGCGAAAAGAACCGGTCGTTGTGATCCCTAAAGCGGGTTGAACGGCACGAACAGGACAGCAAGCCCGGCAGCCACAAGTGCAACGCGGACCAGTGGCCGATAGGCCGCGATCAGGCCATAGGAAACGCAGGTCAGCCCCACAGCTACCTTGGCGGCCGCAAAAAGCGCTGCGGCCGGCGCTCCGGCGATTGCGATGAGGTTCGGATTGGCGATCATCGCCAGCGGGATCAGGTAAAGTCCGACGCCAAGCGCCATCGCCGTAAGGGCCACCTTCAGCCAGTCCTCCCGCACCATGCCGGCGGCGATGAAAACCGCACCGCAGACGGGTGGTGTGATGGTCGACAGAAGCGCGAACCAGAAAACGAAGAGATGCGCCCGCAACGGTTCCAGCCCAAGCTGCGTCAGCGCCGGCCCGGCCACTGAAACGCAGATGACATAGGCCGCTGTCGTCGGCACCTCCATGCCGAGAATGAGACAGGCGGCGGCGGTCAGGAACAGTGACGGCCACAGCATGCCGCCGGCGCCCGACAGGATCAGTGAAGTGATTTTCACGCCAAGACCGGTGATCGACAGCACCCCGATGATTACCGAGGCGCAAAGGATGATCGCCGCAATCAGCGATACCTGCCGCGCTGCAACGATCAGTGCATTTTCGAACCGGGCCAGCGCCTCGCGCGGATTAAAACGCAGCTTGCCGTCGACCAGGAGCAGGACAGCCCCGGCAAGAATCGCGAAAGCGGCCGCATATTGCGGCGTGTAGCGCGCCCAGAACATGCCCCAGAGAAGGACGGAGAACGGCACCAGGAAGAAAGCGGAAGTGATGAGCACGTCGCGTGATGCTGGTTTCTGGTCCGCCGGCAATCCTTTCAGCGGATAACGCGTGGTGAAGGCATTGATGCCGACCCATACGGCGAGGAAATAGAGGATCGCGGGCAGGACCGCCGCCGCCATGATGCCGGTATAGGGTGTGCCCGTCAGTTCCACCATCACGAAGGCCCCTGCTCCCATCAGCGGCGGCATGATCTGCCCGCCGGAGGAGGCGACCGCCTCGATCGCGCCGGCGAGCCGCTTGGGATAGCCGAGCCCGACCATTGCCGGAATGGTGATGGCGCCGGTGGAGGCCACATTCGCCGAGGCCGATCCGGAGATGGAACCGAACAGGGCGGATGAGATGACCGAGACCTTGCCCGCCCCGCCGTTCAGCCGGCCGGCGGCGGCCGCTGCCACATTCATGAAGCCCTTTCCCGCTTCGCCCGCATTCAGCACCGCTCCGAAAATTACGAAGATCGCGACCGTGCCGACGGAGACGCCGGTCAGGCTACCCCACAGCCCGCCCTCGGCGATCGTCAGCGTGCCGAGAAAGCTGGCAAGCGGCGTTCCCGCATGGCCGAACTCGCCCGGAATATACTGGCCGAAAAGTCCATAGAGCAGCGCCAGCGCGGCGACGCTCGGCAAAGCCCAACCGATGGCGCGGCGCGCCGTCTCCAGCACCACGACGAGCAGCGTGACGGCGATCCCGGTCTGCATCGGCCCTTCCAGAAAGCCGTATTGGTCGGCCAGGCTCCCCTCGTTCAGCGCCATCCACAGACATGCCGCGATCCCCGCCCCCGCCAGCAGCCAGCCCGAAAGGCGCTTCAGGCCGCTCGAGGGCGTGAAGATCAGAAGCCATGGCAGGATCAGCGCCATATGCAGCGGCCGGCTGACGAGGTTCGGCACAAGGCCGGAAAAGATCAGCCCCATATGGAAGGCGACGAGCAGCCCGGCGAGAGCCGTAAGGAGAATGCGTTTGGTCATCGAAGGGTCAGGTGGAAAGAAAAAGACGAGCGACGGGAAAAGGGCGCAGCATCGGCCGCGCCCATCGAGACAAGGCTTACATCTGCCTTTCGCTCAGTTCGAAGCCCGCTTCCTTGTAGTACCGGACGGCGCCGGGATGCAGCTTGCCGGTGATATTGGCCATCAGGCTCTTGTCGACCCCCTTCCACCAGGGCGCCGAGCCGCTCATCGTCGTCTTCTGCTCCCAGAAGGTCTTGGTGAGCTGATAGGCTGTCTCGTCGTCCATTGCCGTGGTCGCATAAGCGACGACAGGCAGAGAGGTTGTCAGGATATCCCTATCCTGGCCGGCATAGGTGCCGGCGGGGATCGTCAAACCTGCCCGTTTGGTCTCTGCCACCTGTTCTGGCGTCATGGAGAGAATATTGACATCGACGCTCGCCGCGGCCTCCACGACATTCGGCGCGGGCCAGGAGCCGGCGGTGACGAAGCCGTCGATCTGTCCGTTCTTCAGCGCGTCGCCGGCATTGGAGAGCTCCGCATCGGCGATTTTCACCTTGCCTTCGAGGCCGAACAGTTTCAGATATTTCTCGCCCTCCGTGGCACCGAAGGAACCCTTGCCGAGCAGAATGGTTTTGCCCGCCATGCCGGCGAAATCCTGCGCACCGGAAGCCTTCGACATGACGAAGTGCATGGTGAGCGACGGGATAGGGAACAGGGCACGGATTTCAGAAAATTTCGGATTGCCCTTGCCCTCGAAGGCGCCGGTCCCCGCCTGCGCCGCGTCGACCAGTGCCGGCGGCGCCGTGAAGACATAGTCGCCGCCGCGGGCGCGCACTTCCATCACGTTCTGCACCGAGCCCTGGCTTTCCTCGATGGTCATGATGATGTTGCCGTCGGTGCCCTTCTTGATCGCCTCGGCGACCTCCACTCCCATCTGGTAATAGGAGGAGCCGGCCTTGGCCGATTTATAGGTCACGCGGGTTTCGGCGTTTGCAGCGGTGGCGGCGAACCCAACGGCCAGGGTCGAGGCGAGTGTCGCTTTGATGATTGAATGAAGCATGCTGGAAGTCCTCCCTGTCTTTGTTGCACTCCGCATAGCAGGCACCATCCCGTTTGGCCAAGCGCCGGAATGCAAATTATGCATTTCTGCTGTTTCTGGCAGGCGCAGATGCCCAAGTTTTCCTCATGGCTCCTGCAAGATATCGTCGTTTGTTCGCGGTCTCCGGGCCTCGTATATCGGTTGCGCGGCGTGCCTTTCAGCGGGCGTGGCCGATCAGCCGGACATGAAGAGGTTGAGCCACCATGAGAAAAATGACCCTTTTGAAGTCAGGAATTCTCACTTCCGCCCTGCTCTTCCTCGGCGCGAGTGCCCATGCGGCCGACGATGCTCCCGATAGGCTGGAGCGGGCCGTGAGCGAGGTGGTCCAGCCCATCATGAAGCGATATGGCGTGCCCGGAATGGCGGTGGCGGTCACGCTTCCGGGAAAACGCTATATCTTCAATTATGGGGTTGCCTCGAAGGAGAGCGGGCAGAAGGTCACGGACGATACACTGTTCGAGATCGGCTCGATCAGCAAAACCTTCACCGCCACGCTTGCTGCTTATGCGGAAGCACGTGGAAAGCTCTCTTTCACCGACAAGGCGAGCCAATATTGGCCGGCGCTCGCCAGCAGCAGCATCGGTGAAACCAGCCTTCTCGATCTTGGAACCTACACGGCGGGCGGGCTGCCGCTCCAGTTTCCGAAAAATGTCACGACAAACGAAAAGATGCTCGCCTTTTACAGGAACTGGCGTCCCGCCTACCCTGCCGGCACCCATCGGCAATATTCCAACCCGAGCATCGGCCTCTTCGGTCATCTCGCTGCCAGAAGCATGGGCGAACCGTTCGATCAGTTGATGGAAAACAAGCTCCTGCCGATGCTTGGCCTCAGCCAAACCTATATCAAGGTGCCGCAGGACCATATGGGCGACTATGCCTTCGGTTATTCGAAAGCCGGCAAGCCGATCCGGGTGTCGTCGGGCGTTCTGGATTCCGAAGCCTACGGCGTAAAGACGTCCGCAGCCGATCTCATCCGATTTGTCGAGGCGAATATGAACGGCACAAAGCTGGATGCCACACTTCAACGGGCGATCGAGACAACACACACCGGATATTATCGGGTCGGCGACATGGTTCAGGGTTTGGGATGGGAGTCCTATGCCTGGCCGCTCACCCTCGACCGGCTACTCGCGGGGAACTCCTTCGAGATGATCCGCAAGCCCAACAAGGCGGCGAGGCTCGATCCGCCGCTACCGCCGCGAAAGGATGTCCTCCTCAACAAGACCGGCTCGACACTCGGCTTCGGCGCTTATGCCGCCTTCGTTCCCGCCGGAAAGATCGGCGTCGTGATCCTCGCAAACAAGGCTTATCCCATCCCTGCGCGGATCGAGGCCGGATACCGGATATTGCAGGCGCTGAACCGTGAGGCGGGCGCTGTCAGCACGCGTTGAGCCCATCTCTCCGGCGATCCGCAAGACGAAGCCCGCCACATGCCTGAAGTGCACGTGGCGGGCTGTCACTTGTGCGGCGCCCTCCCCCGAAGGGGAGCCTGCGATTTACTTCTCCTCTGACAGGCTGAAGGCGATGACCTGATCGCTGACGCGCGGCGTCAGGATGGAATTGCCGCCGGCCACGAAGACCACATATTGCTTGCCTTTATAGGTATAGACGGCGGGCATGGCGACAGCCGGAGCATCCACCAGCGCCTTCCAGACCTCGTTGCCGGTTTTCATATCATAGGCCCGGACCTTGGAGTCCATGGAAGCGCCGATGAAGATGAGCCCACCCTTGGTGATCACCGGTGCGCCGATTGTCACGGATCCCCAGGAATCGGGCATATAGAAGCCCCATTGCTGGACGGCACCCACAGGCTTGCGCCACAGAAGATTGCCGGTCTTCAGATCATAGGCGGACATTTCTCCATAGGGCGGATTCCAGCACGGCATGCCGAACGGATTGAGGAAGTTCGACAGGCGGAAGCCATAGGGGCTGCCTCGCATCGGCGCATAGCCACCGGTCTCACGCGCCCCGTTGTCGGTGGCCTGATTGTACTGATTCCGCGGGATGAGCTGATAAATCTGCACCACCTGGGTGTGATTGACGACGAAGGTCTGGCTTTCAGGATCCACCGCGCCACCGCCCCATTCGACACCACCGATGGTGCCGGGATAAGTGAGGGTGCCTTTCAGGCTTGGCGGCGTGAATGGGCCGTCGTAACGCAGTTCCTTCGCCTTGCGGCTGCAATAGCCGAAGCTCAACGCATCGGCGAGCCAGAACACGCCGGGCCACTTTTCATTCACCACCGGTTGCGGACGGGCGACGAAAGGCTGTGTCTTGGCGGCCACCTCGCCCTCAACGTCGGACGCAGGAACCGGACGTTCCTCGATCGGATAGATCGGCTCGCCGGTATAGCGGTTGAGGACATAAAGGAAGCCCTGCTTGGAGGTCTGCACCAGTGCCGGTATCTTCTGTCCATCCTTCTCGATGTCGACCAGCGTCGGCGGCGAGTTGGTGTCGAAATCCCAGATATCGTGGTGCACCAACTGACGGCTCCAGATCACGTTTCCCGTCTCCGTATCGATGGCCGTCACGGATGTTGCGAGCGGGATCGGATCCAGTCGGTTGCCACCATAGAAATTCGGGCTGGGAGAACTGACCGGGAGATAAAGAATATTGCGATCCGGATCGATCGACATGCTGGCCCAGACATTGGACGTGCCTGTTTTTGACCACATCTCCTTGGGAATCGCATCGAAGGTCCATTCGAGCGCGCCCGTCCTGGCATCGATGGCGAAAACGGAGCCCGGAGGATCCGCGGTATCCGTCCAGTCGCGACCCGCCCAACCTACAATCAGCTTATCCTTATAGACGGTCGGCGGCTGCAGGAGGGAAAGCGGCCATATGTTGTTGACCTTGTTCCATGTATTGATGTCGAGAATGCCATTCTGGCCGAAATCCGCGCAGGGTTTTCCGGTATCGGCATCGACCGCATGCAGCTTCGCATCCATCGTGCCGATGTAGATGCGCTTCTGGCAGGCCTGCCCTTCGATCGGGTTTTCGGCTTCCCAATAGGCGACGCCACGGTTCTTCATGTCGGGCTGGGTCAGCGCCTTGAGAACCGCCTTGCTCTCATATCGCCATTTCACCTTGCCCGTGTCGGGCTCAATGGCAACGATATTGTAGAACGGCGTGCCGACATAGACCGTATCGTTGACGAAAAGCGGTGTCGCCGACCAGACCGACATCGGTACGTTGCCGCTACCGTCCGACACATCACCGGTGTGCACTTCCCAGGCTTTCTTCAGCTTGCCGATATTCTGCGGCGTGATCTGATCCGCCGGAGAATATTTCTGCGCCTTGAGATCGCCGTTGAAGGTCGACCAGGTGTTATCATCGGCCTTCGCCGAGGCCAGCCCAAGCGCAGCCGTCAATGCAAGGCTCGAGCACAGAGAGACGGTCCGTTTCATGAGGTTGCCTTTCCTTTCACCGTATGGGAGCCGTGGCCGGCCGGCGCCTGCTGATGCCTGGTGGCGAGGAGCCAACCGATCAGGCAGACCGCCATTGCGACCTCGAGCCAGGTGCTATCGAGGAAGTATGCGGCCAAAGCAGTTCCCAGAATTCCGAGCAACAGCAGAAACATGAGCGTTCCGCGCAGCCAGCCCCGCATCTTCGGCCACATAGCGATCGCCAGGGCGGCAAGCAGGATCGCCGCGCTCGAGGCGATGACCAGGAGAGCGCCCCCTGTTCCGTTAATCCCGCTCGAACGGGAGGTATAGGCGATTAGGGATAGGATGAGACCAGCCGCCGCCCCAAGGGCGATCAGGCCGGCACTTGTTGCCCGGCTCATTGTCGTCACTCCATTCTTGGCTGAGAATCTTCACCGCCCAGCTTATCTTCAGTTCTGGAATGGCCGCACGTCTATGCCTCAGGATTGCCGCCGGCCATCCATTGCCTTTGCCAGCAAGTTAGAGGCAGATCATGAAGAAATACTTAAGTCAATACAGAGCGACTATTGTGTTAATCCTGTTTTACATATTCCACTCCTATTTATATTGAAATCTCTTCGATTCTCCCATGTTTATATCTCTCCAAGTGATCGAATTGCGCTTATGCATGCTAAGAGGCCGTTTTGAAAATCGAGGATTGGGATTTTGCGGTGAGGCGACTTGTGATTGAAGCTCCCGATATGGATGGCGGCGGGTGGAGATTCGGTCGTTGACGCTGCCCGTTAATGTCAGCCTCAGCATCGCGCTCCTCGCCTTGCTTGGCATCTTCACTGCAGGCGTGGCGACGCGCCGGTAATGCCTCCCGTTCTCAATAACAAACACGCTTTGCCTCTGCCTTGGGCTCACGGTTCTGAAGCAAAGCGGCTCCGGGCCGGGAGCGGAATGCGAACCTCAACACTTTGATGTGACGGCCTTCCGGCGCAATACCGCTTGGCCGATGATCGACCACGCCAGCGCCAAAAACGAGCTACCATTTGTCAGGAGCAGATGTAGGGCCGGCCTTACCTATTCCAGCCCGAGCTTTCTCTTCAGTTCGGCGTTCTCCTTGCGAAGACGTTCCGCGAGCAGGCGCTTCAGGCGCTTGTTTTCTTCTTCCAGCGCGAGGAGATCCTTCAGATCGCCGCTTTCAGATGATGGTCCTGCGGCCTTCTTCCACTGATAGTAGGTCTGTTCCGAAATGCCGGCCTGCTTCGTAGCGCTCCTGACGCTCCCACCGCTCGCGATCGAATTCTCGATCTGATCCAGCTTCGCAGCGCGTTCCTTTGACGAGTAGACTTTCCTTTTCGTCCGGACGGTTGAAGGCTCGACTGCCGCGGGAGCGGTAGCTGCCGATTGCATGCCACGTTTTGGCCTAGCCCTAGCTACTTTCGATCGTGAGGCTTTCTTTTCCGCGTTAGGCTTTGCTTCAGATACGTCCGCCGTTAGGGGGACTTCGGTGGAGGTCTGCGCTGATTCTGCTTCCTTGGGATCGGCCATCTCATGCTCCGCTCGCAGTTTATGTCTATCTTCAGTCTCAACAGATGCGAGACTGGTGTCAATAAGTTGGACATTTGCTAGCTCCGTAGCTTCGGATATCTCCCTCGTCTCAGTAGCAAGCGTGGAAAAGTCGACATCACCCCAAATCGAGTTATTTCGTTTTTGATGGCCGCGCCTCTGTTTGACTTCCACGATGAATGGTCGAGTTTGTCGTTTCATATTCCCTTCCTTGGTGCGAGATGATGCGTATCTTTCACTGCATGCTCACGTTCAGGCAGACCATGTTGCATCTTCCAGAGAAGCGCATCGCCCAGCATGTTTGAAATCACGCCCAAACCTCCCCAAGCGAGGGTAAGAAAAACAAACGCCATGGTCCACAGTGTCATCGACGGATTGGCATAATCGTTCATTGTGAGTTGGACGGGAACGAAGATCACGGTGAACCCTGCGAGTGCCCTGCCAAAGTTGATCATAAAATGAGCATGCAGGATCCTGTCTGACATTCTCTACCCCTTTGAATGGACTTCCTTGATTTTTCGTATGACCTCTTCAGTGGAAATTTCGCCTGCTTTCCTCGCGGCATCGATGGCGGCGATGGCGGCGATGGCCTTGCCGTCCGACGATCAATGCAGATCGTCCCCCATGGTTGTGTGCTCAGGCCGCGTGTCGGTCTCCGGAAAGACGATGCCGGTGAGCCCGCGGATCATTCTCAACAATTGTTGCCAACATGGCGTCGACCTGAGCCGTGTAGTTGCTGGGAAAGGTCCTGGCAACCTGCAAGTCGCCGTGGCGTGACTGGACGGCGAAATTGGGAAGCCTCCCAGCTGCGATCATTCGGTGGGACGTTTGCTACGTCTCGCCGCCATTTTCCGAATGTTCGGCACCTTGGTTGCGTCCTCCGGGACACAAGGGTCGTTCTGCGCGCTGCCGTTGCTTCTTGGTGGCTTCCTCTGCAGATGCTCATCGAGCGTCATCGCGGCATCAAGTATGTGTCTTCTTTCGTCTGACATTTGGCCTCCATTTGCGTTCTCAGCCCACGCGGCGTGTCCCTCCTGTTTCGAGACAGAGCACAGTGCCGCAGCTGCCATATCACGAAGTCACCGACGAAGAAGGGGCCTGGATGGTCGAGTGTAAAGGTGTGGCAAGAAACCACCGCCGTAACCTGCGCTGCACGCCTGATGATTTCGATGGCCCCGGATCGGAGAAAGCCGAGCCAAGGCCATCAGAATACCTGAGCGTCAATCGCCGTCATGGATCAAAGTCTGGGCCCCCGGCCTCTCACCACGTGACTTTCATGCCGAGATTGCCGCTGACCTTATAGCTGTCGGCGAAGTTATCGAGGCTGGTGTCGAGCGAGACATCGCCATAGAGCGCATATCTGCCGTCGGCCCAGCTATAGGTGCCGCCGGTGCCGATGCCGCCCCAGGTCGGATCATTGTCGCTGGCGAAGCTCACCCCTGACACTTCGATCTTGCTGCCCTCCCGGAACTCATGGGAGAGATTGGCGATGGCATAGACATTGGCGCGTGTCAGCCGGCCCTGATTGTCGCGCCAAGCCATGCCGTATTCGGCCGCAATCCCCAGCCGGCCGACCAGGCTGTCGCTCCTGTCATGCGCCACGGCGGCGCCGAAGGCATCGGTGAAGCCGTCGAAATCGACCTGCGACCAGGTGAGCTGCGCCTGCGGCGTGAGCGTCCAGGCCGGCGTGAGCGCAAAGCGCTTGCCCGCCTCCAGGGAAAGCGCGTAGCCGAAGCCGTCATTGCCGTCGGCGAGCGTCCTATGGGCGGTGCTCGAATTCAGATCATTCTCATACCAGCTCACCTGCGCCTGGGCATCGGCGTAAAGCCCGTCCTCGCCGTACCAGGTCAAGGTGCCGCCGAAGCCGTAACCGTCGACATTGATCGAGCCATCGCCATGCACCGAGCCGATATCGGCCTTGGCGTGGCCGTAATGCACGGTGAGGCCGCCGATCAGGCTGCCGGCCCCGGTCTCGTAAAGCATGCCGTCGAGGCCGGCCTGCATCTTGACCATGTCAATGTCGTATTGCGTGGCGCTGGTGAAATATTTCGGCTCGAAGCGGCCATGCGCCCCCTCGATCCGGCCCCATATGTTCGAAGCCGTGTCGATCGCCGCGCCGGCATCGGGCGAAGGCACACCTTCAATCAGGCCCGGCCCGTCACCCTCGGCGAGGACCGAATTGGCTGCCCCGCTCCAATAGCGGTTGCCGGTGCGTTCACGTAGTGTGCTCACCCCGTTCAATTCCTGCAGCACATGCGCATAGGCCTCATAGACCGGCACCCCTGGCTGAAAATGGGGCGATGGCGGCGTATCGGGGTTGATCAGCGCTGAGCGCAGATACCAGTCGCCGTCGCTCGGATCGGTGACACCATTCTTGTAGAGCCGATAGGCATAGGCGCCGCCGACCACCGCCGGATCGCCCTGGAAGGTGTAATGCCCGGCAAGGGTGAACGTGCCGTTGGACGCACCACCGATATCGACGATCTTGATGCCGTTGCTGGTCTGCGCGCCACTGCCATCGAGATTCGTCACCTGCACATTGGTGGTACCGGAGGTGCTGCCTGTGACAACGAGCAGATCCGTCGGCGAGTTGTCACCGCCGAGCATCGCTTCGATGGCAAGCGTACCGCCCTGCCCGATGTAATCGCCGTCGACGGTCAGCGTACCGATCGAATTGCCCGGCGCGATGGTGCCACCGGCAGCGTTCAGCGTCGTGCCGACGGTACCCGTGCCCTGCAATTGTCCGCCGAGCACATCGATCATGCCCCCGAGCCTGGTATTGATCTCGAGGATACCCTCGTTGACTTTGTGGACGCCGGTCAGACCAGAATAATCACCATCGAGAACTGTCTTGCCCGTGCCCATCTGGTCAAAACCGCCCGTGCCGGTGACGGCATTCTTGAAGATGACATCGTCCGAGCGGTTGAAAGCGAGCGTCCCATCATTGGTGATCGCGCCTTCGACGCTACCCGAAGTGCCGCCTTCGCCAAGTTGTAATGTGCCCTCGCTGATTGCCGTGCCACCGGTGTAGCTGTTTTCCCCCGTCAGGATCAGCGTACCGGCATCCATCTTCACGAGCTTGCCCGATCCCGCCAGCTCCGAGGCGATGGTCGCCGTCGTCCCAGCCGCGCGCGCCCCAAGCCCGGTGCGGATGATGGTCTCCTCCGCGGCAAGCGTGATGGCGTCACCCTCGATGCGGTAGCCATCGACCGCGAATTGCATGCCGGAAACCGAGACCGGGCCACCGCTGTCATCGACCGTCACCGTGCCGGCGGGAGGGTTCTGGAAGATGGCGAAATGGTCGTCCACCCATTTGCCGTCCACCGTCCCCGGCACCCCGTCGGTCCAGTTGTTGTTGGCGAGGTTCCATGTCCCATTGCCGCCTTTCCAGTAGTTCAAGACGACCCCGCTGGTGCTGACCAGATTGACCTCGTGGTCGGTGCTCGTGTCCACCTTTAGATCGCCGGGATCGATATTCCCCGGCACCGTGCCCAGATCGAGCCCGTTGTCGGTCAACGCACCGCCATAATCGAACAGCCGGTAGAGACCTGGGATAAAGCCGCCCTGGTCGGTGACATTGAGCACGCCGTCCAGGACCAAATCGCCCGTCACATTGAAGAGGCCGGGGTCCGCCACCGTCTGCGGCGCGCCGAGCGCAACATCGACGTTGGACGCGTTCGAAAGCGTCAGGTCACCGTCGATGGTGAGCCGCTCGCCCTGGCGCCCGAGCAGCGTGCCGCCATCCGCTACCGTTGTGGTGCCGACCGTACCCGTTCCGCCAAGCGACCCGCCCGAGGCAACGTTCATGGTGCCGCCGAGCGGACCATCCACATACAAGATACCGTCCGACACGGTGGTCTTGCCGGAAAAGCCGCCATTGCTGCCCGTCAACGTCAGGGTACCGCCGCCATCCTTGACCAACGGACCGGTCCCGGTCACCTGGCCCGTCAGCGTCAGATCGCCGTTTGGATCGGTCAGGAAGGTGCCACCGCCGGCATCGATTGCGACATCGCGCGAGGAGGTGATCGTCTTTGTGCTCTGCAGGGTGCCGCCATTGAAGGTGAGATCGCCCGCCGGCATCCCGTCGGCACAACCGAGATTGCAGTCGAAGGCCACCGCCAGCGTGCCGTCATCGAGCACGGTCCCGCCGGTATAGCTGTTCGTGTGGTCGGAGAGTATCAGCTTGCCGGCACCGTCCTTGATGAGGCGGCCTGCTCCCGAGAGCTCGCCGCCCAGTGTCGCGCTGATCGACGGGGCCGTTTCGATTACACCGTCCGTGTTGAAATTCATGGGGCCAGCATAGTTGGTACTGGAGGTGACGAGCAGTGTGGCAGTGGTCCCACCGCCCTGAACGGAGGTATCGAAGGTGAGCCCGCCCGAACCGAGATTGTCTCCCGAGGCGATCGACAGCGTACCATCCGCGATCGTCGTGCCGCCGCCATAGGTATTGTTGCCGGCCAGAACCAGCGTGCCCGTGCCCAGCTTGGTCAACTGGCCGTCGCCGCTGATCGCCTTCGAAACCGTGAACGAGGAATTGGCGACGTCGATACGCCCGCCACCCGTATTGAGCGTGACATTGCGCGACGTGGTTACGTAATCGCCCGTCACCTGCAATGTGCCGCCGTCGAACGCAAGCCCGCCCGTCGAAGCGCCGAGATTGCCGTCGGCGGACACCGACAGAACACCGCCCTTGATCAGCGTCCCGCCAGAATAACTATTAGAGGCGTTGGTCAGCACCAAAGTACCGAAATCGGTCTTCACCAGCTCACCGGCACCCGTCAGCTTGGAGGCGATGGTGGCGGTGATCCTGGGCGCGCTGCGTCCTCCCATCCCCGTGCGGATGATCGTCTGGTCATCTGCCAGCGCGATGGCACCGCCCTCGACATGATAACCATCGACCGCGAACTGCATGCCGGCGACGGAGATATCGCTACCTGACCCGTCTACAGTCACGGTGCCCGCCTTGCCCATGAAGATGGCGAACTGTCCATTCTTCCAGGGACCGTTCAGCGCACCATCCGAACTGGTCCAGAATTGGCTGCCGAGATCCCACGTGCCGTTGCCACCATCGACGATGTGGTCGGCCGGATGGGACGGATCGCCCCCATCCCAATAATTCAGTTGGACGCCAGCGGTATTTTCCAGATTGACCTGATTGGGCGTGCTTGTCACGATTTTCAGATCGGACGGGTCAACGGGTATCGTACCGAACTCCAGGCCGTTATTGGTGAGCGTGCCGCCATAGTCGAACAAATGATAAAGGCCCGGACCGAAGCCACCTTGATCGGTGACATCAAGCGTGCCGTCCAGCGTCAGATTGCCTGCGACATCGAACAGAACAGTTTCATTAGCCGGCGCACCCAACGTGACATCAACCCTGGCGCCATTCTTGAGCACCAGATCGCCGCCGATGGTCAGCGTATCTCCCTGATCCTGGAACAATGTCCCGTTCGAGTTCACCGTCACGGTACCGTTCACCGTCCCATAACCGCTGAGCGTGCCGCCCGAGGCGACATCGACCGTCCCGCCCAGCGTACCATCCGTCAGCAGCGTGCCGGCCTTGACCGCCGTCGCGCCGGAAAAGCCGCTGCTGTCGCCGGAAAGCGTCGTCGTGCCGGTGCCCATCTGCTCGATAGCACCAGAGCCGGATATCTCGCCTGCGAAAGCGTAATCGTTGGTGCGGTCGAAGGCCAATGTGCCGTTGTTGGTGACATCTCCCTCTATGCTACCCGTCGTCCCGCCATTGCCGATCTGCAGTGTGCCATCGGAAATGGTCGTGCCGCCGGAATAGGTGTTGGAGCCGGGCAGGATCAGCTTAGCCGTGCCGGTTTTGGTGAGAGCGCCGGTACCCTTGAGAGCGCCGGAGAACAGGAGATCGGCGTCCGTCTTGAACGTGCCGCCGCCGGCACCGAGCGTCGCATGCTGCATCAGCTCGAAGGCGGCGGTGTTTTCCAGCGTACCGCCATCGAGGGTGAGACCGCTGAACACGGACCCGAGATTGTCTGAAGAGGAGACTGACAGCGTGCCGGCATTGACCACCGTTCCGCCTCTATAGGTGTTGGAGCCCGTCAGGATCAGTCTACCGTCATTCGTCTTGGTCAGGGCGCCATCGCCGGAAAACACGCCTGATAAGGTTGCATCCTCGCCCGCCGCGATGGAAATCGTACCGCCGGCGGCATTGATGACCCCGTCGCGCGCGGACGTTATCGCATCCGTCAACAACAGCGTGCCGCCGTTGAAAGTCAGCCCGCCCGCGGGATCGCCAAGATTGGCGTCATCGCTGACGGAGATCACGCCGTTGTTAAACTCCGTGCCGCCGGAATAGGTGTTGGCTCCCGTCAGGATCAGAGTGCCGCCACCGTTCTGGGCCACACGGCCCGTGCCGGTTATCGTCCCGGCGAATGTAACGTCATCCGAGCGGTTGAAGGCCAAAACACCCCAATCGGCGCCATCGCCGGTATCCACGATGCTGCCATCGAGCAAACTCCCCGTGGTGCCACCATTGCCGATCTGCAGAACCCCGCCGCGAATCTGCCAGTCGCCATAAGTCGCCAGTAGCGTCCATGTGCTGGTACCGACCTTCTGAAGCGTCTGAAAGCCCTGATACGGGGCGCTTCCTCCAATAGTCGATGAAACGGCACTGGAAAACTCCGCGTCGTCGCTGCCGCCAAGAGCAAAGACGTTTCCGGTTCCCTCCGCTATGACCTGCCCTTCGATGTTGGAGCCCTTCCGGATTTCAAGCCTGTTGGAACCGTCCAGCATGTGAATGGCGATGCCGTCCTTGCCGACCGATCCGGAACCAGCCGCGCCGCCCTTGCCCGGGGTGATGGTGCCGGCGTTGATGACATTCAGGCTGGAACCATGGATCCCATCCCCGCCATCGCCACCATTGCCATTATTCGGATTGTCGCCGCCATTTGCCGCGCCGGCGCCGCCGTCGCCACCAGCTATGGTTCCTGTATTGGTGATTGTGGTGGAGCCGACCGTATAGATCCCGTGACCGCCATCACCGCCATTGGACGACCAGACCCACTCCGTCTGCCCCTGGGTTGGCTCGGTATAGGTACCGGTTACGACACCGCCCTGCCCGCCGCTGCCGCCCCTGATCGTTCCCGAACTGGTGATCGTGCTGCCTGTCCCCGAAACGATACCGGCGCCGCCAGCGCCGCCATTCGCCCCCTCGAACTCATAAGCAGTAATCGTCGTATTGACTGAACCGGGGGCCGCGGCACCACCGGCGCCGCCCAGAATATTGCCGTGGTTCTCCACGGTTTCCACCATGTAGACAGCCGAACCACCGGCGCCTCCCGATGAGCCAATTTCGGCACCGTTGGTTTCACCAGATCCCCCTTCTCCACCGGCGCCACCTTGAACGAGCCCCGAATTTACAAGCCTGGTGCCGGTGACATAGTCTCCAAAAATACCGATTCCGCCAGCACCGCCATCACCACTGTCGGCACCCAGATCCAAAAAAAGATCATCTCCAAGACTGGTTCCACCATGGCCGCCCACGCCACCGAGGACCGAACCCGAATTATCGACGGATACCCCGTCGGCTCTCATCCAGATGCCAAGGCCACCGCCACCGCCAGAACCCGATGAGCCGAATCCAGTTCCCGAGCTTCCGTAACCCTTTCCGCCATCGCCGCCAGCTCCACCCGATATGGAGATGCCGGAAGCATTGGTGATTGCCCCGCCGGCTTCCTCAACCAGGCCATAGCCGCCCGCTCCACCGCCGCCGCCGCTGCCATCAAACCCATAACTGGGATAAGGCGTAGCCTCCCCCTCCCCTCCCTGTTTTCCTGCCTCACCTGTCAATGCCGCCTGGTTATCAAAAGAGCCATTCACCACCTTGCCATGGAGGCCGCCATCGCCGCCGTCGCCACCGGTACCTCCGATGGCACCGTTGTCAATATCCGACTTCGCCCCTGCCCCTCCTTTCCCGCCGCCGGCGCCACCCCCACCCCCGCCGTTCTGGGAACAGGGTGTAACGTTCCCATCGTCCGGTTTGGGCTCACCGGCAGCACCATCGTCCCCCGGCCCTCCTCCTTGAGCCGGCTGCCCTGGAGCACGACAATTAGAGGTCCACCCCCCAGTCCCTCCGCGCGAAGGCTCATCCACCACCTGCGCGAATGCCTGAAACCCCGGCCAGATACCGACACATCCGGCTGAGAGATACAATAAAGCGGCCTTGGTATAGAGAGTCCTGTATTTCCGATTCATCCCCGCCTCGCGCTCAATCTATATTGAAGATTACCTGTGCATCGACATAACTGGAAACATTATTTTAAATAACTCAACATCTTTTTGTAATTAAATCGTTAAACGACAATAATTCTCGTTTCAACAACCAGAACATCATGTAATTTTATTACATATATCTAATTAACAAAAAGAATCCCGGAAAGTTGGTTTTCCGACCTCCAGCGGAGAGAGCTTGCGTTTCAAGCCTTCGATGCGATCGACCATATCCAGGCTTTCCTTCCCCACTCACATGACTCGCTTGTCGCGAGATTTTGCAACTGCAATTCATTCTCAGTTACGGGTGGCATATTTCGCCGAAACTTGCAACTGGGAATGATTTGCAAAAATCGGATCCCAAGCATCAGGCGCAGGTTGAGCCGTCACGCCCTTCCTGTCTCGCGCTTCACCCGATCCGCCTTCTCCACCACCAGATGGCAGGTCCACCGCTTATGAGCTTCCCTCTCAAGGGCTCCCACAGCCTGCCCTCGGACTTGTCAAAGGCAGACCCGGCGGACACTCACCTCCCCTCATCCAGCACTGCTGCGCCGCCCCTCTCTTCGGGAGAGGCGGTGAGGGGAAATTCTCATCGACGATCGCTCCGCCCTTGTGGAGCAAGGTGACAGCAAAGCCGGGGATAGGAGATGATCCTATCATAAATATTATCTAATATTTAAATAGAATTTTATTCAATTTATATAGAAACATGTGGCGAGATAATCTATAGATTTATTGCTATAACAGATTAATCTTTTATATTCATTCTTTTTAAAAGCTGCAACCATCTTAGAAGTTCTTGATTGTCAACCTCTCCTCCCAGCGCAATGCTGATACGGCAAGAAAAACCTTTCGGAGGACCCGACATGGCCACATATACTATTCAAGCAAGTCTGGATAAAACATCCGCCCCTGACACGAGCGGAACCCTCGACCCATCTTCGTCAGACAACAAGATCACGATGACGATATCGGTGAAAAATACCGATGGAACGAGTGCGGGCGTGCAACAGCTCAAATTGCAGGTTTCGCCTTTGGCCCCTACGCTGTTCGATGCGAATAATCAACCTATGCAGGTCGGCGGCGATGGTCTCTATCTGATCGCAACGGACACGGACGGCACCTATAAGGTGCAGTTCATGTCCGGGCAGATGACCTATGCGGATATCCTTATCTTCTCGGCAACCGACGGGGAATCCGTGACCGGGCCATACACGATCTTCTTTGGGTCCTACGATAAGGCATCGCCTTCGGTTCCCGGCCCGATTCTTTCATTGAACGACGACACCCTGCCAATCCCGTCCTATTCCCCATATTTTATTGTCAATTTCGTCCGTTTCACGGCTGAGGAGGGACAAAAATGCGTGACCCTTCTCAACGGCAACGCCTTTTACATGGACGACTATGCGACAGCGGTCAATGAAGGGATGAAAGTTCCGTCGGCACATCTGGATGCCACCGGTGGGGAGAACAAACTCTCCTACTTCGTTGAGAATATGGCCGGCAATTCCCAGATTTCTCCCGCCATATCGTTCAAGGCGCAAGGTACGCCATATATGCACCCGGACCCGGGCGCGGAAAACCGGGTGCGGACAAAGCGCCCATATCTGCCGAACTATGTCTATGTGATCAATAATACGACCAAGACGCCAGTGATCGTCTCTCTCGACTTCTCGACAACCGAAGGCGACCCGGATTATCTCAAGCTTGGAGATGTCGTCGTCTTCACGACCTATATCAATGGCTGGCTTGAGGGATCGAACGATCCCAAGATCTCCGTGTTCGATGTGGAAGGGACGGTTTCGGCGGCGAGTGTGAGCAAAAAGACCGTGACAGCCCTTATCCCCGCAAACAAGATTGCCGGTTTCGGGGCCAATATGGCCGGCACGCCCGGGGAACTGGAGATCGACTACACGGTGAACCCCGACGGCAGCAATCCTTCACGCCCCAAAAAATGGATGACAGGCCTCATCGACACGACCGGACTGTGATCCTGGCGTAAGAGCGGCCTGCGGCCGTCCCGCACCCCATTGCGGGGCGGCCGCGATTTCCACCTGCATCGACCATGCGCCCCGCGCCGATTGAAACAGGCAGCCGGATCCGAGAGCATCATCCACTGGAGACAAGACGATGCCAAAGTATAAAATTGCGGCGACGCTGGATAGAAGGTCCGCCCCGGACACGAACGGAACCCTCGATCCCGCCACCTCGCCAAACAAGATCACGATGACGATATCGGTGACAAACACCGACGACGGATCGAACGCGGGCGCACAGAACCTCAATTTGCAGGTTTCTCCCGCTGTCCCCTCTCTTTTCGATGCGGACAACAAGCCGATCTTGGCCGGAGGTGAGAACCTCTATCCGATCACGACAGGCGCTGACGGCACCTATAAGGTGCAGTTTATGGCTGGACAGAATACATATGCGGATATCAGCATCGTTTCCGACGAAGACTTCACCTCCATAGCCGGACCATACACGATCTTCTTCGGCTCCTATGATCAGGCATCGCCCTCGGTTCCGCTTCCAATTCTGCCGCTGAATGACGACGATGTATTGGTGATACCGTCATACTCCCCGTATTTTATTGTCAATTTCATTCCCTTTACACCCGATGAGGGAAAGAAATGCATCGTTCTGCTCAACGGCAATGAATTTTATATCAACGGTTACGAGATGGCGCTCAACCAGGGAATGCAAATCCCGACGGCGCATCTGGATACCTCTCCCGACGGAGAGAACAAACTCTCTTACTTCATTGAAAATCTCTCCGGCGCCGTTCAGAGTTCTCCGGCCATATCGTTCAAGGCGCAAGGCACCGCCTTTAACCACCCGAACCCGACCGCGGCAAACAGAAGCAGGAAAAAGCGGCCATATCTGCAAAACCACGCCTATGCGATCACCAACACGACCACGACGCCGGTGCTCGTCTCTCTCGACTTCACCACGACCGAGGGCGATGTGGATTATCTGGAGATCGGAGATGATGTTACCTTCACGGTCTATATCAATGGCTGGATCCAGGGGACATACACGTCCAATATTACCGTGTTTGACCTGAATTCGATCGTTACCGCGGCGAGTTTGAGCAAAAGGACCGTGACGGCCGCCATCCCCGCAAGCAAAATTGCCGGTTTCGGGGCCAATATGGCCGGTACGCCTGGGGAGCTCGAGATCGACTATACGGTGAACCCCGACGGCAGCAATCCTTCACGCCCGCAAAGATGGATGACGGGCATCATCAACACGGTCGGGCCGTCGCTCTGACGTAGACATCATATCCAAGGTCGCCGCACATCTCGATCGCAGCGACAGCAAATTCCAATCGCGGCCGGGAGAACCGGTCACGAAGGGGTGCCGCGCGCGCAAAATTGCGGCGCTCCGCTAGAAAGGAAGGCTTCCTTTCCATCGAAAAGTCAGCCTTCACAACCGCCTTACAGCATATCACTTATGGGAGAAGCCATCATGAAAAACGTAGTTTTGTCGCGCAACAGTAATATTCTCAAGCTGCATATTCCATACAGGGGGGAAAATGTCGTTTATCCGGCCAACCAGCCGTTTACATTCAACGTTTCGTACCAGGACAAGTTTCGCAAGGCGGTGGCCAACCAGCGCCTGATGTGGAGCGTCGTGGAGGGCGGCGCCCAGCTGCGTTATCGCTCAACCGTGACCACGGGCGAGGGAAAAACGAGCAATGTCATCATGGTGCCCATGGACGAGCCGGAAGACGGCACGACGGTGCGTATCGCCGTCTGGCCCGTCACCGAGCCCGAAGCGCGCCTGGAGATCGACTTCAACTTCGGCGTACCCAGCAACCTGGACGTAGGCTGGGATGAAGATGGAAACTCAATCCAGATCGTCTTTCCACGAAATAATAAAAATGATTCCGTGCTGTCATATAACGCCAATGGCGGCGTAACATATTCCTATGTGTCATATGCAGACAAGAATGGATATTCCCCGATAGATGGATCATTTACATATAGCTACGCATCAAATGTCAATACGAACGGCACTAGAGATAAATTTAACCTGTCTGGATCTTTGTTATATAAAGAGAACCTATATGTTTGGGAGGCTATTCAAAGCTGGCAAGGCATTCCTGGAGATAAACTATACTTAACTGCCGACTCAGACACCACAAACATGCTATCAGATGCAACAGTTTCAGTTAGCGACACACTCTATCCAACTTCGCAGGTCAATACATTCTGGCCACGCCCCGGGGCAACTCTTGCGGTGGGAGAGCTGTATGATTTGAAGGCGCTTTACTGCGGTGGAGATGGAAAACCATTTGTGGGCGACACTGTAAAATGGACTGTCCTCTCTGGCGATGCCCTCATATTCCCCGCCAGGAGTGAGACGGATTCGGAAGGGGTCGCGACAACACAGATCAGGCCGGGAAGCTCAGGGCAGATCAGACTGGAAGTATCGATCGATGGCGTGACTGAAGGTGGTAGCTTCAAATTCGACTATCCAGTCTTCCAGGTCACGGGCGGGGCGGCGGCGCTCACCATCACGCAGCCCTCGGATGCGAGCATCGTCCTGACGGCGAATGAAGACCAGGACTTCTCCGTCAAATACGTCGACGGCAATGGCACCACGCCTGCCGGCGCGCGCGTGGACTGGACCGCCGACGGAGGGCAATATGCCAGCCTCGTCCATTTCGATCCGCCTTACTCCTTCACCGATGCCAGCGGCATCGCGAAGAGCACCCTGAAAAGCAAGAACATTCCCCAGGGCAAAAAAATCGACGTGAATGTTACAGCCGCCACGAGCGACGCGACTGCCCAGCAGACCTATCATCTCGGCGCCAACCAGATTGTTTTCCAGGCACCGGATCCAAACGAAACCTATCCGCTGAACAAGTTCCAGTCTCTGACCGTCAAATACCTGACCTGGGACAATCAGCCATTGGGGCAGGAATACATCGACTGGAGTTCAAATCCGGCCGAAGACTTCCAGACCGTCTATTTCAGCAATGATGAAACCCGCACCGACGATACCGGCCTCACAACAACCGGCCTTAAAGTATCGAAGGACATGACGATCAGCGTCACCGCTAAATCGAAGAACCCCAACGAGACGGGAACGACCCAATCCTTCAAGTTCGGCAGCGGCAGCCTTGCCGTCGTCTCACCCGCACCCGGTGCGGTTCTCGCCTACGATTCGTGGAATGCTGTCAAGGTCAAGGTGACGGACGCCAACGACCAGCCGGTGAATGGAGCAACCCTGAGCTGGAGCGGAGGAGATTTCGAACATCAGACCACGACAACTGTGGCCGATGGAACCTCGACCAACAATATCCGGGTCGAGACGGCAAATGGATATCCCTCAGCCCCGACCGTGGTCAACATCACCGTCCAGGCTCAGGATCCGGCGATGTCTGGTGGCGCTTCCCTGACCTTCGACAAGGCCGCGACAACCAATCAGATTAAATTCCTGTCTCCGTCGGCCAACGCCGCTCTTCCGACCGGCCAGCCGATAACGCTCACCGTGCAGCTCACCAACATATTCGGCACCAACCTTGCCAACTATGACGTCAAATGGAGCAGCAACGGTAATATCCAGTTCAACAGCGCCACATCGCAGACACTGGCGGACGGAACGGCCACGGTGAAGATGACCGCATCCGATGGCACGACATCCGCGACGGTTGTTGCCACAGCCGTCACTGCCTCCGCAAAAAGCAACAGAACGTATCAGTTCAAGCCAATCGAGCTACCCGACTTCTCCCTGCTGTCGGACCAGATTTACGCTCACAATCTCCCCAAGGACGGCCCGGTCGACACGAATGATCCTGACACGATCATCACCTTCACCGCCCGTTGCCTGGCAAACAATACGCCGCAGCCGAATGTCGGTATCATCTGGAGCACAACTCCACGGATCGTCGGCTTGCGGTATTTCCGCGAAGACGGAATCGAGGTGTCACCAAACGCGCAGGGGAATATTGTCATCAACACCAATGAAGACGGGCTGAGCGTTCTCAAACTGGGCAGCTCGGATCCCTTCCTGGGACGGGTGACGGCCCTTACAGAAGGGTCGGCGCAACAGCTTTGGGTCGCTATAGCGACGATCCAGACCCAGTCCTCAGGCTATGTAAGCTTGCCGGTGCCTCTTATCCAACAGGATCCAATCACCATCCCGACGAACGCGAGCAATGAGGTGCTCCCGATCTTCACGACCGTGACAGGTTCCAATCCGAACCGTCAGCGCATGGGTTTGTGGATCAAAGCCGGACAGCAGGAGAGTGTCATCACACAGCCGGCCTTACCTCAAACCGTCGAGTTCGACGTTCCCTACAGCTACTTCGTTCCAGATGACGGCGGCACTCGCAACAATGCCGTTGCCTATTGGCAAGGGGATGTGATGAGCGGCAACATGTTCCAGTCACCCATGCTCCAGCCCTCCGCGCAGGGAGCTCCAAGTGACGGGGCGCATCCGGATTACAGCAATCCAAACCGGATATTGCCCGCGCCCTATCTTCACGATCATGCGAATACGGTGAATGGAAATTCCATTGCTGGCGGGCTGACGATCTATATCCCGTTCAATAGCGCCTGGACCGCCGGTGACGTGATAAATGGGTGGCTTTACCTCAATGGCTACAATGGCAACACTGCCGTTCGCAAATGGGGTACCGTTCCATTCTCCCGCAGCATCAACGCAAACGACGTCAATGATGGACAAGCCGGCGAGCCCGTCAAAGTGCTTGTCCCTCAGGAAAACCTGGAGGGATATGGTAGCTACCGAGGGGACTACGGATCGTTCGAGGCCGACTACCAGGCACCAAATGGCTGGTCAGACATATTGGGTGAAGTGACCCTTGATACTGCCACCTGGAGCTAACAGGCCATTCGGCTGATCAACTAGACGTCTTGGGGGTGCCGCGTATACCACAGATACGCGGCATGCCCGAGACATCATTCCGCCGGAAGAGATGCGCAGGAGAAGGTGCATTCCCATGCCCCCGAAGCCGGTTTGGTTGGGCGTTATGCAATCCCTCCATGTTCCTTCCGCACGGCCAGGTTCCACGGCCCTACCCGCTTGGGCTTATGCTATGAGGTCGAGCAGACAAGCAGCGAATATCTGGCCGCGGCTGGCGCTGCGGCAACCCCAAACTCGCTCGGCAACTCAAGAATTTGCGTGCTCTCGTGAACGCGCTCCTGGCGCTCTGACTTCTTCCAGTATTTTTTGGGTGTCGGCAGCCAGCAGATCGGCCACCGCGGTCGCGATGCGCGGCAGGGCGCGGCGGGAACTAATGGCAAGAGCGACGTTCTGAGGAACGATATTATTCCCCGTCACAGGAATGGCTATGAGCCGGCCGTCTAGCAATTCCTGCGCGGTGTCGAGTTCGGAAGTCAGGGCAATGTGGCTGCCCGATGTGACGAGTTGCTTCAAGAGTTGCAGGGAATTGCTTACCACCGGCGGAAGGTTTTCCGAGAACATCCAGCCGTGCCGCGCCTCGAGCATACGGCGGATCGAAAGCGCCGGACTTTGCACCGCGATTGCATGATCGCGCACTTTCGCCAGGCTGATCTCCCGATGCCCCGCCAAAGGATGGTCGGGGGCAGTGACACAATGCAGCGGCAGCTCCGCACTCCAGATGACATGGATGCCCCGCTGCGCGCGCAGATTGAAGACAAGCGCCATATCCGCTTCACCTGCGTCCAACGCGGAAATCGCCTCATCCGGCGTAGCGATCTCCACATCGATGCGGACCTTCGGATACACCTCGGCGACATGACGCAGAAAGCGCGGCAAGACACCGTTCACGAGGCTGTCCATCGTCACCAGACGGATATGACCCAGATCGACACCTTGCATCTGCTTGACGTCCGACCAGATGCGCTTCTCGTCTGCTTTCCAGCGACGCGCCAGCACAACGAACATTTCCCCCACGGGCGACAGCGTCATGCCAGTCGTCATCCGGTCAAAAAGCTGAACCCCGAGCCGGTCCTCCAGGAGCTTGATCTGCCGGTCGATGGCTGAGGCGGCGATGCCGGTTGCCCGTGAAGCCGCCTGGATCGAGCCGTGCTCGGCAACTGCCTCGATATACTGTAAACCGCGCGGGACAAGATGTAGGGACATAACGAAGTCATTCTAAAAAACAGAATGCATGATTGTCCATAATGTCATGGATTGCAATGTGACAAAGGGGTTAGCGTCAGGCAGGTACAGATGAGATGGACCATTGCCCCATGACCAACATGCTTGACGTCGTCAATACCGCGCCCCGCCTCGCCGCGCTTGCGATGATCGAGCCATTGGTAGAGCGTTCGCCCTGGGTCGCTGCAACAACTGTGGATAAGCGCCCTTTTGCCTGTGACGAGGCCCTGGCCAGGGCTTTGGTCGAGACGATCCTGTGTGCCGGCCTCAGACAACAGCTCGCGCTGTTCAATGCCCATCCCGAACTGGCTGGGAAGGAGGCGGTAGAAGGCCGGATGACCGAAGCCTCGATCAGCGAACAAGGGCGCCTCGGACTCCTGACACTGTCATCTGCCGACGCTTCGCGGCTTACCCGGCTGAACGCCGCCTATCGCGACCGCTTTGGCCACCCGTTCATCATCGCGCTGCACCGCACGCCGGACCTGCCGTCGCTTTTCGCCATCTTCGAGCGTCGCCTCGCCGCGACGCTGCTCGAGGAACATACCGCCACACTGGCCGAGATCGCTTCGGTGATCCGGTTCCGTGCCGCCCGCGCTTTCGGGACAGGCGCAAAGTTGCCTGAAAATCTCGCCGCCGCAACCCTGGAGTAACCTGCCATGAAAATCCTACTGCCTCTCATTGCCTCAACCGCCATCGCAATTTCGGCACTCGCGGCCGAAGCGAAGGACGTCATCCGCGTCGCTGGCAATTTCGCCACCGAACATTCTTCATCCCTGGCCATGGCGAAATTCGAGGAAGAGCTGGAGCGCCTGTCGAACGGTGAGATCGACGTCAACATCTTCCCAGCGCAGCAATTGGGGGGCGCGGCCGAAAACGTGCAGGCCGTCAAGATCGGCGCGATCGAGCTGATGTGGGTTGGCACCGCCTATCTCACCCGTACCGTCCCTGAACTGGAAATCGTTGGCCTGCCATTCCAGTTTCCAAACCGCGAACTGGCTTTCGCTGTGGTCGATGGCCCGGTCGGCGCCGCGCTCGATACAAAACTGGCCAACAACGGCATGATCTCGATGGGCTACATGGAACTCGGCTTCCGACAGTTGACCAACAATATCCGTCCAATCAAATCCATCGGGGATATCGAAGGCTTGAAGATCCGTCTCCAGCCGAATGAGACGCATCTCGCCACCTTCCGCGCCCTTGGTGCAAACCCCGTAGCGATGGACGTCAAGGAACTCTATTCGGCCCTCGAGCAGGGTGTAATCGACGGGCAGGAAAATCCCTTCGCCATCATCAACGTGGCCGGCTATGCGGAGGTGCAGAAATATGTCTCGAACACGGGGCATTTCTTCGACTTCATCTCCGTCGTCGCCAACAAGAAGTGGTTCGACGACCTTACGCCAGAAAAGCAGGCGATGGTGCGGCAAGCGATGGCGACGGCCGTGTCCTACCAGCGCAAGCTGGCTGCAGAGCAGAACGCCGCAGGTCTCGCTCAACTAACCGGTAAGGGCATGACCTATACCGAGGTCTCTCCGGAACTGGCAGCCGCACTGCGTGAGAAAACTGCGGATGTTGCCACCGAAACCAAGTCTCGCCTCGACCCGGAGCTGGTGAAGCTGCTGGGGGTTGAGATTGCCCGGCTCGGCATGTGATCCGATGGTTTTCGACCGCCTCCTGATCTGGCTTCTAGCGCGTGCCGACACCGGCGCGCGCCTCCTCGTGATCCTCGGCGCCGCTGTGATGGTGGCCGTGGTTTCGGCGCAGGTGGTCATGCGCTATGCCTTCAACGACTCTTTTGACTGGGCGGACGAGGTTAGCCGCATCGCCTTCGTCTGGACGATCTTCCTCGCTATTCCGCTCGGCGTTCGCGACGGCTCTCATATCGGGATCGAGCTCCTGGTGGAGCGCCTTCCTGCCGGCCTCCGCCGGCTCGTCGCCCGGATCATAAGCGCTCTCGCCGCCATCATGATGGCCGTGGTGTTCTGGACCTCGATCATCGTTGCGCTGGCAACCTGGTCCGAGCGGCTCGGCGCCATAAACGTGACATCAAGCATCTTCTTCGTACCCGTGATCCTCGGTGCGTTGCATTCGGCGCTGCATCTCACCCATATCGCCCTTTTCCCGACAGCGTCTCGCGCATGAGCCTCTTCGTCATCATCACCTTTCTGGCCCTCGCATTCCTCGGAATGCCGCTTGCCTTTTCGCTCGGTGTCGCGGCGATGACGGGATTATGGCTGGCTGATATCGATCTCCTGATGTTGCCGCCCCAGCTGATGAACGCGATCAATTCCTTCCCGCTTATGTCCATCCCGCTATTCATGATCGCGGGCGAGCTGATGTTGAAGGGCGGGATTATGGAGAGGCTTGTTGACTTCGCGAACGCCTTCATCGGGCGGGTGCGCGGCGGGCTGGCGCAGGTCACCATCGTCGCGGGAGCCGGGCTTGCCTCGGTTTCTGGAGCGGCGGTGGCGGATGCCTCCGCTTTGTCATCAACACTGGTGCCCTCGCTGAAAAAACAGTACGGCCTTGGCTTCTCCACCGGACTGGTGGCTGCAGCGGCCAATTTGGGGCCGATCATCCCGCCGTCGGGAGCAATGATCGTCTATGCCTTCATGGCCGGGTCGAGCGTTTCGGTCGGCGGCATGTTCATGTCCGGTGTAGTACCGGGATTGATCCTTTTCGCCAGTTTCATGGTGCTTTGCTGGTTCATCGCCTGGAAGCGGGACTATCCGCTCGCGGGCCAGCCCGTGACCCTGCCCGCCATCCTGCGCGAACTGCGGCGCAGCTTCATCGTCTTTTTAATGCCTGTCATCGTCATCGGCGGCATCGTTGCAGGGGTTTTCACTCCCACCGAGGGCGCGGCGGTGGGCGTCTGCTATGCCCTCTTCCTCGGCTTTTTCGTAACCCGCAGGCTCAGGCTCGCGGACCTGCCCACTGTGCTGCTCGCGGCCGCGAAAACCTCCGCCCTCGTCGGCGCGATGATTGCCTTCGCCTCCACCGTGACCTTCCTGTTCACCATCGACCTCCTGCCGATGAAGCTTGCCGCGCTAATGCAGGGGATCACTGACAGTCCGTTCCTGTTTCTCTGCCTGATCGCGCTCATGCTGCTGGTGGTCGGTATGTTCCTGGAATCGAACGCCGCCTACATCATGCTCGTGCCGCTCTTTCACCCCATTGCGCTGCAGTACGGGATCGACCCGCTGCATTTCGGCTTTCTCTTTGTGCTCAACCTCGTGATCGGCATGCTGACACCGCCAGTCGGGGTGGTGCTTTTCGTTGTATGTAGCATCACGGGAGTCAGAATGGGCGAGCCTGTCCGTGAGAGCTGGCCCTTCATCGCCGTCATGTATGCTGTGCTGCTACTGTGCATGGTCTTTCCCGGCATTGTAACCTGGCTGCCGGAAAGGCTCGGCTACTGATGCGGCTCCTGCTTCTCAACCCGAACACGACGCAGACGCTGACCGACAGGCTCGCCACGTCGGCGAGGCGGGTCTTGCCGCATCAGGTGGAACTGCTGCCAATCACCGCGCACGAAGGGTTTCCATACATTTCATCTCGCGCGGAGGTGCAGATCGCCGGAGCAGCTGTACTGTCGATGCTGGCTGATCGGGTAAACAGCTTCGACGCAGCGATAATCGCAGCCTTCGGTGATCCCGGCCTCGATGCCGCGCGTGAACTGTTCGACTTACCAGTGGTAGGCATGTCCGAAGCCGCGATACTGACCGCCCTCGCGCTCGGACGGCGCTTTGCCTTCGTCACGTTTTCTCCTTGGCTCGCACCCTGGTATGAAGAACAGGTGACACGAACTGGCGTTGAAAGCCGCTTTGCGGGAACGTTCACCCCTAATGCCAATTTCTGCTCCATCTCCGACGTGGCACATGATCTACGACAACCGCTCACTGAAACATGCCGCCGTGCCGCCACCCACGCCGATGTAGTCATCCTTACCGGCGCCCCGATCGCGGGACTTGCCAGAGACATCGCATGTGAAGTTCCCGCTGTGCTGTTGGATCCGATTCAGGCAGCGGCTTTGCACGCATTCGCCCTCCATCGGCTCCATCCGCTGGGCGCGAATGCGGGCAGTTTTTCCCGCCCACCAGCAAAAGAGAGCGCTGGTTTGCCAGAACCGCTGTCCTCATGGATCGCCTGGAAACGCTCTAGGAAAAAAGGCCAGAACGACTCCACATGAGAAGAAAGCCCGTATGACGGTCAGAAATAACAGTAAATTCAAATTTAAATGCAATTACAGGCCGTGCAACTTGATTTCCCAACGTTATACATCGTTATATTTTTGAAATCCTTAGAGGCTGTTTTGAAATCGCGAATTGAGGTTTTGCGGTGAGGCGATTTGTGATTCAAGCTCTGGATGTGGACAGAACAGGGCCGAGGGCGGATGGCCCAGATCGCGGGGCTTAGCCGGCTTGATCGAAATGCACCGCGATGTAGAAAGACAGCGCAGGCGCTGTCATCTGTCGGAGATCTCATATGTTGCGCGATTTCAGTGACACCATCGCCTTTGTGAAAGTGGTGCAGGAAGGAAGCTTTACGGCCGCCGCCCGGGCACTCAAAACACCGAAGGCGAGGATCAGCAGGAAGGTCCGGGAACTGGAACACAGGCTCGGCGCACAGCTTCTCAACCGGACGACGCGCAGCCTGCGGCTCACCGAAGCGGGATCGATCTATTTCCAGCATTGCCAGAAGCTGGTGAAGGATATCGAGGACGCCGAGAATGCGGTGGGCGAATTGCAGCAGCATCCACGCGGCTGGCTGAAGATCACCGCACCGCACTGGCTGGCAATCCGCGCTCTGGTGCCAGTTTTAAGCGAATTCCGGAAGACGTATCCCGCGGTCTTCCCCCAGCTGCTTCTTGGCCATGAGGTGACCGACATCATCGCCAGAGATATCGACGTTGCCTTCCGGATCTGGGATGGATCGCTCCCGGATTCCTCCCTTACGGCAAGGCGGCTCGGCAGCCTGCGGATGGGGGTCTATGCCGCCCCGTCCTATATCAAGCGCCGGGGCGCGCCGGCGCACCCTTCAGAACTGGCGGATCACGCCTGCCTCGTCACGCAGGTCTATTTCGACAGGCCCATCCACGCCTGGCCGCTGATCCGGGACGGATCGCGTGCCGAATTTCCCATCAACCCAGTCGCAGTTGCCGGCGATCCGGAGGGGCTGCACGGCTTTCTGCTGGCGGGGGACGGGCTGCAATTGACCAACCATATGCTCGCCGCGGGCGATGTCGCGGCGGGCAGGCTCGTCCGCGTTCTCCCCGACTGGTCAGGGCCGGAGCTCGGGCTTTACGCATTGAGGGCCGGCGGCCGGGTTCAGCCGCCGAAACTCAAGGCTTTCATGGATTTTCTCGTGCCCCGGCTGGATCTCGGAGCCTGATCCCGTCAGCCTGCGAAATAATTGAGCGGCACCCAGTCGAAATTCGTCTCGTCGCGCCGCACATGGCCGATGCCGGGAAAGGCGATATGAGCGCCCGCCACCATGTATTTCTCGCGGGCTGCCTCCTCCAAGGCGACAGCACGCGTTTCCACCGCCTTCTTCTGGTCGACGTCGAATTCGATGGCGACACCAGGTTCATCGAACTGCAGGATGTCGCCATGGGTAATGTCACCCCAGAACACCAGCTTCTGTCCGCCATCCTCTATGACGATCGAGCTGTGCCCGGGCGTGTGCCCTCCCCGCAGGATGGAGCCGATGCCGGGGAGCACCTCGCCATTATCGGGGAATGTCTCGATCCTGCCGGCATCGACATAGGGCTGCAGGCTTTCATGCGCCTCGGTGAAATGCTGGGCCGGCGCCGTAGCTGGGCGCTCCGCCGGCGGCGTTTTGAGCCAGAAATCGAACTCCCGCCTATTCACCCGTACCGTCGCATTGGCGAAGCGGCGTTTTCCAGCGGCACTCAATCCGCCGGAATGATCGGTATGGACATGCGTGAGGATGATATCATCAATCTGATCAGGGTGATAGCCCGCCGCCCTGAGATTTTCCGTGAGCTTGCCGAGCGTCGGTCCGAGATAGGCGCCGGTGCCCGTATCGATAAGCACCAGCCGGTCGCCGCTATTGACGAGAAACGCATTGACCGAAACCTGCGTCGGCGTCTCCTGAAATACCGCGGCCAGAGAGGATTGGGCATGCTTCCTGGTCGTATTGGTATAAAGCTCGGGCAGCGGGAGCGCGATCGTCCCGTCCGACAATGCCGTCACCTCGAACCGGCCGAGCCGCAGCCGATAAAACCCCGGCGCCTGGAAATTCTGGAACGGCGCTTTGGCCAAAGCGGCATCGAAAGTGCCGAGCCCCGCCCCCATGGCGGCCAGGGCAGCAGCGCCCTGCAATACATTCCTGCGCGTATACATCTTCAATTCTCCCGGATGTGAACCGATTTCATCGACCCCAAAGAGATGATTGGGTCTGCCGTCTGATCTAAATGGCGGCGGGTACCGGGATTAGTGCAAGTCTTCGATAAGCATTGTTTCCCCAATAGATACAATAATGTCCTTGAAAAGGCCCGGCCCGATGCCTTGGGGGCCATGGGCACCGTTTACCGTCGCACGGATATTGTCGTTCCATCGACAGGTCACCAAAAACCAGCAAACAATTCAATGTTTTTGCATGGAAATACATGAAACCAGAAATATGTGGCCGCATCTCTTGGCAAACCACCTCCATAAACGGTGACTTTTCACGAAGATAACCTGGAGCGATTCCGATGTCTAATTCGCCTTGTGTGCTTCATGTGATTTATCAATGTAAAGCAACCAAGTAATTGAAATTATTTGAGTTGGCTTTCCACGGCTCCATATTAGCAGGATAAAAAAATGAATTATGACATTCATAAGCATTTTCACAATATTGAGGTTGTATAAGGAAATCCTCTAGTATAGCGATTTCAGGGAAATGTTATTTTTCTGTTTCTCATGTATTTCGAGTATAGATTGTCTGAGATAACGCAAGCATTTGCATTGAATGCATGACGCGAGGGGATGATGTGGCATATCATTGGGGCTTACACCGGCAATGTGACTGATACCAAGCAGCTTTATTCCTGCACCGCCCCGCGCCAGCCCGATGGAGGAGACGGGGGTTTCGGTCTGAGGCAGAGCGGGCTTTCTCGTTTCTTCCGTGCGGCACTGGCGACGACCTCGGCGCTCGCGCTTGCACAGGCGATGATGGCGATGGCGCCCAGACCGGCTGCGGCACAGACAACAAACTGGAACGGAAGCCAGAGTAACGATTGGTTCAATCCTGGCAACTGGAGCGCAGGCGTACCGACCAACTCCAGCTCAGCTTATATCGACAACAGCACCAATAATCCCGTCATTATTTCCACTCCCGGTGCGGTAGCAGGTGCTACCATGGTTCCGCGTACTGGTGCCGGCGTCAGCCTGAGTATCCAAGGCGGCGGCACGTTGACGTCGAGCAGCATTGCGCGCATTGGCGATCTGGCCGGCTCCGCCGGTGCCGCGACGGTGACCGGAGTCGCTTCGGCCTGGTCATCTTGCCTGAGGTGTGACGGCTTCCATACACAAGCCTATTCCGTGCCCCCGAACAGATGCTATGAAGCCCTGCAATCGCGATCAGCGGCACGGACCAAGGGAGTGTCATGACGGAAAAGCCGACGAGGGAACGCAAACGCGGCTCCGGCGCCCAATATGTTTACGAGATACTGCGGGCGGAAATCCTCGATCTCGTTCTCCCGCCCGGCAGTCCGATCGACGAAAACCAACTGGCCGAGCGGTTATCGATGTCGCGCACCCCGATCCGGGAGGCCCTGGTCCGCCTGGCCGGCGAGGGACTGGTGACCCCCCTCCCCAACCGATCGACCGTCGTCGCCAATATCGATTTCTTTAACCTCCACACCTTCTTCGATGCGCTTACCCTGATGTATCGCGTGACGACGCGGCTTGCTGGCGAGTATCACACGCCGGCAGACCTCGAAATCATCCGTTCGAGGCAGGCAGACTTTGCCCGGGCGGTAGAGCGCCAAGATGCGCTGGCAATGATCGCCACGAACCGCGAGTTTCATGCGGCGATCGCGGAAGCGGGACGAAATCCTTACTTTACCGGCCTCTTCTGCCGTCTTCTCGACGAAGACCAGCGAATCTTGCGGCTTTATTATTCGTCCTTCAACGATCAGTTGCCGAAGCGTTATGTCGGTGAGCATGAACAGATGATCGCGGCAGTCGAGGCGAGAGACATCAATGCCTGCGATCGCCTGGCCAAGGCCCATGCCGATCAGATCGTCAGCCAGATCCAGAGCATGATTTCACGGGACGCAACCGGCAGCATCTCACTGTGAACAAGGATTTTTACGCATCTTCACTATTTTGTCGACAAAAATTATACATGATGTAGTCTGAACGGGAAAGGCGAAGGAAACTTCGGCTCGCTAACCTGCTTGAAGCGGTTCCTGTTTTGACGGAATTGGCGGAACCGTTTCAGGTATTTGTTTTGTCGCATTTCCGAACGGAAGCCGGTTCATGCTTTTCCCGGAAATGTTCTAGATGGAGATATTCGATGGCTTCGCAAATCTTTTCCGGCTGTATCCCCGCCCTGATGACGCCCTGCAAGGAGGACCGCACGCCCGATTATGATGCGCTGGTGCGCAAGGCGAAGGAACTGATCGCGGCCGGAATGTCGGCCATCGTCTATTGCGGCTCGATGGGCGACTGGCCGCTGCTGACGGACGGTGAGCGCATGGAAGGTGTCGAGCGGCTGGTGAAAGCCGGCATTCCAGTGATCGTGGGGACCGGAGCCGTCAATACGAAGCAGGCCGTCGCCCATGCGGCGCATGCCCAGAAGGTCGGGGCCAAGGGATTAATGGTGATTCCCCGCGTGCTGTCGCGCGGCTCTGTGATTTCCGCCCAGAAAGCCCATTTCAAGGCCATTCTATCGGCAGCGCCCGATCTGCCGGCCGTCATCTATAACAGCCCCTATTATGGCTTTGCGACCCGTGCGGACCTGTTCTTCGCGCTTCGGGCGGAGCATCCCAACCTCGTTGGCTTCAAGGAGTTCGGCGGTCCGGACGATATGCGTTATGCGGCGGAGAACATCACCAGCCGGGACGATGAGGTTACCCTGATGGTCGGCGTCGATACGGCCGTCTTCCACGGCTTCGTCAATTGCGGCGCGACTGGCGCCATCACCGGCATCGGCAATGTACTGCCGAAGGAAGTGCTGCATCTCTGTGCCCTTTCCACGGCGGCCGCCAAAGGCGATTTCGAAGCACGCCGCCTGGCGCTCGAACTCGAAGCGGCGCTTGCAGTGCTTTCCTCCTTCGACGAAGGGCCGGATCTGGTGCTTTATTTCAAGCACATGATGGTGCTGAAGGGCGACAAGGAATACACGCTGCATTTCAACGAAACGGACGAACTGAGCGACAGCCAGCGCGGCTATGTCGAGCAGCAATTCGCCCTGTTCAACGAATGGTATGCCGGATGGAGCAAATCGCTTCAAGCGGAATACAAGCTGGCGGCCTGACGGCCGCCATTTCACGCATTCCATTGAACAGGGCGGTCATTCGGCCGCCCTGTTCGTCGCCGTTTGGTGAAGCCGTCGTAATTGCGCCATCTCGGCCGCTGAAATCTCGATGCCTTCCGCGATCGATTTCGCCCGCGCCGCGAAGCGTCTTTGAGACGGCAGCCGGGCGCCCTGCCCCATAATGGCCTCGAACAGGCTCTCCGCATGGATGAGCGGATTGCCCTTGCGCAAGCCGGAAAATCTCACGGGATCGAAGGCGATGATCAGTTCGCCATGATGCGGTGACAAGGTGGTCGTTCCGAGAAATTCCAGCGCTTCCGGGCTCATCAGGTCACCAATCATAGCCCCGGCCAGCAATTCGATCATCGTGGAGATCGCGGATCCCTTGTGCCCGCCAAAGGGCAGCATGGCGCCGGCGAGCGCGGCTTCAGGGTCCGTGGTCGGTCCACCGTCCCGGTCCAGCGCCCAGGCCTCCGGCAAGGTCTTGCCTGCGCGCCGGTGCAGTTCGATTTCGCCCCTCGCGGCCATGCTTGTCGCAAAGTCGAAGACGTAAGGCGGTTTCTTCTCGCGCGGCCAACCGAAAGCCATGGGATTGGTTCCGAGCAGGGGCGCCCGCCCGCCGGCGGGTGCCACCGTGGCATAGCTTGGGCACATTGCCAGTGCGGCCAGTCCTGTTTCCGTGACAGCCTCCACCTCCGGCCAGAGTGCGGAGAAATGCGTGCAATTGTTGATGACCATCGCCGCCAGCCCGAGCGTTCGGGTCCGGGCCGCCAGTAAGGGAAGCCCCATCTCGAATGCCGCATTGGCAAATCCGCCATGGGCATCGATGCGAACGATGGCGCTCTCGTCAGGGACAACATTCGGGATGGCGTCGGGAACGACCTTTCCGGCGTCAATCGTCCGCAGACATCCCTCGATCCTGTAAATACCGTGAGACTTGCAGCCGTCGCGCTCGCCGGCGACGATCACACGCGCCACCGCCCCGGCCTGTTCTTGGCTGCAGCCCGCCGACAGGAAAGTCTCTTTGACCAGCTCGAACAACTCCGTGATGGAAAGAACGGTATTCTCGCTCATGATCGCTCCTCGCATGCGTGGGCGCGGTTTAAACCCCGCCAATAAAACGTGCCGCTCCGGATGTCCCGGAGCGGCACAATGATCCTGAAATCGGCGATGTCAGAGGGTGGCGCCAACTTTTCTCAGATCCGCCAGCACCGGAGCCTTCGGCAGCCAGATCTTGTCATATTCCGCGATGATCTTGCCGGCGTCGGCGACTTCGACGTCTTTAATGGTGATCACCTTGCCGAATTCCTCGAGCCGCTTGGGCTCATCGGCGACGGTAGCGTCGACCTGTTCGTCGAGTGCCGTCTTCGTCAACCGGGTGATGAGTTCCCGATCGGCATCGGGCAGTCCTTTCCAGACCCTTCCCGAAGCCAGAGCGACGCATGGCATGAAGATCGCGTTCATTTTCAGCATCGTCTTCGACACCTTGTCGAAGCGCCGGTTCCAGGAAAAATCGAGATCTGCCTCCAGCCCGTCCACCTGTCCGTTGGACATGGCGTCGAACACGGCAGGGGTCGGGATCGGCGTCGGCGCGGCGCCCAGCAACTCATAGAAATCCTTATAGGCCGGCGTGGTGTTGATGCGCAGCTTCATGCCGTTGAGATCGTCGAGCCCGCCGATCTCCTTCGCGGTGAAGACGACGCGCATGGTCGTGATGCCCCATGCAAGCCCTATCGTGCCGGTCTCCGCGGGAAGGACGTCGAGCAGGCTCATGGCGATCGGCTCGCGAACGAGCTTGGCCACCTTGGCCGTGGAATCGACGACCCACGGGGCATTGATGGCCGCGATGGAAGGAATCCGGGAGCCAAGCTCGGCGGTCATGATCCAGCCGAAATCGAGCGAGCCGGTCTGCATCTGCTGCATCATCACCGCCTCGGTGCCCAGCTGATTTGCGGGGAAGACGGCGAGATCGAGACGGCCATTCGTTTCGGCCTTCAGCATCTCGCCGACTTTCAGCGCCGCATGGTTCCAGGGGTGCCCGGGCGGCCTCGTGATGCCGAGCCGGAAGGTCCTTTTCTCCTGGGCCCGGACAATCGAGGGCATGGCAAGGAGGGCGGCGCCCGCGGAGGCGGTACGGATGAAGTTTCTGCGCGTTATGATCATGGTTCTTTTCCTCTGAAGGTTGGTCGGTTATCCGGCAAGGAAGGTGGAAAGCTGGGGAAAGATCGAGAGCAGGACGAGCAGCAGGCACGCGACGAAGAAGAATGGCAGCGTGACGATGAACATCTTGCCCGGTTTCGCGCCCGTGACGGCGGAAGCGACGAAGAAGGAGAGCCCGACCGGCGGCGACAGAAAGCCGAGCACGAGATTGATGACGGCCACGACGCCGAAATGGATCGGATCTATGCCGTAGACCCCTGTCGCGATCGGCAGCAGGATCGGCACCGTCATGATCAGCCCCGGCGCGCCATCGATGACCGTTCCGATGACCAGCAGGATGACATTTACGAGGAGCATAAAGGTGATCGGGTCGGATGCGACTGTCTGCACCCATGCGGCCACCTTCTGCGGCACCATTCCATAGACGAGAACCCAGGAGAATACGGCTGCGGCGGCCACCAGGAAGAGAACGACGGCGGAATAGATGCCCGCCCGCAGCAGCATCATCGGAAGCTGCGAATAGGAAAGTTCACCGATCCAGTAGCGACCGACGAGGAACGCCGCCACCACGCCGACGGCGGCGGCCTCGGTCGGGTTGGCGATGCCGGCAAGGATCGAGCCGACGATGATGATGGGGACGAGCAGCGTCGGCAAGGCACCGAGGACGATCTTCACCCGCGCCTGCATCGTCATGCTTTCGCCCCTGGGATAGCCGTAAACGAAGCCCATCAACGCGATCACGATGCAGAACAGCACGGTCAGCAGCACGCCGGGCACCAATCCGGCCATCAGCATGGCGGCGACCGGCACCTGCGCCAGAACGCTGTAGACCACGAACATGATCGAGGGCGGAATGATGGGGCCCAGCATGCCGGCATAGGCGGTAAGGCCTGCGGCGAAGGTCTTGTCGTAGCCCTTCTTTTCCATTTCGGGCACCATCATCTGCGCCATGATGGCGACCTGCGCCGTGGCGGATCCGAGGATCGACGCGACGAACATGTTTGCAAAGAGGTTCACATAGGCGAGGCCGCCGCGCAGCGTGCCGATAAACGCCATCGTCATGTCGATGATCCTGCGGGTGATGCCGCCGCCGTTCATCACCTCGCCGATCAGGACGAACAGCGGAATGGCGATAAGCCCGTAATTGTCGACACCACCGAAGAGCTGCACCGGCAGACTGTCGAAAAGCAGCATGTTTCCGCTGTCGAGAATATAGGCCATGCTCACCAGCAGGAGACACAGACCGATGGGCACGCCGATCAGCATGAGAAACACGAAGACGCCGGCGGTGGCCATCAGTTCACGCCCTCCGCATTTGTGAAGCCGGGATGTGAACGAGGCGCAGAAAGGCCGAGATCCTCGAGAAAATTGGACAGCGTGTGGACCAGCATCGTGATGGCGAAAATCGGGATGACCATGCTGATCGCCCAGGTCGGTCAGCGCAGCGTCTGCGTTTTCTCGGTGTACAGGAAATTGAAGGTCTGTCCCGCATAGGACTTGGCGTCGAAACCGGCGGACGCGATGCCGACAGGGTCCATCCACCGCCAGCACATGACGGCAAGAGCGAAGGCGAACACGGTGCCGAAGAGGCTGGCGACGGCCTTCAACCGGCGTGCGTTTTCCTCGGAGAGTTTGTCGGAGAGAAGCGTGACCGAGAAATCGAGCCGCAGCCGCGTCAGCGCCGATGCCCCGATGAAGGCAAGCCATACCATGGCGTAGACGGCTGCTTCATCAACCCAGTAGAGAGGCATCCCTGCATAGCGCGTCACCACATTCATGAGGATAAGGGCGAGCAGCAGCGCCATCAGCCCACCGACTACGGCTTTCTCGCAGGCGAATATTGCTTCGGAGAGGCGTATGACGAGGCGGACAGGCGTGCCAGGCCGTGGTCCGGATGAAGGTGAAACCGAAGGCATCCATGTTCCCTTGTTTTTTTATAACGTAGATTTTATACATTTTGAGTGTCAATAGCCCCGAGGTGCTTTTTCGCCGATGCAGGTCAAGCCATCCCTCAAACACCGCACGCTTTCGGGAGCTCTGCTTGAAGAAATCAGGCAGGGAATATTGTCCGGTCGCTATGCGGCGGGAACCCAGCTCCGCCAGGATGCCCTGGCCGAATCCTTCGGCGTCAGCCGAATCCCGATCCGGGAGGCTCTCTTCCAGCTCGAGGCCGAGGGACTGGTAAAGATATTGCCGCAACGAGGCGCGGTGGTTTCAGACCTGTCGCGCAATGAAATCGATGATGTCTTCGAGCTTCGGATTCTGCTGGAGCCGCGTCTGCTGCTGGCGTCGGCTCCCAAACTGACCGAAGAGGATTTCGAACGCCTGAATGACAGGCACGAGAACTACGTCAGCGCCATCTCGCAGAATGCCGTCAACGATTACGGCAGGTTGAATGCGGAACTGCATATGGCCATGTACCACCTCGCGGACATGCCCCGCACCCAGCAGATCGTGGCCTCCCTGCTCCAGACGAGTGACCGGTATACCCGCATACAGCTTTCCAACGCAGCGGCCATGCAGCGTGCGATGGAGGAGCACGCCGAACTGATCCAGCTTTGCCGGTCGGGCCGCTTCGACCGTGCTGCCCGCTTTCTTGCCGAGCATGTCGCGGCGGTTCGCGACGATCTGATAAACGTGCTCAAGGTTCCATGAAAGGTGTGGCTCCGCCGGAATCCTCTCCGCCGGAGCCGTTCATCTTCGGCTAGAGATAATGCCGCCAATTCATCAGATGTGTCAGAGGGCGCCTTGCGCGCCGACATAGAGCGCATAGAGCGAGTGGCTGCTCGCCATATAGAGGCGGTTGCCCCTCGGCCCGCCGAAGGTCAGATTCGCGCAGCGCTCGGGCAGGCGGATAAAGCCGATCGGCTTGCCTTCCGGGTTGAACACCATGACGCCGTCCAGATCTTCCGATTTGCCCTTGAGTTCATAGATCTTGCGCCCGGCAGCATCGGTTCCGGTGGGCTCGTCCTTCAGCGCGCCATTGCTGCCGTAGCCGCACCACAGATTACCATCGCGATCCACCCTGAAGCCGTCGAGCGCGCCGAAATCGGCGGCATCGATCAGCTTGGCCTTGTTGGACACCGTCCCGTCCGCGCCGACATCATAGCTCCAGATGCTGCGGTTGGGCGTGCCCTTCCATTCCACCACATAAAGCTTCTTCTCATCAGGCGAGAAGGCGAGCCCGTTCGGGTTCACCAGATCGGTGATGACGGCGTTGAGCTTGCCATCGGTATCGATACGGTAGACATTCGTCGTCGCCTGCTCGGGTTCGGCCTGTTCGCCCTCATAATTGCCATTGATCCCGAAGAGCGGATCGGTGAACCAGATCGTTCCATCCGATTTGACCACCACATCGTTCGGCGCGTTGAGCCGCTTGCCTTCGAACTTGTCGGCCAGGACAGTGATCGAGCCGTTCTTCTCCGTGCGCGTGACGCGCCGCGTCACCGAGTGCTCGCAGGTGATCAACCGCCCCTCCCTGTCCCTGGCATTACCGTTGGCAAAATTGACGGGCGAACGGAAGACGGTGAAGGTCTCGTTCACCTCGTCATATTTCATGATCCGGTTGTTCGGGATGTCGGACAAGAGGAGACAATGCTCCTCGGGGAAATAGGCAGGGCCTTCCGCCCAGCGCATGCCGGTGGCGAGCTTTTCCACCGAGGCCGAATAGATGCGATATTTGGCAAAGCTCGGATCCAGTATCTCGACCGAAGGATCGGGATAGCGCTGGTTCAGTATGGCCGGGAGAGATTGCCCCCAGGCTTTTCCAGCCGCGGCGGCGACGAGCCCCGCACCGCCAACGGACAGAATGTTTCGACGTGTCATTCCCATGGCAATTCCTCCTCCAATTTTGCCATTATGAAATTCTTCGCCCGTCAAACCGGGCCAAACTCGCCGCACCGGTTCAAAAGCGCGGCAATTTTTGCTCAGCGATGAAGGCGTCGAGTCGCTGCTGCTGCGCTTGCGTCAGCGGCCAGGCCGAGGGCGGGCGGGCATGGCCGCAATCATGGCCAAGCGCTTTCAACGCCGCCTTGACGCCCGTCACATTCGTGCCGTTCAGCTCTTCGGCACGGATCTCCTCGAAGACTTTCATGCCCGCGATCAGCGAAGCCGCCGCCTTGTAATCGCCGCCTGCCAGGGCCGCGTGAATGGCGACGGAGCGCTCCGGCCAGACATTGATGAGACCGGAGGTGAAGCCCCGTGCACCGACCGCATAGAGCGGCGGCGCCCAGATCTCGGCGAGCCCGCCGACCCAGATGATCGAGGGATCGGTGGCGCTGATGGCGTCGGAGAGTTTCAGGACATTGGGCGTGGCCCATTTGACGCCCGCGACGCCTTCTATCGCACAGAGCTCGGCGATCGCCTTGGTGCCGATTGCGTCGTTGCGCAAGTAAAGCATCAGCGGCAGGCCGTCGGCGGCATCGGCGACGCGGCGGACATACTCGATGAAGCCGCGCGGCGCGGAAAACGGATCGGGCGGCTGATGCACCATCAGGGCATCCGCGCCGGCTTTCTTCGACACCTTGGCGAGATGGCAGGCATCGTGAATGCTGCGCCCGACGCCTCCCAGAAGCGGTATGCGGCCATTGATGTGCTCGGCGGCGGAGTGGACCATCCGCTCGGCCTCGTCCATGGTCAATCCATAGAACTCGCCGGTATTGCCGTTGGCGACCAATATATGGACGCCCGCCGAAATGGCGCGCTCGACGATCGGCCCCTGCAGGGCGTGCGCGATCCGATCTTCACTGTCATAGGGCGTGACGAGAATGCCGGAAATTCCGGTAAGGGCCTGGTTAAGTTTTGTCATGATCAATATCCCAAATGTTCCGGCTGATCAGCGCCCGTTGGCGGCGCGCCATTTGGCGAAATCCTGCTTCGATTCTTCCTTGGTGGCCGGGTAGAGGCCGATAATGCTGCGGCCCTTGGCCACCTCCTCCATGACGAAATCCTCGTAAGCCGTCATTTCCACCGCCTCATCGGCGATTTCGTCCGCCAGATGCGCCGGCAGCACGATGACGCCCTCGTCGTCGCCCACGACGATATCGCCCGGAAAGACCGGGACGTCGCCGCAGCCGATCGGAACGTTGAGATCGATCGCCTGATGCAAGGTGAGATTCGTCGGTGCGGATGGGCGCGTGTGATAGGCAGGCATTTCCATCTCGGCGATCTCGGGGCTGTCGCGGAAGCCGCCATCGGTCACGACACCGGCCACGCCGCGCACCATCAGCCGTGTCAGGAGAATGCCGCCGGCCGAGGCTGCGCGCGCATCTTTGCGGCTGTCCATCACCATGACGGCACCGGCCGGGCATTGCTCTACCCCGGCGCGCTGCGGATGCTCGGGATTGCGGAACACTTCGAGCTGGTTCAAATCCTCACGGGCGGGAATGTAGCGAAGGGTAAAGGCTGGGCCGACCATGTTGCGACCCTTCGGCTTTACCGGACGGACATCCTGGATGAACTGGTTCCTGAGGCCGCGCTTGAACAGCGCGGTGCAAAGGGTGGCCGTCGAGACGGTCATCAGCTTGGCGTGCGTATCGGGGTTCATTGGTTTGTTCCTGTGATGTCTCAGTAGATGTCCGGCTCGCCCGCAGCAGGGCCGAAGGCGGCGGTGAGGAAATCAAAATCGCAGCCCTTGTCGGCCTGTGTGACGTGACGGGAGAACATCCAGCCATATCCGCGTTCATACGGAGGTTTGGGAGCGACCCAGGCGGCACGGCGCGCCGCAAGCTCCGCCTCGTCCACAAGCATGTCGAGCCGCCGGTTGGGGATGTCGAGCCGCACGATATCGCCGGTGCGCAGCAGGGAAAGCGGGCCGCCGATGTGGGATTCCGGCGCCACATGCAGGACGCAGGCGCCATAGGAAGTGCCGGACATTCTGGCGTCCGAAATGCGCAACATGTCGCGATAGCCCTGCTTGATCAGCGCCTTGGGGATAGGCAGCATGCCCCATTCCGGGAAGCCGGGACCGCCCAACGGGCCGGCATTGCGCAGCACCAGCACATGGTCCGGCGTGACGTCGAGATTTTCATCCTCGACGGCCGCTTTCATTTCGGGATAGCTGTCGAAGACGAGCGCCGGCCCTTCGTGATACTGGAAGCGCTGGTCGCAGGCGGCGGGCTTGATCACAGCGCCGTCAGGGCAGAGATTGCCGCGCAGCACGGCAAGCGAGCCCTCGTGATAGACGGGGTTCGTAAGCGGCCGGATCACGTCGTCATTATAGACTTCCGCCCCTTCCAGTGTCTCGCCCAGCGTCTTGCCGGTCACTGTGATCGCGCTGAGGTCCAGCCGCTCCGCAAGCCGGCTCATCAGCGCGCGCAGGCCGCCGGCATAGTAGAAATCCTCCATGAGATAGCCGGAGCCTGACGGGCGGACATTGGCGATGAGCGGCGTGACGCGGCCCAGCGCATCGAGCGCATCGAGATCGAGCGCCACCTTGCCGCGCCGCGCCATGGCGAGGAGATGCACCACGGCATTGGTCGAGCAGCCGGTCGCCATCGCCACGATCGCCGCATTGCGGATGGAAGCGTCGGTAACGATCTTCTCCGGCGTCAGATCCTCCCACACCATCTCGACGATGCGGCGCCCACAGGCCGCCGACATGCGGATATGGTTCGAATCGGCAGCCGGAATCGAGGATGCGCCCGGCAGGCAAAGGCCCATCGCTTCGGCGATCGCCGTCATGGTCGAGGCCGTTCCCATCGTCATGCAGGTGCCGTAGGAGCGGGCGATGCCGGTCTCGATGCCATGCCACTGTGCATCGGTGATGTTGCCGGCGCGTCGCTCGTCCCAATATTTCCACGCGTCCGACCCCGACCCCAGAATCGTGCCGGCATAATTGCCGCGCAGCATCGGCCCGGCCGGCAGATAGATCATCGGTACGCCGGCCGAAAGCGCGCCCATGACAAGGCCGGGCGTACTCTTGTCGCAGCCGCCCATCAGCACAACGCCGTCGAGCGGATGGGAGCGGATCTGCTCTTCCGTCTCCATGGCCAGCAGGTTGCGATAGAGCATCGAAGTCGGCTTGGTGAAACTTTCATCGACCGAGATCACCGGCAACTCGACCGGGATGCCGCCGGCCTGCAAGACGCCGCGCTTCACATCCTCGGCGCGATGGCGAAAATGCGCATGGCAGGGATTGAGCTCCGACCAGGTATTGAGAATGCCGATGAACGGCTTGCCCTCCCAGTCCTCCGGCGCAAGGCCCATCTGCATCAGGCGCGAGCGGTGACCGAAGCTGCGCAAATCGTCGGGAGCAAACCAGCGCGCACTCCGCAGATCACCAGGTTTTTTCCCCTGCGTTTTACTCATTCGATCAGCCTCCCTATTTGCATTCACGGCATTAAAAAGCCCGGCTTTTCCTCTCCGATTGCGGTTTGTGTATGCGCTTTCATTTTGAAGATCAACCCCATTCGATTCAAAACGAAGCATGAAGTGATATAGCATAATTTCTTGATGGTTTTTCGGAACTCGTGCCTTGACATACCTCTTTCAGGCGTGCAAAGAGCCTATGTATGCGCATTCATATGGAATGACAGATCCGTTCTGTCTTCGAGAATGCGCCCGATATGGCCATCGTTTACAGTTTGCCGGGGAGGAGTCCGGCCATGGTCGAGGAGCCGGGCCCGGAGGGGCCTTTAAACCGATAAACTCTGGGAGGGAAAACATGACAGGATTGTTCACCAAGCTCGGCCTCGCAGCCGGCCTCGCGCTGGCGACGGCTACGGGCAGCATGGCGCAGGAACTGCCGAAGAACCTGCGCGTCGTCATCGGCTCGACTTCGACCGGCGGCGATACCTATCAGGCGGCATCCTTCGTCGCCGATGCCATATCAAAACATTTCGGCATCCATGCCAAGGTGGATGCGGTCGGCCCGACCGAGGCATTCAAGGCGATTGCCCGCGACCGGCGCGGCACGACGATCATGATCCATCATGATCAGTCCTATCTGGGGCACCTCTACGGCGTCAAAGGCTATGAGGACATCTTCACCACCTACAAGATCGGCCCTACCCTGACGATCAATCCCGGCAATGCCTATCTCGTGCCGAAGAAATCGCCTTATAAATCGATTTCCGACGTTCTCGATGCCGCGGCCGAGGGCAAGCGCGTCCGCGTCGCCATCCAGCCGGGCGGCGTATCGGAGATCGGCTTCTCGGCAATGAAGAACGCTGCCAAGATCAAGAAGCCGGGCAGCGAAAAGAACCTCGTCCCCGTCAATACCGGCTCCCAGGCCGACAAGGACCAACTGCTGTTCGACGGCCAGGCCGACGTGATCAACGGATCGGTCCAGTCAAACGAGCAATATACGCGCCTGCCCGAGGACGATCAGAAAGCGATGCGGTTCATCTGGCTGACGGCGGCCAAGGAAACGCTGGACCAGGTGAATGAGACAGGTCTGGGCGGCACCAGCCGCGACGCCCTCCTGCAATATGCCACACCCAAGTCGAGCGTGACGCTGGACGGTGAGAAGGATTTCACCTTCGACAAGGACTTCTTCATTATCTACAACAAGGACATCGATCCAGCGATCGTCGAGGCCATCGATGCCGGCCTGAAGGAAATCTATGCCGAGGGTGCCATCGAAAAATCGATGAAGGATGCCTTCTTCGTCCCGCATTTCCTGCCGTCCAAGGAAGCGGCGGCCTATCTCGAGAAAAAGCGCGACGACTACAAGAAGGTGATCGAAGCGATCCGCGAATAGCAAGGGCGAAGGCGCCGGCAGCAATGCCGGCGCCTTTCCATTTCTTGCCGCCACGGGCGGCTTTCGCGCAAATCACGGCAGAGTTCCCATGAATCTCACGTCATTTCCACGGGTTTCCATCAATTTCGAGACGTCTCATCTCGTCTTTCCGACGCTGATCTCGATCCTTCTCGGCATTCTGCTGGTGGCTATCCTGGCAACGCACTGGCGGGCAATATGGGGCACGCTGACGACAGGTCCTTACTGGCCGGCCGGTATCGACCATTTGCGCTTTTTCGGAACGCTTGCGCTGACCGTCCTCTATTTCCTGGCAATGCCGGAAATCGGAGATTTCTTTCCCAATGAGGGCTACGGCTTCCTGATCGCCTCGATACCCTTCCAGTTCCTGATGTCGCTGCTCTATCTGCATGAGCGCACGCGTGGGCATGTCGTCATCGCCGCGATCAACGCCGTGATCGCGCCGACGGTGGTCTGGTACATGCTTTCCACCGTGTTCGATCTCACCCTGCCCTGAGCGCCGCCAGATAATCGCATTGGACAAATGTCATGGACTTCCTTTCGCTGATAACGCCGCTTTTCCTGTTCCTGATCCTCTGCGGCACCATGATCGGGATCATCTTCGGCGCGATCCCCGGCATGACCGCGACCATGGCCGTCGCGGTCTGTCTGCCGTTGACCTATTCACTGGGACTGGAAAACGGGCTTGCCCTGCTGCTCGGCCTTTATGTGGGCGGCATTTCCGGGGGGCTCGTACCGGCGATCCTGCTCAATATTCCAGGCACCCCCGCCTCGATCGCCACCACCTTCGACGGCTATCCCATGACCCAGCGCGGCGAAGGGGAATCGGCGCTCAAGATCGCGATCTTCGCTTCGCTGTTCGGCGGCCTTTTCAGCCTGGTCGTTCTTTACTTTTTCGCCCCGGCGCTGGCGGACTTCGCCATCCAGTTCTCCTATGTCGAGAAATTCCTGATCATCTTTCTCGCGCTCACCGTCATGGCGGCACTGAGCAACAGCATGCTGATCGGCATCTTTTCCGGCGTGCTCGGCATCCTCGTCAGCCTGATCGGCGCCTATGATGTCTCCAAGGGCGGCAATGGCGAATATCGGCTGATGTTCGATTTCATGGAACCATATCTGAGCAGCGGCTTCTCCCTCTTGCCGGTCCTGATCGGCGTCTTCGCCCTTTCCAATATCCTGATCGAAGCCGAGGCCGGAGTGCCGGAGAATGCAGGCGCGGCGAAGATTGCGCTGGGACAGAGCAAGAAATTCCATCTGTCGATCTTCCGCGGACAATGGAAGAACCTTTTCCGTTCCGCTTCGATCGGCACCTTCGTCGGCCTGTTGCCGGGGGTCGGAGGAAGTGCTGCTTCGATCATGTCCTACAGCCAGGCCAAGGCGTTCTCCAAGAACCCGAAATCCTTCGGCAAGGGCAACCCGTCGGGCATCATCGCTTCGGAGACTTCCAATAACGGGCTCACCGGCGGCGCGCTGATCCCGCTGCTTTCGCTCGGTATCCCGGGAGATGCCACCACGGCGATCCTGATCGGCGCCTTCACGCTGCAGGGCATTCAGGTCGGCCCGCTCTTCATCGGCGACAATATCGAGATCTGGAATGCCATGATCGTGGCCATGCTCTTTGCCAATATCTGCATGTTCGCGATCATGTATTTCGCTATCCGCCATATCGCCAAGATCGTCACGGTGCCGAAATACATCCTGCTGCCGATCATCCTGATGATGTGCGTCGTCGGCTCCTATACGATCAATTACGGCATTATGTTCGATGTCTGGACATTGCTGATTTTTGGGCTGTTCGGCTATCTGGCGCATCACATCAAGCTTGAGATCGCACCATTCGTCATCGGTTTCATTCTCGGGCCGTCGGCGGAAATCTATTTCGTCAAAAGCCTGGAATCCTTCGGCACTCTCACGATCTTCTTCACCAAGAGCTGGATCGCCGCCATCCTCTGGATCCTGATCGCGATCTCCATCGGCCTGTCCATCTGGATGTCCAGAAGCACGGCGCGCCATAATGACGAGACGTGATATAAAGTCCTGGAATCGCTGCCTATTGCGGGTGGGCAGCGGTTCGTGCCAGAAGGGTTGGTGGGGTCGGCGGCATTTGCAAACGACCTTCGCTGTCATTTGTTGGAAATAGACCGCAGTGCGACGACCGCAGCAACAGCCCGGTGCTTCGGCCACCGGTACACAGAAATCGGGCCCCGTCACCATGGAGATGGTCGCACGGCTTGCCGGCGTCTCCCAGGTCAGCGTTTCCCGCGCTCTCAACCATCCCGAAAAGGTCGCGCCCGAAACGCTGGCGCGCATCCAGGAAGCGATCCGGATCACGGGCTATGTGCCCAATCTGGTAGCCGGCGCGCTGGCATCGCGGCGCAGCGGCATTATCGCGGCCCTGATCCCCTCCATCACCAATCTCACCTATAGCAGCTTCCTGCGCCCGCTCATCGAGGCAACGCGCAATGCCGGCTATCAGGTCATCCTGGCCGAAACCGGCTTCTCGCTGGAGGATGAGCAGGCGATGGTCCAGAGCCTGCTCAGCCGGCAGCCGGAGGGCATGCTCTTGACCGGTGTTCACCATTCCGCCGAATGCCGCCGCATGCTGCTCGCCAGCGGATTGCCTGTCGTCGAAGTCTGGGACGAATCCGAAACGCCGATCGATGTGTGCGTCGGCTTTTCACACTGGGAAGCGGGCCGGGCAGCGGCGCGTTACGTCCAGAAGAAGGGCTATCCGCGCGCCGCGGTGATCACGGCCGGTGACCAGCGCGCGCTGAGGCGCAAGGACGCCTTTGCCCAGGAACTGGTATCGCTCGGCTATCCAAACCCGCCGGTGATCTGTTTCGATACACCGGCGTCGATCGCCAACGGGCGTGACGGGTTGAAGCAATTGCTGGAACAAGGCTTCTCCAACGGGGCGATATCCTGCAGCTCCGATCTCCTCGCCCACGGCGTGCTGATCGAGGCGCAGGCGCGCGGACTGAAAATCCCTGACGAGATCGCGGTCATCGGCTTCAGCGATCAGGATTTCGCCGCTCACACCTTCCCCACCCTTTCGACCATCAGGGTCGACCGTTCGCTCCTGGGGCGCCGGGCAGCCGAAGCCCTGCTCGCGCGTATCGCCGGCAAACCGGCCGAGACGAGGCGGGTGGATGTCGGCTTCGAGGTCATCGAACGCGAAAGCGCCTGAGGGGTGTATTTCACAGAACTCGGAAGCCCCGGCCTATCCGTCTCAACGCGCCGGGGTTGCCTTGGAGCGATATCCGCGGCGGATTTCCGTTCGCTCCAGCATATAGGCTTCAGCTACGATCATATGCTCACGCATGATTGTTGATGCCCGCTCGGCATCGCCCGCTTTCATCGCCCGCAGCAGCATTACCTGATAGTGCAGCCCCGTTTCACGCAGCACCGGGTTGTGCTGCTGATATATCTCCCTGCAGACAGCCATGTCGCGCAGCAAGCTGATCAGGAAACGGCAGAGAAAGCCAAGCAACCGGTTTTCGCAAAGCCGCGCCAGTTCATCGTGAAAATCGAGTTCGGCCATCCTCTGCCGGTATTCCTCTTCAACGGTTGCCGGCTCGTCCTCATAAAGGCGGATCGTGGCCTGCAGCGATGCGAAGGCGGAGGCCGTCAGCTTTCCGGCGAGGCCCGCGGCCAACAGCGGCTCCAGTTCCTTTCGAATGGCGTAGATCTCGGCAATTGTGGGAGGCCTGTGCAGAAACAGATTGTCGAGAAGCCGGATCGCCTGTCCGGTCTCGACAGAGGCCACGAATACACCCCCGCCCGGCCCGGTCTTGCTGAGCGTCAGCCCCTGCGATTCCAGGACCTTCAGAGCTTCACGGAGTGTTCCGCGCGAGACGTGCCAGGTTTCCGGTTCGATCCACTCGTGCGGCAAGCGATCTCCCGGCGAAAGGCCGTGTTCGACGATCCGGTCCCGAATCTGGTCCGCCACCGCATCCGGCCGCTTTCGGCGGCGGATGACCGCGGGTATTTCGGCAACTGTTTCTTCTCGCACCGGCATTTCACTCATGCGGCTATCCGCCCTCCAACCGACCGCGTCCGGGCGGTTTCAGCCGCGGCGCGCTCGACAACAGCCTTTTCGTATATTCATGCCGGGGCGTTCTGAAAAGCTGCTCCGCAGGGGCTGTCTCGACGATCTCGCCGGAATACATCACCGCAACCCGGTCGGAGATGCTTTCCACCACCGCGAGGTCGTGGCTGATGAAGAGATAGGACATCTCGAATTCCGCCTTGAGATCCTCCAGCAACAGAAGCGTCTGCGCCTGGACGGATACGTCGAGGGCGGAAACCGGCTCGTCGAGCACGATGATACGCGGCTCCGCGGCCAATGCCCGCGCAATAGCGATGCGCTGCGCCTGGCCACCGGAAAATTCGTGCGGATATCGCTCCAGCGTACCCACCGGCATCTGCACGGCATCCATGAGTTCCCTCATGCGCGCCCGGCGCCTGACTTTGTCATATCCCTTGAGAAGCCGCAGCGGCGGGTCGAGTATCGCATCGATCGTCTTGCGCGGATTGAGCGAGGATACGGGATCCTGAAATACGTATTGAATTACCTGGCCGAAAGCGCGCGGTCCCTCGGCCCGAAGCGCCGCCGCGTCCTTTCCGGCAATGCGCATATCGCCCGATGTCGGCTTCTCGAGGCCCACCATCATTCTCGCGAGCGTGGACTTGCCCGAGCCGCTCTCGCCGACCACCGCAAGGGTTTCTCCGGGCCGGAGCGCCAGCGTAACATCTCTGACGGCCCTGATCTCATGACCACGCCCTCGCAACAGCGACCATCCGCCGGCGAACGTCTTTGAGAGATTGGTCACGCGGATGGCATCCACGGGTTTCCTCGTTTCCCTCATGCGCCGCGCCCCCGGTCCGTGTCGGCGGGCGGCAGCGCGCGGATGGCGTCGAGAAAGCCCCGCCCCTGCCCCGGTATGGGGACGCAGGCAATCAGCCGTTTGGTATAGGGATGTTTGGGGGCGCCGAGAACGGTCGCCGTCTCTCCCGCTTCGACGATTTCTCCATGCCGCATGACCGCCACCCGATCGCAGATCTCGGCCACCACGCCGAAATCATGCGTGATGAACAGAAGCGCCAGTCCCCGGTCGCGACGCAGGACCTGGAGCAGCCGCAATATCTCCGCCTGGACGGTGACATCGAGTGCCGTGGTCGGCTCGTCTGCGATGATGATATCCGGATCGTTGGCCAGCGCCATCGCGATGCCTACGCGCTGCCGCTGGCCGCCGGAAAGTTCGTGCGGATAGGCGCGTGCACGCTGTTCAGGGTCGGGGATCTGGACCGTCCGGAGGAGCTCGACCGCCTTCTGATAGGCGCCGGCCCGGTCGATCGGCTGGTGCGCGCGGACGGCCTCGGCCACCTGCTCGCCCACCGTAAAAAGCGGATGCAGCGTGGTCAGCGGATCCTGGAAGATATATGCCACCTTGCCACCCCGGAACGAGGCGATCTGCGCCTCGTCAAGCGAGAGAACGTCGCGGCCTTCGATCGTCACCGACCCGCCGGTAATAACGCCGGGCGGAGACGCAACCAGGCCCAGGATGGAAAGGGCCGTAACGCTCTTGCCCGATCCGCTTTCGCCTATCAGGCCCAGGCATTCGCCCTTGCGCAGCGTGAAGCTGATGTCTTTCACGGCAGGCTTCGTTCCCTCACCTTCTTCGAAGCTGGTTTCCAGTCCTGCGACGGCGAGCACGGAAGCCTTTGCGGTTTCATCCGGTTCGGGCACATGTCTGCGTTCGATACGGGTCAATGGCATGGGGCGGCTGAGCGCTCCTGCCCGCAATCGCGGATCGAGCGCATCGCGCACGCCGTCACCCAGCAGATTGACGCCCATGACGATCAGGAACACCATCACGCCGGGGATGACGGAGATCATCGGGGCGGTGAAAAGAAGCGCCCTGCCCTGCCCGAGCATCGAGCCAAGATCCGCCTGCGGCGGCTGCGCGCCGAGGCCGAGGAAGCTCAGGCCCGCCGTCTCCAGAATCATCCATCCGATCGTCGTCGACATGGTGATGACGATGATCGGCAGCACGTTGGGCAGGATCTCCGTCATCACGATCGCGATGTGGCTCTTGCCGGAAAGGCGCGCCGCGTCCACGAACTCCCTGTGGGAAAGACCGCGTGTGATCCCGCGCACATTGCGGGCGAAAAACGGGATGTTGACGATGGCGATGGCATAGAGCGCATTGAGCAGACCGGGACCCAGTGCCGCCACGATGGCCAGCGCCAGCAGGATATAGGGAAACGCCATCAGCATATCGATGCCGCGCATGATCAGATTGTCCGCACGCCCACCCGCATAACCGGCGACAAGGCCGATCAACGAGCCGAAGAACGCCGCCGCCAGGGCAGCGGAAACGCCGACGAACAGCGAGACGCGCGTTCCCCAGACGAGACGGGCCAGCACGTCCCGTCCCAGATGATCGGTGCCGAGCAGATGGCCATCGGAAAACAATGGAAGCAGCCGGTCGGCGGGGCTGGTCATATTGGGATCGTGGAGCGGCAGGATCGGAGCCATCAGCGCCAGGATCACAATCAGGACGACGATATAGAAGGCTGCGGCCGCCAGCCTGTTGTTCATGAGGAGCCGCCACGCCGTGCGCGATTGCCCGTTGCCCTTTGGCGGCCCCACTTCCAGTGCTTGCGTGCTCATGTCTTGAGCCTCGGATCGAGGACCGCCTGCAGGATGTCGGCGATGAGATTGACGAACACATAGGTGGCGGCAACGAACAGAACGCCGCCCTGCACGAGAAGGAGGTCGCGCGTGGAAATGGCCTTGACCAGCATCGCGCCGATGCCCGGCCACTGGAACACCGTCTCGATATAGACCGCGCCGCCCAGCACGAAACCTGCCTGAAGGCCGATCACCGGAATAACGCTGACCATCGCCGCCTTGAGCGCGTGGCGATAGATCACCTTTCGTTCGCTCAAGCCTTTCGCCCGCGCCGTGCGGATGAAGTCCTGCCTGAGGACTTCGAGCATGGCCGTGCGCGTCAGCCGCGCCACCACACCGGTGGCCACGACGGCGAGCGTCACTGCGGGCAGCAGAAGATGCTTGAGAAGATCGGCAAGATCGCCGCCTCCATAGATCGCGTACATGCCGGATGCCGGCAGGATGCGCAATTGCACGGCAAACAGCAGGATCAGCAGCAGCCCGAGGAAGAAGGACGGGATGGATATGCCGATCAGGACAAAAAAGGTCACGACCCGGTCGACCCAGCCGAACTGGCGTACGGCCGAGACGATGCCTGCCAGCAATCCGAAGACCGTGCATAATATGAGCGCCGTGCCGGCGAGGACGAGCGTCGCGGAGAAGCGCTCCAGCACCTCATCCAGGACCGGCCGGTTGAGCGCATACGACCTGCCGAAATCGCCGTGAAGCAGATTTCCCAGCCAGACGAGATATTGCTGGGGCAATGATTTGTCGAGGCCGAGGCTGCGGTTCAGCCGCTCGACATTCTCCGGAGTGGCATAAGAGCCGAGAATGGCCGTCGCCGGATCTCCCGGGATCATCGCCATGATCAGGAAGACGATGACGGACAACCCGAGCAGCACGGGAATGGCAGCGAACAAACGCTTGGCGATATAGCTGGCCATGGGCGGCCGCCCTCCTGATCCGAATGCATTCCCGGCGGACATGCCGCCGGGAATGCCTCACAACATCACTGCTTGGCGACTTTCTGCAGCATCAGGAAGAAAGACGGCTGCAGCTTGAAGCCTTCGACATTGGCGCGTGTGACGGCATTCTGTTTCCAGTTCGCCACAAACAGCCAGGGTGCATCCTCATGCACGATTTCCTGCATCTCCTTGTAGAGCTCGGCACGCTTTTCCTGGCTGTTGGCGGCGCGGGCCTCGCTGAGGAGCTCATCTACCTTCTCGTTGGAATAATAGCCCGAATTGAAGCCTCCCTTGTCCGGGGACGCGTCGGTACGCAGGGTGAGGAAAGGCAATGTGTCGGGATCGTTGGTCATCCAGGCCATTTCGGCCATGTCCGCCTTGCCATCGAGGCCGGGATTCACCTTGCCGAGAAAGGTGTTCCACTCATAGGTCTCAATTTTCGCCGGTATGCCGACGGCTTTCAGATCAGCCTGGATAGCGGTACCCATCGCCACGGGATCGAGCATGCCGGAACCCCCTTCGGTGACGTAGAAGGTGAGTTCCTTTCCATCATATCCCGCCTCTGAAAGCAGTTGCTTGGCGCGCTCCGGATCATAAGGATAGGGTTCGACATCTTCATTATAAGCCCATGCGAAGGCAGGCGGGGTTGGCCCGGCGGCGATTTCCGCCGTCCCCTGAAGCACGTTCTCCACCAAGGCCTTCTTGTTGACCGCATAGTTCACGGCCTGGCGGATCTTTTTGTCGGCGAACGGACCCTCCTTGGTGTTGAGGATCAGGAACCAGAGATGCGGGCCGATCTGCTCGTGCACGGTGAAGGTCGGATCATCGCGGAACTGCTTGAGGCTGTCCGGAGGCACCTCCACCATCACGTCGAGACCTCCCGAGAGCATTTCGGCTATGCGCGTGTTGGCGTCGGTGATCGGCCGGTAGATGATGGCTTCGAGCGGCGGAGCGCCATCCCAGTAATCCTCGTTACGGGTGATCACCACGCGCGAATTCGCCTGCCATTCCGCAAATTTGAAAGCGCCGGTACCGCTCGGATGGCGGCCGAAATCCTTGCCGTACTTCTTCACGGCCTCAGGCGACACGATGAGTCCCGTCGGATATGCGAGGTTGGAAAGGAACGGAGCATAGGGCTCCGAAAGTTTGAACTCGACCGTGAGGTCGTCAAGCGCGGTAACTTTCTCAACCGAAGAGAAGAAGAAGGCCAGCGGGAACGGGCCCGTATCGTGATAGGGATGCTTCTCATCGAGCATGCGGTCGAAGTTGAACTTCACCGCCTCGGCATTGAATGGCGAGCCGTCATGGAAGGTGACGCCGGAGCGCAGCTTGAACGTATAGGTCTTCCCGTCTTCGGAGATATTCCAGCTCTCGGCCAGCGAGGGCTCAACCTCCAGCGTGCCTTCCTTGTAGCGGGTGAGCCCGTCATAGACATTCACCAGGATACGAAAATCGTTCACAGCCGTCACCGCCTGCGGGTCAAGCGACTTCGGCTCGGCAATCTGACCGACAATGAGGGCGTTGGGCGGTGTCTGTGCAAAAGCGAGCGGGGCGACGGCCAGAAGCACCGCGGCGAGGACGGCAGCCAGAATTTTCTTCATAACAGTTCCCCTTTTCTGTACTGGCCTTCAATTAATTCCGATAATTTGACATCATGCAAGCATTTATCATGATAAATTGGCGCGCGCTCGTCACCGGGTTGAACCGCAGCGCCCCTAAACATCTGAAAGAACAGGAAAAACGATGCCTTCCGATCATCTCGTCATCGACCCCGGCCGCCTGCGCAGATCGCTCGACGGCATCAACAGTTTCGGTTTCAATCCGGAAACGGGAGGCTACAACCGGATCGGCTATTGCGACGCCGATATGGCTGTCCGTGAATGGTTTTCGGAAGAGATGCGCGCTGCGGGCCTGACCGTCCGCCGCGACGCTGTCGCAAACCTCTTCGGCCGGTTCGGTCCGGCGGATGGCCCCTGCATCATGGCTGGATCCCATCTCGATACAGTCCCGGAAGGCGGGGCCTTTGACGGCGCCTTGGGTGTGGCGGCCGCGTTGGAATGCGTCCGCACGATCAGGGAGGCAGGTCTTTTCCCGGAGATCGCGATCGAGGTCGTGGCAACGGCAGAGGAGGAAGGACGCTTCGGTGGCATGCTTGGTTCCCAGTCGATTGCCGGCATCGTGACCTCCGAATGGATCTCGCAGGCAGCCGATGCCGACGGCGTCACATTGGTGGACGCCATGGCCGCCCAGGGGCTGACTGCAGCCGATGCCGTGAACGCAAGGCGCAGCAGCGAAGATATCCGCGCCTTTCTGGAACTACATATCGAGCAAGGTCCGGTTCTGGAGAGCCGATCCATACCGGCCGGTATCGTGCACTCGGTCGCCGGGGTTCGCAATCTCCGTGTCCGGTTCGAAGGCGAGGCCAATCACTCCGGCACAACGCCGATGAATCTGCGCGCCGATGCATTTGCCGGTCTTGCGATGGTCGGCACGGCCATCCCCGGAATTATCGCCGGGTACGGCGGCGAAAATACCCGCGTCACGATCGGGAAAGCAGACCTGCTGCCGAATTTCATTCATACCATTCCCGGGGAGGCTGAGTTCGTCGTCAACATTCGCGATACCGATCCCGCACTCATTGAATCGGTCGATGCCGCTTTGCGGGAGGCAATCCGTTCGGCCGCCCAGGCAAATCACCTCAAAACCAGCATCGTCGAACAGAGCCGCATCGCGCCGGTCCAGTTGGATGGCGATCTCGCGGCCTTGCTGCATGATGAGGCAAGCCGGTTGGGGTTGGAGGCCCTGGCCATGCCTTCGGGTGCGGGACATGACGCACAGACAATGCAGACGCTATGCCCCTCGGCACTGATCTTCGTGCCGAGCCGTGGCGGCATCAGCCACTCTCCGGAAGAATGGACCGATTGGGTTGATATCGAAAAGGGCGCCAATCTCCTGCTCGCAGCACTGGTGAGGCTCAGTGGAAGCGTCGGACGATAGCCGAATATTTCACAGAGATTTAAATGGGAGAGCCGTCCCCGGCAGCGGGACTCATGAGTTCCGCCAATGAGGTCAGACTGGCAATCAGCTCGCGTCTTCGGCTGGAGGGAAGCATTGCAAAACGCCGGGCGAACCCATCGCCGAAAACGCGCGGGGCGTGAGAGATAAGTTGCTGCCCTTTCGGGGTCAGCCGTGTGAAAACGATGCGGCGATCCATGTCGGACCTGTAGCGCTGCACGATGGCGCGCTGCTCCAGGTTTTCCAGCACCATCACCACCGTTGCCGGGCTCAGATCGGCATGATCGGCCAAAGCCTTTGTCGTCACCTCGCCCAATTCCCCCACCGCCATCAGGATCACCAGTTGCGGCCCGGTCAATCCGATGGATTTTGCCAGCGCGCGCGATTGCAGATCGTTGGCGCGAACGATGCGGCGGATCGATTTCAGCAGAGTGCGCGTTTCCTCCGGCGATACGGACTTGGTTGGGAAGGGAGGCAAAATTTCCTGGCTCATGGGGCTTCATTTGACTTCAAATCATTTGAACTCTAACTATATGGACCTGTGAATGCAATCAGCAACCGACAATGGAGGATATGGACCCGCCAATGTGCGGCATTTGTGGTGAAGTAAGATTCGATGGCGACGCGCCATCCATTCCAGCGATTTCGAAGATGATGGACGCCCTTGCCCCAAGAGGACCGGATGGCTCGGGCATCGTCTCCCACGACAACGCCGGCTTCGGCCATCGGCGGCTGCGTATCATCGACCTCTCCGAAAAAGCCCAGCAGCCCATGGTGGATGCGATGCTGGGCCTGACGATCGCCTTCAACGGCTGTATCTATAATTATCCGGAACTGCGCCGCGACCTCGAGGCGAAGGGTTACAGCTTTTTCTCGCACGGCGATACGGAGGTGATCCTGAAGGCCTGGCATGCCTGGGGCGAGAACTGCGTCGAGCGCTTCCATGGCATGTTCGCCTTCGTCATCCAGGAACGGGATAGCGGCCGTGTCGTCATGGTGCGCGACCGTTTCGGTATCAAGCCGCTCTACCTCGCCCAAACCGGCCAGAGGCTGCGTTTTGCCTCGTCGCTTCCCGCATTGTTGCAGGCGGGCGATATCGATACCTCGATCGACCGCGTGGCGCTTCACCATTACATGAGCTTTCATGCCGTGGTTCCGCCGCCGCGAACGATCATCAACGGCGTGCGCAAGCTGCCGCCCGCCACCATCCGCATTATCGAGCGTGACGGACGATTTTCCGATCGTCGTTATTGGGACCCGCCCTATCAGCGCGATCCGGCCGAAAGCGGCATCACCAGCGAGGAATGGCGTGACCGCGTGCTCGAGGCACTGCGGCTGGCGGTGAAACGACGTATGGTGGCCGATGTTCCGGTGGGCGTGCTGCTCTCGGGCGGCGTCGATTCCAGCCTCATCGTCGGGCTTCTTGCCGAGGCGGGGCAGACGGGACTGATGAGCTTTTCAGTCGGTTTCGAAGAGGCAAATGGTGAAAAAGGCGATGAATTCGTCTATTCCGACCTGATCGCCCGCGAATTCGGCACCGATCACCACAAGATCTTCGTCCCGTCCGATCGGTTGATGGATGCGCTGCCGGGAACCTTCGCCGCGATGTCGGAACCCATGGTCTCCTATGACAATGTCGGCTTTTACCTCCTCTCGCAGGAGGTCTCGAAGCACATCAAGGTCGTGCAGTCCGGACAGGGGGCCGACGAAGTCTTCGGCGGCTATCATTGGTATCCGCCCCTGGCCCATTCCAACGACGTGGCGGGCGACTATGCCCGGGTCTTCTGCGATCGCTCGCACGAGACGCTGAAACGTCAGCTCGGCCCGGACTGGATCGACGGCCAGGATTTCAGCCGAACCTTTATCGAGACGGAGCTGATGCGCCCTGGCGCCGATACGCCGGTCGACCGGGCGCTGAGGCTCGATTCCAACGTCATGCTCGTCGATGACCCGGTAAAACGGGTGGACAATATGACGATGGCCTGGGGGCTGGAAGCCCGGGTGCCATTCCTCGACCATGAGCTGGTGGAGCTTGCCGCACGCATTCCCCCTGAGGAAAAGCTCAAGGGCAACGGCAAGGGCGTGCTCAAGGACGCGGCCCGCATGGTCGTTCCCGCTGATGTGATCGACCGCAAGAAGGGCTATTTCCCGGTTCCGCAACTGAAATATGTCGATGGTCCCTATCTCGACATGGTTCGCGATGCCTTGACTTGCGACGCCGCACGCGAACGCGGGCTGTTCAGGGAGGACTATCTCGATAAACTGTTCGCCGCACCGACGGAGCACATCACGCCGCTGCAGGGCTCCGAGCTGTGGCAGGCGGGCCTGCTTGAAATGTGGCTACAGACACACGGGATCTGACGAGATGACGAAAGCTGTTGGCACAAGAGGAAGTGGCGGGAGAAACGAAGGAGCGCTTGATCATCGATTGAGGCGGCTTCGCCTTCATTCGATGAAGGCGCCGATCGACAGCGGCGGCGCCGAAGATGCGGCCCGCGAACCGGTCGTGCTCGACTGCGGATGGGGGCGCCTGATCTTTGCCCAGACCTTTACGAGCAACGAGGAAATCATCGAGGTTCTGCGGCAGGAGCGGCAGGACCAGCGCGATATCGCCTTCTATGTGCGCGACCCACACGTTCTTTTGTCGCTCGCGCCGCAGGAGGCGTTTCTCGATCCGTCCCACACCTACCGGCTGGACCTATCGACCTACCGGGCCGGCAGACGGCGGCCGAAAGGCTTCTTTATCCGCCGGCTGGCCTCCGAAGCCGACGCCAGGGCCGTCAATGCGATCTACGCATCACGCGGCATGGTACCGGTCTCCCCCGATTTCTTCTGGGCCAAGCGCGACAGCCGCTCGCTCACCTATTTCGTCGCCGAGGAGGAGGCGACCGGCGATATTATCGGCACCGTCACCGGCGTTGATCATCATCGCCTTTTCAGCGATCCCGAGCGCGGCTCTTCGCTCTGGTGCCTCGCGGTCGATCCGCAATCCCGGCATCCGGGAATCGGTGAAATGCTGGTGCGGCGGCTATCGGAACATTTTCAGGCACGGGGCGCGGCCTATGTCGACCTTTCGGTCCTGCACGACAATGAGCAGGCGATCGGGCTTTATGAAAAGCTGGGCTTTGAGCGTATTCCCGTCTTTGCCGTCAAGCGGAAGAACCCGATCAACGAGAAGCTCTTCGCCTCCCCGCTGGAGGAATATGACGCACTGAACCCCTACGCGCGGATCATCGTTGACGAGGCACGGCGGCGCGGGGTTCATGCCGAGATCACCGATGCGGAGGGCGGTTTCTTCCGCCTCACCTATGGCGGCCGCTCGATCCATTGCCGGGAGAGCCTGTCGGAGATGACGTCGGGAGTGGCCGTTTCGATCTGTGACGACAAGGCAGTGACGCGGCGCGTCGTTTCGGCGGCCGGCCTTCATGTGCCGGAGCAGATCACCGCCGATGATGAAGCGGCACTTGAGGAGTTCCTGGCGAAGCATCGGAGCGTTGTGGTCAAACCGGCACGCGGCGAACAGGGACGCGGCGTCTCCGTCGGTCTGACGCAGATGGAGGACGTGCAACGCGCTGTTGTCGCCGCCCGCGAGATCAGCGACCGTGTGCTGATCGAATCCTGCTTCGACGGGCAGGATCTGCGGCTGGTGGTGATCGATCACAGGCTGGTAGCGGCGGCGGTGCGGCGTCCACCATGCGTGGTGGGCGACGGCCAGAGCGACCTGCGGACGCTGATCGAACAGCAGTCCCGCCGTCGCGCCTCGGCAACCGGCGGCGAAAGCACGATCCCTATCGATGAAGAGACGCAACGCTGTCTCGCCGCTACGGGCAAGACCTTGGAAACTGTTCCCGCGGCGGGCGAAGAAGTTCTTGTGCGCAAGACCGCCAATCTCCATACGGGCGGGTCCATCCACGACGTCACCGACATCGTCCATCCCAAATTGGTGGAAGCCGCTTGCCGTGCGTCGCAGGCGATTGATATCCCGGTCACCGGGATCGATTTCATGATCAAGTCACCGTCGCAGCCGGATTATGTATTCATAGAGGCCAACGAGCGTCCGGGGCTGGCCAATCACGAGCCACAACCGACGGCCGAACGCTTTATCGATTTGTTGTTTCCGCTGTCGCGGGCGCGCCGTTTTCAGGATGCTTCCACCAGGGCGGCCATCGCATGAGCAAGCTCAAGATCGATGCCGATTACCTGCAGGACCAGCTGAAGGCGCTTTTGTCGATCGACAGCCCGACCGGCTACACGGATAATGCCGTACGTTACTGCAGCCGTGAACTGGAGCGGCTTGGTCTTAAGCCGGCACTTACCCGTCGCGGGGCGATCCGCGCCGTAAGCCAGGGTGGCAAGCGCGAAGGCGCCCGCGCGATCGTTTCCCATATCGATACGCTCGGCGCGCAGGTGAAGGCGATCAAGGCCAATGGCCGTCTCGAACTTGTGCCGATCGGCCACTGGTCGGCCCGTTTCGCCGAGGGCGCACGCGTCACCATCTATGGATATGAGAATATCCTTCGCGGCACGATCCTGCCGCTCAAGGCTTCGGGCCATACCTTCAACGAGGAGGTGGATACCCAGCCGACCGGGTGGAGCTTCGTCGAACTGCGCATCGATGCGCAGACGACCAGTGCCAGGGAGACGGCTGCACTTGGCGTGGAGATCGGCGACATCGTCGCAATCGACCCGCAACCGGAATTCCTCGACAACGGCTTCATCAACTCCCGCCACCTCGACGATAAGGCAGGCGTGGCGATCATGCTCGCGACGATCGAAGCGTTCGAGCGTTCCGGCGCGGTAGCGCCTGTCGATGTGCACTGGCTCTTCACCATTGCCGAAGAAGTGGGCGTGGGCGCCTCCTCGGTCATCGTGCCGGAAGTCGCCTCGCTGGTGGCGGTCGACAATGGCACAAGCGCCCCAGGCCAGAATTCCTCCGAGTTCGGTGTGACCATCTGCATGGCCGACCAGTCTGGACCGTTTGACTATCACCTCACCAAACAGCTGGTGGAACTCTGCCGGGATAACGGAATCGACTATCATAAGGATGTCTTCCGCCATTATCGCTCGGACTCCGCCTCCGCTCTGGAGGCCGGCCACGACATCCGCACCGCGCTTGTCACCTTCGGTATCGATGCCTCGCATGGCTATGAGCGCATCCACCTCGATGCTCTCTGCTCCGTGGGTGAACTGCTGACGCATTATGTGACGAGCCCCATCGAGATCGCCCGCGATACCAAGGAATTTTCGGACGTCAAATCCTTTACAAAGCAACCCGGACCGAAAGTTTAGAGTCAGGTGGAATCGCCTGACGTCCGCATGAATGCGGCAAAACAAACAGATAGAGCCGCAGTGCGAGCGAAGGCGAGCGCATCCCGCTCTAGCAGAACTTATTCGGCCGGAGCAGTTCGGAGGCCGGCCGGTTGGATATGCCGGGACTGGCGTTCATCAGATCGGAGCCTTGAGCGGCGGCAATCTGCGTTTCACCGGCGATGATTTGACGATGGAGGTGTTGGTCTCGGCCCGTTCCGCGACACGGTCGAGAATAGCGTCGAGCTGCTCCATGTCGCGCACCAGAAGTTTCGCAATGAAGCAATCCTCGCCGGTCACCTTGTCGCATTCGATGAATTCCGGTGTGTCCCGGATCAGCTTTTCCACGATGTGCAGCATGCCGGGCATCGGCCGCACGCGCACGATCGCCTGCAGGCTGTAGCCGAACGCCGACGGGTTGACGTCTATGGTGAAACCCGTGATGACGCCCCGGTCTTCCAGCCGCCGCAGCCTGTCGGCGGTGCTCGGTGACGAAAGGCCCGCCTCCTGCGCCAAAGCCGCTGAGATAGGCGACCTGCGCGATCGGCATGTCGCGCTCGGCCAGAAGCCGCTCGGCATAGGCAAGCCGCAAATTGAGGAGATAGCCGTAGGGCGCCTGGCCGAAGGTTTCGGTGAAGGCGCTGATGAAATGGCTGGGAGAAAGGCCGCAGACCTCCGCCAGATCGCCTACCGTCAGTTTTCGCGCAAGATTTTCGCGCATGAAGGCCTGCACCTTCTTTGCATTGTAGCGCGAAAGCTCGGTCCTGGCCTTTGCCGCCGGCCTGTCCTCGCCGCTGCTTCGCATGAGATGGATGACGATCCGCGTGATCAGCGTGTCGACACTTTGCGGATCCGCCCGCTGGATCAGCGACGCCTTCAGCTTTTGCGCGATATCGAGGGCAAAGGCGTCAGCCGTGCCGGGAGCGGACATCCGCAGATCGGCCGCGTCCAGTTTCCGCAGGCGCGAGGGTTGCAGCGCGATGACCGCGCTTTCCTTGACCGAGGCCCAGCGCGCATGGCTCTGCACATTGGCCAGGCTGACGAGGACCGTACCGGCGGGCGCGTCGAACGCCGACACCTCACTGCTTCCGATCCTGTATTCCAGCCCCTTCACGGGCGCGAGGATGATCTCCACCAGATGGGCTTTTGCCAGAAACGACTGCGCTCCCGGCAATTGTACGCAATGGGCGACTTCTCCCCTGCGTGTCGTCAGTCGCGGCCCCGCATGATGGGGAATGATATCGAGAATGTGACCGCAACCCTCGGCATGACCCTTGCCGGAACAGGCTGTGACCGGATCATGTGTAGCGAACACTGATCCCCGCCTTTCGATCAATAATTTGCCCTGGATCAAGGAAGAGATTTCCGCACGATGCCAACCTGCACCGACCATGAACGGAAATGCACGATGCACGATTTATCGATGCCACTTTAAATCGCCCCAATTACCGCTTAGCGGCGGATTGCTGCAATGCAGCATCCGATTCCCACCCATTTTCTTGCGGACAATGGGGGAGCACGCGCAAGCTGTAAAGTGGCAAAAAATTGGGGCTTTTTGGACTGCTTTGCGGCGATCCGTGATGTTAAAGTAAGATGAGGAAATTTAGCAGGAAATTCCAAATTAAACTGTTTCGGAATAGACTATACTGTGCCAGAAATTTGTGATCTGTATAATCAACTTACGGGGGAATAGACGGGAGGATGTATATACATGAATTATGAGAACCGCTTGGTAACCGACATACAGGTTTCCGGCCTGCAGCATCATGAGAGTTTCGATGGCGCGACGGTCAGCGGTTTGGTGCGGCTCCAGCTTTCCGCCCAGGACGGCGACGAGTTCGGTCCCCGCGCCACGATCGAGCTCGCCACGGATCTGGCAGAGCGTTCGACCTTTCCGGAGATCGAACGCCAACTCCTGGCCGCGGCACTTGGTGTGCTGGCCCGCCTCGCCTCGCTGTCGCCGGAAGAGGCTTATGAGGCGTTACGGAAAAGCCGGCACAGGGAATATCTGCCGAGAACCCCTTGAAGGGAGGAAACCGGCGCGCTCAGGACGCGCCGGTCACCCGCCAGATCACATCCCCCACATCATCGGCAACGAGCAGCGAACCGTCGGGACCGATGGTGACGCCGACCGGCCGGCCATAGGATTCCCGCTCGTCCGGCGAGAGGAAGCCGGTGAGAACATCGCGTGCCGGCCCGACGGGGCGCCCGTTCTCGAACGGCACGAAGACGACCCTGTAGCCGCTCAGCTTGCTGCGGTTCCACGAGCCATGCTGGCCGATGACCATGCCGTCGGGGAAACCGGGCAGCGTACCTGCAGGCATCCAGCAGAGGCCGAGCGAGGCGGTGTGCCCGCCCAACGCGAAATCCGGCTTTATCGCCCTGGCGACCATGGCCGGATCCTGCGGCACGCGATCGTCCACGATCTGCCCCCAATAGCAATAGGGCCAGCCATAGAAACCGCCATCCTGAACCGACGTCAGATAATCGGGCGGCGTTTCGTCTCCCAGGCCGTCGCGCTCGTTGACGACCGTCCACAGCGCGCCCGTCACCGGCTCCCAGGCCAAACCCACGGGATTGCGCAGGCCGGAGGCGAAGACGCGGGTCTTGCCCGTCTCCAGATCGAGCTCATGGATGGCCGCGCGGCCCTCCTCGGCTTCCATTCCCTCATCGCCGATATTGCTGAGCGAGCCGACGCCGATATAGAGCTTCCTGCCGTCGGGGCTCGGCAGCAGGCTGCGCGTCCAGTGACCGCCGGGCTTGAGGTCGTTCAGCTTCTTTCCCTTGGCATCAATGCGGGTTTCGCCAGCCTTGTAGGGGAATGCCACCACGCCATCGGTATTGCCGACATAGAATGTATCGCCCAGCAGCGCCATGCCGAAGGGCTGGTTCAGCCTGTCGAGGAACACGTCGCGGGTTTCGGCCATGCCATCGCCGTCCGCGTCGCGCAACAGCGTGATGCGGTTGGGGCTGTCGCCCACGGCGGCGGCGCGCTTCATCGTGCTGTATTGGGCATAGTCGAAGACCGATTTGATGCCGCCCGGCACACTCAGCGCCTCGGCCGTCAGCACATCGCCGTTCGGCAGCACATGAATCCAGCGCGGATGCTTCAGGCCGGCAGCAAAGGCGTTGACCTTGAGCCCTGCGGCGGCGACCGGCGTGTGCCCTTCCGCCCAGCCTCTGGCCGTCGGCATCTTCAGCGTCGGGATGCCCTGCGGCCTGGCGGGCGGGATTGCCGGCGCGCTGCCGAACGCCTGTTCCTTCAAATTATCGTTCCTGTGCCGCAAAAAGATCGCCACGCTGCCGACGGCGGCCACCACGCGCGCGAAGATATCTGACAGACTCATCGGTCCCCCTTTCATCCTGATGCGGGGGGCACTCTATACCAAGCCTCTACCGGTTGGTACCGGCGATATGTTGTGATATCGCGCGTTTCACAGACCGGCTAGTTCTGCCATTTCCATCCGCATTTTGCCGATCAGGACCCGATTTTGTCCTGGTACAAAAGAGGCATTGAACCCGTGCGGGCATGCCGGTATCTACATCTGGCACAGTGCACATCAAAGTAAAACGGCATCAGTGGCACGGCGGAAAAGGTGGGGAGATTGATGGCGTGAAGATGTTCAATCTTCTGATGTTCGGCCTGGATGCCATTGTCTACTTCACGCTCATGGTCACCCTCCTGCACTACCGCTACCGGCTTGGCCTCGGAGTGTTCCTGACGGCGCTCGGCGTCATGCACTTTCTCGAGACCTATCTGGCGGCGGTTTTTTATGTGGAGCTGCCCTTCGGCATCGTTTCGCCGGGATCGTCGATCTTTTTCGCCGGAAAGCTGATGATGATCCTCCTGCTTTACATGAAGGAGGATGCCGCGACCGTGCGCATGCCGATATACGGCCTCTTCCTCGGCAATATCGTCACTGTCGGCGTGGCCATCATACTGCAGTTTCATGTGCCCGTGGCGATCTCCCCCGGCAAGGTGGCCGATCTTGCCTTCCTCAGGGAGATGGGATGGCTGATGGTCTGGGGCACCGCCCTCCTCTATCTCGATTCGATCGGCATCATCCTCCTCTACGAGCGTCTCGGGCGACTTATCAGAGAGTGGACGGCGCTGCGCTTCTTTCTCTGTGGTGCGGTGGTGCTTACCTTTGATCAGATCGGCTTCTATCTCGGGCTGAGGCTTTTCCTCGATGCGCCGAGCACGGTTTTCTGGGGCGGCTGGTTCGCGAAGCTTCTGGCTGCGGCTCTCTATTCCGTTCTCTTCATCATCTATCATCGTGTCGCTACGACAGGAACCGAAGCGCCGCACAGCGGCCGCGCGATCGGCGATATCTTCAACGATCTGACGTTCCGCGAGCGCTATGAGGATCTGCTCGCCCGCGCCGGGAAGGATCATCTGACCGGCGCCTTCGACCGCAGCCGGATGGAAATGGAAGGTCCCCGCCTCTTCCATGAAGGCCTGGAAAAAGGCGGGAAAGCGAGCCTGATCATTCTCGACGCTGACCATTTCAAAGACATCAACGACCGTTTCGGCCATATGGAAGGCGATGCGATCCTGAAGGATTTCGCCCGCGTGCTCTCCAGCGCAATCCGGCCGGTCGACCTCCTGTTCCGCTACGGCGGGGAGGAATTCGTCATCCTGTGTCCGGGGCGCTCGCATGACGATGCCTGCGCCTTCGCGGAAGAATTGCGGCACAAGCTTGCGATCTCGGTCAAAACGCCCGATGGCGGCAAGGTTACCGCCTGTTTCGGCGTCGCCACCCTCAGGGATGATGGGACGAGCTTCAAGGCCGTTCTGGCAGTAGCCGACGCGCGCCTCTACAAGGCGAAGAACGCCGGACGCAACCGCGTCATCGGCGTTGCATGAACCAGTCGATATCCGAGAGTTCGGCAGGCCGGTCCTCATCATAGGGGATGCGCTCGGATGCGCCGTCCAGATCCTCATATTGCCCGCTCTTCAGGGACCAGAGGAACAGCACCAGACCGGCCAGGCCGAGCGCCACGGAAATCGGTATCAGGTAGAAGAAATCGCTCATTGCACCGCCCTTTCAAGCCTCGGCCGCAAGCGCTGACGCTGCTTCTTTGATCCAGATCAAACGACCACCGCTTGCGGTTCAGCGCTATTCCAGCGCCTCGCGTCCCGACATCTGCTCGATGTGGATGCAGAAGAAGACGTGCGGCGAGTGGTCCGATACGGGCGGCGTCACCGGCTTCAAGCTGCCCGGCTCCCACCAGTAGGCGTGCTTGCTGAGCAGCGTCCACGCATGATCGCGTTCGACCTTATGGCCAACGCGGTCGGGAAGCTCCTCATAGCGGCCGTCGACGACGACGCTTCTCCACCCGTGCTCTCCCTCCCGCTGCTCGACGAGCATCGATACGTGAGGGTTTTCCCGCATCCATTCGATCTTCTTTCCCGGCATCGAGAAGGCATAGAGACAATGGGTGCCGTAGGCGTAATAGATCGGGACGATATAGGGCCGCCCGTCATGCACGCATGCGAGACGGCCGAGGCGATTGCTCTGCAGAAGCCTGATGCAGTCGAGGTCGCAAAGGGTCTTTATCCACATCGCCCGATCTCCTCGGCTCAGGCGCACATTGCGCGCAGCGCCTCAGGCTTCAGAAGCATCACGGTACGTGCCCCCTGAAGGCGGATATGGCCGTTTTCGCGGAATTTGGAGAAAACGCGGGAGACGGTCTCGATGGTCAGCCCGAGATAATCGCCGATATCGGTGCGCGACATGGCGAGCTCGATCTGCGGCAGATCGCCCTGACGCTCGGCCAGATCGAGCAGGAAGGCGGCCACACGTTCGGCGGCGTTCTGGCGGCCGATGACCAGGAGATGCTCCTGCGCGCGCACCAGCGCCAGCAGCGCGGACGGAAGAATATCGCGCGACAGATCGGCATCGATCGGCAGGCGATAGACACGGACCGCCGAATTGCACACGGCCTCGGCGAAGAAGCGATGATGGCCGTCGGCCTCAAACCCGAAGACCTCGCCCGCCACATGGAAGGCGCTGATTTGGCGACGACCGTCCGAGAGCAGGCGGTAGATGCGGACGGCACCGAATTCCACCTGGTAGAGCGCGGTCGCCCGCTCGCCCTGGGCGTAGATTTCCTTGTTCGGCGAGCAGAAGAGAACCTGATGGGGCTGTGCGAAAGCCGGAGGCATGTGTCCCGGCTTGTTATCGCGGGCAACGCGCCCAACCCTGGAGATGGCTGCCGGTGAAGAATGAATGGCGTTGTGAGCGAGCATCTGAAAGCCTCCGATTGGATGTTCAATCAGTGACCCAGATCGCGTTGCGGGAAAATTCGGTTATGTCCCTACGGGAAACTACGTAGTCAGGGCGCCGGCTCGAGCAGATCGTCGCGTCCGAGCAGTCCTCGAACCGCTTCAACGAGGGTACGGCCGAGCAAAGGCTTCTCCACCAGGCGGATATGAAACTCCTCCGCCACCTCCTGCAGCTGATTGACCAGAAGGACCACGGGTTTGCCAAGTATCCGCAGTTTGGTGAGATCGCCGGGTTTCGCGCCAACCGACTTGTCATCCACGACAATACAGTCATAGCGGCTCAGTTCTTCGTCCACCATCTCCTCGGCGGCCGGCAATTGGCCGGCCAGATCCACACGGCATCCCTCGGCCTCGAGAACGAAGCCGAGAGACTGCCGAAATGTGGGGTCCGACGCGATGACGAGAATGGATGTGCTACCGACTGGCAAGGGTGTTTCCTGATTGGCTGGAATGCGCCGTCGAGCATCATGCGCAGCTGCCGGAAACAGCCGCCTTGCGATAGATCAAATCGGATGAAACGGGGGTCAGAAGGAGGCGTCGCCGGCTTCCAGCACCATCCGCACCAGCTCCGGCAGGCTCTTGGCCTGCATCTTGCTCATCACGTTCGCACGATGAACCTCGACGGTCCGCGGGCTGATATCAAGGTCATAGGCGATGGTCTTGTTGGGCAGACCGGCGACAATCCCTCTCATGACCTGCCGCTCGCGGTCGGAAAGTTCACCCATCCGCATGCGGATCTGGGCAACGCTGTCTTTTTCACGGGGTCGTTTTTCCAGTTCCGCGACGGCCCGGCCGATCGCATCGAGCAAAACCCCGTCCTCGAACGGTTTTTCGATGAAATCCATCGCCCCGGCCTTCATCGCCTCCACCGCCATCGGCACATCGCCATGGCCGGTGATGACGATGGCCGGCAGCATCGCGTCCTCCTCGCGCAGCCGCCGCAGGAGATCGAGGCCGCTCACCTCGGGCATGCGCAGGTCGGTTATCAGGCAGGCATTCTCCAGATCCTTCGCCACCGTCAGGAAAGCCGTCGCCGAGGCATGGACGCGCACGGCATAGCCGGAGACCGTCAGAAGAAAAGCCAGGGATTTCCTGACCGGTTCTTCGTCGTCGACAATATGGATGACTACTTCACTGCTCATTTCCGAGCTCCTGCTCCTTGACCGCCGGAAGCGTGAAACGGAAGCTGGCTCCCCCTTTTTCGTTGCGTCGCATGGTCAATTCGCCCCCGTGCGCCTCGACGATTCTCCTGGAAATGGAAAGTCCTATTCCCATGCCGCCGGGCTTGGTGGTGACGAATGGCCTGAAGAGCTGGGCCACCACCTCCTCCGGCACGCCGGGACCGGTATCCGAAATCTCGACCAGCACCTCCCCTTCGTTGACCGATTCGGTCCTGACCACCAGTTCGCGGCGCTCGCTATCCTTCATAGCGTCCATTGCGTTGCGCATCAAATTGATGAGGACCTGCTGGATCTGCACGCGATCGACCAGGAACATCCTGTGATCGGCCTTGAAATCGAAAACCGTTCGCACGCCCAGTTCGCGCGCGCCAACCAATGCCAGCGCCCCGGCTTCTTCGACGAGCTTGTGAAGATCCTCCGGCTGTTTTTCGGTCTCTCCCCGGGTCACGAATTCGCGCAAATGGCGGATGATCTGCCCGGCGCGCAGCGATTGCTGCGCCGTTTCCTCCAGCGCCTCGCGCATGCGGGCGGCCAGCGCATTGTCCATGTTCTTGAGCAGCCGGGTACAGCCCTGGACATAGTTGGCGATGGCCGAGAGCGGCTGGTTCAGCTCATGCGCGAGCGTCGAGGCCATTTCGCCAAGCTCATTCAGACGCGCCAGACGGGCGAGCTCTCCCTGGATTTCCTCGAGCCGCGCTTCCGACTCTGCACGCTCGGTGAGGTCGCGAATGAAGCCCGTGAAGAAGATCTGGCCGCCGCTCCGCATCTCGCCGACGGCAAGCTTCATCGGAAAGGTCGAGCCGTCCTTGCGCCGCCCGACGACAATGCGATCAATACCGATGATCCGGCGTTCGCCGGTGTCGAGATAACGATGGATATAACCGTCATGCTCGCCCTGATAGGGCTCGGGCATCAGTATCTTCACATTCTGCCCGACAACCTCCGCCTCCGAATAGCCGAACTGGCGAATGGCCGCCTTGTTGAAGGAGGTGATGATGCCGCGCATGTCGATCACCACGGTCGCATCGGGCACGGTATCAAGGATCGAACGAAGATGCGCCTCGCGCGAGGCAAGCTGGTCCTGAACCTTGCGCGCGGCATTTTTCTCCACGCGATATCGTGCCGCGACGAAAACGAGCGCCACAGCCAGCAAAAGGCATAACAGCAGAAGCAGCCATGTCATATCGGATGCAATCGAATTCACGCGCCACTCCGGAAAGGCTCAGGCAAACCCTGAACGCCGGCAATCTAGGCCGGACTTCTGAAATGGCCAAGGTCGAAAACTGGGATATTCTGCCGCGCCTGCTGGGGAAAAATCATGCTGAAGTAGATCGGATAAAGGAGATCAAACAGCTTCCACCCGCTTCACCTGATAGGTGTGCATCACGCCATCGGTGCGGATCGAGACATATTCGCCGGCCACGAAATGTTCCTCGCCGAGGCGGAAACCGATCTCGTCATCCTTTTCACCATCGACATAATCGAAATACCACTGGCCTCCGGGCTTGCGGCGCAGATGTCCGATGAGATCCTCCTCATCGGGGCGAAAGCGACGCACACGGCAGCCCGCCTGATTGCCCTTCCAGGCCACGGGATCGAGGCGTCCCCCTTCCGTCAGCGGAATGACGAGATCATATCCGATGGCCCTCTCGCCCTCGGGATGTCCCTTTTCCCGCGCCAGCTCCAGGCGCACATGGCAAAGCTTGGTGTTGTGTCCGGCAGTGATCGTCATCGTCGTTCTCCAGTCATTCGTTCAAACGATAGCCGGCCTGACCCCATCCGCCTTGATGGAAATCAAACGACCTGTCGCACCTGCGAATACGTGCACCAGCCATCCCGACGCCAAGGAATGATGACCTGATGAAGCTGGTCGACGCTCCCCGTCCGAGCGTGACGAACTGAAGCGGAGGCGTGATCGGACGTAAAGGCTGCCTGGCGCAACGCGCCGGGCCGCCGCGGTTCTTGATGCACGTCAAGGCGTATTCCGTCTCGCCGTGGTGATCTTGTTCTTCAATGCAAAGGAGCGAGAAATGATCTTCAACACAATCATGGTTCAGCTCGACATCGATGCGCCGGCAACCCCGCGGCTGACATTTGCCCAAGGCATAGCCAACCGGTTCGGTGCAGATCTGATAGCATTTGCGGCGGCTCAGGCCCATGTCGCCATTCCCGGTGACGACAGCGGTGTGGTAGCGGTCGAGTTGCTGCGTTATCACACAGCGGAGATCGAGAAGCGCCTCGACGGCCTGCGCGAGGAATTCCTGCGGGTGACCGGCAGCAGCGAAAACGTCTATTGGCGCGGCGAGTTGGGGGAGCCGACCTATCTTCTCGCAACGAACGGCAGGGCCGCCGACCTGATCGTAACCGCCACCGCCGCGCCGGAGAACCGCAGCGACCGCAATCGGCGGCTGGATGCCGGAAGCCTGATTCTGTCCGCCGGACGTCCGGTCCTGTTTGCGGCAGACGATCTGGCGCCGCTTTCGGCAGACAAGATCCTCGTGGCATGGAAGGATACGCGCGAAGCACGGCGGGCCGTCGCCGACGCCATGCCGTTTCTCGTCGGCGCGAGCGATGTGCTGGTGGCCACCGTGGTGGAGGAGAGCAGTCGGATAGCGCGGGAAAGCGCCGAGGATGTCGTCCGGTTTCTCACCAAGCATGGTGCCAATGCCCGGTCCCGGGTTCTCGATGACGGTGAAGGCGCGGAGGCGCTCATCGGATTGGCGCATGATGTCGGAGCCGACCTCGTCGTCGCGGGAGGCTATGGCCACAGCCGTTTCCGGGAATGGGTATTCGGCGGCATGACCGATTCCCTTCTCAACGACGGATCCCTCCATCGCCTCCTGTCCAATTGAGGCATTACAAGCGGTGGCTGGCAATGAGCGACAATGTTTCCTTTGCGACCGCCTGTTCCTCGTCGGTTGGCATGACCAGAACATCGACCGGTGAACCGGAAGCGCTGATGTGTTCCTCGTTCCGCCTGTTGCGCTCCCTGTCGATCCCGACGCCGAGCCAGCCGGCGGCTTCGCAAATCCTTTCGCGGACGACCGGGGAATTTTCGCCGATGCCGGCCGTGAAGACCAGGGTGTCCAGCCCTCCCATGGCAGCGGCCAGCGAGCCGATCTCGCGGCCGGCGCGGTAGACGAAGAGATCGACGGCTTCCGCCGCGCGCTCTTCATCGGAATCGAGCAGGCTCTGCATATTGCCCGAAATGCCGGAAATCCCGAGAAGCCCCGATTGCTGATAAAGCAGTTTCGAAAGCGCCTCGACGGACAATTTGCGCTCCTGCAGGAGGTAGAGCACGGCACCGGGATCAAGCGCCCCGCAGCGCGTGCTCATGACGAGCCCGTCGAGCGGAGAAAACCCCATCGTCGTGGCGATGCTCCCGCCCCCGACCATGGCGCAGAGGCTGGCGCCGCTGCCCAGATGCGCGACGATTGCCCGCCCGCCGGCATCCGGCCCGTAGCGTTTGCGGAGCTTGGCGGCGATATAGCTGTAGGAAATCCCGTGAAATCCGAAGGATATGATGCCGCTTTCCGCCAATTCGCGCGGCAATCCGTAGAGTTTTGCCAGCCGCGGACGGTCGGCATGAAAGGCTGTGTCGAAGCACCCGACCTGAAGCGCGTGCGGAAACAGCCGCGCCGCCGCCGCGACGATTTCCAGATTGAGCGGCTGATGGATCGGCGCGAGCGGGATCAGGTTTCGAAGGGCGGCCAGCACCGGCTCGTCGAGAATGGTCGCGGCGGTGAACTCCCGGCCGCCATGAACGATCCTGTGGCCGACGGCGCCGATGCGCGAATGGAACCCGCGGTCGGTGATTTCCGCGATGATGCGCTCGACCGCAGGCTCGATATCAAGCCCGTTCGCCTCAAGCCGCGTCTCTTCGGTCTCGCCCCCGGCTGTGCTGACCTTCAGGACAGGTGCGTCATGGAGCGACGAAATCCCACCCTTCATCATGAGCGGAAGATCGGGGTTCTCACCAAACAGAGCAAATTTCAGGCTGGATGAACCGGCATTGAGAACGAGAATGGCATCGCTCATGACGTCAGCCCCAATTCTGACCTATCCTGCAGCTTCCACCTGCCAGCGCCAGTCGCGCACTTCGGGCATGTCCTGCCCGTGAGCGCGGATATAATCGCGATGCTCCAGGAGCTTTGTCTCCATCAGCTGTTTCAGCCGGATCCCGGCCGATTGCGCGGCAGGCACCCGATCGATGACGCTCAGAACCAGATGGAACCGGTCGAGACCGTTCAGCACCGTCATGTCGAACGGCGTTGTGGTCGTTCCCTCTTCATTATAGCCGCGCACATGCATGTTGTCGTGGTTCGTCCTGCGGTAGGTCAGCCGGTGGATGGTCCAGGGATAGCCGTGATAGGCGAAGACGACGGGCTTGTCGGTCGTGAAAAGCGCATCGAAATCGCGCTCGGAAAGCCCGTGCGGGTGCACCTCCCTCGGCTGCAGCGTCATCAGGTCGACGATGTTGACGACGCGGATATTCAAATCAGGCATGTGCTCCTTCAGGATCTGCACCGCCGCCAGCGTCTCGACGGTCGGCACGTCGCCGGCACAGGCCATCACCACATCCGGATCGGCGCTGTTGCCTTGACAGGCCCAATCCCAGATGCCGATGCCGGTCCTGCAATGCGCCCTGGCCGCATCGAGCGACAGCCATTGCCATGAGGGCGCCTTGCCGGCGACGATGATGTTGATGCGGTCCCAGGTGCGCAGCACATGGTCGGTAATGCAGAGCAGGGTATTGGCGTCGGGCGGCAGGTAGACGCGGACGATATCGGCCTTCTTGTTCAGCGCCACATCGACAAAGCCCGGATCCTGATGGCTGAAACCATTGTGATCCTGCTGCCAGACATGGCTGGTCAGGAGATAGTTCAGCGACGCGATCGGCCGCCGCCAGGGGATGTCGCGGCTCGCATCCAGCCATTTCGCATGCTGGTTGAACATGGAATCGATGATGTGGATGAAGGCTTCGTAGCAGGAGAAGAAGCCATGCCTTCCCGTCAGCAGATAGCCTTCGAGCCAGCCCTGGCAGGTGTGCTCGGAAAGGATTTCGAGAACACGGCCGTCGCGGCCGAGATGGACGTCTTCGGGAAGGATTTTCTCCATCCAGGCCCGCTCGGTCACCTCGAAAAGGTCCTGCAGGCGGTTGGATGCGGTCTCGTCGGGGCCGACAACGCGGAAATTGCGGGATGCTTCATTCGCCCGCATCACATCGCGCAGGAAACCGCCCATCACCTTGGTTGCCTGGGCCTCCGCGCCACCGGGCTTCGAAAGCGCCACCGCATGGGCATGCAAATCGGGGATATCGAGCGATTTGCGCAACAGGCCGCCATTGGCATGGGGATTGGCGCTCATGCGCCTTGTGCCGTCGGGCGTCGTCTGGCGGATTTCGGCAACCGGCGCGCCGGCATCGTCGAACAGCTCCTCCGGGCGGTAGCTTCGCAGCCATTCCTCCAGAAGCTTCAGATGTTCCGGATTTTCGGCGAGGCCGGACAGAGGCACCTGATGCGCCCGCCAGAAACCTTCCGTCTTCAGCCCGTCGACCTCCTTGGGGCCTGTCCAGCCCTTTGGGCTCCGCAGGATGATCATCGGCCAGACGGGCCGGGTCGTCTCCCCAGCCTCACCGCTCCTTGCGGCCTGCTGGATCGCCCTGATCTCGCCCATCGCCTCGTCCAGAACCAACGCCATCCGCTGATGCATCGCCGCCGGATCGTCGCCTTCGACGAATAGCGGCTTGTAGCCATAGCCGACGAACAGCGCGCGCAGCTCGTCTTCGGGAATGCGCGCCAATATGGTCGGGTTGGCGATCTTGTAGCCGTTGAGATGCAGGATCGGCAGCACCGCCCCGTCGCGATGCGGATTGAGGAATTTGTTGGAATGCCAGGCCGTCGCCAGGGCGCCCGTCTCGGCTTCGCCATCGCCGATGACGCAGGCGACGATCAGGTCCGGATTGTCGAATGCCGCGCCATAGGCATGGGAAAGTGCGTATCCCAGTTCCCCGCCCTCATGGATCGATCCGGGAACCTCCGGCGCGGCATGGCTCGGAATCCCGCCGGGAAACGAGAATTGCCGGAAGAGCTTGCGCATCCCCTCCTCGTCGAGCGGGATATCGGGATTGAGTTCGCTATAGGTGCCCTCAAGATAGGTATTGGCCACCATCGCGGGCCCGCCGTGGCCCGGCCCGCAGATATAGATGACATTGGCATCCTGCTCCCGGATGATGCGATTGAGATGGGCGTAGATGAAACTCAGGCCCGGCGACGTGCCCCAATGGCCGAGCAGGCGCGGCTTGACATGCTCCAGGCGCAGGGGCTCGCGAAGGAGCGGGTTGTCGAGAAGATAGATCTGGCCGACCGTCAGATAGTTCGCGGCGCGCCAATAGGCATCGATCTGGCCCAGCTCCGTTTGTGACAGCCGGCTGGAACCGCTTTGTGCTTGTGCATGTTCTAGCATTTCCGGACATCCTCTTGGTGCGTGTGCCTGACGCGGCGATCATGGCCACCTAACGCGCGATCGTGCCTTTCGTTCAGGAGGCCGGGGCGATAGCTGGTTTACGCCATCACGATAGATGTGATGCCGGGGATAAGGATTGTCATGGATCAAATGGGCCGGAGGCATGCAGCCTTCTCCCGTCTCAGCAAAGCAATTCACCTATGGGCGTAGCAGCCCAATATGATTGATGCTCGACAAACCAACGAATTAGGCGCTTAATTGCTGTTTAAAAACCAAAAAGGGGGCGGATATTGGGAGGAGACAATGACCGATATCAAATGGACCCTGAAGGGCCGTGAATTCGTCCATTGCAATTGCGCCTACGGATGCCCTTGCCAGTTCAACGCATTGCCGACCCAGGGAAAGTGCCATGCGATCGGGGCTCTCGATATCGAGGAAGGCCATCACGGAGAGACGAAACTCGACGGGCTGAAATGCGCCTTGATCGTCTCCTGGCCGGGCGCCATCCATGAAGGTAACGGCGAAGTCGTCCCGATCGTCGATGAACGCGCAACACCGGAACAGCGTGAAGCGCTGCTGCGGATCATGAGTGGTCTGGATACGGAACCCGGGGCCACCTTCTTTCAGGTTTTCTCGACCACATTCGCGAAAGTACACGATCCGGTCTTCACGAAGATCGAGTTCGAGGTCGATGTCGACGGCCGTAAGGCGCGTCTGAGCGTTCCGGGGTGGATCGATGCTCATGGCGAGCCGATCCTCAATCCGGTGACCGGTGACGAGCATCGCGCCCGCATCAATCTGCCGAATGGTTTCGAGTACGACGTCTGCGAGGTCGGGCGGGGTTCCGCGAAAACGGAAGGCCCCGTGCAGTTGACGCTCGAAAATTCGCATGCCCAGTTCGCCAAGCTGCACATGACGCAGAGCGGCGTCGTCCACTAAAGCCATGTCCGCCGCCGCACTCGAAAATATCCTGCGGCGAGAGCGGGTCATCGTCGCAGCATCGCTGACTACGCTGACGCTGCTGGCCTGGATCTACATTCTCTGGCTTGTCAGGGAAATGCAGATGCAGCCGATGGATGCCGGCACGATGGCAATGCCTGACATGGATATGTCCGGGGGCATGGGGAACGGCCCGGCCAGCATGATGCTCAATCCCGCATTGCATGCGTGGAGCGGCTCCGACTTTCTGTTCATGCTGGTAATGTGGGTGGTCATGATGATCGGCATGATGCTGCCCTCCGCGGCGCCGATGATCCTGCTTTATGCGCGTGTCGGACGGCAGAGCGCCAAGGAGGGCAAGCCGCTCGCCGCCACCGGCTTCTTCGCCGGCGGATATCTGCTCGCCTGGGCGGCATTCTCGCTCGTCGCCACCCTTGCGCAATGGGCGCTGGAACAAACTCTGCTGATTACGCCCATGATGGCGAGCGCCAGCACGGTTTTCACCGGATTTGTCCTCATTGCCGCCGGGCTGTTTCAATGGACCCGGATCAAGAATGCCTGTCTCACCCACTGCCAGAACCCGATCGCCTTCATCCAGCATCACGGGGGTTTCCGCCGCGATCCCCTTGGCTCCCTGACGATCGGCTTCCGTCACGGCATCTATTGCGTCGGATGCTGCTGGGCGCTGATGGCGCTGCTCTTCGTCGGCGGCGTGATGAACCCGCTATGGATAGCCGGCATCGCGATCTATGTGCTTGCCGAAAAGCTTCTCCCCGCCATGCGCTGGCTCCCGCGCGTTACCGGAGCCATTCTCATTACCGCCGGTACGTGGCTGCTTCTGGCTTAACCGGCGTCAGTTTCCCAATTGCCTCAGCCAGGTCTCGAAAGAAGGCAGATCCTTCTTCTCGGCGTGGGAAGCCGGATGCACCGGAGGCCCCGGAGCGATTGCCTTGCGAGCCTCGCGAGGGCTGTAGCCGAATTCCTGGCTGAACGCCCGGCTGAAATTGGCGGCTGAATCAAAGCCGGCCATCTCCGCGATATCGAGGATGCGCTGATGGTTCGCCGGATCGCCGAGAGCCGCATGGGCTGCAAGAAGCCGCCGCCGGCGTATATAGTGATGAACGCCGCCGCTCGGCTCGAACATCTGATAGAGACGCGTACGGGAAATGCCCAGCGTGCGGCTGAGGGCATCAGACGTAAGCTCCGGCGAATGCAGATTGCGCTGGATATGCTGGCGGGCACGCTCCATCAACCCGAGATCGATCTGCTGCTCAAGGACGGCATTGGTGGGAGATAAGAGACAATTGACGACCATGTCGCGCACGGTGTGAACGACCCGCGATAGATCCTCCGCGACGAGGCCGCTCAGCGACGCTTCGAGACCGTTGACATATTCGATCAGGAGTTTGGCGAGATTGTCCGACAGGATCGAGTTGTTGGCCGTGTCGAGGATGCCCGGCGTGTCGGCGAAGAGATCGCGGGGCATGTAGAGAAAAACCGCCTCGGCTTCGGTGGTTCGCCCCCGTAATGGATGGCCGAGCGACCTGAGTTCCACTTTGCCGGGCTCGTTTTCGGCAACGAGACCATCCACCTCCGTCCAGCTTCGGCCGCTGCGCAATATACCGATATACCAGTGATCGATCAGGCTGGACCGCAGCCTGGCGGCAGAACGCATGTAGCTATGGGCCGGCATCCGCTGCCTGACGAAGAGAATGCTGCCGAGATTCCACACCGTCTGATCGGCAGGAAATCCCTCATCCGGAGAGATGCCATCCGGCAATCTGACCTCGACAAGGGGCTCCATCTGTTTCTGCCATGCGCTGAACTGATCTTGCCGCGCCATGTCGCGTGTCGAGAAATGCAGGGGAGCAAGTGCCGGTACAGGAGGCGGGCCGGATCGTTCGATGCCGGAGGGCTCGCGCGGCCAGCGCCGTCGTTCATGCTCCGGGGATATCGCCTCCGACGAAAATGGTTTGCCGCCTTCTCCAGCCTTCGTTGGGCAACCGCTCACCGAGTTCTCCCAATGGAACCAGTCCCTTTGCCTATCTTAGCTTAATTAGCGTTTTTGCATAATGTGTCTTTTTTAGCGCTCGTCCGGCACCCGGATCGCAAATTACCATCCAGACCCCTGCGCTTGCCCGCCTCCTCAGAATTGGGTCCCGTTGCACGGTTTCGCGACATGACAAGCGGAAATCACAAGGCGCCGCAGCAGAAATGTACGCCGTGATAACTTCCCGGATTTGCAGATAACGACAATCACAAAAGAGGTATGTATGAAGTAAAAAGGCTCTTTCTTCTAATTCTTAGGTGGTAAGTAGACAAATCCAATGCCACTACTTAGTGGATTGAAGAATTGTTTGTTTATTATCTACTTAAATGAAGAAGGGGCATATAAAAATAGTGGGGTAAATTATGGGCAACCTGTATAAAACGCGTTTCCGCTCTGCCGTTAAATCTGCACAGAATGACGCCCGTTTACTATCCAGAAATGAAGTACAAAGGCGCATCCTCGTTGCCGGTGGAGCCGGTTTTCTCGGGTCCCATCTATCCGAGCGTCTGCTGCAGGCCGGACATCGGGTTGTCTGCGTCGATAATTTCTCGACAGGTCTCAGGCGCAATATCCGTCATCTGGCGCGCTTCGATACGTTCAGCGTCGTCAACCAGGACATTGTCGAGCCGATCGATATCGAGGTCGATGAGATCTACAATCTCGCCTGCCCGGCATCGCCACCTCACTACCAGGCCGATCCGATCCACACGATGATGACGAGCGTGCTGGGCTCGCTCAATCTCCTGGAACTGGCGGTCCGCCACAACGCGCGCATCTTCCAGGCGTCAACATCCGAGATCTATGGCGATCCGCATGTCCATCCGCAGGTGGAAAGCTACTGGGGAAACGTCAACTCGTTCGGCCCGCGCTCCTGCTATGACGAGGGCAAGCGTTGCGCCGAAACCCTCTTCTTCGATTTCCATAAGAAATACGGCACCGAGATCAAGATCGCCCGCATCTTCAATACCTACGGCCCCCGCATGCGGCCTGATGACGGCCGCGTCGTTTCCAACTTCATCGTCCAGGCGCTGAAGGGCGAGGACATAACGATCTACGGCAATGGTTCGCAGACCCGCTCCTTCTGCTTCGTCGATGATCTGATCGAGGGCTTTGTCCGGCTGATGAATTCAGCTCCCTCGTTCCAGGGGCCTGTCAATCTGGGCAACCCTGGCGAATTCACCATCGGTGAACTCGCCCGGCAGGTGATCGAGATGACGGGTTCGTCCTCGAAGATCGTTCACCACCCCCTGCCGGTCGACGACCCGCGCCAGCGCAGACCTGATATTTCGCTCGCAAAGCGTGAGCTCGATTGGCAGCCGAATGTGCCCTTGTCGGCCGGGCTGAAAGAGACGATCCGTTATTTCGACCGCCTCCTCGCGCATGCGGGCCGGGAACTCGTCGAGGTCGCCTGATGTCCACGTCGCGCATCCTCGTCACGGGCGGCGCCGGCTATATCGGCAGCCATACCGCCAAGCTCCTGAGCGCCAGGGGGATGGAGCCCGTCGTCTATGACAATCTGTCGACGGGCAACCGGTCGGCGGTGCGTTGGGGCCCCTTCGTCCATGGCGACATTCTCGATACGCTCCACCTGGCGCGCACGATCGGGCAATATAAGCCCGACGCCGTTATTCATTTCGCGGCCTCGGCCTATGTGGGCGAGTCGGTCACCGACCCTTCCAAATATTACCGCAACAACGTCGGCGGCACGCTGTCGCTGCTCGATGCCTGCCGCCAGGCAAAGCTTGACAAGGTCATCTTCTCCTCGAGCTGCGCCACCTATGGCGTGCCGGCGGCCCTGCCGATCGCCGAGACGACGCCGCAGGTTCCGATCAATCCCTATGGCAAGACCAAGCTGATCGCCGAGCACATGCTTGCCGATTATGCCGCTGCCTTCAGCCTGCATTATGTGGCGCTGCGGTATTTCAACGCCTGCGGCGCCGATCCGGATGGTGAACTCGGCGAATGGCACGATCCCGAAACCCATCTCATCCCGCGCGCCCTGCTTGCCGCAAGCGGCAGGATCTCGCGCCTGGAGGTATTCGGCGACGATTACACGACCGAGGACGGCACCTGCGTGCGCGACTATATCCATGTCAGCGATCTGGCACGGGCGCATGTGCTGGCGTTCGACCACCTGGCGAAGGGCGGCGGGAACCTGGCCGTCAATCTGGGAACAGGGCACGGCTCCTCGATCAGGGAAATTCTCGAAACCATCAATCGGGTTACCGGGCGGAGCGTCCCCATCGAAATCCATCCCAGGCGGGCGGGCGACCCGCCGGCGCTCTACGCCGATCCGAGTCTGGCCCGACAGATGTTGGGCTTTTCGCCCCGATATTCAGACCTCGATACTATCGTGCGTACCGCCGCGCCCTTCTTCGGGCTGGAGGCGCAACCATGAAGCACGTTGCAGCCAGGGACCTTGAGAAGTCCCGCGATCTGCAGGTCGAGGTCGGGGTCGAGCCGCCGATGGTGCCCGCTCTGTCGGGATTCCGGCGGCTCGACTACCTGGCGGGGGTGGCGGCATGGGGTGCCACCCTCGCCTATTTCTGGGCCTGGTGGCTCAGGCCGGAGCATCATCATATCAGCACGCTCGGTTCAGTGACCGTCACGGCGGTCCTGGCCTGGGTAACATTGCTCCCGGCCTATTTCATCGCCGTGTTCTATCGCGGCCTCAAGCCGAACGGCCCTTTGCGGCTGCCTGCGGGCAGCCGTGTCGCCATGGTCGTGACCAAGGCGCCGTCGGAGCCGTTTCCTGTCGTGGCGGAAACGCTGCAGGCGATGCTTGCCCAGAACGTGCCGCATGACACATGGCTCGCCGATGAAGACCCCTCGCCCGAGACGATCGACTGGTGCCGCAGGCATGGCGTCTTTGTCTCCACCCGCAAGGGGCGTGCCGATTATCACCGGAAATCATGGCCGCGGCGCACGCGCTGCAAGGAGGGCAATCTCGCCTTCTTCTATGATCACTACGGCTATGAGCGCTACGATTTCGTGGCCCAGCTCGACGCCGATCATGTTCCCGAGCCCGGCTATCTCCACGAGATGCTGCGTCCGTTCGCCGATCCCGGCGTGGGTTATGTTTCCGCTCCCAGCATCTGCGACCGCAATGCCGCGGAAAGCTGGTCGGCGCGCGGCCGGCTCTATGCGGAAGCGAGCATGCATGGCGCACTGCAGGCGGGCTATAATGGCGGCTTCGCGCCATTGTGCATCGGCTCCCATTATGCGGTGCGCACCGCGGCGCTGAAGGAGATCGGCGGCCTCGGCCCCGAGCTTGCCGAGGACCATTCCACGACGCTGATGATGAATGCTCATGGCTGGCGCGGCGTCCACGCGCTCGACGCCATCGCGCATGGCGACGGACCCCGGACTTTCGGCGATCTCGTCACGCAGGAATTCCAGTGGTCGCGCAGCCTGGTCATGCTGCTTCTCGAGTCGTCGCCGAAGCTGGTCGGCCGATTGCCGCTGCGTCTCAAATTCCAGTTCCTGTTCTCGCAGCTCTGGTATCCCCTTTTCGCGCTGTTCATGGCCTTGATGTTCGCCATGCCGATCATTGCGCTGGTGCGGGGACAGAACTTCGTCGGCGTCACCTACCCCGACTTCCTCACCCATTTCGCTCCGCTCTCCATCCTGCTCATTCTCCTTGCCTATCGCTGGCGGGCGAGCGGCTCTTTCCGGCCGGTCGATGCGAAGATCCTGAGCTGGGAATGCGTCTTCTTCCTCTTTGCACGCTGGCCGTGGGCGCTGGCTGGAACGGCCGCGGCGCTGCGCGACTGGACCACCGGCTCGTTCGTGGATTTCCGCGTCACGCCGAAAGGTGCATCCGAGGTGGATCCGCTGCCCCTGCGGGTGCTTGCGCCCTATGGTTTCCTGTCGGTCGCATCCGTATTGCCGGTTCTATTCATCGACAATGCCGGAGAGAGCCGCGGCTTTTATTTTTTCGCGATCGTCAACGCGGTGCTCTACACGACGCTTCTGCTTGTCATCGTGATTCAGCATGCGCGGGAGAACGCAGTCAGGGTGAAAAGGCGCATATACCGCCCGGCGATGGCCGCCAGTCTCCTTTCGCTCATCGTTCTGCCCGGGCTCGCCACCGCCGAGCGCGGGAGGGACGGGCTTGAGGCGCTTGCCTGGGGTGCGGGACGGCTGAGCCTTTTCGAGGAGCGCTACTCGGTGGCGGGCGCCGGAATTGGCGGCGAAAGGCTGCGCAAGACGGTCTTCAAGCCGAGATGGCGTTCCGAAACGCCGCAATAGGGGAACAGGGGCAAATCCGACGGAGATCAAGACGATGATGAAGAACAGCCACACCAATCAAAGCGCATCGGGCCATGGCCGGTTTTACGGATGGCTCTGCGGGGTTGCCTGCATCGCGGGCCTGGTCCTTTCCGCCGGCCAGGGCTGGGCTTCCGAGCAAACAATCGTGCCCGAACAGGCGCGCGTGATGACCGGCGTCGAACTCTACATGCTTTATCGCGACAAGAGCTGGAAATGGGCCGACGGCGCCGGGCGAATGCAGGATGAGGGGCGTGTTTTCAAAGCGGTCGCCGGGACCGGCGCAAACACCACCTGGGCCGAAGGCCGGTGGGTGGTGACCGATACGGGCAAGCTCTGCTTCAAGGCCGCATGGCACACGCGGACCGGCACGTTTCCGGACAAGACCTGTTTCAGCCACAAGATCGATGGCGAGACCATCTATCAGAAAAAAGAACCTTCCGGCGACTGGTATGTCTTCAAAAATTCCAAGCCGACGGATGGCGACGAGTTCAACAAACTCGTCCGGGACGATCTTGTCTCCGGGCGGCTGGAGGCGATCCAGCCATCTGCAGGAAACATACGTCCAGTGAATGCACTGCTTCTGAAAAAAGTCCTGGCAGTGAATACCGATATTGGAGGCATACAATGAAAAAGGCACCCAGAATAATCGCGCTCTCATGCGTCGCGCTGGCCATGTCGGGCGCTGTCATGGCGGCGAATAATGCTCCTCGCGGGATTCCTGAGGCCAACTCTTCGACCGCCAACATCCCGTCCGACAAGCGGCCGGTGATAACCCAGTCGTCCATCGATTTCGGCGCCTACGATCCCCATGGCGACTTCAGCGACGATCCGAATTCCAGGATCGAGCATCTGTTCCTGCCCTGGGAAGACGTCGATCTCTCCACGCTCTCCATTGCCGATGAGTACGCCCAACAGCGCGGACGCTCGCTGATGATCACGGTCGAACCCTGGTCCTGGTCCCTCGACTGGCGGCTTTCCCCACAGGAACTATCCCGGGGCATCCTGAGCGGCAAGTACGATGCCAATATGGCGGCGGTCTGCTCGGAAGCGGCGAAACTGAAGAGCCCGGTCACCATTCGCTGGGGACAGGAAATGGACGAGACGGATAACCAGTTCACCTGGGCGCATTGGCGTCCGCAGGATTATGTCGCGGCGTACCGCCGGGTGGTGACGGTGTGCCGCAAGCATCTCCAGAATGCCAAATACATGTGGTCGCCGAAGGGCAACAAGGGCCTGGAAGCCTTCTATCCCGGTGATGAATATGTCGACGTGATCGGCCTGTCGGTCTTCGGCTATCAGAAATACGACAATGACAAAGCCGGAAAAAACCGGACATTCGTCGAGCTGCTTAAACCGGGATATGAGCGCGTCAGGAATTTCGGCAAGCCCATCGTCGTCGCCGAGCTCGGCTATGAAGGCGATCAGGCCTATGTGCGCGACTGGGCGGAGACGGTTGCCCAGCCGCACCCAGAATTCCCGAAACTGGCCGCCGTCGTCTACTTCAACGATCGCGAAGTCTATCCGTGGCCGGATGGCTACGGTCGCCCGGACTGGCGGGTTGTCCAGGACGCCTCGAATTGAAGATACGAATCCCAAAGGGAGTAAAAGCAATGTCGATGTTTCGTGTAATGCTGATCGCCGGTGCGGTCTGCGGCGGCCTGGGCGCGGGAGCCCTCGTTGCCGTGGCCGCTCCGAGCAAGACGATGACGGCCGCCAAGACGGCCGCGCCCCTCACCACCACGGAAGTTTACCGGCTTTACAACAACCGGTCGTGGATCTGGAAGGACGGCGCCGGCTATTTCTCGGTCAAGGGACGCGTGTTTACCGCCGTGTCGGGCAAGGGCAAAGCGGGCTCGTATGGTGTCGGCACCTGGTTCATCACCCAGCCGGGCAGGCTCTGCTTCAGGGCCGACTGGCACGCTAGGAGCGGTACGGCGCCGGCGCTGACATGCTTCAGCCATCGGAAAAAAGGCAATGTCATTTTCCAGAAGCGTGAGCCGGACGGTGACTGGTATGTATTCAAGAACGCGCGCGTGAAAAGCGACGACGAATACACCAAACTGCGCAGCGGCAATTATGTCAGTTCGCGTCTAAAGAAAGCCGAAGCACGGCTCTCGGCCGCCAGATAGGGTTCTTGCCGGGATCGCTGCGGCTGCGCCGATCGGCATCCGCCGGTCCCGGACTTTTTATTCCAGCGAGGCGGCCAACGGTCGGCCGTCTCCGAAGGCCGCGACGCTTATGCGCCAATCCGGCGATCCATATCCCTTCGGCCAGTGGTGCGGCTCCTTGTCGTTGAAATAGACGATGCCGGCCAGCAGCGGGAAAGAAGTGCGGTCCGCAGAGAGCCTGGAAATCTCGGACAGCCACTTCAGGCGATATGCCTTTCCTCCGGCTGCTCCGAGCTCCGCGATGATGACCGGCTTTCCGAAGCGCTCCACACGCCAGTATTTCTCATCGAAAGTCTCGGCAAAGCCACGTGGATGCCCATACTGGTCCCGATCCCACTTCTCCAATCCCCAGACCGACACGCCGACCATGTCGACATAGGCATTGCCGGGATAGTAAGCGGCAAGGCCACGCTCGCCCTTGGGCGACCAGATGAAGCGGGCACGCGGCGCGAACTTTCGGCATGTATCGACGAATTTCCGATAGGCCGCGATATAGCCGCGGGCATCGCGCCGGGCCCATGGATAGCGTCCGGTCGGATCCTCCATCTCATGTCCCCATCGGATCCAGAGTTCGCCCGGAAAATCGTCCGCCGCTCCGCATACCGCCGCAATCTGCGGGTCGAAGGCCCCTTGCTCGATATCGGCAAACAGCCGGTCGCCATGGTCGCGCCAGTTCGCCGCCTTCGTATAGGGCTCCACCGTGACCATCAGGATGCGGCCCTTGTCCCGGGCAAGACGCATCTTTCTGGCCAGCATCGCCCTGTCGACCACCTGCCAGTAAACAAAGATATGCTCGATCTGCGGTTGGTTCGTATCCGAAAACCGGTCGTGCGGATCATAAGCACCGAGCAGCAGCGGCTTTCTCGCGCGCGGTCGGGTCGATGATTCCGCTGGGCTGATCGAGACCGTCTCCATCCTGTCGATGCCGGCGGTCCGTTCCGCGGAACGCGCTCCCGGTGCCACAAGGCACCAGGCCGCAAGGAGCAACATTGCGATACCAGCACGCATCTGGATATGCTCCGTTACGTGTTCAGTCTCATCCACGGAGGAAACAGCGCGAGGTCTTTCCAAAACCGCTAGGGGTGCAAATATAGGGCGCGCGGCCGAGATAGCCACTGCTCACCAGTTTCCGGCTCGCCTTATTAACAGTATTCCTGCTCTGTGCCGGCCTGGTTTGAGCGAGAGCAGCGCTGGGATAGCCAAGTCTCGTCGGCACAGATGATGTCGTCACGCTGCGATCCGGCATGGCCGTGCATCCGGCAAGAAGGTTCAAGGCGGCCGCAATCCCGATCAGAAATGCCGGTTTTCCAAACCCGCCTTTTCGTTCTTTTAACGATGTTCTCATCGCATAGCACTCCCGTTGTTCCCTTGTGTTATGCGAGGGGACCATATCGCAAGCAGCTTAAATCCCCCATGGATGTGACAGTGAAAACTAGCGGAATTTTCTGATGATTTTCTTAAGGATCAGCGGGCGGCCCTTCGGCCGTTCAATTGGCCGCGCCTGGGCGCGAGGCGCAATTCCACTGGTTTCCATACCCACAGCGGCAGCTTGACAGCAGGCCGCTCAGCATTTACGAATGACGAAATACGAAATTCGTCACTATTCAGGAGCATCCATGACCGATCCTGCAGCGGAGATTGTGAGCCGGGAGGAAAACGTCACCAGAATTCTGGATGCTGCCGAGCGGCTGTTCCGGCATTTCGGCTACAGTAAGACGACGGTCGCCGACATTGCCCGCGAACTCGGCATGTCGACGGCGAATATCTACCGGTTCTTCGCTTCGAAGGTTGAGATCCATCAGGCGGTCTGCGCCCGAATCCTGACGGAAAGTTATCAATTCGCACTCAGAACGGCTGAGATGCCGGTGAGTGCGGCGGAGCGGCTGCGTCACTATGCGCTTGGTCAGTATCGCCTCACCGTCGAGACGATGATGGATGAGGAAAAGGTCCATGAGATGGTCATCATTGCCATCGAGCGCGATTGGCATGTCATTGACAAACATATCGATCGATTGAACGAGATTCTTGCCCGCATCATTGCGGATGGAATCAGAACTGGCGAATTTGCCGATCAGGATGCCAGCATTGCCTCGAAATGTTTCGGCGCCAGCATCGTGACACTGTGCCACCCGCAGCTGGTTGCCCAGTGCCTTGCCAAGGAAAACCGGGCTCGCCCCGAAGAACTCGTCGATTACGTCATCAGAGCATTGAAAGCGTGATCGGTGGCGGGTTTCCCTGTCGGTCATGGGTATTCACCAGCGTTCGCGTTGTTTGGGAGGAAAAGTCGTGAAGCACGCACTTATCATATCGATGCTGCTTTCTGCGGCGCTTTACCTGACGGGTTGTTCGGAGGAAAAAACCGAGACGACGGTGCAGACCGTCCGGCCCGTGAAGGTGATCGAGGTTGCCGCGACCCAGACGAGCCGCGCGCTCGATTATTCCGGTTCCGTGCACGCCCGCCGTGAAATGGCGCTCGGCTTCCGCATAAACGGCAAGATCACCGAACGGCTTGTCGATATCGGTGACCATGTGACGACGGGCGAACCGGTGGCGCGGATCGATACGACCGACTATGCGCTGTCGGTTCGTTCCGCCGAGGCGAATCTTGCGGCCGCCGAACAGCAGGTCGAGACGACGGCGCTGGCGCGCAAGCGCGCCGAGGAACTCTTTGCCAGGAAATTCTCTCCCAAATCGCAGCTCGAACAGGCTGAACTCAGCTATAATCAGGCGGTTTCAACCAGGGATGCGGCACAATCGGCGCTCGACCAGGCCCGCAACCAGGTAACCTATGGGACGCTGCGCGCCGACAGAACCGGCATCGTCACCGCCATCAACGCCGAAGTCGGCCAGGTCGTGAGCGCCGGCAGCCCGGTGATCACCGTCGCCGCGGATGGTGAAAAGGAAGTGCAGGTGGCGGTTCCCGAAAACGACATCTTCGCCTTCAAACCGGGCAAGAAGGTTCAGGTGACCATCTGGTCGAACGAGGGCATCACCCTTTCCGGCACGGTGCGGGAAGTCGCCGGCAGCGCCGACCCGCGCTCACGCACCTTTGCCGTTCGCGTCAGCCTGCCGGATGATCCGCGTGTGCTGCTCGGGATGACGGCGTCGGTTTCCGCCACGGCCGAAGACGGCCCATCGATGGTCTCCGTTCCGCTCAGCGCGCTTTCCAAGGAGGGAGAGCAGGTCCTGGTATGGACCGTCGAGCCGGCGAACGCGACCGTACATGCCCGCCCGGTGAAAGTTGCCGATTTCGATGGCACGGATGCGCGTATCGCCGAAGGCCTGAAGCCCGGCGATCTCGTGGTGACGGCCGGCACGCAGTTCATGCGTGAAGACCTGAAGGTCAAGCTGCCGCAGGACGTATCGAACCGGCAGACGGCCACCGCCGCTGACGACGCCACCGCCGGCCTGAAACGCTGATCCGGCTCCTGAAAGCGAACCGACGCCATGACCACGTCTTCAAGAAATTCCCCCGCGACGGATACGTCCAAGGCGGAAAAGCGCTCCTTCAACCTTTCCCGCTGGGCGATCGGCCATCCCAGCATCGCACGTTTCCTGTTCGGTCTGATCATTCTGGCGGGCGCCTATGGCCTGATGCATATGGGCCAGAAGGAGGATCCAGATTTCACCTTCCGCACCATGGTCGTGCAGGCGTCCTGGCCGGGCGCATCGATCGAGGAAATGCAGGATCAGGTGGTCAACAAGATCGAGCGCAAGCTGCAGGAAACGCCGCATCTCGATTTCGTGCGCTCCTATACCCGCGCCGGCAGCGCCGTCATCACGCTCCAGGTCAAGGGCGATACGGATGCTAAGGACGTGGCCGACGCCTTCTACCAGGTTCGCAAGAAGGTCGGCGATATCCGCGCCGAACTGCCGGCCGGGCTTTACGGCCCCTATTTCAATGACGAGTTCGGCGATACGTTCATCACCCTGCACTCGCTGACCGGAGAGGGCTACAGCTATCCCGAACTGAAGAAATATGCCATCCGCGCCCGTGACATGCTGCTGGCGACACCGGGTGTGGAGAAGGCCGTCATTATCGGCGACCAGCCGGAGAAGATCTTCATCGACGTTTCATCCAAGGCGCTGGCCGAACGCGGATTGACGCTCAACGACCTGCGGGACACGCTGGCCGGCCAGAACAATATCGATCCCGCGGGCACCGTCGATACCGGTGAACGATCCGTGCGCATTTCGGTGGAAGGCGACGTCGACAAGGTCGAGGATATCCGCGAATTGCGCCTGCGCTCCGGCGATCACGTCACCCGTCTCGGCGATATCGCGACCGTGACCGCCGGGCTGGAGGATCCCGCCACCCGCAAGTTCCGCTTCAACGGCGAGGACAGCGTCCAGATCGGCGTGGTCATGGCCAAGGGCTTCAATGTCCTTGATGTCGGCAAGGCCGTCGACGCGACCTACAAACGATTTGAATCGTCCCTGCCCTATGGCGTCAAGATCGATCAGATCGCGAACCAGCCGAGGGTGGTAAGCGAAGCCGTGGGCGAGTTCATGGAAGCACTCGGCGAAGCGCTCGTCATCGTGCTCGTCGTATCGTTCCTGTCGATCGGCTGGCGCTCCGGTCTGGTCATCGCCATCGCCATACCGCTCGTCCTGGCCGCCACCTTTGCCGTGATGTATGAGTTCGGCATCGACCTGCAGCGCATTTCCCTCGGCGCGCTGATCATTGCGCTCGGCCTTCTCGTCGATGATGCGATGATCGTCGTCGAACTGATGGAGCGGAAGCTGGAAGAAGGGCTGGTCAAGATCGATGCGGCGAGCTTTGCCTATTCCTCCACCGCCTTCCCGATGCTGACCGGCACGCTGATTACGACAGCCGGCTTCATCCCGGTCGGCTTTGCCGCATCGACCGCCGGCGAATATGTCCGCTCACTCTTCTACGTCGTGGGGATCGCGCTCGTCATCTCCTGGTTCGTGGCCGTCTATTTCACGCCCTGGCTCGGCCACATGATCCTGAAGCAGCGTCATCATGCCGGCAACCATCACGACGTCTTCGATACCCGCTTCTATCGCCATCTCAGGTCAACGGTCGGCTGGGCGGTGCGCCACCGCATCATCGTGATCGCGCTGACGCTCGTCACATTCGCCGGCAGCCTCTGGGCTTTCCAGTTCATCCCGAAGAACTTCTTCCCGCAATCCTCGCGCCCGGAAATCCTGGTCGATCTCTGGCTCCCGGAGGGCACCAGCATCAAGGAGGTCGAGACCCAGGCCAAGGCGCTGGAAGCCCGCATGATGGACGATCAGGACAAGCGCTTCATCGCAACCTATATCGGCGAAGGCGCGCCGCGTTTCTTCCTGCCGCTCGACCAGCAGCTGCGCAATCCGAATTTTGCCCAACTCCTGATCATGGCCAAGGACGAGCCGGCCCGCGAGCGGCTGATCGCCAAGCTGCGCACCCTGCTTGCCGAGGAATTCCCCTCGATCCGCTCCAAGGTGGACCGGCTGTTCCTCGGCCCGCCCACCGGCTGGCCGGTGCAGATGCGCATTACCGGACCCGATCGGGCCGAAGTGCGCCGCATTGCCGATCAGGTGAAGCAGAAATTTTCCGAAAACCCGTTGCTCGGCGCAATCCACGACGATTGGCTGGAGCCGGTGCCGGCGATGAAGCTGGTGGTCGATCAGGATCGGGCGCGTGCGCTCGGCGTAACCTCGCAGCGCATCCGCCAGATGCTGCAGGCGACAACGAATGGCGCGCCGCTCGGCGATTTCCGCAAGGGCGAGGAGACCGTCTCCATCGTTGCCCGTGAACCGGCGGAGAACCGAAGACTGCTGTCGGCGGTCAACTCGGTCTATATCCCCACCGATTTCGGCGGCTTCATTCCGCTGTCGCAGATCGCCAAGGTCGTTCCGGTTCTGGAGCAGGGCGTCGAGTGGCGGCGCAACCGCCTGCCGACCATCACCGTCCGTGGCACGCTGCCGGACGGCGTGCAGTCGAACGACGTGGCGCTGAAGCTCTATGACGAGCTGCAGGGCCTGCGTGACGGGCTTGCTCCCGGTTATAAGGTGGAAATCCAGGGCGGCGCGGAAGACAGTGCCGAAAGCCAGGCATCGATCGCCGCCAAGGCGCCGATCATGCTGCTGGTCATCGTCGTCCTCCTGATGGTGCAATTGCAGCATTTCGGCAAGGCGATGCTGGTGCTGGCGACAGGGCCGCTCGGCATCATCGGTGCAGCAGCCGCGCTGCTGATCAGCGGCGCTCCGTTCGGATTCGTCGCCATCCTCGGCGTCATCGCGCTGCTCGGCATTATCATCCGCAACTCGATCATCCTGATCGACCAGATCGACCAGGATATCGCAGCCGGCATGCCCCGGCAGGAGGCGATCGTCGGTGCCGCCGTGCGCCGCTTCCGCCCCATCATGCTGACGGCATTGACGGCCGTGCTGGCGCTGATCCCGATCTCGCGCGGCGTCTTCTGGGGTCCCCTCGCCTATGCGATGATGGGCGGCATTCTGGTGGCGACCATCCTGACCATCCTGGTGCTGCCGGCGGCCTATGCCCTGTTCTTCGGCCGTGAGCCGAAATCGCGCAAGGGCGATGCGTCGGAGCCGCAGCAGAAATCGGAAGAAGAAGCCTATCAACAGGCGCTGGCCGCGGAGTGAAATCAGCGGCTTAAGGCAACAGGCTCCTCGGCGGGCATGCGGGCGGAAACTCTCGGCATCAATTGGAGGAGATGCCGCGTGTATTCGTGCCGGGGATGTTCGAAAAGCGCTTCCGTATCGGCGATTTCCATGATCTTGCCACCCCGCATGACCGCGACCCTGTCGCACATCTGGCGGATCACCGGCAGATCATGGCTGATGAACAGTATCGTCAGGCCAAGCTCGTCCTGCAGATCCTTCAGCAGATTGAGAATCTGCGCCTGAATGGAGACATCGAGCGCCGATGTCGGTTCGTCGCAGATCAGGAAACGGGGCCGTGTGGCGAGAGCCCGCGCAATGGATATTCTCTGCCGCTGTCCGCCGGAGAACTCGTGCGGATATTTCACCGCCGCCTTGGCACCGAGACCGACATGATCGAGAAGATCATGAACGATGCGGCGCGCTTCGCTGCGTGACGTGGCCAGCCTGTGGAACAGGATCGGTTCGGCCACGATATCGCCAACCTTCATGCGTGGGTTTACGGACGAATAGGGATCCTGAAAGACCATCTGCATCTGCCGGCGATGCCGGTTCAGTTGACGCCTGCTCCTGATGGCGGTCAGATCGGTCCCAGCAAAAACGACCCGGCCGCCGGAGGGCGCATAGATTCCGGTAATGAGACGGGCAATGGTGGATTTTCCCGAGCCCGATTCCCCGACCAGGCCAAATGTCTCGCCCGGATTGATAGCGAATGAAACATCATCAACGGCGCGGATCTCGTGCCCTCCCCCTCCGAAGATCGAGCCGGTCCGGAAGGTGATGGCAATGTCTTCGACGGACAGAAGCGGTCCGTCGAGCGCGGCATGGTCACGACGCTGCCCGAGCCAATGCGTCTTAAGGTCAAGGTTTTTTCGCGTCCCCGCGGCCTCGATATGTTCGACGAGCGGAAAACGGTCAAGCTTCACGTCGGCGCGTGGCACCGCCGATATCAGGCTCCTGGTATAGGGATGCTCGGGATCGCCCAGGATCTTTGCCGTGGCACCGGTTTCGACCACCTCGCCACGATACATGACGGCCACGCGATCGGTGATCTCGGCAATGACACCCATATCGTGCGTGATGATCAGCATGCCCACGCCGGTTTCCTTGACCAGACGCCGGAGCAGCTCCAGGATTTGCGCCTGGATCGATACGTCGAGCGCCGTGGTCGGCTCATCCGCGATGATGACATCGGGTTCGGCGCAGAGCGCCAGCGCTATCACCACACGCTGGCGCATGCCGCCGGAGAACTGGTGGGGATAATGATCGACGCGCGTTCGCGGATCGGGAATGCCCACCTGCTCCATCAGCCGCACGGCTCTGTGCCGCGCTTCCTCCTCCCCGATATCGAGATGGGCGCGCATCGTCGTGATGAGCTGCTCGGCGACCGTCTTCAGTGGATCGAGCGACGTCAGCGGATCCTGGAATATCATCGAAATCGTCTTGCCGCGCAGACGCCGCATCGGCTCCTCGGCGAGATCATCGATGCGCTCGCCCTCGAGCCTGATCGTTCCTCCCGCGATCCTGCCCGGGTGCTCCAGAAGCCCCATTGCCGCGTTGCCGATGGTCGACTTGCCGGCCCCTGACTCTCCGACCACCCCCAGGATTTCACCGGAGCGGAGTTGCAGGCTGACATCGCGGGCCGCGACGAGATCCCCATGACGGGAGGAGAACTCCACCCGCAAACCGTCAATGTCGAGAAGTATGGCTGGATCGTTCATTCCGTTACCAGGTTTTCCATTGTCGCGTTCCGGCCGTTACCTGAGCTTTGGATTGAGAGCGTCGCGCAGCCAATCGCCAAGCAGGTTGACGCTCAGGACCACGAGAACCAGGGCGATGCCCGGAAAGATCGTGATCCACCATTCGCCGGAGAAAAGATAATCATTGCCGATGCGGATCAGCGTGCCGAGCGACGGCGAGGTGGGCGGGACGCCAACGCCGAGAAAGGAAAGCGTGGCCTCGGTGATGATGGCAAGGGCAAGCTGGATCGTCGCAATCACCAATACCGGGCCGATGACGTTCGGCAGAATGTGGCGCAGCAGGATGGTATGGCCGGGAAGGCCGATCACCTGGCAGGCCTGGACATATTCCTTCGTGCGCTCGATCATCACCGACGAGCGGACGGTGCGTGCGTATTGAACCCAGAACGACAGTCCGATCGCGAGGACGAGAACGTAGATCGCAGCCTCGTCATGTTCATTGCGCGGCAGCACGCCGCGCAACACGCCATCGATCAGAAGTGCGATCAGGATCGCGGGAAAGGACAGTTGAATATCCGCGATCCGCATCAGAACCGAATCGACCATCCCGCCCATATAGCCGGAGACCAGACCGACTGTGATGCCGATGATGGCGGCGAAAATCACGGACATGAAGCCGACAAGAAACGAAATCCGCGCGCCGTAGAGAATGGTCGAGAAGACATCGCGCCCCTGATCGTCGGTGCCGAGCAGGTAGGAGGAATTGCCGCCTTCGAGCCAGGCCGGCGGCAGGAGTGAATCGAAGAGATCCACCTGAGCGAGATCGAAGGGATTATGCGGAGCGACATGGCTTGCGAACAACGCCGCCAGAACGAAGAGCAAGGTGAACACCGCCGAGATGATCGCAAGCGGCGAATGGGTGAAGGAATACCACAGGTCGCTTTCGGCAAAGCGCGCCCGCCAGCCGATCGTTTCGGCCTTGGCTTCTGCTTCGACTTCGCTCATCAGTTTTGCACCCGCAAACGTGGATCGACGACGAAATAAAGAATGTCGACGACAAGGTTGATCATGACGAAGATGAAGGCGATCAGGAGCAGGTGGGCCGCCATGACGGGGATATCCACCTCGGAAATCGCCTGGACGAAGAGGAGCCCCATGCCCGGCCACTGGAACACGCTTTCGGTGATGATCGCGAAGGCGATGATGGATCCGATCTGCAGCCCGATGATGGTCATGACGGGCACAAGCGTGTTCTTGAGTGCGATCGAGAAATTGATGGTGCGGCGTTTCAGCCCGCGAGCGCGAGCGAATTTGACGTAATCGGTGCGCAGCACCTCGAGCATTTCAGCCCGTACCAGGCGCACGATCAGCGTCATCTGAAAGACCGCCAGCGTGATCGCCGGCATGATGAGCGATTTAAGGCCGCTTTCCGTCAGAAAACTGGTCGACCACCAGCCGAAATGCACCACATCCCCGCGTCCGAAGGTCGGCAACCAGCGCAGCATCACGCCGAACACGAGAATGAGCAATATGCCGATCAGGAAGGTTGGAAGCGATATTCCGATAAGGGACAGTGTCATGAAGCCACGGGAGACCACGCCCCGGCGATTGAGCGCGGTGTAGACTCCCATCGGAATCCCGATGGCCAGCGCCATCAAGGCCGATACCATGGAAAGCTCGAACGTCGCCGGAAACCGTTCGGCGATCAGAGCGCTGACCGGCTTGCGCAATCGGTACGACTGCCCGAAATCGCCGCGCACCGCATGGCCGATAAAACGCGCGAACTGGACGACGACCGGATCGTTGAGACCGAGCTCCTGGCGCAGTTCCTCGCGCTGGGCAAGCGTCGTATCCTGCCCGACCATATTGTTGATGGGGTCCCCGACATAGCGGAACAGCGCAAAGGCGATCAGCGCGACGAACAGCATCACGAAAACGGATTGCGCCAGTCGTTTCAGGATGAAAAGCAGCATCTATTCCTCTATCGGCGTTATCCGCCGGAACGCCATGCGGCAGACGGACCGCGTGGGCGACCCGCCTGCACCGTTCATTTCGATGGGCTCATGACAACGTCGCGCAGGTCAAGGACATCATCGGCGCGCTGCGCCACCTTCACGCCATCGGCCACGCCCCAGGACAAGGGCTGCTGGTGGATCGGCAGATAGCCATAGTCGTCGCGCAAAAGCGTCATCGCCTCGTCGATCATGGCATTGCGCTTTTCCTGATCGGTCTCCTCGACGATCTTGTCGGTCAAGGCATCGATTTTCGGGTTCGAGTAATGGCCGTAGTTGAACTGGCCGCTGTTTTTGTCCTTGTCGAAAGTATAGACGAGGTTGAACAGGACGTTATGCGCATCCATAGTCGAAGGCGTCCAGCCGAGGAGATAGAACGAGGTATCATTGCCACTCTGCGGAGAAACCTTGGCAAAATACTTCGATTTCGGCTGGGCATCGAGCTGGACCTTGATGCCGACACGCGCCAGGAAGCCGACCACCGCCCGGCAGATCAGCTCATCATTGACATAGCGGTTGTTGGGGCAATCCATCCCGAGCTCGAAGCCATCGGGGTAGCCGGCCTCCTTGAGAAGCGCCTTCGACTTCTCCGGATCATATTCATAAGGCTTGTTGAGCGCCTCATCGAAGCCGTTGACCTGCGGCCCGATCAGAAGCCCCGTAGGCGTCGCGGCATCCCGCATGATCTTCTTGTCGATGGCGTCGAGATCGATCGCATGGGCCATCGCCTCGCGGACCTTGCGATCCTTCAAGGGGTTCTTGCCCTTGACGCTGGAATAAAGGAGTTCGTCGCGGAACTGGTCCATCCCCAGGAAAATGGTACGCACTTCCGGACCGGTCAGCGGCTCGACGCCCTGGGCCTCCTTGAGACGCTGCCAGTCCTGCACGGGAATCGGCCAGGCCATGTCCAGATCGCCCGAGATAAGGGCGGCGACACGCGTCGCATCCTGGCCGATCGGCGTGAATATGGCTTCCGTCACATTGGTCGGTATATCGCCCCAATAGCCGTCGAAGCGCTTCAATGTGGAACGAACATCCGCCTGCCGGTCGACGAGCATGAAGGGACCGGTGCCGTTTGCATGCTGGGCCGCATAGGTCGAGGTGGAATCGGCCGCCTTGGGGCTCGTTGCCTCCGTCGCGCCGTTCTTCTCAGACCATTCCTTGTCCATGATGTAGAGAAAGACGAATTCACGCGGCAGGATCGGATTGGGCGTCGGCGTCGTTATGTCGATGGTGTAGGGATCGATGACCTTGATGTCGGCGATTTTTGCGCCGTACCCCTTCATGTCCGAGCCGGGCGTCAGGCTGCGCTTCCATGAAAAGACGACGTCATCGGCGTTGAAATCATCGCCATTGTGGAATTTGACGCCTTTGCGGAGATTGAAGCGCCATACCTTGGGGCTTGTGTTCTCCCATGAGGTGGCAAGACCCGGTTCGAGCTTGAGATCCTTGTCGTAATGGGTGAGTCCTTCATAGATGTTGCCGAGGAAGCCGAGCGTGAATGTTTCATTGAGGCCGTGCGGATCAAGCGATTGCACATCGCCCTGAAAGGCAAAGCGGAACGTCTCCGCCGCGGATTGCGTCGCGATCAAAGCCATGGCTGCCGCCATCGCCAGCAATAATCTCTTCATCTCTTCTCTCCTGCTTCAACGGACAATCTTCTCGGGTTTTGGATCGATTTCCTCCGATTTTTCGGGTCAGCCACGTAAGGGCATTGCCGTTTCGACCAGCCTTGCCCAGTAGGAACAGCCGATCGGGATGAGTTCATCGTTGAAATCATATTTGGGATGATGGACAGGCGCCCGATCGCCCATGCCGGCGAAGATGAAGGCGCCGGGCCGGGCATTGAGCATGAAAGCGAAGTCCTCTCCGCCCATGACGGGCGGCGTGTCGATATCAACGCCCGCCGCGCCGGCCACTTCGGCGGCGATGCTTGCCGCGAATTCGGTCTCGGGACCGTGGTTGACCACCACGGGATAGTCGCGCCGGTAGGTAAGCGTGGCCTTTGCCCCAAGTGCGCGGGCTGTCAGGTCCACGACCTCGGAGATGCGTCGTTCCATGAGATCGCGGACATCTTCCTTCAGGGTGCGCACCGTGCCGCCAAGATGCGCCGTTTCCGGAATGACGTTGAAGGCCTCGCCGGCATGAAGCTTCGTCACCGAAAGAACGGCCGAATGAATGGGATCGACGTTGCGCGAAACGATCGTCTGCAGCATCACCATGATCTGCGCCGCGACCATGGTCGCGTCGACCGTCTTGTGCGGCCTGGCCGCATGCCCGCCATAGCCCTCCACCTCGATCGAAAACTCGTCTGCAGCGGCCATCATGGGGCCCGGGCGGATGGCAAAGCTCCCAAGGGGTATTCCCGGCATATTGTGCAATCCATAGACCTGCTGGATACCGAAGCGATCCATGAGCCCGTCTTCGACCATGGCTCTCCCGCCGGCGCCCCCTTCCTCCGCGGGCTGGAAGATCAAGGCGACGGCACCATTGAAACTGCGGGTCTCGGCCAGGTATTTTGCCGCACCGAGCAGCATGGCCGTGTGGCCGTCGTGACCGCAGGCATGCATCTTGCCCGGTGTCCTGGACGCATAAGGGAGCCCGGTCGTCTCGGTAATCGGCAGCGCATCCATGTCCGCGCGAAGACCGACGACCCGCCCGGAAGCGGTATCCCGCCCCTTTATGATCCCGACCACGCCTGTCCGGCCGATGCCGGTGACGACTTCATCGACACCGAAGGTCTTGAGCTTTTCGGCGACGATGCCCGCCGTGCGGTGAACGTCGTACATCGTCTCGGGATTTGCATGGAAGTCCCTGCGCCACTCCGTGATCTCGTCTGCGAATTCGGCGAAACGGTTCACGATGGCCATGGGGGTAAACTCCTTCAGACTGAGAGATGTTCGATCAAGCGTCGTTGAAAGGCTTCGCCTGCGCGGATCTGGGAGATCTCGATATATTCATCGGGGATGTGCGCCTGGTCCATGTCGCCAGGCCCGCAAACGGCAACGGAAAAACCACGATCCTGGAACTGGCCGGCCTCCGTGCCGTAGGGAACGACATGGTCGCCATTATCCCCGGTGATGTGCCGGGCCAATGCCTCGGCGGCGCCGGCTTCCTCCTTCCGGCAGCCGGGGACATCGCATTCGACATCGATCTCGATGCCGCAGGCGGGATCAACTTCCCGCATCTGCGATGCGAGGCTGTCGGCGAACGCCCGGAATTCAGCGAGATAATCAGCGGACGATTCGCCCGGCAGGGTGCGAATATCCGAAACGAGCAGACAATCGCGCGCAGTGATGTTGAAAGCGGTTCCGCCCTCGATGATCCCCGAATGCAGCGTCGTATATGGCGGATCGAACCGTGTGTCCTTTACCCCCTCCAGACGGTTTTTCCGCATCCGGTCGTCGAGCCAGACGGCGAGGCGCGCGGCATAGGCCGTGGCGGAGACGCCCTTGTCGACGATGCTGGAATGCACCGGCTTGCCGCGCACGCGGCTCGTCATCTTCAGGACGCCCTTGTGCCCGGTCACCACCGCCATCCCGGTGGGCTCCCCGACGATCACCGCCGAGGGCCGAGGCACCGTCTCGCGCATCCGGTCGATCATTGCAGGCGCGCCGAGACAGCCGATTTCCTCGTCATATGAGAAGGCAAGATGGATCGGCCGTTTCAGCCCCGCGGCAAGCATTTCCGGTACCATGGCAAGTGAAATCGCCAGGAAGCTCTTCATGTCGCAGGTGCCCCGCCCATAGAGCCGGTCATCGCGCTGTGTCAGCCTGAAAGGGTCGGTGCTCCAGTTCTGCCCATCGATCGGAACAACGTCGGTGTGGCCCGAGAGAACGACCCCTCCGGCCACGTCCGGCCCGATGGTAGCGAAAAGATTGGCTTTTTGTCCGTCAGCGCTTGAGACGACATGCGAACCGATCCCGTAACCCGCCAGATAATCTTTCGCATAGGTGATGAGCGGCAGGTTCGTTTCCCGGGAAACCGTGGGAAAGGCGATAAGCGCATCAAGAATCGCTTCAGACGAGCGTTGCGTTGCCAATAATTCTGTTCCCCAATCCATTGACTTGGGCCGCAACCGAGCATCGCCACCCCCGTAGATTTTATTTTTCTGTCATACGAACCCAACGAAGCACGGCTTGTCAACCGTTTCCAAGGTGATCGCCGAGGATGATGCAGCGACCGTCAGGATCGCAGCCGGCCGCCCGGAAGCACGGCCGGCTACTGATACCATCAGTTCTTGACGGTATCTTCGAGGAAGAAACGACCGAGCGGATTCTGATAGAAGTTCTCGATATTCTTCCGCGACACGTTGATGTAGGGACTGTAATAAAGATCGATCCAGTGGACATCGTCCTTCGCCATCTTCTGGATATCGATATACATCTGCTCGCGCTTGGCGGGGTCCATCTCCAGACGAGCCGCCGCCACGAGATCCCTGACCTTGTCGTTCTTGTAGCGGGTCATGTAGTTCATGTTGGCATCGTGACCGACGACGAAGGTCGTCTTCTGGTCGGGATCGAGGATGTCGTTGGTCCAGTACATGACCGAGAGATCGTAATCACCCGCGACAAGCATGTCCCAGGTCTGGCTCGGGTCCATCTTCTGCAAATTCACCGTGATGCCCGCCTTCTGCAATTGCTGCTGCAGCAGAACGGCGATCTGCTCGTCGACCTCGTTGCCGGCATTGACCAGATAGTCGAGGGTAAGATTGCTGGCACCAGCGGCAGCTAAAAGCGCCTTGGCCTTTTCGGGGTCATAGGGGCGCTGCAGATTATCCGCATAGTGATAGAGCGCGCCCTTCGGGATGAAGGAGTTGGCAACCTCGCCGATGCCGAATGTCACGGTGTCGACGATTGCTTTCTTGTCGATCGCGTAGTCCAGTGCTTCACGGACCTCCTTCTTGCCGAGATCGCCGTGCGAATGGTTGATCAGCAGGTGATCCTCGCGGGTGGACGTGTCGAGATGGACCGTCAGGTTCGGATCCTTCTTCAGTTCTTCGACGCGTGAAAACGGCACGAAAATCGCCGCATCGAGCTGGCCGGCCTGAACATTGAGCATGCGCGTGTTGTCATCGGGAACGGATATCCATTCCACCCCGTCGAGCGAGACGCGATCCGCCTCCCAGAAATTCGGGTTTTTCTCCAGGATGACCCGATCGCCGCGCCGCCACTCCTTGACGACGAACGCGCCCGAGGCGATAGGGCTTTCGGCATAGGTCTCTTCGCCCAGCGATTCCATGCCAGCTTTCGAAATGATCGAGGCGCCGGGCATGGCGAGCGTCGACAGGAACGGCGCCGAAGGGCTCGAGAGCTTGATGACGAGCGTCTTGGGATCAGGAGCTTTCGCCGTTTCGATCACCTTGTAGGAATCGCTCCAGAGGGAGCCTTCATCATCGCGGATGCGGGTGAGGCTGAAGGCTGCATCTTCCGCCGTAATCGGGCTGCCATCGGAAAATTTCGCGTCACGCATCTTGAAGGTGTAGGTCAGCCCGTCATCGGAGACCGTCCAGCTCTCGGCGAGACCTGGTTCCAGCTTGGTACCGGTCTTGTCGACGCGGACCAGCACATCATAGACATTCGCGAAAACCCAGAAATCGATATTCTGGGCGGTCTTGATCGGGTCGAATGTCGATGAATCCTCACGGCGGCCGATGGTGAGCACGCCGGCGGCTTCGGCAATTCCGGCTCCTGCCGAAAGTGAGGTCATGACGGTGACCAGTCCGATTTTCATCCATTTCCTTAACATCTGATATTCCCCTTTTTTGTTGTTTGGCAGTAATTCAGGCGGCTGCGGGCTCCACATCGGTTTTGGGCGCCAGAAGTTTTTTGTCCGGATCAATATCGGGAACCGCGTCGATCAGGGCAGCAGTGTAGGGCCTTTGGGGGCACGCGAAGACATCCGCGGATAGCCCCTCCTCCACGATTTCACCGTGGTACATCACCAGCACGCGCTCGCAGAGATTGCGCACGATAGCGAGATCATGTGCGATGAAGAGCAGCGTGAGGTTCATGCGCGCCTTCAGTTCGGCAAAGAGATCGACGATCTGCTTCTGGATCGTGACATCGAGCGCGGCGACGCACTCGTCGGCGATGATAAGGCGCGGATTGACGGCCAGCGCCCGTGCGATGCCGACGCGCTGGCATTGGCCGCCGCTCATGCTGCGCGGCTTGCGCCCGGCGAATTCCCGCTCAAGATGCACGAGATCCAGCAATTCATCGATACGACCGGGGATTTCCGCAGCCGGCGTTCCGTGGATTTTAAGGACTTCGCCGAGAGTTTCGCTGACCGTCAGACGCGGGTTCAGCGCGTTGAGCGGATCCTGGAACACCATGGCCGTCTCGCGCCTGAGCTTTGCAAGCGCCTTGCCTGGCTGTTGGGCAAGATCGACGCCATCGAAGGCGACATGGCCGGAGGACAGCGGCACCAAACCGAGAATGGCGCGGGCAAGCGTGCTCTTGCCGCTGCCGGATTCCCCAACGATGCCGATGGTATCGCCCGGCATGCCCCGAAGGCTCACCCCCTTGACCGCACTGACCGTCTTCCTGCCGGGACGAAACAGTGAGCCGCCCATATCAAAGCGCACGTGCAAGTCATCGATTTCGAGGAGGGGGCGTCCTTTTTGACGGGTGGTTGGGCCAAGTGGCTTTGATATGGGGTCAGCCGGCAAGGACGGATGGCTGCCGATCAGCATTCGCGTGTAATCATGCTTCGGCGCGCGCAGAACCTGCCGCTTCGGCCCCTGTTCCACCAGCCTGCCGTCGCGCATCACAGCGATCCTGTCGCAGGTCTGGGCGACGATCCCGAGATCATGGGTGATCAGGATGACGGAAAGCCCCATGCGTTCACGCAAATCGAGCAGAAGTTCGAGAATCTGAGCCTGGATGGTCACGTCGAGCGCGGTCGTAGGCTCGTCGGCGATCAGGATTTTCGGGCGGCAGGAAAGGGCGGCGGCGATCATCGCGCGCTGCCGCATCCCGCCTGAGAACTCATGCGGATAATTGCCGTACTGCCGGAAAGGATCGGGAAAGCCGACCTGCGCAAGCATCTCGACTGCAGCCTCACGCGCCTCTCCGGCACTTGCTCCCTGATGGAAACGGATGCCTTGGGCGATCTGGTCCCCGATCTTCATCACAGGATCGAGATGGCTCGTCGGGTTCTGGAAGATCATTCCGATCTCCCGTCCGCGAACGGCCAGCATCTCGGCCGGGCTCGCCTTGACGAGATCGCGTCCCGAAAGCGCAACGTGGCCACTGTCGATCCTCAGCCTGCGCGAGGGCAACAGGCCCATGACCGCACGGCAGAGCAGGCTCTTGCCCGAACCGCTTTCGCCGACAAGACCGAGGAACTCCCCCTCCGCCAGATCAACGGAGACATGGTCGATCAGCGTCCTCGGAGCTCCCTCCCCGTGAAAGTTCACTACGAGATCGCGGATCGAAAGAAGCGGCGCCGTCATTCGTGAACTCCCAGCAGATCGCCGAGGGCATCACCGAGCAGGCTGAAGGCGAAGGCGAGGAAAACGATGGAAAGCCCGGGAAAGAAGGTGATCCACCACGCCGTTGTGACGAAAGGCTGGCCTTCCGCCACCATGATCCCCCATTCGGCGGCCGGTGGTTGAACGCCGAGGCCGAGATAGCTGATGGCGGCACCATTCAGGAGCACGAGCACGGCATCCGACATGACGAAGACCAGCGATCCGGCAATCGCGTTCGGCAGCAGATGACGGAACATGATGCGCATCCGGCTGAAGCCGAGGCTGACGGCAGCGACGGCATAATCGCTGTTCTTCAGCACCAGGATCTGCGCCCGCACGAGGCGTGCATAGGAAACCCAGCCAACCAGAGCCATGGCGATATAGAAGCTGGCGAGGCCTGGTCCCAATATGGCAATTATGGAGAGCATCAGCACCAGGAAGGGGAAAGCGAGAACGATATCGATGACGCGCATGAAGACGGCGTCGACCACCCCGCCGAAAAAACCGGCAATGGTGCCGAGCGTGGTCCCGATGATGAACGGAAAGACAACGCCGATGAAAGCGATCTGAAGATCGATCCTCGTGCCCCAAATGACGCGCGAGAGGATGTCGCGCCCGAAATTGTCGGTTCCAAAGGGGTGGCTGAATGACGGAGGATGAAGGCGCGCATCCGCCATCTGCACAACGGGATCATATGGGGCGATCAGCGGGGCGGCGATCGCCATGATGATGAAGAACGCCAGCATCCCTGCCCCGATCGCCAGCGAAAGATGCTGTCCGAACCAGCGATTGAGACCCGTCGACACGGAAAAGCGGGTGGTCGACACGCTCATAGCTTCACCCTCGGATCGACCGTGACGGTGATGATGTCGGCGAGGAAATTGACGAGGACGGTTGCGCAGGCAAACACCATGGCAACGCCCTGGACGACCATATAGTCGCGCGAGAAGATGGCCCTGACCAGCAATTGCCCCATGCCCGGCAGGGCAAACACGCTTTCGACGATTACCGTCCCGCCGATCAACCAGCCAATGTTGACGGCGAGGAGGTTGATCGTAGGCACCAGTGAATTCGGAAGCACGTGACGCCAGAAGACAATGCTTTCCGGCATGCCGCGCGCCCTTGCAGCCGTCGCCACATCCGACCGCAGCGAATGGACCATCGCCGCCCTGAGGCTGCGGGTAATGACGGCGGACAGGGAAAGCGCGACCGTCAGGCTCGGCAATGCCAGATGCCAGAGCTTTTCGGGAAGCGTGTTGCCGTAGCCCGAAACGGGAAACAGGTCGAGTTTCACGCTGAAAAAGATGATCAGCATGAGTGCAAGCCAGAACGGCGGAAATCCGATCCCCATGGTCGAGACGACCCGCACCGCCTGATCGGCTAGCCGGCCCTGCCGACGGGCCGCGATCGCCGACATCGGCAGCGCGATCAGGATGGAGAGAACGACGCTGGTGACGACGAGCATGAGCGTCGGTTCGATGCGCGTGGCGATCAGCCGGAGCACATCGATCTTGTAAAGGATAGACCGGCCCATCTCTCCATGCCCGAGGTTCCGGATGAAATAGAAATATTGCAGCCAGAGCGGCTCATCGAGGCCATACTGCTCGCGAATGCGTGCGATCGCAGTCGGCGTCGCCCTGGTTCCCAGAAGGACACGCGCCGGATCTCCGGGGATAAGACGCACGAGCACGAATGTGATGATGCTGATACCGAAAAGAACGGGCAGAAGTTGCAAGGGCCGGTAGAGAACGAACTTATAGCGATGCATCGGCTCGACATTCGCCTCTATCTTGGGGCTTATGACGCAGGTCGCCCGTCACAAGGCTTGATCTGTGCCGGGAGAGGAAAGCCGTCAGTGCGGTATAGTACGCTTCCGGGTTTTCGTAGAATGGCATGTGGCTTGAATTGCGGAACACGTGGAGTTCGGCATTCGGCAGCGCATTTTTCATCCGCATGGCGCAGGCCGGCGTCAGCTCGTCGTGTTCGCCGACGGTAATCAGCACCGGGAGGTCGAGACCAGGCAGATCCGGAACGCGGTTCCAGTCTTTCAAATTGCCGGTATAGAGAAATTCGTTCGGGCCCTGCATCGTCATGTAAGGGCCCATGTTCCAGTCGTCGAGCGAGCGACGAACCGGTGCCGGCCATTCCGGCAGACGGCAGACATGGCGATAGTTCAGAATGGTGATCGCCGCCAGATATTCCGGGTGGTCGATCGTCCCCTGAGCCTCGTGCTTCTGCATCATGGCAACTGTTTCGGAGCCGAGCGCCGCACGAAGCCGCTCCAGTTCGCAAATCAGATGCGGCATATCAGCGACCGTATCCTCGAGGATCAGCGTCCTGAGGTTCTCACGATACTTCAATGCATAGTCGATGGCGAGCCAGCCGCCCCAGGAATGGCCGAGCAGATGGACCTTGCCGAGACCGAGCTTGCGACGAACCGTCTCCGTTTCCTCGACATATCTTTCGATCGTCCAGAGCGATGTATCCAGCGGCCGGTCGGACGCGCCGGTGCCGAGCTGGTCGAAGGCGACGACGCGATAGCCCTTGTCGATCAGGCAGGAATGTGCTTCCCGCAGATAATCACAGGGAAGGCCGGGGCCGCCATTCAGGCAGAGGATTGTCTCGTCTGCGCTGCCGAAACTGTAGGTGACGACCCTGAAGCCGTCGATTTCGATTTCGCTGCGTTCGTCGGGATCGATTTCACGCCACATGATGGATCATACCCCTCCGAATTGCCTTGACCAATTTTTGAGCATGACTGATTTTATCGCATCGCACCATGCGCACCAGCTATAAGAAGTGATAGGGTGCCTGTGTGCCGCCTTGCCGGAGGGTGGAATGTTTGATGCAATCAGTGCCATCACCAATCGCTTATCGACCCGGGAAACCCTGGACGACAGGATCGATGAAGCCTTCAGCGCCATGCGCACGATGGGTTTCGAGGCGCTGATCTATGACTATACGCCGACACCATGCGACATCGGCGGCCGGGTCGAAATCCCTTCCCTGCTCAAATTGCGCAATATCACCGGTGATATGTACGATTACTGGTGCAATCGGGAATATTTCCGCATCGATCCCGTGCAACGCGTTGCGATGCGGACCTCGGTTCCGTTTTTCTGGAACTACGATCCGGATGTGGAAACCAGGATCACCCGCTTTCTGACCGACGAGACCAAACCCGTCTGCGATTTCCTGCGCGAGCACGACATATTGGCTGGCGTGACCGTGCCCGTCCACATGCCCCGTGGGGATTACGCTACCGTGACCGGTGTGCGATACGGTGCGCAGCGTGGCTTCATGCGCGATGCGATGCGGGTGCTTGCCGATTTCAACCTGCTTGCACAGGTGTTTCACGAGGCCGCGTACGAGCTCTTCGACGAGACAGTGCTGAATGCATCGGGCGTACGTCTGACCGAGCGGGAACGGGAGTGTCTTTCCTATTCCTCCTATGGGCTATCGGCGAAGGAGATCTCCCGCATCATCGACCGATCTGTGCCGACGGTCGTGATGCACCTCAATTCGGCGGCTCGAAAACTCGGCGCAAAAAACAGGACGCAAGCCGTCGTCCGCGCCACCCAGTGCCGCCTGCTGGAGAGCCCCCTGCCCTATAAGTTATGATAGCTGCCGCACGACCTTGAGCGCCGCTATGATTTTCTCCTTGCAACAAGACAAGGAGAGTGGGTGTGGCCGACATTCCGTCCCGCGAAGGCTATCTGCCGTTTCGCGACTACCGCACATGGTATCGCATCACCGGCTCGCTTTCCCAGAAGCGTTTGCCGCTGGTCGTCGCGCATGGCGGGCCGGGCTGCACGCACGATTATGTCGACGCTTTCCGGGAGATAGCGGCCCTGGATGGGCGCGCCGTCATTCACTACGATCAACTCGGCAACGGCAATTCCACGCGCCTGCCGGAAAAGGGGCAGGATTTCTGGACGGTATCGCTTTTCCTCGAAGAGCTCGATTGCCTGCTGGCCCATCTGGGCATCCAGGACCGCTATGCCCTTCTCGGCCAATCCTGGGGCGGCATGCTGGGCTCCGAGCATGCCGTACGCCGGCCTGCCGGCCTCAAGGCCCTCGTAATCGCCAATTCGCCGGCCAGCATGAAGACCTGGGTGGCCGAAGCAAACCGGCTTCGGGAGGAATTGCCCGCGGAGGTTCAGGCCACGTTGCTCAGCCACGAGAAGGCGGGGACGCTCACCGATCCTGAATATATCGCCGCATCACGGGTCTTCTACGATCGCCACGTCTGCCGGGTCGTGCCCTGGCCCGAGGAAGTGGCGCGCACCTTTGCGATCATGGACGAGGACAGCACCGTCTACCGCGCCATGAACGGCCCCACCGAATTCCATGTCATCGGCACGATGAAGGACTGGACGATCGAGGACCGCCTGCACGAGATCAACGCCCCGACGCTTCTTATTTCAGGCCGCCATGACGAGGCGACACCCCTGGTGGTTCGTCCCTACGTCGAAAACCTGCCCGGCTGCCGCTGGGTCATCTTCGAGGAATCGAGCCATATGCCGCATGTCGAAGAAAAGGAATTGTGCCTGAAGACCGTCTCCGAGTTCCTCAGGGAATTCGAATGAGCCCCTAAACCGCAACCTCACCGTCTATCACGATCACCTCGCCCCCGCTCGTGGAAAGGGCGGGGGCGAGGCAGGAAGATGCGATCGGCGCTGAATTTATTGTAAAGACAGGGCGTTGCAGGCAGCCACCCCCATTTTTCGTGCGATAGGCAAATCAACGGATCAATTCGCTCTTTTCCTACCGGTGAACATTGCTCGGACCAGATTTTCCTTATGTTCAAGGCTCGCCAGCACCACACCTGCCACATGGAGGGCAATCATCCCGAGGGTGAGATAGACCAAAGTTTCATGCGTCTCTTCCACCCATTTGATGCCCCAATAGGCATCGGTCGTCATCATATAGCCAGTGGTGGCGATGCCCGAGATCATCAAGAGAAGCGCGACCACCATTGCGCCTCCCGCCGGATTATGCCCGATATAACGTCGGGCACGCAGGTTCAACGTATCCCGCAGGTGTCCGAGTACGATGAGCGGGTGATAGATAAAGTCCGAAAAACGAGCGTGCCGGGAGCCGACCACACCCCAGATCATCCGAAGCGCCAGCAACAATACGATCGCATAGCCGGAGTAGATATGGGCACTCTTCCATTCATCGCCGGTCAGGAAGGAAAAGGCAAACAATCCGACGAGCGACCAGTGGAATATCCGCACGAACGGATCCCAAACTCTTACTGTCTGCGGCGGACGATTGTCCGCCGCCATCGTCTCGATCGTCGCCATGGTCAATCGCTTTCGTTACCGACGATCTCGCCATTGGCGGGATTGTAGAGAACTTCGACGCGTTTTCCCTTGGAGTCCTTCGCGTAGACTTCGTAGCAGCCTTTCTCGACCTTCACCTGGCGTACTTCAAGACCGGCTGCCTTCGCCTTTTCCTTGATGACATCCTCGCTCAGCCACTTGTCTTTGGGCGTGTTGCCGCAGCTATGATCCTCTTCCGCGCGCGCCAGACCGGTCGCGGCTGCCGTAAGAACGAGGGTTGCTAGAATGAGCTTTTTCATAAACCGTCTCCGTCAAAACCCGAGAGGCGTCATTGCCCGTCGGCTGTAGCGGACGTTAGAAATTTCTGGCTGACAATTGGCTGAAAGCGGGTGTAAGCCTTTTGTCAGCTTCGAGAGATTATTGCTCGATCATGTATGTTCTGCGTCTGCCCCTGATCGCCCTGCTCCTCGCATCAGTTCTTCTGGCGGGCTGGATGACGGCCCATGCCGATGAAGATCGCCGCCCGCCGAAGGAGAAGTCGGAGGGCGCCGATCTCGACCGGATCCACAGTCTCGTGCAACAGGGAAAGTTGCTGTCACTCGCGACCCTCAAGGCCGATATCCTCAAGAGATGGCCCGGTGAATTGATCGGTGTCACGGTGGACGAGGAACATGGCGATATCGTCTATGAATTCCGCATTCTGCGTCCGACAGGTCAGATAACCGAGGTCGAGGTGGATGCAGCGACGGGCAAACTCGTCGAAATCGAGAATGAATAATGCACCTGCTTCTCGCCGAAGACGATCCGCTGATAGCTCGCGATATCATCGCCCAGTTGTCGAAGGCAGGCTATGTCATCACCCATGAGAAGGATGGCGAGGCTACTTTGTTCGCCGGGGAGCATGAAAACTTTGCTGCCGTAATCCTCGATCTCGGCTTGCCGAAGCTGGACGGCCTGACGATCCTCAAGCGCTGGCGATCCAACGGACACAATATGCCGGTCATCATACTCACCGCGCGCGGCAACTGGGAGGAGCGCGTCGAGGGTATCGACGCCGGGGCCGACGATTATCTTGCCAAACCATTCCGCATGCCGGAGCTTCTGGCACGGCTGCGGGCCGTGCTGCGTCGCTATGCGGGTCAGGCAAACCCGGTCCTCTCCTCCGGCCCGATCTCCATCGACATACGCCAGAAGACCGTGACGGTCGATGGTCTGCCGGTCGAAGTCTCACCTCTCGAATACCGCTGCATCGCCGTGTTGATGCAAAATCGGGATCGGGCCGTTTCCCAAATGGAACTGACCGAGCAGCTTTATGCGCAGGATTTCGAGCGCGAGAGCAATTCTGTCGAAGTGCTGATCGGCCGTCTTCGCAAGAAGCTCGGCAAGGATGCGATCCTCACCCGTCGGGGTTTCGGCTATCAGATCGCCCAGGACGAAGCGACATGATCTCCATTCGCAGACGTTTCGTCCTGATCTCGCTTCTGAGCGTAACGCTGTCACTTGCCGCGGCCTCGGCCGTGCTGATCCAGATTTTCGCGGACAGCTATAGCCGACGCGTTCAAAACGAACTCACCAGTCATATCAGCCGGCTTGCGGCCGCGCTGCAGTTTGGTCCGGACGGTCGGCTGCTGGTTCCCGCAAGTCCCGCTGATAACCGATTTCTCATCCCTTACAGCGGTCTCTACTGGCAGATCGACGATCCCACGGGAAAGAGCGAATTGCGATCGCCCTCGCTCTTTGATTACGCATTGCCGTTACCCGACGACGCCCATTCGCCGGGGACGGTCCACACCTATCGGCTGGAAGGTCCAGAGCATCGCGACGTGATGGTGCAGGAGCGGGTGGTCCTTGTTGCAGCTCCTGAAGGCACGCGCCCGATCAGAATTTCCGTCGCGATCGATGCCGCCGAGATCGATGCGGCACGTTGGACATTCGCATTGGCGATCCTTCCCTATATCATGGCACTCGCATTGTTTCTCGTCGTCATGTCGCTCGTCCAGCTCGCCTTCGGTTTAAAACCTCTGGGAAGAATGTCCGCCGATCTCGATCTCATCCGCGACCGGCGCGCTGACCGCCTTCCCGGTCCTTATCCAAAGGAACTCCGCGGATTGGCGGACCAGCTCAACCATCTCCTGGATATCCAATCGGCCGCCATCGACAAGGCGCGTGCAAGGGCGAGCGATCTCGCCCACGGATTGAAAACGCCCCTGACTATCCTTTCCAACAATGCATTCACCTTGCGTGAAAAGGGCCAAACCGCCATGGCCGATGAGCTGGACCAACTGGCGAAGGCCATGCTCGCACATGTCGATCACGAACTCGCCCGGGCTCGAATTACTCCGACACCTGAACAGCGCCGCGACGATGCGCACGCCGCAAAAATCATCACAGACGTCATTCGCGCGCTTAAACGATCAGGAGCCGGTGAAAAGCTTGCCTGGCATACGGATATTCCCGAGACGCTGCGGCTTCCCATCGATCCGCACGATTTCCATGAACTGGTAGGAAACCTGCTCGAAAACGCCGCCAAATGGGCCCGGAAGACAATCTGGGTGAGAATGGCGAAGGATGACGCCGGCTGGCGGCTTGTCGTTGAAGATGACGGCCCGGGTGTACCGGAGGATACGCTCCCCGAACTGACCCGCAGGGGGATGCGGCTTGATCACCTGAAGCCTGGATCGGGTCTGGGGCTGGCGATTGTCAGTGAGATAGCCGAGGTTTATGGGCTGTCGGTGATGCTTGGCAACCGCGTCGAGGGTGGCTTTCGCGCCGAAATCCTCTTCACAAGCTGATCCCCGGATTCCATACGAGAAAGGCTGCGATTGCGCCGGAGCACCAGGCGACGTGTCCTGATAGATTTCCGCGCGAGGCATAGAGCAGTTCCGCAGGCATCATGTCTCCGGTTCCGCTCCCATGTCCAAATCCCGATAACGCGGCTCATTTGCCACAGCGGGACACGTAAAACAGTTCGATTTTTTTGCTTTCAGGCGCTGATTTGAGCCGTCAGCCGTTTCTGGCTCTCGACGAGGGCGGCAACGAGGTCAGCGCATCGATCTTCATTGAACCGTGTGATCAGGCCGGAGACTGCAATGGCCCCCACAAGTCTGCCGGCGGCCGAGCGAAGCGGAACCGATACGGCCGCCACTTCAGGGTCACGCTCGCCGAGCGAGATCGCAAAGCCCGAGGACCGGATCGACGGATTGCCCTCTTCCGGATCTGATGAAAAGGCCAGCAGAACCTTGCCGGTGGCGCCGCGGTCCAGCGGCATGCTGGCGCCCTCGGTGATGGAGTGGCGGATCGCGCGCGCGGGTTCACTCCGGTAAAGGCAGATACGGCTCATGCCCTCACGAATATAAAACGAAGCGGTCTCGTTGGTGGCATCGGAGAGCAGCTTCAGTTCAGGGCGGATGATGTCCGACAGGTCGAAGCTCTGCCTGTAGCTGGCGCCAAGCCGCCATGTGGTCGGCCCCAGCCGGAACCGTCCGTTCTCCCCCCTTATGAGATAGCCGAATTTCTCCAGCGAGACGGCGAGGCGAAGGATGGTGCTCTTATACTGTCCGGTTCTTTTCGCGAGTTCGGCGAGGCTCAGCTCGGACACACCGGGATCGAAGCAATCCAAAATTTGCAGCGCCCGTTCAACGGCCTCCACACCCCTAACTTCGGCCACGCCACGCCTCCCTTCCACTGCAGGGCTATCGCATATGGAATTCCCCCCACCGGCTCGCTTCGCTCACCACTTCTTCCCCGAGGGGAGAGGTGGCCTTCCGGCCATATGCAATTGCCCTGTCTTCCACTGAGATTGACAATTTCAGGATTCTCTAGCATATCATTCTGAATAATGCAACGTCGTTCTATCAGACAGAACGAAATGAGAGGAGGAACCATGAAGCTGTCGATCCCCGCCTGCGCGCGTTCGGGTGCGCTACCGCTGTCCGCATCTGCGATCTAGGATCGCCATGTCGTCCGCGCCGTGACGGACCTGAGGATCACCGCGTTCGATTTGTGGAGTTCAAAACATGCTCAACCCGCTCGACGGCATTCGCGTCCTCGATCTGACCAATGTTCTGGCAGGACCGTTCTGCTGCCATCAATTGGCGCATTTCGGCGCAGAGGTGATCAAGGTCGAGGTGCCTGGAACCGGCGACCTTGCACGCCAGCTCGGCGCCGATCCCGAGCTGAACAGGATCGGCATGGGCGTGTCGTTCCTCGCCCAGAACGCCGGAAAGAAATCCGTGACCGCGAACCTCAAGACAGAGGCGGGACGCGAGGTCCTGCGCCGCCTCGTCGCCACGGCGGACGTGCTCGTCGAAAACTATCGGCCGGGCGTGATGGAGCGGCTTGGTGTCGGCTATGAGGCGCTGAAATCGATACGCCCTGATCTCATCTACTGCGCGATTTCCGGTTTCGGCCAGACCGGGCCCTGGGCGCATCGCCCCGCCTACGACCAGATCATCCAGGGCACCTCCGGCGTGATGGCGATCACCGGCGACCAGGACAGCGCTCCCCTGAGGGTCGGCTATCCCGTCGCCGATACGGTGGGAGGCCTGACCGCCGCCTTTGCGATCGCCGCAGCGCTGAACGCACCCAGGCGTGGCGGGTTCATCGATGTCTCAATGCTTGAATCCCTTATCGCGACGATGGGCTGGGCCGTTTCGAACTGGCTGATCGCGGGCCAGCGCCCCACCCCCAATGGAAACGAGAACCTGACCTCTGCCCCCTCCGGCACGTTCATGACCGGCACGGGGCCGCTCAACATCGCCGCCAACAAGGACGAGCAATGGCAGATCCTGGCGCGGCACATTGGCCGGGAGGATCTGCTGAACCGGCCTGAATTCGCCACGCGCGAGGAGCGCAAGCGCAACCGCATAGCCTTGAAGGCTGAGATCGAGGACGCGCTGAAAAGCCGGGGCGCCCGCGAATGGGCGCGCGAATTGAACAAGCTCGGCGTGCCCGCCGGCGCGGTTCTGCAGCTGCCGGAGGTTCTGGAGCACGAGGTGATCGCCGATCGCGGAATGGTGGCGCAGTTCGATGACGTTCCCGGCGTCAGCCGATCGGTCTCGGTGCTGCGCACCGGCGTCAAGATAGACGGGGCTCCCCCTTCGGTGGATGCTCCTCCGCCTGCGCTTGGCGCAGATAACGAAGCAATCCTTGCAACATTGGGCTACACTCATGCGGAAATCGCGGAAATGCAGGAAAGAGGCGAGATATGACGGAAGACGCAACTGAAGTCCGCGATTGGTGGCGCACATCAATCATCGAAATGCGGCCGGGCGTCATCCGTTTTCGCGGCTTTCCCATAGAGGAGCTCATCGGAAACATCAGCTTTCCCGCGATGATCTGGCTCATGGTCTCAGGCCGCCTGCCGAGCGCCGACGAGGCAGCGCTCCTGGAAGCCGCGCTCGTCGCAGCCGTCGACCACGGCCCCCAGGCGCCGTCGATCGCCGCAGCGCGGATGGCGGTGACCTGCGGTCTTCCGCTCAACAATGCGATGGCGAGTGCGGTCAACCTTCTCGGCGACGTGCATGGCGGCGCCGGTCAGCAGGCGCTCGAGCTTTACTATGAGATCGACCGGCGCGTGGAAAGCGGTGCGGGCCTGCAGGATGCGACCGCAGCGGCCATCACGGACTGGCAGGCCAAGCGCACGAAATTCGTGCCGGGTTTCGGGCATCGGTTCCACAAGGACGGGGACCCCCGTGCGCCGCGTCTTCTGGCGCTGGTGCGCGAGGCCGCCGCGCGCGGCAGTGTCTCGGGCCGCTTCGCTGAAATCGGCAGCGCCGTCGAAGCGCATCTCAGCCGGGGCCGCGTCCGACCGGTGCCGATGAACATTGACGGTGCCACCGCCGTGATCTTTGCTGAACTGGGCTGTGAGCCGCCGCTTGCGCGCGGGCTCTTCTGCCTGTCGCGCTCGGTCGGGATCCTTGCCCATGCCTGGGAACAGACCCAGCAGGGCGGACGCAACAAGGGGCCGGTCCCGCCCCGGTTTCTTTACACCTATGATGGGCCGGAACTCCGGTCCCTCGATCTTCAACACCAAAGGGAGGAAACACGATGAACATCAGAAATCTTTGCACGGCTGCTGCCGTGGCGGCCATGATGGCGCTGCCGGGGGTCGCCTTCGCGTTCGATCCGGGCAACACCGAATGTATCGCACCCGCCAATCCGGGCGGCGGCTGGGATTTCACCTGCCGTCAGGTCGGCAAGACCCTGCAGGATCTCGGCTTGATCAAGGGCACCATGCAGGTGACGAACCTGACCGGTGGGTCCGGTGGTGTCGCTTTCGCGGAGGTGACCGGCAAGCGCAATTCCGACAACAACCTGATCGTCGCGGCGTCCTCGGCCACCGCCACGCGTCTGGCCCAGGGCGCCTTCCCGGGCGCCAGCATGGATCAGGTCCGCTGGATCGCCTCGGTCGGTGCCGATTACGGCATCATCGCCGTCAGCAAGAATTCCCCCATCAACACCCTGCCGGAGCTTATCGACAAGCTGAAAGCCGATCCGAGCTCGATAGCCTTCGCCGGCGGTTCGGCGGTCGGCGGCTGGGATCATCTCAAGGTGCTGATGGCGGCCCGGAAGGCCGGTGTCCAGGATCTCAGGAAAGTGAAATATGTCGCGTTCGAAGGCGGCGGGGAGGCGATCACGCAGCTTCTGGCCGGTTCGGTCCAGGCCTTCAGCGGTGACGCCTCGGAAGTCAAAGGCTTCGTCGATTCCGGCGATATCAAGGTGCTTGCCGTCCTCGCACCCGAACGCATGCCCGGCGACTTCGGGAAGTTCCCCACGGCTCGCGAACAGGGCATCGACGCGGTCGGAGCCAACTGGCGCGGCTTCTATGGCCCGGGCAAAATGAGCCCCGAGGCATATGACTTCTGGGTAAACGCTGTCTCGACCCTCTACGCCTCGCCGGAGTGGAAGAAGGTGATGGAGACCAACGGCCTCGCGCCGCTGGATCTGAAAGGCGCCGACTTCGAGGCTTTCGTGCAGAAATCGATCACCGAAATCCAGGAGCTTTCTCGCGAAATCGGCCTGATCAAGTGAGATAGACGGGGTACGGCGCGCCATCTGGCGCGCCGTACCATCCAAGCCAGGAGGAGGATGGCATGAGTATCACCGACCGACTGATCGGAGCCACCGGGTTGGCAATCGCCGCATTCTTTGCGTGGCGCACGACCTTGATCGAGGAGCCCTTCATTTCGGATCCCGTGGGTCCCCGGATTTTCCCGCTGATCATCTGCGTGGTGCTGGGTCTTGCCAGCCTTGCCATGTTGCTGCGGCCCGATCCGGAGCCTGACTGGCCCGCTTTGCCCGGCCTGATGGAGGTTGCGGCCGGAACGGTGGTGCTCCTCGCCTATGCCGAACTCCTGCCGCGGCTCGGCTTCATCATCGCGACCTTTTTCGCGGCCGGCTACCTCGCCTGGCGGCTGGGTGCATCACTGCTCCGCGCAACGCTGGCAGGTGCTGTGATCTCGCTTGGAATCTTCGCGATCTTTCATTTGATCCTCGGGCTTTCCCTCGCCCGCGGCCCCTTCGGCTTCTGAGAGGCGGACATGGATATTCTGGCTTCCCTTGGCGACGGATTCCTGATCGCCCTCACCCTGGAAAACCTTGCTCTCGCCGCCGTCGGCTGCCTTCTGGGCACGATCATCGGCGCCCTGCCCGGACTTGGCCCCTCCAACGGGGTTGCGATCCTGATTCCGCTTGCCTTCTCTCTCGGCCTGCCCGCAACGCCGGCGCTGATCCTGCTGACCTCGGTCTATTATGGGGCGATGTATGGCGGACGGATCAGCTCGATCCTCATCAATATCCCCGGCGACGAACCGGCGATGATGACCTGCCTCGACGGTTATCCCATGGCGCGCGCCGGCCGTGCCGGCGAAGCGCTGGCGATTTCCGGCATTGCATCCTTTGTCGGTGCCTTCTTCGCGACATGGGGTCTGGTGTATCTGACACCGCAACTGGTGAAAGTCGCCCTGCTGTTTGGACCGGCGGAGTATTTCGCGCTTTTCGCTTTGGCCTTTGCCACGATCGGCGGCGTGGCCGCGCGCAATCAGATGAAGTCGGCTTTCGCCATGGGGTTCGGGCTCCTGATCGCGATGGTCGGCGTCGATCTTCAGACCGGGGTGGCGCGGTTTTCGTTCAACAACGTCCATCTTTACGACGGTATCGATTTCCTTGTCGTGATTGTCGGCCTGTTTGCGCTGTCCGAGGTGTTCATCTTCCTCGAACACCGCGCGGGCGGCGGCATCGATCCAGGCCGCGTCCAGATGGGTCGCAGCATGCCGACGGCCAAGGTGATGAAGGACGTGACGCCGGCCATGCTGCGCAGCACCATGATCGGCTTCATCGCCGGCGTATTGCCTGGCGCGGGAGCATCCCTGGGGTCGTTCCTCGCCTATACGCTGGAAAAGAAGATCTCCGACAAGAAGGGCACCTTCGGCAAGGGCGACCCGCGCGGCGTGGCCGCGCCGGAAGCCGGCAATAATGCCGCGGCCGGCGGCGCGCTGGTGCCGATGCTTGCGCTCGGTGTGCCCGGATCCGGCACCACCGCGGTGCTGCTGTCGCTCCTGCTCGCCCTCAACATCACGCCGGGGCCGCTGCTCTTCCAGAAGAGCCCCGATGTGGTATGGGGCCTGATCGCAGCGCTCTTCATCGCCAATATCATGCTGCTGGCCCTGAACCTGCCGATGGTGAAACTGTTCGTGCAGGTGCTGCGGGTGCCCACACGCTACCTCATGCCCGCAGTCGCCATGATCTCCTTCGTCGGCATCTATGGGATATCCGGCTCGACTTTCGATCTCCTGGTCATGGTCGCCTTCGGTGTGATCGGCTGGCTGTTTCGCAAGGTCGATATTCCGCTGGTGCCCGTCATCCTCGGCGTTCTGCTCGGCAAGCTGATGGAAACGAACCTGCGCCGCGAACTCACGATCTCCGACGGCAATTGGTGGGCGCTGATCGACAGCCCTCTTTCGATCGCCATCTGGACCTGTGCGATCATCGGCTTCGTTCTGCCGATCCTGCTGAGGCATTATGTTCGCGTGGAAAAAATCCCCCAGGCCGAAGACGACCTGACCGGCCAGTGAAGCGCTTCACCAGGTTTGTGGCTGGAGGACTGCAACCCAGCCACACAATCTGAAATCATTTTGAGTGCTTGTTGCCGAATGGTATTCTCGATGGGGTCATTCCGGCTTGGGGATCCTGCATGGCAACAGAGTTCGGACGGAGCATAGGCAGATTTGTCGGGCTCGAGCAGCCTCGTACCCTCAGCACCCGGTTTTTGCAGCTGGCGGAAATTACCGGTAGCCGGTTGGCCTGGGCCGAGCCCGAGAATGAAGCGCCCGTCCGCATGGAACGACATGATGGCTACCTGATATGCCTGCAGCGGCGCTACCTGGCCGAGTATCCATATTGGGTCAACGGGAAAGCCGTACCGGCGATGCCGCTCAACGCCGGGCAGTTTCTTTTCCTGGATTTGAATGAGGAACATGCGTCCCTGACGCGGGGAGCCGTGGATTGCGTCTCTATGTATACGTCGCGCGAGGCGCTGCAACGATTCCAGGAAGAGCATGATTTGCGATCCTCAGAGTCGTTTCGCACCGCCAGCGGTGTAGCCTTCAACGACGATATCATCAGAAATCTGGGTGAATGCCTCGTGCCGGCTTTCGAGCGGCCGGATATGGCAAGCCGGCTTTTTGCCGATCACATCGCTCTGGCGCTGATGACCCATCTCACCACCTTCTATGCCGGGCAGCCGGCTGTCATGCGTCCGATCCGGGGCGGATTGGCGCACTGGCAGGAGCGCCGGGCCAAGGAAATGCTGCTGGCCAACCTGGATGGAAAGATCGGCCTCGATGAACTGGCCCGCGTATGCGGTCTGTCACGCAGCCACTTCGCGCGGGAGTTCAGGACGACGGTGGGTATGCCGCCCCTTCAATGGCTGCAGGTCCAGCGCATAGAGCGGGCGAAAAATCTGCTTTTGAACCCCTCCATACCGCTCGACCAGATCGCACTTCACTGTGGTTTCACTGACCAGAGCCATTTCACCCGCGCTTTCAATAAGGCTGTGGGCGTCCCTCCTGGCGCGTGGCGGCGTATCCGGCGTTTTTAGCTGTTCTCCGGTCGAACAATTCTTCTGATCAGGGTTTTACCGCAGCCGCTCAGCAGCCTTGGGCCACGCTTGTGCGAGGCAACGGCATGGTCCTTGCAAGACAGCACTCACGTACAAAAAACAGCACTCCGCGCACTGGTCCGCGAATGCTCGTCAGGTAGCGTTTAAAGCGGAAGCTGCGGTGGGTCTGGCCAATTTGCCGAGTGCCACGCGTGGCGCGTCAGGAGGCCAAAATGACCAAGCAGCATCGGACATCATCGGACAAGGCGGGGGTGGATGGAGACGCTACTCCTGCCTCAACATCACTATCGCGACGCACGGTTCTTCAGTTGGCCGGCGGCGCGGCATCGCTTGCGACGTTACCCCACGCAGAGGCTCAGCCGGCGCCATCGGCCGAGACAAATATCGGGACAGCCAAGCCGGTCCGGCTGATTGTGAACGGCGTCCAGAGAGAGCTGGAAGTTGACCCCCGCCAATCCCTGCTCGACGTGCTGCGTGAAACGCTCGACCTCACCGGCACCAAGAAGGGCTGCAATCAGGGCGCCTGTGGCGCATGCACCATTTTCGTCAACGGCAGACGCATCGTCTCGTGTCTGACTCTGGCGTCCATGCATGACGGAGCCGAGATCGAGACGATCGAAGGGCTCGAAAAGAACGGCGAGCTTCATCCGCTTCAGCAGGCGTTTGTCGAGCATGAAGGGCTGCAGTGCGGCTTCTGCACGCCTGGGCAGATCATGTCCGGGCTTGGCTGCATTGCCGAGGGCCATGCCGGTTCGATTGAGGAGATCCGGTTCTGGATGAGCGGCAATATCTGCCGCTGCGGCGCCTATCGGGGCATCGTCGCAGCTGTCGCCGATGCGGCCGAGAGGAGCTGACCCCATGTTTCCCTTCATATTGGAAAAAGCGAATAATCCTGAGAACGCGATAGCAGCAGCAGCAGCAGGGGCGCGTTACATCGCCGGCGGCACTACGCTCGTCGATCTCATGCGCGAGGAGGTCGAACGTCCGGATCGGCTTGTCGATATCAACGCGCTTCCGCTGGGCGACATTCGGGTAGAGGGCGAAGATCTGGTTATCGGCGCGCTAGCCCGGATGTCCGACGTCGCGGCCCATCCGGAAGTGCGGCGCCTTCAGCCGGTTATCGCGGAAAGCCTGATCGAAGGCGCATCGCCGCAGCTGCGGAATATGGCTTCGATGGGCGGCAACCTCCTGCAACGCTGCCGCTGTCCTTATTTCCGCATGCATGATACGGCCTGCAACAAGCGTGATCCGGGCTCCGGCTGCTCCGCAATCGATGGTCTCAACGCCGGCAATGCGATCCTTGGCACAAGCGATCATTGCGTGGCCACGCACCCCTCCGATGTGGCTGTCGCGCTGGTTGCCCTGGATGCGGCCATGCGCGTGCGCGGGCCCGCCGGAGAGCGCAGCTTTCTCGTCGAAGAGTTGTTCCGGCTGCCGGGCGACACCCCACATCTCGAACATACGCTTCTTCCGGGCGAACTGATCCTGGATATCCGCGTACCCGGCGGGGCCCATAGCCGCCGCGCGCGCTATCTCAAGGTGCGTGACCGTGCATCATACGAGTTCGCCCTCGTCTCGGCCGCGGCCGCACTGGATGTGGAGGACGGCATCATCCGCTCCGCACGCATCGCCGTGGGCGGCGTCGGCACCAAGCCTTGGCGCATGAGGGCATGCGAGGAGGCGCTCGCCGGTAAGGCCGCAGGGCGGGCCAGCTTCGCCGCCGCCGCTCAACTGGCCACAGAGGGTGCCCGCCCGCTGAGCCACAATCACTATAAGATCGGACTGCTGCCGCGGACCATCGTCCGCGCCCTCGAAATGGCGGGAGAAGTCGCATGACACCCCATCCTATCGGCACACCCCATACCCGCATCGACGGCCCCCGCAAGGTGACCGGTGGCGCCCGCTATGCAGCCGATTTCAACCAACCGGGCCAGGTATATGCCGTGATCATAAGCGCCACGGTTGGGCTCGGCCGGGTGACCGGCATAAACAGCGCTCCCGTGGAGCAGATGCCGGGTGTTATCGCGGTGATCACCCATGACAATGCCGAAAGGTTGCCTTATCTTCCGCACAAGGCCGTTATCGATCCCGCAGCGGGCGAGCGCCTCCATGTCCTGCAGGATGATGAGGTGCGCTTCTATGGTCAGCCCGTCGCTCTGGTGGTCGCGGATACGCTCGATCATGCCGAGCACGCCGCCGCTGAACTGCATATTTCGTATGAGGCAAGGCAACCGCTCGTCGATCCCACAGATCAAAGGGCAGAGAAAATCGTTCCGGAAAAGGCACCGGCCGATAGATCACGGGGCGATGCCGATGCGGCCTTAGCAAACGCGCAGCTGAAAATCGACGAAAGCTACGGCATCGCCCGCGAGAACCACAATCCGATGGAGCCGCATGCGACAATCGCGTCCTGGAGCGGTGATCGGCTGACCCTGTGGAGCAAGAGCCAGTATATCGTCAACGAACAGGCTGAGATTGCCGCCGTTTTCAGCCTGCCTCTTGAAAATGTCGAGGTCATCTGTCCGTTTATCGGCGGCGCCTTCGGGACGAGCCTCAGGACCTGGCCGCATGTCACGCTTGCCGCGCTGGCGGCGCGCCATGTCAAGCGCCCGGTCAAACTCGTGCTCACCCGCAAGCAGATGTTCTTTACCACCGGCCACCGGCCGCGCACGTTTCAGAGGGTTGCGCTCGGTGCGACGCCGGAAGGCAAACTTACGGGCGTCATCCACGAGGGGACGGGTGAAACGAGCCGCTATGAGCAATTTGCGGAGGCGCTGACAACCGTCACCGATTATCTCTATTCCTGCCCCAATGTGCGCACCCGCTACCGCTTGGCGCCACTCGACACGGGCACGCCCAATCACATGCGCGGTCCGGGTGAGGCAAGCGGCATCTTTGCGCTTGAATGTGCGATGGACGAATTGTCCTACAAGTTGGGGATCGATCCGGTCGAGCTGCGGCGGCGCAACGAACCGCAGATCGATGAAGCCGAAAACAAGCCGTTCTCCAGCCGTTCACTGATGCAATGCTACGCGCTCGGTGCCGAACGTTTCGGCTGGGACCGACGAACGCCTGAACCACGTTCCATGCGTGATGGCCGGCTTCTGATCGGCATGGGGACGGCAACTGCCACCTATCCGGCGTTCCATGCGCCGGCGAGCGCCAGAGTGCGGTTGCTCGCCGATGGCATGGCGGAAGTGGAGGCGGCGGCAAGCGACATGGGGCCGGGAACCTATACCTCCATGAGCCAGGTCGCGGCAGAATTTCTCGGGCTGCCGCTGGAGCGGATCCGTTTCAGGCTCGGCAGGTCGGATTATCCGCAGACGCCCTCGCACGGCGGCTCATGGACGATGGCCTCGGTCGGCTCCGCAATCCGCGCCGCCTGTCTTGAGGCACAGGCGCAAGCGGCCCGTCTTGCCGTGGCGGATGCCAACTCGCCGGTTTCAGGGGTGCCCATTGACGATCTTGAATGGAGTGAAGGGCATCTTCGCCGCCGGGGAGATACGACACCGGGCCTATCCTATCAAGACATTGTCGTAAAAGCCGGTGTTCCGGTCGAGGCTGGCGGCTCTGCCCAGCGCGATCAGAAAGTGGCCGAGCAATATTCGATGCATTCCTTCGGTGCGGTTTTCGCCGAGGTCGCCATCGACCCCGATGTCGGCACGATCTCCGTGCGCCGCATCGTCGGTGCCTACGGAATTGGCCGCGTCGTCAACCCGCTTCTCGCCCGCAGCCAGTGCACGGGCGGTATGATCGGCGGAATGGGCATGGCGCTCATGGAACGCACCGTACTCGATCCTCGCGATGGCCGGCCGGTGAACGCTCACATGGCCGACTACCTCATGCCCGTGAACCTCGATATTCCGGAACTCGAAGCGCATTTCGTCGACGAGGTCGATCCTCACGTCAATCCGCTCGGCGTCAAGGGGTTGGGCGAAATCGCCCTGGTGGGTACCGCTCCGGCGATCGCCAACGCCATCTTCCACGCGACGGGCAAGCGCGTGCGGACTTTGCCGATTACGATCGAGGATGTCCTCACCGCTTAGGACGAACCGGCTTCCTGGGCCGATCATCCCATGACCACCAGCGGATCGGGCGACAATCCCGATCCGTTCAGATATGATGAGGTCGATATCGCAACGCTCCAGCCGCCGAGGGAGAGTGGGATGATGGAGACGGCTGATGATCACGCAGGAAAATTTGCCGGTGTCAATGCGCCGCCCCAGATGAGGATCAGTGCACTGCAGTCGGCGGAGGTCTCGCTGACCTGGATGACCCTCAAAGAATCCAATTCCGGAAACCCGACGTGCTTTGAGCGCAAGGACGGTTACCTCATGTGCCTGCAGCGGATCGATGTTCCCCCCAATCCCCAATGGGTCGACGGTCGAAGCGTGGTCATGCCACCCATCACGAGCGGACAATCGCTACTCGCCGATCTCAATCGGGAGCACACGGCGATGGTCCATACGGCGGTCGATTGCATCTCATTCTATGTCTCACGCACGGCGATAGACCACTTTCTTGAAGAGCACGAGCTGCCGAAGGTCGCTTCCCTTCGCGCCATCCAGGGCGCGGCTTTGAATGATGCCATGATCGAAAACCTTGGCAATTGTCTGCTGCCCGCCTTCCAACGCCCGGAGACCACCAGTCAACTGTTCGTGGACTATGTGGCGCTCGCGCTTCTTTCCCATCTGGTCACCCATTACGGTGAACGGGAAATCACACCACGGCCGGCACGCGGCGGGCTTGCGCCCTGGCAGGAGCGTCGCACCAAGGAAATGCTGCTCGCCAGTATCGATGGAAAGATCGGGCTGGACGATCTCGCGCATGGCTGCGGCTTGTCACGCAGCCATTTTGCGCGCGCTTTCAAGGCGACGACGGGAATGACACCCATGCAATGGCTGCTTGGTCAGCGTATCGAGCGTGCCAAGGACCTGCTGCTGAATTCTCCGATGCCCATCGATCAAATCGCGCATCAATGCGGCTTTGCCGATCAAAGCCACTTCACCCGTACCTTTCTCAAGGCCATGAGCATCACACCTGGAGCATGGCGACGCACGCGCCGGTTCTAGATCAAGCTTCGAGCCATCGCACCTGCTCTGGCGTGAGTTCGATATCGAGCGCTGACAGGCTGTCTTCCAGCTCGGCTATCGTGCGCGGTCCGATCAACGGAAGAACGGGAAAAGGCTGTGCGACGACATAGGCAAGAGCGATATGGATCGGCTGTCGATGAAGCTTTCTTGCCAGCTCGATTGCCCTGTCACGACGCTCGAAATTGCGATCGGAATACCACACGCGCACGATTTCTTCATCGTCGCGCTTGTCACGCCCTGCCCGATCGGTGAAAAAGCCGCGCCCCTGGCTCGACCAGGCGAAGTTCGGAATCTGGCGGGATTTCAGCCATTCCTTCCATTCATCGTCGGATGCCGATATACATCCGGGCCAGATAGGGTCGAGCATCTCGGCCAGCGAGAAATTGTTCGAAAGGGTGGCAGGCGCCGCCTTTCCCGTCTTCCGGGCATAGGCAATCGCCTGGTCCATCCGCTCGCGCGTCCAGTTGGAACCGCCGAAAATGCCGCGAATTCGGCCGCGCTTCACCTCCGCGTCCATCGCATCGACAAATTCACCGACCGGAATATCCGGGTTGTCGCGATGCATGAAATAGACATCGATGTAGTCGGTTTTCAGCCGGTCGAGCGATTGGTCCAGCTGCTTGCCGATCACATCGGGATAGCAGAGTGGCGAATGCGCCCCTTTGCCGATCAAGACGACATCCTCGCGCGGTACGTTTCGGCTCTGGTGCCAGTCTCCAAAGATCGCCTCGGTCTTGCCCGCGCCGTAAACGTAAGCCGTATCGAACAGATTGCCGCCTGCTTCGTAAAAGGCGTCCAGGGTGAGTGATGCCGATGCGAAGTTCGGGAAAAACTCGAAGCCCAGGGCGACTGCCGAAACAGGTTTCGTCAGTCCGGGTATCGCACGCTTCGGCACGCGCTTGCCGGGACTGACGGTCTCCCCAGCCAGGTTCAGACGACGTTTCGCTGCCGTTTCGACCTCATATTCCAAGCCGATGGCGGCGCGCCACTTGTCCATGACCCTGAGATTGCCGACCGAATCCGCCCAGCTCATCCCCGGCGTTTCGAATTCCTGCCTGCCGTTTCGGATCGCCTCGCCCACAGCATCGACTTCGAAGGCGTAAAGCCAGCCCTCCTCGTGGACTTCCACCGTCTCGTGCTGCTCACCCCTCAATATCTCGATCTTGCCGGTGCCACCCTTGTGGCCGGAGGCGAACCAGAAATCCTTGACCTCGATCCTGCCTTCCGAGCCGATAATGCGTAGGACATTGTCCTGCTGCGCCATGATCGAGCAGGAGACCTCGGCAATGATCCCGCCCGGAAACTTCAACACCGCCGACGCCCATTCATCGACACCCGAGCGGCCAAGATGGGCGACACCGAACACCTTTTCCGGCTCGAGGAACGCTTTGTTCTGGCAAGCGCCTGCGATCAGTCGCGCCATGGAGACCGGATATCCGCCGACGTCAAGAATGCCGCCACCCGCCGTTTCATTGGCGAAAAGGCGATGATCGGGAAGGAACTTGCCCATATTGAAACCGAAACTGGAGCGGATGATGCGGATATCGCCAATCTGGCGATCCTTTATCAGCTCCACGAGCTTCGCCGTCTGCGGATGAAGGCGGTACATATAGGCTTCGCCCACAAAGACGCCCACCTTCCTCGCCTCGTGATAGATGGCGTCTGCATCATGGGCTGACAGCGCAATCGGCTTTTCGACGAGAACATGTTTTCCGGCGCGGATCGCCTTGATCGCCCATTCGGCATGGCCGGTATGCGGCGTCGCGATGTAGATCGCGTCAATCTCGGGATCGCTCAAAAGCCTCTCGTAACCGTTCACGACACGGGCACCGGCAAAAGCCTCAGCAAGCCCGGGCTTCTCCGGATTGCGTGTGGCGATCGCCACGAGGGTTCCGGTACGTGAATGGGCAATACCATCGGCGAAAGTGCGGGCGATGGTTCCGGGACCGATGATGCCCCAGCGGATCGGCTGCGCGGATGTCATGGGAAACCTCTTATTCTGATCTGGTGACTTGAAGAGAGACTGTTCAGCGAAGGCGGTTGCCCTGGCTGTCGAAAAGGAATGTTCGCCTTGCGGAAAGCGCGACCGTGAGCTGGTCGCGATTGGCGACGGTGCGCGATTCGGGTCGTTCTATGATGAGCTGTTCGCCGTTGCCGGCACTGGCATAGACATAGCTTGTGTTGCCCAGATGCTCGGCCACATCGACATGCACGGTTAGATCGGCGTCGCCGGCACCGGCATTCAGGAAATGTTCTGGTCGAATTCCGAGCGTCACCGCTGTATCTTTCGCAATCGGCGCCTTCACCGGTAGTGAAAGGTGCATCGCTGGATCGCAGTCGAGCGACACCGTCACGCCATTCGCATCGGAGCCGGTCACCTTGGCCTGAAGGAAATTCATCTTCGGCGATCCGACGAAACCGGCGACGAAGCGATTGGCGGGATCGTCATAAAGATCGAGCGGGGCACCGACCTGCTCTATGTTGCCGGCCCGCAAGACCACGATCTTGTCGGCCAGCGTCATGGCCTCCGTCTGATCATGGGTGACATAGATCATCGTGGTGCCGAGCTGCTTGTGAAGCCGTGAGATCTCGACGCGCATCTGCACGCGCAATTCCGCATCGAGATTGGACAACGGCTCATCGAACAGGAAAACCTGCGGCTCGCGCACGATGGCACGGCCGATCGCCACGCGCTGCCTCTGGCCGCCCGAAAGCTGTTTCGGCCGCCTTTGCATCAACTCGTTGATCTGGAGGATTTCCGCAGCCTGTTTGACGCGCCTTTCGGTATCTGCCTTCGGGTTCCCGTTCATCCTGAGACCGAAGGACAGGTTTTCCGCGACAGTCATATGCGGATAGAGCGCATATGACTGGAACACCATGGCGATACCGCGGTCGGCCGGCTCGGCATCGTTGACGATCTTACCACCGATGCTGATCTCTCCATCCACTATATCCTCAAGTCCTGCGATCATGCGGAGGAGCGTGGATTTGCCACAGCCGGAAGGACCGACGAAAACGACGAATTCACCGTCGGTTATTTCAAGGTTCGCACGGTGAATGACCTCCAGCGCGCCATATCGTTTGGTGACATTTTTGAGCGAAAGTCCTGCCATGCGGGCTCTCCGGATTACTTGACTGCGCCGGCGGAAATACCGGCGATGAAGTGGCGCTGCAGCAGCACGAAAACGATGAGGATCGGCGCGGTGAGCAGGACCGCCCCCGCCATGATGCCGCCCCAGGAAACCTTGGTCAGGCCGATCAGCGTGCCGAGCGCGACCGGTGCGGTCATCATTCCCGGGCGCGAATTGATGAGCAGCGGCCAGAGGTAATTGTTCCAGGATGCAAGAAAGAGAATGATCGCCAGGGCAGCCATCGTCGGTCGCGCCAGGGGCAACGCAATGCGCAGAAAAATCTGCCATTCCTTCACGCCTTCCACCCTCGCCGCGTCGAAGAGCTCGCCCGGCATCATCGAGAAGGATTGCCGCATGAAAAGCACGCCCAGCGAGTTGAAGAGCGGCGGTACGATGAGCGCGATCCAGGTGTTCGCCAGCTTGAATTCGCGCGCCACCATGATGAACTGCGGAATGACGACCACCGCGAAAGGCAGTGTGATGGTGCCGAGAATGATGGCGATCACGAGCGGCTTTCCCGCAAACCGGTAACGCGCCAGAGCCCAACCGGCCATCGAAGTCAGAAATACCGAAAGGATGGTGTAGATCACGGCCACGCCGATCGAGATGAACATCGCGCGCAGGAAATCCGTATCCGCCTGCAGGTTCGTGAAGTTCTCGATAAAGTTGGTGGAGGGAACCAGCACGATATCCGGGCTGAAGATGCCGTGGTCCGGCATGGTGGAGAACACGAACATCATCCACAGGGGAAACAGCCAGATGATCGCAAGCGGCGTCAAGACGGCGTGGAGCGTGATTTTCTGCCAGAGAAGCGTTTTGGATTTGGATCTCATTTCGGCTCCCTCACGACCCAGAGGTTGAGGAGTGAAATGGCGATGGCGAGCGCGGCTATGGTGTATGCGATCGCCGAAGCGTAGCCGAAGTTCAGCGAGGTAAAACCCTGCCGGTAAAGAAGGAGACCCAGCGTTTCGGTGCCGCCGCCCGGTCCGCCGCGATTGGTGATGAGGAACGGCTCGGTGAAGAGCTGCATGGTGCCGATCACGGAGAGAACGACGCAGAAGAGAATGATGGGTTTGAGAAGCGGCAGAGTGATATGGAAGAACTGCTGACGCCTGCTCACGCGATCGAGCGTCGCCGCTTCATAGACATCGCCGGGTATAGACTGCAGCCCGGCCAGGATGATGATGGCGTTGTAGCCCGCCCAGCGCCAGGTCACGGCGATGATGACGAGGGTCATCGCGGCGGTTGCGTTGTCGAACCATGAAACCGGCGCAAAACCGACTGAAGTAACCAGTTTGTTGATGATGCCGAAATCCGCGCTGAACATCAGGCGGAAGACGGCCGCATAGGCCACCTCACCAACAACGACGGGCGCGAAAAAGGCGAACCGGTAGAGCGGTCTTGCTTTGAGAAGCGGAGAATTCAACAGGACAGCCATGACAGTGGCGAGTGCGATCATCACCGGCACCTGAACGACCAGGATGATGAGCGTATTGTAGAGCGCGTTGTAAAATGCCGGGTCGGCGACAAGCCGCCCCCAATTGAGCGAAGGCTGGAAGCGCCATGGATTGACACGGGTGTTCTGGAACGACAGCAGGAACGAGCTGATGATCGGCCAAATCCAGAATGTAGCGAAGATCAGAAGATAGGGCGCAAGGAACGCATAAGCGATCCTGTTCCTCGACGGCATGACGACCTCCCGACGGCAAAGGATATTGAGAAGGCGCGGACGTCCGGCTGCGCATCAGCGACGGCATAGTGGACGTCCGGCATGCCCTCATTCTGCCAATGGCAGTCCGGTGGCGGTCTCTATCTGCTTTGCCGCGTCATCAAGCGCCGCCTGGGCGTCGGGATAACCGCCAGCAAAATATTTCGTCTGGGTGGCCATATAGATGGCGTCCGCGTCCGCCTGGAAGGGCGTGCCGCGGCTGGGCACGACCTTCGGCAGGGTGGCCAGAATGTCGGACCAGACGGTCTGCCCGGCCCAATATGGCTGCGGCTCCTTGACGAAAGGATCATCGATCGCCGACAGCAACGACGGCACCAGCCCGAAGGACTTCAGCATGGTGACCTGCCCTTCATTGGTGGTCAGGGCATAATCGATGAATTTCCAGGCCGCTTCCTTGTTTTGCGAGGCGGAACTGATGGCAAGGGATGAACCGCCGATATTGGCGGCATGCGGGCCATCCGCCGTCAGGCTGGGCATGGGGTAGACGCCCCACTTGCCGGAAAGATCGGGAGAATTGGAGCGGATGGTGCCTTCGTACCATGCGCCATACATCTGGCTTGCCGCCTTGCCGGCGGTGTTCGCCTGGATTTTTTCGTCCCAGATCGCGGCCGTTATGATACCGGCGTCCTTCATCTCCTTGATCTTTTCAAGGGTTGCAACACAGGCAGGCTGGTTGATGGTAATGCTTTGGCCATCGGTCGAAAAGTAACCACATCCCTGCTCGTTGGCGATCATGCGGAACCATTCGCTATCGCCGTTGAAGTCGGCCTGCGCCATTACCGTGCCGGGGTTGGCTGCCATGACCTTCTTGCCCGCGGTGATAAAATCATCCCAGGTCTTGATGGTTGCGGGATCGACGCCGGCCTTCTCATAGAAATCGCGCCGATAGAACACGGCGACGGGACCGGAATCCCAGGGAACAGCGTAGGCAGCGCCGTCCACTTCCAGTTCTGTCCTTTTGAAATCAGGGAAAAGAGCCTGTTTTTCAGTGGTATAGCCCAACGTTGTCAAGTCAGTGAAACAATCGGGAAAGCGGCTCCAGAACAGCTCGGCTTCAAAATTCTCGACCGTAACGATATCCGGCAGACCATCGCCCCCGGCAGCGCAGGCGGCAAGCGTCTTATCGAAAACCTGATCGTTTCCAAGGTCATGCACTGTGACTTTGATGTCGGGATATTTCTTGTTGAACCCCTCAAGTGTCGATTTCAACGCCGATGCCGCGATATTCCAGCTCCAGATGGTGATATCTGTCTCTGCCGATGCTGGGGTGACCGCCAAAAGAGCAAGCGATATCGAGGCGCTTATCAGTTTGAAGCACATTGAAAACCTCCCTTTTTCAATTGCTGTTCTTCAACGAACATGGGCAGATTACCTGTGCGGTTGAATCTGTCTCGTAAAAAGGGAACATGGATTTGGCGAAAAGTAAGATTTCCGAAAGAGCGATATATCAGCCGGGAGCGAGCAGCATCGAGGGGCTGCCGACAACCCTGCAGTTTTTCCATACCCATCCGCCGATCATGCTGAGGCCGCACTGGCACGCCCAGGTGGAAGTAAATTACCTGATGGCTGGCTCCGTTCATTACCGGATGGGTGATCACGACCTTCGGCTGAGCGCCGGACAGATGTGCCTCTTCTGGGGCGGGCAGCCGCATCAGATGGATCAATCGTCCGATGACTCGCTTTATGCCGGCGCGCATCTGCCGCTGGTTTATTTTTTCCGCATGCGCCTTCCGCCTGATGTGTCGAGCATGCTGATGGGCGGCGCGACCATGCTGACCTCGGTTACTGACAGGGCCGATGACGAAAATTTCGCGCGCTGGTTCCGGTACACGACCTCCGGCGACACCTTGAAGGCGCAGCATGCCGTGGAGGAGCTGCTTCTGCGCGTCGAACGCATGTTTCTCGAGCCCTATTCGATGGTATCCTCGGCTTCGGAAGGAAAACGAACAGAGGACGCCGAAGTGACAGCGCCGTCGATCGGAGTCGTCCGCATGTGCGACTATATCGCCGCGAATTTTCTTGAAGACATAGACGCGACGGACATTGCCCGCGCCGCCGATCTTCATCCCAAATACGCCATGAACCTGTTCCGCAAATCGACCGGTATGACGCTGATCAAATATCTGACGTTGTTGCGGCTTTCCCGTGCGCAGGCGATGCTGATGAACTGCAAGGAGAATATCCTCCAGGTGGCGATGGAGAGCGGTTTCGGCTCCGTGAGCGCCTTCAACAAGGCATTCCGTCAGATCGCGGGCATGTCGCCGTCGGATTTTCGCCGCGATGTTCGGGTAGCAAACTGACATACGGCATTTGCTGCCGATTGACGCCGTGACTTATGAAGGCGGACGCTCGTTTCTGCGCGCCAGCTTTCCTTCCTCAACCTTGTCAGAACTGGCTGGCCACAAACCACCCTGCCGGCCAGTCCCGTCAACGACAATAGCGGCCTTCCAGTCACGACCTATCCTCAGGGCCAATACACGCAGTTCGGCGTTTCGCTATAGATATGTATAGTGGGCCAAAGGACTGAACCGATGACATCGAGCTACTTGACGGAATCAACGCATCGATCGCCGGATGGAAGTTTTTGCCCCCGGCAACGGCGGATCTATGTTTTGCTGGCGGCCATCGTCGCGTCATCGCTCGGCTTCATCGACGGCTCCATCGTCGCTATCGCCGTCCCTGCGATCCGCAGCGACCTTGGCGCATCGCTCTCGCAGGCGCAATGGATATCCAATGCCTATGCGCTGACGCTTTCGGCCTTGATCCTTACCGGTGGCGCGGCCGGCGACCGCTTCGGCTTGCGGCGCACCTTCATGGTCGGCATCCTGTTCTTTGTCGCCATGTCGCTCGTCTGCGCCATAGCGCCGAATGCTTCCTTTCTCATTGCCGCCCGCAGTCTGCAAGGCATCGGCGCGGCATTCATGATCCCGGGAAGCCTGGCCATCATAGCCAAAGCCTACCCGAAGGCCGAGCGTGGCCGGGCCATCGGCATCTGGGCCGCCTCTTCCGCGCTGACGACAGCGCTCGGCCCGATCCTTGGCGGCTTCATCCTCTCCACTTTCGGCAATGGCGTATGGCGCGCCCTCTTCGCGGTCAATCTGCCACTGGGCATATTGGTGATCGGGCTGCTCCTGCGCGTTCCGGCCGACAAACCTTCGCGGCCGCGCCATCTCGATCTCACCGGCGTCGTCCTCGCGACAATCGCGTTCGGCGCCTTTGCCTATGGCCTGTCGGCAGCCGGAGCCGAAAATGGTGGCAGCATGGCAATACCCGTTCTGGCGGCAGCGACAGGGGTGGTTGCGTTTATCGTCTTTCTCATCTGGGAACTGCGCCAGGAGGAACCGATGGTCGAGCTGGCGCTGTTCCGCAGCCGCGCTTTCTCCGGCGCGAACGTGGCGACCTTTTTTCTTTATTTCGCGCTCTCCGGTGTCCTCTTTTACCTTCCCATGCTGTTGATCGCCGGGTGGGGCATGGGAGAGGCCACGACCGGCTTCGTCTTCCTGCCGCTTTCGGTCGCGATCGCCCTTTTCTCGGGGCCTGTCGGAAGATGGGCCGATACGATCGGGCCCCGGTTGCCGATCTCGGCCGGCAGTCTGGTCGTTGGGATGGCCTTTGCGGGGCTCGCCATTGCCACGAGCTTTGAAAGCCATCGCTTCTGGCAGGTCGTTTTCCCCTTGATGGTGCTGATGGGGCTCGGCATGGCGCTCGTCGTTTCGCCGCTTTCGACAGCGGTGATGACCGCGGTGGAAGATAAGGACACAGGAGCCGCCTCGGGCATCAACAATGCCGTTTCGCGCATTGCGGGCCTGATCGCGGTGGCCGCGCTCGGCAGCCTGGCCGCGTGGCGCTACCATTCGATCGCCGGTGGCGGCGAAGGAATGCCGGGTTTCGGCGACCCCCCCGCTGAACTTTCCGCCTCCCTGGAGGCGACGCGGGTTGCAGCCAGCGACGCCGCTTTCTCTTTGCTTGCCTGGACGGTCTCGGCTTTATGCGTTTTGGCAGCGGCAACAGCATGGGCAACCCAGGCCGGCAGGCGCAAGGAGGAAAAGGGAAAGCCCGCACCGGAGTAGCAAGCTAGGCGCACTCCGGATAGAAATCGGGCGGCAGTCGTTAAACCAGCGCGGCGAGTTCTCTGAGATCGTCAATCGCCCCGGGACAGGCGGCCAGAACCGGCGCGCCCTTGGTCAGCCCCTCCCCTTCAGCAGGGAAAGGGTGGAACGATCCGCCCGCCTCTCGTACCAGACAATAGCCGGCGAGGCAGTCCCAGGCATGCATATAAGGTTCGTAGTAGCCGACCAGCCTTCCCGCAGCGACATAGGCCAGCATCAGTGCTCCGGAACCGTTGCGAAGGAAGGTGCCCTGCGCGTTGAGCAGGTTGACAATAATGGCACCTAAGACGGCTGGCTGAACGTGATGATTGGCACCGATTCCGGTTACGCCGTTGCGAATGTTGCGGCTCTTGTCCAACTCCAGCTTCTTGCCATTAAGCGTTGCTCCCTGACCGAGAGCCGACGCATAGAGCTCGTCATTGCAGGGAGCATAGATGACGCCAATGACAGGCTGACTGTCATGAAGCACCGCGATGGAAACGCACCAGCATGGAATACCGTTGACGAACGGGCTGGTCCCGTCGATCGGATCGATAGCCCAGGTAAAACCGGATGTGCCGGGGGCAAACCCATATTCTTCCCCCAGCACCCCGTCATCCGGGTGAGCGGCGGCAATGCCGGCCCGGATGAGCTGCTCCACTTCGCGGTCGGCTGTGGAGACGACATCCTGCGGATTGGCCTTCGTCTCCACGATCAGTTTTTCGCGGATATTGAAATAGGTGAGCGCCAAGGCTCCAGCCTCGCGGGCAAGAGTCCTGGCCAGGAAAAATCGGGCATCGATGTCGAGGCCGGGGGAAAGGAGCATGAAAGGTTTCCTTCGAAGATTATATTCAGGCGTTGATCAGGGCAATGCCGCGGTTCTGGAAGCCGATGCTGACACGGGCCGCGGGCTCGAAGCTGCGCTCTATCGCCGGATCCACGACGAACAATGTTCCGATATCGGTTTCGACCTCGTATTCCACATGATCTCCCAGATAGGCGGCGTGCTTGATGCGACCGGCAAAAGCAGCATCGCCGCCGGCATGTCCCAGCTTTATCGCGTTCGGGCGGACGGCGAGTTTGGCGGGGCCTTTGACTGTGCCGCGGGCGGGTACCCGGTGATCGAGCCCCCCGATACGGATCAGCGCATCCCTCCCCTCGATTCCCACCACCTCGCAGGCAACGACATTGGCTTCGCCCATGAAATCGGCGATGAAGGCGGAAGCTGGCATCTCATAGAGGTCCCGTGGCGGGCCTTGCTGCTCGATACGCCCCTCGACCATGACAATGATGCGGTCCGAAACCGCCAACGCCTCTTCCTGGTCATGCGTGACATAGACTGCGGTGAAGCCCAGGCGCTGCTGTAATTCACGGATTTCGGTGCGTACACGCCGCCGCAACCGGGCATCGAGATTGGAAAGGGGCTCGTCGAGAAGCAACACCTGAGGCTCAAGAACGAGCGCACGGGCGACGGCGACACGCTGCTGCTGCCCGCCGGACAGTTCGGCGGGCAGGCGCGCTCCGTATCCGGCAAGCCCCACCTGCGCCAATCCGTCCTCTGCCTTTTCACGGGCTTCCCTGGTTTTGAGACCGGAGGATTCCAGCCCATAGGCGACATTCTCCAGAACCGTCATATGAGGAAAGAGGGCATAGGACTGGAAGACCATGGAAACGTCGCGCTCATTGGCGGGGAGCATCGTCACATCCTTACCGCCGATGAGGATGCGGCCCGAAGTCGGATGCTCCAGTCCGGCGAGCATGCGAAGAGTGGTCGTCTTGCCGCAGCCGGATGGGCCCAGGAGCGTCACCAATGTTCCCGGTTCGATGGTGAGCGACAGACCCGGAATAGCGGTGAAGGTACCGAAACTTTTGCGGACATGCTCAAAGACGACGGTGCCGGCACGATTGCCGTCGCTGTTGCTTGTCGGTCTGGTGGTCATGCTGGGTTCTCCTGGGAAATCGGTGCTGTCGGCACGGCGGCAGGCCCCGCAATGCGGTTTTCGCGTCTCAATCTGCGTTCGCCGACGAGAAACTGGAAACCGGCGATGACGATAATCATGACGACGATCAGCGCAGAGGAATAAGCGATGGCGACACCATACTCGCCGTTCTCGACAAGGCCGACGATATAGGAGGTCGCCATGTTGTACTGTGCGCTGACGAGAAAGATGACGGCGCTGATCGAGGTGACCGCCCGCACGAAGGAATAAACTAGGGACGCGACGATCGCCGGCCGCAACAATGGCAGGATGACTTTCCGGATGGTTCGAAAACTGGCGGCCCGGAGCGTCAGCGACGCCTCGTCTAGGCTCTTGTCGAGCTGGCTCATCGCGGCCACGCCGCTGCGCACCCCGACCGGCATGTTGCGGAAGACAAAGCAGGCGATAAGAATGAGCGCCGTGCCCGTCATCTCGATCGGCGGCAGGTTGAACGCCATGATATAGCTGATGCCGATGACCGTGCCTGGTATGGCGAAGCTCATCATCAGTGCGAACTCGAACAGATTGCGGCCGACGAATTTCTGCCTGACGATCAGATAGGCTGTCAGCAACCCGACCGCGGCAGTCAGCGGTGCAGAAATCAGCGCGATTTCCATCGTGGTCCAGAAGGAATTCCAGGCCACGCCTGTCCAGGCGATCGCGCCATTCTGAAGCCCGATCGAGAAGGCGCGCTCGTAATGAGCAAATGTCAGTGAATTATCGAGGCCCCAGGTGTTCACGAAACCGCCGAAAAAGATCATGCCGTAGACGACGAGCGTGAAAGCAATCCACGGGATGACGATTGCATGCACGCCGATGGAGATCCCGCGCGGCAGTGCGGCATGAGCCCCGGAATCCCCTTTGCCGGTGACAGTGGCAAACTCCTTGCCGGCGAGCCAGAAACGTTGCGCCAGGAATGCGGTAAGCGTAAAGCATAACAGAACGATCGCCAGAACAGCGGCGCGAGAGGGATCGTTCTGCGAACCGACAACGGCAAAGAAGATTTCCGTCGACAGCACGCCATGGCTGCCGCCAAGCACCAGCGGATTGCCGAAATCGGCCATGCTCTCGATAAACCCGATGAGGAATGCGTTGGCAAGACCGGGCTTCATCAGCGGCAACGATACGTTCCAGAAGGTGCGCCAGCGGCCGGCGCGCAGCGTCTGCGAGGCTTCCTCCATCGACGGGCTGACGCCTTCGACCACACCGATCAGCACCAGGAAGGAAATCGGCGTGAACGACAGGACCTGCGCGATCCAGATGCCGGTCAATCCATAAAGCCATCGTCCAGGTTCAATGCCGAAAAGCTGTGACAGGGTCTGGGTGACCACCCCCGCACGGCCGAAGAGCAGGATCAGCGCCAGACCGATGACGAAGGGCGGCGTGATGATGGGCAGTACGGTCAGGAGCCGCAGCCCTTTTTTAAACGGAAAGCGTGTGCGTGTCGCAACCAGTGCAAAGGCAAGACCAAGCAGTGTGGAACTGCTACCCGTCAGGATCGCCAGCCAGAATGTGCGCCAGGCAATGCCGCAATGTTCGCCGCCGCCGAGACACGCAAGGCTCCAGATCGAAGGATCCTGGATATTGCGCAGGAACCCTGAAGGATCAAATGAACCGTCGAAACTTTGAAGCGAGCCGACGAACATGCTGCCGACCGGATAGAAGACGAATATGCTGACGAGAAGCACCAATAACGCGATTGCCGCGGTGATGAAGGCGTCTCCTCTCAGCACGCCGCGCTCGGCCAGGCCGAACGCGAATATCAGCGTGAAAGCCAGGGTGGCTAATCCCGCACCAGCCCCCATCGAAGGCTGACCGGTTGCAAGAGTGCCGAACAGCCTTTCGGTGAAAAGCCACGTCCAGCCACTGAACCCGATGGTAAGACTCTCCAGGGCGAGAAAAATCACGCCGACGGCCCCTGATAGCGCAAGAAGATTTGCCCGGGTCTTTCCCTCTGTCAGGAGACAGGCGCCGCCCGCTAGCGCAAAAAGGGCGGTGACGATGGAGAGCCACCAGCGGCCATCCATCATCTGAACGACGAGTGGAGCTTCGTCGCCTCCGAATGGGAAAGCGCCAAGCCAGGCAAAGCTATAGAACCCGACTTCGATCCTGTACCAGGGGACCAGAAAAAGCCCGGCAAGCCCTATTCCAAACGCAATTGCAAGTCTGCGGTCACGACGATCCACGGTGCTGCTGCCTATATCAAGAGCAAGTCAGGAAAACGGAATGACGGGTCCCGTCTGGACCTGCGGAACAAACGGGTGGAGCGGCGCGTCTTGCGCTGCAGGACCGCTCTCACCGAAGAAGAGATACCGCCGGCCAATCGACCAGGCAGACGGCTTTACAAGTGTCAATTGGCGTTTGCGCCGATCTCGCGATCCCAGCGTTCCAGCAACTGTTTACGGACGGCCGGGTTACCATATTTCGCGAAATCGTAGTCGATGAGCTTGATGTTCTCGAACTTCGGCGCTTCGGGCGGCACGGTGGCGTTCTTGTTGGATGGCAACTGGAAGGATTTGGCCTGGCGCATCAGAGACTGCGCTTCCGCCGAGAGCGCCCAGTCGTACCATTTCCTGGCGTTCTCGAGATTACGGGCGCCTTTGATGATCGACATTGAGCCGATCTCATATCCCGTACCCTCGCAAGGTGCGACGATCCTAATCGGGAACCCCTCGACCTTCTGCGCGACGGCATCGTGCATAAAAACGATGCCGATGCCGGTCTCGCCGCGCGCCGCCGCCTTGACCGGAGCCGAACCGGACTTCGTGTATTGTGAGACATTGGCGTTGAGTTTCTTCAGATAATCGAACGCCTGGTCCTCGCCCATGATCTGAACCAGCGAGGCGAGCGCCGTATAAGCCGTTCCCGATGAGTTCGGATTGGCGATCTGGATTTCTCCTTTATAGGAGGAATCGAGCAGATCGGCCCAGCATTTTGGCTCTTTGAGCCCTTTTTTGGCGAGGATATCGGAATTGTAACCCCAGCCGAGCGCACCGGCGTAAACGCCGACCGTACGGAATCCGGCGCTTTCCGCCTGTTTCCTGGCCCAATTGTGTAACTGGCCCAGCAGCGGCGATTTATATTCCTGCGTTAGCCCTTCGGAGGCCGCCTGCAAATGCGGATCGCCCGTTCCCGCCCACCAGATATCGGTCTTTGGATTACGCGCCTCGGCGCGAATCTTCGCATAGGTTTCACCCGAAGAAAGCCGGACCATACTGACCTGGATGCCCGTGTCCTTCTCGAAATTGCCCTTCATCAGTTCGCATATCACCACATCGGCATTGCAGATGAGATTGAGCGAACCGGCCGCGAGCGCGGTCGAAGGGGACCATTGCAAACCGGCGGCCAGGACCGCCGCGGCGATAAATACTGAACGCATTATATTCCTCCCTGTAAGCGACGCCTCCACGTCGACGCTATTGCAAGCGTGTGCAAAGATTTTCTGTTTGTTGTGTCAATGTCAAGCTATATTCAGGAAAATATCGATTTCTTTCCGAAAAAATGGCAGTATTTTCTTGCACAGCGGTGCAAACATGTGCAAATTGCCTGTGCAAGATCTTGTCCCTCCAGCCCCCTGTGCAAAAATGAAGCTCCGCAACCTATCCGTCAGCGCCCGAGAGGTGGCAGCGCGCGCAGGTGTATCGCGCTCGGCCGTGTCGCGTACGTTCACCCCGGGGGCAAGCGTATCGGAAGAAACGCGGCGCAAGGTACTGGAGGCGGCCGAAGCGCTCGGCTATCACGTCAATCAATTGGCACGCGGCCTGACCCGGCAGGAAAGCGGCATCGTCTGCCTGATCGGTTCGGATCTCGGCACACCCTATCGTGCCAATCTGATGAAGGCCCTGACCCAGCATCTGCAGACTGCCGGCAAGGTTGCCATGGTGATCAACACCGACCGCCTTGACGGCAGTGTTGATCTGGCGCTTCGCCAGGCGATACGGTATCGGGCCGACGGTTCCATCATTCTTTCAGGCATGCCTGATAAATCGATTACCCGGCTTTGCCTGAGCAATGGCCAGCGGCTCGTTCTCATCAACCGGGACGACGAACACGATGGCCCCTTTCACATCAACCTCGACGAAACCTCGGCCATGAACGCCGCCCTCATGGCCTTTCTGCGCGCCGGCTGCAGACGCCTCGCTTTCGCCAATTCGGCAGCGGGAACGCCTAGCCTGGTGGCCCGGGAAAGAGGGTTTGTTGCCGCTGCGTCAAACGTGGGGCTGGAGGTGACCACGGAACGCCACGGCTCCACCTGCTATGAAAGCGGACGAATTCTGGCGCACCGGTTCCTGACGCGAAAGGACCGCCCCGATGCCGTCTTTTGTGTCACCGATCTGATTGCCTGTGGCTTCATGGATGCAGCACGCCAGGAATTCGGCATTCGTATCCCGGAAGATTTATGTGTCGCGGGCTTCGATGACATAGAACAGGCCGGCTGGTCTTCCTATGGGTTGACCACTTTTTCCCAACCTATCGACGATATCGCTGCCAGGGCTGTCGCCTGGCTCAGCCAGGCGGGCGGAACCGATGCCCTGCCCCTTCCCTCATTCATCCGCCTTCCCGTATCGATGGTCTGGCGTCAGTCGATTCGTAAGGGCTAGGCAATCAGGTCTTCTTTGCGCTGTTACCATCAACCTCGCACACCCCGGTGAAAGCCAAATAGCGTAATGAGGCGCTTCGTTCATTACTGGATGGGCAGTAATGCCAATTTGTCGAATATCGTCTCGACATGGCGGTGGGCGGAGTTCTCGAGGAATCGCATAGCAACAACACGTCCAAGCCGTGCAACTGAACTCATGCGCAACGCTCCAAGACTCGCCTTTGCGTCCGGCGCGCTGTAAGATTTATCGGAGCGCGAACGCCGTTACCCGGCGAGCAGGTTGCCTCAAAACTGTCCGTTGAGGAGGAGCATGACGATGGATGCCGCTGCACTGCGCGCCATGCAGGCGCCGATCAAGGACCGCTATCGATCCAATCCCGAAGCGGCATACGTCACACTTCGCGCAAAGGGCTCCCTCGACGATCAGGAGATAGCGTGCAAGGTGGAAACCGGACGCGCGATCGCGATCGCGGGCCTTCATCCGGCAACCGGCGGTACCGGCCTTGAGCTCTGTTCGGGCGACATGCTTCTGGAAGCACTCGTGGCTTGTGCCGGTGTCACCTTGAAGGCAGTTGCAACCGCACTCGAGATTCCGCTCAGGTCCGGCACTGTATCGGCCGAAGGCGACCTCGACTTTCGCGGCACCTTGGGCGTAGCCAAAGAGGCACCCGTCGGCTTTGCTCAGATCCGTCTTGCTTTCGACGTCGAGACAGATGCACCGCAGGAGAAGCTCGACCAGCTCCTCAAGCTTACGGAACGCTATTGCGTCGTCTACCAGACCATCCGCAACGGGCCGCCTGTGGACGTGAAACTGCGCCGGAACGACGGAACCTGAGAAGCCCATGTTGGCGCGCGAGCCCTCCTTGGTTTTCCAGAACCCGGGAGCGGGAGTTCTGCTTATGCCGGATGAGAAAGTTTCTTAGCGACGCGCCTGTCCGTCCCTCGCCATTTCCGTATACCCGATCACCGGGAGGCATTTCAGGGGGCAATCCATATCTTTGGAAAGTCTGATATGCTTCCTTTTTAACCCAAAGAGCTGCTTGACACTTTTTTGGGCAACCCATATCAATCAGCGATCAAATAAGGGGAACTTTCCAAATGACAAATCGCTTGATGATGTCCCGGCGCGCGATCCTGGGATCAGGTCTTGCTCTGGCTGCCAGTGGTAGTTTTGCACCCTTCGCACGTGCGGCCGCACCGATAAAGGTGGCGGGCATTCATGGTTCTCCGGTGGAGAATGCTTGGAATTCCGTGCTCCACAAGGCCCTGCAGGAAGCAGCGGCCGAAGGCGTGATCGAATATGTCTTTTCCGAAGGCGTATCGGGAACGGATTATCCCCGCGCCATGAGCGAATATGCCGAACAGGGCGCCAAGCTTGTCATCGGTGAAACGTTCCCGGTTGAAAAGCAGGCCCGGCAAGTGGCCGCCGACTATCCCGAGACCGCCTTCGTCATGGGCTCCAGCGGCAAGGAAGCCGGTGACAATTTCGGGGTATTCGGCACGTGGAATTTCGACGGCGCCTATCTGGCCGGCATACTCGCCGGGAAAATGACGAAATCCAACATCGTTGGTTCGGTCGGCGCTATGCCCATCCCGGAAGTCAACATGCTGATCAACGCCTTTGCAGCAGGCGTGAAATCGGTAAATCCTGACGCGAAGCACTTGGTCACCTTCATCGGCACCTTCTTCGATCCACCCAAGGCGCGTGAAGCGGGTCTTGCTCAGATCGACGCCGGCGCCGATATCCTCTTCGGCGAGCGCATCGGCACTGCCGATGCCGCCAGAGAACGCAGTATCAAGTCTGTTGGATCGCTGATCGATTACACGCCGCGTTATCCGGACACCGTGTTCGCCAATGCCCTGTGGAACTTCCGGCCGATCTTGAACGCAGCGCTCGCGGATGTCATCGCAGGTAAGCCAACAGGCCGTGATTACACCGCCTATGGACTAATGAAGGAAGGCGGCAGCGACATCGTCTATGTAGAGGGTGTGGCGCCGGCCGAAGCCGAAGCTGCGATGGAAACCAAGCGCGCCGAAATCAAGGCAGGTACGTTCGAAGTGCCGAGAACCATGGAAGAGCCGAAGTAAACCGCTTGTCATGCAAGATGATGCAACAGCGCTGGCTCAGTCGATCCGAAGTGGCCGGCTGAGCAGCCTTGACGCAATGCAAGCATCGCTTGAAGCCTGCAACACATTCTCGCCGCTCGGAGCGATCGCTTATCTCCACGCTGAAAAGGGAATGCAGTCTGCGCAAGACATCAATGCGATCGGTCGGGATGACCCGCTTCGAACGGTGTTGCCGTTCTTCGGCGTGCCGACGCTCGCCAAGAACCTCGGTGCTCCATTTCGGGGTTTTCCTGCCGCAGCCGGCTCGCATGCCATTCCCCGGGACGCAGGAGAAGCTGATTCAGATCTCGCGCTGCGTTTTCGCAAATCCGGCCTCTGTGTCTTCGGCCTGACGACGGTGCCCGAATTTGGTCTTTCGCTGGCAAGCGAGCCGAAAGCAGGAGAAATCTGCCGCAATCCGCTGAACCCGGCCTTGACTCCTGGCGGTTCGTCCGGCGGTGCGGCTGCTGCGGTGGCCGCGGGCATCGTCGCCATTGCGCATGCCACGGATGCGGGGGGCTCGATCCGGGTGCCTGCCGCCTGCTGCGGACTTGTCGGGCTAAAGCCGAGCCGCGGCGTCATGCCTGCCGGTCCCGATTTCGGCAATCACCTTGGCGGCATTGCGAGCGAATTTGTTCTCTGCCGCTCGGTGCGTGATGCGTCGACGGCGTTCGGCGCCCTGTCCGGTGGGGCGCGAGGACCATTTGCGCCTGTGGAGCAGTCCCCGCCACCGGAGCGCAAGTTGCGCATTGGCCTGCTTCTTGATACCGGATCGGAGCATCCGACCGATGTGATGAGGCTCGCTGTTATCGAAGAGGCCGGCCGTGCGCTGGAGCGCGACGGCCACCGGATTGTGCCCGTCGAATGGCAGACGCTCGAGAAGCTCGTAGCTGCAAGCACGCGCGCTTTTGGCGATATCATCTGTGTTAACCTGGCGGAAGCGGCAGCCGGATCCCGCCTTGATCTCAGCCTGCTGGAGCGCCTGACCCAAGCCGCGACAGAACGCGGCCGGCGGATGCCTGCCGTCGATGTCTGGACCCGCCTGAACGCGATGGTTCTCGTAAGCCGGGATCTCTGGCGCATTTTCGATGACATCGACTGCCTTCTGACACCAATCCTCTCATCGGGCCCCCTGCCGATCGGTTCGTTTCCGACCGATCATTCAGATATCGATCTCCATCTGCAGCGCATGGCCGCCTTCGCTCCGCTTGCTTCGCTCGCCAATATCTCAGGCTTTCCAGCTCTGACGCTTGCCTTCGGCGCTGATATCGATGGCCTGCCTCTGCCGGTACAAGTCATGGCACCAATGGGACAGGACCGGCTTCTGCTGCAGCTTGCAGGACGCTTCGAACGCGAAGAGCGATGGCAGCACCGCTATCCCGTTGTAGGGCTCGCCCAATGACAGTTCCAGTTCTCGAAATTTCCGGCGTCAGCAAAACCTTCGGCGCCAATCACGCCAACGACAATATATCGATGTCGCTGGCCAGGGGAGAGGTCGTTGCTCTTCTTGGCGAGAACGGTGCCGGCAAGACGACGCTGATGAACATTCTGTTCGGTCATTATCTTCCTGATACGGGAAAGGTTCTGGTCGACGGGCAGGAATTGCCGCCGGGCAAGCCGCGTGAGGCAATCCGTGCGGGTATCGGCATGGTGCATCAACACTTTTCCCTAGCGCCCAATCTTACGGTCCTGGAGAATGTGATGACCGGGACGGAGCCGTTGTGGTCATTGAAGTCCGGTAAAGCGGCCGCGCGCAGGAAGCTGTCGGCCATCTCCGAACGCTTCGGCCTCAGAATCGATGCAGACGCGCGCGTCGGCGATCTCACCGTCGGCGAACAGCAGCGGGTCGAGATACTGAAGGCGCTTTATAACGACGCCCGCATTCTTGTTCTTGATGAACCGACCGCGGTGCTGACCAATATCGAGGCGGAGCGCCTTTTCGTAACCCTGAAGGAAATGGCACGGGAAGGCCTTTCGCTCATCTTTATTTCACACAAGCAGAATGAAGTCATGGCGGCGGCCGACCGGATCGTGGTGCTGCGCGGCGGCAGGAAAGTGGCGGAACGCAAGGCCAGCGAGACCAGCAACGCGGAACTCGCGGAGCTGATGGTCGGTCACCGGGTAAAACGGCCGCTCCGCACACCGTCGGCACCGGGCGATATCGTATTCGAGGCGATCGACGTGACGGTCCGCATGGGCGGTGTCGACCGGCTGAAATCAGCGAACTTTCATCTGCGGGCCGGCGAGGTGCTCGGCATCATCGGCGTTTCCGGTAATGGCCAGACCGTGCTTGCCAGCCTCCTATCGGGCACGGTTCACCGCACCGAAGGAGAAATGTTGCTATTCGGCAAAGCGATCGATGATCTATCGGTGACCGAAGCGGTCGCTGCGGGAATTGGCCGGATTCCGGAAGACCGCAATCATGAAGGCGCTATTGGCGAAATGGCCATCTGGGAAAACGCGATACTGGAACGGCTGCCAGCTTTTTCAAAGAATGGGCTTGTCGACCGCGCAGCCGGTCAGGAGTTCGCCCGGTCGGTAATTCAGACTTTCGATGTGCGGGGCGGGACACCGACCAGCCGTACCCGGCTGTTATCCGGCGGTAACATGCAGAAGCTGATCCTGGGCCGCAACCTGATCAACCAGCCGCACATACTTGTCGCCGCGCAGCCGGCACGTGGTCTCGACGAAGGAGCAGTTGCCGCTGTCCACGAACGTATTCTGGAGGCTAGAAACCAGGGAACGGCCGTGCTCCTGATCTCGGAGGATCTGGATGAGCTGATGGCACTTGCCGATCGTATCCAGGCGATTGTCGGAGGGCGGCTGTCGCCATCTCTTACCGCCGAGGAAGCAGATGCCCGCACGCTCGGCCTGATGATGGCGGGCGAATGGAAGGCGGAGACCGGCGATGCGTTTTGAGCGACGCGAACACCGGTCACCGGTCCTGATCGTGGTGGCGCCGCTGCTGGCGGTTCTCCTTGCGCTTGTCCTCGCCGGTGTTCTGATCGCCATTGCCGGCGCTCCGGTGCCGGAAGCCTATTGGCGCATTCTGACCGGTGCATTCGGCTCCCGACTTTCGGCAACCGAGACCCTTACCCGTGCCACGCCGCTGATACTGACGGGGTTGGCGGCTGCGGTCGCATTCCGGGCCCGCCTCTGGAATATCGGTGGCGAGGGACAATTTTATCTCGGTGCGATAGCTGTCGCGGGCGCCAGTGCTCATCTCCTCGGGGAACTGCCGTCCCTGGTGCAGATTCCACTTCTGCTGGTCCTCGGCGCGATAGCCGGGATGGTGCTCCTGCTCGTGCCCCTGTGGCTGCGACTTCGCTTTGCCGTCGATGAAGTTGTCACGACACTGCTGCTGAATTTCGTGGCGCTGCTTTTCGTTTCTCTGCTTATCGATACGGTCCTGAAGGACCCGCTGGCCTTCGGATGGCCGCAGTCGGAATCCGTAGCCGACGCCGCAGTGCTGCCCAAACTTCTTGCGCGCTCACGCCTGCATATCGGAATCTTCATTGCTGTCGTTCTGGCGATCCTCATTCACCTCGCACAATCGCGTACGGTCTTTGGCATGCAGTCCCGCGCGGCTGGTCTCAACCCCTCCGGCGCGGCTTTCGCCGGCGTGCCGCTTGGTGTCACGCTCGTCAAGGTCGCCTGCATCTCAGGTGGCCTTGCCGGGCTGGCCGGAGCCATCGAAGTGATGGGCGTGCAGGGTTATGTGACAACGAACCTCTCGCCTGGTTACGGCTATTCGGGAATTGTGGTCGCCATGCTTGCCAATCTCAATCCGCTTGGCGTGGTGCTGGCAGCGCTCTTCACGGCCACCATGTTCGTCGGCGCCGACAGTATGAGCCGCAGCATGGGCATTCCCACCTATATTGCCGACGTCACGGTCGCGCTTTCACTGCTGTCGATGCTGATCGCATTGTTTTTCACCCAGTACAGGATAGCTCGATGAGCACGCTTTTCGATATTCTGGCCTCAGCAGGCTTATGGGCGGCGGTGCTGCGGATCGCAACGCCGCTGTTGTACGGCACGTTGGGGGCGCTGGTTTGCGAACGTGCGGGCGTCCTGAACCTCGGGATCGAGGGCATCATGACCTTCGGCGCGATGATTGGTTGGTATTCGGTTTATAGCGGGGCCGATCTTTGGGCCGGTTTTCTCATTGCAGCTCTTGCCGGCGGCATCTTCGGGCTGCTGCACGCGGTCCTGACAGTGACGCTTGGCCTGTCGCAGCACGTCACCGGCCTTGGCGTAACGCTGTTCGCCTCGAGCTTTGCCTATTATATCTTCCGGCTGTTCGTGCCGGTGGCCGGGACGCCCCCGACCATAGAACCTTTTCAGCCGATCGACATACCCGGCCTGTCGTCACTGCCCTTCGTTGGTCCCGCATTTTTCTCCCAGACCGCGCCGACCTATCTTGCGATCGCCCTGGCGCTGATCCTGGCTTATCTCCTGTTTCGCACGCCGCTTGGCCTCGCCGTGCGAATGACCGGCGAGGCCCCTCACGCAGCGGAGGCTCAGGGGATCAACCCGATGATCGTGCGCTATGGCGCACTCATCTTCGGTAGTGCTCTGATGGGCATGGCCGGGGCATTTCTGACGCTGTCGGCCTTCAACAGCTTCTTTCCGACCATGGTCCAGGGACGCGGGTGGATCTGTATTGCGCTGGTCGTCTTTTCCTCCTGGCGACCGGGCCGGGCTTTGTTGGGCGCCCTGCTCTTCGCCTTCTTCGACGGCTTCCAGTTACGATTGCAGACGGCGCTGAGCGGCGTTATCCCCTATCAGATTTTCCTGATGATCCCCTACATACTTTCCATCGCGGCGCTTGCCGTCATGGCACGACGAGCCAGAGTTCCCCAGGCGCTCATGCAGCCTTACCGCCGCGGCGAGCGCTGATCATTTTTATCGCGAGAGGCACACCATGTTCGATCTCATCATCCGCAACGGCAACCTGCCTGATGGGCGCAAAGGTTTCGATATCGGTGTTTCGGGTGGCAGGATCACTGCAATAGAAAAGACCCTTTCGGCCGAGGCAGGCGAAGAGATCGATGCGACTGGCCGGCTTGTCAGTCCGCCCTTCTGCGATCCGCATTTCCATATGGACGCAACGCTCTCCCTGGGCATACCGCGCATGAATGTCTCCGGCACGCTACTGGAGGGCATCGCGTTGTGGGGTGAGTTGCGGCCGCTGCTGACCAGGGAAGCCTTGGTCGAGCGTGCCCTGCGCTATTGCGACCTCGCGGTCACCCAAGGACTTCTCTATATCCGCAGCCACGTGGATACGTCCGATCCGCGCCTCGTGACGGCTGAGGCGCTGCTCGAGGTCCGCGAAAAGGTAGCGCCCTATATCGAGCTTCAACTCGTGGCCTTCCCACAAGACGGCTATTACAGGGCGCCTGACGGGATCGCCTCGCTGGAGCGCGCGCTCGACATGGGGGTCGACATCGTCGGCGGTATCCCACATTTCGAGCGCACAATGGATGACGGTCGTCGCTCGGTCGAAGCACTTTGCCGAATTGCCGCCGATCGTGGACTGCCGGTCGACATGCATTGCGACGAGACGGACGATCCGCTTTCCCGGCATATCGAAACGCTCGCCGCGGAGACGATCCGCTTCGGTTTGCAAGGCCGGGTGGCGGGATCACATCTGACGTCGATGCATTCGATGGACAACTACTATGTCTCGAAACTCATTTCCCTAATGGCGGATGCCGAGATCAATGTCATTCCCAATCCGCTGATCAACATCATGCTGCAGGGCCGGCATGATACTTATCCGAAACGCAGAGGCATGACGCGGGTACGCGAATTGATGGCGGCCGGCCTTAATGTCTCATTTGGTCAGGATTGCATGATGGACCCCTGGTACTCCATGGGATCGGCCGACATGCTTGAAGTCGGGCATATGGCGATTCATGTGGCACAAATGGGCGGAATCGACGAGAAACGAAAGACATTTGATGCCTTGACCGTCAATTCAGCCAAAACCATGGGCTTGAAAGGCTATGGCATCGAGGTCGGCTGCAACGCCGATCTCGTCGTGCTGCAAGCGGAAGACGTGCTGGAAGCCTTGCGCTTGAAACCAAACCGGCTTTACGTCCTGAAGGGCGGGAAAACCATCGCAAAGACAGCGCCGCGTATCGGCGAACTTTTTCTGAAGGATCGGCCCTCCTCCATCGACAGCGGGCGGGATTTCGTACCCGGACATTAGGTAATCACCGCTCGGTGATCGATTTCCATCTCTAGGAGAACGCAAGCCAGACATTTCCCATGCGATCCGCAGTAATCTCGTGGCTTCGATTTATTCCCTGGTCTCCCCAACATATCCCAGCCCGGCGGACGCTTCCCTGCCCGCGTTCATAAGTAACGAGACGTATTCGGGCTTCCGTACCTCATCGAAGCGAAACAGCGGAAAGGAGATCGAGATCGCGGCGATCGTCTTGCCCATGTGATCGAACACCGGCACCGCCATGCAACGCACGCCGGCCTCGCTTTCCTCGATTTCCTCGGCATATCCACGGGTGCGGATCTCGGCAAGCTGCTGCCTGTAGATCTCTGCGTCGGTGATTGTCTTCGGCGCCAGCTTGACAAACTCCATCTTGGCAAGGCGCTCCTCGATCTCCTCCTGATCGCGCCAGGCCATCAGGGCCTTGCCAAGCGAGGTCGAATGCAATGGATTGCGCTTGCCGAGCGGCGACTGCATCGAAAGATTGTAGGCTGAATCGTATTTGTGGATATAGGCGACACGCTGATCGCGCTCGTCCATCACGCCAAGATTGATCGATTCTCCGGTGGCGCGTGAAAGTCGCCCCATCGCCCGGTCGGCCGCGTGCAGCAGATCCGATTGACCCGAAAGGGTCCGGGCGCCCAGGCTGAAGAGCTTCAATGTCGGATAGTACTTCTCGGTCTCGGCTTCCTGCTCGACATAGCCGAGATCCACCATCGTCTGCAGCAGCCGGTGAGCGGTGCTTTTGGATGTCATTGCCTTCTGGGCAATATCGGCCAGACTGGCACGTTTTTCCTCCGCCAGGGTTTCAAGCACCGCAAAAACCTTCAGAACGGCTGCGACATGGTCGGCTTTAGGCTGTCGATCGATGCTCATAATTTGTTCCGTAAAAATTGGAACTCCATTCTGAAATTTCGGACAACGGGTGTCAAGCAGTCTTAACTTGGCCCGTTAGTACGTTGATTTCGTTCCACAAAAGATTCGACTTTATGAGAAGACGAAAGCCATTGCTTTTCGAAATGAGCTGTGGTTCCTTTAAAAATGAAACAACGTTTCGAAAAATTTCCGATAACCTCGGGGTTGGGAGGACATGAATGCATCCCTTGCTGCGCCAGAAAGAGCGCTTCATCTCGCGTGATGATGTGATCGGGCTGGTCCGGCGGCTGACGGACAATCTGATCAATATCACCGACGAGACCGGCGAGTTTCTGCTGCGTCTCGAAGACGGCCGCGTCATCGACACCAAGGGCTGGGCCGGATGGGAATGGACCCATGGCATCGGCCTCTACGGTCTCTATAAATTCTGGCAACTGACGGGCGATGCCCGCGCAATGAAGATCATTACCGATTGGTTCGATGCGCGCCTTGGAGAAGGCACCCCGACCAAGAACATCAACACCGTCGCACCGTTTTTGACCCTAGCATGCCTCTACGAGCACAAGCCCGATCCGGCATGGGTTCCTTATCTGGAGACATGGGCGGAGTGGGTGATGCACGAGATGCCGCGAACCCGCGAAAACGGCCTGCAGCACATCGTCTACAATTCCGTCAACGACCAGCAGATGTGGGACGACACGCTCATGATGAGCGTCATGCCGCTTGCCAAGATCGGCCTTGTGCTCGACCGGCCTGAATATGTGGAGGAAGCCAAATATCAGTTTCTGATCCACACTCAATATCTCGCGGACCGCAAGACCGGGCTGTGGTTCCACGGCTGGACTTTCGACGGCGACCATAACTTTGCCGGCGCTTTGTGGGCCCGAGGCAATTCCTGGGTTACGATCGCCATCCCGGAATTCATAGACCTGCTCGATCTTCGAGAAGGCGATCCGCTGCGCCGGCACCTCCTTTCCACGCTCGAACGGCAGGCTGCAGCCCTCAAATCATTCCAGCATGAATCCGGCCTCTGGCATACGCTTCTCGATGATCCGGACAGCTATCTCGAGGCATCCGCAACGGCGGGCTTCGGCTACGGGCTGATGAAGGCAGTCCGCAAACGCTACCTGCCGTCGGATTATCTCGAAACCGCCGAACGCGCCGTCCGTGGCGTCATCGCTAATATCGATGAGAAGGGCGAGCTGAAACAGGTTTCCTTCGGAACCGCAATGGGCGAGACGCTCGATTATTACAGGCGGGTCAAGCTGACCTCCATGCCTTATGGGCAGGCCATGGCGATGTTCTGCCTTTCGGAATTCCTGCGCTCCTACATCTGAGCGCCGGCATCGATTTCAACGGATGACATCAGGGAGGATATCATGTCGAAACGTTTGAGCATTCTAGCGGTCCTGGGCCTTATTGCATCGGTATCGGTGGCGGAAGCGCGTCAATTGCAGTTCGCTTATGCAAGCAATGCGACGCCGACCAAAGAGGCGATGGCCAAATTGGGCGAACTCCTGGCTGAAAAAACCAATGGCGAACTGACGGTCACCTATTTCCCCGATAGCCAGCTGGGTGGAGAGCGGGAGCTGGTTGAGATGGTGCAGGGCGGGCTGCTCGACATCACCAAGGTTTCAGGTGGCCTGCTGGAAAGCTTTTCGCCGATCTACGGCATCTTCTCCATGCCTTACCTCTTCAACAGTCAGCAGCATTTTTATTCGGTCATGGATGATCCCGCGATCATGGGACCTATCTATGAATCAACGGCCGGCACCAACATGCTTGGCCTGACCTATTATGACAGTGGCGCCCGTAACTTCTATACCGCCAAGAAGCCCGTGAAGAGCGCGGCTGATCTCAAGGGCCTTAAGATCCGCGTGCTCCAGAGCCCGACCTCGATCAAGATGGTGCAAATGCTCGGTGCGGCACCGATCGCCATGAGCCAAGACGAGGTCTACACCTCGATCCAGCAGGGCGTTCTGGACGGCGCGGAAAACAACGAATTCGCTCTCACGGTCGCCCGTCATGCAGAGGTTGCAAAATACTACTCCTACGACATGCATACCCGCATTCCGGACATCGTCCTGATTTCGAAGCGCACATTCGACAGCCTTTCACCGGATCAGCAGAAAGCCGTGCGCGAAGCGGCCCGGGAATCGACCGAATACCAGAAGAGCCTTTGGAACGCGGCCGTTGAAGCCGCCCGCAAGGAGAGCAAGGAGAAGTTCGGCGTCGAATTCTTCAATCCCGATGTTTCCGAATTCCAGGCGGCTGTTGCCCCCATGTATGACGAGCTCAAGGCGGATCCCGCCAAGAACACCGTCTTCCAGCAGATTCGCGCCAAGGCGGATCAATAAGGCCGTGACGGGTGTCCGGCGCCTCCTCGATTGCGTCATGGGCACGCTTTGCAGCGTGCTCCTTGGCGTGCTCGTACTCGTGCTGACCTGGCAGGTCGTCAGCCGGTATGCGCTGAATTCCCCCTCGACTTTCTCCGAGGAGGCCCTGCGTTTCGGTCTGGTTTGGCTTTCTCTCCTGGGGGCGGCCTACGCGGCCGGAAGGGGCAACCACATGTCCGTTGAACTGCTGCGGGAAATGGCCAGCGGCCGCATCCGTCGGATGATGGAATATCTGGTCCCCATCTCCTTCATTCTCTTTGCCGCGGGCGTCATGATCCCCGGGGGGCTGAAGGCAATGGAAATCGCCTCCACCCAGAGCACGGCCGTGCTGCGCCTGCCCATGAGCATCGTCTACGCCGCGCTGCCGGTCAGCGGTGTGCTCATAATCCTTTACAGTTTGCTCAACATGTTCGACCTGTGGACCGGCGAGGCCCTGCGGGAGGATACGGTCGAGCACGCGATGGCCAGCGGAGACTAAGGTGATGGCCGGCACCGCTAGTCTCATACTCATTGTCGTATTCGGCACACTGGCGTTCCTTGGCATACCGCTGGCCATTGCCATCGTTGCCGCTGCGCTGGCCGCAGTTTTGCTGGTCGTGCCGCCCGAGATGGCGCTCTTCACCGCCGCTCAGAAGATGGTTGCAAGCCTCGACAGTTTCTCGCTGCTCGCGGTGCCGTTCTTCATCCTCTCCGGCGTCATGATGAATTCCGGTGGCGTGGCCGCCCGCCTGGTCGATTTCGCAAAGCTGATTGCCGGGCGCATTCCAGGTTCACTGGCGCAGACGAATGTTGCCGGTAACATGCTCTTCGGCTGCATTTCCGGATCGGCAATCGCTGCCTCCACCTCGATCGGCGGCGTGCTGGTGCCGATCCAGGCGAAAGAAGGCTATGACCGCGATTTCGCCGCTGCCGTTAACATCGCCTCAGCCCCGACGGGCATGCTCATTCCGCCGACGACTGCCTTCATCATCTACTCCCTGATTTCGGGCGGAACGTCGGTCGGCGCACTCTTCCTTGGCGGCGCTGTGGCAGGAACGATCTGGGGCCTGGGCATGATGGCACTGATCGCCTTCATTGCCTGGCGCAGGGGCTATCCCGTCGCGCCGCGCGGCACGTTGAGCGAAGCTGCCCGGATCACGCTGGCCGCCCTGCCGAGCCTTTTCCTGATCGTGCTCATCATCGGTGGAATCCTGTTCGGCATATTCACGGCTGTGGAGGCCTCCGGCATCGCGGTGCTCTACACCATGCTGCTCACCTTCCTCATCCATAGGACCATTCCGGTCACCGCGCTGCCCCGCTTCATGATTGAGACCGCGCAAATCACCGGCACGATCATGCTGGTCCTCTCGGCTTCAGCGGTCCTGTCCTTTGCCATGGCTTTTACCGGCATCCCGGCGGCCGTCACATCGTTGATCCTCGGCCTTACCCAGGATCCTATCCTGGTGATGCTGATCATCAACCTAGTGCTTCTGCTGGTCGGCTGCTTCATGGATATGGGCCCCGCCATTCTGATCTTTACGCCGATCCTCCTGCCGATCGCGCAACGGATCGGGGTCGACCCGGTGCATTTCGGCGTCATCATGGTTTTCAATCTGGCGATGGGCACGATCACACCACCGGTCGGCACCGGCCTCTTTGTCGGCGCCAGCGTGGCCAAAGTCCGTGTGGAACGGGCGATCCGGGCGTTGGTCCCCTTTTATATTTTGCTGCTCCTGATCCTGCTGATCATTACCTATGTGCCGTCGCTCACCATGACGCTGCCTAGGCTCTTCCAGCTTTGAGCCGAGGCAAAGCCTCGCAGGTGGGAGGGCACCCATCAAGCCTTACGGGCAAAACGTCCGAAACTGCCGCGTGAAAAGCACAAGGGTTCGCCCTCCCGATGCGCCGCGCGCAGAACCCTGCCGATGATGATGGAATGATCGCCCGCATCATGAAGCGTCGAGCGAACGCATTCGAACCGCGCCAATGTTCGCGGAATGATTGGCGCTCCTTCCTCGTTACGATGCCACTCTAGCCCCTCGAACCCGGCACCGCCCCGGGTGAACCGGGCGCTAAGATGATCCTGATCAGCACCCAGGACATGGATGGCATAGTGATGGGCCGCGATGAAAAGCCCGTGCCTTGCCGAACTTTTTGCCGGAGACCAGAGCACCAGCGGCGGATCCAGCGAGACGGAGGTGAAGCTGTTGACGGTCATCCCCGTGGGGCCGTGCGGCCCCATCGCGGTCACGACCGTAACGCCGGTCGTGAAGCTGCCCAGCGCATTGCGCAGGCTGCGGATGTTGGCCGGCTCGGGAACAAACAGATGCTCATTCTGTCCGGTCATATTACCGTTTCTCGCCGTTTCGATGCATTCCATCAATGACGCTCTCCGACGCCGAGCGGCGTTGCCGGCGTTTGGGCAGGCACCCGGCCGTATATATGCGGCAGGGAGCAGGTCTTGATCTGCGGCAGCACCTTGGTGCCGAAATGCTCGGCTTCCGCAAGATGCGGATAGCCGGACAGGATGAAGGCGCGGATGCCCATCTTGCGATAGGCTTCCAGTTCGGTGAGGATCTGGTCGGTGGAGCCGACGAGGGCCGCGCCGCAGCCGGAGCGGGCCCGTCCGATGCCTGTCCAGAGATGCGGCTCGACATAGCCATATTGATCCGCAAGTTCGCGGGCGCGGGCCTGATGCGCCACGCCGAGCGAAATGCTGTCGTGGGCGCGATCACGGATCAGCCTGCCATATTCGTCGTCCAGCCTGGAGACGAGATGCTCGGCATATTCGCGCGCTTCCTTTTCCGTGTCGCGAACGATCATGTGGGCACGCAGACCGTAATCCAACGTACGCCCGTGCGCGGCGGCCCTTTCATTGACGGCCCGCATGCGCCCGGCGAGTTCTTCCCTGGTTTCCGGCCACATCAGATAGACGTCGCACTGCGCGCCGCAGAGCTCCAGTGCATCGGGCGAATAGCCGCCGAAATAGAGGAGCGGCCCGCCATTCTGCTGATAAGGCCGTGCCGGATCGGTCGGCACGCCCTTGAAGTGATAGACTTCCCCTTCGAAGTCGATCGTCTCCCGGATCCAGGCCTGGCGAAGGATTTCCACGACCTCGTGACTGCGTCGGTAGCGAAACGCGCTGTCGGCTTTTTCGCCGGGAAAATCCGAGCTGATGATGTTCAGCGTCAGGCGTCCCTTCAGCATATGGTCGAGTGTCGCCACGGTGCGCGCCAGCATGATCGGCTGCATTTCACCGCAGCGGACCGCCGCCAGAAAGTTGATCCTGTCGGTCAGGGGTGCGCAGCCGGCGACGAAGCTCAGCGTGTCCTGGCCCACCTGATAGGAGGACGGGCAGAGAATATTCCTGAAGCCAAGGGCTTCGGCCTTCCTCACGATCGATGAGCAATGCTCGAAGCTCGACCGCAGCGTACCGTCCGGTACGCCGAGATAGGCGTAATCGTCGGAGCAAAGCGCCGAAAACCAGGACACTTCCGCAGCGTCGAGATCGGCGGATGTGACTGGAACGACAGTCATGAATTTCTCCTCGAAGCGCAATTTTTCTCTTGCGTAACATCCGCATTGATATAAATCAATAGTGTATCAATTTTTCCATCTTCGGTGACGGATACTGAAAATTGGATATGAATCAACCGCCCGGAAGCCTTCCGGTCTATCTGCAGATCGTCGAATTACTGGTCCGGGACATCGCCGCGAACCGGCTGATCGACGGCGAAAAGTTGCCGCCCGAGCGGGAGATGGCGGCCGAGATGGGCATCGCCGTCGGCACATTGCGCAAGGCACTGGCGGAACTGCAAAGCCGTGGTCTTCTGGAACGCGTGCAGGGGTCCGGCAACTATGTACGCGCGATCAGCGATCCGCAGAGCGTCTATGCGATGTTCAGGCTGGAACTCATTGGCGGCGGCGGCCTGCCCACCGCGGAGGTTCTGGATATCGAGCGGCTGGCCAAGCCTTCGGGCCTGCCGGATTTCGGCAGCTCGGCTGAGGCGCATCGCATCCGCCGCATCCGGCGGCTCTCCGGCAAGCCGGCGGCGCTCGAGGAGATCTGGCTCGACGGGAGCTATGTCGAGGCGATCGACACAAATGACCTCTCAGAGTCCCTCTATCTCTATTACCGCAAGAGGCTTGGACTGTGGATCGTGCGTGCCGAGGACCAGGTGGGACTGGGCAAGGTTCCGGAGTGGGCGCCGCCCGTCTTCGGCCAGCCCAAGGGTGCGCCGGTTCCGCTCGTCACCCGCGCCAGCCAGGCGCAGGACGGCGCCCGCGCCGAAGTATCACTCACCTGGTTCGACCCCGAAATCGCCCGCTATGTGGCACGCCTCAGATAGGGAAAGACATGGCTCCGCTGAATTACGGCATTATCGGCTGCGGGATGATGGGTCAGGAGCACCTGCGCAACATCGCTCTTCTGCAAGATGCCGCCGTCGCGGCAATTTTCGAACCAGATCCGGCGATGCGCGCGGCAGCCGCCAAAGCCGTGCCCGACGCAGTCATGGCCGGCTCGATTGCGGAACTTTTGGCCGTGGAGGCGGTGAACTGCCTCCTGGTCGCCAGTCCGAATTACCTCCACCTCCGGCAACTGGAGGAAATTGCAGCAATCCGCCCCCTGCCGGTTCTGGTGGAAAAGCCGCTGTTCACCGCGCCTGAAGATGCCCCGCGGCTCGCGGCACTCAGGGCCGCCTATCCCGCTCCGATATGGGTGGCGATGGAATATCGCTATATGCCGCCGGTGGCGCGCATGATCGAGGAGGCGGAAGCGGCGACCGGCGGCATCCGCATGCTGACGATCCGCGAGCACCGTTTTCCCTTCCTGCAAAAAGTCGGCGACTGGAACCGCCTCAACCGCAACACGGGTGGCACGCTGGTCGAGAAATGCTGCCACTTCTTCGATCTGATGCGTCATATCCTGCGATCGAACCCGGTGCGGGTCATGGCATCGGGTGGACAATCCGTGAATCATCTCGATGAAATCTATGACAATGAGCGCTCCGATATCTGGGACAATGCCTATGTCATCATCGACTTTGCTTCCGGCGCGCGCGCCATGTTGGAGCTCTGCATGTTCGCCGAGGGGTCACGTTACCAGGAGGAAATCTCGGCGATGGGCCCGGCCGGCAAGATCGAATGCCATGTGCCGGGCCCGGGCCGCTTCTGGCCGGAACACCTTGGGGAGCCGCCCGTCGCCCAGATCGTCGTTTCGCCGCGCGATCCTAAGGGGCCGAAGATGGTCGAGATACCGGTCGACCCGCAATTGCTGACCGCCGGCGATCACAATGGCTCGACCTTCTACCAGCACCAGCGCTTCCAGCGGGCGGTATCGGGCACCCAACCGGTCGAAGTCACCCTGGAAGACGGCTGGTGGGCGGTTGCCATGGGCCTTGCCGCGCAGGAATCCGCTGCGACCGGCAAGGCTGTCGATCTCGCCTCCGCCCGCTATGGGGTGCCCTGATGGTCAGGCGGCGGCACTTCGACTCAGGCAGGTTCGGACGCATAAGCGTCCGTGCTGCCGCGTCAGATTTCCGCCGTGGACTGGCGTTCGACGACATGACAGGCGAGCTCGATGCGGCGCGCCGGAGCGGCCTGACTGTTGACCTCGTCAAGCAGAAGATCGAGCGCCGTGGCGCCGATATCCCGCATCGGAATGTGTATGGAACTCAGCGGCGGATCATAGAAAGCCGCCTGCGGCAGGTCGTCCATCCCCATCACGGAGACATCCCGCGGGACGCGATAGCCCGCCTTCCGCAGGCCGATCATCGCGCCTGCGGCAAGGCTCTCGCCCGCCGTCAGCACGGCGGAAAAATCAAGGCCGCGTTCGGCAATGCGCGCGCCGATGGCATCGGCTGCCAGCTCGGGCAGCCAGTCCTGCACCTCCACGACCAGATCCCTGAAGCCATGGGTGTCACGGGCAAGCATTGCATCCTGCCACCCCTCAAAACGCCGCTCGATAGTGCGCCGACCGCGACGCATGAGGAACAGGATGCGTTCATGGCCGAGGCGCTGCAGGTACTCCGTGCCCATGCGTGCGGCCGAACGGTTGCAGGGTGTGACGCTCGAAAGCCGCATCAGGGGATCGTCACCATTGACCAGAACGACCGGCTTGCCGAAATCACGGGTAAGCGACAGCACCTCCTCATCATCGAGGGTCAGGAACAGGAAACCGGCAACGCTTTCGTCATCGAGCGCCCGTTGCAGTGCGCCGATGCCCTGCGCATCGCCGGAGACGGGTTGCGTGACGATTTCCACGCCAAGGGTTTCGGCACGCTGGTGCAGCCCCTCCAGAACCTGCGCGGTGAACTGATTGCGCACATAATCGATCATCGCGACGCTGCTGGCCGCCAGGATCACCTTTTTGCCGGCAATGGAGGAAGGAACGGAATAGTTCAGCGCCTTCGCCATCTCGATGACTTGGGCGCGGATCTCCGCCCGGACGCCCTTTTCACCCGCCAGCGCGCGCGATGCGGTGCTGAGCGAAACCCCACAACGCGCCGCGATATCATCCAGCCTGACCTTGCGGCTGGGCTTGCCGCGCTTGCCGGTCGTGTCCATGGCGCCTGTCCTCCGAAAACGGTAGATGGAAAACTGCAAGAAATTTTCAGATTGCGCAATAGATTTTCCTATGTCACCAATTTCGAAAAGCTGCCGGAGATTGCGCCATGCGCATCAATGGCTGGAATTGGGAGGAAATGCGGGATGCTGCCAGACGGCCGCGCTTTGCGTGAACGCTTGAAACTGCTCGTCGCCGGCATGACAAGCCTGCGTCATGAAGGGCAATATCACGAGCCCAATCTGGACGGCACGCCCGGCGATTATATCAGTTTCAATTCATGGGAATGGCCTCAGGGTATCGGCCTCTACGGGCTTGTGCGGCTCTCGCAGCAGACGGATGACAAAGCGCTGAAGGCGGTGGTGGAGAACTGGTATGCCGACCGCATCGCCGAGGGCCTGCCGGTACTCAACATCAACACCACCGCGCCGATGCTCGCCCTTTCGCTTCTGTGGCGCGAAACCCGCGACCCGCGCTGGACCGAAATCATGGATGATTGGGCTGACCGTATCCTGACGCAGATGCCGCGCACGCCGGAAGGCGGACTGCCGCATATCGTTTCGGACAAGATCAACGACCGCGAATTGTGGGACGATACGCTGGTGATGGTTGGGCTGTTCCTCGCCTCCTATGGCCAGGCCAGCGGCCGCCGGGAACTCGTTAATGAGGCCTGCCGTCAATTCCTTCTGCACACACGCTATCTCGCCGATCCGAAATCCGGCCTCTGGTTCCATGGCTGGACCTTCGACGGCCGGCACAATTTCGCCCGGGCACTGTGGGGCAGAGGCAATTGTTGGATCACGCTCGGCATTCTCGACCTGATGGAGCTCGCGGATATTCCTGCTGCGATCCGCACCTTCCTGCTCGGCGTCCTGGAAACGCAGATCGAGGCCCTTTTGAAATTGCAGTCCCCGTCCGGTGCCTGGCATACATTACTCGACGATCCCTCCTCCTACGAGGAAATCTCGGCGACCGCCGGTTTCGGCTACGGCCTTCTGAAGGCGGCCCGGCTCGGACTCGGTCCGGCGGGCTGCCTCGAGGCGGGCACGCGTGCGCTCAATGTGGTGCTTGCCAATATCGATGAAACGGGAACCGTCTCGAATGTCTCCTACGGCACGCGGATGGGCCATGACCTGCAGTTCTACAGGGATATTCCGATCCAGCCGACCGGTTACGGCCAGGCGCTGGCGATCCTGTGCCTGACCGAAGGCCTGAAACATACCGGCATTGCAGCGGAGATGGCGGCATGACCATGCGCATCCTTTACGGCGTCTCCCCGAACGATATCCCTTCCTTCGACACGAAGAGGCTGAGGGCGGAGTTCCTCATCGAGGGGCTCTTCACGCCGGGCCGCATCGAATTCGCCTATACCCATGTCGACCGCATGGTCGTCGGCGCTGCCTGCCCGGCCGAAACGCCGCTCGGCTTCGGCGACGGCGTGGATGTGGGCACGCCGCTCTTCTTCACCGCCCGTGAGATGGGCATCGCCAATCTCGGAGATGCCGGCAGGATCACCGTCGACGGACAGGAGTTCGCCCTCGCCAATCGGGATATCCTCTATATCGGCCGCGGCGCGGAGAAGGTCACGCTGACAAGCGACGATCCGACAAAACCGGCCCGCTTCTACATGAACTCCGTGCCCGCCGGTCGCGATATCCCACACCGCCTGATCACCAGGGACGAAGCCAAGCCGCTTGATCTGGGCGAAGATATCAGGTCCAACAAACGCCGCCTGCGGATGTACATTCACCCGGAGGTCGCCCCCTCATGCCTGCTGCTAATGGGCATCACCGATCCCGCTCCCGGCAGCATCTGGAACACCATGCCTCCGCATCTCCATGAGCGGCGCATGGAGGCTTATTGCTATTTCGATCTCGCGGATGCCGACCGCGTGATCCACCTGATGGGCCGGCCGGATGAAACCCGCAATCTTATCGTGGCGAATGGCGACGTGGTGCTCTCCCCTGCGTGGTCGATCCATATGGGCGCCGGCACCGGACCCTATGCCTTCGTCTGGGGCATGACCGGCGAAAATCAGGCCTATACCGATGTTGACCCCGTTCCCGTGGCGGATTTGAAATGAATATGGCTGTAACCCCTGCCGCTGATATCGACTATCTCCGCCGCCCGCTCGCCGAAGGCATGCCGCTGACCTACTGGCAGCTCGGCGCCACTGAGGAAGCGCGCTATGACGTGCCGGACCAGCCGATGAAGGGGGAGATGGATCCCTTCTTCTTCCTCACCAAGCACAAAAATTTCATTCCGCACGAATATCCCTGCCGCACCGCGTTTGCCGCCGAGCGGCGGGACAAGCGTCCGCATATTACGGGCAAGTTCAGCCTGTCGCGCTTCTGGCTGCCCTTCGCTTCCCCGCGCGTCGATCTCTCCGGTTTCTGGTTCCGCCCGACCGTGATCGGCACCTGGGCGCGGACGATGATCACGGTCAAGGAAGCCGGTTCTGCAACACTGCGGCTCGGCACCTGCGGCGGAGCGGTGCTTTTCGTCAACGGTGCGGAAATCGGCTGGATGGCCGATTATGTCCGCAATCTGGAAGCCAAGAAGGAATTTTCCGTCGAGCTGCAGACCGGCGAAAACGAGATCATGATCTTCTTCGATGATCTCGCCGAGCGTGACGCGCGCTATTTCTTCCAGCTCGATTATGGCTCAGGTCCGAAAGCGGAGCAGGCATTGCCGGTGCCGGTTCACGCCGGCGTGGCGGCCGAAATCGAAGCTGCTCTGGACAAGATGCATTTCGAACGGCCGGTTTATCGATCGGGCGAGGTGGCGCTTGTGACGCCTGCCGCGCTTTCCGTCGATGCCCGAGCGGAGGTCACGATCGCCGGCGATTTCATGTCGCGTGAAGAACCGATGAAGATCATACGCGACCTGCAGGCAGGCAAAACCCGTATCATTGTGGGCGAAACGGATGCCCTGCCCTCCGACTTCCGGCATTTCCATGTCGATCTGTCGGTCGGCGGCTTCACCGCGTCGCGGGTCTTCGGGGTCGAAATCTGCCAGGCCGAGCGGCAGGGCAAGGCTGCCACCAACCTTGCCGACCGCATTCGTGAAACGCTTGACGAGATTTCGGTCTATGGCGAACCGGACAATGTGACGGCGCTTGCCCGTCTCGGCTCTGGGCGCTTCGGGCCAGAAACGGACCGGATGATCGCCGATACGCTGCCGACCATCATGGATTGTCACGACTGCGCCGACTTCGCACTGGTGCCGCTTTTGTGGTGCCGGATCGTCTACGAGGGCAATATCGCGCCGGAAGTGGTCGCTGCCATTGACGAGGCAATCCTCTCCTATCGCTACTGGATGGATGAACCGGGCAATGACGTGCAATGGTATTATTCCGAAAACCACGCGCTCCTGTTCCACACCGCGGCTTATCTCGCCGGCGCCCTTTTCCCGAAGGCGCGGTTCAAGCGGTCGGGGCGGCTTGGCCATGAGCAGTCAACCGTCGGTCTCTCCCGCGTTCGCGCCTGGCTCGATCATTTCGAGAAATGGGAGATGGCCGAATTCAACTCCGCCCCCTATTTCCCGATCGATCTCAAGGGGCTGACGGCGCTCTTCGCGCTGGCCCCGGACGCGGATGTCCGCGAACGTGCCCGCCACGCCATCCACCGGCTCATCACGATCGTCGCGCGCTCCGCCCACCATGGAATCCTGACCGGGGCGCAGGGACGCTCTTACGAGCACACTTTGCGGGCCGCCGGCTCGCTGGAACTCTCAGGCATTGCCCGTCTCATCTGGGGAACAGGCAATTACGGCCGGCGGGTCCACGCGCTGCCGCAAATGGCGCTTTGTCTGCGCGACCGCGGATTGCATATCCCGTCAGAGCTTGCCGCGGTCGCCGACTGGCGGACGGACCGGGCTCAGGAATGGTGCTTCGCCCAGGGGCAGGACCGGATGGCGCGCCTTTGTCACTACAAGACACAGGCCTATGCGATCGGCACGGCGGCGCATTACCGCTGGAACGAATGGGGCTATCAGGAAACGGTCCTGCATATCCGGCTCGGCGACAATCCCGATGCACAGATCTGGATCAACCATCCGGGCGAGACGATCCATTCAGGTTATGGACGCCCGTCCTACTGGGGCGGGTCGGGGAGTCTGCCGCGCCTCTGGCACTATCGCGGCCTAGCGGTCATGATCTTCGAATGCGCCCCGGAACAGCCGGATTTCACCCACGCCTGGTTCCCACGGCAGGTGTTTGACGCTTCGACCGTTTCGGGCGAAACGGCCGTTGCCCGGTCCGGAAATGGTATGGTGCTGCTGAAAGGCAGCGCGCCGTTCGAACCGCTTGGCGAGGGACCGACAGCCGACAGTGAGATCAGGCTGCCGGGGCGGAAGACCACTTGGATCATCCGGCTGGGCGATACCGGGCGCGATAGGGCGGAAGAAGCGTTTGCCGGGCGTTTCGCGGGCCTCCGGCTTTCGCCGGGGAAGGACGACGAGTTGGTCATCAATGACCCGGACTATGGTCCGGTCATATTCCATGCGGATGGCCGCATCACTGCCGAGGGCAGAATGCTGGATCCGGCCGAATGGAGTGTTGAAGGCACCGTGAAGGAGCTTCCGCCAGGCCCGATTGGCACCGGATAACGGAAGAGATGGCGGCCGTATGGGAGGGGTGCCGCCGAATACAATTTACGGAACGACCGTTCATCGAAGGAGGAGACGATGATGAATAGCAAGGCAGTTCTCGCAGCAGCCGCTCTGGCGCTGTTCTCGACGACAGCGGCGTGGGCCGGCGACGTCCGCATCATGTGGTATTCGGATGGCGTCGAAGGCGAGGTCTTCAAGGACCTCATCAAGCGGTTCGAGAAGGACAATCCGGATATTCACGTCACCGTCGACGAAGTGGCCTATTCGACCATCAAGGAGCAATTGCCGGTGCAGCTCGCGGCCGGCCATGGCCCGGATATCGCCCGCGTCACCAATCTGAAGTCGCTTTCGCAGTACTGGCTCGACCTGACGCCCTATCTGAAGGACGTCGACTTCTGGAGAAAGAACTATGGCGACCAGCTCGACTGGATGCGCCCCGACGGCTCGGACATCATTCCGGGCTTCATGACGCAGATCACGCTGACCGGCGGCTTCGCCAACAAGACGCTGTTCGAGCAGGCCGGCGTTCCGCTTCCGGGCGAAGGTGCGACGTGGGAAGACTGGGTGATGGCCGCCAAGAAGGTGGCTGACAGCCAGCAGATCCCCTATCCGTTCGCGATCGACCGGTCCGGGCACCGCATCACCGGTCCGGCCATCTCCTATGGCGCCAACTATATCGGCGCGGATGGCAAGCCGGCGCCGCTCGACGACGGTGCCAAGAAGTTCATCTCCGATCTGGTCGGCTGGACGAAGGACGGCATCGCAGAAAAGGATGTCTGGGTTTCGGCCGCCGGCACGACCTATCGTCCGGCAGCCGACGATTTCATCAATGCCCAGGTGGCGTTTTACTATGCCGGCTCCTGGCAGATCCCGAATTTCATGACCAAGATCGGCGATGCGTTCGACTGGGTTGCGACCGGCAGCCCGTGCGGTCCCGCCGCCTGCACCGGCATGCCGGGTGGTGCCGGACTTGTCGCCATAAAGACCACCAAAAATCCGGAAGACGTGGCCAAGGTGATGGATTACCTCGCCTCCACACCGGTCATCAAAGAGTTCTCCGAACGGTCTCTGTTCCTGCCGGCAAACAAGGAAGTCCTTGCCGGCGATCTCGATTTCAAGACCGACAACAAACTGGCGAAGGACGCACTGAATACCTTCGTCAAGGCCACCTCCACGACTGCGCCCATAGCCCGGAAGCTCCCCGGCTGGAAGTGGTCGGACACCTATTATGGCGCGCTCGTCAGCCGCGTCGGCCAGGTCATGGCCGGCGAACTCACCCTCGACGAAGCCTATAAGCGTATCGACCAGGATATCGCCGACAAGGTCAAAGAAGCGCAGTAAGCCGGTTCCGCCGGCGCGCCGCGCGCGCCGGCCGTCGGAGATGGTGTGAATGGCTGACAATCGAAAAGGATTCCGAAGCACTGCCGGCTCGCTGGCATTGGCTGCTGTCGGACGCATCATGGGGATTGTCGATGTCCCCCTCAGAGGCCTGCAGAAGGTTGCGGGCCGAACAGGCATGGCAGCATTCTTCCTGCTGCCCAATATGGCTGTCTTCACCATCTTCGTGCTGATCCCCTTCGTCATCAACTTCGTCTACTCGATGACGGGCGGCGCGCAGATATTCCTCGATCAGCGCCGGTATGTCGGCCTGGACCAATATCGCCAGATATTTTCCTGCGCCGATTACCTCGATCCAAGCAGCTGCATGCAGGACGGTTTTTGGACTGCCGCGGGCAACACGGCATGGTTCGTCGTCATCCAGGTCGTGCTGATGATATTGGTCTCGCTCATCACCGCCCTCATCCTCAATCGCGAGATTGTCGGCCGCAGTTTCTGGCGCGCCGTTTTCTTCTTTCCAGTCCTTCTGTCGCCGGTCGTCGTCGGTCTCATCTGGCGCTGGATCCTGGACCGTCAGGGCCTTTTGAATTTCATCCTCTATGAGGCCTTCGGCACCGAGCCGTTCAACTGGCTGACCGATCGCGCCACCGCCTTTGCAGCCACCATCGGCGTATCCGTCTGGGCACACATGGGTTTTTATACGCTGATCCTGCTCGCCGGATTGCAGGCGATCCCGAAGGATCTTTACGAGGCCGCACAGATGGACGGCACATCGCGTATGCGCGTCTTCTGGCGGATCACGCTGCCGCTGCTGATGCCAAACCTTGTCGTGGTCCTGGTGCTGGCGCTGATCCGCGCCGTGCAGGTCTTCGACGAAGTCTTTGTTCTGACCCATGGCGGACCAGGCACCAGCACCATGTATCTGATCCAGTACATCTATGAGACGGGCTTTGCCTCGGAGCTCAGGAACCCCGGTCTCGCCGCTGCTGCATCCATCCTGATGGGCGCTGTTCTGGTCGTGCTCACCCTCATGCAGATGGCGGCCTCCCGCCGCAATGAGAAAAAGGGAGAACGCTGATGTCGACTGTCTGGCAATTCATCACCCGACGGCGCGGCGGCGAGCGCTGGCACTGGACCGACATCGCCACCTGGGCATGGCTGATCGGCGGGCTGATCATCATGTTCGGCCCGGCCGTCTGGCTGACCCTTTCCTCCTTCAAATCGCCGGCGGCCCTTGCCAAATTTCCACCGACGATCCTGCCCTATGTGACACAGGAAGTCCGCGTCGAAGGCTTCGACAAGCCCCTGCCCCTCTATGAGGTGAAACTGCCTGATGGAACGACGGCCAAGCTGGCCGAAAAACGGCGCATCGGCATCGTCGCCCAGATGATCGATCCGAAGGACCCGGAAACGGTCTACAAGGTCAACATCAACGATCGCAAACCGGTGGATATGGTGGAGTTCGCCACGTCCAACTATACGGAACCGTTCCTGCAATTCGACTTCCTGCGCTATCTCTGGAACTCGGTCTTCGTCACCGTCACGGCGACCATCATCACGCTGGCGATCAATTCGATGGCCGCTTTCGCGCTGTCGAAATACAAATTCCGCGGCCAGAACCTGATCCTGATCATCATCGTCGGCACATTGATGGTCCCGCTCGGCGTCATCATGGTGCCGCTTTATTCGGTCGTCTCGGCCCTCGGGCTCTTCAACAGTCTCTGGGGTGTCATCCTGCCGACGGTCGCGACGCCGACCGGGGTGTTCCTGCTGCGCCAATACATGCTCACCATACCCGACGAACTGATCGATGCCGCCCGCATGGACAAGGCATCGGAGTGGCAGATCTACTGGCGCATCGTCCTGCCGCTCGCGGCACCCGCGCTGGCGGTTCTTGCGATCTTCTCCGTCGTCTGGCGCTGGAATGATTTCCTCTGGCCGCTGATCGTGCTCAGCCGCTCGTCGCTCTACACGCTGCAGGTCGGGCTCAACGTCTATGCCGGCCAGCTCAATGTGCAATGGCAGTACATTCTGGCGATGACTGTTGTCACCATGATCCCAGTCATCCTCGTCTTCGTGTTTCTGCAGAAATTCATCGCCCGCGGCATCGCCACGTCAGGTCTGAAGTAAGGAGTGCGGCATGGGCCGGATCACACTTGAAAAGGTCACCAAGTCTTTCGGCGCGGTCAAGGTCCTGCACGGCATCGACCTCGACATCAGGGACGGCGAGTTCATCGTCTTCGTCGGCCCTTCGGGTTGCGGGAAATCGACTCTGCTGCGGCAGATCGCCGGTCTCGACAAACCGACGAGCGGCGACATTCACATCGACGGCAAGCACGTCAACGATGTGCCGGCGGCAGATCGCGGTCTCGCTATGGTCTTCCAGTCCTATGCGCTCTATCCGCATATGAGCGTCCGGCAGAATCTTGCCTTCGGGCTGGAGAACGCCCGCATGCCGAAGGCTGAAATCGAAAGCCGGATTGCCGAGGCGGCCCGCATGCTGGAAATCGGCGATTATCTCGATCGCCGGCCGGGGCAGCTCTCCGGCGGCCAGCGCCAGCGCGTCGCGATCGGCCGGGCGATCGTGCGCAACCCGACCGCATTTCTTCTGGACGAGCCTCTGTCGAACCTCGATGCGGAGTTGCGCATTTCCATGCGCGCCGAGCTTTCGGCCCTGCACAAGCGCTTGCAGACGACGATGATCTACGTCACCCATGACCAGATCGAGGCGATGACACTCGCAAACCGCATCGTCGTCCTGCGCAAGGGGCAGATCGAGCAGGTCGGAACGCCGCTCGAGCTTTACAACACCCCTGCCAACCGGTTCGTCGCCGGCTTCATCGGCGCGCCGAGCATGAACTTCCTTTCGGGCAGCATTGTCGGCGCGGGCTCCGAAGGGACGACCGTAACCGTTCTCGGCGAGGAAACGCTTACCGTTCCTCACAAAGTCGATAACAGCGCGGGCCGACAGGCGATCACTGTCGGCGTTCGCCCGCATCATATCCGTCTCGCCGGACCGGATGAGCAAGGCATCAGCGCGAAAGTCGATCTCGTCGAGGGCCTTGGTTCGGAAACCGTCGTCCATGCCCGCGTGTCGGGAGGCGAACGGCTGCTTGCAGTGCTTGCCGGCCAGCATGCCCTTTCATCCGGTGAGGAGATCCGGCTGGCATTCGATGCCAAGGACCTCCATCTTTTCAACGAGGCCGGATCGCGGCTTTAGCTGCTTGCGCGGCGCCCGACGAAAAGATCGGCGTTATCCTTTATGAATTTCACCATCCGATTGACCACCGTCCGGATCTCCCGGCGGTGGCGATCGTCATTGTTCATCACGATCCATTGGCTGTGGCGCAGGCTGACGATTTCCTCCCCCACCCGCTCCAGCCGCATGTCCTGGTCCCCGATGAAGCAGGGCAATACCGCCGTGCCTGCGCCGGCGAGCGCGAGATCACGCAGCGAGCGTGGCCGATTGACGGTGACGACCAGCTGATCCGCCCGGTGCTCATGCGGCCAGCGCAGATAGGCCGAAATGGCATCCTCTTCGGAAACCGCCAGCCATCGGCCGGCAACGGAGGGATGCGCATTGCGGGCGCGATAAGCGGCATAGGCGACTTCCCCCAGTCTCGTCGCCGCCAGGTTCGGCTCCTGAGGTTCAAAGGCGCGAATGCCGATATCGCTTTCGCGGTGGGCGAGGCTTGCACGCCGTTCCCCGACGTAGAAGTCCAGGCGAAAATCATCCCGTTCGGTGCGGATGACCGAGAGATTACGCGTGAACATCCATGCGAGCCAGGTGCCGCAGGCGATCCGCACAAGGGGCGAACCCGCGCCTTCTCTCTTCCAGTTCTCTATGCGGCGGGCCGCACCCTCCATCTCCAGAATTTGGGCAAACAGCGCCGAACCATCGGCGGTGAGCTGATAGCCCGTGCGACTGCGAAGGAAGAGCGAACGGCCAACCGCTTCTTCGAAATCGAGCATGCGACGGCTGATCGTGGCCGGACTCAGACCCGTGACGGCCGCGCCACCGGAGAGCCCGCCATGGCGTGCAACATGCATGAAAAGCTCATAAGCATCCCAGCTGACGTTTTTCATCAGTGAAAAACATAGCCGGAAATATCGCGTATAAAAAGCAGTTTTTAGGGCATAGAAGAGGAGACGGCTTTTTCGAAGTGGAGATCACCGATGTATGAGAATGTCGTCGCTTTTCTTCTTTGGTCCGAACAGTTGCGGGTAAGGAGCGAACCCCGCTGCCGGCAGGCGGAGGATAATTTCTATGATCAGTTTGGCGATCCGCTGCCACGCTGGATTACCGGCCCGATGCGCTTCTTGGGCAGACTGCTCGGCAAGAGTAGCGCATTCCTCCGCAGAACACGCCACCTTGTTCCGCTTTTCGGCCTTACGGCGGAGCGCCTGAAACCCGGCACTCAGATCAGGCCGTATTGCCGCGCCTTGTTGCGCAGGAAAGGCAGGCCATTGCCCATCACCTCGGCCTCGTCCTTTGCAACCGGTCGCCATACCGCGAGGCCATAGGCGACCTCTGGCGGCATGTTGATGAAGCTCTCCATGGCAAGCCCGCCTTTGAAGCCGGTGGCGGCGAGCGCGGCATAGATCGCATCCCACGGACAATTGCCATAACCCGGCGTGCCGCGGTCACTTTCCGACAGGTGGATATATTTCAGGTGGTCGCGCGCATCGAGAATGCCGTTGGCCGCCCCCTTCTCCTCGATATTCATGTGGTAGGTGTCGAGATGGACGAAGATGTTGTCGGCTCCGACGCGCTCGACCATCTCCACCGCCTGGCGGGCGGTGTTGATAAGGTGGTTCTCGTAGCGGTTCACCGCCTCGATGCCGAGCTCGATGCCGAGCGGTTTGGCATGTTTGGCGGCGGCTTCCAGCACGTGGGCAATATTGTCGTATTCGCCCTTTGTCGGCGGGACGCCCGTTCGTTCGCCGATGCCACCGAAGATGACGCCCGATAAGGCCTCCGCACCCATTTCCGCCGTCTTGTCGATGGCCACCTTCAGATATTCGATTGCCGCATCCGGCCGTACCGATGCCCAGGCGCGCTCCGGCAGGCCGAGGGAGCAGACGGCACGCAGCTTGTGCTTTTCGAGAAGCGCGCGCGTATGCGCGGCATCGACTGCCGGCGCGTTGAGGAGAGCGATCTCGATGAAATCCATCTCGTATTTGACCGCCGCCGCAATCGCCTTCTCGGCGCCGGCGCGATCCCAGTTCATGGTCCACATGCTGGTGTGAACGCCAAAGCCTTCCATAGGACTACCCTTCTTTCTGTTTGAAAAACGTCAGTCGTGCAGCCGCAAAGCGCAGGATCATCACCGCGACGAGCAGAATGCCCCAGACCGCCGTAGCCAGATGCTGGTTGGCGCCCATGAGGTTGAGGCCTGAAGACAGAAGCTGCAGGACGACAAGCGCAACGAAGACGGGAATGACCCGGCCGAAACCGCCGAACGGATTGATGCCGCCCAGAAAGCAGGCGAGCACGGTGATCAGCAGATAGGACTCGCCATGACCGACGCGGACCGAGTTGAACCGCGCCAGCATGATGATGCCGGCGATCGCGCACATGGCACCCGAAAGCGTATAGACGAGAACGATGACACGGCGCGTATCGATGCCGGAATAACGCGTGGCCTCGATATTCGAGCCGATCATATAGGTGTTGAAGCCGAGCTGCGTCCGCGACAGGAGCAGGTGCCAGATCAGTACACAGACGATGAAGATCAGCAGCGGGATGGGAAGTCCCAGAATGCTGCCGTGGCCCAGGGGCTGGATGAAGGCCGGAAAACCTGAAATATCCCCACCCCGCGTCAGGAACTCGCCGAGCCCGCGCAGGAAGATCATCATTGACAGCGATACGAGGATAGGGTGCGCGCGCGTATAGGCGATGACCAACCCCATCACCAGGCCGCTGGCCGCGCCCGCGCCGATCGCAAGCAGGCAACCGATCAGAAATGCGAGCGGCCCCGCATCCGCACCGCCATGGCTTTTCAGGACCCAGGCCGCCGTCAGCCCGGCGATGTTGGCGGTAAAGGTGATGGCGAGGTTCAAGCCACCGGTCAGGATCGGCAGGAGCATGGCAAGGGTCAGCAGCCCCAGTTCCGGCAATTGAAAAGCGACTGAGCCGAAGGTGGCGCGGCTGAGGAACTGCGGTGTAGCAAGGCTGAAGAACACCAGAACGGCGAGGAGGGCGAAGCCAGGCCCAGCCATCTCCGGTCCGAGGAATGCCCTTGCACGGTCGACAAGCCTGATCATCCGCGGCTCCCCTGCTGGCGCATAAAGGGCAGGAGTTTCTCCAGCCGCGCGTTCGACAAGGTGATGGCGGCAAGAATGATGGCGCCGATGATCATCTTGAAGGCGAAGGGCGAGACACCGGCCAGATTGAGGCCGTTCTGGGTAATCGAAATCAGGAGAACGCCCAGCACGCAGCCGAGCACCGAGCCCTTGCCGCCGCCAAGCCGCGCACCGCCGAGCACCACGGCGGCAAGCACATCGAGCTCGCGGCCATAAAGCGCGTTCGGCACGACTTCCTGCGCATAATGGGCCTGGATCAATCCACCGATCCCGGCCATCAGGCCGAGCCAGCCGAAGGCGATGAACTGCATCGCCCCGATATTGATGCCGAAGCGGCGCGCCCCTTCCGGATTATCGCCAAAGGCATAGAGCTGGCGCCCGGTCGTCGTCCGGGTAATGAACATCCAGGTGGCGATGACGCAGATCGCCATGACGAGCACCGGCAGGGTGATCTCGATCCAGCTGCCGTCAGCCATTTCGCGTTCATAGAGGATGACGCGGTCGGTCAACCAATCCGGCAGATTGTAGATCGACACGCCGCGCGTGAAGAACATCAGCAGGCCGAAATAGATGTTGAAGGTGGCGATGGTCGCGACAATGGAGATGATCCGGAATTTATGGATCAGAAAGGCATTGAACGCGCCGAGGAGCACCCCTGCCCCGCCGGCGATCAGGAGGCCGCTCAGCCATCCGCCACCCCCCATCCATCCGAGCAGGATCGCCGTGACATATTGGACGACCGAGGCGGCGACGGCGAAGGAAATGTCGATGCCGCCCGATATCAGCACAACGAGAAGCCCGACGGCGAAGATGATGTTGACCGCGCTGGAGTTGAGCAGGTCGAAAGCGTTGCCGGGCGTGAAGAAGGTGTCGGTGGTGACGGACAGGACCAGACTGATGACGATGATCACCGCCAGCAGCGCGAATTCCGTCGCATGGGACTGGATCACTCTACGCATAAACAGCCGCCTCGATATCCCCGAGGGTGCAACCGTGCGGCGTGAACCGGTTGACGATCCGCCCGTCTGCCATGTGCAACACACGGTCCGCATGGAAATAGACTTCCGGCACCTCGTCCGAGATCAGGATGATTGCCAGGCCGCTTTCGGCCAGTTTCGCGATGATATCGAAGATTCCGGCGCGTGCACCGACATCGACGCCGACGGTCGGCGCATCGAGGATAAGCAGTTTCGGATCGGTCGCCAGCCATTTGGCGATGGCGACGCGCTGCTGGTTGCCGCCGGAGAGCGTCGAAACCGCATCGTCCTGCCGTCCGATCCGGATGCCGAGATCTGCGATCCACCGAGCGACAAGGGCGCGCTTGCGGTTATCGGAGAGGAAGCCGCCGGAGGTGATCCTGTCGAGTGACGCGATCACCAGATTATCAGCGATCGACTGCGGCTGGATGAGGCCGAGCGACAGCCTATCCTCAGAGAGATAGGCGACGCCCGCCGCTATGGCGTCGCGATTGGAGGAAAATCGCACCGGCTTGTCCTTGAGCCGAATTGTCCCGGAGCGTGGCTTCAGCATGCCGAACAATGAGAGCGCCAGTTCCGTGCGGCCCGAGCCGAGCAGACCGGTGATCCCCAGTGTCTCGCCGCGCCGCACGGTGAAGGAGATATCCTCGAACAGTCCCGGCCGGGAGAGCTTCTCCACCTCAAGAACCACCGGATTAGCGCTGAGATCACGCGCGCGGACCTCGTGATCGAAGGTTCTGCCGGTCATCAGTTCGGTAATCCGTGACTGCGTCATGCCGGCGGCTGGATAAACCCCGACAAGGGCGCCATCCCGCAGCACGGTCAGCCGGTCAGAGATCTCAAGCACTTCGGCCAGCCTATGGCTGACGAAAACGACCGCGACGCCTGAGGCAGACAAGGTGCGGACGATCTCCAGAAGACGGTCGGTTTCCGATTGCGTCAGCGATGCCGTCGGCTCATCCATGAAGATCAGCTTCGCCTCGCCGACCAGCGCGCGGGCGATCGCCACGATCTGACGCTGGGCGATCTGATATTCCTTCAAAGGTCTATCGACATCAAGGCTCACACCCAGCCGTGTCAGCGCTCTCTCCGCTGTTTCACGCATGCGGCTGTAGCTGACGAAGCGCGGCCAGCGGCCGAGCACGGTCTGGAAGGCGATGTTCTCGGCCACCGACATTTCCGGAAAAAGCGCCAGATCCTGCCAGATCACCTGGATGCCGGCGGCCTGCGCCGTCACCGGCGACATGTGCGAATAGCCCTGCCCGTCATATGCGATGACCGCACCGGGCTCCGGCCGATAGACGCCGGTGACGATCTTGATCAGCGTGCTCTTGCCAGACCCGTTCTCGCCGGCAAGACAATGCACCTCGCCGGGCATGACATCGAAGCTGACATCCTTCAGGGCCCTGATGCCGCCAAAGACCATGTTGATATTGCGCAGGCAAAGCAGTGGATTTTGCTTGCCTTCCATACTCGCCGATCCGGTCATTAAGGACTACTCATGAAATCAGGGGTACCGCCGGGCCGGCCGAAGCCAACCCGGCGGCGGGGGGAGGATGCTCTACGGTCAGAGCCCCATGGCCGCCAGATCGGCGACCGTGTCCTTGTTGATCGGCACGAGCTGGTCGACGATGATGTTGTGGTTCTCGAAATCGGGCTTCACCTTGCCCAAGCCTTCGATCTCGTCGCCGTCCTTGATTGCCTCGCCCTTCATCAGCCTGTCGGAAAGCGTGACGAAAACCTCGCCTGCCTGTTTCGGATTCCACATGAAGCCGCCGGAAATCGCGTCCTTCATCAGCAATTTCTGGCCCTGTCCGGGCGAAAATGGACCAAGAACGAAGATCTTTCCGACCTTGCGCCGCTCCTCGATGGCGCGCCCGGCGCCGATCGGCCCCTGGCTGCCGAAAGCGAGAAAGCCCTTGAGATCGGGATGCGCCGAAATCAGGTCGAGTGCGGTACTGCGGCTCTTGTCGACGTCTTCGGCCACACCATACCGATCGCCGACGAGCTTCATGTCGGGGTAGTTCTTTTTGAGATAAGCGATCGCCGCGTCGGCCCAGGCATTGTGCAGCGGCACCGTCAGTGACCCGACAAAGACCGCATATTCGCCCTTGCCGCCCATCTTCTCCGCCAGGAGCTTGGCATGCGCCTCGCCGAAACCGGTGGACGAAGCCAGTTCGAAATCCCAGTCCGCGCCCTTCTGGCCCGGCGATTCATGGGTGATGACGATGATGCCCTGCTGCTTGGCCTTGTTCAGCACCGGCTCGAGCACCTTGGCATCGTTCGGCACCACGCCGATCACCTTGACGCCTTGGGCGATAAGGTCCTCGATCGCGCGGACCTGGAGCGCCGGATCGGCGCTGGTCGGCCCGACCATGAAGGCATCGACACCGAGCTTTTCGCCCTGTTCCTTGATGCCCGCTTCCATGGCGTTGAACCACGGAATACCGCCGATCTTGACGACGACCCCGACCTTGCCGGCATCGGCAGCGAGCGCCGCAAGTGAGGCGCCGAGTGACAGCGACGCGGCAAGCACGGCTATCAAAAGCTTTTTCATATTGTTCCTCCTCCCTGACGTCTCCATGCAGAGACGATGAGCCGCTTGTCACGGTCTCTCATGATTCATCGAGCTGACGCGGATTCCGCATCCTCCGGTTCGCTGCCTCCTCAAGCAGCGCATCGCCTGCACAATCGATATTTCGCTTATGCACAATCGATGGTGCAAACACTATCAGATAGAATTAGACTTTCGTCAAGGACCGTTTAGCACTAAGCAGGTTTCCAGGAGGCAGGGGCATGAAACATCAGGGCAAGAAGAAGGCGACGATCTACGATCTCTCGGTTCTTTCGGGCTGTTCCCCCTCTACCGTCAGTGCGGTTCTGAACGGCACCTGGCGCAAGCGCCGTATCAGCAAGAACACGGCCGAACTCATTCAGGAGCTCGCCGAAAAACATCAGTACACCGCCAATCTGCAGGCCCGCGGACTGCGGAGTTCCCGCTCCGGTTTGGTCGGATTGCTCTTGCCCGTGCACGACAACCGCTATTTCTCCTCCATGGCGCAGACATTCGAGGCAGAGGTCCGCAGCCATGGGAAATGCCCTGTTGTCGTCAGCGCCTGCCGTGACCCGCAGGAGGAACGCGCAACCGTCGAAACGCTGATTTCCTATTCGATCGACGAATTATTCATTGCCGGCGCCACCGATCCGGATGGCATCCATATTCTCTGCGAGGCCGCCGGCATCCGGCACATCAATATCGACCTGCCTGGAACGAAGGCACCTTCGGTCATAAGCGATAATTATGAAGGTGCGCGGATGCTGACCGAGGCGATCATCCGGCGTCTTTCCGCAACCGGTTCCTTAAATCCCGAAGAAATCTACCTGTTCGGCGGGCGAAACGATCATGCCAGCCATGAGCGCATAAGGGGCTTTCGCGATATCAAGAAGGAAATGCTCGGTGCCGATCCGGCTGAATGCATTCAGCCGACGGGCTATTCGCCCGATATGTCGCAGAAGGCATTCGAGGCGTTTTATGCGAACGAAGGCAGGCTGCCGCGCGGTCTTTTCATCAATTCCTCGATCAATTTCGAAGGCTTTTTACGCTTTTTGGGGCAGCATCCGCACGAGACGTTCACCGACATCGTTATTGGCTGCTATGATTATGACCCGTTCGGTTCGTTCCTTCCCTTCCCCGTTCTGATGATCCGACAGGATGTCGAACGCATGCTTGCCAAGGCCTTCGAGATCATGGACGGGCCGCGCCCTGCCGTCGAAATCCATCTGATCCGGCCAGAGCTCGTTCAACCGCGAACGGCGCTGACCGGCCCGCTCGACCTGATCCGGGAGGTCGACATTTAAAGCACTCACGGAACAATTCGCGCGGACAAACTGTTCGGCGACCATTCCTGAAGGTGCATCAATGACGGCAGCGGGCAGATACCGGTCGGCGGAGATCAGCGGCAGAACTGCGGTCTCGATCGTCGCGCTTCTCGTGGCGGCCATGTTCATGGGCAGCACAGTGCTGACCCCGCTCTATATCATCTACGAGCACTCCTACCATTTTTCTCGCATCACGTTGACGCTCGTCTATGCCGTCTATGCGGTGGGCAACCTCTCTGCCCTGCTTCTGGTCGGCCGCGTCTCGGACATCATGGGGCGGCGGTGTATCAGCCTGACGGCGATCGTCATCGGAGCCGTCAGCACGCTGCTTTTCCTGCTTTCCCGCGGTACCGCATGGCTGTTCTGGGCACGGGCCCTGAGCGGCGTCGGCATCGCGCTCGCCGCGGGAACGGCAACCGCATGGATAGCCGAACTGGAAACGGAACAGGACATGGCCAATGCGACGATGATCGCGACCAGCAGCAATTTTCTGGGGCTTGCCGCCGGCTCGCTGATGGCCGGCCTGCTTGCGCAATACGCCCCCTGGTCGCTCCACCTCTCCTTCATCGTCTATCTGGCGCTGCTTCTGATCACCGGTCTGCTCATTGCCCGCACGAGGGAAACGGTCGAGCAGCCGGACAGCGACCCGCACCGTCTCATTCAGCGCCCGCGCCTGGGCATTCCACCGGCCATTCGCACGCAGTTCATTCCTCCAGCCGTCACGGTATTCGGATCAATGGCTTTCGTCGGCTATTATGCAGCCCTCATTCCGAGCATTCTCGCCGAAAATCTCCATGAGACGAACCACGCCGTCGCCGGCGCGATCTTCTTTGAACTGGCACTGATCGTCGCCATTTCGGTCTATGCCACACGATCGCTCTCGAGCCGCGCCGCCATGCTCGGCGGGCTTGTCCTCCTCCTGCCGAGTCTCGCCCTGCTGGTTGCGGCACAGATTGCCGGATCGATGACGATCCTGCTTGCCGGCACGGCGGTGAGCGGGGTTGCGGTGGCGCTCGGCTATCGCGGCAGCCTGCAGGTCGTCAACCAGATCGCCCCCGAAGACCAGCGGGCGGAGGTGACCTCGACCTATTTCGTCTGCGGCTTTACCGGCAATGCCGTACCCGTCATCGGCATCGGCATTCTCTCCAGCATCTGGAGCGCAACGATTGCCGGCTCCGTCTTTGCGGTGACGATCGGCGCCTTCGCAATCATAGCCCTCCTTGTCGGGCTCCGGGACGGAGGGAAACCAGCCCGATAAGGCTCGTCTATTTGACGGTGCAGATCTTCGATCGCGTCAGGAACCGCTTCTCGCGCCCATTGTCGAGCGAGAACATACCGCCGCGTCCCGGCACCACATCGATTATAAGATCGGTATGCTTCCACGCCTCGAACTGGGAGGCGCTGATATAGAACGGGGCACCGCCGATAGTTCCAAGCAGAACATCGTTGTCGCCGACGATGAAATCGCCTTGCGGATAGCACATCGGCGATGAACCGTCGCAACAGCCGCCGGACTGGTGGAACAGGACAGGGCCATGATCCGCGACAATCTCCCCGATGAGCTGCAGCGCGGCGGGTGTGGCGGAAACTTTACCGGTCATATCATCCTCCCGGAAAAGCAAGCGATGCGGCCATAATCGCCGCATCGCTCTGGATGTTACAAGCCTCAGAAGAAGCCAAGCTTCTTCGGGCTGTAGCTGACCAGCATATTCTTCGTGTTCTGGTAATGGTCGAGCATCATCTTGTGCGTCTCACGTCCGATGCCGGACTGCTTGTAGCCGCCGAACGCCGCATGGGCGGGATAGGCGTGATAGCAGTTGGTCCAGACGCGGCCCGCCTGGATGGCGCGACCGAAGCGATAGCAGCGGTTCGCGTCACGGCTCCAGATGCCGGCGCCGAGGCCATAGAGCGTGTCATTGGCGATCGACAGCGCCTCGTCGTCGTCCTTGAAGGTCGTGACCGAGACGACAGGTCCGAAGATCTCCTCCTGAAAGACGCGCATCTTGTTGTGCCCCTTGAAGACGGTCGGCTTGACGTAATAGCCGCCGGCAAGGTCGCCCGGCAGTTCGTTGCGCTCGCCGCCCGTCAGCACTTCGGCGCCCTCCTGGCGGCCGATGTCGATATAGGAGAGGATCTTCTCCAGTTGCTCCGATGAAGCCTGCGCGCCGATCATGGTGGCGGGATCGAGCGGATCGCCCTGGACGATCGCCTCGACGCGCTTCAGCGCGCGCTCCATGAACTCGTCATAGATGTCTTCCTGGATCAACGCCCGGCTCGGGCAGGTGCAGACCTCGCCCTGGTTGAGCGCGAACATGACGAAGCCTTCGATCGCCTTGTCGAAGAAATCATCGTCCTCCTGCGTCACATCCTTGAAGAAGATGTTGGGCGACTTACCCCCGAGCTCCAGTGTGACCGGGATAAGGTTCTGGCTGGCATATTGCATGATCAGCCGGCCCGTCGTGGTCTCGCCGGTAAAGGCGATCTTTGCAATGCGCGGCGATGAAGCAAGCGGCTTGCCGGCCTCGAGACCGAAGCCATTGACGATGTTGAGCACGCCGGCCGGCAGGAGATCGCCGATCAGATCGGCCCACAGCATGATCGTCGCCGGAGTCTGCTCGGCCGGCTTGATGACGACGCAATTGCCGGCGGCAAGCGCCGGGGCGAGTTTCCAGCACGCCATCAGCAGCGGGAAGTTCCACGGGATGATCTGGCCGACCACGCCCAGCGGCTCATGGAAATGATAGGCGACCGTGTCGTGATCGATCTCGGAAATGCCACCCTCCTGAGCCCTGATCGCTCCGGCGAAATAACGGAAGTGATCGATGGCGAGCGGCAGGTCGGCAGCGGTGGTCTCGCGAATCGGCTTGCCATTGTCCCAGGTTTCAGCGAGCGCCAGGAGATCGAGATTTTCTTCCATACGGTCGGCGATGCGATTGAGGATCAGCGCGCGCTCGGCAGCGCTGGTGCGGCCCCATGCGTCTTTAGCCGCGTGGGCGGCGTCGAGTGCCGCCTCGATATCGGCTGCCTCCGATCGGGCGACTTCGCCGAGCGGCCGGCCGGTCACCGGCGAGATGTTTTCGAAGTAACGTCCCGATTTGGGTGCGACCCACTGGCCGCCGATAAAATTGTCGTAGCGCTTGGCGAAGGGGACTTTCGCCGTGCGAGAAAATTCTACCTTGTTCATGTCTTCCTCCCGAGAAGCGACGCCGCAGAATGCGGCGCTCCGGAGGAGAGCATCGCCTGCGGCGCTTTCGCTGTCAGCCCGGGCAATGGCGATCGCATGAATGAAGTGTCGCAATCCTGAGACACTTCAAGCGATCGAAATCAGTGCGGGCGCTCGATGTGCAAGCGTTTCAGCTTGCGGTGCAGGGTGGCGCGGCTGATGCCGAGCAATTGGGCCGCGGCCGAGACATTGCCATCCGCGCGCGCCAGCGCCCGTTGCAGGACACCGCGTTCGGCATCGGCGAAATTCTCAGCCTCGATCGTGGAGCCGAAGAGACTGCTCACCGGCAGCGGCTTCTTCAGGCAATCGGGCGTGATCCCCAGTGCCTGGCGGGCCGCGCGGGTCGCGCCGATCACGAGATCATCGGCATCGACCGCGACGAGTGCCCTGCCGCTCTTCTCGGCAACAGGCGCCAGGAGGATCCGCGCCTTGGGGAACGCCATGCGGAAATTGTCCATTTCGATGCGATGCGCCGCATCGATCACCGCCATGGAAATGAGATTGACGAACCCATCCGTCAGATCGGACCGGCAGGAAGATACGTCGAGAGCCGCGGCCAGATTGCCCTCATGGTCATAGATGGGCGCCGTCGTGCAGCTCAAACCGGTATTGCGGGTCAGGAAATGCTGATCACGATGGATGGTGAGCGCCCGCTGCTCCACCAGGCAGGTGCCGATGCCGTTGGTGCCCTCGCTGTCCTCGCTCCAGACGGCACCCGTCCACAGGCCCCAGTTGCGAAACGTGCCGTCATCGGCAACCGCCCCGCGCCGCTCGACCGGCACACCATCGCGATCGGCCAGGAGGACGCAGCAGCCAGCCCCGCCCACCGCCAGGTAAAGCCTGTCGAGGCTCGATTTGGCCGCTGCGAGAAGCGGTTCGATCCTCTGCCGCGCCTCATATAACTCGGCATCGGACAAACGCTTGGGGGATTTGTGATAGGCGGGGTCGAGCCGGTGCAGATTGCAGGACCGGCGCCAGGAGGCGATCAGTGCGGATCTGGCCGCCGCGTCCGACGCAATCGCGGCCTGAACCCGATCTGCATGGCGATCGAATGGATGCTCGTCCATGCGCTCCTCCCGAGGCCTGAACCCTTCCACGGATGCAAGCCGATTGCGCTTCCATTCGGAAGATTTAACAGCATGCATCTGCTTTCATAGAATGAAACCCTGAAGGCTTCGACGTCAAGGGAGGAGATAGAGCGCCACTTCGTTTGTAATCCCCCGCAGTGTAGTTTCATGGGACACCGGCACGACTTTCGCCGCTTCGAGCACTTCCGCGGCACGGGCATTGCCAACGACTGCATCGGTAGCGAAGATTGCCTGCGAATTTGCCAGCCCCTGCACACGGGAGGCGATATTGACGGTCTGACCGAAATAGTCCTGCCGCTCGTTCATTGAAACGGCAATGCATGGCCCCTCATGTATGCCGATCTTCAACAGCAGATCCTCGCTGCCTCTAGCCTCATTGAGTTCCCGCATGGCTTCCCGCATACGCAGCGCTGCCGCCACCGCTCTATCCGGGGTCGGGAACGTCGCCATCACCGCGTCACCGATCGTTTTCACGACTGCCCCGGCTTCAGCAGCGACGATTTCATTGAGAATGCGGAAGTGAGTGCGCACGAGATCGAAGGCAACGAGATCACCGACGCGCTCATAAAGTTCTGTCGAGCCGCGTAAATCGGTAAACAGGAAGGTGAGGCTGGTGATCTTCAGCCGCTGATCGATATCCAGAGTGTCAGTGCGATAAAGATCCCGGAAAGTCTGGTTGCTGAGCAGCCGCTTCGCGGTAAGGAAGGGACGGCGCTTGGCCAGCATCTGATGCAGAGTATCACCGGCTATGCATATTGAAGGCAGAACGCGTGTATCGGTCCTGTTGTCCACCGATATGCGTAATGGTCCGGGGCGCATCTCGATTGTCTGATGTTGCGTATGTTCACGGTCGATCACCACCGAGAGGCTTTGCCTTTCCCGCGTCGGTTCGCCCTTTACGTCAATAAATTCCACCGCATGCGTTACCGGTTCGAACACGATAACGAATTCCGGCGGCAGTTGGATGGAGATGATCGCCTTGTCACCCGGAGGAAGCTCGATGGCTTCAATGATAAAGTCGTCGATCAGGCTTTCATATCCCTCTTCGGGAAGATCTATGCCTGACCCCCAGTAGATCTGCCGGAAATACTCCGCCGGCGGCAATTCATGCGGATTATGCGCAGCGATCCTGCGTACACGCGGGCTGACGGTGAACGTGACCTCCACCATTTCGTCCAGCGTCGGTTCGTAACCGGCCGCGCACAGCGCACATGAATATTCGTCCTTTCGGACAGTTTTCAGCGTTGCATTGGTGTCCAACACACCGCCGCAACCGGGGCAAAGAACATTCCAGGAAATATCGAAAAGACCAAGCGTTGCAGCGTGAAGAAATGCGGCTATGGTATTTTCTTCGTCCAGATCGTTCTTCTCGGCGAATGCCAGAGCATTAATGCGACAGAGTTCGCGATCCGATCCTTCGGCAACCAGCCGTTCAATCGCTGCAACTGAATCAGGATCAACGGATTGCCTGAGGATTGCGAACAAATCCGCTACTTCGCTCATCGGCCATCTCCCGGATTGGCCGTTATAAAATACACCCGCGGCTCATCTGCTGCCATCATAAACGTCAGGCAGGCAGTGCATATCCGGATTTCTTGGGACGGTGATACGAAGGTAGCAGCACCACGGCTCGTGATCCTGTAACAATCCGACGCGTCAATCGATTCGTTGTATACGCATGGCAACGGACCGCCCAACAACGAGACCTGCTCCCGCCATGATAGTTTTCCTGATTGTTGCCATCGCCATCCGCCTCGTAACGCTCGCCATTTCACTGCGCGACGAGCGGCAACTCAAGCTTCAGGGCGCGGTCGAATATGGTGCAACGACATCGAAGATCCTGGCGCTTGCCCATGTCGTCTTCTATCTGAGCGCGGCCGCGGAAGGGCTCTGGAAATCCGCCCCGTTGAACACCGTCAGCTATACCGGCTTCGCGCTTTATGCCTTCGGCATGATCATGCTCTTTTACGTGATCCACCTGCTGGGACGATTCTGGACGGTGAAGCTCATCGTCGCCCCCGACCATGAACTGGTGACGCACCCGCTGTTCCGCTTCGTGCGACATCCCAACTATTTCCTCAATATCATTCCCGAGCTTGTCGGCTTCGCCCTCGCATTCCAGGCCTATCACACGCTGACATTTGGCCTGCCGCTTTATCTGACCGTGCTGTTTTTTCGCATCCGCAAGGAAGAACAGGTCATGAAGCAGCAGTTTTCCGGCTATTGAGGATACCGGCCCTCTGCCGCATCGCCGCAGAGCTTATTCCGTCGTCTGCCGATAAAGCTCGGAAGCATATTCCTTCAGCGCATGCCGGCCATCGGGCCTGAAATACATCATGTGCCCGCCTTCCACGGTCGCGACGCGAATGGGCTTTGCGCCTCCGAGGGTGGGAATCTGGTTCACGAGATAACGCGACGTCATATAGGGCGTCACGAGATCGGTGTAGCCGTTGATGATCAGCACGCCGAGTTCCGGATTGAGCGAGCGCGCCCGCTGTAGATCATCCATCACGCCAACATAGCCCTGGCGCGAACCTATCCCATAGTCCCAGGCGCTGTTAACATCGCTGTTCAAGAGCCGGTAGCTGATATCGGTGCGGAAGTTCAGCTCGTCGCGTGCATAACCGACGAAGGCCGACGTCAGCACCGGCACACTGCGGTCGAGCACAGGGTCCGGGCCATCGATCCGCGAACTGCCGGGATCGATATCCGCCGTCGCGATCGTACCGTCATAGGCGCTGAGGACATCGCCCTTCACGCGGGCGAACTCCTTGGCAAAAAGCGGAGCCGGAATGCGCGCGGAATTCCGCCGGACGAGATCGAGCGGCAGGCCGGTGATTTCGGCCACGCGCTGGCTCGCCAGCCGTCCACCTTCATCAAGCCCGCCGGTTACAGCAGTGAGATAATCGCCCAGCGCATAGCGCTCCACCTCGGCCAGTTGCGCCCGCAGCGCGTCCCCGGTAATCCCTTCGCTTTGCAGGCGCACGGCGGCAAGCGATGGAAGCTCGAGCGCCCAGTGCAGGGGATCGAACTCATCCGGCCGCACCAGCATGAATTCGAGCGCCGGCGAGATGAGCACGACACCGTTTACACTGATGCCCGCATCTTCCTGCAATGTCTTGGCCAGCAGTGCGGCCCGGAACCCGCCATAGCTTTCGCCGGCGAGAAAGACGGGCGATCCCATGCGCCCTGTCTGAGTGAGAAACAGGCGGATGAACGATCCCATCGATGCCACATCCTGTTTGACGCCCCAGAAATTGCGCGTCTCCTGGCCGGGCGCCTCGCGGCTGTATCCTGTCCCCACAGGATCGACGAAGACGAGATCCGTCATGTCGAGCCAGCTGTCGGGGTTGTCCACCAGCGTCTGGGGCGGTGGTAGAAACCCGCCGTTGGCCGCCGTCGCGATGACGCGCGGGCCGATCGCACCGATATGCAGATAGGCGGACGCCGCGCCGGGACCGCCATTGAAGACGAAGGTGATCGGACGCTTCGGACTGTTGCCGGAGGCCTCGCCTGAAAGATTGTAAGAGACATAGAAGATCTCAGCGGTAACATCGCCCTTACCCGACAGAAGCGACAGCGTGCCGGCCTTTGCGCGGTACTGCAGCGTGCGCCCGCCAATAGCGATGGAATGATCCGTCGTCTGCGGCGGCGGGAGAAGCGACAGCACGCCGCCTGAAGGTGCCGCCCGTTCGGCCAGCGCTGCCTGGCCCGGATAAAGACCGACTGAAATGAACAGCAGGATTATCGCTAGAGCTCTGACCTTGAAACGCATGATGCCTCCTCGGCGTAAAAAATGGCTCACAGTATCACGGTATCATGCCGCAGATGCGTTCGAAGTCAAAGAGACAGATACGATTTGCGATGGATGCATTGTGTCCCGTCATTTCCCAGGCTTCCACCGATGTCCACGGTCGTATAGCGTTTCCGGCATTGACGATGAAAGATTGTAGGTAAGTTCCGTGCCGACCAGACCCGATACTCTCCATCACCACATCCGGCAAATGGGTGGACGTGATCCGCACGAGGCACATCGCGTTGCCACCCCGCTTGAACTGCTTTTCGACCTGACCTTTGTCATGTGTTTCGGGTTGGCGGCTGTCCAGTATGGCCATGCGCTGGCGGAAGGCCATTATGCCGTTGCCCTGATCGGCTTCGGCTTCGCGAGTTTTGCCATCTGCTGGGCCTGGGTTAATTACTCATGGTTCGCATCGGCCTATGATACGGACGACTGGATTTTCCGGGTCTCGACCATGGTGCAGATGAGCGGCGTGCTGGTGCTTGCGATCGGCCTGCCGAGGATGTTCGCTACTCTCGAGCACGGAGAGCATCTCGACAATACGATCATGGTGCTCGGCTATGTGATCATGCGCCTCGCCATGGTGTTCCAGTGGCTGCGCGCCGCCAGGCAGGATCCTTCGCGCCGGCGCATCTGCCTGACCTATGCCGTTGCCATCTCGACCGCCCAGATAGGCTGGATCGCGCTGAGCTTTTCCGATTTGACGCTTGGTGCGACCTTTGCCGTCATCGTCATCCTCGTCCTGATCGAAATGACCGGCCCAATTATCGCCGAGCGGCGCGGCGAAGGCACGCCATGGCACGCGCACCACATTGCCGAGCGTTATGGTTTGTTCGCCATCATCGCCCTCGGTGAAGGCGTTGTCGGCACTGTCGCCGCCCTGTCGGCGGTGATCGAAGCGCAGGGCTGGACGATGAACACCGCGCTGGTATGCATCGCCGGCACCGGGCTCACTTTCGGGATGTGGTGGACCTATTTCATTCTGCCGTCGGCGCAGATCCTGCATGTACGGCGCGACAAGGCCTTCGTCTGGGGCTACGCGCAGATGGCAACAGTGGCATCCATCGTCGCCACCGGGGCCGGGCTCCATGTCGCCGCCAATTTCATCGAACACGAGACGCATATCGGTCCGCTCGCGACGGTACTGACGGTTGCCATTCCGCTCAGCATCTTCATCGGCTCGGTATATGCGCTCTACACCTATCTCCTGGGAACGTTCGACCGCTTCCATTATTGGCTGCTGGCCGCGACCACAGCGGTGGTAGCGCTCGCCATCGCCGCGGCGGTCTCCGGCGCCGATATGGCGGTTTGCCTGGTCATCCTGATGTTCGCGCCCGCGGTCACGGTCGTTGGCTATGAAACGAGGGGGTACCGCCACCAGCTCAATGCCGTGACGCATCAGAAGGTTGAGCCAGCGGATTAGGGCGATCGGGCGCTCAAAGTCCGCTCGTCAAGGTAGACCTGTTGCGCCCGGATCACACCTATCGGAGGAAGAAACCGGGGGGCTTGGCGAAACGGCTTTTCCCGGTTATGAAGTCCGTCCTGTTTCTGTCTTTCTAGGGAGGCTACGAATGCCAGCATTCGGTTCTTCTCATAAAGGCAGCGGCTTGATGCTCATGCGCGGCTAGGTCACCACCAGCCACTCACCGCGCCAGAACGTCAAGGCGGCTGCCGCCCGGGCCCCTCCCCATGGGACGCGCTCGGCATTACACCGGCACCGCCTGAAGACGTGTTTTGCGTCCGGCGCCATTTTTCATGACTTTCTGATTTGGGACCGGATGCGGACTGCATCCGGCTGACACCATGACTTCCTTCCGCAATGCCCTGCGGGGCAACGCTTTTCGCAGCGTGTTCCGTTTCCTGGGCGCCCACTGGCGCCGCCAGCCGGCGAGGCTTGCCATCATCATCGGCGCCGTATTCGTTGCGACCGCGGCCGACGTGCTGACGCCGCTTTATTCCGGCCGTCTGGTCGATGCCGTGACGCAAGGTGCGGCAAGCGACGAGATCGCCTGGAACGCGGCGGTGAGCGCCTTCCTCGTGCTGCTTGCCCTTGCAGGCGGCTCGACGATCATGCGCCACATCGCCTTCATCGGCATTATCGGCCTGACGCTGAAGATGATGTCGGAGATCGCGGCCGATGCCTTCCATCGCGTGCAGCGCTTCTCGACCGACTGGCACGCCAACAGCTTCGCCGGCTCCACGGTGCGCAAGATCACGCGCGGCATGTGGGCGCTCGATCTCCTGAACGACACCATCCTGGTGGCGCTGCTGCCCTCAGCGGTCATGCTGGTGGGCTCGACGCTCCTGCTCGGCTGGTACTGGCCGATGATGGGCCTCATCATCGCCATCGGCTCGGTGGTCTATGTCACGCTGACTGTTGCGCTGTCGCTCGGCTATGTCGCCCCGGCCGCGAGCCTGGCGAATGCCTGGGACACGCGGCTCGGCGGCGCTTTGGCTGATGCCGTCTCGTGCAATCCGGTCGTCAAGGCCTTCGGCGCGGAGGCACGCGAGGATCAACGCCTTGTCAGGGTAATCGGGAAGTGGCGCCACCGCACCCGGCGCACTTGGGTACGCGGCACGATCAACGGCACGACGCAGGGCTTCACACTGCTCGTCCTGCGCGCGGCGGTCATCGGCTTCGCGATCGTTCTGTGGAGCGGCGGACGGGCCAGCGCGGGCGATATCGCCTTCGTGCTCACCGCTTTTTTCGTGCTGCAAGGCTATCTGCGCGATGTCGGCATGCATGTGCGCAACGTCCAGCGCTCGGTCAACGAGATGGAGGAATTGGTCGATATTCACGATCAGCCCCTCGGCATCGAAGACCGTCCGGGTGCCGTGCCTATCGCCATCGAGGAAGGCCGGATCGATTTCGAGAACGTCACTTTCCATTATGGCGGCCATGCCACGCCGCTCTATCGGAACTTCTCGCTGTCGATACCCGCGGGCCAGCGTGTCGGTCTCGTCGGCCATTCGGGATCAGGCAAGACGACGTTCATCAAGCTCATCCAGCGGCTTTATGATGTCACCGATGGGCGGATCCTGATCGATGGTCAGGATATCGCACAGGTCGAGCAGTCATCGCTACGCTCACAGATTGCCATCGTGCAGCAGGAGCCGATCCTGTTCCACCGCTCGCTGGCGGAGAACATCGCCTATGGCCGGCCGGGCGCATCGATGCGTGAAATCGAGAATGCCGCGAAGCTTGCGAGCGCTCACGATTTCATCTGCGCCCTGCCCAAGGGCTACTCGACGCTGGTAGGTGAGCGCGGCGTCAAGCTCTCGGGTGGCGAGCGCCAGCGGGTGGCCATCGCCCGCGCCTTTCTGGCCGACGCGCCGATCCTGATCTTCGACGAGGCGACATCGAGCCTCGATTCGGAATCGGAAGTTCTGATCCAGGAGGCGATGGAACGGCTGATGGTCGGGCGCACGACGCTGGTCATCGCGCACCGGCTCTCCACCGTGCGCTCACTCGACCGGCTGCTCGTCTTCGACCGCGGCCGGGTGATCGAGGAAGGCGATCACGCCCAGCTCATCCGGCGCGAGAAAGGCGTCTATCGCCGCCTCTTCGAGCGCCAGGCGCTGGAGCTGACCAAGGGCTTCGTATAATCTCGGGAAGGGCCGTCACCGGCCCTCCCCTTTCTGCAATCGGCGGAACCCAAAATGACAAAGCGCAGCGCCGGATTGCTGATCTACCGTCGGAGCGAACAGGGTCACGAGGTGCTGCTGGTTCATCCCGGCGGCCCGTTCTGGGCACGCAAAGATGAGGCGGCCTGGTCGATACCGAAAGGCCTGATCGATGAAGACGAGGACGAATTGACGGCAGCGCGTCGTGAAGCGCAGGAAGAACTCGGCATCCAGATCGACGGCCGGTTCGAACGTCTGGGCGAATACAGACAGCCCGGCGGCAAGATCGTCATCGCTTGGGTCGTCGAGGCGGATCCCGACATTGATGTCGAAGCGATCACCAGCAACACATTCCGCATGGAATGGCCGCCGCGATCAGGATCGTTCCAGGAATTTCCCGAAGTCGACAAAGCAGGCTGGTTTTCGCTGACCGAGGCCGAGCGGCGGATCCACAAGGGCCAGCGCGCCATCCTGTCCGATTTTGCAACGAGGCAGGACAGAGAAGATAGGTGAGCAGGATCATGGCCGCGCCGTGAAAGTTATAGCGTGAGTGTCCGGGTCCATCCGTTCGCAAATTCGCAGTCTAGCTTCCAGGCGACGCCTACCTTGCGAATAAAGAAGAAAGTCGCGCCGTCGCCAGGAGCGGGACGCGTTGCGTTGACAACACATTTGAAGGTTCCGGCGGCAGCCGGGATGTCGATGGTTTCGTTATCCACGATTTCATCGTCAATGCTGTTTGCGAATGGATAAGGCGCATACATAGCGGCGGTATGGATCGAATGAACGCGGGTAATTGGCGTGTCGGCCGCGTCGAGCAGATCGACCGTTGCGATACAGCCCCGATGCTCATCGCCGGACAGAAAGACGACATTTTGGATTTTGTTCATCGCAATATGCGCCAACACCTCACGCAGCGAATTCGGATAACCGTCCCAGCCGTCGGAATGCAGGCTGCTGAGATTGGAGGCGTCGAGATGCCGGTCCCGTTGCACCGCCCGGCGGTGTCGCGGAAGCAGCATCACCGGCGAGACGACGAACTTTGGTCCCGGCGCAGCCGATAACCAGTTCTTTAGCCTGCTCATGGTATTGTTTGGCTGAGCCGGATCAGACGCAAACAGATGGGCGTTCGCCAGATTATCGACCTTGCGATGCGTCCGTTCGGTTCGGGTATCGAGCATGAAAAAATGGAACCCGTCGAAATCGAAAGTCTCGAGATTTGGCTTCATGCCGCGCTGATATTTGGCGAACGCCTTCAAACCGAGTTTCTTTATCTCCTGGTTGGCTGGATCGTCTGGATCTGAGAGCGGTTCCCAATTGTCGGCGATCTCGTGATCGTCGAGCAGCATGAAGGATGGTATCTGGCGCAGAGCATTGCGGACATCCCTTTGCCTTAGCCACGTCTCGTAGGGAAGCCTATAGCGGTCGGCCTTATTTGTCGGATCGTAAAGCCCCGCGGTCGGATCGACATAAACCTGATCGCCCACGAACAGCATGAACCGCGGCTTGATTCCCCCGGTACCCTGCAGGCGTTCGGCGATCCGGGCGTAAGACCGGTAAGCGACAGGCTCGTCAAAAAAACCGACCGGATACTGGCACGATGCAAGCGAAAAGCTGGTGCCGCTCTCAATGGGTGCGATGGGCGGGATGATCGGTGGATCATAGGGAATGACGCCGTTCAACAGATCGCGATCCATTTCGACGAGACGTTCAAGCGTACCCTGCCCGGCCGCAAATTCGAATTCCATGGCCGTCGCGACGCCTTCATTGACAACCGGTTGTTGCTGGCGTTCCAGTGTCCTGGCGTTGACCTCCTTGAAGCCGCGGTAGACAAGCTGCTCCGGCTCCCTCCCGACAGCATCCTTGGACTGTGACCGGGGCACCTGCGTCTTCAGCACCTGGAGCGCGGCGCTCGCCAACTCCTCGAAATGCGTGAAGCTGAATTCGTCAACGGGCCTGCCGCGGATTTGTTGGAGCAGGTCGGAATCATAGACCTGGTTCTCAGCCAGTATAGCCCTGAACAATCCATGAATGCGGCGGACCGCCAACACCTCTGGTTCATCATAGACAATCAAGACCAGCAGCGCATTGCCCGGATGGGCAGGATCATAACCCGGCATGGCAGCCGGCAGCGGAGCTTCGAATGCATCCCAGCCTTCATTCTCCAGTGCCGCGGACTTGCGCACAACCATATGGTCAATGATGTACGCCAGATCCCAAGGCAAAGCGGGATTGTCAGGCCGGAGGAGCTGATCACCGGACTGCCGGACACGCAGCATCACCACCGCTTCCGCCTTTCTGTGGGACGGCAGCGAACCGACCCGAACCACAAGCGCTGATGTATCGGGCCTCTCTTCGGTTATGATCGGGCCGATCCACGGCGGGTAAGCCGTTTTGTTCGTGTTTCCATTCGTTGGCGAAATCGGAATATCGGCGTCCAGAAACTCCTCGATCTTCTGGAACGTCGCATGACGCTTGGTACCAACGAGCGCATCCTGATGGCCGGCACCTGGATTGATGAACGGTTCCAGATAGACGCGTCCCGCGTCATTCAGAATTTGCCGCATCCGATCCACTGTCGAAACATGTGAGAGCCCGTTTTCGGCGCCATGCACACTGAATACTGGGAACGGCCAGTTCTCACGAAACTTCTCGCGTGATACGAGTATATTTCGTCCGTTGTGGTCGGTCATCAGGGCATATCTGACGAAGTATAGCGTGGTTGCGACCGTTTTCAGGCTGAGTGCACCGAAATGCTCGTCAATGAACCGCAGCATCTGGGGTTCCATATTGGCAACGTTGAAATCACGGCCGTAAAGCGCATCCATGCGATGTCGCGTCCGCGTCCAGGGAGTACGCTTCCAGGACCAGACCGGATTTTCGATATCGAACTCTTCCTCCGGATAGGGCAGCGTCGACAGGACCCGATCCCACAAATCGTCAGCCAACGTCGGATTTTTGGGGTTGAATGCGTAATTGTCCGGCAGGAAATCGATGAGATAGCGCATCGCATAGGCGCGGAAGACATTCGCCGGCGTGAAGACGACAAGGGGGCCGACCTGCGTGAACGCAGCGCGATCGACGAGACCATCTATCTTGCCCTTAAGCGCGGCGATGCTGAAGACCACCGTTCCCATGCAATGGGCGATGACGTCGACCTTCCCGTCGATAGAACTGGCCGCCGCGGTTTCGATCACTTTCCTGACGTCTTCTTCTCCGATCTGATCGAAACTCCAGGCCTGCGTTGCGGTGCCATGGGCGGGGCTGGTCCTCATATCCGCTACCCAGATGTCACGTCCGGTGCTCCAGAGATAGCTGGCGAAGTTCGGTTTCACCGCGTGGTGGGCGAAGGTGGTGCCGCCGGCGCTATAACCGTGCAGCATCACCACAGGTCTCTTCGTAGTGCCTGGATGCGGGTAACGGGTGATCAGCACCTCACCGGAAACCTGATTGCCGCCAAGGCTGGGAACCTCGGAACCCAGCGGAATTGAGATCTTTTGCGCTGCCACCGAGCCACCGCCGGAGAGTTGAAGCGCAGCCGGAGGATGGAAGTCGACGATATCATTGGCTGGATCAACGTCCTTGTCGGGCGCGCGAAAACTCCAGATGTGCTGGCCCAGCAGGAGCCGTACGAAATATCCCAGAAAGGTCACGAGATCGCCGAGCGCGCCAACTCCATCGCGCTGTTCGGTTATCCGGAACAATGGTACGCCGATGCGTGCGAGGTAGCCCAGGTCGAGTTTCAGCACCGGTCGGGCGGAACCACTCAGGCCTGGAAATTTTTCGAGCGTCACCTCCATCAGCTGCCGCCACGGATTGCAGCGGCGGGTGTAAGTAAATGTTTTGGTGCCGATGATATGATCGCCGTCGAGCGTGATTTTGGAGCCCGCATCCGGTATCCCGATCCTGAGATCATAGTGAAAGGCACGGATTTCTCCGGAGCGGCTGGCGATGGCGAGACCTGACTTGATGCGGGCCAGCAGCCCCGGCCCTCCATCACCGTCGACAATTGCCTGATAAATGTCACGCAGGCCCCGATTGAGCAGCCATGCCGTACCCGCACGCCAAATGCGGCCGAGAACCCAGCTCTGCCGTCGCTCGAGCACCTTCAGGTTGCCGGTGAGCGGCGCACTGAATTCCGCAATGGCACGAAGTTTCTGTTCTCTCAGGCCTGCTGGGTCCCAGCTCTTTTCGAGTTCCTCCCACTCAGTACGTGGAAAAACACGGATGGCGCTGCGCGCCACCAGTTCGGCCTGATCGGTGGCGACCTGCAGAACGGGGTTGCCGCCATTGCCAGGCGTGAGATCAGCCACCTCTCGCGGAAGAAACCGCAGGGTCAACTCAACGATATGGGAACCGGCCACACCATTTCTGGGCTTCAGCCGCACCAGCCCGACAAGTCGCTCGATCACCTCCACTTCCGTTTTCGCGGGCGGGCCGGCGATATCGGTCGATCGAAATATCGGACGGACCAGTGCGGCAGCCGGCGCGGCCGGAGGCGCCGCATCATATCCCCATTTCACGGCCAGCGCTTCGGCAGCGCGCAGCGCAACTGCCGCGATTGTAAGCGCGGGATTTGTCCCAAGCGCCGTCGGAATGATCGACCCGTCAAGTACGACCAGCCCATCGTGAACCGCGCTTGAGACACCGGTTGAAAACACCTGGCCAAAGTGATTCACGACGCCTTCGGATCCCGTCTCGGCCATGGTGCAGCCCCCGAGCGGGTGTACGGTCGTCAATGGCCCACGCTTTTCCTTCAAGAGCCAGGTGAGGTGCGATGGCAGCAATTTCCAAAGGGGATTTGCCATGATCCGCCCACCGGAATTCTTCGTGAGACCAGCCAATACCTCCACCTGCGCATCGAAAATGGGCAGGTCCTGAAGCTTGTCCCAGCGCATTCGGGCAACTCCGTCAGGACCGGAAGGTGCCACTTCATCGAATTCCATGATGCCCGCAGCGCCGTCATCTCCCATGACCGCATAGAGTGCGGAGTGTTCAATGCGTTTGCGCGGCAGGACATAGGCGTCGTCATTGGGGAAGCCCTGCTGGTGTGTTGACCAGTCGATCTTGTCCAGACCGTGCAGAGTGTTGACCGTGGCAAAGATCTCCGTAAAGGCGAGACGGAGGCTTGCCGGCACAGCCATTTCCTCGATGAGAACGCCTGCCGTGTCGCGAAGATCGATAACGCCCGTGATTGTCGGCCCGATCGCCCGTTTCGAGGGTTGTACAGCGGCATCCCCCACGCTGTTTACCGCCGCCCCGGTGCCATAGTCGGTGATCAGCATGTCACCATTGGTGGAGCAACGCTTGCCGAGCTGCTGATCCGCAATTGGCAGCCCCATCATGTACGATCTGCGCAATATCTCACTGGAGCCTAGGGTGCCTGCGGCCAGCACGACTTTTTGCGCCCTGATTCTCAAAACCTTGTCGTCACGTGCCCGAAGCGTGGCGTTGGTGTGCACTGCATTGACGATCCAGCCGGCAGCACCGTCCTTTTCGATACTGAGCACGGTCGCGCCACTGAATATTTCCACACCGCTCCGTTGAGCACGCACGAGCAGATTAACGTCCAGCGAGTTCTTTGCGCCGAAATTGCAGCCCGTTGCACAGTCGCCGCATCGCGAGCATTTATTGAGTCTGACATTGCCGGCGCTTGTTGAATTCGCCATCGCGACGGTGATCGCCGCCGGTCGAAAGGTGTTGCTCGGCGCGATATCCTTAAGGGCATTGAATTTCTGCGGCGGGCCGTCGCCGTGGGCCATGATGGTGTTGGGCGCGCCGTTTGCGCGTGCGCCAAGCAGATCCGCGGCCCGGTCAAAGAATGAATGCCAGTTGGACAGGTTTGCAAACTGGTTCGGCCACCCGGTCTGGAAAACGCTCGGCAAGGGAACTTCCATTACGCCGGCATTTATCAGCGAGCCGCCGCCGACTCCATTAGCAACAACGGTCGTCACCTCTGGGCCAAGCCTGATGTCGAACAGACCTTCCTTATTCTGCTCGCGCCGAATGTGACGTGGCAATTCGCCGAGTCCCGTCGGGAATGAGCCTGGCAGGTATTCCTTGCCGCGCTCCAGCACACCGACGGTAACAGGCACTCCGCCTCGACGGCGCCCCGCAAACGTTGCGGCAGCAACTGCACCGCCGTAACCGCTGCCGATGATCAGGATATCGAAATGAAGAGCCGCAGGAGCGCCTCGGACACGATGAATGAGGCGCTCAAAACCTTGCGAAATCCACGCGGTATGTGAATCGGCGTCAAGCCCGGAGCTCATCATCTTCGCTCCGTGCCGATGCGTTGAGCAGGAGATTTCCTACCCACTTCGTCATAGACGATAGAAATGCCGCCCCCACTCACGAAACCTCGCATAACGCTTCCCCTCAGATGCGATGCACGTCGTAAATGGCGGTCTCTAATTTACTCCCTACAGCAACTTTGGCATAGCGATTTTCCATCCCTCGCCGGGCGGTTCTGCGGTCCTTTGCGATAACTATTAGCGATCGATGAAATATGTGCGAAAATCCCTGGCCTGAGCAGCACGCAACCGCCGCAACACCAGGTAACCCGCTCTCTTATCGGGATGTGCTCTGGTGATGAACGGCACGGCAAAAAAGCGGGCTGCCGAGTGGGAATACATGGACGAGACGAACCGACTGCTCGCAAGCTTTCTGCCGCTGCGCCTGCTCAAAAGGCTCTATGGCGCTCGAGGAGAACGCCCCACCGCCACGGCGTTTCCCGCCGCGGTGCTCTTTATCGATGTCTCACGGTTCACCGCATTGGTCGAGCAGTTGGCGAGGCGCGGCCATGGTGGTCTGGAAGAAGTACCGAAACTGCTCAGCCTGTCCTACACCCGATGTGCGGAACAGATAGGCGCACGCGGCGGTGAAGTGCTTTATTTTGCTGGAGATTCCCTGCTGGCATACTGGGCGGCAGACCACGCAGGCTTCGCCGCGGCCGTCCAGGCGGCAGTGGATTGCGCCGATGCAATCTGCCGCGACCGCGATCAACGGCCGAAAGCCGCTGTGAATGAAAACGAGCCAGCTCTGCATTTCGGCATTGGTGCGGGCCAGCTCTGGACCGCTGTTGTGGGTGGCGAACCGATCTGGAATCTCATCGCCGGCGGGGACGCGATCATCGAGGCCGCCAAGGCGATGGCGACGGCGCACAGTTGGGAATACGTCCTTTCAAAGAACGCAGCCAACGCCCCGAACGGGAGCCTCGCCACGGGTATGGAGGACACCTGTCTCGATCACAGAGCTGCTCATGAATGCCTGCCTTCTGATTGGCTGACGGGATTTCTGGTCCCGCAGTTGCGTGATGTTGCAGCCGGGCTGACAACGGCAGATTGGAACAACGGATCAAAGGCTGGCGACGGCGAGGGTGGCAGGCTGGAAGCGCGGTTGGATGCGCTGGCCGAAATCAGGCCGGTTTCCGCTCTCTTCGCGCACATCGCCGGGCTCGAACAAAACAATCCGCTCGCTTTGTCGCGCTATCAGGCCCTATGCGCATCGCTCCAGGAAGTCCTGCGCGAGCGCGGCGGCCCGCCCGGAGAATTGTTCTTCGACGACAAGGGGTTGATTTTCGTCGCGGCTTTCGGCGCGCGCGGTACATTTCACCGTGACGATCCGCGCCGCGCCGTCGATGCCGCGCGCGCCATCGGTTCGATCGCCCGGCAATTCGACCTGTCCGTCTCGATCGGTGTGGCGACAGGCGAAGCACTCTTCCGCGTCGTGGGAAGCGCGCACCGCAGGCAATTGATGGTATTCGGTCCGCTGATGAACCGCGCCGCCAGGCTGATGACGACCGTCACAAACGATATCATGTGCGACGCCCCCACCGAACGAGCAGCCCGGAGAAGTTTTTCGTTTGAAAAACGCGGCACGCTGCAACTGAAGGGGCTAGGCGATATGGCGCCCGTATTTTGTCCGCTGGAGCCTAACCTGACTGCAGTGCCATCGGCCAGGCCCATCGGCCGTCAACGCGAGCTCGAGTTCCTCAAACAGGCATTTGACGAAACCGTCGCCGGAACCAACCGGCTTGTTGTCGTGCTCGGCCAACCCGGTATCGGCAAGACGACACTGGTGAACGCCTTCACGGATGATCTGCGGGCAAGCGGAATAACGGTCTCGGTATCTTGCGCCGAACGGGACAATCGGCGTACTTCGCTGCTGGCGTGGCGGCACGTGCTGGAAACCCTCGTCGGACTGCCTGTCGATGCCGACGGGTTCGAGATCTTCCAAAATATCCGCATTCGCGTTCGGGATCATCCGGCTATCGTTGAACGTTTGCCGCTTCTGGCCGATGTGCTGGCCCTAGAGATCCCGCAGAACGAGGGAACGAAACATCTGGAAGGTGCACATCGCGCCGATGCGACCATGCGCCTGCTTGGTGAGATAATCGGCGTACTGGCCCCACGCCCGCTGACATTGGTGCTGGAAGACAGCCAATGGCTTGATTCGGCATCATGGCGCCTCGTCGAGTGGGTGCTTGGGTCATTGTCGTCGCTCATGCTGGTACTGTGCGTTCGTGCAGAGGAGGTTCCGGAAGAGCTGAGGAACCTGCACCAACGGGCAAACACGGGGCGGACGGACATTGAATCCGATGATCCCGCACGTTTCTTTCGCATCCTGGAACTGGCGGAAATCGACGACGCGTCGATCCACGAAATCGTCGCACGCACATTGGGCGGCGCACCGCCACAGGGCGGAATATCCCGTCACGTAGCGGCATTGGCCGGCGGCAACCCGTTTTTTGCCGAAGAGATTTCGCTGACATTGAAAAGTGAGGGCTTGATCGCAGAGCGTGACGGATATTGGCGGTCCATTCGTCCGCTAGACGATCTACGCTATTTCGAAGGCGTCGAGCGTGTCATACGGGAGCGGGTTGATCGTCTGGACGCCGCAGCCCAGGATGTCATCAAGGCAGCAGCGGTGATCGGACGTTCATTCACGAGCGCCGCCCTCAGGGCACTGAGCGGAAACGACATTGATGCCCCCATTCAATCCCTTCTGGCGGCGCATCTCGTGCGCCAGGGTACCGGGCCGACGGACTTTGAATTCCGCCATGACCAGATTCGGGATGTGGTGTACGGCTCGATCCCCGGCGATTTGCGCCATCGACTGCATGGAACACTTGCAAGCTGGATTGAACTCAACCGACCGGACACGATGGGGGCGGACATCGCGGTTCTTGTTCAACATTTCAATGCTGCCGGAAATTACGAAAAGGCTGTCAAATATGCGGATAAGGCAGCAACGAATGCCTTGCAGATCGGCGCTTTTCGTGAGGTTGAAGCATTTCTCGGGATCTGCTTGCAACATGAACCCAAACCCCAGCTTTGGAGTGACGAACAAAGGCTTCGATCGGTGCGCTGGCGCCGGCAGCTGGCCGAAGCCCATTACAGCCGCGGCGACATCCATGCTCAAGGCGTGGCGATCAGATATGCGCTCAGAATGGCTGGTAAGCCTGTTCCGCGCACGCCGGCAAAAACGCTCATCCGCCTGATCGGGCGTGGCTTGCGGCTCGTGGCCCTGCAGGCCTTCCCCCGATCGCAGGATCTGCCTGCGCGGGACAATATGCATGACACGCATGATTGGGAGAGCGAATTGGCCCGTTGTCTGAGCCAGGCAGCGATGGTGGATTATTTCGAGCTGCGCTTTTCCAGTGGCATGTGCAATCTCCTCGGGGCGGTCATCCACGCGGAGCGCGCCGGTCTCTCCGCGGACACGGCAGTAGCATCCGCACAGTTGGCGTGCGGTCTCGGTATGCTCGGTTGGCGTCGGGCAAGTACCCATTTCATGGCACGGGCCGAGAAGGCGGCGATTGCTCTGGCTGACCCTGCGATCCATTCCCACGTGTATAACCTCGATGCCCTCTGGAGACTTGGCCGCTGTGATTGGCCGATGGTCGATCAGCGGCTCGATCAGGCCCAAAGCCTTTCTCTGAAGGCTGGAGATCAGCTGAGATGGTGCAATGCGCAAGGGATGCGCTTCTGGTCCCTTTTTTATCGCGGCGACCAGGCCGCCTTGGAACCGACAACCCTTGCACTGCTTGCGCGCGCGCAGAACGCCGGCAACATTCAGCAGGAAATCTGGGCTTTACGCTGCAAGGCGTTATGCGTGCTGCACACCGACCGCCCCCGCGAAGCGGTCGATATACTGCGGTTGATAACGTCCGCGATGCCCGGATCGGTCGATCTCGCAGCACGGATTACAGCCAGTGGTGCCCTCGCGATTGCCCTTGCGCGTGTGGGCCAGTCAGCAGAGAGTGTCGAAGCCGCGATCGAGACACTGCGCCTGCTGCGCGAAATGCCCAGGCCGTCTTCTCACAGCATTCTGGTTGGAATCTCCGGCGTGTTGGAGGTGTTCCTGCGTGGGCGTGAAGCCGGTCTTTCCGATCGATATGACCGCTGGGACATTTGGGAGAAACGGGCGCTTCATGAACTCAAGCGCTATAGCGGGGTGTTCCCAGTAGGTGCAGCGCAGCTGGGGCTCTGGATGGGCGTTGCACGTTGGCTTGACGGCCGAAAGGATCGCGCGCTTCACGAGTGGCAGCAGGCCCTCGCTGCGGCCCGTCATCTATCGTTGCGCAGGGATGAATCCATCATTGCTGCCGAGATCCGGCGTCGGGAAGACTGGTTCTGAAAACTCTTCCGGCCTACCAAACTGGTGGCGTGGTGATCCACAACACGCGGGTCCGGCCGTTCGCCAGGTTGCGGAACTTGTGCGGCAATGCACTTTCGAAGTGGAATGCGTCACCCTCACCGAGACGATACACACTGCCGTCGATATAAAGCTCCAGGCGTCCCTCCAGAACCACGCCGCATTCCTCACCGTCGTGATTATAAGGCTCGTCTCCCGACCCGCCCCCCGGCTCCAGCGCAATCTCCATGACCTGGAGCGCGCCTTCATCATGGACGGTCAGGAACTCCTTGATCATGCCCTTGCTGCCGAAATCAACGCTTCGTCTCCGGTTGAACCGGACGATCCGGTGGGCCTCCTGATTGCCGGGTCCCTCCTCCCCGCCAAACAGCGCCTGTACCGGCAACTCCAGAACCCCGCAAATCGCTCGCAACGCCCGCACCGAGGGCGAGGAGATGCCCCGTTCGATCTGGCTCAGTAGCCCCACCGAAATATGGGCGCCATCCGCAACCTGCTTGAGGGAGAAGCCCCGGGCCTGACGCGCCTGGCGCACGGCAAGGCCGAGGCTGCGATCCTCCTCGCCATCCTCCTGCGCAACGCTCGGAGCCATCGAAGAACCTGGAGCTGTCATTTTCGTCAGACCTTCTCGTTCACAATATTGAAAAGGCCTTCGATCTCCTCGAGACTGGCCCATTTTCTCGCAATTTACTGGACGATTTTCAGCGGAAAATCGCCCTTTTTGGCAAGATTATCACACACTTTGCGTCGCGGATTCACGAAAATGAAAAATTTCCGCTCAGCCGATTGCAGACGGCAAAAATTTCATTATTGTGAAAATCTGTCAATGAAGAATGTGGCCGAGCCAGCTTATCCTGCTCGCCCCAAACGAAAACAACGAATCAGACAAGGGGAATTTCATGAAACTGAAACTTATTGCCGCCTGCGCCGCAGCGCTTGTCATGGCGGCCGCAACGCCGGTCTTCGCCCAGGATCCGATCAAAGTAGGGATCACCACGACGGGCGTGCCGTTCACATTCGTCGATACCGCCACACAGAAGCCAACGGGGGCCATGGTCGATCTGGCAACCGCGATCGAGGCGGATACGGGCGGCAGCGCCGCATTCGAAATCACCGCGTTCTCGGCGCTGATCCCCGCCCTGACGACGGGCAAGATCGATCTGATCTCCGCCGGCATGTTCGCGACCGACGAGCGCAAGCAGGTGGTCAATTTCAGCACTCCGGTCTACACCTATGGCGACGCGATGTTCGTCGCCGCCGATGATTCCAAGAATTACACGATCGAAGACCTGAAAGGCGAAACCGTCGGTGCGCAGATCGGCACCACATTCGCCGATACCCTGCAGAAGCTGGGCACCTTCGGCGAGGTGAAGCTCTATGATTCCATCGCTGATATCATGCGCGATGTGAAGCTTGGCCGCATCAAGGCCGGCTTCGGCGATCAGCCCATCATCGCCTACCAGATTTCACAGAATCCGGACCTCGGCGTGCGGCTCGTCGATGGCTACAAGCCGCTGAAGCAGGGCGAAGTGGCTCTGGCCGTCGCCAAGGATAATCCGCAGCTTCTGGAGAAGGTCAACGCTTCCATCGCCAAGCTGAAGGAAAGCGGTGAGCTGAAAAAGATCTTCGCCAAATACGGGCTCTAAGCCGGAACGGCTGCGCGCCTTCTAGCAAGGTGTGACCCGCATCGTCGCAAAGAAAGCGATCCATGAGCAAGTTCCTCACGCAATCCGCGGAATATATGCCGCTACTTCTGAAAGGGCTGTGGCTGACGATCGCGGTTACGGTCCTCGCCCTCTGCCTGGCGACGGTGCTCGGCCTCTTCTGGGCACTGCTCAGAACCTCCGGCATACGCGTGCTTGCTGCGCCGACGCGCATTCTCGTCGAGTTCGTGCGCGGCATCCCGATCCTGGTCATCCTCTTCTACATCTATTTCGTGATGCCAGAGATCGGCATTGACCTGACCGCCTTCCAGGCCGGGGTGATCGGCCTGGCGCTCACCTATTCCTGCTATATCGGCGAGACCTTCCGCGCCGGCATCGAGGCGGTCGACAAAGGTCAGGTGGAGGCTGCCAAATCGATCGGCATGAAGCGGCCGCTGATGATGCGGCGCGTGGTGCTGCCGCAAGCCTTCAGGATCGTTCTGCCGCCCTACGCCAACAATATCGTGATGCTTTTGAAGGATTCCTCTCAGGTATCGGTGATTTCCGTCGCCGAACTAACTATGCAGGGCAAGATGCTTGCTTCATCGACCTTCAACAACATGACCGTATTTACCCTCGTGGCGCTGCTCTATCTCTGCCTGACCATCCCCTTGAATTTCGTGATGCGCCGCGTCGAAATCGCGATGGGGAAGGCACCATGATCCGCTTCGAAAACGTGCATAAATCCTTCGGCAGTCACCAGGTGCTGAAGGGCGTCACGGCCGAAATCGGCAAGGGCGAGGTCGTCTGCTTGATCGGACCATCGGGATCGGGCAAATCGACGCTGCTGCGCTGCGTCAACGGGCTTGAAACCTATCAGAGCGGCCGCATCGCGATCGACAGCCAGCTGGTCGACGCGGAATCCTCACACATCCACGATATCCGCACCCGGGTTTCGATGGTGTTCCAGCGCTTCAACCTGTTTCCCCATCGCACGGCCCTGGAGAACGTCATGGAGGGACCACTCTATGTGCTCAGGCAGGATGCGGCCGAAGTGCGTGAAAGGGCGGTGGCGCTGCTGACGCGCGTCGGGCTTGCCGACAAAGTCGGCGCCTATCCCGGCTCATTATCAGGCGGCCAGCAGCAGCGTGTCGCCATTGCCCGCGCCCTTGCCATGCAGCCACAGGCGATCCTCTTCGATGAGCCGACTTCGGCTCTCGATCCTGAAATGGTCGGCGAGGTACTGCAAGTAATGCGCGCGCTCGCCGAGGAACATATGACGATGCTGGTCGTCACTCATGAGATCCAGTTCGCGCGCGAAGTGGCCGACAGTGTGCTCTTCCTCGATGACGGCAGGATCGTGGAACAAGGGCCGGCCGGCGAGATCCTGCGCAATCCAAAGCACGAGCGTACACAGGATTTCCTGCGCCGCGTAACCCATCCCGTATAGACGACAGGTCACACCTTCATGCTCGACCCCGCTCGCTCCCTCTGGGCCGCCACCGCCAATCCGGCGCCTGCAACGCCCGCTCTTCAAGGAGACCACAAGGCCGATGTGGTCGTGATCGGCGCCGGCTATACGGGCCTGACGGCAGCCTTGGGGCTGGCTGAAGGGGGCGCCTCGGTGATCGTCGCCGACACAGTCGGTCCAGGATTCGGCGCCAGCGGACGCAATGGCGGGCAGGTCATTCCGGGATTGAAACTCGATCCGACCACGCTCGATGCGGTCTTTGGCGAGGCAACAACGGACTTCGTCGGCCGCACCGCCGATACCGTTTTTTCTCTCGTCGAAAAACATTGGATAGAATGTGAGCCGATCCGCCAAGGCTGGATACAGGCTTCCGTCAAGACCTCGCATCTGCCCGCGCTCGAAAACCGCATGCGGCAGTGGCAATCGCGTGGCGCTCCGGTCGAGATGCTGGATGCAGAGGCTATGAGACGCAGGACCGGCGGTGTCGGCTTTGCCGGTGGCTGGATCGACAAACGTGCCGGCAGCATCCATCCGCTGAACTACGCGCGCGGCCTTGCGAGGGCCGTACTCACCGCCGGAGCCAGTGTCCATGGCAACAGCGAAGCGACAAAACTGAAGCGCAACGGCTCGCGCTGGACAGTCACGTTTGGCAACGGAGCCTCGGTCCTGGCTGACGATGTCGTCATCGCCACCAACGGTTATAGCGGTTCCCTATGGCCTGGGCTGAAGGCGACGGTAATCCCGGCCAACAGCTTTCAGGTTGCCACCGCGCCACTGGGCAGCGATCCCCTCGCCCGCATCCTGCCCGAAAGGAGCGCTGTCTCCGACAGCCGCCGGGTCGGCAATTACTTCAGGATCGGACCAGGAGGCCGGCTGATGATGGGCGGGCGCGGCACCTTTTCCGATCCGCGTCGGCCCACGGATTATCACCGCATAACAGCCGCGCTGCGCAGTTTCTTCCCGGAGGTCGGCGGCGTCCCCCTCGAATTCCATTGGACCGGGCGGGTGGCGATGACGCGCGATCATCTGCCCCATATTCATCAGCCCGCACCCGGCCTCACGATGGCGCTCGGCTATAACGGGCGCGGTGTGGCGATGGCGAGCGCGCTGGGCACAGCGATCGGCGCTCATCTCCTTGACAGATCAAACCCGCTACCGCTGAAGCTTACCGATATCAAACCATTGCCGCTTCACGACTTGCACCCGATCTATGCATCCGCCATGATCGCCTATTACCGGCTGCGGGATGCACTCGAGCGCTGAGATATCCATCCGTTCGACCGATTAATGGATTGGCCGGCCTCGCAAACGGGACCGGCCAAAACTATTCAATTAGAAGCCACCACCTTAGAAATTGACGGTGAACTTTGCATCGATCCCGTTCTGTGTCAGATCCGAGCCGAACTGGCCAGTGTAAGACACGCCCAGCGTTGCCCGGCGGCTGAGTTTGAAGTCGAGACCGGCTTCAATCAGACCGGTGTCCTCAGCGAGCGGAATGCCAGCCACGGAGAATGCATCGCCGGCACCGAAGGCGAGCGTCGTGACAGGGGTTGTATCGCCATAGGCATGCTGCCAGCCCACCGTACCGCGCGCTTGCGCCTCGACCGATCCAAGCGTCAGCGGTGCGGACGCCCGCAGACCCAGCGTGGAGAAGGTTGTGCTGGTTGTTTCTCTCTCGACCGTCAACGCCGCGGCACCGCCCTTCTCGGTGAAGCCGTTGGTTTTCACCCTGACATGGGCGAGATTGGCGAAGGGTTCGAAGGAAACACGGTTCGTGTCGATGCGATAGCCGAGTTCGCCGAAGACCTGAACCGTACCGGCATCATAGTCGGCACTCAGGCGATCCTCGAAGCCGGGGAAAGCCACCGTGCGGCTGGTCTCGACCGAATGCCAGCTATAGGCAAGGCCGGACCGCAGCGAGAGCGCATTCAAATGGCCGCCCCCATAAAGACCGATGTGATAATTGTCGCTGTCACCGGAGCCGCGGCCATCCACATCAAAGCTGGAGCGGCTGTAACCGGCCAGCACGCCGAGACGCCAATCCCCCGCCATCGCCGCATCGAAGCCGGTGACGAAGCCACCCGTCGACTGATCGAGCCCCGCCGCATTGCCGTCCGCCTTGGTCTCGCTCCAGGCGCCGAATGCCTGGCCCCAGGCCGCCATGGTAGGTGCCTCGCCGGGGACAAGCGGCTTGGCGTCCGGGCCGAAGCCCAGCACAGGCACGTCGGCGGCCGCCACATCGTCGAAGGCCGCCCGGATACGGTCATTGGCCGCGTTACGCAGCAGGCGGCTGTCATTGATCAGCCCTGTCACAACGGAGGCATGAAGTTCGCCGGACAGCTGGTCGAAAGCCCGGCGGGCATCCGCCTCGCTTTCCTGCAGGACAACAGTGTCGAACACATCGTTGCCGGAGCCGAGCGCTTCGACAGCCGCCGCCGTCGCCTTTTGGTTGCGCGTGACGCCGATGGTGGGGAAAGCGACCTCGTTGCGCGCGGTGTCGAGATAGACATTGCGCGGATCATAGGCGAGGCCGAGGTCGACGAAGGGCATGTTCTGGCTCAAATTGCCGAACGTGCCGGTGATACCACCATCCGCGGTCATGATCATATAGCGCTGCCCCGGCATGTAGGTGCCTGCAAGCTTGGCGATGTAGATATCCCCGCCTTCGAGTATGGCCGTCCCCGTCACGGCTACGTTGTCGCTCTCGCCGTTCGGCGCGATATCGACGCGGTAGGTGGAGCCGGCCTTGAGCACGAGATCGCCATCGATCTTCATGGTGCCGATGCCGTCGCCCGGCGCAAGCGTGCCAATATCGAGCGATGCGCCGCCGAGCCTCACCGTGCCCGCGCCGGTCAGCAGCGACATGGTGAGATCGTATCCGTTGAGGTCGAGCACGCCGCCATTGACGGCATAGGCCGTGTTGCTGACGAAAGCGCCGGCGACGCCAGCGCGCAAGGTGCCCGCCGAGACGATCGTGCCGCCGGTGTAGCTGTTGGCGGCCATGAGATTGAGCGTGCCCACTCCCCGCTTCTCAAGCGTGCCCTGGCCGGAGATGGCTTGCACCATCTCAACCGGCACGGCCGGATGCGAGACGTCGATCCAGCCCAGCCCGTCTAGGCGAACCGCCTTGTCGATCGTGGTGACCGGGCTGGTCCAGGCCGCCCATTCGTCGTCCGGTCCAGCCGTGCGGATGCCGCCATTGTTGAGCGTGACGACGCCATTCGACGAACCCAGCGCCTCGCCTTCATCGATCGCGACGGTCTTGCCCTCGGCGATCACGATGTCCTTGAAACGGCTGTGATCGTCCACGCACAGGTCCCGCGCGCCCTGCAGGGAGAGATGCTGTGCACTGGCGCAATCAAGCTGGAGCTTCAGCGGTGCATAGGGATCATTCTCGAAATCGATGCCGGTCAGTTGACTCAGGCGCGCCCGCATCGCCGGGTCGTCGAGGCCGAGTGTGGCCTGGAGTTCTTCCCAGTTTTTCTGGACATCAGGGTCGATGTTCGAAACCGTCTGAAAGGTCAGGTCGGCCTTCAGATGGTCCATGAGGATATAGCCCCAATCCTCCCAGCTAAGGTCGGTATAGGCCGCCTTGCCCGGGTACTGATCCCGATGCGCTTCGAAATAATTTTTGATGACGGTGCGATAATATTCATCGCTGGTGTCGTCGAGCAGTTCCGTGCGGCGTTTATTGAAGAGCTCGATCTTGTCTTGAGGAATGAAGGGCTCCAGGTCCCGGTAGCCTTCCGGCTCCGGTTTGTTCCGATCATAGATCGTATTGGAAACCAGGTAGGTCAGCCGGTCCTGCGAGATTTCCTGGCGCAGAATGGACTCCGGCTGTTGGTAGATCGGCTGCCCGTTTTCGTTCGACAATTGTCCGAGATAGACATCCGTGCGGCCATTGTTGCGCGAGAGCTTGAACTCGCCCGCGCCATCGAAGCCGCTTGCCTGATTGTTGAAAATCAGCCGCGCCGTCCCGTCGCCGGCCTCTTCCACCCGTGGGCCTTTCCAGCGGATTTCATGCGCCACCGGTTCATGGTCGGATAGGGGCGTTCCGTCGGGCTTCTGGCTCACCGACTGATCGACAACGCCGCCGACATATTTGTCGCCGGGCTCGTCCGCCAGTTCCCACCACTTTGCGTAGGGACGCGACGCCACGAAATGGTCGATCTGCGTACGGCCCCATGACGGCCATTTGAACGCCTCATCGTCTTCCCCAACGCTTGGCCAGGTCGTGCTTCCATCCGCAAGCTTATGCGGCGCGAAGGCCTCCCTGTCTTCCGGATTCTGGAGAATCTGAAAATCCCTCTTGAGAATGTTCATGGTGTTCGGCGTATTTCCCAGAATGGGATACATCTCGTCCGTGAACAGATCCGTCGGGCGCGTGTCCGATGCCTTGTTTATGTAGTCTTCTGCGGCTTTGTATTTTTCGGACCCGATAGCGTGGTTGCGCGCGACATATTGGAGCGCCCAGACCTTGTAGTCCTCGTTTCCGGTTTCTCTTGCGCGGGTCAGCATCAGCTCCTGCTGAACCACCTCCAGGAGGCCGCGTTCCGAAATATCGCCTGCGTTGAAATCGCCGGTGAGGATGATGGGCGCTACCTCGCCCGCGGCCCAATCATTCAGCTCCTTCGCCTCTCTGACGCGATGATCGAAAGGATCGTCCCAGTAGTTCAGATGCTCCGTGGCCACGATGGTGGCCGGCCGGATGCCCTCCGCCTCCAATTTCACATAGGGCGTTTTCTGCACGCCGCCTAACCCTGTGGTCATCGGCAGGGCGGACGCTACGCCTGTGTCGTTATTTGAAAACACTGCATAGGGCAGCTTGGCTTCGAGATCATTGCCGTAATCGGCATTGTATTCCTGTATCGTTATGATGTCATATTTGCCGGCGCTGTAGAGATCGACAGCCGCCGGGATGAGGGATTTCGCTCCCCAGGTGTTGAAGGAGATGATCCTCAGCGTGTCGTCATCGGCGTGCGCCGGCATCGCCGCCATGATAGCTCCGACGGCCGCGCCGACTTTGGCGGCTGCCCGCACGCTGTTTGCCTTTTTCTGCTTCTGCATAGTGTCGCCCCACTGATGAATGTTTGAAAGGACATATTGGTAATGTCACTTTTCCAACATTAGCGATGCTATATGTCAGTTTGACAACATTCGGTGGACAGAAGCTTGCATTCTCCAAACGCCGGCAGCACAAATGACAAGGGGCGGACTCAGAAGAATGACGGGGACAGACGGGATGATACCGGGCGATCCGATGGCCGGGGATGGCGGGCAGAAAGAGAGCCGACAGGCTTATCTCCTGCGCTATATCGAGCGAAATCATTATATTTCGATCGATGAGATTTCCCGGCTTTTCTCCGTGACCACCCAGACGGCGCGGCGAGATGTGATGGCGCTGGAACAAATGGGAAAGGTGCGGCGGCTGCATGGCGGGGCGGCAATCGCCACACCGGTCGATCCCGTCACCTATCGGCAGAGGCGCGTCGACCATGAGCCGCAGAAGGAACGGATCGGCGCGACGGTAGCCGGAATCATACCCGACGGTGCCGCCGTTTTCATCGACACGGGCACGACATGCGAGGCGATTGCCCATGCGCTCGTCAAGCGGCGTGATCTGCGCGTGGTGACCTACAGCCTGAGGGTGGCCAACATCCTGAGCGAGAATTCCGATTTCGTGCTCGCCATTCCCGGAGGTTTCGTCCGTCCGGTCGACGGCGGAGTGTTTCGCGAGGACACGGCGGACTATATCCGCAAATTCAAATTCGATTATGCGATCATCTCAGTGAGCAGCATCGATGACGATGGCGATATGTGCGATGACGACCATGGCGAAGTCGCGGCGGTCTCTGCGGCGCTCGCGCAATCGGATCGCACACTTCTGGCGGTGGATAGCAGCAAATTCGGCAAGCGGGCCCTGGTGAAGCTCGGCTCATTGCAGGATATCGACATTCTCGTCACGGACGAGATGCCGGCCGGGCCGCTCCTGCAAAAACTCCGGGAAAGCAAGATCGAGGTGCATCTGTAAAATACACCTCGATCGGGATAGCGCCCTCAGGCTTCTGTCGAAACCTCTTCAGCGCGCGCGGCAATTCTCTCATAGGCCTCCTGAATGGGATCACGCACCGGAACCAGACAGGATGCACCCATGCGCAGGAGTGCCTCGAGATGCTCGCGGCCACCCTCATAGCCGACGATCGGCGCGAAAGGCGTCATGGGAAGCCTTTGTTCGGCGGGATAGAGCCGCTCGAACTCAACGAAATTCGTAAAGCTCTCATAATTGTCCGTACCGAGCAGATAGGTCTCGGCGGGAGCGCCTTCGGCAAGAACCGCCTCATGCGTGTCGAGCACGATGTTGAAATATTCGATCGTCTCCAGACCTGACGGAAGGGCCGGGGCGATCGAGCGGCCGTTGACGAGTTCCTTCACCCGGATAAAGACGCCGTCGATGAACAGCGCATGATTGGCAGAGAGATAGAGATCCCTGTGCGGCGTCTGCCTGTCGAGCGCGTGCCGCGCGATGCGGATCGGCACCACGCTCTCGGGCCAGGAGGACCCATTTTTCCTGAAGGTTTGGCGGCCGATCCATTTGACCGCCCGGGCTGCGCCGGCCACGGTCTCGACAAGATCACCGATCCGAAGATCTTCGATGCGGACCTCGCCTGCTACGGTCATGATGGCGGTGCCGCGGAGAAAACAATTGGCGCCACCGCCCTTATCTTTTCCCCAATTCGTCCCCAAGGCGCGTGCCGGCAGGGAAGATGCAGTCGCTACAATGGTACCCAGCGCTGCTACTCTTGCCCCTGTGGCAACCGCCACGCCCAGAAAATGGCGCCTCGCCCGATTAAGTCGCAACTGTCGTTCTGTCTTAGACGACATGGGTCCCTCCTTATTGCCTGAGATAACGGGATCCCAATCCTAACGCGAAGTGCGGTTCTTCAACCTTTACAAATTCGGTTCTATACGGTGGCTAATTAGGCGTAACCATTGCTGCAAAAGATGTAGGCGCCGCAGCGATTTCCAGCTAAACTGAAATACCGGAGGGATCTTCGGCCGATAAGCAGCAATATCTCTTTTAATGTGAAGTAAAATCGCACAAAAGCAAAGTGAATACTTTAATCACCGATTATTCATTTTTACGAATATTTCTTACTGCAAAGGAACAATTATGTGGATTTTACTTGAAGTTGCTTTCAAAACATCTTTTCATCCCCTGGTCAACAGGGATTTTCCTCAAGGTCGCTGGATGCAACCGAAGGCTGATCCCGGCGTTAGAGGTCTCAGGTCATTTTCTGGAGGCGACACAATGTCGACCCTCGAAATCACAATGATAGGATTGGCCGCCAGCATGCTGGTGCTGACGCTGGTCCTCGCCACCGCTGGCGCGATTTAGAGCATTTTGCAGTCAGGTGGAATCACCTGATGCCCGCATAAATGCGGCAAAACAACCAGATAGAGCGGCAGCGCGAGCGCATCCCGCTCTAGGCCACCGCGCAGGCTTATACGTCGTGCCACTCGGGGATCAGCGCGGCCTGCCCGTGCAGCTTGCCATGCCTGTCGATCAGCTGCCAGAGGGTGACCCGCTCGACCCGGAACCTTCTTCCCGATTTTGCGACGCGAACTCCCCGATAGTCGGAGATATAGCCATCTCGCGCGGCCCGGTCGAGCAAACGCTGGCGCTCTTCACGATCCGGCATCTCAGCCGAAAATCGAGACAGGAGTGCCGTGAATTCATCCCAATCATACTCGAAACAGGATTGCGCCGTCCTGTTCGCATAGATGAACCGGGGGTCGGGATCGGTGTTGTGCGCCAGGAGACCGAAAGGCGCATCCTCGTAAAGCCACCGCGCGGCCGCCGGTCCTTCATATTCCGCAGGCACGAGCGGCTTGTTCGTGACCGCGAGATAGCTATCCGAAAGCAGATTGAAGAATTCCAGATCCATGCCCTTGCCCATAACAGCCCTCCGTCGGAACCGCAATTTAGCTGCTGGGAATATGCTGTGATTCGGTCTTAAAGATTGCTGGCGCGTGGATTGAGACCCACCACCTGTTCGGCGTCCAGCGGCACCTCCACAAGCATGGAGGGCCGGCCGGGTCTATATGCTTCATCCATGATTTCGGTCAGATTATCCAAATCCGGCAGCAGTTTCCGGGCTGCCCACCCACAAGCGCGCGCCATGGACCCAAAATCGATATGAGCCAGTTCGCTGTGATAGCGGTCGGACGGATATTCGGGAATGACGATGGGCAGGCCCTGTACCACGATACCCAGCGAGCGGTTATCGAGCACAAAGAGGACGAGTCCGAGGGATTGCGCTTCGGCGAGACACCCGCCGATAAGCCTGAAGCATCCGTCACCTGTGAAGGCAAAGACCGTGGCGTCCGGTTTCGCCAGCTTCGCGCCAATCGCGGCTCCGAACGCACCGCCCATTGCGGAGCCGCGATACAGCGAATGAAAACGGACGTTTGGATTGGGCCTCTGCGTGACATATTGACGATCTTTGTAAGCGAGGCAAACATCGTCAAAAGCGATGCTTTCCGGCCGCCAGCAGCGGTCGAGTTCCTGATAGAAACGGACGATATCGGCCGTTCCAGCCCTGGGTGGCATCACTTTTCGCTCATTGAGATCCGCGAAGGGTTCCGGTGTGGAACGGCGCGGAATAGACATGCCAGCGAACCGCTCCAGTATCCTGCTCAAGGTCTGATCCAGAGGGCCTCGAACTTCCGCATATCCGCCTTTCACACGATGGCGGAATTCGCCGTTGATGCTTCCGTAAGGGTTAGCCAGGTTTGTGAAATTCCATGTCATGCGAGCCGGGATATCGGCGAAGTTCAACGTATATTCATCAGGGCAAAATCCGAGAGTGATGACGATGTCTTCATCGTCTATGCTCTTCCATAAACGTGCCGCGCGGTCATTGCCGCCGAACCCCAGATAGCCAAAGCCCAAAGGATTGCTGCGTGCCACCGCGTTCGCGCCGTTTATGCTCCATACGAGCGGCGCTTGCAGCATCTCGCACAAGCGTGTGGTGAGGGCGGGCATCTCTGGATACATTGCCGCTTCTTCTCCCGCGAGCACGATCACCCTGCGCCCCCGGCTTTGTGACGGGAACTCGGTGCAGAAACGGTCGACTGACGAATGATCGACCTGATCCCGCCTTTTGTTACGATCGCCTCGCCAGGTTTCATTCCCCGGCTTAGAAACAATTTTCCCAAGCACTTCGGGAGGCAGCAAAAGCGCGACCGGCGCACCCTGATCCAGACGGCTGCGCGCGCGTTCCAATTGTTCCGCGATAAGATCGGGATCATCCAGAATGAATGCTCCGAGAGGAAGTTCCCCTTTTATCTGGGCCACGACATTGGCACCTTCGGGACTTGTATCCTGTAATGGCGCGCGGTGCTTCGTGTCCGCTGGGCTGAGAGGTATCAGGTAGATTGCCGGTATATTGTGCAGCTTCGCGTCACTTAAACCGCAGGTAAGCAATCTGGTTGCCGCTCCTGTTGTCGCAATGGCTGCACTGATTTTGCCACTTGCAAGATGATAGCCAAGTGGAACAAACCCCGCGACATATTCTCCTATGCTGAAGAAGACGGGATGCTCAGCACTATCATCGATGGTGCGCATTGGTTCGATATGCTTGAGCAAATGAACGACGCCTCCGCCGGTGATGCCGGAATAAAGACGCACATCCCAAGCCGCGAGTGTTTCGATCAGGAATTCATACCCTGTTTTCGGCGTAGTCACGCGGGCATCATTCGCCAGTTCGACTGCAAGGTTCGTCGTCATCACTTGCCTCTTCGTTTGCTGGTGAGATTTTTGAAACGGTGCTCAGCTGAATGCGCACAAATGGGTCATCGCCGATTTCTCCGCATCGGGAATTCACGCCCGTGCCGCTCGCAGGAAACACCGTGATATCTTCAAACCATCCGACTGACCGGCCGCAAGCCGGGGCGCAGCCAGGACACAGTCTGTCTGCAATGGGCTCTCCAGACCCAAGTATTCATCGTCTACATTATGGTGATGTTATACTCTAATGGTTTCAGTAGCCGGATAAATCAAATTACCCGAAGTAGTCATAGGATAATGTAATCTATAGTTATATCAATATGCAATTAATTGGTAACTTCAACTTGCCAAAATCGTCACATTGACGTACATGCGCATGAAAATTATTTATTTTATATTATTCGACAAAATATAGACGGCAAACTGTGTATCAGGAAACTTGAACACCTCATTCCGCAACGCTGACTACCCGATCATCCTCCTACCTGCACGCCGGAAGCCGGTGTCTCCGTCAAGCCCGCTGTTTCGTTGGGCTCCTTTTGCCGCACATGCTGGATAAATGCCTGCACAAAATCCGTCGCCACGGGAGACGGGCCGCGTTGCGGCGGGAAAACGGCCGCGAAATCGAAATCGATCTTGGGCAGGAACGGCCGGCTGACCACGCCGCGGCCGGAAAACTCCACCGCCGTAAATGGATCGCAGATCGCGACGCCCAGACCCGAGGCCACCATGCCGCACATGATTTCGGAGAGAGCCGTCTCTACACGCAAGATGCGGGAGACATTGTGTTTGGCGAAAATCGTATCGATCAGGTGCCGGCTCGAACTGCCGGGTGTCAGCGAGATGAAATTCTCGCCTTCGAAATCTTCTGGCGTGAGAACGCTTTTTTCGACGAGCGGATGATTGTCCGGCACGACAGCGACGCGCGGCAGAGCCGGCATCTGTACGATGGGCAGCCCGGCATGGGCGATGGGCACTTCGGCGAAGCCGACATCACATTGCAGGTTAAGCACCCAGTCCACCACGATCGGCGAAATCACCCCGAAGAGGGAAAGGTTGAGATTGGGCCGCTCCATCAGGAACGTGCCGGCAAAACGCGGCATGAAGCCATTGGCGAGAGCCGGAAGCGCGGCCACCCGCAGCATGCCCGTACGGCGTGTGCGTATCTCCTCCGCGGCCGCGACAATGCGGTCCAGGCCGTGGAACGAACGCTCGACTTCGGTATAAAGCGCGCTTCCCGCCGCGGTCGGCACAAGGCCGCTGCCCTTCTTCTCGAAAAGCGGCATTTTGAGCGTGCTCTGCAGATCGCGCAGCATGCGGCTGACCGCCGGCTGCGTCACGCCCATGATGCCGGCAGCCGCGGTGACGCTGCCCGACAGCATCACCGCCCGGAAAGCCTCCACCTGCCGTAGGTTCACGCGCGCCATGCCCTCTCCCCATAATATTTGGTTATGCAAAGCGTACCATTATGAATTTGACGGTCAAGCGACGGTTTGGAATGGTTCCAGCGCAGGGGAAGGCACAACCTAAAAATCAAAACGTGCCAGCGATCCAAAAAATGAGAGGAACTATCGATGAGACTATCCGGGTTTCTTGCGGCTGCGAGCCTCGTTGCGCTTGCGGCAACCTTCGGACCGGCTTCGGCTCAGGATAAGACGCTGTACGTTGCGGGTTACGGCGGCTCGTTTGAAAAAACCATGCGCGATGAGGTCATTCCGGACTTCGAAAAGAAGCATGGGGTGAAGGTCGAATATGTCGCCGGCAATTCGACTGATACGCTTGCCAAGCTGCAGGCGCAGAAGGGCAATCAGCAGATCGATGTGGCGCTGCTCGATGATGGCCCGATGTATCAGGCGATCGAGCTCGGCTTCTGCAGGAAGGTCGACGGGCTCGAAACCGATGCTCTCTATGATGCCGCCCGTTTCAAGGATGATCGCGCTGTCGCCATCGGCCTCGTCGCCACCGGGCTGATGTATAACAAGGATTATTTCGAGAAGCAGGGCTGGGCCGCGCCCACCTCCTGGGCCGACCTGGAGGATCCGAAGTACAAGGGCATGATCGTCATCCCGCCGATCAACAACACCTATGGCCTCTATACGCTTTTGATGTTCGCCAAGATGAACGGCGGCGGTGAAAACGATATCGAGCCGGGCTTCAAGGCGATGACTGAAAAGGTCAATGACAATGTGCTTGCCTATGAGCCCTCGCCCGGCAAGATGACCGAACTCTTCCAGTCCGGCCAGGCCGTGCTTGCCGTCTGGGGCACGGGACGCGTCCAGTCCTTCGCCAATACCGGTTTTCCTGTCGACTTCGTCTATCCGAAAGAAAAGGCGGTAACCCTGCTTGCCTCGGCTTGCCCGATCGAGAAGCCGGATGCCTCGCCGCTTGCTTCGGAGTTCATCAAGGCGATGCTGGAACCGAAAGTACAGCTCGTGCTGCTGCGTGATTATGGCTACGGGCCGGTCAACAAGAATGTCGAAATCCCTGAAGGTCTCGGCAAGATGGCCCCGATCGGCGACCGCGTCAACGCGCTCTACAATCCGGACTGGGCAGCCATCAACCCGCAGCGCGAGGACTGGACCAAGCGCTGGAACCGCGAGGTCGAGCGGTAAAACCCGCCTTCCCAGAGGAGGACCGTCGGCGCCGGCTGTGACAGCCGGTGCCTTCCAGTTCATTCGCATTTACAGGAAACAGCACAGCACATGGCCTTTCTCGCTCTCGACCATGTCAAAAAACGCTTCGGCGATCATACCGCCGTCGAGGATTTCACCCTTTCGGTCAAGAAGGGCGAATTCATCTCGCTGCTCGGCCCTTCCGGCTGTGGCAAGACGACGACGCTCCAGATGATCGCCGGCTTCGTCGATCCGACCGCCGGGTCCATCCATCTCGACGGTCGCGATCTCCTGAGCACTAAACCGGCACAGCGCGGTCTCGGCATCGTCTTTCAGAGCTATGCGCTCTTTCCGCATATGACCGCGTCGGAAAACATCGCTTTCGGCTTGGAAATGCGCGGTATTGCACGTGCCGAGCGCGAAGCGAAGGTGCGCGATGCGCTAACTATGGTAGGGCTGGACGGTTACGGCGACCGCTATCCGCGCCGCATGTCGGGCGGCCAGCAGCAGCGCGTGGCGCTTGCCCGCGCGCTCGTCATCAAGCCCGACGTGTTGTTGCTCGACGAGCCGCTTTCCAATCTCGACGCCAAGCTGCGCGAGGACATGCAGATTGAATTGCGCCAGATCCAGCGCAATCTCGGCACCACCACCGTTCTCGTCACCCATGATCAGACCGAAGCCATGGCGCTTTCGGACCGCATCGTGGTGATGAGCAAGGGCCGTATCGAGCAGATCGGCACGCCGCAGGAAACATATGAACATCCGGCGTCCGCCTTCGTTTCGCAGTTTCTTGGCAAAACCAACGAATTTCCCGGCGAAATCCGCCTGTCCGGCGGGGCGCGGAAGCTCATTTTCGGCTCCTGCGAATGGCAGGCTCCGGCAGGGCCCTCCGGTCCGGTCACCGTAACGGTACGGCCGGAAAAGGTAGGCTTCGGATCCCCCGGGAGCGGGGGGCTCAAAGGCCGGGTCGTAAGCCGTATCTTCCAGGGCAATCATTGGCTCTTCCAGTGCGAGACCGAATGCGGCCAGGCGATTGTCGTGCGTCAGAATAATGGCGAAGCGCAGCCGAAGGAGGGCGAAAGCATCAGCCTGATCTGGCGCGAGTCCGATATGGGCCTTCGCCGGCAAGGAGCGAGCCAATGAGCACATCCGCTCCGGCCAGGTCCCCCGTTCCCTGGCGTCTGATCCTACCTGCACTCGCACTGTTCATTGCCGTGGTGCTGATCCCGCTTGCGATGACGGTGATGCTCTCCTTCCACAAATGGGGACAATATACGGGGATAGAGCCTGTCTTCATTCTCGATAACTGGCAGGAAATCTGGTCGGACTCCTATTTCCACGAGATGTTTTTGCGCACTTTTCGCATCGCCATCCTGGCGACGCTCCTGACCGCCATCTGCGGTGCGCCCGAGGCCTATATCCTGAACCGCATGCGGGCGCCGTGGAAGGGCTTCTTCCTTCTGATCATCCTCGGGCCGCTGCTGATTTCCGTCGTCGCGCGCACGCTCGGATGGGCGCTGCTCTTCGGCGGCCAGAACGGCGTCGCCAACAAGGCGCTGATGTCGATCGGCCTGATCGACACGCCCCTCCCCTTCATGTTCACCGAAACCGGCGTCGTCATCGCGCTCGCCCATGTGATGATGCCTTTCATGGTGCTTTCCGTCTGGGCCGCACTGCAAAGGGTGGACCCGCAGATCGAAAACGCCGCCATGTCGCTGGGTGCCGGACCGCTCACCATCATCCGGCGCATTATCCTGCCGCAGATCATGCCGGGCATCCTTTCGGGCGGTATCATCGTCTTCTCATTGTGCGCCAGCGCCTTCGCCACGCCCGCCATCATTGGCGGGAGACGGCTGAAGGTGGCCGCCACGCTCGCCTATGACGAGTTCCTCAACACGCTCGACTGGCCGCTCGGCGCTGCCGTCGCAGTGCTGCTTCTGGTGGCCATCGTGCTGATCGTCGTGAGCAGCAACGCCTTTATCGAGCGCCGATATGCGGAGGCTTTCCGATGAGCAAAAACGGACCACTCGCCCTTGTCTTCCACACGATCTTCGTGATCTTCATGCTCGCGCCGATCGTGGTGGTCTGTCTCGTCGCCTTCACGCCGGAGGGCTTCCTGTCCCTGCCGGTCAATGGCTTTTCGTTGCGCTGGTTCCGCACCATCATCGATTATCCGGAATTCATCGATGCATTCTGGATGAGCCTGTGGCTCGGCGCGGCTTCCTCATCAATCGCACTTCTGTTCGCCATACCGGCAGCGCTCGCCATTGCGCGTTACCAGTTTCCTGGCCGCGATGCGCTTTCGGCGCTCTTTCTTTCACCGCTGATGATCCCGCATGTGGTGCTCGGCATCGCTTTCCTGCGCTTCTTCACCCAGGCAGGTATCGGCGGCACGTTTACCGCGCTGATCATCGCTCACATCATCCTGGTTTTTCCATTCGCCCTGCGTCTGACGCTGGCCGCTGCAACCGGCATGAACCGCTCGGTCGAGATGGCCGCCATCTCGCTCGGCGCCAACAGCTGGACGCTGTTCCGCCGCGTGACGCTGCCGCTCATCCTGCCCGGTGTCGTCAGCGGCTGGGCACTCGCCTTCATCCAGTCCTTCGACGAGGTCACCATGACAATTTTCCTCGCTGCCCCCGGCACCGAGACGCTTCCCGTTCGCATGTTCCTCTATGTGCAGGACAATATCGATCCGCTCGTAACGTCCGTCTCCGCCTGCGTCATCGCGATCACCATGGCTGCGCTGATCCTGCTCGACCGCTTCTACGGGCTCGATCGCGTGCTTGCCGGGCATAGCGACCGCAGCAGATAAGGAGAAACAAAGGATGTCTAGGGAATATGACGTCGCTGTTGTCGGCGGCGGATTGCTCGGCTCGGCCATCGCATGGGGGCTCGGTCGCATCGGTGAGCGCGTCTGCGTACTGGATGAAGGCGATATTGCCAAACGCGCCTCGCGGGCCAATTTCGCCCTGGTCTGGGTGCAATCGAAAGGCCTTGGCATGCCCGCCTATACGAACTGGACGGTGCATGGCGCAAAGAGCTGGCCGAAGCTTGCGGCGGAACTGAAAGAGCAGACCGGACTCGACGTCTGCCTGCAGCAGAATGGCGGTTTTCAGCTCACGTTGAGCGATCAGGAGCTGGAACATCGCGCCGAGGTTTTCCGTAAGCTGCGCGCTCAAGCAGGCGGCGTTGACTATCAGGTCGAGATCCTCGACCACGATCAGGTTAAGCGGATGCTGCCGCATATTGGGCCTGATGTAACGGGCGGAAGCTTCTGCCCGCTCGACGGGCATGTGAACTCGCTGCGCACCTTCCGCGCGCTGCATACGGGTCTCGCCCGTCTCAAGGTTGAATACCGGCCAGAACATGCGGTTTCCAACATCGTTTATGAAAAAGGTGCTTTTCGTCTCACGACCGCGCGGGGCGGGATCTCTGCCGGCAAAGTGGTGCTTGCCGCCGGCAACGCAAATCAGGTGCTCGCGCCGATGGTCGGGCTGGAAGCACCGATGGGCCCGACCCGCGGCCAGGTGATCGTCACCGAGCGCACCCAGCCCTTTCTGCCGCACCCGATTGCGACTATCCGGCAGACCGACGAAGGCACAGTGATGATCGGCGACAGCAAGGAGGACTTGCTGGACGATACCGTTACCAACAAGGCGATCACCTCCGTCATGGCCGATCGGGCCGAACGCATGTTTCCGCTTCTGGGCCGGCTTAATGTGGTGCGCAGTTGGTCAGGCATCCGCGTCATGCCCCGGGATGGGTTCCCGATCTACGAGCAGTCGGAGACCTGCCCCGGCGCTTTCGTCGCCTGCTGCCATTCCGGCGTGACGCTTGCCGCCAACCACGCCTACGAGATTGCGCCGATGATAGCCGCAGGCAGGCTGGACGAGACACGGCTCGGGACGTTCACGGCAAAGCGGTTCCATAAAAGTGAAGCCGGGTCGAGTGGCTATTACTGACGCCGGCATGGGAGAAGCTGCATGTTCAAACGCATAGAAGAAGACCGGAGAAAGCCGGTCGGGATCATCATTGAAGGGCAGCGTGTCACGGCGCGTGAAGGCGATACGGTCGCTGCCGCGCTGCTCGCTTCGGGGCTCGACGTCCGCCGCTCCACCGCCGTCAGCGGCGCAAAGCGCCTGCCCTACTGCATGATGGGCGTCTGTTTCGATTGCCTGGTTACGATCGACGGCGTCGGCAACCGGCAAGGCTGTCTGGTGCCGGTACGCGAGGGCATGAAAATCGAGATCCAGAAAGGCAAGAGGGAGATAGGCCGATGACCCCAAAACGCGACAACTACGATGTTGCCGTCATCGGCGCCGGTCCGGCGGGTCTCGCCGCGGCAGCGCTGGCGGCGAAAGCCGGCCTTTCCACGCTCCTGCTCGACGAGAACATGGGCCCTGGCGGGCAGGTCTGGCGCGCGATCACCACCACGCCGGTGCAGGACAAGGCCCTGCTCGGCAAGGACTACTGGGCGGGGCAGGAACTGGTGGGGGATTTGCGCAAGAGCGACGCGGAGATCCTGCAGGGGGCAACGGTGTGGAGTCTCGACCGCAATCTGGAGATCGGCATCTCGGTTGACGGCGGCGCCTGTTTCGTGAAAGCGAAGCGCGTCATCATCGCGACCGGCGCGCTGGAGCGTCCCTTCCCCATTCCCGGCTGGACGCTGCCTGGCGTGATGACGGCAGGTGCGGCGCAGACCATGCTGAAATCCTCCGGCCTCCTGCCCGATGGAAAAATCGTCATAGCCGGTCAGGGCCCGCTGCTCTGGCTTCTCAGCGCACAGATCCTGCGCATGGGCGGCAAGATCGACCTGGTGCTCGATACCACCGAAAAGCGCAATTACCGCCGCGCCCTGCCCCATGCGGCAGCTTTCATCACCTCGCCCTATTTCCTCAAGGGGCTTGCCATGATGCGGGAGGTCCGCAGGAAAACACGAGTCATCAGCGGCGTCACCAGCCTCGCCGCCTCGGGTGAAGGCCAAGTTGAGAGCCTTACCTTTGAGACAAGGGGCAGGAAGACGACCGTTCCGGTGGACGTGCTCCTCCTGCACCAGGGGGTGGTGCCCAATGTCAACCTCGCCATGTCGACCGGGGTGAAGCACCATTGGGACGATATCCAGCTCTGCTGGACACCGGAACTGGACGGAAATGGCGAAAGCTCCGTGCCAGGCATCCACATCGCCGGCGATGGTGCGGGCATCGGCGGCGCAGTCGCAGCCGTTGCGCGCGGACGCGTTGCTGCGCGAGCAGTCATCGAGGCGTTGAAGCCGAATGCCGGCACCAGCCTGCCAAGCGCAGCCGGCCTGAAAGCTGCCGTTGCCAAAGCGGAAAAGGGGCGTCTCTTCCTTGACCTCCTCTTTCGCCCCGCAAAGCAGTTCCGCATCCCCTCTGATGACACCATCGTCTGCCGCTGCGAGGAGGTCACCGCGCAGGACATCCGCGACAGCATTGCGGTCGGCGCCACAGGTCCGAACCAGTTGAAGGCCTACCGGCGCACCGGCATGGGTCCCTGCCAGGGCAGGCTCTGCGGTCTGACCGTGACCGAACTGATGGCGGAGGCGAGGGCCAAGACGCCGGAAGAGATCGGCTATTACCGCCTGCGCGCGCCGGTCAAGCCGATCATGCTTTCCGAACTTGCCCGATTGCCGAAAACCGATGAGGCGACAAAGGCGGTGGTGCGCTGATGATAACGCGGACGGATGCCATCATCATAGGCGGGGGTATCCACGGCTGTTCGACAGCCCTGCATCTCTGCCTCGACGGTCTGCGTCCGGTGCTGATCGAAAAGGACTATGCGGGCCGCCATGCCTCCGGCGTCAATGCCGGCGGCGTGCGCCAGCTTGCCCGTCACATCGCCGAAATTCCGCTCTCCATCCGCTCGATGGATATATGGGAGCGTATAAGCGATCTCCTCGACGACGATTGCGATTTCGACAATCACGGTCAGGTCCTCGTGGCCGAAAACGAGGAAGAGCTCGATGGCTGCCGTGCCCGTGTGGCCGAGCTCAACCGGCACGGTTTCACCCATGAGGAACTGATCGACGCAAGGGAACTGCGCCGATTGGTGCCGGCGGTCGCCGAAACCTGTCGCGGCGGCATCGTCTCGCGCCGTGATGGCGCGGCCAATCCGGCCCGCACCACTACCGCCTTCCGCCGCAAGGCGGAACGGCTGGGCGCAACTGTTCGGGAAGGCGTTGCCGCCACCAATATCCGCCGTGAGCACGGCCTGTGGCGTGTCGATGCGGGCGCGGAGACATTCGAGGCGCCCGTTCTCGTCAACGCGGCGGGCGCCTGGGCCGGGCGCATCGCCGCCGATCTCGGCGAGCCGGTGCCGGTGAAAGCCGTCGCGCCGATGCTGATGATCACCTCGCGCGTGCCGGAATTCATCAATCCGGTGGTCATTCTGCGCGGCCGCAAGCTCTCCTTCAAGCAATTCCGCAACGGAACGGTGCTGATCGGCGGCGGGCATCTCGGAACGCCCTATCCCGAAACCAACGAAACCACGCTCGACTGGGCAAAGTTGCATGAGAGTGCTCAGACGGTGTTCGCGCTTTTCACGGCGATGCGCGACGCAACGATCGTGCGGGCCTGGGCGGGTATCGAGGCCCGCATGGCGGACGATCTCCCCGTTGTGAGCCCGAGCAGCAGGCACCAGGGTCTCTACCACCAGTTCGGCTTTTCACTGCACGGTTTTCAGCTCGGCCCCGGCGCCGGTGCCGTCATGGCGGAACTGATTACCACCGGCAAGACCAACACACCGATCAACAATCTTTCGATCGACCGTTTCACCAGCCGTCCAGCGGTCTGAATTCAGCTCAAAAACAGGAGAAATCAATGACGATTACGCGCAATATCCGCACGCCCATCATGCACCGCGCCGTCGAAGCCAACGGCTTCGTCTTTGTCGGCGGCACCATCGCCGATGATACCAGCGTATCGATGGGCGAGCAGACCCGCAACATTCTGCAGAAGATCGCTTCCTATCTCGGGGAAGCCGGTACCGACATGACGAAAGTCGTCTCGGCTTCGATCTTCGTCACCGATCTTTCCCGCAAAAAGGAAATGGATGCGATCTGGACCGAGATCTTCGGCGAAAACCTTCCCGCCCGTGCCACGGTCGGCGTCGCCGATCTTGGCGGCGGTGCGCTCATCGAGATCGTGGTGACCGCGCTGAAAGCCTGATCCGCCGCAAGGCGGAGCGGCATGGGTGGCTCCGGAGCGGTTTTCGGCCAGATCGAAAACCGCTCCGATGCTTCGCGGGAGTTGTCCATGCCGCCACTGGCTGCTTCAGGCTGCCTGGAACTCCTGGACCCCAACGGCCTGCCCGATCCGGGCGCGTGCTATCTTGATGGCCTCTTCGCGAGCTTCCGGACCGAACGCCAGCTTCTCCGCCCGGACAAAAGTGACGTCGGTAATTCCGATGAAGCCCAGCAGGGTGCGCAGATGCGGCTCCTGCGAATCCATCACCTGCGCCGGACCTTCGCTGTAGAGGCCGCCACGCGTCAGGACGACGATTGCCCGTTTGCCGGTGACAAGACCTTCCGGCCCGGTTTCTGAATAGCGGAAGGTGACGCCCGCCCGCAGCACGTAGTCGAACCACGTCTTCAGTGTTGAGGCCATGCCAAAATTATACATCGGCGCGCCAATGACGATAATGTCGGCAGCCTTTAACTCCGCAATGAGTTCATCCGAGAGCTTCTGGGCGGTAGCCTGCTCGGCATTCGCCGGTTCGGCGCCGCGTATGGCAGTTGCCGATTCCAAGGTCAGATGGGGAACCGGATTGCCGCCGAGATCACGCGTAGTGACTTCGATATCGGGATCCTGTGAACGTAATTGCAAGACGGCCTCGCCGACCAGCTGATTGGAAACGGAGGTGTCGCCCAGCACACTGCTGGTGAGAACGAGAACTTTCGACATTGGGATGCTCCTGATCGATGTGATGGCAATAAAATAGTGATGCAAATTGCGCACCAGAATGCTTAAAATAAGCACCAAACTGTTGCCCTCACAGGAACACTCTGATGATCGATCTCGACGATATGCGGTGCTTTGTGGAAGTCGTGGAAAATGGCGGTTTCAATCGCGCCGCAGGCCGTCTCGGCATATCCAAATCCATCATCAGCCGACGCATTGGGAAGATGGAGGCCGATCTTGGCACCCGGCTTCTAAACAGAACGACACGTGGCATCAGCCCGACGGAGGCAGGGCTCGAGTTCAAGGCGCGCAGCGAACGTATTCTTGCCGAGTTCGACGAGGCACGCGAAGCGGTGACCCAGCATAGCGGGGAGGTGATCGGACGCTTGCGCCTTTCCGCGCCCCTGTCTTTCGGGATCCGCCATATTGCCCCCATGCTGGCGGAGATGAGCAAGCGCCACCCAAGGCTTGAGATGGACGTATCCTTCAGCGACCGGATCGTCGACCTGATCGGAGAGCGTTACGACGCAGCCATCCGCATCGGCGTGCTACAGGATTCAAGCCTTGTGGCCCGCAGGATTGCTCCCGTCCGATCCCTGTTGGTCGCCAGTCCGGATTATCTCGCCCGCGCCGGACGGCCGGCCACGCCATCGGATCTCATGAGACATGAATGCCTCATCTATACAGGCCGCGTCAGTGCGGAATGGAAATTCCGCTCCGGCAAGCGGTGGATTTCGGTTCGCCCGACCGGTCATCTTCGTTCGGACAGTGGCGAAACCATCATCGAATGGGCCAAGGCGGGACTGGGCATTGCCGAAACGCCGACCTTTCTGCTCGCCGACGAGTTCGAGACCGGGGCCCTGGAACCGCTCCTTACCGATTATCCGACGCCGGAATTCGGCATCTATGTCGTGCGGCCGCCGGGGACCAATGTCCCGGGCAAGGTGCGGCTTCTGATCGACACGCTTGTCGAGCGTTTCGGCGGCGGACCGCATTGGGACCGATGCCTGATGAAGTGCCGATGAACGAAACGATTGCGGCAGCGTTGCTTGACGGGCAACGCCTCGTTCCCCCGCCGGGGGCTACAAAATTGCACGGCAGAATTCATACTCGTTCTCCGCACGAAAACCAATAATAACAATGTGCTTCGACCAGAGGAGAATCAGATGAGTCAACGTTCCTTGCCGGCCCAGGGGTGGTGGCTTCACGCCATCGTGCTCGCCCTTGTCATCGTCGCCGAACTGATCGGCATCCGCAAAATCTCGATCGGGATCGGAACGGTTGTTTTCCTTCCGATCCTTTATGCGTTCGCGATGGGCATTGCCCTCAACCCCCATATTCTGAAAAAAACGGCCGCGCTGATCCCGCCAAAAGCCGTCAAGCTGTCGGGAACGATGATCACCATCGCCATCATGCCATTCATCGCCAAATTCGGCACGACCGTCGGTCCGCAGATCGCGGAAATCATCAAGGCCGGCCCGGCGCTCGTCCTGCAGGAGATCGGAAATCTCGGCACCATCTTCATCGCCTTCCCCATCGCCGTGTTCCTGTTGCGCATGGGACGGGAATCGATCGGCGCCACCTATTCGATCGACCGCGAGCCGAACCTGGCGCTCATCGCCGACAAGTTCGGCCTCAACAGTCCGGAAGGCGCCGGTGCAATGGGCGTCTATGCAACCGGGACGCTGATCGGAACCTTCGTCTTCGCCATCATGCCGCCGCTCATCCATGGGCTCGGCTGGTTCGACATGCGGGCGCTCGCCATGTCCTGCGGCGTGGGTTCGGGCAGTATGCTCGCCGCCTGTACCGGCAGCCTGGTTTCCGTCATGCCCGAGCAGAAGGATGTGATCCTGGCCCTTGCCGCGGCAAGCAACATCCTCACCTATGCCACCGGCCTCTATGTCGGGCTGTTCGTCGCCCTTCCGCTGACGGAATGGCTCTACAAGAAATGCCGTCCGCAAGACGCGGCACAAGCCTGACAGGGAGGAAGCCATGAGCATCAATACTATCAACACCTCGGTCGAAAACGCACTTCCGCTGGAAGGCGAGAACGAACGCAAGGTCAACGTCGCCCGCTATTCGGTTCTGCTCCTGATCGTGTCGGCCATCGGCCTCGTCTCCAACTGGGTGGCGACGGGAACCGACCCGCTCACCGCGCTGCCGGGAATGGCGATCCTCTATATCGTATCGGTCGCCGGGCTGTGCCTCGCCCGCTTCGTTCCGTTCTATCTGCCGAGCGTCGCATGGATTTCCCTGCTGGCGATCATCGTCACCATTCCCGGCGTTCCCGGAGCGGAATGGGTCGTTGCCAAGGTCGAAGCACTGAATTTCCTCGCCCTGGCAACGCCTGCCCTCGCCTATGGCGGACTCGCCCTCACCAAGGGTGAGTTCGACATCGCGCGCAAGTCGGGATGGAAGATCGTGATCGTCGCGATTTGCGTGATGCTCGGAACCTATCTCGGTTCCGCAGTGATCGCGGAAATCATGCTGCGCGTCAGCGGTTGATCTGACACAGTGGATGCGGCGACCTGCGCCGCATCCATTGAGAAAAGGACGAACGAATGGGTGAGCCCCTCATTCCTGGAGCGGAAATCGAAGAAGCGGTCGAATGGCGCCATCATCTGCACGCCAATCCCGAGCTTGCTTTCGAGGAGCATGAAACGGCCGATTTTATCGCGCGGAAACTCTCCGAGTGGGGTTATTCCGTCAAAACCGGTTACGGAAAAACGGGGATCGTCGGCTCGCTGCAGCGCGGCACGTCCTCCAGGGCCGTTGGTATTCGCGCCGATATCGATGCGCTGCCGATCGTCGAACATTCCGGTGTCCCCTATGCATCGCGGGCACCGGGCAAGATGCATGCCTGCGGCCATGATGGCCATGTGACGATGGCGCTTGCCGCCGCGCGCGCCTGCAGCCGCTTTTCATTCGACGGCACGGTCCACTTCGTCTTCCAGCCGGCGGAGGAAAATGAAGGCGGCGGGCGCGCGATGGTCGAGGACGGGCTTTTCCGCGACTTCGCCATGGACGAGATCTACGCCATGCACAACTGGCCCGGCCTTGATCTCGGACAGTGCGTCGCCAGGGATGATCAGATGATGGCCGCCTTCGGCACCTTCGAGATCAAGGTCAGGGGACGCGGCGCGCATGGGGCCATGCCGCACGAGGGTGCGGATCCGATCGTGGCCGCCTCCCAGATTGTTGCCGGTCTGCAGACGATCGCCAGCCGCAATGTCTCCCCGCTGCAGTCTGCGGTCGTTTCCGCGACCCAGATCCACGGAGGCGACGCCTGGAACGTCATACCGGAAGACGTCGTGATCCGCGGAACGACGCGATGGTTCGACGAGGATGTCGGACGGAAGATTGCCGAGCGGATCGGCGAGCTCGCCGCTTCGGTTGCCGCCGGCTATGGCTGCACGGCGGAAGTGGACCATACCGCGCGATACCCCGCCACGATCAACAACCCCGATTGCGCCCGTTTCGTACGCGAGCTCGGTGCCCGGGCCAGCGGCATCAGGGTGGTGGACGCCCTGCCAAGCATGGCGGCCGAGGATTTCGCTTTCATGCTGCGGGAAATCCCCGGCTGCTATTTCTGGCTCGGAGCCCGGAAGGAAGGTACCAATCCGGGCCTGCATTCGCCTTATTTCGACTTCAACGACCGGCTGCTGCCCCTCGGCGCCGGCATGTGGGTCTCACTGGTTGCAGAACTGCTGCGTGTTGCCTGATCGAATTGCGACGGGCAAAGTGTTGCTCCCACAGCAACGCTGATTGACTCGTGATATCTCTTGTCCCACCGTGCTCCCATGGAAACTCTGGATGCCAAAGCGCTGCGGATCTTCATGGCGGTGGTGCGGTTTGGCTCGATCCGCAGCGCGGCGGAGAACATGAACGTGGCGCCTTCCGTGGTCAGCAGGCAGATCGCCGAGACCGAACGCGATATCGGCCTGCCGCTGTTCGACCGGACGAGCCGCGGCGTCGCTTTGACCGATGCGGGAGAGCTCGTTCTCGAGCACGCCAGACGTGTTGTCGAAGATCATGGGCTGCTTGCCGAGCAGCTCGATCAGTTGCGCGGAATTCAACAGAGCCGCGTCCGCATCTGCTGCGGCGAAGGCTTCCTCGGCGACCTCATCGAGAACGGCTTGAAGCCTTTCGTCGCGGTCTACCCCACCATACGCTATGACGTGCAGCTCGGCAGCACGGAACACATCCTCGACAGCGTGGCGAATGGCGATACGGATATCGGCATCGCCTATAATCCGCCGATCGACACGCGCATCCGTTCGCTGGCGATTTCCCGGCAGCCGCTCTGTTTCATTGCCCCGCCCGATCACCCGCTGCTTTCGCGAAACCAGGTGGCACTGGAGGAATGTCTCGGCACGCCCTGTGCCATGCTGAGCAAGGGGCACGGCGTCACGCAGCTCGTGGAACGCGTCGCCGCCGAGCGAGGCGTGGCGGTTGCACCACTGATCGACACCCCGTCGATCGATGTCCTGCGCCGTTTCGTCAGTGCGGGCCTTGGTGGAACGTTTCTGCCCAAATTCGCCGTCACGACGGAACTCTCGCGCAACGCCCTGGGCACCGTCGAACTTTCCGATCCGCTGCTTGTCGAAGCCAGCGCACATCTGATGGTGAAAGCACGCAGGCGTCTGCCGGCATCAGTCGAAAAGCTGGCGACCTATCTCGCCTCGCAGATGTCGGCTTTCAGGAGCTGAGCTTCACGTTGCTTCAGCAGCAACGCCTTGTCCCCCGATCATCGTCTACCGCCTTCCCAGGTTTGATGCGACGTTCAATCAGGTTGGCGGCTGACCAAGGAGTTCACAGGATGTCAAAGAAAAAAAAGATAACTGTCGGCGTCATCGGGCTGGGCAGCATGGGGCTCGGCATTGCGCAGACGCTGGCGGGAAAGGGGTTTGAAACCCTCGGCTTTGATCTCTCTGATGAGCGCAGGACGCTTGCCGAAAAATCGGACATCGTCCCCGTCGACGGCATTGCCGACGTTTTCGGTCGGAGCCGCTTCCTGGTGTTCTCGCTGCCGACCGCAAAGGACGTCGCGGGCGTCGTCAACGATCATCTCGACATATTGAAAGACCGCAAGGACGACCGCGTCATCATCATCGACACCTCGACATCGGAGCCCGATGTCAGCCGTGAACTCGCAGCCAGGCTTGACGACCTTGGCCATGGTTTTCTGGACGCGCCCGTCAGCGGTGGTCCGGCTGGTGCGGCGGCGGGCAAGCTCACCATGATGATCGGTGGTGCCGAGGAAGATGTCGCCCTCGCCCGCCCGGTGATAGAGGCAATGGCGGCAAAGGCGCTGCATGTCGGCCCGAGCGGCGCCGGCAATGTCGCGAAACTGGTGAATAATCTTCTGGCGGCCGCCCACATGATCACCACCAAGGAAGGGCTGAAGCTCGCCTTCTCCGCCGGCCTCGATCCGGAAGCGGCCCTAAGGGTGCTCAACGCCGCCTCGGGTCGCTCGATGATCAGCGAGGTGCATTTCCCGACCTGGATCATGTCCAACACCTTCGACAGCGGCTTCTCCATGGGGCTGATGCGCAAGGACGTCCGCCTCGCGCGTGAACTTGCCGCCCGGACCGGCGCGAAGCTTCCTGTCGCCGACCTGGTGGCCGAGCTCTGGGCCGACGCCGCGGAGCTGGAGGACAGCGACGACTTCACACGGATGGGCGCCTTTCAAGCATCGAAATAAGGGTGAGGAACATGGGTAATCTGGACATCATGCGCGATCCCGGGCCGCGGATTCGCGAACTTTTCAAAAGCTTCGCGGGGACGGAGAACATCGGCAGCCTGGTCGATGGCGGAATTGTCCCGGGTAATGGCGAGGAACTGTCGCTCACCGATCCCGCGACGGGCAAACCTTTCGCCAGTTTCAGGGATGCCGACCCGTCGATCGTCGACGCCGCGATGAATGCAGCCGCGGAAGCGCAGCGGCAGTGGATGCAGCTGACGGCATCGGCGCGTGGCCGCGTGATGAACGAGATAGGCAGACAAATCCGCACGCATGCCGCCGATATTGCCGAGATCGAGAGCCGCTCGGCGGGCCGTCCGATCCGCGACATCAGGGGCGAGGTGGTCAGGGTCGCCGAGATGTTCGAATATTATGCCGGCTGGTGCGACAAGCTTCACGGCGATGTCATCCCGGTGCCGACCTCCCATCTCAATTATACCAGGCACGAGCCGGTGGGCGTCGTCGTGCAGATCACCCCGTGGAATGCGCCGCTTTTCACCGGCGGCTGGCAGATCGCCCCGGCCATCTGCGCCGGCAATGGCGTCGTCATCAAGCCGTCGGAACTGACCCCGCTCAGCACGCTGATCCTCGGCCTTCTTTGCGAAAAGGCCGGCGCGCCCCGCGGCCTCGTCAACGTCATCGCCGGCCAGGGGATCACCGCCGGACAGGCCGCGATCGCGCACCGCCGGACCGGGCTGGTGGTCTTCGTCGGCTCGGCGCAGGCCGGTGCACTGATCGCGGCAACAGCAGCTCGGAACCTCGTGCCGTGCATCCTCGAACTCGGCGGGAAATCCGCCAATATCGTCTTTGCCGATGCCGACATGGATCGGGCGATCCTGGGCGCACAGTCGGCGATCTTCGGCGGCGCCGGGCAGAGCTGCGTCGCCGGTTCGCGCCTGCTCATCCACCGCTCGGTGCATGCGGAATTCGTCGAGCGCTACGCACGTGCTTCGGAAAAAATCCCCGTCGGCAATCCCGGTATCGAGACGACACAGATTGGGCCGATCAACAATCTGCGGCAGTGGAGCAAGATCAGCGAGATGGTCAGGCAGGGTGTCGGCGAGGGCGCTCGCCTTGTCAGTGGCGGCAGCAGGCCGGCCGAACTGGAGAGCACCGGCGGTTTCTATTTCGCCCCGACCATTCTCGACAATGTGGCGCCGGATGCGACCCTCTCGAAAGAAGAGGTGTTCGGCCCCGTCGTGGGCGTGACGCCGTTCGACACGGAGGAAGAGGCGATCGCCCTCGCCAACGGCAATCCCTACGGGCTGGCAGGCGCCGTGTGGACGCAGAATGTCGCCCGTGCACATCGTGTTGCCTCGCAGGTCCGGGCCGGCACGTTCTGGATCAACAGCTATAAGACGATCAGCGTGATGTCGCCCTTCGGCGGCTTCGGCAAGAGCGGCTATGGCCGCTCAAGCGGCAGGGAAGCCCTTTTTTCCTATACTCAGAGCAAGAGCATCTGGGTCGAGACCGCAGCCGAGCCGGCCATCGCCTTCGGCTATTCCGCGGGTTGAAAATGAATCGGGCGGCCCCGCATGGGAACCGCCCGGTTTTATCCCTCACCATTTGACTTTGAAGGCGAGGTTGCCGGAGATGGTGTAGCTTTGCGCGAAGTCGTCGAGGTCGGATTGGGCGGCGATTTTGGCGAACATGCCGTAGCGTCCGTCATTCCAGTTATAGGTGCCGCCGGCGCCGATCTCGGCCCAGACATTCTCCTCGGTGGTGGTGAAGCGCTCGCCCGAGACGCTCCATTTGTTGCGGCCCAGGAACGCGCGGTAGAGGCTGGCGACGCCGTAGAGATCGGCCTGCCGGGTGAAGCCCATGGCATCCTGCCAGCTGCTCTGGTAGTTGGCCGCTATGCCGATGCGCGCCGTCAGGCTGTCGGGGTTGTCGTAAGCGACCTTCGCGCCGAAGGGATCGGTGAAGCCGTCGAGGTCGAGCGCGGCATAGGTGAGCTGCGCCTGCGGCGTGATCAGCCAGTTGTCGTCGAGCGCGATGCGCTGGCCGCTTTCCAGGCTCAGCGCATAGCCGAGGGCTTTGTGGCCGTCGGCGAGGCTGCGGCGCAGGGTGGCCGAGTTGAGGTCGCTGTCGAACCAGGTGAATTGCCCCTTGCCGTCGAGATAATAGCCGGCATCGTCATACCAGGTCAGCGCGGCGCCGAGCCCGGTGCCGCCCACCTCCACCCGGCCCTGGCCGTAGAAGGAGGCGATGTCGGCGGTGGCGGTGCCGTAGCCGGCCCACACGCTGCCGATCAGCCGGCCGCGGGCATTCTCGTAGAACAGCCCGTCGACACCCGCCTCCAGCCGCCACAGATCGATGTCGTAGCGCGCGTCGGTCAGCGACTGGTCGAGATGGTAGCGGCCATGCGCCGCCTCGATGCGGCTCCAGACGAGCCCCGCCTCGGTGAGTGCCGGGCCGGGACCCGGCTCGCTGAAGCCCAATTCCTCACTGGGCCCGTCGCCCTGGGCGATCGCCAGATTGCCGGCGCCGCTCCAGTAGCGGTTGCCGGTGCGCTCGGCCAGCGTGGCGATCGTGTTGAGGCGGGCCAGCACCTGGCCATGCGCCTCATAGAGCGGCGTGCCCGGCTGCGGCGCATATTGGCTGCGCAGATACCAGTCGCCGTCGCCCGGCGTGGCGATGCCGTTCTTGTTGAGCGTATAGGCATAGGCGCCGCCGATCACCGCACTTGTCCCATCCCTGGTGGTGTAGTCGCCAAGAAGCGTGAAGCTGCCCTCCGACTGGCCCTCGACATCGATGATCTTGATGCCCTGGCTGGTCCTGGCGCCGAGCCCGCCGCGGTTGATCACCCGCACATAGGTCTGACCGGACGTGTCGCCGGTGACGACCAGCAGGTCGGTCGGGGAATTGTCGCCCGAAAGCACCGTCTCGATCTCCAGCGTGCCGCCATGGCCGGTGTAATTGCCGTCGATGGTCAAGGTGCCGATCGAGTTGCCCGGCGCCACCGTGCCGGCATTGCCGGTATCGCCGCAGACCCGGCCCGTGCCCTGCAGCCGGCCGCCGGCAAGCACGTTCATCGCCCCGCACAGGCTGCCCTCCACCGCCAGCGCCCCGGCGCGGATGTTTGTGGTGCCGGTGAAGCCGGAATTGTCGGCGGCAAGCACCGTCGTGCCCTTGCCGATCTGCTCGATCGTGCCGGCCCCGGTCAGAAGATTGTCGACGGTAAAGGTGTCGGAGCGGTCGAAGGCGAGAAGCCCGTCGACGGCGATGCCGCCCTTGACGCTGCCGGCTGTGCCGCCATGGCCGAGCTGCAGCGCCGCGCTGCGGGCGATGCGGGTGCCGCCGGTATAGTCGTTGTCGCCCGACAGGATCTGCCGCCCGCCGGTGACGGCAAGCCCGCCGCTGCCGTCGATGATGCCCTGGAAGTCGTCATTCTGAGCCGCGGTGATGGTGAGGCCCTTGGCCCCCAGATGCACCCGCCCGTCCGGCCCGCCCGACAGGCCCTTGACGCTGGTTGCGTCGGCATTGATGCCCGATATGTCGAAGGTGCCGTCCGCCGTCACCCCGCTCGAGGCGCTGATGTCGCCGTCGCCGACGAGCTTCAGCATGTTGCCGGCATCGATGATGGTGCGGCTGGTATAGTTCTGCTTCGTATCGATCAGCCCGGTGCCGCCGCCCGTCTGCACCAGCGCGCCGTCGCCGCTGATCTGGTTGATGCGGTATTCGCCCGAGAGGTTGTAGATCAGCACGCCGCGGTTCTCGATCGGGTCGGCGACGCTGCCCGAGGTGCCGCCGTCGCCGATCTCAAGCGTGCCGTCATCGCCGATCAGCGTGCCGCCCTTGTAGGTGTTGTCGCCGGTCAGCGTCTGGTGGCCGCCGCTGACGGTCAGCCCGCCATCGCCCTCGATGACGCCGGCAAAGGCATCCTTGCCATTGGCGATGATCAGGTCCTTGCCCCCGAGCGTCACCCGGCCGCCCTCCGCGCCGGCCAGGCTCTGGATCATCGTCTCGCTGCCGTCGATGCCTGAGATGTCGAAGGTGGCGTCCGCCTTGACCCGGTCCGATGTCTCGAGGCTGCCATTGCCGGCCAGCCGCAGGATCCCGTCCTCGATATCGGTATCGCCGGTATGGGTGGCCGGGCCCGTCAGCGTCGTCGTGCCCGAGCCCGCCTGGATGAGCGAACCGGCGCCGGAGACCGCCCCCGGCAGCGTCACGTCGTCCGAACGCTTGACGATCAGCTCAGTCCCCTCGGCCAGCGCCACATCACCGGCGATGCTGCCCGACGTCCCGCCATTGCCGATCTGCAGGATGCCGGCCGAAACCGTCGTGCCGCCGGCGTAAGTATTGTTGCCGGTCAGCACCAGCGTGCCGTCGCCCGCCTTGGTGAACCCGCCCTCGCCGGCAATCACCCCGGCCAGCATGTCGGTATTGTCCATCGTGTCGATCGTGCCGCCGGCCGAACCAAGCGTCATGTCGCGCACGCTGTCGAAGGAGGCGCCATATTGCAGGACGCCGCCGTCGATCTTGAGCGGCCCCGACGCATCGCCGAGATTGGCGTCCGAGGAGACCTGCAAGACGCCGCCGGTGATGTCGGTGCCGCCCTTGTAGCTGTTGAGGCCGGAGAGCACCGTGGTGCCCGTCCCCGCCTGGACGAACTTGCCCGCCCCGGAGATGGCGCCGTCGAGCGTCACCGCATCGGCACGGTCGATGATCAGTTGCGTGCCCGAGGCCAGCGCCACGTCGCCATCGATGCTGCCTGATGTCCCGCCATCGCCGATCTGCAGGATGCCGGCATCGACCGCGGTGCCACCGGCGTAAGTGTTGTCGCCGGTCAGCACCAGCGTGCCCGCACCGTCCTTGGTCAAGCCGCCCGCCCCCGAGATCACCCCCGAAACCGTGTCGGTGTTCTCCATCGTGTCGAGCGTGCCGCCGCCGGCCCCCAGCGTCATGTCGCGCGTGCTCTCGAAGCCCGCGCCATATTGCAGGGTGCCGCCGTCGAGGCTCAAATCTCCGGCCGCACTGCCGAGATTGGCGTCCGACGAAACCCGCACCACGCCATCCCGGATCGCCGTGCCGCCCGAATAGCTGTTCTCCCCCGAAAGCACCAGCGTGCCCGCGCCTTCCTTCACCAGCCCGCCCGTCCCCGAGACGACACCCGAAAGCGTGTCGGTATTGCCCATCGTGTCGATCGTACCCCCGCCAGACCCCAGCCTCACCGCCCGCGCACTGTCGAAGCCGCCCGCAAACTGCAGCGTCCCCCCGTCGATCCCAACACCCCCCGACGCAGCGCCCAGATTGCCATCCGACGAAACCTGCAGGATGCCATCCTTGATCAGCGTCCCGCCGGTGTAGGTGTTCTCTCCCTTCAGGATCAGCGTGCCGACATCCTCCTTGACCAGCTGCGCCGAGCCCTGCAGCACCGATTCAATGGTCACACTCTGCTGCGCGCTGGTACCGCTGCGGTCGCCGACCACAATCTCGGCCGAGCCCGTCTCATTGTTCAGCGTGATCGGATCACCGGTGATGGTGTAGCCGTCCACCGTGAACTGCATACCGGTGACGCTGATATCGCCGGCGCTGCCGTCGACGGTCACCGTGCCGCCGGTGCCGGCGAAGATGGCGAACGTGTCCTGCTTGTATTCCGTATTGACCTTGCCGGCCTCGTCGGTCCAGCTCTCGCCACCCGATGCCGTCCAAGTGCCGCTGCCGCCCTTGACCTCGCCGTCACCCGACACCCCCGTCGGATCCCAGAAATCCAGAGAGAGGCCGGCCGTATTGACGAGATTAACGCGGCCGGCGACCGATGTCTGTACAATGAGGCCACTCGGCATGCTGCCGGTGGTCAGCCCCGTGCCGGTCAGCGCTCCGCCATAATGGATAAGGCCGTAAATGCCCGAATCCAGCGACGTGCCCGAGCTGTTGTCGACATTGAGCGTGCCGTTGAGATCGACATCGCCGGCCACTTCAATCATCAGCACGTCGTGATCGTCATTGGGCGACAGGCCGTAAGTATAGTTCAGCTGGCCGCCGGCCTCGACACTCAGCCTGCCGCCGATCGTCAGCTTGTTCACGCCTTCGGTCCCATCGCTATAGGAGAGCAATGTGCCGCCGCTCTTCACCGTCACATTGCCGCCGGCGCCGCTGATGGCACCGCTGCCGCTCAAAATGCCGCCGTTCACCGTCACCGCCGAGGTGATCGAGCCGTCGATCCGCAACGTGCCGCTGTCCACCGTGGTCGGCCCCGTATAGCTGCTGGTGCCGGAAAGCGTCAGCTCGCCGCCGGCATTCACCAGGCCGCCCGAACCCGAGATGCTGCCGGAAAACGTGCTGCTGCCAGCCTGGTCGACCGTCAGCGTCGCCGAACCAAGATCGACATCCCCCGCGCCCGAGAGGCCGGCCAACGTCATGCTGTTGCCGTCAAGGTTTGCAGTCCCGGATGTGACCGTCAGCCCGCCCGGCCCGAACGCCGTGGCGGAACCCGCAACGACGCTGCCCCCATCAACCGTCAAACCGCCCGAGAAACTGTTCGCACCCGAAAGCGTCAGCACACCGCTCCCGATCTTCGTCAGCGCACCGCCGGTAATCGCGCCGGACAGCGTGCCGTTGTTGCCCATCGTGTCGATCGTACCGTTGCCGGGCCCGAGTGCCACGGCGCGGGCACTGGTGACTGTAGCGCCCAGTTGCAGGGTGCCGCCATCAAGGGCAAGACCGCCACTGGCATGGCCGAGATTATTGTCGGCGACGATATTGATCGTACCGCCCTTGGCGGTCGTGCCGCCGATATAGGTGTTGGTGCCCCGCAGCTCGAGTGTTCCGGGACCGCTCTGGACCACACCGCCGTCCTTGCCGTCGCCGGCCGGATCGTCATTGTTCTCATAACCCGCGCCATTATAGGCATCGCTGTCGATATTATCGCTGATGGTGATCGTCTCGCCCGCTGCTGCCATGACGTTCAGCCCCGTCGTCCCGTTCAGGAAAATGCCGCTGCCGAGGCCCATACCACCTGTTGCCGCTCCACCACCGCCCGCACCGCCGGCGGCGGTTCCGCCGGATATACCGCCATTGCCGTTGATGGTGATTGAGCCCCCGTCCTCGACGAAAACCGCGCCACCGAAACCGGCGCCACCGCCGCCAGCCGAGCTAGGGCGTCGACTCATAAACTCTGGCACCAGATTCTGGCCGCGACGAGCTTGACGGCGGCGAGGTAGTTTTCCGGTCGCTTGTCGTAGCGCGTGGCGATGCCTCGGAACTGTTTGATCTTGTTAAAG